>ENA-OQIK01000001-OQIK01000001.1-human-gut-metagenome-genome-assembly--contig:-NODE-1-length-533589-cov-7.703669_pt1 | contig 533589 bp, 429 predicted proteins | sample MGYA00242578_ERZ504743 | MGnify/ENA primary metagenome ERZ504743 (study PRJEB26092, sample SAMD00036441) | human gut metagenome | host: Homo sapiens | study: EMG produced TPA metagenomics assembly of...
TTTTCTTACGGGCATTTTTATTTTATCGGCTGAAAGACAGCCGATAAAATTGGCGTGGCGGAAAATAGTATGGTTACTTCTTAATAAAAAGGTATTTCGATGAAAAATAAAAAAACAATATATAATTCAGATGAATTTCGTAAAACAGTTCGATGCCTGACTGAGAAGATTCGGGAAGCAGATGAATTGGAATTTGTTGATGTGGAAAAATCTTTTCAGGACGTGATGAAACGAGTAGAAAGGGAAAAGAGGGTTTCCTACAGACGTCATATTTATAGGTGGTCTTTGTCGATAGCGGCAGCGATTGGTTTGATTTTAGCTATGAACTGGTGGAGTACCAATGCTGATGAGGGTACGGAGCTTGATATAGCATTGCTGAATGACACGACTTCCATTTGCGGTGATGAGGTGATTCTGATAACAGATAACCAAGCTATGAATCTGAAAAATGATGCTTCTTTAAAATATGATACTTTAGGAAGTTCGAATATTCAGCAGTATGCATTAAATACTAAAATATCCCAGGCTTCATCTGTAAAGAATGAAATGCACCAGATAATGGTTCCTAATGGGAAAAGAGCTGATATTACTTTTTCTGATGGTACTAGAATTTATATAAATTCAGGTAGTAAAGTGATATATCCGGATATTTTTGAAGAACAGAAACGTGAAATCCTGGTAGAGGGGGAGGTTTATCTGGATGTAGCCAAAAGGAAGGATTGCCCATTTGTTGTCAAAACAAGAGAGTTTGATATACGCGTACTGGGTACTTCGTTTAATGTCTGTGCCTATAGGGAAGATGAGGCTTCATCTGTTGTTTTAGTACATGGAAGCGTGGAAGTAACTACTGAGAATAAGAGCAAAGTAAGATTAGCACCTAATCAATTGGTGGATATTAAAGGTAATAAAACGCAGGTACGTAAGGTTGATGTGTCCGAATACATCAGTTGGAAGGATAATTTATTGCTGCTTCATCAAAGACCCGTAGGAGATGTTTTGAAGAAACTTGAGCGGTATTATGGGTGTAAAATACGGTATGATGCGGAGATTACTACCTTGTCATTGTCAGGGAAACTGGATCTTCAAACAGACATTACCGATGTTATGGATAATTTATGTCTTTCATTATCATTGCATTATACAATAAATGATAAAGATGAAATCTATGTGAGCCTTAAATGAGAATTGTTGAACCTTAAAACACTTTAGCCTATGGAATAAAAGAAGAATGTAAAAAAGAAAACCAGACAGTATTTGCCGTACTATCTGGTCACTGAATCGTTGTTTAATTATTTACCTTGAAATAAATAGAAAAAACAATCAAATATATGAAAAAATACACGAATAGAATAAAACTCATGCCTAAATTCACAAAATGTATGAGTTTAGCCATGATTTTAACATTTACAAGTTATGAAGAGGCTTTTGCGGAAATGAGTTATGCGGAACAAACTAGCTTTACCGTTTCTATGGAGAACCAGACTTTGAAGAGTGTGATTAATTGGGTAGAAAAGAATAGTCAATTTATTTTTATATATCGTACAGATATTGATTTGTCTCGTCGTGTCAATGTGGATGTACGGAATAAAACAATAGAGGAGGTACTGAAACAAATGTTTGCCGGTACTGATTTGGAATATCATATCCGTGACAGACAAGTAATAATTCGTAAGGCCATTTCTAGAGAAGAAACGCCTCCCATTGTTATGCAACAAGAGAAAGTGACTGTCAAAGGTATAGTGACCGATGCCAAAGGAGAAGCAATTATTGGGGCTAATATTATAGAGAAAGGTACTACCAATGGTACCATAACTGATATAGACGGCCAGTTTACGTTAATGGTAAGTGAAAAAGCGTCTTTGGTCTTTTCTTATATCGGTTATCTGACTCAAGAAATGGTTGTAGGGAAAAAGCCGTTTTTGAATGTTCAACTGCAGGAAGACAATAAGACTTTGGATGAAGTGGTGATAACAGGTTATGGGGGCACACAACTTCGTTCCAAGATGACTAATTCTATTGCTAAAGTTGATAATTCTACTTTGAGTACGGGTGCCCATACTAATCCGGCGCAAGCACTGTCTGGTGCAGTGGCAGGATTAAGGGTGCAGCAAACTAGTGGTAATCCGAATTCCACTCCTACTTTGGTACTTCGTGGTGGTACCAATCTGGATGGTAGCGGTTCACCTTTGGTTATTATCGATGGTGCTGTACGCGAGTCGTTGAGTGATGTGAATCCGGAGGATATCGAGTCTTTGGAGGTCATGAAAGATGCTGGTGCTACAGCTATTTACGGTGCGCGTGCTTCCAATGGTGTAATTCTTGTTACTACTAAAAGAGGTTCGGAAGGACATACGGAAATAAATTTGAGTGCGAAAGTCGGTTTCAATTTTTTCCATAGTCAGTATGAGTTTTTGAATGCTCATGATTATTTGTATTATATGCGTTCAGCATTTTATCGGTCTTCGCATATATGGCAGGATAAATCGGGCGCTTGGCATGGATTTGCCAGTGATGCGACTTTATCCGGAACACAGCCTTACGGAACAGGAAACAGATATTTTGATGAAAAAGGGAATGTACTTAATGGCAATAAAGACAATACAGCCGTATGGGGTGTTATGAATTATACAGATGATCTGGCTTTCCTGTTAAAACAAGGTTGGCAGACAATGGATGACCCGGTGAATCCGGGACAAAAATTGATTTATTGTGATAATCAGCTGAAAGATTATAATATCAAATCTCCGGCTATTACTCAGGATTATAACTTGAGCGTATCCGGCGGCAATGATAAGGGACATTATTATGCAAGCCTAGGCTATAATCGCAGCGAAGGAAATGCGATGAACAACTGGTATCACCGTTTGAATTTCACGATCAATGCAGATTATAAAATTAAGCCTTGGCTTACTTCTAATTCTTCTTTGACATTTACCGATGCAAAATGGGACGATGGTGGTGCAGGATATGCCGGTGAAGGTGATTTTTTCAGTACTACCTTGTCCGTTCCTCCTACATTCCGTGTGAAAAGTCCGGATGGCGATTGGTTGGCAGGCCCTGCCGTGGCTTCTTATGCCCGTGGCTGGACCACAGTGAAAGTGTATGAGGATGCATTGAACTATGATAATAATACAGACAAGTTTAATTTGAGTCAGTCTTTTACCTTTAATATAATGAAAGGGTTGACATTCAAGACCACAGGAACTTGGTTTTATTTTGATGACAGCAGAGAGTTCTTCAAAGGGGACTATATTGTAGCTACAGGACCGGTGTATGACACTAATCATAGTACTTCCAACAAGCATGAACGACTTTTGGACCAGACTTACAATGGAATCTTGAATTATCAGACTACATTCCGGCAAGATCATTCTATAGATGCGATGGCAGGCGTAGAATATTATGACTCATACAAGAAAGGTTTTTCGGCGTCCGGTTATGGATCTCCATTATCTGATTTTCAGGATTTGAATTATACTTCGACTGCTGCCGGAGTGCGGCAAATAGATTCCTGGCATTACAGACAACGCATTCTTTCATTCTTTGGTAGAGTGAATTATGATTATAAGTCCAAGTATTTGCTGAGCCTTGTTTTACGTCGCGATGGATACTCCAAGCTGCCAAAAGATAACCGTTGGGGAACCTTTCCCGGTATATCAGCCGGTTGGGTATTGAGTAGAGAGAATTTTATGGAGTCTTGTAGCAATGTACTTTCTTATGCTAAAATTCGTGCTAGTTACGGTGCCAATGGAAATGTGTCTGGTGTACTGGATGCTAATGGTAATGTAGTGACAGGACTTGATTATTATACGGTTCAAGGCTCTTATGGTATTATGAAAGATAAAGATGGTAAAATAGTACCCAACTATAATGGCAAAGTTCCTTTGATGATAAACGATTTGCCTAATCCCACCATGAGATGGGAAAAATCGTACACATTTGAGACAGGTTTCGATATTGGTTTTCTGAATAACAAATATATCTTGAACTTCACCTATTATAATAGACGTACACAGGATAAATTTGCAGAAATCACCCTGCCTTCCCATAGCGGAGTTTCTTCTTTCCTTTCTAACAATGGAGAAGTACAAAACCAAGGTATGGAGTTAGAACTGACTGCCAATGTTTTGCGTACCAAAGATTGGAAATTTACAGTTAGTATGAATACCGCTTATAATAAGAATAAGATTATCTCATTACCGTACAATGGATTGCCGAATAATATGCAGGATGCCTATCAGGTTTATACGGGACGCAAGCTGGCAGATGGTACCTATGAAAGACAATGGGTGGGTGGTTATCAGGAAGGACAGGAATATGGTGTGATTTACGCCTTTAAATCTCTTGGTATTTATAAGAGTGAGAGTGAGATTCCAGGTAATCTGATAGACAGATCCACTTATACGGAAAATGGAGCAGATGCCAAAGTGCTCTATGGACCTGAAGCTTGGGCTAAATTGTCGGATGCCGAAAAGGAGAAAGGACTGCCTATACAGGCTGGTGATGTGAAATGGCAGGATGTGAATGGGGATGGTGTAATTGATGATTATGACCGGGTGAAATTGGGTAATACGATACCTCATTGGACCGGAGGCTTTAACATTAATACTTCATGGAAAGGATTAACTTTGAACTGCCGTCTGGATTATGCTTTAGGCTATTGGGTGCATGATTGGAAAACTCCTTGGATTATGGGTAATATGCAGGGAACATTTAATACCATATCTTTGGTTAAAGATTCCTGGTCGGAAAGTAATCCGAATGGAAAATATCCGGTGTATGGATGGGCTGACTTTTTAGGCAAACGTAATTATGACAGAATATCAGACATTAATTGTTATCGTGGCGATTATTTGGCTTTTCGTGAAATAAGCCTGTCGTATTCCTTGCCTCAGAGTTGGATTCATAAATCCGGTTTGAGCAAGGTGGATGTTTCTGTAACAGCACAGAATTTGGGATATATTACAGCAGCCAAAAATATGGCGACCCCCGAATATGGTGTCAGTCAGAATGGAGGATATCCCCTCCCTAGAACAGTTGTTTTGGGTTTAAATGTTACATTCTAATAAATAGGAAGGATTATGAAGAAAATATTTTATAGCATATTGTTGAGTGGGATGATGGTATTGTCTGCTTGTGATGCGTTGGACCTGTCTCCTGAAGATTATTATGGCTCTAATGATTTTTGGAATCAGAAATCTCAGGTAGAAATGTTTATGACTGGTATTCATGCCGATTTAAGAGATAAATATCAGATGCCTGTCACATTGGGAGAGTTCAGAAGTGAGATTCTGATAAGTGATGTTACTTCTATGGGTGAGGGGGTATATGGTCCGCCTATGACTAATAATCTGCTTACGAAAGATAATACCGGTGTCGATGATTGGTATGAGGTGTACCCAAATATCATGCATATAAATTTGTTTATCAGAAATGTAGATAAAGAAATTGATTATATGACTGGAATGGAGAAATCATTTTATTTGGGACAGGCTTATGGCTTGCGTGCATATTACTATTTCTATCTTTATCGAACATTTGGTGGTGTGCCGTTAGAGACGGAACCGAAAGTTACCGAGGGTAGCATTGATATTACGCAATTATATAAGGCTCGTTCTACTCCGGAGGAAACGTTAGAGTTTATCAAAGAAGATATTAATAAATCCGAAGCTTTCTTCAATGAGTCGGATAAGAAGATGTCCGACCAATATGAATGGTCTTATTATGCAACGGAACTTTTGAAGGCCAAGATATATATGTGGTCTGCCAAAGTCACTACAGGATTACCCGATGATGATATTGCAGGGGATCATATAGCTACTCTGACTGCCGTAGATCCTAATAACAGTGACTTGTTGACAGCAAAGAAGGCTTTATTGAATTTGGTGAACCAACAATTCGAACTGCTTCCAAACTTTGCGGATTTATGGACTCCGGAAGGGAAGAAGAATAAAGAGATTATTTTCGCTCTGTGTTTTAATAAGAATGAATTGACCAATTGGGGGGCGAACTGGTTCTATAATGTAGCCTTGTTTACCAATGCTACGGACTTGGATGGAAATAAATATGGTCCGGATCCGTTGAAGCTATTGACAGCCGGACCATTACGTTATGAGTATAAAGTGCCGTTTATCGAGATTTATGATAAGGAAGATACTCGTTTGGATGCTACTTTCTTTCAATATATGTTCGAAGGAAAGACTCGTGGCGCTTGTTGGAAAAAACTGATGGGACATACGGATGGAGGAACTCATTATTATGATTCAGATGTACCGGTATATAGATATGCTGATGTTTTGTTGATGCTGGCCGAGTGTGAAAACGGGTTGGGAGCTCCGGATAAATGTGCTGCATATATAAATGAGGTACGTAAGCGTGCTTATGGTGATAAATTTGAACAACATAAATATATCGCAGGAGATTATGCGGATAATGAGTGGGCTATTTTGCAGGAACGTGATAAAGAGTTTGTAGGTGAGGGAAGCCGCTGGTTTGATTTATTGCGTTTACGTGATTCCAACGGAAAACCTTTTGTCTTTTCTGTTAAAGCGCATTATGGAAGTTCATTGCCTATATTAACAGAGGATAAGGCGTATATGATGTTGTGGCCTGTTAATGTGGAAGTTTTGAATGGAGATCCGGAAATCAAGCAGACTCCGGGGTATGAATAATAGTGAGATAATATGATGATAATGAAAAGATTGCTCTTTTTAGTATCTGTATGCAGCTTATGTATGGTTGGTAATTCTCAGAATTACCAACCTGAGAAGCATGCAGTTGTGAAATCAGATCGTGGGGATGGACGGTTACTAAGTACTTATGCCATTGTGCATGAGATGTTGAAAGATACACATCCCCAATATGCTTACCGTTCCGGTATGTCCGCACAGGATTTTACGCAATGGCAGGATGGAGTGCGTGCTGCAATGGTGGAGATCATGAAGTTTCCCGAGATAAAGGGACAACCGTCTCCTGTCTGTGTGAAAACGGAAAAAAAAGAGGGATATATTTTAGAGAAATGGGAGTTCTATCCTTTTCCAAAGTCAGTTTCCACTTTTCTGGTTTTGAAACCGGAACATTTGAAGGGTGCAGTACCCGGAGTCTTGTGCATTCCGGGTTCCGGAAGGACCAAAGAAGGATTGGCCGGTGAGCCCGGCATCTGTGATAAGTTAACTGAGGATTATAATAATCCCAAAGTAAGTATGGCTTTGAATATGGTTAAAGAAGGTTATGTGGCGGTAGCGGTGGATAATGCCGCTGCCGGAGAAGCCTCCGATTTGGAATGTTATGATAAAGGATGGAATTATGACTATGATGTTGTTTCCCGTTTTTTGCTTGAACTGGGATGGAGTTGGCTAGGGTATACTTCTTATCTGGATATGCAAGTGCTGAATTGGATGAAAGACCAGTCTTATATCCGAAAGGACAGGATTGTGATTAGCGGATTCTCATTAGGTACAGAACCGATGATGGTCTTGGGGGTGTTGGATAAGGACATTTATGCTTTTGTGTACAATGATTTTCTATGCCAGACTCAAGAACGTGCCGTTGTGATGACTAAACCTGACAAGGAAAACAGGCGTCCTTTTCCAAATTCTATCCGTCATCTGATACCTGGTTATTGGAGGTATTTTAATTTTCCAGATGTTGTTGCGTCATTAGCTCCTCGTCCTATCATTTTTACAGAGGGAGGGTTGGACCGTGATTTCCGTTTGGTGCAATCTGCTTATGCTGCTAGTGGAAAACCGGAAAATGCGGAGTTTCATCATTATCCGAAGTTTGCTGATAAGGCAGTTAGAAAAGATGTGGAGCACCTTGATGAAGGACTGGATTCAAAGACCTATTTCGAAACGGTCAATGTAGATCCCCCTTCTCATTATTTTAAAAACGAACTGGTTATTCCTTGGTTACGCAAAGTTTTAAAGTAGGTTCAGGTATTTTGATAGGCTGTGATTTTTTATATAATATGGGCTCCTTGTTTTTCATCTAGGTGAAAGCAAGGAGCTCTTTTTTATTGATTGTGAAGAATTCTTGCAAAATTTAATCTTGTTTTAATGCAGATTGTAGTGTTTCCCAATTTTTATTGAAGTCGGGCATGGAATGAAAAAGTAAATTCGCTCCTTCATTCAGTAATACATTGTCGTGCAATGGTCCTGTATTCACGGCGATAGTAAAAATACCGGCGGCAACTCCCGCCTGTACACCTAGTGGTGCATTTTCTATTACTAACGCTTCATTGGGTTTGAAGCCGCCTTTCTTTAGGGCTATCAGATACGGTTCCGGATTTGGTTTCCCATATTTCACATCAAAGGCGGTAACCATTAAGTCTGCTTGGAAGATGCCCGGAAAATTATGATTTAACCGGTCTAATAACGAAGTTTGTCCCGAACCGGTCACTACCATCGGAGTCAGTCCTTCGCTCTTTATTTTAGTCAATACTTCCAGTGCGCCGGGCATTCGTTCTGCTTTGGGGCATTTGTTGAATTCTTCAGTTTTGGCTTGGTAGATGGCTTTTATTTCTTCTTCTGTAGCATCATGCCCACGCTCCCGGCGACTTACTATATTGATCGTAGATGCACCGGTACGCCCTTCGTGCATATAAGCTTCTTCTCGGCTGAGGCCGAAACCGAAGCGTTTCATTATTTTATGCCATGCTTCAGCATGGTTGGGCATGGAGTCGAACAGCACTCCGTCCATATCGAATAATACGGCTTTCAGGTCGATGGATTCGTATCCATGAGCATGAAGATAGTTATTTATCGCTTCTTTAAACATAGAATAAATGTATAATTATTACTTCCAACGGTTGTGACCGTTGGATTGGAACAAAGTGAAGAATCTGCAAGCACTTGGTGGATGCTTTCAGATTCTTCACTGTCATTCAGAATGACATTGATAAATGGCATTCTTTATAGGTTCTTGACGATTATAATCTAGCTTGGATGGCTTTAGACTCTTCTTCGTATCCCGGTTTGTTCAACAAAGCAAACATATTTTTCTTGTATGCTTCCACGCCCGGTTGGTTGAACGGATTTACTCCCAGCAAATAACCGCTGATACCACAAGCTTTTTCAAAGAAATAGATGATTTCTCCCAGATAATATTCATTCAGCTCGGGCACAATCAGTCGCATATTGGGTACACCACCGTCAACGTGTGCCAGCTGAGTTCCCAGTTCTGCCATCTTGTTCACTTCGTCCACACGCTTTCCTGCCAGGAAATTCAAGCCATCCAAATTTTCGCTGTCCGAAGGAACTTGAAGTGTATGTTCCGGCTTTTCGATAGAGATAACTGTTTCGAAGATAGTACGTTCACCTTCCTGAATCCACTGTCCCATAGAATGGAGGTCGGTAGAGAAGTCGACGGCAGACGGATAAATACCTTTACCGTCCTTGCCTTCGGATTCACCGTACAATTGTTTCCACCATTCGTTCATATAGTGCAGTTTGGGATTGAAGTTTACCAAAATCTCAATCTTCTTGCCGTTTTTATACAATTCATTGCGGGTAGCGGCATAAACGGCAGCAGGGTTTTCGGCAAACGGAGTAGCCGGCCCACATACTGTTTCCATTGTGCGTGCGCCTTCCACTAATTTTTCGATGTCGAAACCTGCCACTGCGATAGGCAACAAACCTACCGGAGTCAAGACAGAGAAACGGCCACCTACATTATCGGGGATAATGAAAGTCTGATATCCTTCTTTATCTGCTGTAACACGTGCAGCACCTTTCTTGGCATCTGTAACGGCAACAATCACTTTCTTCGCCATTTCCTTTCCAAGCTGGTCTTCACACTGTTTTTTCAGCAAACGGAAAGCCAAAGCGGTTTCCGTAGTAGTACCAGATTTGGAAATATTAATTACACCGAACTTTTTACCTTTCAGGTATTCAGTTAATTCGAACAAATAATCTTCGCCGATATTGTGGCCTGCAAATACGATGACGGGTCCGTCTTGTTTTGCTTTCAACCATTGGAAACTATTGGATAAAGCTTCGATTACGGCCCGTGCTCCCAGATAGCTTCCACCGATACCTGCTACTACTACTACTTCACAGTTGTCGCGCAGAACCTGGGCAGTAGCTTTCAAGTCAGCCAAATGTTCGGCTGTTATAGACGATGGCAAGTGCAACCAACCCAAGAAGTCATTACCTTTACCTGTACCGTTTTCCAATGTTTCCATGCAGGCTTTCACCTGAGGTTCGTAAGCAGCGATTGTTTCCTTAGAAGCAAAACCGGCTACTTTGTCGATGTTTAAACTAATATTCTTCATTGTATCTGATATTTTATCTGAATGAATCAGTTAATAATTTAATCTCAATCATGGGCGAGATGCGCTCATATAAAATATTATATACGGCATCTACGATAGGCATGTTCACGTGCAAGTGCTTGTTTAACTCCTTGATACATTTCGTTCCGTAGTATCCTTCGGCAATCATTTCCATTTCTATCTGTGCGCTTTTTACGGAATAACCTTTACCAATCATGGTCCCGAATACGCGGTTCCGGCTGAAATTGGAATAAGACGTTACCAACAGGTCACCCAGATAGGCGGAATCGTCAATAGAACGTTCTACGGGATGTACGGTATTCAGGAAGCGGTTCATTTCCTGAATGGCATTCGATATTAATACGGCCTGGAAGTTGTCGCCATATTTCAGACCGCTGCAAATTCCGGCGGCGATGGCATAAATATTCTTCAACACAGAAGCATATTCTATACCTGCCACATCCGGGCTTACAGAAGTTTTTATATAATGTCCGGCCAGTTGGCGGGCAAATATTTTCGCCTTGTCAATGTCTTTACATCCGATAGTAAGGTAAGAAAGACGCTCCAAGGCTACTTCCTCTGCATGGCACGGACCGGCGATGACGGCTATATTCTCTTCGGGAACACCGTATACCTGGTGAAAATAATCGGAAACAATCAGGTTCTCGTCAGGAACGATACCTTTGATAGCAGTGACAATGAACTTGTCCTTTATTTTGGTTTTCAGCTTTTTCAGGTGGCTTTTCAGATAAGGAGAGGGGGTAACAAATATCAGAGTATCCGATTCCTTTACCACCTTATTAATATCTGATGAAAAGTTGATGTTCTTTATATCAAAGCGCACACTTGTCAGATAAGCCGGATTATGTCCCAAACGCTTGAATTCTTCGATTCTGTCGTCGCGGCGCATATACCAGTTGATTGAGTCAGCCTGAGCCAGGACTATTTTTGCAATAGCCGTGGCCCAGCTGCCACCACCCATTATCGCTATTTTACCGGGCAATTTCATGCTTATTATTTATGATGGATAATTGACAATTGGAATAATTCTCAATTTTTAATTCTCAATTCTCAATTTTCGCAATCCATCCGGCAACTTCATCCACCGTAGGATTGGTCAGTTCCAATTTATATTTTTTATTGATGCCACAGATGTCCATGTGTAACTTCTGCGGGTTCACTTCTTTCATATCGCTCACCAGGTTATAGCCTGCTTTCTGAATGACAGGAACCCAGTCTTCTGAAATTCCCAATTCCATAAATTTGGCAGGAGTGTCTTTCGGAGTAACCTTTTCGGGACGCATCTGGGGGAAGAACAAAACTTCCTGAATAGTAGACTGTCCGGTCATTAGCATAGTCAGACGGTCCATACCGATGCCCATCCCCGAAGTGGGAGGCATACCATATTCCAACGCACGGACAAAGTCCTTGTCAATAATCATCGCTTCGTCATCTCCCTTTTCGCTCAGTCTCATTTGTTCTTCGAAGCGTTCCAACTGATCAATAGGGTCATTCAGTTCAGAGTATGCGTTACACAGTTCCTTGCCGTTTACCATCAGTTCGAAGCGCTCTGTCAAATCCGGATTGCTGCGGTGTATTTTTGTCAGCGGAGACATTTCTTTCGGATAGTCGGTGATGAAAGTAGGCTGGATGTAAGTACCTTCACAGAATTCTCCGAAGATTTCATCAATCAGCTTGCCTTTACCCATTGTATCGTCAATTTCCATGTTCAGTTTCTGACAAACTTCGCGTATCTGTTCTTCGTTCATGCCTGTCAGGTCATAGCCGGTGTGTTCCTTGATGGAATCCAGCATAGTGACACGCTTGTACGGGGCTTTGAAATCAATAATGTTGTCGCCTACCTTTACCTGAGTGGTTCCATTTACATCCAGACAGATTTTTTCAATCATCTTTTCTGTAAACTCCATCATCCAGTTATAGTCCTTGTAGGCAACATATATTTCCATGCAGGTAAATTCAGGATTGTGTGTGCGGTCCATTCCTTCGTTACGGAAGTTCTTGCCTATTTCATACACACCTTCGAAACCACCTACGATAAGTCTTTTCAGGTACAATTCGCTGGCGATGCGCATATACAGCGGCATGTCCAGTGCGTTGTGATGAGTAATGAACGGACGTGCGGCTGCTCCGCCGGCAATGGATTGCAGAATCGGAGTTTCCACTTCCATATAACCTTTTGAGTTGAAATATTCACGCATAGAGCTGAATACCTTGCTGCGTTTGATGAAGATGTCTTTTACCTCCTCGTTTACGGCTAAATCCACATAACGCTGGCGGTAACGCAGTTCGGGATCTTCAAACTTATCGTAAGCGACCCCATCCTTATATTTTACAATAGGAAGTGGTTTGATAGACTTGGACAGTACGGTCAGTTTTTTAGCGTGGATACTGATTTCACCCATCTGGGTTCTGAATACGAATCCTTCTATACCGACGAAGTCACCAAGGTCCAGCAGACGTTTGAACACTGTGTTGTACAATTCTTTATTTTCATCCGGACAGATGTCGTCACGAGTGATATATACCTGGATACGGCCTTTTGAGTCTTGTAATTCGATGAATGAAGCTTTACCCATCACACGGCGGCTCATCATACGTCCGGCTACCGATACTTTGCGAGGTTCCTCATCATCTTTGAACTCAGCTTTTATATCTGTAGAAAATGCATTGGTTACATACTCAGCTGCGGGGTATGGCTCGATGCCCATAGCGCGCAATTCATTCAGACTGTTTCGTCTGATAATCTCCTGTTCACTTAGTTCTAATACGTTCATCCTGTTAAAACATTAACTCAATTTGTTGGCAAAAATACGAAAGATTTTGCAAAGTACCTCATTAAGACGTGTTTTTATTTCGATAAAGCCTGTTCTTGAGCCAGTTCGCATACCATAGATATCATGAACAGTACACCGATTGCACCGCAAGCAATAATTAAGGCGAGATTAATCATACGGGCACGGAAAAGGGTAGAAGTATGCAGATGGGAAGCTGTGTATTCTTTAAAGAACAGATAAAGTCCTGGTACAGCCGAACTTGCCAGCAGAAAATCTTCGGGAATATGGAAAAAGTAAGTTTTGGTGAAACCGATCAGCGCCCAGTGGCAGAGAAACATGACGAGAAAGATATTGACTCGTTTGGAAAATGCCAGCAGCAGTCCGATGGTGAAAACCGCTACCGAACAAGGCATTACAGGTGAGGTCATCATGGGAAAGCTCATCCCCCTTATAATGGAGAAGAGTGGATAGGCCAGTGGCAACATACAAAGCAGGACGGCTAGTGCGGTATGTTTGTGAGTCCGATCAAAAGGGGTGTAGTTTACTTTCAGGTCATAAATCCAGAAGATGGCCATGATCCCCCAAAATCCTGCCAAAGCACTGTTATAACTTCTTGGTTCACAATAAATCATGTAATACACGGCAGCTATCCATACATTCAAGAATATAAGGTATAACTTCATTGCTACCTTTATTTTTTTTGTAGGTTTTTTGAATAGAGAACAGGTTAAAATAATGCCGGTAAGGGTAATAATAACTTGATAAATCCACGTACCCGCATTATAATGAGTGATTGTATCCCAAAAAATATTCATCTTCTTGATAAGTTGGTAGTTATTTTGGGTGGCAAAATTACGAAAAAATGATGGAATAGCCTATCTTTGTAGCGAATATATAAAAATAGAGAATAACGATGAAGAAGTTTATGAGTCTGATGTTGCTGGTTTGCGCATGTTTGCTGAGCCAGCCGGTGAAGGCACAACAGGTTACTCCTGATAATGCTGGTTATATAGTAAAGGTAGGGGATATGGCTCCCGATTTTGAAATGGAGCTGACAGACGGACAGAAAGTAAAACTCTCTGATTTGCGTGGCAAGGTAGTGATGCTTCAGTTCACTGCCAGTTGGTGTGGAGTTTGCCGAAAGGAGATGCCTTTTATTGAAAAAGATATCTGGTTGAAACATAAGGATAATAAAGCGTTTGCTCTCTTTGGAGTGGATCGGGACGAACCTTTGGAAACTGTAGTGGCTTTTGCCAAACGTACCGGCGTGACCTATCCGTTGGCCCTTGATCCGGGGGCTGATATTTTTGCCAGATATGCGGATCGTAAGGCGGGTATCACCCGTAATGTGTTGATTGACAAAGCGGGCAAGATTGTCATGCTGACCCGTTTGTACAATGAAGAGGAATTTTCTTCTTTGTGCAAGAAGATAGATGAAATGTTGGGAGAAAAATAACAGGCAATGAGGGTATCGGTACTATTTGTTACATTTTTATTTTTTGTTCTATCACCGCTTCTGGCAAAGAAAAAGCCTCGTACCGGCAAGGAGTCTTTATTTGGAAAGGAGTATGCCACCTATCAGATTACATCTAATGAATTAAGCGGAGCTTGTTTTTATTTGGTGAGTGGGCACGGAGGTCCTGATCCTGGGGCCATCGGTATCTATCAGGGGCGTCAGTTGCATGAGGATGAGTATGCATACGATATTATTCTGCGGTTGGCACGTGAGTTGTTGTCACGCGGTGCGAAGGTACATATTATCATTCAAGATAAGAAGGATGGTATTCGTGACGGTCATGTCCTGGCAAACAGTAAGCGTGAAACTTGCATGGGAGACCCTATTCCCTTGAATCAGGTGGCTCGTTTGAAGCAACGTTGTGACTGGGTGAATAAACTATATCGGAAGGATAAGAGCAATTACAAACGAGCTGTATTTATTCATGTGGACAGTCGCAGCCAGGGACAGCAGACGGATGTGTTTTTTTATAACGCTCCTAAGAGTATAAAGGGCAAGCGGTTGGCCAACAACTTGCACCGTACCTTTGATAAGAAATATGACAAGCATCAGCCCAACCGTGGTTTTCGCGGGACGGTGAGTGAACGTAATTTGTATGTATTGCGTAATACTACTCCTGTAGCGGTGTTTCTGGAATTGGGAAATATCCGGAACAAGCGTGACCAACAGCGGCTGGTTCTGAAGAATAACCGTCAGGCATTGGCAAATTGGATTGCGGAGGGAATAGTGAAAGACTATAAGCAAGGCAAATAAAGTAGAGGCAGCAGATGGTCTGTTGTTTTGCCAGTTTTGTTGATGGTTGGGCAAGTTATAATCGGCAGAATGTGACAAGTTGTTCGAGTTTGTGGAATTTCGAAATCAAGCCTTGAATACCAAAGTAGTGAAATAAAGAAAGGGAGTGACTCACGATCACTCCCTTTTCTTTTACTTGATTTCAATTTCCTCTTTCATGTCTATCTCCTCACCGTGAACATCGGTGAACCGATATTGCAGGAAGGCCAGACTTTGGTCGGGGATAATCTTTATTCCGAATCCGTACTTCATTTGCCATTTGCGCTTCAGGGAAACCAGTCCCTGGTTCACGTATGCTGCGATGTACGGATGGATGTACAGCGTAAATCTCTTTATCTTCAATTTGTTGACTAGGTAATCAATCTTACTCTCCAAAGTATCCGTGAAAAGGATGGATGGCTTTATGCTACCTTTCCCGAAGCAGGTGGGGCAGGTTTCATTGGTGTTGACATCCATGGCAGGACGCACGCGTTGGCGGGTAATTTGCATCAATCCAAATTTACTGAGGGGCAGAATGTTATGTTTTGCTCTGTCTTTCTGCATGTTTTGGCACATACGTTCGTACAGTTTCTGCCGGTTCTCTGCTAGATTCATGTCAATGAAGTCAACCACGATAATGCCACCCATATCACGCAATCTTAACTGGCGTGCCAGTTCGTCGGCGGCACCCAGGTTTACATCCAGTGCGTTAGCCTCCTGCCCGTTGGCAGATTTGGAGCGGTTTCCGCTATTGACATCCACTACATGAAGCGCTTCTGTGTGTTCAATAATCAGGTAAGCTCCACTCTTATACGAAATGGTTTTTCCGAAAGAGGATTTGATTTGTTTGGTAATACCGAAGTTGTCGAATATGGGAAGCTGACCTTTGTACAGTTTTACGATTTCGGCCCGTTCAGGGGCGATAAGTGATACATAATCCTTAATCTCATGGAACACCGTTTCATCGTTCACATAGATGTTCTCATAAGACGGATTGAAAAGATCGCGCAACATGGCTACCGTGCGGCTGGTCTCTTCGTATACTAATGCCGGCAGTTTGGGAGCCTTCTGTACTTTAGTGATTGTTTCTTCCCAATGTTTCAGCAAGACTTTAAGCTCTGCATCAAGCTCGGCCACCCTTTTGCCTTCCGCTACGGTGCGTACAATCACTCCGAAGTTTTTCGGTTTGATGCTTTGCAATAACTGTTTCAGACGGGCGCGTTCTTCGCTCGATTTAATTTTTTGTGATACCGAAACCTTGTCGTTGAAAGGGATTAATACCAAATAACGTCCGGCGAATGACAATTCGCAGGTTAGTCTGGGCCCCTTGGTCGAGATAGGTTCCTTTACAATCTGCACAATAACTTCCTGACCTTGCTGGAGGGTGGTTGAAACCGTCCCTTCCTTTTCGATATCAGGCAGCATAGTAGCTTTTGTGATAGGAAAAAGTTTTTTACGGTCGCTTAAAACTTGCTTCAGATACTTCTGATAAGAATGAAATTGAGGACCTAGGTCTAGATAATGAAGAAAAGCATCTTTTTCAAAGCCGACATCCACGAAACAGGCATTAAGGCCGGGCATCAGTTTCTTTACCCGTCCCAAATACATATTTCCCACATTGAAGGAAGCACTTCTCCCTTCTTTCTGAAATTCCACCAACGCTTTATCTTCAAGGAGTGCGATGGAAATCTCTTTGGGTTGTACGTCTACTACTAGTTCGCTTGTCACTTTTGTATTCTTAAATTGTTCACTTTCCTCATTAAACAAAGAACAAACCCGAAAGACTTTTGTTGCTTTGCAAGGTTTGTTCTTTATTTGTCGTCACAGACAGACTACAAATTATTTTTTGCTTTTATGTCTGTTCTTTCTTAGTCTTTTTTTACGCTTGTGAGTAGACATTTTATGTCTTTTCTTCTTCTTTCCGCTTGGCATAGCTTCAAATTTTATGGGTTAATACTCTTGTTTATTATTTCTTTACTGATAATGTAAATGTCTTAGCTGGTTTAAATGCCGGAATATTGTGCTCCGGAATAATGATTGTAGTGTTCTTTGAAATATTGCGAGCAGTCTTCTGAGCTCTTTTCTTTACTACAAAACTTCCAAAACCACGCAGGTACACATTTTCCTCTTTAGACAATGAATCCTTTACTGTATCCATGAAAGCCTCAAGTGTGGTTAACACTGTCACCTTGTCAATACCGGTATTTTTCGTAATTTCGTTTACGATATCTGCTTTAGTCATTTCGCTAAATAATTATTGTTATACTTATATCTTAATTTTTTGGACTGCAAATATATAGCTTTTCTCCCTCTTTAAGAAATATATTCAGAATAAATTTCCTAAAAAAAGCATCTTCTTCCATTTTCTTGGTTTACTTTTGCGGAAATATTGCATAGAATGTACTTTTATATAATACTGATATGGAGAATTTTAGCAGAAAATTGATAGATTGGTACAGGGAAAACGGACGTGATTTGCCGTGGAGAAGGACAAAAAATCCTTATTTGATATGGATTTCGGAGATTATTCTACAACAAACCCGTGTGGCTCAGGGATATGATTACTATCAACGTTTCGTGACTCGTTTTCCTGATGTGTTCGCACTGGCTGCAGCCGATGAGGATGAGGTGATGAAATATTGGCAGGGGCTGGGGTACTATTCTCGTGCGAGAAATTTGCATGCTGCGGCCAGAAGGATGGCAGAGGCAGGAGGGTTTCCTGTAACATACGCCGGGGTGCGTGCTTTGAAAGGAGTGGGGGAATATACGGCGGCAGCTATTTGTTCATTTGCTTACGATATGCCATACGCTGTGGTGGATGGTAATGTGTACCGGGTACTGTCCCGCTGGTTGGGCATTGATACTCCCATTGATTCGACGGAAGGAAAGAAACTGTTTGTCCGGATTGCCGATGAGTTGCTGGACTGTGAGTGTCCCGGTCTCTATAACCAGGCTATCATGGATTTTGGAGCTTTGCAGTGTACTCCGGTGGCGCCCGACTGCTTGTTTTGTCCGCTAAGCGATTCTTGTGTGGCGCGCCTGAAGGGGATTGCCAGCTCTTTGCCTGTGAAGCAACATAAAATCAAGGTGACCAATCGTTATTTTAATTATATATATGTACGCATGGGCGCGTATACCTTTATACATAAGCGCAGCGGAAATGATATATGGAAAAATTTGTATGAACCGCCTTTGGTAGAAACAGATCGTGAATGGACGGAAGAGGAACTGTATGCATCGCCACAGTTTCGCGGGATGCTGTCCGGGGGAGAGGAGCCCATAGTGCGGCTGGTGCGGAAAGGGGTGAAGCACGTGTTGTCCCACCGGGTGATTTACGCAAATTTTTATGAAGTGATTCTCCCTGAGAATTCGGCTTCTTTTGCGAAGTATCAGAGAATAAGCGTGGAAGATTTGCATAAATTTGCCGTATCGCGTTTGGTGAATCAGTTTTTTTCGCTAATTTTGGAGCCTAATAATTAAAAAGGAATAATAGAATGTCAGTAAATAAAGTCATTTTGATTGGAAATGTAGGAAAGGACCCTGATGTGAGATATTTGGATACCGGCATTGCCGTTGCCACTTTCTCGTTGGCTACCACCGATCGTGCCTATACGTTGCAGAATGGAACACAGGTTCCCGAACGTACGGAATGGCATAATATCGTGTTATGGAGAGGGCTGGCTCAAACTGCGGAAAAATATGTCCGTAAGGGCGACAAACTCTACATAGAAGGAAAAATCCGTAGCCGTTCATACGATGATCAGAATGGCATAAAACGCACCATTGTCGAGATTTTTGCTGATAATATGGAGATGTTGACCCCGCGTAACGCCTCACAGCAACCGGGTACGGGATATGTGCAGGCACAAGCGGTATCCCGGCAGCAGATGTCTGCACAAGTAGCTCCGCAACAACAGCAAACTTCGGATAATAGCCTGACAGACGATTTACCTTTTTAAGTAAGAGAACTTGATGTTTAACTAAAACCAGATTCCTTGGACCCTGACTCGTATTTATGCCGCTTGGCGGATTTATTTGACGGTGTAACCGTAACGGCTCCTACCATAGGAGCCATCATAGCTATCTTATTAGCTGTTTTATTGTTGTATGCCTCAGGCTTTGTGTCTGCTTCGGAAATAGCTTTCTTTTCCCTTTCACCTGTTGATTTAAGTGAGATAGAGGAAGGAAAACATACTTCGGACAGGCGTATCAGCGCCCTGCTGAATGATTCCGAACGCTTGTTAGCGACTATTCTTATCTCTAATAATTTTGTCAATGTAACCATTATCATGCTGTGCAATTATTTTTTTGCCAGCACCATACACTTTGGAAATTCCGTGATTCTGGAATTCCTGCTAATAACGGTTGTCCTTACTTTTCTGCTATTGCTTTTCGGTGAAATCATGCCTAAAATTTATTCGGCACAGAACACGTTGAAGTTTTGCCGTAAGGCAGCTCCTGCCATTTCTTTTTTAAAGAAATTCTTTTCACCTTTGTCGGCATTGCTGGTCCGTTCTTCCTTTTTGGTGAACAGATGTGTGGCAAAAAGGAATTATAATATTTCTGTCGACGAGCTTTCACAGGCTTTGGAATTGACGGACAAGAGTGAGATTTCAGAGGAAAGCAATATTCTAGAAGGTATTATCCGTTTTGGTGAGGAAACGGCCAAGGAAGTGATGACTTCCCGGCTGGATATGGTGGACTTGGAAATCAATACCCCTTATTCCGAAGTGTTGAAATGCATCGTGGAAAATGCCTATTCCCGTATTCCGGTATATGCCGAATCGCGGGATAATATAAAGGGGATTCTTTACATAAAGGATTTGCTTCCTCATTTGGGCAAAGGCGACAACTTTCGTTGGCAAACATTGGTCCGTCCCGCTTACTTTGTGCCTGAAACAAAGATGATTGATGACCTTTTGCGTGATTTTCAGGCAAACAAGATCCATATTGCCATCGTTGTCGATGAGTTTGGAGGTACTTCGGGTATTGTTACAATGGAGGATATCATCGAGGAGATTGTGGGAGAGATTAATGATGAATACGATGATGAAGAGCGTACGTATGTGAAACTGAATGACCGTACCTATATATTCGAGGCAAAAACCTTACTGTCCGATTTTTATAAAATTATGAAAGCTGATCCCGCTCTTTTCGAGAAAGTGGAAGGAGATGCGGACACTTTGGCCGGTTTGTTGCTGGAAATAAAAGGGGAGTTTCCTGTATTGCACGAGCGGTTGGATTACGGGAATTATCATTTTGAGGTACTTGAAATGAATACGCGCCGCATTTTGAAAGTAAAAGTTATCATTGACCCTTCCCACTCCATGGAAATGGAAGAAGGAAAGAAATAGATTTTATCATGCCTTTATACCGTACTTATAGCGAAGGGGAATTTCTGCTTGGAATATGGAAGTCTGATGAAACAACGGAACAACTGCTGGCATCATTGGAGCATAAAGACTGGTATAGGGAGAAACTGGCTGTTTTTTCCGAAAGACGGAAGCATGAATGGTTGTCGGTACGTGTGCTGCTGAAGGCTTTGTGTGGAGAAGAAAAGGAGATAGCTTATTACTCTTCGGGAAGGCCTTATCTAAAGGATGGAAGCCGGTATATCAGCATCTCGCATACTCGCGGTTATGTAGCGGTGGCACTTCATTCTTCCTGTGAGGTGGGAATGGATATAGAGCAGTATGGAACCAGAGTGCGGAAAGTAGCTTCCCGTTTTATTCGTTCCGATGAAGAGTCCGCAATGATGGAAGGAGATGAAGTTTATGCTTTGTTGCTCCATTGGTCGGCCAAGGAGGCACTGTTCAAACTGATGGGAGTAGAGGAGGTGGATTTCATTCGTCATCTTCGTATTTTTCCTTTCAGCCTGTCGGAAGAGGGGGAGTTCGAGGCATGCGAATATCGTACAGGCCGGCAGGGACGTTACCGGGTCCGTTATGTCACTCATCCCGATTTTGTATTGACTTGGATTATAAAATAATGCTCAGGCGAATCACTTCGGCTGAGCATTCCAAATAAACTTGGCAGAGTTTACTTTAAAATAAATGTTCTTTTTACCTGATACTCTTTTCCGGACAGTGAAACGGAGAAAATAGCGGATGTGATTAAAGGCATCCCTTACGTTCAGTGTTCCAAGCTCTTTCCTCGAAAGCTTCAGATTTGATAAATGCACAGGCAGGTCTTCTGACTCGTTTCCGCTATAAGCACCTTCCCGGAAATTATCCCAGTGGTTATTGGCATTTTGCTTATGCGTTTAGTGAAACATACAGCAGCGGGACTGTTCAGGATTCTCACCTTGATTCCCTTTTAATCATTCACCTCGGAGGGGAGATAAATGAACCGATGCACCGCAAAGATACAGTTTATATTTAAGAAAACAATTATCTTTCTTTATTTTTTAGAGCCTGTTTAAATTTTGAAGAAAATTTAGAAACAGGTGCTTGTCATCTTCTCATTCTTTACTCAGTGTAAATATGAATTCCAGACCTCCACCGGGGGTGTTCTTGGCGAAAATGGTTCCTCCATGCAGAATGACAGCGTTTTTCACAATGGCCAGTCCCAGGCCTGTGCCGCCCAGTTTGCGTGAACGTCCTTTGTCCACCCGGTAGAAACGCTCGAACAAACGGCTTAGATGTTCGGGATCTACTCCTACGCCTGTGTCCGAGAAACTGAAATAGTAAAAACGTTCGTCTTCACGGAAACAGCGGATGGTTACGGAAATATGACTTCCTGCATATGCAATGGCGTTGTCCGTCAGATTCCGGAAGATGGAATATAGCAGGGAAGAATTGCCTTGTACGGTCAGTCTTTCAGGCAGCATATTGTGGGCAGTGATCTGCTTTTCTTCCAGTTCCAAAGTTACTTCGTTCAGGATATTCCGCATCATGGTGGTGAGGTTTACCGGTTCTGTCTCGATCATGTTCGGAGCTTCTTCCATGCGGGTAAGTACGGAGATATCCCGTAACAGATGTGCCAGCCGGTTACTTTGTGCATAGCTTCTCTCCAAAAAAGCATTGATTTTCTCACGGGGCAGGGTAGGGTTGTTTACTATGGTTTCCAGATATCCCTGTATGCTGCTTACAGGGGTTTTCAATTCGTGGGCAATGTTCTGTGTCAGCTGTTTTTTCAGAAGTGCTTGCTCCTTTTCCTGAGTGATGTCATTGATGGAGATTTCAAAGCTGTCATCTTGAAAGATAATGCACTCCACGGCAAAGATACGTCCGTTTTTGTCTATGTTTAATGACATCCGTTTCTCTCCTTTGCCGATACTGCGTTCCTTGTTTTTTGTAATGAAACGGGTGATGGGCTGCAATTCGGGGATGGAGAAGATTTCTTCCGTAGAACTCAGATTTTTGTCTGAGATAAGGTTGGCATATTGTGTGAACAGGTTATTTACCAGAATCTCTTCTTTGCGGTGGTTGAATACGCCTAGACCTTCGTGCGAGATTTGGAGATGGGTGATCAGTTTCTCGCGTTCGATATATAAATCTTCTTTTGCCTGATGCAGACGTTTGTAAATTTGGATGATATGTTGGGATATCTCGCCCAGTTCGTTTTTGGGAAAGGTATCCTGCATATCAGTGTCTATCGGTTCATTGCGGTCGGCTTTCATGGCGAATTGTTGCAATTTGGTGATAGACATTCCCAATTTATGTGTGAACCGGTAGAATATAATTATTAATATCAGGCTGATTATCAGTGTAAACCATACATAATGGGAGTCTGCTTTCAAGTGTCTCATCAGACTGACATTATAGGGAAGGGCCGAACGAATGATATAGTCCAGGTTAGGATAATACTTGGCCGAATAGAAAAATTCACCGCCCAGGCTTTCCGATTGTCTGTTAATGGAATAGCCGCTGCCATAAGCGATGGCTTCTTTTATTTCCTGACGGTTATGGTGGTTCTCGAAGTGGCTGGGATCTTTTTCCAGATTGTCATAAATTACAGTACCATTCTTGTTGATCAGTGTCACACGTAGATCTTCAAAGGTGTGTTCGCATACATAGTCGTCCAATTGTTGAATATTCAGCGTATCCCTGCCACGGAGAAAATCATTCAGGCGGTCGTTGTAATTCTGGAGTTGTGTGTTCAGCAGCTCTATTTTGTATTCCTTCTCCCTGCGATATTGGAATGCCATGAAACAGATGGCGAATGCTATGAATAAGGAGATTACCGACAAGAATAGTTTCTTGTTGAATGACAGGACGTGGCTGGATAATTCAATAGTCATGGAAAGGTACAAGTTAGGTTATTCGCATTCAAAACAGTATCCGTATCCTAGGCGGGTGACGATGCATTTTCCGTATTCGCCTATTTTCTTACGCAGGCGAGTAATGTTGACGTCAATGGTACGGTCCAGCACATAGACTTCCTCTTGCCATACTTTAGCCAGAATATCTTCGCGTGAGAATACGCGGCCTTTGTTTTGTAACAACAGCAACAGGATTTCGAATTCTTTTTTTGTCAGGGAAATTTCTATACCGTCTATGCTGACTTTCTTCTTGGTGATGTCGACTAAAAGCCCTTTGTATTGCAATTGTTCCTGCACTTCTTTTCCCTGTGTGGGACTGGTACGTCGAAGGACAGCCTTGACGCGTGCTATAACTTCGCGCAGTGAAAATGGCTTCGAGATATAGTCGTCGGCTCCCAGGTTGAATCCTGTCACAGTATCGTTTTCAGTATCTTTAGCAGTGATGAATATAATGGGAATAGAAGCGGTAGCTTTATTCTTTTTCAGCATGTTCGCCATTTTGAATCCTGAAATTTCTCCCATCATCACATCCAGCAACAGCAAGTCGTATTGGGTCAGTTCCATCTTCAGGGCTTCTTCGGCGGAGTTTGCTGTATCCACAAAATACCCTTCGTTTTCTAAATTGAATTTAAGAATCTCGCATAGATCTTCTTCATCGTCAACTACTAAAATGCGGTAATCGTTCATATATCCATCTTTTTAATACTACAAAACTAATCTTTTCTGATCAGCATTGCAAAGATGGAGCATTTTTATTACTATTTGATGAAACAAATATTACAAAAAGATTACATGTTATAAAATCGTTAAGTTTTCAGCGCAGATTACACCATTTTAATGATTCTGTAATCATCCCGCCGGATAATAATTGGAACGCAATAAATTATGATTTCGTAAACTCTCCGGCTACTGGAATACTCATTTGGTAACGTATTTCTCTTTCACTTTTTCCGTGTCCCAAAAGGAACATCAGTTTGGTTAGAACGGATTCCACCGTACTGTCGTAGCCGCTGATGACCCCTGCGTCCAGCAGATGGAGTCCGGTTTCATATCTTCCCATTTCCACTGTTCCGGTAGAGCATTGGGAGATGTTGACAATGATGATTCCCCGTGAAGTGGCATCCCTTAGAAGTTCGATGAACCATGGCTTTTGCGGAGCGTTGCCCGAACCGTAGGTTTTTAATACCACTGCGCGTAATCCCGGTGTATGCAGGATATTGCTGATCATGTTTTCCTGGATGCCCGGGAAAAGGGTCAGTATAATTACATTGGTATCATAAAGATAGTGTGGTTTTAATGGCAGATTGGGATCGGCTTTGTGAATACGGTCATATTCATATTTTATGTGGATGCCTGCTGTCGCCAGCGAAGGGAAATTGTATGAACGGAACGCATTGAAATTCTCCGCATTTATTTTTGTGGTACGGTTTCCGCGCAACAGATGGTTTTCGAAGAAGATGCATACTTCGGGTACAATAGCAGTGCCGTTCGGATGTTTGGCAGCGGCTATTTCTATGGAAGTGATCAGATTTTCCTTTCCATCGGTGCGCAACATGCCGATGGGCAGCTGGCTGCCAGTCAGGATAACCGGCTTGCTCAGGTTTTCCAGCATGAAGCTGAGCGCTGAAGCGGTGTATGCCATGGTGTCTGTACCGTGCAGAATGACGAACCCGTCAAAATTATCATAATTGTATTTGATGATCTTGACTAACTTGGCCCACAAGGCAGGTTCCATATCCGAAGAGTCAATGGGGGGATTGAATTGGTAAGAGGAGATGCGATAGTTGAACCGCTTCAATTCGGGAACATTGTCTTGTAACTGGTCGAAATTAAAGGCTTCTAGTGCACCTGTCTCAGGATTTTCAATCATGCCGATCGTACCGCCTGTGTATATTAGCAAAACGGAAGGATATTCACTCTGTATCATGCGCTTCTCTTGTTTAATTTTGGCACAAAGATAGTAATTATGTATAAGTATGACAAAAATAAGAGGGAAAAATAACAAAATGTTTTCTCTATGGACCGAGGCTGGTTTTCCCGGATAGGGTGGGTGGAAGATATGGAAAGATTACGTGTAAGATTATATATCTTATGCTTGTAAGATATATAATCTTATGCCTGCAAGGTACTGTATCTTTCACCTTCATCGTACTGGCCTTTCAGGTGAGCTTTGAAGAGGAGGGCATTATGAGTGAATGCCGTAAACGCAGATGCAGACGCAGCAGACGCAGGCCCTTTTTTCTCACACACGTGCGCGTATAATACAAGGTGGGGAAATAGAATAAACTACCGTAAGGTGGAAGACCCTATTTTAGAGAAAATGAACTTTGAATCTGAAACTTGTACTTTCAACCGACAATAAAAGAGTCGTATTCACTCTACATTTGAATAAGGATACAACTTTTTTATGTTGTTCAGTTACAATCTGTATCTTTTTCAGAGCGTTCATCTTCGTTTTGACCTCCCTCTCTGATGACAGTTAAAACAGGTTATTAAAAATAGATACACATTTACATATATAATGTACGCGCACGTGTGTGAGAAAAAAGGGCCTGCGTCTGCTGCGTCTGCGTTTACGGGTTGTGGAAGATCAGTTTTTCAAAGCTTCCAGCAGCTTGTCTGCCGCTTTTTCCGCATTCCCGTTTTCCTCGTCCAATAAGGTCACGAATTTACTGCCGATGATGGCTCCTGCGGCATGAGCGGATGCGGTTTCGAAGGTTTGTTTATTGGAAATTCCGAAACCTATCATGCGGGGATTGCGTAAATTCATGTCGGCGATGCGTTGGAAATAGGCTTGTTTCTGTGCGTTGAAATCTTTTTGAGCACCGGTGATAGCGGCGGAAGATACCATATAGATAAAACCGTCGGTGTGTTCATCAATCAGGCGGATACGTTCTTCGCTGGTTTCCGGAGTGATGAGCATGATGATTTTCACTCCCTGTTTCTCGGCTATGGAACGATACTCTTCCATATAATCTTTGAAAGGCAAGTCGGGAATAATCACTCCGTCGATTCCGGTCTCCCGGCAGGTGCGGCAGAAATTCTCAAAGCCATATTGCATAATCGGATTGAGGTATCCCATCAGCACCAGCGGAATCTGTACCTCTTTGCGGATCTCTTTCAGTTGGTCGAAAAGCAGCTTCAGTGTCATACCGTTCTTCAAGGCGCGGGTGGCGGCGTGTTGTATAACCGGTCCGTCGGCCATCGGGTCGCTGAATGGAATACCGATTTCAATCATGTTAATCCCTTTTTTCTCCAAGGCTTTGATGGTGCTTGCCGTACCTTCTAAAGTAGGAAAGCCTGCGCAAAAATAAATAGAGAGGATATCTTTTTGCTTGGTACTGAATAATTGGTTGATTCTGTTCATTGTATTTTTTGTTTTAATTGGTTTATAAATGTATGGACGGCGGCGGAGTCTTTCAACCCCGGAGCAGTCTCGAAACCGCTGTTCAGGTCGATACCCGCCCACTGTTCATGTTTGAACTGCAACAGAGAGGAAAGGCTGCCGGGACGGAGGCCGCCACTCAGCAGGAAAGGAGTCTTTGCCTGATAGGCCTGCAGGATATCCCAGTGGAAGGTTTTGCCGGAACCGCCATATCCGGAACAGGCAGTGTCGAAAAGAAAGTAATCGCAAATGCCCTCATAACAGCCGACGGGCCGCAGGTCACTTTCCCGTGCAATGGAAAACACCTTAACGATTCCTAATCCGGCGGTTTTTAATTTGCGGCATTGTTCCGGTGTCTCTCTGCCATGCAGTTGGATATAGTGCAGGCCGAATTCCTGTGCTTTCAGCAAGATATTCTCGGTGCTCTCGTTGACAAAGACCCCGACTCGGCGGCATTGTTCCGGCAGGTATTCCGGACAATGCGTCACGTAACGGGCGGAATGGGGAAAGAAAATGAATCCCATCCAGTCTGCTCCGGCTTGCTCTATGGCGCGTATGTTTTCGGGCTCGCGCATACCGCATACTTTGACAATCATGGTTGCTGTTTTCTTTATTCACCACAGATTACACGGATTACACAGATTAACCTTCGATTTAATAATCTGTGTAATCTGTGGTGAATATTAACATACTTCTAGTTGGGTTATAAATTCTTTTAAAGCTTCTCCCGGCTCGGGTGTTTTCATAAAGTTTTCCCCTATCAGGAAACCACGGAAACCGGCAGCCCGAAGTTGTTTTACCGTTTCGGGGCTGGAGATACCGCTTTCAGAGACCCAGAGCATTTCTTTGGGTAGTTTTTCCGCCAGACGGAAAGAGTTCTCCACATCGGTGTGAAAAGTGCCCAGATTACGGTTGTTTACGCCTACCATGTCGATGTTCTCGTTTACATACTCCAGTTCTTGCTCGTTATGTATTTCCAATAGGACTTCCAGTTCCAGTTCATGAGCTTTGACCGCCAGGGCTTTGCATTGCTCTTTCTTCAAAGCGGCGGCTATAAGAAGGATAGCGTCCGCTCCTACGATGCGTGCCTGATAAAGTTGGTATTCATCTATAATGAAATCTTTCCTTAGAATGGGAAGTTGCACGTGGGGGCGTGCCGAACGGATATCTTTCAGAGTGCCGCCGAAGTATTTTTCATCGGTGAGGATGGAAAGTGCGGAGGCTCCGGCCGCCTCGTAAGCGGGAGGAATAGTATCTGCCTGTGCGTCTTCTTTTATCCATCCTTTGGAGGGGGAGCGACGCTTGAACTCGGAGATGATGCCGTAAGGAGAAGAGGCAAGACTGGCACGCATACTGATACGTGGCATGGGTTCGTTACAATTGTTTATCAGCATTTCTTTGCTGATGGCAGCCTTTTGCAGTTCGATCTCGATCTGCTTGCAGGCGATGATTTCTGTTAATATATCTGTCATTGTATGAGGCGTTTGGTAGTGGAATACTGGGTGTGTAATCAACTGTTCAGTTCCACAAATTTTTTCAATGTATTCAATGCTTTTCCGCTTTCCAATGATTCACGGGCGATGGCCACGCATTCTTCTATCGGTTTGGCCGGTTCCATGGCTTGTATGGCAAAAGAAGCATTAATCAGCACACAGTCTGTCTGGGCTTTGGTGGCTTTGTTCTCCAGTACGTTATTGAAGATTTTTGACGCTTCTTCGGGAGTGTTCCCACCATAGAGCTCTTCTTGTCTGGCAAGGGAGAAACCTAGTTCAGATGGCTTGTAGATGGTTTCGTAGCGATTGGTCATCACTTTGAATTCATCGGTCAGTGAGATTTCGTCGTAACCGTCCAGGTTGTTTACTACGGCAAAGCCAATGCCTAGTTTCTGGAATACGTTGGTGTAAAGGCGCATTTGCGGCAGATCGGCGACCCCTAGAAGTTGGTAAGCCGGAAGACATGGATTAACCAGCGGACCTAGCAGGTTGAATATGGTACGTACTTGCAGTGCTTTGCGGACAGGGCCTACACTTTTCATGGCAGGATTGAACAACTGGGCATGCATATAGACCATTCCACATTCTTCCATAGAACGGGTCAGCTTATCCGGATTATTAGTGAATTTTACGCCGTGTTGTTCGATGACATTGCTGGCTCCGCTGACGGAAGTCGCGCCATAGTTGCCATGTTTGGCAACATGATATCCGGCTCCCGCTACAATGAAGCAGGCGCAAGTAGAGATGTTGAAGGTATTTTTTCCATCACCGCCTGTACCTACAATATCAATAGGGGTGTAAGCGGAAAAGTCTATAGGTATGCGGGTGGTGAGCAATGCTTCACGGAAACCTATCAATTCTTCTACTTTGATGCCGCGCATTTGGAAAACGGTCAGCAGAGCGGCTATCTGTGCGTCGTTATACATTCCCCGGGTTATGTTGAGCAGCAAATTCTTTGCTTCTTTTCGGGTCAGTTCCTCGTGATTGAAGAGGCGGGATAATATAGCTTTCATATTTATTATGTACGGTTTGGTTTATGCGTTTAGAAAGTTGGCTATCATGGTTTTACCATCGGGGGTTAGTACGGATTCGGGATGAAACTGGATGCCGTGGATATCGTATTCTTTATGTTTCAATGCCATAACGAGACCTTCCCGGCTTACTGCGGTTATTTCAAGGCACTCAGGGAAACCGTCCGTATCTACCACCCATGAGTGATAACGTCCTACCGGCACTTCATCCGGCAGTCCGTTGAAAATGTAATCGGTTTTCTCTCCTTTGTCTTTTAATTGATTCTTTTTAATTGAGATGGGGGTCTGTACGCCATGAAATACTTCGCTCAGATTGGTCAGTTTGCCGCCAAAAGCTTCTCCTATGGCCTGTTCTCCCAAGCATACACCCAGAATCGGTTTCTTGCCGGCATATCTTTTAATTACTTCGAGCAGCAGGCCTGCTTCTGATGGAATACCGGGACCGGGTGAAAGAATGATTTTATCAAATTTTTCCAATTCTTCCAGTTGGAAAGCATCGTTACGTAATACGGTAACTTCGGCTCCCAGTTCTTTTACCAAATGACTCAAGTTGTAGGTAAATGAGTCATAGTTGTCTATAATTACTGTTTTCATGATGATTCGTTTTTACATTTGTTCTGCCAGGATGATTGCTTTTTTAAGTGCTCCCAGTTTGTTGTTTACTTCTTGTAACTCGTACTCTTCATTGCTCTTAGCTACGATGCCGCCACCGGCTTGAAACCATAGTTCGTTGTTGCGGCTGACGAATGTACGAATGGTAATAGCTTGGTTCAATGTGCCGTTCAGCCCGATAAATCCGATGCAACCTCCATAGGCTCCACGGCTGTGAGGTTCGTATTCGCTGATCAGTTGCATGGCTTTTACCTTCGGAGCGCCACTCAGAGTTCCGGCCGGGAAAGTATCAATAAATGCTTTGATGGGATTGGCTTTGGGGTTCAGTTCGCCACTGACCCGGCTTACCAGATGAATGACGTGGCTGTAATATTGAGCTTCTTTGTAAAATTCTACTTGTACATCGTGACAATTGCGGCTCAAGTCATTGCGTGCCAGATCTACCAGCATTACGTGTTCTGCATTTTCTTTGGGATCAGCCAATAGGTTGGCGGTGAGTTCAGCATCTATTTTCTTGTCTCCGTTGCGGCGGGTGGTTCCGGCGATAGGGTCGATGGTGGCACGTCCGTTTTCTATTTTACAGTGGGTCTCGGGAGAGGAACCGAAAATACGGAAGCCCCCGAAATCGAAGTAAAATAAGTAGGGGGACGGGTTGATGCTGCGTAAAGCACGGTAAAGTTTGAAATCATCTCCTTCGTAACGTTGGATAAAACGGCGTGAAAGGACGATTTGGAAAACATCACCGCGCATACAGTGGGCAATGCCTTTGCGGATGTTCGCCTTATGCTCTTCATCGGTCAGGGTGCTGGTAGTTTCGCCCACGGCACGGAAGTCGTAAGTGGTATAGTTACGGTTGTGGATTGCTTTTTCCACATAATCCAGATGGCTGTCCTCACCGTCCTGCAACATTTCCAGTAATAACATTTCATTGCGGAAGTCATTGAAGACGATCAGGTATTTATATAAGATATACAACATATCCGGAGCATCGTTCTTAGGGTCACGGCTGTCTTTTACATTGATATGTTCGAAGTAGCGTACGGCATTGAACGTGGTATAACCATACAGTCCGCAGTAGTTGTTGTATTCTCCGCTTACCTTGAAACGATTCAGAAAATCGGAGATCGCATGGTCTGCCCGGAAATGTTCGGTGATGGGATGTTCTTCCATGCTGCCGTCAGGGTAGGTGGCAGTGGCTATGCCATGGTTGATTCCGATGCTGGCTACAGGATTCAGTCCGATGAAAGAACGGTTGTTCTCACTTCCATGATAGTCGGAACTTTCCATCAGCGCACTCTGTGGGAAAATGTCGCGTACTTTCAGATAAGTACTGACCGGTGTATGTAGGTCACCCAGTATGGTTTTGTATCGGGTGGTATAGGTAAAAGTTTTCATTGTTTCTTTTCTGTTTATAGTTGTCCGTATAAGATTTTTACTCTCGTGGGTTTCTATGTGTTATTGCAGGGAGGCCCTTGTGCTGGATTCTTTCAAGTAGGTTTCAATATCCTTATCTCCGCGTCCTGATACGGTGAGAACCACTATATCCGTTGGCTTGAATCTCATTTTGTCCAGTGCTCCCAATGCATGAGCCGATTCCAATGCAGGAATAATACCTTCCAGCCGGGTCAGTTCAAATGCGGCACGGATGGCTTCATCATCGTTTATGGCGAGTACCAAAGCGCGTTGCTGTTTGGCTAGATTGGCATGCATGGGGCCTATGCCCGGATAATCCAGACCGGCAGAGATGGAGTAAGGTTCCTCTATTTGTCCGTCCTCGTTTTGGATAACCAAGGTCTTTGCTCCGTGGATAATTCCCATTTTCCCCAGTTGGATGGTAGCGGCCGAGAAACCGGTGTCTATGCCTTTGCCTCCTGCTTCGGCCAGGACAATCTGCACACGTTCATCATCTATATAGTGATAAATGGTTCCTGCCGCATTGCTTCCTCCTCCTACACAAGCCATCAAGTAATCGGGATATTCCCTTCCTTCCTGTTCTTTCAGCTGCTTTTTGATTTCTTCGCTGATAACGGATTGCAGACGTGCCACCATATCAGGGTAGGGATGAGGGCCTACGGTAGAGCCGATGACATAGTAAGTATCTGCAGGGTGGCAACACCAATCGCGGATGGCTTCGTTTGTAGCATCTTTCAGTGTCATGTTGCCGGAAGTGACCGGGCGGACTTCGGCTCCCAGCATTTTCATCTTTTCTACATTGATATGCTGGCGTTCTACATCGGTCTTGCCCATGTAAACAATGCATTGCATGTTCATCAAAGCGCATACCGTGGCGGTGGCCACACCATGCTGTCCAGCTCCGGTTTCTGCAATGATACGTTTTTTCCCCATACGTTTTGCCAGTAACACCTGGCCGATGGCATTGTTGATTTTGTGTGCTCCGGTGTGGTTCAAATCTTCACGTTTCAGGTAGATTTTACAGCCGTATTGTTCGCTTAGCCGGTTTGCCAGGTATAGAGGTGAAGGGCGTCCCACATAGTCGTGTAGTAACTGGTGGAATTCTTTTTTGAATCCTTCACTTTCCAATACTTTGGAATAGGCATTTTTTAACTCTTCCACACAGCGATGAAGGATTTCGGGAATATAGGCCCCGCCAAATTCGCCATAATAACCTTCTTTGTTTACCTGATAAGTTTTCATTGTCGTTCTATATTAAATTTTGATTGTTAATTGCACTAACGAAAAAAGGCCTGTCGTAAGTACGACAGGCCTTCAGTTTGAATATCCTTATTAGAATGTCAGGTATATATACATGGTCTGGTTCCCTTACGACTTGTTTAGTTGTAAGAAACGCCACCAATATGTATTTACCATGATTCTATTCATAAAATCTGTTTTTATTTTGGGGCAAATGTAAGCGTTTTGTTTTAAACTCCAAAGAAAAACTTACTTTTTTTTTATTTATTTGCAGCCTCGTGTATTTTCCCTTTCACTTCTTCCACTTTCTCACCTACTTTTCCGGCTACTTCACTGCTTACTTGTTCTGCTTTATGTTTTGCATGATGAGCCAGGTCTTTTGCATCTTCTTGTAAGTCCTGAATGGCATCATACACGTCTCTTCTCAATTTGCGGCCTCTGTTGCTGTGCGCAAAACAACTTAATGCACTGCCGACCAGCGCTCCTAGTGCCAGTCCGGCAAAGAATTTTCCATTATTCATAATCTTATTACTTTAAATTGGTTTTATGAATGAACATTTCGGGTGGCGGAATGGTTTTAATACATCAGTTAATAAATCATTAAAATGAAGTGTATGAAACGTAAACTTTGGATAAGGATAGGTGCCGTGTTGTTGGCAGGATTGCTGTTATGGTGGCTCTTTTGGGCTATTTTGATCGATGAGGACGAGAATGAACAAAGTCTGCCTGAAACAGAACAGATAGAGTGATTTGCCATATGATAAAAGGATGATCTTCAGGCATGGGTACGAAAGAACATATTGGAATAGTCGGTAGAATATTCTGTTTGCTAAAGTCTATAGAACAATAGAATGTAGTTCTAAGCTTATGACAGGAAAATCTGTTCCGGCTTTCTTCTTTTGTTCTTCTGTCTGAAAAATTAATATCCATTTTGCATCTGTCTTCTCAGAAATAATCAGTATATTCGCTTCATTAACCAATTAGACATGATTGAATATGAAAACAATGAATTATTCTATAATCAGATGTATCTGTGCATTGGTCATCGGTGTGTTGCTGGTGGCATGGCCTGAAGCTGCCATTCTTTATCTGGTTATTACAATCGGTGTCCTGTTTCTAGTACCGGGACTCTTTTCTGTATTTGGGTATTTGATTCGTGGCAAGCAGGATGGCAGCAGTTTCCCTATTGCCGGGCTTGGTAGCCTTTTGTTCGGATTATGGTTGATGATTATGCCGGCATTTTTTGTCGGTATTCTGATGTATGTGCTGGGTGCTGTTTTGGTACTGGCGGGAATCAGTCAGATTGTGAATTTGTCTGCTGCGCGTAGTTGGACGGTGGTACCGGGAGGTTTCTTTGTGATACCTGTGTTGGTGCTGATTGCAGGTATTGTGGTATTATTTAATCCATTTACGGCGGCGGCTGTTCCATTCATCATTCTGGGAGTGAGCAGCATTGTATACGGACTGTCCGATTTGATAAACATCATCCGCTTCCGTCAGAAGAAAGAACCGGGTATGCCTGAAATAGAGGATATTACTCCTATAGAAGAGATAAAAGACTAATCCGATTGATATGAAAATACGAGGGGGCTATATTTTATATCTTTTGATTTTATGTGCGGTTGTAGGTTGTAAGGGAACTTCTTCACCTTCCACCGTATCCGAAACGGATAAGTATGCTGGGACATGTGAGGGGGAAAAAGCGAAAGCTATTTTGTGGGTGGATTATAAAAGAGGACGTAAGATAGCGGACGGGACTCCGATAAGAACGGTAAAAGTCTATGCGGATGTTCATGCCGATGGAAGTTTGAAAGTGCTTTCTTGGTGTAAAAAGCAGCCGATGAAGGTAGAAAATTACTTATTGAAAAGGGTGGCAGTTTACCGGATCAGGAAAGAAATGTTCGAAGGGGGGTATCTGAAACCGGGAGAACAGTATTTGCAGTTGCGCTATCTGCCGGGAGAGGTGAAATAATATGTTGTAGGAAGCATTGAAATTCGTAGAAAAAGGTTTTTGTTTCTTTTATATTTCGTATCTTTGTGTAACACAAATTGTTAGAAATATGAAGAAACAAATCTTATTGTCTTGTGCATTTGCCTGGGCTGTGATGGCAGGTGCTGAAACGATTGACATTACTACTTTCCGTTATGCCGGCCCCTACGTTGTACAGGCCCCTTTTCAGGTGGACAGCGTGGATGTGAATTCAAAGACTTTTGTATCCGGACGTTTGTTAGATACTCATCTTTCTGTGGACGTATTGCAGCAGGGAACTTTATTTACAGGCGGAGTTTTGCCGGGAAGTGACTCGGGATATGCCTTGCACATGGTGGGCTTTGTGTTGGAGAATACTCGTTATGCTACGGCCAAGTTGAAGATTGACGGTCTGAAAAAATACCAACTTTATGTAGATGGGAAAAAGCAGGAAGGGACTGAACTCGCTTTGGAGCCGGCCACCCATTCTGTAGTTGTTAAATATCTTTCTGAAACAGGGAAAACAGATTCCTTGAAAGTGAGTGTGGATACGGATCAAGAGGGAAGCATTTCACTTAAGCAAGATAACAAAAAGCTATATACTTTGGCGGATGTGTTGCATGGAACTCGTTTTGCCGGAGTAGGACTTTCTCCTGATGGCAGATATCTGATTACTAATTATCGTACGACTTGTGTAGGTGGCCGGTCGGCCGGCAGTACGCGTATTACTGAACTTGCCAGCGGTAAGGTTTTGGCGGAGCGTACTGAGAATATGCAATGGATGCCTCGTTCTAACCGTTATTATTATACCCGTACAGGAGTGGATGGCAGGCAGCTGATAGTTGTGGATCCACTTACCGGAGTGGAGGCCGTGCTGGTGAATAAATTACCTGACGGGTATTTCCAGTTCGCACCTACGGAAGACTACCTGCTTTTCACCATGACCCAGGAAGGACCGAAAGAACGTAAAGAAATTTATGAGGTACTGGAGCCGGATGACCGCCAGCCGGGATGGCGTAACCGTTCTTATCTGGCTAAATATGATTTGAAGACCGGTTTGTTGCAGCCACTGACTTTCGGTTATCACAATGTCTGGGCTGCCGATATTTCCAATGACGGCCGGTATCTTTTGATGATGACCAGTCAGAGCCGTCTGACCAAGCGTCCTACTACTTTATTCTCACTATATCGGTTGGATATGCAGACTTTACAGGCGGAACTGCTGATAGATAAAGATGGTTTTATCAGTGGAGCCCGTTTTTCACCTGACGGAACGCAGGTATTGGTATCCGGCTCGCCTGAATCGCTGGGTGGAATAGGGAAAAATGTAAAGGAGGGGCAGACTCCGAGTATGACGGACGGTCAGCTTTATTTGCTGAATATAGCTGATAAGAGGGTCACTCCGCTGACGAAAGATTTTAATCCCAGCGTACAGCGTGCCGTGTGGAATAAGGCCGACGGGCAAATATATTTCACGGCCGAGAACCGTGACTGTTACAGTTTGTACCGGATGAATCCCGCTGATGGGAAAATTCTGCAACTGGAGGTTTCAGAAGATTTGGTCAATTCATTCTCATTGGCGCAAAATGCTCCGGTTATGGCCTATTATGGACAAAGCGCCTCAAATTCCGACCGTTTGTACACCATGAATACCAAAAAGATGAAATCATCTTTGTTGGAAGACTTAAGTAAGGACATCTTGAAAGATGTGGAGCTGGGCGAATGCAAGGCTTGGAGTTTTACCAATTCGCGTGGTGATACCATTTACGGCCGTTATTACCTGCCGCCTCATTTTGACGCTAACCGGAAATATCCTATGATTGTGAATTATTATGGTGGGTGCAGTCCGGTCAGCCGTAATTTTGAAAGCCGTTATCCGCATCATGCATACGCGGCATTGGGCTATGTGGTGTATGTGATAGAACCTAGCGGTGCTACCGGTTTCGGACAGGAATTCTCTGCCCGCCACGTCAATACAGCCGGGGAAGGGGTGGCACAGGATATTATAGAAGGTACAAAGCTGTTTTGTAAAGAACATGCTTTTGTCAATGACAAGAAAATAGGCTGTATAGGTGCGTCCTATGGCGGCTTTATGACACAATACCTGCAAACACAGACCGATATTTTTGCAGCGGCCATCTCTCATGCCGGTATCAGTGACCATACCAGTTATTGGGGGGAAGGATATTGGGGATATTCGTATAGTGAAGTTTCCATGGCGGATAGTTATCCGTGGAGCAATCCTGATCTTTTTGTAAAACAAAGCCCGTTGTTCAATGCGGACAAGATACATACGCCTTTGCTGTTCCTGCATGGTGATGCGGATGTGAATGTACCGGTGGGAGAGAGTATTCAGATGTTTACAGCACTGAAATTGCTGGGACGCGAAACAGCTTTTGTGGCGGTAACGGGGCAAGATCATCATATTGTAGACTATGGCAAGAGGATCCAGTGGCAGAATACAATCTTTGCCTGGTTTGCCAAATGGTTGCAGGACGATGCGACTTGGTGGAACGCTATTTATAAGCCGAAAAACTTATAACTTTTATGGTGTAAGAGACTTTGGACATGTGTTTTTACATTGTTAGTATGTATAAGCTTATACGTTAGTATATGTAGGCTTATACGTACTGATGTATGACCTTACACGTACTAACGTGGGCTGAGTCTGTTTTCACTATCCGTTTTCCCTATACTGTTTCGGTGACATTCCTGTATATCTTTTAAAATATTTCCCAAAGAATGAGATATCTGGGAAATTAAGTGAATAGGCTATCTCCTGAATAGTAAGATCGGTGGATTTTAGTTTGGCTTCCGCATCTGTTATCACTAGTTTGGCGATGATATCTGTAACAGTTTTTCCCGTAATCTTATTGACAGTAGTGCTGAGGTGCTGAGGGGATATATGAAGCAGATCGGCATAAAAAGCTACACTCCGTTCTTTCGTATAATGTTTGATGATATATTGGACCAGACGTTTTACAATTTCTTCTCCACGATTGAAAGTACGTGTGGTTACATTGGTGTTCTGATGAATGCTGCCTACACCATGCAATATAGTGAGCAGCATGGTGCTGATTAAGTCTTTATTGGGCTTGGCTCCCATACGTTTCATTTTTATCAGCAACATAAAATAGTCTTGAAACAACTCGGTTATTTCGGGACGCAGAGGAATAATGGGCGTGTCAATCAGGGCTGAAAGATAGTTCATGGTGGAATTGAAGAGGTTTATTCCATTCAGCAACTCTTTGTTGAACCCTATCAGGTACAGACGGCAGTCGGGACTTTGCCGGTGGACATGTACAAAGGTTTCTGGCAAAATAGTGACAATGTCGTTCTTTTGTATCTTGTGTTCAGACAGATGGATCGTTATGTCACATTCACCTCGCAGGCACAGAAGGAACAAGCATCCTTCCATTCGTTGCGGGTAGTGGTAAATACGGCCTAATGATCCTGTCATGTCAATTTCTGCAACGAAATCCTTATTTGATTTAAATAGGTTAATGTCATCTATATACTTCATAAAAATAAAGAAGATTTTGATTATGCACCACAAATATAGGACAGTTAAAGCAGATAACAAAGAAAATGCTTAAAAATAGACTAATATATCTTACTGTTAGCACTTGTACGCCTTTAATAATTATGAGAACTTTGCAGCGGAAACTAATAGTGAAGATTAACAGTATGAAAGGTAAAAATTTGTCTATCATGGCAATGATTGCAGCAGTGTTCTGTTCTTGCGGACAGCAACCTGCACAAGAACGCGGTCCCCGTCCCGTGAAATTGGCGGAAGTGACCTCGTTAAGCAGGATCGAAAAATCGTATTCAGGTGTTGTGTCGCCTGATCAGTTCAGTGACTTGGCCTTTAAAATGTCCGGTCCGCTGGTAGCAATGAATGTACTCGAAGGACAGCGGGTAAAGAAAGGACAGGTAGTGGCCGAAATTGATCCGACAGATTACAAATTGGATTATGACGCTAAGAGGGCTTCATTTCAAAAGGCGGCATCACAGATGCAACGCGCGGAGAAACTATTGGCTAAGAACGCCATTTCCATGCAAGAATTTGAAACGACCCAAGCTTCGTATACCAATGCCAAATCGGCATTTGAAGATGCGCAAAACACATTGAATGACACAAAGCTACGCGCTCCATTTGATGGTTTCATCCAAAAAAAATACGTTGAAAACTATCAGCGTGTACAACCAGGACAAGGAGTAGTGTGTTTGATTAATCCGGCTAAATTGCAAGTGGAGTTCACTATCCCCGAAACGAATATTTCTTATGTAACTTCTCCTTCTACTATTTACGTAGAATTTGATGCCTATAAAGGAAAATTATTTCAAGCAAAAGTAAAGGAGTATGTAGAGGCTTCTCCCGATGGGGCAGGAGTTCCTGTATTCCTTTACATTGATGATCCGGAATTTGATTTGAAAAAATACAAGGTATCGGTGGGGTTCTCATGTCGTGTTATTGTCAATATTGAGAATGATGTGGTAAAAGAAGGGATTACAGTACCTTTGTCGGCTGTAGTGTTTGACAATACATTGAATAGTAAAAAAGTATTTGTTTATAATCCATCCACACAGAAAGTGGAACAACGCAAAGTCAACGATAAGGGTACTATTGTTGGACGTAATGACTTGATTGTTACCGGAGATGTGAAAGCGGGTGAACAGGTCGTTTCTGCCGGAGCCTCTTATCTTGTGGATGGCCAGCAAGTAAAAATATTAACAGAATAAAAAAGGAGAAAGCATATCATGAATATTCCAAAATATTCTTTGGAGAACCGGAAGGTTATCTATTTCTTTTTGGCTATTTTGCTGATAGGTGGAGTAATCTCCTTCTTCAAGCTGCCTAAGAAAGAAGATGCGCCTTTTGTGATAAAGACTGCGGTATTGGTTACCCAGTATCCGGGAGCGAACCCACATGAAGTGGAGAAACTGATTACGGAACCGATTGAACGTGAAATTCAGTCCATGACAGATGTATATCAGATTAAATCGGAATCTTATTTCGGACTGTCCAAGATTTCTATTGAACTTCAGCCTACGATTGATCCGGATTATATGCCTGTGAAATGGGATGAATTACGTCGTAAAGTGGCGAATATACAACCCAAATTGCCCAGTGGGGCGTCTACCATTACAGTGAATGATGACTTTGGTGATGTGTATGGCATTTATTATGCTTTGACCGCTGATGAGGGATTCTCGTATACTGATTTGCGTGACTGGGCCCAGCGTATCCGTACCCAGTTGACTCCGATTGAGGGAGTGCAGAAAGTGATGTTGTATGGGGAACAGACAGAAGTGATCAATGTCAAGATATCCACCTCCAAACTTTCGGCACTGGGCATTGATCCCACTTCAATTATGGGCATCTTGCAGAAGCAGAATATACAGGTGAATACGGGAGATATAGCGACAGAAATTTATCAGTTGCGCTTGCGTACGGAAGGAACTTATACCAGTCTGGAAGATATAGAAAATCAGTTGATTATCAGTAAGGACGGACGGGAAGTCCGTTTGGGGGATATTGCAACAGTGGAGCGTGGATACTATGATCCGCCTTCAACCTTGATGCGGGTCAATGGTAAACGTGCTATTGGTATAGGTGTGGCCAGTGGAGCAAAGGATAATGTGGTAGCTGTGGGTAAAGCAGTGGACGAAAGGTTGGCGGAAATAGAGCAATTGTTGCCTATCGGTATTGAACTTGCCTCCCTTTATCCTGAGGATAAGATTGCCGATGAGGCGAATAATGGCTTTATCCTGAATTTGATAGAATCATTGGTTATTGTTATCCTGATTATCTTTGTGGTGATGGGATCGCGTGCCGGTATGCTGATAGGTAGTTCGTTACTTTTCTCAGTAGGTGGTACTTTGCTTATTATGTTGATGTGGGGAGTAGGATTGAACCGTACTTCTTTGGCGGCATTTATTATCGCCATGGGTATGCTGGTGGATAATGCCATTGTGGTGACAGATAATGCGCAAATAGGTATCAAGCGCGGAAAATCACGTTATCAGTCATTGATAGAGGGGGCCATCAAGCCGCAGTGGGCATTGCTGGGCGCTACTTTTATTGCTATCTGCTCTTTCTTGCCTTTGTATCTGGCACCGGCATCCGTGGCTGAGATTGTGAAACCGCTATTTGTTGTATTGGCTGTGTCACTGGGATTGAGTTGGATTCTGGCTTTGTGCCAGACTACGACTTTTGGTAATTTTATTTTGAAAGAAGCTGTTCCCGGCGGTGCAATGAAAGATCCGTATGATACTAAACTCTATCATAAATTCGAGAAGTTTCTGACCTTGCTGATTAAACGCCGTTTTGTGACATTGACCACCGTCTTTGTGACTTTGGTGCTTTCTTTGGTTATTATGGCTGTTATGCCTCAGAGTTTTTTTCCGAAAATGAATAAGCCTTATTTTCGTGCTGATCTGGTATTCCCTGAGGGATTCAGTATTCATGCGGTAGATCAGGATGTGATGAAGGTGGAGGGTTATTTGAAGAATCATGAGAAAGTTAAATCATATTCGGTGACATTGGGTGGTACTCCGTTGCGTTACTATTTGGCAAGTTCTTCTTTTGGACCGAAGTCTAACTATGCTAATGTGATGGTGGAAACTAAAGACCCCGAAGATGCAGCCGAAGTAGAACAGCAGTTTTATGAGCACATGACCCAGAATTTTCCCAATATCATTACCCGTTCGGCACTTTTTGCTTTGTCTCCGGTGCCTGAAGCTGCTATTGAGATCGGTTTTATCGGTGAGAATCCCGATACATTGACCGCATTGGTTGAAAGGGCGAAGAAAATAGCCCGCCAGTGTGATATGGTGACGGATATCCGTTCTAATTGGGGAGATAAGGTGCCTGTGTGGAAACCGATGTTCTCTCAACAGAAAGGTTTACGCTTGGGAATTACCCGTCAGCAGGTTGCTAATTCATTCCGTACGGCTACCAATGGTTTGCCTTTGGGAGAATATCGTGAGGGGGATGTTTCCTTGCCTATTCTGTTGAAAGATGAGGATGTGGAAAAAATGAACTTGAATGATGTGAAAAGTGTGCCTGTATTCAGTACGAAAGGAAATTCCGTGAAAGTGGAACAGGTGATCGATAATTTTGCTTTGGGTTATGATTATAATGTAGTCCGCCGCTTTAACCGCGAGCGTTGTATGATGATGCAATGTGAACCTAAACGTGGAGCCAATACAATGGCTGCGTTTAAACAGGTGCTCACTGCCGTACAAGAGCAGATGCGGTTGCCCGAAGGGTATAAAATGAAATATTTCGGCGAGCAGGAAACACAGGATGTGAGTAACGCTGCATTGGCGAAGAATATTCCGCTGACCTTCCTGTTGATTTATGTGGTTCTGCTGTTTCTTTTCCCCAGCAACTACCGCAAGCCGGTATTGATTATGCTTATGTTGCCGCTGGTGTTTATTGGTGTGGTATGGGGATTGCTTTTGTTTGGTAAGTCATTGGACTTCTTTGCCATCCTCGGTCTGTTGGGATTGATTGGTATGAATATCAAGAACGCCATTGTGCTGGTCGATGAAATCGGACTTCAGTTGAAGGATGGAAAGGGTGCTGTGCCTGCCGTGGTCGAGGCTACCAAGACACGTATCGTTCCGGTGACCATGGCTTCCGGAACTACTATTCTGGGTATGCTTCCATTGTTGGGCGATGCCATGTTTGCAGGTATGGCGGCTACCATTATGGGTGGTTTGTTCGTATCAACGGTACTGACCATTTTTGTTCTTCCGGTAACTTATTGTATTTTCTTTAAAATCAGAGCAGACAGATAATGAAAACTAAGATGATCTATATTATAAGTATGGCTTGTATGACCGGTACACTTTCGGCTCAGACTGTCGTGGATTATTCTACCTTTGAACAAAAGGTACTGGATTATAGCCAAACCTTAAAACAGAGTGTGGCGCAACGTACAGCTATGCAGAAGGCTATGAAAGCGGCAAAAACCGCTTTCTTTCCGGCTGTTGATGCAACGGGAAGCTATCAGTATCGTATTAACAAATACGAGATGGATTTTGGCGGAATGGCTGTTCCTATGGAGCACGATTCATACAGTGCCGAAGTAGGGGTATCACAACCTATTTATGCCGGTGGCAGTATCTATCACAATTATAAGGCTTCCCAAATACAAACTCAGATGGCGGATAAGTCGGTGGATTTGACAACGGATAATATTATCTATGCCGCTGAAGCCAGTTATTGGGGAACAGCCGCACAAAAAGAAATGTATGAAACGATGTGCCAGTATGTACAGATTATTGAGCAGTTGACCAAAGTGCTGCAAGATAAGTACGATGATGGCTATATCAGCAAGACGGATCTCATTCAGATGCAGACTCGTTTGAAAGAGGCTGAATTGCAACGTTCCAGCAGCTATCAGTCTTATCAGGTCGCCTTGCAGAATATGAATGTACTGATGGGATTGGAACCGCTGGCTGAAATGGATTTGACGGATTCTATTTCTACCATATTGCCTATGCCTGCCTTTGTTGGAGCGGAAACAGCCTTGAATGTGCGTCCCGATTATGCTATCTCCCAATTGGATGTGGATTATCAGAAAAGACAGGTAAGTCTGGCTGCCGCCAAGTACAACCCTTCTCTTTCTATCGGTTTTAAAGAGACATGGGGAACACAGATGTTGAACATTTCGGGCGAAACTATGTTTAATAGTAATGTGTATGCCTCTATTAAATTGCCGATTTTCCATTGGGGAGCCCGCTTTAAATCGACGGCTGCACAGAAGGCTATTTTATTGGGCAAGCAGTATGCATTGCAAGATAAGCAAGACCAAATAAGCAAAGAAGTGGCGAAGGCGTGGACTAGTCTGACAGAGAATACCCGTCAGATAAGTATTGCTGAGGAGAACTGCAAACTGGCAGAAGAGAATTTGGATTTGAACACTTTTAGTTATACTGAAGGTAAGTTGACTATTTTGGATGTGCTTTCTGCACAGCTGACATGGATACAGGCATATACAAACCTTATCCAATCTTATTATGAGCAGAAGATTGCGTTGGCTGATTACAGAAAAGTGACCGGTATAAGGTATTTAGGACAGAAATAGGTAAATTCAGACCAGATTCTTATTATAAAAAAAGTCACAATAAAGCAGGTTTGGCTATCTTTGTATCCCAATCTGCTTTATTTGTTTTTATCAGTTTATGTTTACTGTAAAGCTTGTTTTAACAGTGGAAAAAATAACAGGTTACAATGAAGAAAATATCATTTTTGATCGTAATCTTTATATGTATGGCAGATGCGGCTTTGGCAGTCACGCAAGAGGGCGGTCTGTTTTATTTGCCTGAAGATACGACAATGCAACACAAAGACAGCACAGTACAGAAAAGGACTTTTTTCAAAAGATTTCTGGACTATTTTAATGATGCTAATAAAGATAAGAATCATAAGAAATTTGATTTTAGTATTATTGGCGGACCACATTACAGTACGGATACCAAACTGGGGCTTGGACTGGTGGCAGCGGGGCTTTATCGTGCTGATAGAAGTGACATGCTTCTTCCCCCGTCCAATGTATCTTTATTTGGAGATGTTTCCACTGTTGGCTTCTATATGTTGGGGATACGCGGAACTCATATCTTTCCGCAGGACAAATACCGGCTGGATTATACTCTTTATTTTTATTCCTTTCCTTCCAAGTTTTGGGGAATAGGGTACGATATGGGTAATGTAGATGCCAATGAATCTGATTTAGATCGCTGGCAAGCACAAATTAAAGCTAGTTTTTTGTTTCGGATAGCGGATAATTTATATATAGGTCCTATGGCATCTTATGATTATGTGCATGGTAAGAATATGGAACGCCCCGGATTACTGGAGGGAATGAACCTTACTACTGCTAATTATGGAGTGGGCCTTTCTTTGGCATATGATTCGCGCGATGTGTTGACTAATCCCCATAAGGGATATTATTTGAATATTACCCAATGTTTCCGTCCTAAGTTTTTAGGAAACGATTATGCATTCAGTACTACGGATTTGCGTACCAGTTATTATCATCCTGTATGGGAAGGAGGATTGTTGGCAGGAGAATTACGCGGTACTTTTAATTTCGGTAATCCGTCGTGGGCTATGATGGCGCTGTTGGGAAATTCGTATTCCATGCGTGGTTATTACGAAGGGCGCTATCGTGACAAGCATAAAATAGAGGGGCAGGTGGAATTGCGTCAGCATGTATGGAAACGTAATGGTGTTGTAGTTTGGATAGGGGCCGGAACTGTATTCAATAAGTTCAGTGCTTTGCGCATGGACAGAGTGTTGCCTAATTATGGAATAGGTTATCGTTGGGAGTTTAAAAAGAATGTAAATGTTCGTCTGGACTATGGATTTGGAAAAAATGGACAGTCTGGTTTTATTTTTAATATAAATGAAGCATTTTAAAGAATTTATTCAGTGGTGTTGTGAGCCACAACGATTGTTCGTTCTGTTCATCGTTGTCTTGGCCATTCCCAATGTGGCATTGTTTTTTACAGAACAACAAATGACACTTTTGGCACGTATTTGTAATGTCATTCTGCCGGTATCGGTTTATTGGTTGATTATGACATTGGGGCGTAAACCTGGAAAGACTATTTGGATCTTATTTCCGTTTGTTTTCTTTGCGGCATTCCAATTGGTATTGCTATACCTGTTCGGGCGTTCTATCATTGCAGTAGATATGTTCCTGAATCTGACAACTACTAATTCCGGGGAGGTGATGGAACTGTTGGATAATTTACTGCCGGCTGTAATTGGTGTTTTTGTTGTTTACATTCCTGCTTTGGTCTTGGGAGGTTTCTCATGGGCCCGAGGTAATCAGTTGGAATATTCTTTTATTCGTTCTCAACGTAAGTATGCCTTGGCAGGCATTGTTGCAGGAGTGTTATTGACTGTTATCTGCTATGCGACGCAACGTGATTATCAAGTAAAGATTGAAATGTATCCGGCTAATGTATGTTATAATTTAGTATTGGCTGCAGAACGTGCGGGCGAAACTGCCGGATATGCGGAAACTTCAAGGGATTTTACTTTTAATGCCAGTGCCGCACATGATAAAGACAGCCGGGAAGTTTATGTCTTGGTGATAGGGGAAACGGCCCGTGCCTGTAATTTCGGACTTTATGGTTATGAAAGGAATACCACTCCATTACTTGATAAAATGGAGGGGTTGGTAACTTTCACGGATGTGCTTACCCAGTCTAATACTACTCATAAAAGTGTGCCTATGTTGCTTTCGGCAGCTTCGGCTGAGGATTATGACTGTCTTTATAGACAGAAAGGAATCATTACCGCTTTCAAGGAGGCAGGATTTCATACAGCCTTTTTTTCGAACCAGCTTCCTAACCATTCTTTTATTGATTTTTTGGGGATGGAGGCAGATGATTGGAAGTTTATCAAGAAAGACACTCCGAAAGGAGCCAATATTTCGGATGACGAACTATTGTTTCTAGTAGAAGAGGAGCTAAAGGCAGGTCATCAAAAATTATTTATCGTGCTGCATGCCTATGGATCACATTTTAATTATAAAGAACGTTATCCCGAATCCATGTCTGTCTTTAAACCGGATAATCTGACAGACGCCAAATATGAGAATAAAGAGTATTTGATGAATGCATACGATAACACTATCCGTTATACAGATGGTTTTCTGGCTTCTTTGATCACTTTATTGCAGAAAATGAACTCTTTTTCGGCTATGCTTTATACTTCGGATCATGGAGAGGATATTTTTGATGATAATCGAAAATTATTTTTACATGCATCCCCGGTCCCGTCTTATTATCAACTGCATGTACCATTTTTAATTTGGTTGTCCAAAGCATATAGAGAAGAGAATGTGGAAGTACATGAAGCTATATTGCAGAACCGTGAAAAACCGGTAGCAGGAAATGCTTCTGTGTTTCATACCATGCTGAATTTGGCAGGGGTACAGACACCTTATAGGGCAGATAGCCTATCGGTAGCAAATAGACAATATCTCATTCGTCCGCGTTATTATCTTAATGATCATAATCTTCCTAAGTCATTGGATAAGATAGGATTAAAAAAGGAAGACATAGAACAGTTCAGACGAAATAATCTTGTTTATCCTTGATGTGAAAAAGATTTAAAATGGTTGGAGAATTATAATAGAATTACGTATTAATGATTAATTTCGCACAGCTTTGTTATTGTATTTATTACGAAAACTATTATAATTCTTTTATTATGAAAAACAAGAAAAACAATTTCTATCTGATGGGAGTGGTGTTTATAGCCATTCTCGGCGGTTTACTTTTCGGTTATGATACAGCTGTTATTTCGGGAGCGGAGCAGGCTCTGCAAAAACATTTGGGATTAGATGCTTTCTGGCATGGCGTGACTGCTTCCAGTGCATTGATAGGTTGTGTCATTGGTAGTGCTTTTTCCGGTTATTTTGCTTCGGGGTTAGGACGTCGTAATTCGTTGCGTCTGGCTGCTTTATTGTTCTTTCTGTCTGCTTTAGGCTCTTATTATCCCGAATTTTTATTTTTCTCTAAAGGAGATACTTCGTTTGCATTGATCCTTGCTTTTAACTTTTATCGTATCATCGGGGGGATCGGTGTAGGACTTGCCTCTGCTGTTTGTCCGATGTACATTGCCGAAATTGCTCCTTCCGAAATTCGTGGTAAATTGGTTTCTTGTAATCAGTTTGCTATTATTTTTGGCATGTTGGTAGTCTATTTTGTGAATTATATGATTAAAGATGGTATGCCGGATGAAGTGCTTGTTTCCGATGGTTGGAGATATATGTTTGGTTCAGAAGCGGTTCCGGCTGCATTATTTGGCATTTTATTGTTTTTGGTTCCTGAAACTCCGCGCTATTTGGCTATGACCCATCAGGATGATAAAGCGTTTTCTGTACTTGAAAAAGTAAATGGAACAGATAAGGCTAAAACTATTTTGTCTGAAATAAAGGCTGTGACTTCCGAGAAAACAGAGAAACTGCTTACATACGGGTTGACAGTTATTGTAGTCGGTATCTTGCTTTCTGTATTTCAGCAAGCTATCGGTATTAATGCTGTGCTTTATTATGCACCGCGTATTTTTGAGAAAATCGGTGGCGGTGGTGATGGTATGATGCAGACTGTGGTAATGGGGGTAGTTAATATTCTCTTTACATTGGTTGCTATCTTTACCGTAGAGAAGATGGGACGTAAACCCTTGTTGATTGTTGGTTCTATTGGTATGGCTGTAGGTGCATTCTGTGTTGCATTTTGTGATGAGTTTCAGGTGGGAGGTATTCTTCCTGTTCTTTCCATCATTGTTTATGCTGCATTTTTTATGATGTCATGGGGACCTATCTGCTGGGTGTTGATTGCAGAGATATTTCCGAATACTATCCGCGGCAAGGCAGTGGCTATCGCTGTAGCTTTCCAATGGATATTCAATTATCTGGTCTCTTCCACTTTTCCTGCCATGTATGAATTCAGTCCGGTGTTTGCCTATGGGCTTTATGGCGTGATTTGTGTGCTTGCAGCGCTGTTTGTATGGAAGATGGTTCCTGAAACAAAAGGAAAGACTTTGGAAGATATGACTCGTCTTTGGAAAAAAAGAGCGAAGGAGGCTTGAGAATCTTTCTTCTGATCAAGAACTATTTCATATTGTTTCCTTTTGATAATATCGTCCGACGGATATAAAGCGTATGTCTTATATTCATCGGATGATCGCTTTATAAAGGTTGGATGAGCCATCTTTGTCTTGGACGGATGTGAATAGAGCAAGAAAAAAGACAGGCATGCGAAAATATTTTCGCATCTGTCTTTTTTCTTTTTTATCAGGATGGGATTGTTTTATTTCTTTTCCCCTATTGTTTTCAGCATTTCTTGTACGGCTGCTTCCAACTGCTGGTCTTCACCTGCCAATGCCTTTTCTGGAGTATTATAAACTTCAATGTCTGGAGAAAGTTGGTGATTTTCTGCATATTGTCCACGCATATCCATGCAACCCACCTGAGGAATACCGAACACAATGCTCGGATCGATTTGGTTTTCCCACCATACGGCAGTCATTGTGCCCGGAACCGGTGCGCCAATCAGTTTGCCTATCTTTAATTCCTTGTAAACCCATGGGAAGCCATGTGCGTTACTGTAATTGTCCTCGCATACCAATACGCAGGATGGCTTGAGCCATTTATTGAATGGGTCGCTGCCTATGTATTGTCCGCGTGGAACGAAACGCTGATATTGCTTGCCGCTTAATAAAGTGGCCAAGTCATCATGTAGCCAGCCGCCTCCATTGTGGCGTGTGTCTACAATAATAGCTTCTTTGTTGCGGCAGCGTCCCAATACTTCACTATATACTTCGCGGAAACTTTGACTGTCCATACCTTTTACGTGTACATAGCCTATGCGGCCTTCGGATAATTTATCGACTATATTGCGGCAACGTTCTACCCAACGTTTATACAGCAAGTTACTTTGTTCGCCCGTGCTGATAGCTTTGATGGTGATATCAAAACGTTTGCCGGTAGCCGGATTATATATGGCCAGTAACACTTTTCTTCCGGCTTTGCCTTCCAGTAGCGGGAAGTAGTCTTGTCCTTTTACGATAGGTTTGCCGTCAATTTTCTCGATGATGCAACCAGGAGTAACATCCGTTTTTTTCACGGCAAATGGACCTTTTGCTAATATTTCTTTAATTTTTAGCCCGTCACCATCATAAGTTTCGTCATAGAATGCTCCTAGGGTCGCTGTGGATAGTGTAGGACCGTTTGAGTAGTAACGTGCTCCGGTGTGTGAACCGTTTAACTCACCCAGCATTTCACTTAGCATTTCCTGAAAATCATAATTGTTATTGATGTATGGAAGAAAGCGTGCGTATGCTTCGTGATAGCCTTTCCAATCTACTCCGTGCAGATCTTTTACGTAGAATTTATCTTCTACTTGTTGCCATACATGATCGAAAATATATTCGCGTTCACCATAGGGTTGGTAGTCGAAGAAAGCTTCGAATTCTACAGGTTTGGTTTCACCACTGCTGACAGTAACTTTCTTGATACCACCTTGGCTGCAAAGGAACAGATTCTCGCCTTTCTTATCAGGAAGCAGGGCTCCGCCACCGACTTTTTTCATGACGATTTTAGTCTTGTTTTCTTTAAGATCGTGTTCCCATAAATCATATCCGCTTTCGAAGGCTGCTTGATAATATAGTTTGTCACCCTTCGGAGTTAATACAGCATCTCCCAATCGTGAAGAATTTACAGTTAGACGAATCACACGGTCACGGCTGTTTTCAAGGTCGAAAACCAGTGGTTTTACTTCCTTCTTGTCATCTTCTTTCTTGGAGTCTTTCTTTTTATCTTTTTTATTATCAGCCTTCTTTTTCTCTTCACTCTTCTCTTTGTCTTTCTTTTCTGATTCCTCCAGCAAAGCAAGTTCTTCCTTGCTCATTCTGAAACGGTCGTATGCGTCCAAGTCGAAGAACATGATGTAGATATCCGCTTCAGCGCCCCAGCTTCCGTGGCTGCGGAATCCTGCGCGGTCACTTTCCCAAATCATGGCTTTTCCATCCAATACCCATTTGGCATTGCCGTCACTGTATCCACTTTCGGTCAGATTATGAATTTCTCCGTTGCCAGATGCGTTGACCAGTGCAACATCCTTGTTATTCCATCCGCCAATACCTATGTAGTTGGTAAGAATCCATTTGCTGTCCGGACTCCATTGATACCATTGGTCACCGTCGCTGTATGAATATTCATAGTTGCCATCCATGACGGTTCGTACAGCTTTTGATTTCAGATTCAGAACACGGATGGTAGTACGGTTTTCAAGAAAGGCTACTTCTTTGCCGTCAGGACTGTATTGAGGTTGGAATGAAGTGATATCCGAATTGGTCAGTCTTTCCTCTTTGATATCGGTTGCGTAAGCGAACTGTTTTTCTTCCTTTTTAGCTAGACTGGTTTGATAAATCTGCCATAATCCGTTTCTTTCGGAAGCGTAAACAATACTTCTTCCGTCCGGAGAAAAGTGAATATCGCGTTCCTGTTGCGGAGTATTGGTGATTTGTTTGGTGGTGCTGTATTCTGTTGATGTGACATATACATCTCCGCGTAGTACAAAAGCAATTTCTTTTGCATCGGGTGAAAGGGATATTTCTGTTGCTCCGCTACGCTTAATCTGGCGGATGAGATCTTTGTCGTTCTTGTCGGTGACAATGGAAATCTGAACTTTTTGCGGAATGGCACCTTCTTTTACCGTGTAGATTTCGCCATCATATCCATAGCATAATGTTCCATTGGAGGCGGCACTCAGGAAGCGTACCGGATGTTTGGTATGGTTGGTGATTTGTTTGGATGTATTACCGTCAATATCACGTTTGAAAATATTAAATGAGCCTTTTTCCTCACTTAAATAATAGAATGATTTATCATCTGAAGCCCAAACGGGAGTGCGGTCCTCACCATTGAAAGTAGTTTGTTTGCGAAAGGTACGGTTTCCATTCAGAGAACACAGCCAAATATCGCGGGTAATGGATGAAGTGTGATGTTTACGCCAAGGATCTTCATATCCTTTTTTGTCATGGTAGAGCAAAGTATTACCTGTGTGATTGATACTGATATCTTCCATCGGCATGGAAGAGAAGAGGGCAGGGCGTCCTCCTTCGGTATTAACTTCATATACTTGTTGGAATTGTCCGGAGGGGAATTGTGCGTCTTCTACAGTTGGCATTATATTGGCTAGAAACAGAATGTGTCCGGCGTCTTTATAAGCCACCGGTGTTTCATTACCCGAATGGGTGGTTAATCTTTTGGGGATACCCCCTTCCTTGTTTACCTCAAAAATATCCATACTTCCCATGCGGTCTGATGCGAAAGCAATTTTTTTTCCGTCAGGACTCCAGATAGGTTTGGTGTCGTGGGCAGGGTTGGTTGTAATCTGACTGGCCCTGCCGCCTGTAGAGGGTACTGTGTAGATGTCACCTTTATAGGTGAATGCGATGGTGGTTCCATCCGGAGAAATGGCACAATAACGCATCCATAATGGATTGTCCTGTGCATACGTGGAAATTGACAACAAAATTGCTGCCACACCTAGTAGCTGTCTTTTCATGTGGATAAAATGTTGTGGTTAATACTAAGTTATTTCTTCTTTTTCAGGAAATATCCTCTGATTCTTTGCATGATCTTGATACCGGTCCGTACTCCGTCATAAACGGCGATTCCTGTATTGATATGTTGCATAATGCCTTCTACGCCTCCTTTTTGTTCTACAGGCGCAAAAAGTTCATGTATGGTTTGTACCATTTCTTTTTTAGCTTGCTGTACTTCTTCCAACTTCTCAGCTTTTCGTTGTGCTATCACTTCCAAAGTGATGATGGGCGTTTTATTAGGAGTATTCTCTTTCATAATCAGTTGTCATTTAAAAGCAGGTTGGCAAGGAAATTTACCATAGGCTGGACAATCAGCCGTTTGCGGAATAAAACGATTAACAGAATCAGCAGAATAATGCATCCGGTAATGATTCCATAGCTAGCCATAAGCCCGCCTACATGAGGTTCGAGTACATAGGCCAATGTAAATGACAAGTAGAAAAGTGCGATAATACCTAATATCAATAATATAAAGACAAGGATGAGGGTTGATATCAGTATAGTAAGTTTTTCTACTAAATGTAATTTTACATAATCCTTTTGTAACTCTGCGTACTTTTTAAGCTCTGCCAGAAGTTGTTGCAGATTATCTATATTTTTATCGTTTGCAAACATGCGTGGAGTTTTGATTTAAAAATTATTGTCATTCCGGATCCAAGTCCGGAATGACAATACACTTTTGTGGGCGTTGCTTATTCTTTTACCTCGGCTGCAATTTCATCGACCAGATTTTCCATATCTGTGCGACTTAATTTGATACCTCTTTTACGTAAAGCATCAGCAATTTTGCTACGAGTGTCTTCTCCGCTTTCAGGAGCAAATAAAATACCTGCTGCTGCACCAACTACGGCTCCGCCTAGGAATGCAGCTAAAATACTTAATCCTTTCATAGTTTTTTTGTTTTTTGTACCTTACAAATCTAACAAATAAAACTGAATGTTGTTGTTTATTTTGTCTATTTTTGAATAGAAATTGGAGATTCTTCTCTGATTAACTAAATTTAACTCCATTCTTGATGTGAAAGCTGTTGATATATTGCTACTTTTGCACCAATATAATGGAATTAAACTAGAGTATTAATTTATAAAAGATTGAGTAATCATGAAAAAATTAGTTGTGTTGGGTATGGGATTGTGCGTAGCCTTGGCATTTTCCTCATGTAAATCTAGCGAAAGTGCTTACAAGAAGGCTTATGAAAAAGCAAAACAACAGGAATTGGCTGAAGCTCCTGCTGATCAGGTAGAAGCAACTCCGGTTGAAGCTGCTCCGGTAGTATCTGCCCCTGTGACAACTGCTCCTGTTGCCGGTCCGGTTCGCGAAGAGAAAGTAGAATTGGTTTCAGGTGACGGCTTAAAAGCATATAGCGTAGTATGTGGTAGCTTTGGTGTGAAAGCGAATGCAGAAGGTTTGAAACAATATTTGGATGGTCAAGGTTATAATGCCAAAGTGGTTTATAATGCTGAAAGAAATATGTATCGCGTTATAGCATCTTCATATGATGACCGTGCGCAGGCTACTCAGGCAAAGGAGGAGTTTAAGGCAAAATATCCTAACCGTGACGATTTCCAGAAGGCATGGTTACTATATAGAGTATATTAATGACTTCTTTTTGGTAAATTAAGAAGAAAATATAGTCTATTTTTCTTTATTAAAAGTGGCAACTGTGAAGTTGCCGCTTTTTTTTATAGCTTTGTCGGTTCTAAACAACAATAAAAACTAAGGGTATGAAATATTATGGCAGATTATCGGTCATTGCTCTTTTGGCTATAGCACCGCTGTATGGCTTTGCCCAGGAAAAGGTGGTGCCTATAAAATACGGAGATATGGATCAGTGGATAATCCGTAAGGTTCATGAGTCCGGTGTTATAGGCGGCAATACCAAACTTCTTTATGAGATAGGTCCTACAAAGGAAATAGATGGTAACAAACCTTATAAAAATATGGGAGGGTCTCCTTGGGGAACCTCTAATGTGATGGCTAAGGTAGTGGGCATTGTTAAAACAAATAATTCTGTTTATAGAGACAAACGGGACAATGGATATTGTGCTCGCCTGGAAACGCATATAGAGAGCGTCAAAGTATTGGGGATGGTGAATATTACTGTATTGGCAGCCGGATCCATTTATTTAGGTGATATGCTGGAGCCTATAACAGGAACTAAGAATGCTGAGAAGAACATGAACTGGGGAGTTCCTTTTACTCAACGTCCCAAAGCTGTCCGTTATGATTATAAGGTAAAGATGTCTGGTGAGAAAGATCGTATCCGGTTGACAGGTTTCAGCAAGAAAGGTCAGGTGGCAGGGCAGGATTGTGCGATAACTGTTTTCTTTTTGCAAAAACGTATGGAGGACGCTGAAGGAAATATTACGGCGAAGAGGGTAGGAACTATGGTGATGAAATATGATAAGGATTCGGATGGTTGGGTAAATGGTGCTACTTATGAAGTGCTGTATGGTGATATAACCAAGCATCCGTCTTATAATCATGAAACAATGGGGTTGAGAGAGAGGGATTATACTAGAAATAGTAAGGGAGAAAGTGTCTTGATTAAAGAAATAGGATGGGCGGAGGCCAATGAAAATCCTACGCACATGATACTGCAATTTTCGTCCAGTCATGGGGGGGCTTTTATCGGTTCTCCTGGAAATACACTTTGGGTTGACAATGTGAAGCTGGTCTATTGAGGATAGTAAATGCTTTTGTTTGTATAATGTTGCTTATATATTAGTCTGTGTCACTATACGATAGAATATTTTAAAATCGTCTTGAGCTTTTTTAAAAACAACAGGATGTATTTAAAAAAGCTCTTGTTCTTTTCTAAATACGTCCTGTTGTTTTTATGTATCAGTTTTTTGCTTGTATAGCCCGATATCTTGTTACAAGATTCGGTAAATACTACCTCAAGTTTCCAGAATTGTATAGCCAAGATCTGTAGATTCTTGTTATATGATTTATTTGCTGTTGCTGCTTATGTGATCAAAAAAGCAGTTGAAGAAAAAGAGGGAGCATCGTTTGTTACGATACTCCCTTCTTTAATCTATCAGAGTTTTATCAGGTATCAATGATTATTTTACTTCCAAGATAACTACGCGGTTCAAATAGTTCTTACCAAACATGTTATCTGTTCCACCCATAGCAACTTTTTCAAGCTGGCTTTCTTTTACGCCTTCTGCAACCAATGCATCGTAAACAGCCTGAGCACGTTTTTCAGACAAAGTCTGGTTGAATGAAGCAGATCCTGTAGCTTTATCAGCGAAACCTGCAATTTTGTACTTAGCGTTAGGATTAGCTTTGATTGCTTTAGCCATTAACTGTACATTAACCATACCTTCCGGACTGATCTTTGCTTTACCGATTTTGAAGAAGATAGCAACTTCTGCAGCGCTAGGAACTTCTTTAATCACTTCCTTAACTACTTCTTTCGGAACTTCGCGGATCACTTCCTTGATCACTTCTTTTTCTACTACACGGTCTTCAACTTTAGCAAACTTCTTGCCACCAAAGATGTAGCTGACACCAGCTGTCAACATACCTGTTCCTTCAGCTTTACGGTGGCTACTGATATTACCAAAGATAGAAGGAGCGATGGCGCCGCGAGCTTCAACATCGATAGCCCAATATTTGTTAATGTTGAACTTCAAGCCTACACCGGCGGATGCACCAATACGTGCTCTTGCTTTGCTTTCACCTTCGGGAACCATTGTTCCATCATTCTTGATTGTTACGTTCTGTGACTTAGCTACGGAAAGCATAGGACCAGCAAAACCATATACTTCAAAAAAACGGCTAGGATTAGCACCTGCAAACAGAGTTGACAAGTTTACCATAGCGTCAATGTTAGCTCCTACGTAGTTCTTGTTGTGTTCGTAGTAACTGTTATCCAAACACAAGTGTTGTGTGATACCATTTACCTGACCACGTATCCCCCATGTGGGAGTAATTAACTTACCCAAAGAGATGCTGAAGTGAGGAGCCAGCTTATTGAAACCATCGTTTTCAATAGCGTGGATACCTCCACCTACACTGACGAAGATGTTATCGCTCCATTTCGGAGTATAATAGTTGGTGTCTTGTGCTTTAAGAGTAGTAGCACAAGCACCTGCCATCAGAAGCGACAGAGTTAATACTTTATATTTCATTTTACTATAATTTTTTGGTGAATTATTATTCTACGTGTTGGTTTAAACTGATTGATTATTTACCAGCTGCACCACCACCTGCATTGCCATTGTCTCCGTGACCGTGACCGTGTGATAATACTTCCAAACCTGCATCAGTAGTACCTGCTTCTTTTACTTTTACATTAGGAATAGTATAGATTACATTGTCAACAGTAGCGCTGATAGACATAACGTATTCAGTCATAGGTGTTACAGGTTTGAATACAAATGTTACTCCTTCTGTCATTGTTACTTCTGTCTTGATTGTCTTAGTTGCCATGTTATCATAAGTATCTACTAATGCTTTCAATACAGCAATAACATTGTCGTTGCTCATAGCTCTTGAGTTTACAAGAGTTTCAATGTATGAATAGAGTTCTGTTTTGTTAAGAATTTTAGTACCTACCAATGCATCGTATTCAACTTCTTGCGGCTTGCCTGTACCTGTATATTCTTTTGAAGTCTTGTTGAATTCAGATTTAACTTGTTCAATTGAATCTTCATCTTTAGAAGTACTTACATTCTGTGCTGCAGATGCTATTTTCTGTGCGTAGAAAGTTACAGGAATAAGAATCATCTGACCTTTTGCTACTTCTGGAACTTCAACATCGATAGAAGCTACGGGCAAATACTCGGCACTTGAGAAAGGACAAATAACAGTAACTTTTTGTTTAGCGATAGCTCCATTTTCGCCAGCTGCAATAGTTGTTGTTGCTGTACCTAGATTTTCGCCTGTTGTCTGATCATACACAGTAGCAAAGATTGTGGCACTAGCGGGTGCTTGTTCGATTGGTTCTACATTAAATTCTTCCTTTTCGCAGCTTGTGAACACTACAGTTGTTAAAGCTACTGCGGCCAATGCCAATTTAGCACCAATACCGCTCAAAAAACTTTTCTTTTTCATCTCAATAAAATTAAAAATTTAATAATTCTGATTTAATAAAATATGGATTAAAACTATTTTGTTGCATTATATTTTCACTTGCATTACTATATGGCATTTTATAATAATATTTTTCATTTCCTGCATTATATGTTATACCCGTACCCAATGAAGTAGAAACCCTTGGTATATATTTATGTCTTTTATATTTATAAGGTGGTAATGCAACGATGAATTTAAACCCTCCATTACTATTGGCATGTTCAGCTTTTACAGCGTAAAAACCTATACTGGCATAGCGGAAGTGTCTGATCATTTCAAATCTTACCCCTTTTTCTTTTAATAAATATTGTTCAGCTCTCAATTTAAACTGTGTATTAAACCTTGGCCAGTAAAAGTTTCCCCCTACAGACCAATAAGTAGTGTACTTATCATTATAGCGAAATTTAAAACCTCTCCAATATCCAAATCCGACATAACCGAATCTTCCTTCTATAGAAAATCGCTCATCCTTGAATGGATAAAACAGATTTAAATCTGCACCATATGTATCATAATCAAAGAAACCTATTGTTGCTGTTCCCAGTATATTATAAGGCAGACGAAATTGTTGTGCCAAGGTTAGATATCCAGGACGAACTTTTCCTGCAAGTTCTCCATATCCGTCATTATACACAGGCAGAATAATCTGTCCAGTAAATTTCATTCCTGGCCAAAGCGACACCTCTACCGCCGGGCTAAACTCTAATAAAGCCTGATATATCTGTGTAATGATATAGTTCTTAAAGTATAGCTGCGGATATACCAATATATCTACTTTAAACAGCGAACTGTTCTTTTTCTTTTCTTTCTTCACCTTGTCCCAACTGTCACCTATATCATAACTGACTTTCCAATCTTCACCACTTACCACTGTTGTGTCACCGGCAAGAGGCTGATAGGTCAGTGAGACCTGAGGTATATTATAGTTGGTAACAATCAACTTACAAGATTTATCCTTGGGTAATCCCATTGACTGTATGATATCTACAGCCTTTCTAATACCCAACGCTTGAATTTTGTAAGCACTGTTTTCAACCACATAAACTCTTTCTTCAGGAGTATCTGTCCATCTTACATTTTCAAATCCCATTTTTACAAGACTATCTGTTGTTAATTCTCCTGTTGATTGACTGAAACTTTTTAATGGAATCATAACAAGCAACAATATAGCTATACAATACAACAAACATCTATATAAAACTCCTTTTGAAGAGCTCTTATTTTTCATTTTATAACAAATACTTGTTTCAATTTAACATTATGCGACCCTTACGTTAAGCCACATATTCGGTGCAAAAATAAGTACTATTTTTTAAATAGCAAATAAAATTAAACGAAATGAATCGTTTCTTTTGAAAAAACAGTTGAAAAAGCATATTTTAATCTTTATATATAAAATAGGTATGGAATAAATTTGTATTTTTGCAAACTATATGAGTAGAATATTAGCGATAGATTACGGTAAAAAGCGCACAGGTGTGGCTGTGACGGATGTTTTGCAAATTATTGCAAACGGGTTAACGACTGTCCCTACACACCAACTACTGGACTTTATTCTGAAATATGTGGAAAAAGAGCCTGTGGAACGCATCATTGTAGGGCATCCCAAGCAAATGAATAATCAAGAGTCGGAAAATATGCGTAATATTGTCCCTTTTGTCAATCAACTAAGGAAAAAATTACCGGATATACCGATAGAGTTTGTTGACGAGCGATTTACGTCCGTATTGGCCCACCAAGCCATGTTGGATGGAGGTTTGAAGAAAAAAGATAGGCAGAATAAAGCTTTAGTTGATGAAATCAGTGCTACGATAATCTTACAGTCCTATTTGGAGTCGAAGAAATATATTTAATAAATAAAAACAGATTAAGAAAAATGATATTACCTATTTATGTGTATGGACAACCGGTGTTGCGTAAAGAAGCAGAGGATATTACCCCGGATTACCCTAATTTGAAAGAGTTGATAGCAAATATGTTTGAAACCATGAATCGTGCAGATGGTGTGGGTCTGGCTGCTCCGCAAATTGGTTTGCCTATTCGTGTCGTAACTATTGATCTGGATGTGATGTCTGATGAATTGCCCGAATTTAAGGATTTCCGTCGGGCTTATATAAATCCTCATATTTTAGAAGTGGGTGGAGAAGAAGTCAGCATGGAAGAAGGTTGTTTGAGTTTGCCAGGTATCCATGAAACGGTGAAACGTCCGGACCGTATTCATGTGACTTATTTGGATGAGGAGCTGAAAGAACATGACGAGTGGGTGGAAGGCTATTTGGCAAGGGTCATGCAGCATGAATTTGATCATTTGGACGGAAAAATGTTCATTGATCATTTGTCTGCATTACGCAAACAGATGATTAAAGGAAAGCTGGGGGCCATGTTGAAGGGCAAGGCGCGTTGTTCCTATAAGGTCAAGACTATAAAATGATAACTCCGCGATTTTGATTTATGCGCCACAGGTGGCGCATTTGTGGGGAAAACCGTATTTTTATAAATACAAAATGATAAAACGGATACTCTATACATTATTAATAATGTTCCCTGTACTAGCTTCGGCACAGATAAATACGGACAGGGTGATGGCGATAGGGCGTAATGCGCTTTATTTTGAGGATTATGTCCTTTCGATTCAATATTTTAATCAGGTGATTAATGCAAAGCCTTATTTGTCTGATCCTTATTTCTATAGAGGTCTGGCGAAGATAAATTTGGATGATTTTCAGGGGGCGGAGAGTGACTGTTCAGAAGCTATTGAGCGGAATCCGTTTGTGGTAAGTGCTTATCAGGTACGTGGATTGGCACGGATCCAGCAGAATAATTTTGCGGGAGCTATAGAAGATTATACCAAGGCATTGGAGTTTGATCCTGAGAATATAGGGGTATGGCATAATATGGCCCTTTGCCGTATCAGGCAGGAAGATTATAAGGGGGCGAAGAATGATCTGGATAAGCTGATCGCTATTTCCCCCCGATATACAAAGGCCTATTTGATGCGTGGTGAGGTGGATTTGAAGCAGAAGGATACTTTGGCTGCCGAAAAAGACTTTGGTAAGGCGATTGAAATAGACCGTTATGATGCAGATACATGGGCCAGCCGTGCTATCCTTCGTCTGCAGCAACAGAGATATAAAGATGCGGAAGCTGATTTTGATCATGCCATCCGTCTGTCCACCCGGAATTCAGGTGTCTATATCAATCGTGCTTTGGCCCGTTACCATCAGAATAACCTGAGAGGAGCGATGAGTGACTATGATATTGCATTGGATATTGATCCCAATAATTTCATCGGCCATTATAACCGGGGCTTATTACGTGCACAAGTAGGCGATGACAACCGGGCTATTCAAGACTTTAATTTTGTTATCGAAATGGAGCCCGACAATATGATGGCTATTTTCAACCGTGGTCTGTTATTGGATCAGACAGGAGATTATAAAGGGGCAATTAAAGATTATTCTACGGTGATAAATGAATATCCCAATTTTTTGCTGGGCTATCAATACAGAGCGCAGGCACGTAGGAAAATAGGGGATGTAAAAGGTGCTGATGCAGATGAATTCAAAGTGTTGAAAGCACAACTGGATAAACAGAACGGAGTAGATCCTAATAAGCAGACTGCCGATAATACAGAGAATAATAAAACCCGTAAGAAGTCCGACAAAAACATGAACAACTATCGTAAGATTGTGGTTGCCGACAACGAAGAGGGAGAAGAAAAATATAAGAGTGACTATCGTGGACGCGTGCAGGATAAGAATGTGAATATTGTTCCCCAGCCTATGTTCGTGCTTACCTATTATGAAAAGCACGATGATGTGAAACGACAGGTCAACTATTATAAGTTCATTGAAACATTGAATAATCAGAAAGTACTTCCCGGTCGTCTGATTATAACTAATGAGGAAGCTCCTCTGACGGAAGAACAAGCTACAAAACATTTTGCGTCCATTGACGAACAGACTGCTGCTATTGTGGCTGATCCGAATAATGTGAACAAACGTTTTGCACGTTCATTGGACTTTTATCTGGTGCAGGATTTTGCAAGTGCCATTGAAGATTTGAATCAGGCTATTATTATTGAGGGTAATTTCTTTCCGGTTTATTTCAATCGTGCTTTAATCCGTTATAAGCAGCTGGAATACCAGAAGATGGAAAAAGAGTATGATTTGAAAGCCAATCCGGGAGAGAAGAGTGCTGTGAAAGCTGCGGACTATGAAATGGTAAAGCGCGATTTGGACAAGGTGATTGAGCTGGCTCCGGATTTTGTCTATGCTTATTATAATAGAGGTAATGTGCTTTCTATCTTGAAAGACTATCGTGCGGCAATTGTTGATTATGACAGAGCCATCCAGTTGGATCCTAAATTTGCGGATGCTTATTTCAATCGCGGCTTGACACATATTTTCTTGGGTAACAACAGGCAAGGTATACAGGACCTGAGTAAAGCAGGTGAGTTGGGACTTTTCTCTGCTTACAATATAATCAAACGCTTTACGGAACGAAAAGAATAACATTTTTTTGCTAAAAAGAGGATAAGTCAAAAAGATTTCGTTATTTTTGCATCCTCAAGAAAGAAAATAAATAGAAGATTATGATAAAGATAACATTCCCCGACGGCTCTGTTCGCGAATATAACGAAGGAGTTACTGGTCTGCAGATTGCAGAAAGTATCAGTTCACGGCTGGCGCAAGATGTTTTAGCTTGTGGCGTGAACGGTGAAACGATTGATTTATCTCGCCCTATCAATGAAGATGCAAACTTCGTTCTTTATAAATGGGAAGACGAACAGGGCAAACATGCTTTCTGGCACACTAGTGCCCACTTGCTGGCCGAAGCATTGCAAGAACTTTATCCAGGCATTCAGTTTGGTATCGGTCCGGCCATTGAAAACGGTTTTTACTATGATGTAGACCCGGGTGAAGCAATCATTAAGGAGGCAGATTTGCCAGCTATTGAGGCCAAGATGGCCGAGTTGGCTGCAAAGAAAGAAATATTGGTGCGTCAGAGCATTGCTAAAGAGGATGCGTTGAAGAAATTCGGTGAAAGAGGTGAGACTTATAAATGTGAATTGATCTCCGAACTGGAGGATGGACACATCACCACTTATACACAAGGTGCGTTTACCGACCTTTGCCGTGGTCCCCACTTGACCTCTACTGCTCCTATCAAAGCTATCAAGCTGCTTTCTGTGGCCGGTGCTTATTGGAGAGGGCAGGAAGACCGTAAGCAGATGACACGTATTTATGGTATAACTTTCCCGAAGAAGAAAATGCTGGACGAATATCTGGTAATGCTGGAAGAAGCCAAGAAACGCGACCATCGTAAGATAGGTAAGGAAATGGATTTGTTCATGTTTACCGATATGGTGGGCAAGGGACTTCCCATGTGGTTACCGAAAGGTACTGCCTTGCGTATCCGTTTGCAAGATTTCTTGCGCCGTATCCAGGCCCGTTATGATTATCAGGAAGTAATGTGTCCGCCTATTGGCAACAAGAACCTGTATATCACTTCCGGACACTACGCCAAGTATGGTAAGGACTCGTTCCAGCCTATTCATACACCCGAAGAAGGGGAAGAATATTTCCTGAAACCGATGAACTGTCCTCATCACTGTATGATTTATAAGAATTCTCCACGTTCTTATAAAGACCTGCCGTTGCGTATCGCGGAATTCGGAACCGTATGCCGCTACGAACAGAGTGGTGAATTGCACGGACTGACCCGTGTGCGCAGTTTTACGCAAGATGATGCTCACTTGTTCTGTCGTCCCGACCAAGTGAAGGAAGAATTCCTTCGCGTGATGGATATCATTAACATTGTGTTCAAGTCTATGAATTTTGAGAATGTGGAAGCTCAGATTTCTCTTCGTGACAAGGTGAACCGTGAAAAGTACATTGGTAGTGATGAGAATTGGGAAAAAGCCGAACAAGCCATTATTGAAGCTTGCGAAGAAAAAGGCCTGACTGCGAAAGTGGAATATGGTGAAGCTGCATTCTATGGACCTAAATTGGACTTTATGGTGAAAGACGCTATCGGCCGTCGCTGGCAATTGGGAACAATTCAGGTAGACTACAACTTGCCCGAACGATTCCAGTTGGAATATATGGGTTCAGATAACCAAAAGCATCGTCCGGTAATGATTCACCGTGCACCTTTCGGATCAATGGAACGTTTTGTTGCCGTATTGATTGAGCACACTGCCGGTAAATTCCCGCTGTGGCTGACTCCTGATCAGGTAGCTATTCTGCCTATTTCTGAGAAATTCAATGAGTATGCGGAAAAAGTGAAAGCAGAACTGAGAAAATTCGATGTTCGTGCTATTGTGGATGACCGTAATGAAAAAATCGGCCGTAAGATTCGTGACAACGAAATGAAGCGTATTCCTTATATGTTGATTGTAGGTGAGAAAGAAGCTGAAAACGGTGAAGTTGCAGTCCGCAAGCAGGGCGAAGGCGACAAAGGAACTATGAAAATAGAAGAATTCGGAAAAAATATTGCCGAAGAAGTTTCTAATATGATAAATAAATGGTAACTTTGCAGCCGTTTGCAAAAGAGCACATTGTTAAACCTTTATGTATTCTTTTGCGTTAAGATAAAGAAATACTAATTAAAATAAGAAGAAACAAACAGGAACTAAAAGTTTTTTAATGAAGAATGACAGTTTAAAAGGGCAACACAGAATCAATGAACAGATTCGTGCCAAAGAAGTCCGCATAGTGGGCGACGATGTAGAACCGGCAGTTTATCCGATAGCTCAAGCTTTAAAAATGGCTGAGGATCATGAGGCTGACCTAGTTGAAATTTCACCCAATGCTGTTCCTCCAGTTTGTAGAATTATTGATTATTCTAAATTTCTTTATCAATTAAAGAAACGTCAAAAGGAACAAAAGGCTAAACAGGTAAAAGTAAACGTAAAAGAAATCCGTTTCGGACCTCAAACAGATGATCATGACTACAACTTCAAGTTGAAACATGCCATCGGATTCTTGCAGGACGGAGACAAGGTGAAAGCATATGTGTTCTTTAAAGGTCGTTCCATTCTTTTCAAAGAACAAGGCGAAGTATTATTGCTTCGTTTTGCGAATGACTTGGAAGAATATGCAAAAGTAGAGCAGATGCCCTTGTTGGAAGGTAAGAGAATGACTATTTCTTTGGCTCCGAAGAAAGCGGGCTCTCCGAAGAAGGCAGAAATGGATACTGCTAAAAAGGAAAATCCGAAAAAGGCAGTAGAAGCAAAAGAATAAAAAAAGAGTGCGTAACGCGCCGGTATAGTGCGTTACCACCATTTGAATAATAATTTAAAATTAAAAACAAGATGCCAAAGATCAAGACTAACTCCGGTTCTAAAAAAAGATTCGTTCTTACCGGAACAGGTAAAATCAAAAGAAAGCACGCTTTTCACAGTCATATTTTGACTAAGAAGACTAAAAAGCAGAAAAGAAACCTTGTACACTCAGGTCTAGTAGCTAATGCTAACTTGGATCAAGTTAAGGAATTGCTTTGCATGAAGTAATCTAAAAACAACGAAAGCGTAAACGTATTATTTAAAGTATTAACCGAATGTCTTTAGCTTGAAGTTCACCGTGTGAAACAGTGGCGCTAACATTCAAAAAGAATTAAAACTATGCCAAGATCAGTAAATCATGTTGCTTCTAGAGCAAGAAGAAAGAAAATTTTAGGTCTTACCAAAGGTTATTTTGGTGCAAGAAAGAATGTATGGACAGTAGCAAAAAACACTTGGGAAAAAGGTTTGACCTACGCATACCGTGACCGTAAGAACAAGAAACGTAACTTCCGCGCTTTGTGGATTCAGCGTATCAACGCTGCGGCTCGTCTGGAAGGAATGTCTTATTCTAAATTGATGGGTGCATTACACAAAGCTGGTATCGAAATCAACCGTAAGGTGTTAGCTGATTTAGCTATGAACCATCCGGAAGCATTCAAAGCAATTGTTGCTAAAGCAAAAGTAGCTTAATTCTTCTGTAAACGGTGATATAAAGATTTATTAAAAGAGCAATCTCTATGAGGTTGCTCTTTTTTATTGCGGATGCTTTGTGATGTTTCATTAAGAATTTGAAATAACAATAAGCAGAATTACAGAGAGTTATTTTCTTGCTTATTATTTTTAACAAACAAATCCTGCTATACTCTTGTTTATATCATAAAAAGGGCGTATATTTGTCATACGGAAAGAGATGAAAAGCGAGCCGCATTAGTTGGATTGGGAAACTCATCAAACTAATCTGAAAACCGAGACATAGCTTCATCTTCCAATGGCGGGCCACGCCTTCGGGTAGCATTTATGCCGGTGGATTACAAAGGAGGAGAGCACTCAAAACCTGTCATTCGGAGTTTCATCGCATCACTGGTGCGGCTTCATTATAAGGCGATGTTAATTCAAGAGATTAGCATCGCTTCTTTTTTATAAAAATAATACGGATATGATATTTTATTTTTCAGGTACAGGTAATTCAGCTTGGGTGGCAAGGCAGCTGGCGGAAGGACAGAATGAGGAATTGCTCTCCATAGCTGTGGAAATAGATAAGAATAAGGAGTATAAACTAAGAGAAGGAGAAAAAGTAGGTTTTGTCTTCCCTGTGTATGCATGGGGACCTCCGGAGATTGTACTTCGTTTTATCCGTCGGTTGAAGATGACTAAGCCGGAATATCTTTTCTTTGTCTGTACTTGTGGAGATGATACGGGTCGGACTGCACAACTCTTTTCTTCTGCTGTTGCCCGGAAGGGATGGCGGTGTGCTGCCGGTTACTCGGTCACCATGCCGAATACTTATGTTTCTTTGCCAGGTTTTGATGTAGACGATGAAGATGTGGAAACCCGGAAAGTGCATAATGCTGTTGCCCGTGTACGCTTTATTAACGAGGAGATAGCATCAAGGGTTCAAACGAAACATTATAATTGCCATGAAGGTGCGCTTCCATTTACCAAATCCTATTTTTTGCGTCCGTTTTTCAATACTTTCCTGATGTCTCCTAAACCTTTTCATGCTACAGAGGCTTGTATTGCTTGTAAAAAATGTGAGAAAGCTTGTCCTGTGAATAATATAAAAGTGACGGATCGTCCTGTTTGGGGAGATAACTGTACCCAATGCCTTGCTTGTTATCATATTTGTCCGGTTCATGCTGTGGAATATGGAAAAGTTACTGCGAAGAAAGGACAATACAAAGGACGGCTGCTGAAAGACTTATAAGTGCGAGAAATGTCTGTATTGGTTTTATATTCTAAAGAAGAAGATTCTATACATAGACATTAAGTTATCTATCCATTTGGAAGGTGTGTCGAAACCCTTATGAACTAAAAATCACCCTCGTTACAGAAGTTGAACTGCACCCTAAAAGTTGGACACAAAACTTTAGGAGTGCAGTTCATACAGTTGTAACGAGGGTGATTTCAATAAAAGGGAAGTATTCCCTTTTATTTTATCTTCCGCCGGTTTAACGCTTGTTGATAACGTCTTGCATTCGCTTGATGCTGGGCTGCTGTGACAGCGAAATTATGAGTGCCTGAGAAATCTTCTTTGGCACACATATAAATATAATTATGCTGTGTATAGTTCAGTACGCTTTCCAATCCTTGGATGGATGGGATTCGGATAGGTCCCGGAGGCAAACCTGCATACTTGTAGGTATTATAAGGAGAGTCCACTTCCAGATGTTTGAAAAGAATGCGTTTCAGTCCGAATTCCTGCAAACCAAATTTTACCGTCGGGTCTGCTTGCAACAACATCCCTTTATTCAATCTGTTGATGTAAAGTCCTGCGACCATGGGCTTTTCAGGACCATTGGCCGTTTCTTCCTCCACGATAGAGGCCAGGGTGGACACTTCTTCAGGAGTAAGTCCGATACGTTGAGCCTTTTTCAGCCTTTCATCATTCCAAAAGGCGGCATGTTCTTTTTGCATCCGTTTCATAAAAGCGTCAGCACTCACATTCCAATACACCTCGTAAGTGTTAGGAATAAAAAGGGAGGGGAGTGTCTCTTGGGTATATCCCATTTGTGCATAGTAAGCACTGTCGGAAATTAATTTGGCAATATCCAGAGAATCAATCATAAGCTGGCGTGAAACGGCCCGCACTAATCTGTCCACGGTTCGTACACTGGGTACTGTCAGATTGATGGGAGTCTGGTATCCCATAGAAAGACGCCGGAAGAGATAGCGCATATTGTCCGATGGATTGAGGGCGTAACGTCCTGTCCGTATATTGTCGCCATACTTCTCTTTTTCTGCCAGATATTGAAAACCGAACATACTTTTAGGATGTCCGTTCCGGATTATTTTATGGTACACAGAATCCAGGTTATCATCTCTGTCTATATAAATATAGGTAGTCTTTGTAAGTTGGAGCTGTTTGGCAAAGAAATAGTAATATATACTTCCTGCGCCACCTGCTCCCGCTAGGATAATTATAAGAATAACTATCCATACAATAGTATGTTTCTTTTTATTCATTTTAGTCTATCGGGCTTTTTTATATGCAAATATAGGCAAATATCCGTTTCTTTTCCACTTTTGACGATTTTGTACCCCTAAAAATACAATTTTGTCCACTATCCGGTTGATGTAAAATGTGTAAATTTGACCAAACAAAAAACGAGAACGCAAAATAGTATATTAATTATTTTATTTTTAATCATGAAAAATGCACTTATGGGCTTGGCATTGTTCGCTGCAATGCCGGTGTTTGCTCAACAAAAAGCGACTATCAATGTACATCCCGAGCAAGGGAAAGAAATCATCAGTAAACATATTTACGGACAATTTGCAGAGCATCTGGGGACCTGTATCTATGGAGGTTTGTGGGTAGGTGAAGATTCTAAAATCCCCAATACCCAAGGCTATCGTAATGATGTGCTTCAGGCTTTGAAGGACTTGAAAGTGCCGGTGCTTCGTTGGCCGGGGGGGTGTTTTGCCGATGAATATCATTGGATGGATGGTATCGGCCCGAAAGAGAATCGTCCCCGGATGGTCAATAATAACTGGGGAGGTACAGTAGAAGATAATAGTTTCGGTACACATGAATTTCTGAACTTGTGTGAGCTGATAGGTTGTGAACCTTATATCAGTGGTAATGTAGGAAGCGGAAGTGTGGAAGAAATGGCGAAATGGGTGGAATACATGACTTCTGAACAAGGCAGCCCGATGGCGAAACTGCGTAAGGAGAACGGTCGTGAAAAACCATGGAAAGTGAAATTCTTTGGGGTAGGTAATGAAAGCTGGGGATGCGGAGGCAGTATGCGCCCTGAATATTATGCAGACTTGTATCGCCGTTATTCCACCTATTGTCGTAATTATGATGGCAATCATTTGTTCAAAATAGCCAGTGGCGCCAGTGATTATGACTATAACTGGACCGAAGTGCTGATGAAAAATGTGGGCCATCGCATGGCAGGTATCTCCCTACATTATTATACAGTGATGGGATGGAGTGGAAGTAAAGGTTCGGCTACCGAGTTCACTAATGATGATTATTATTGGACTATGGGCAAATGCCTGGAAATAGAGCCGGTATTGAAGAAGCACATGGCTATTATGGATAAATACGATCCGAAAAAACAAATCGGTCTGATGGTGGACGAGTGGGGAACCTGGTGGGATGAAGAACCGGGAACGGTCCGCGGACATTTGTATCAGCAAAATACGTTGCGTGATGCTTTCGTGGCTTCTTTAACTTTGGATGTTTTCCATAAATATACGGATCGTATCAAGATGACGAACATTGCCCAGATTGCCAATGTGCTTCAATCTATGATTCTGACCAAAGAAGATAAGATGGTTCTGACACCGACCTATCATGTCTTTGAAATGTATAAAGTACATCAGGATGCTACTTATCTTCCTTTGGAACTGAACTGTGAACGCAAGGTGGTACGTGATGACCGCATTGTTCCGATGGTAAGTGCTACCGCTTCACGGGATGCAAACGGTTTGATTCATATTTCCTTGTCTAATGTGGATTTGCAGGAATCGCAGGAAATAGAGTTGAATCTGGGTGAGGTGAAAGCTAAGAGTGTTACCGGCCGTATTTTGACCGCTAACAATATAGGTGATTACAATAGTTTCGAGAAACCAAGTGTGGTTGCCCCGAAAGAATTTACCGGAGCCAAGGTTAATAAGGGAAGCTTGAAAGTGACTCTTCCTGCCAAGTCTATCGTGGTGTTGGAAGTGAAATAAAACACGTACGTACGTGTAGCCCTTCACATACGTCAGTGTAGGGCTATGCATACGTATGTATTGCGCCACACGTACGTATGTGATGGATTACGGTAATTCTTGTATCCACTTCGCTTCAATTTTGTTTTCTATCTCATCCGGCAGGGCAGGGAAGAAATCTATATTCGTTCTTTTCTCTACGCTGTCTACTGTTACTATATATTTCTTCAGCGGCTTATGTCCGGCGCTGTTGGGGAAGATAAATCCTATGGCTTGCGGATTTTTCTTATCATTTATCAATATGACTTTATAGAAAGCATGGGGGACTGCCACTTTGTTGTTGCCGATTCTTTTCGGGCGTTTAGTATCATATATGGGGCCGCAGGCAATGTACACTGCTCCATATTTTTTTGCCCATTGGCGTGACTTTTCCTCCAGGTCATTCCAGTCACCGCGGTTCAGATTAGGATTTTGCGGACAAATGTTACTCATATAAAAAGATTCCTCCATGGCTTGTTTGCTCCATTTCATATCGGCGGCAGGGGCCATGTGTCCCCGGTCGTATCCTGATTTTGTATAATCTCCCGTATATGCTTTGGCTCCACGTACGTCCGGGTCGGGCAAGAATTTGTCTGTTCGCCCTTCTTTTCCTTTTGTCTCTTTTTTAGTAAGCTCCCATGCTACCCATTGTGGAGTTTTGTAATCGGCATTATAAGACAGGGTATATCCTTTACGTTTCAATATCTGTCCGCCTGTGCCCGATTGCATCGTCGGGATTTCCAATGCACCGCCATGCTGAGCCGGGATACGTATTTCGGGTTTTTCTTCATTGTTTTCGATAGTGGGGATATTTTCAAGCAGCTTCCCGTCAAACAACTGATATTTATAGGCCAAAAGTCCCAGTAATATTAAAATAATGACGATTCTTAGGGGGCTGTTCGCTTGTTTCTTTTTCTTTGCGCTCATATTTGTTCTGTTTTAGGGGTGCAAAGATAGAATAAAATATAAAAATACATTATCTTTGCCTATGATATAGCTGAAAATTTAAATAATACCGACATGCTATCCTAACTAATCAAACCTATTATATATGAAAAAGAACCGATTATCGTTAGCGTTCCTGGGTTTGCTGATTGCAGCTTCCCCTTTACGGGCACAGGATACGCCGCAGAATGAAACAGCCGAACAAAAGGACAAAAGAATGGAATGGTTTTCACAAGCCAAGTTGGGTATTTTTATCCATTGGGGGATTTATTCCGTCAGAGGAGTATCCGAAAGCTGGTCATTCTTTAACAACTACCTGCCCTACGATGAATACATGGAGCAGGAAAAAGGTTTCACAGCCTCCAAGTATGATCCGAAAAACTGGGTGGATCTGATCAAAGAGAGTGGGGCCAAATACACAGTGATAACCACCAAGCACCATGACGGAGTTGCGTTATGGGATACCAAAGTAGGAGATATCAGCGTCGTGAAAAGCACTCCGGCAAAACGCGATCTTATCGCTCCCTTTGTAAAGGAAGTGAGAAAACAAGGATTGAAGCTTGGTTTCTATTATTCTTTATTGGACTGGTCGCATCCTGATTATCCTAACAAAACCCGTACGGAAGTACGTTATAAAAATGATCCTGAACGCTGGGCCAGATTCAACAAGTTCAATTTCGGACAACTGGCGGAGTTGAACAAGACCTGGAAACCGGACCTGTATTGGTTTGACGGAGATTGGGAACAAAGTCCGGAAGCATGGAATTCCAAAGGAATTGTAGATTTGCTCCGTTCGGATAATAAAAATGTGATTATCAACTCGCGTATACAGGGGTATGGTGACTATGCCACTCCCGAACAAGGGGTGCCGGTGGTGCGTCCCGAAGATAAATATTGGGAGCTTTGTATGACCATGAATGATTCATGGGGATATCAGCATACAGACAGCAACTATAAATCACCCTATATCCTGCTTCGTACATTTGTAGACTGCCTGAGCATGGGTGGTAATCTTTTATTGGATATCGGTCCCAAAGAGGACGGTTCCATTCCTGAAGAACAGATCGCTGTGTTGAAGGAGTTCGGCCGATGGACCAAGAAGCATAAAGAAGCTATTTATGAAACTCGCGCAGGTATTCCTACCGAGCATTTCCAGGGATATACCACACTGAATAAGGCGGGGGATATTCTGTATTTATACCTCCCTTACACACCTAACGGTCCGGTGGAAGTAAAAGGGCTGATGAACAAAGTGAACCGTATATGGGTGGTTGGTAACGGAGCTATGTTGAATTACAAGGTCTACAATAAAAATTATTGGAACTCAGTGCCGGGCAATCTCTACATTGATGTACCCCAACAGGTGCAGGATGAGCAGATCACCGTACTGGCCGTGTTGCTTGATGGACCGATCAAACTATATCGCGGAGTGGGACAAGTGCAAGATAATAACTAACTTGAATCTGAAAAATACATGAAGAAACTTATTTATACCCTGTTACTTCTGCTGGTTACTTTTCCGGCAATGGCACAAAGCCTTTTTGAACAATATGAACGTTTTTTGACCGAACCGCGTACTTATGTATGTTATCGTCCGGATGGAAAACTGAAAATAGATGGTAAACTGAATGAAAGTTCCTGGAACAAGGCGGCGTCTACTGCCCCGTTTGTAGATATAAGCGGCGAAGGATTCCCGACTCCCAACTATGAAACTACCGCCAAGATGCTGTGGGATGATGAATATTTATATGTAGGAGCTGTTCTTCAAGAAGAGGATATCAAGGCGCGTCTTACCCAGCGTGATACCATCATCTATTATGACAATGACTTTGAAGTGTTTATTGATCCGGATAGCGACGGACACAATTATTTTGAAATAGAAACCAATGCGCGTGGCGTGATTTTCGATCTGATGCTGGACAAACCTTATCGTTCGGGTGGAAATTTCATGGTGCAATGGGACTGCCCCGGATTGAAGACTGCCATCCATTGTGAAGGTACACTGAATAAATCAAAAGATAAAGATAAGTATTGGAGTGTGGAAATGGCCATTCCTCATCAGGCGCTGACCATGAACTTTAACAATCCGTTGAAGGCCGGCAATACCTGGCGCATCAACTTTTCGCGTGTACAGTGGCTGAAGGAGAAAGGACCTGAGGAAAACTGGGTATGGACTCCTACCGGAAGAATCGATATGCACATGCCCGACCGTTGGGGATATCTTTATTTCGTAGACAAGAAAGTGGGAACCTCGCAAGATGAGTTGGTTTACCCGTACAATCAGGCCATTTATAAATTGCTGTGGGCCATGTTCTACGCACAACAGGATAATTATAGTAAACAACATAATTATCTGCGTGCCACAGAACAATTCTTTTTAACCGATAAAGAGTTGAAGGATCTTCCGGCTGATGCCCGGATTGCGGTGGAAGCGACTCAGAACACGTATCAGATAGCTATAACCAATCCTGCTGAAGGAGTCCGTTATGTGATCAATAATGAAGGACGTTTCCGGACAGAAAAAATACCTGTTCGTGAAGTTAAAAACTGGTTGTGGATGCGTCTGAATAACCGTTCGGATGCCGAATGGCAAAAGTGGTTTGCGTTGTTGAAAGAATGTGGTATTTCGGGTGTCATGTTCGAGGGATACAATGAAAATATTTATCGTCTTTGCAAAGAAGCCGGACTGGAGGCACATTATTGGAAATGGACGATGAACCGCAGGGAACTGCTGGACAAGCATCCCGACTGGTATGCCGTGAACCGTAAAGGCGAGTCTTGTCACGACAAACCGGCCTACGTGGATTATTATCGCTTCTTGTGCCCTAATCACCAAGGTGTGGCAGAGTATCTGGCAGAAGACTATGTAAAGGAAGCCCATAAGCCTTATGTGGATGGTGTTCATCTGGATTATGTCCGTATGCCGGATGTAATCTTGCCTGTCAGCCTATGGAAAAACTATGGTATAGAGCAGAAAGAAGAATTGCCGGAATATGACTATTGTTATTGTGATGTCTGCCGTGAATTGTTTAAAGCTAAAACAGGACAGGATCCGTTGGAATTAAAGTATCCGATGGAAAATCAGAGTTGGATCAATTTCCGTCTGGATGCCATCACTCGTGTGGTGGATGCCATTACCAAAGCGGTGAAAGCCGATCATAAAGCTATTTCTGCCGCAGTGTTCCCGGGACCGTCCATGGCTCGTCACATGGTACGCCAAGATTGGGGAGAATGGACGCTGGATGCTTATTATCCGATGATTTATAATAAATTCTATTATGAAGGTCCTGAATGGATCGGGCGTTCGGTAAAGGAAAGCGTTGAAACGGTGAATGGGCGTGCCAAAATATATGCCGGACTGATGTTTGGTGATATTAAGGACAATTTTGAAGAGGCGCTGGATGAAGCGTACAATAACGGGGCATCCGGTGTATCCTTCTTTGATGGTCCGGATGAAGAATATTTGCATAAATTCAAAGCTTATCTGGATAAGAGAGGATTTGTGGTGAAGTAACTCCGTACTGTTAGATCCTTATATTAGAGAAATAAATCTCTTTTTAGCGGTCACTTTCGATTTTTATCGTAAGTGGCCGCTTTTGCGTTTTATCGTTTGTCCTTTCGATGAGTGCGGAAAAGGAATTTATGTATCCCTTTTTCTGCTTTCTTGGATTTGTCTTGAAAATGAATGTGTTAGAATAAAAAAAATGGAGTTCTCTTAGTAAGAGAACCCCATTCCGCTGCAAATGTAGCTATAATAATTCAAATACGGAAATCTTTTATTCAGGAATCAGTCTCTGATAAGGATTCTTATGATATTTGTTTGCAAATTATCCATCTCTGATTATGCGTAAATATTTTATTGTCAGCAGTATATGTCTTTTTGGGGTTCTCTTACTAAGAGAACCCCAAAAAGACATACATAAAAAGTAATGTTTTGATGGTAACAGAAAATAGTATGGAGCTTGAAAATCAAGCGTTCCTTTCAAATCAAGACATAACGGGCGAAGCGCCTAAGTTACTGCTCTGCAGTTCAATCGCTTCCGGCTCAGACCTGGGGTCAAATGAAGGAATCACGCCAATGGCGGGAATAGGAAAAGAACACCCTGAAGTCAATTGGTATTACCTGTATCTTTCCAACAAAGAACTGAAACGCTATATCAGTGTTTTCAGTGGCAGGAAAGCTGTTCGGCTTCGTACACCATCAGGTACCGTAGAGGAGAAATTCTTTTGTTTCAAGGTGTTTTCTTACACTGCCACCGATCATAGAAAACGTTTCGAGCAATGTGCTTATACCAAAGAGGAATATACCGTGCGCCGTGACTCTGCACGGATCGTGAAAGAGGCTTTTGCTACCGGCTCCATTCAAAAACTGAATACGTTGACGGACGAGAAAGGAATTGAAGGCAACGGTTGGCTGTTTGTATGTGCCCCCTTGGGGCAGTTGGAATGTATTCTGTCTGCCATGCTTCCCCGCCAGTATCTGGTGACGGACTATAACACCCACCGTGCGGCGGTAATCCCTCACCGTCAGATGGAAGAATTTATCTATTTGTATGAATCCATGCCTTACAATATCGAGCTGATGAACCGGCCTTTGGAGGACTATCTTCAGAAAAAGCAACGAATCCGTATCACCGGTGGTGTTTTCCGGGGGAAGGAAGGATGCATCATGCGTTTGCACCGCAATACAAGGCTGGTATTCGCTTTCGGAAATATGACGGTGGCTGTGAGCTATCTTCATGCGTTTCCGTTTGAAAAAATTGATTAGTTTAATTAAAGCCATCCACACATCCCTTGCAGGACGATGGATGGCAGATAAGACTACAGACGCAACTAAGGTTGCAAATCTATATATTCAGCAGTGACATTGAAACAGGGACAGGTTTTTTGCGGATTCAAGTCATGATGACCGACAATCAATGCCTTGGGATAACGCTGATGCAGATGTTCAATCAGTTTTCTCAGAGCTACCTTTTGTGCTTCCGTCCGGGTATCCTTCGGAGTCTTTCCGTCGGCATCCAGACCACCTATATAGCATATACCTATACTGTGACTGTTGTGGCTTTTGCAATGTGCGCCGATCATTTTCGGTGGGCGTCCGGCTTCTATAGTTCCGTCTGTAGGAATCACATAGTGGTAACCACAGCACTTCCAGCCCAATGAACGATGGTAGCGGTCAATGTCCTCTGCTCGCAAGGCACTGCCCGCCTTGTTGGCAGAGCAGTGCACGATAATCAACGAAACCGTTCTCATAAACCGCTTCCAAGCGCTCCTCCGGCAGCGCCTGTAATAAGCAGCTCAATGATGCGGACGATGTACAGCAGTACATTTTTCCAGTTCTTTTTCATACGCTTTGTCTTTAAATAGATGAATAATATAAGTTCCATGACGTTAAAAGATTCGTGGAGCCATTTTATATTCCATATCTGCAAATGTTTCCTTGAGTTTGCGACACGGGGCAAACACGATGTGCGCGCCCTTGATGTTCTTCTTGGAGAACAAAGCCTCCGAAGCGGCTCCTTCGCATTTCAGGGAGACACTGAATGTTCCGAGGCCGTCCAGGGTGACTCGGTCGCCTTGGGCAAGATGCTCGGACAGGCGGTTGAAGACTTCCTCCAGCACCGCTTCCATCATGCCGTGTGAGAAAAAGCGGAGATGTTCCGTCACTTTCTTTACGAGTTTCTTATGTGAAACCTTTTCGTTGGCCACACACTTTGCATATGCTTTCTTGGGCATCGTCCTGTCGGACGCATTTCCCATCGAGAAAACGTGGTATTTTATCATAATGACGGATTGTTTTCATTCGTGGAAGCCGAGGTCTTTCCTTTGGCGGCATCCAAGTCGACTGTGCCTTTACCGGCCTTTTCGGCCTTCAGGGTGGCGGCTTGGGCTATGCGGCTTGCTACGGGATTGAAAGTGGCGCGGGAACGAAGATTTTGGAAGTCTTCTCCCGGCGTGAACACAATGTTGACGGCGGTGATGTTGCTTTCTGTAAATTTCTTCAGGTCTTCCGCACCTTCCGAGCCTATAGAAATCCAGAAATTACCCAATTCAGCCAGTTGTACTTTCTTTCCCTCCAGAAGCATCTCTACAAGGCACTCGCACATATCGGCTATTACACCTTTTACCGTTCCGCGAGTGAATACGCCATTGTGGTCGGCAATGTGTTTGACAAACTGGCTGAATGGCATGATTTCAGAAACTTGAGCTTTTGCATACGCTTTTTGGGCGGCATCGACATCCATCGGGTTGCCCATCATAAATACACTGTAATCAATCATAATAAAATAAAGTTTAAAAGTTTTGTGTTTCCGGGATGTTCGTTCATCCTTCCGACACGACAAAATTAATGTGGGGAAATACCGTAAAAAAATCTATTTATTATCGTTTACTAACTGTTGACTGCCGTTCACTAGCTATTGACTGACCGTTAACTACCCGTTGACGAATCATTCAAACAATAAGCTTATGGATAATGAGACACACTTCAGCATCGTCTTCAACATTTATGGAGGCAGCAACCAGATTCTTCCCAATGCTACTTCCGCCACACAGAATTATTATGGTGATGAGGCGGAACTAGAGAAGGATGATGTAAGCAAGGACAAGGAACCTGCTTTATCTCCCGAGGCTACGCGCCTTTTCTCTTATATAAATAAGGTGGAGGATTTACGTATCTATCTGGTACAGATAGCAGAATGTACCAATGCGGTGGAACTGGCCAGGGTTATAGTTAAGATGGGCGAACGGGAACCGAAGATTACTTCGGAAGAGATGGTGAAGGAGCGTTTTATCTCGTTGTTCTTTCCTCTCACACCTTTGTTCGTATCGGGCAAGACTGTCAGTAATATCCGTGCGCGTATCAATAACGCTTGGGCAAGACGACCGAGAAAGCGGTTATGACCGGAGGTGAAAAACCGGTGACAAGTGTGGAAAAAAGTAAGATATGTTCGTGGGCAAAGTAAGTTCACTTACTTTGCGATTTAAGTCTACTTACTTTGCTCGGGAATATATCTTACTTTTTCGTTAAATAAGCATTAAAAGATAATCCAATTTTTGACCCAATTTATAAGGAAACTGCTTTAATGCGGTTTTCTTTATAGGATGTGTCAAAATGAGATGCTAATCCTAATAAATCCATGTTTAATTTACAGCAATTCATTGCAGACCATGTGATTTGTCGTCCGACAAGTATGTTTGCAGCAGATATTGAAGCTAATAAAGAAACGCTTCAAGCAGAAATAAGGAATAAAAGTGTATGCGTCATAGGAGGTGCCGGTTCCATCGGTTCTTCTTTCATTAAAGCAGTCTTGCCGTTCAAGCCCTCCAAACTGATTGTAATAGACCTGAACGAGAACGGATTGGCAGAACTGACACGTGACCTGCGTTCCACATACGGCATGTATGTACCTGCGGAATATCGGGCATATACCTTGAACTTTGCCGATCCTATCTTTGAAAGGATCTTCCGTGAGGAGAAAGGCTTTGACATTGTGGCGAATTTTTCGGCTCACAAGCATGTCCGTAGTGAGAAGGACAAATATTCGGTACAGGCACTCATTGAAAACAATGATATCAAGGCAAAAAGATTCCTTGACCTGTTGGCCGTTTACCCGCCTAGGCACTTCTTCTGTGTCTCCACTGACAAGGCCGCCAATCCGGTGAATATCATGGGAGCCAGCAAACGTATTATGGAAGATATGATTATGGCGTATTCTTCCAAGTTCAAGGTGACCACCGCCCGTTTTGCCAATGTGGCTTTTTCCAACGGTTCTTTGCCGGATGGCTGGATACAGCGTGTCATGAAAAAGCAGCCGTTGGCTGCACCCAATGATGTGAAACGCTACTTTGTCTCTCCGGAGGAAAGCGGCCAGATATGTATGCTTGCCTGCATACTAGGTAAGAATGGTGAAATATTCTTCCCAAAGTTGGGTGAAAGACAGATGCTCACTTTCTCTTCCATTTGTGATGAGTATATAAAAGCGGTTGGCTGCGAGAAGAAAGAGTTTGCAACGGATGAGGAAGCGAAGAAATTTGCTTCGGAAATGGCATTTAACAATAAGGATTATCCTGTGGTGTATTTTAAAAGTGACACGACAGGAGAGAAAGCCTACGAGGAGTTCTATGTTCCTGGGGAAAAAATTAATATGGATCGTTTTTGCAGCCTAGGGGTGATTGAGGAAGTGGTGAAACGGCCGATGGCTGAGATAGACGCATTCTTTACTGAAATGGAGAATATATTTGCCGAACCGGATTTTACCAAGGAAGAGGTGGTTATGGCGATAAAGCGTTTCATCCCCAACTTTGAACATGAGGAAAAGGGGAAGAATCTGGACCAGAAAATGTAATTTAAACGAGTGAATGATATGAAAGAAAAAGTATTGGAAATAGTAAATGAAATCAGGGTGGCAAAAGAATTGTCTGCCATAACCCAACTTCATGCCGAAGACAATCTTCGTGATGACTTGGAATTCACATCATTCGATCTGGCAGAACTGACAGTTCGAATTGAGGATGAATTTGACATTGATATTTTTGAGGATGGTTTGGTAAATACTATCGGTGAAGTTTACTCAAAACTTCAAAAGTAAGATATAATATGACTGTATTTTTATGCGATGGCGAATGTGAGTACTCTTATGATGACTTGCTCCGTCACCTGAATCAGGACAACTATTTTCCTTTATTAAAGACGCATCACCTTTTTTCCTATTTTGGCAATTTGGTCAAGGCATTGACAAACGACGTTCCGCTTGTCTTGCTCGATTCAGATCTTAGCCCTGCGGAACTTGATGGTGTGGATGAAAGCCTGGTCAATCAGTCTATCCCCCTTTCTGTGAAGCGGTTGCCATCCATGGGAGAAGTGATAGAAGCGCTAGTACATTCAACTTCTGAAATAACCATGTTTACTTCAGGCACTACCGGTCAACCCAAAAAGGTAGTGCACAGCATACAGACTTTAACTCGCTCTGTGCGCCGGGGAGAAAAGTACAACAATCAAATTTGGGCGTATGCTTACAATCCTACGCATATGGCAGGTTTGCAAGTGTTTTTCCAGGCATTTGAAAATCTCAATACATTAATTAATGTATTTAATCGTACCCGTTCCGAAATCTTCAATCTGATAAAAAAACACTCTATAACCCATATTTCCGCCACTCCTACTTTCTATCGTCTATTATTGCCCTATGAAAGAGCTTATTCTTCGGTTATCCGTCTGACGTTGGGGGGGGAAAAGAGTGATGGACATCTTTATAATGTCATCCGTCAGATATTCCCGTCAGCTCAAATAAACAATGTCTATGCTTCTACAGAAGCGGGGTCCTTGTTTGCGGCCAAAGGAGAAAACTTTCAGATTCCTGCATCGATTCATGATATGTTCCAGGTAGTCGATGACGAACTCCTGATTCATCGCTCTCTGTTAGGACAATCCGACAGTTTCAGGTTTGATGGTGATTATTATCATTCCGGTGATTTGATAGAATGGATAAATCGCGAAGAGGGAGTGTTCAAATTCAAAAGTAGAAAAAATGAGCTGATCAATGTTGGAGGATATAAAGTGAATCCGGGCGAAGTTGAGAATGTGCTCAATGCCATAAAAGGCATTCGTCAGTCTTTGGTATTCGGCAAAGCCAATTCAGTTTTGGGCAATATACTTTGTGCGGAGGTGCAACTTGAAGAAGGAGTACGGCTTTCAGAACTTGAAATTCGCCGTATCCTGAAAGACAGTCTTCAGGATTTTAAAATCCCCCGTCGCATCAGATTCGTCGAATCCTTCTCGTTAACAAGAACAGGTAAATTAAAACGATTATGAATTTCTTAGTAACCGGGTGCTCACGTGGAGTGGGTCTTGAAATCTGCCGGGCGCTTTTACAACAAGGGCATATTGTCTATGGAGTAGCCCGCTCTTACACCAATGAGTTTAAATTTTTGGAAACCGAATATGTCGGACGTGTATTTTTCAAAAGTATCGACTTAAGTGATAGTGAAAATGTACGCAAGACAGTTTTTAGAGAATTTATACACAACGGCATCCAGCTTCATGGATATGTGAACAATGCGGCCATGGCTTATGACGATATTGTGACCAACCTCAATTTGGAAAAGCTGCAAGCCATGTATGCGGTCAATGTATTTACACCGATGATGATAACCAAGTATGCACTTCGTAATATGTTGCTTCATCATACCAAAGGTTGTATTATTCACATATCTTCCATTTCTGCTCATACAGGTTACAAAGGACTGGCCATGTATGCTTCCAGCAAAGGAGCCTTGGAAGCTTTTTCTAAGAATACGGCCCGTGAATGGGGTGGTCTTGGTATCCGTAGCAATGTTGTGGTACCGGGTTTCATGGAGACGGCTATGAGTTCCACTCTTTCTGAAGAACAGAAAGAACGTATTTATAAACGCACCTCGTTAAAGGCTGCCACATCGGTCCGTTCAGTTGCTGAGACTGTCGTTTTCTTGTTGTCAGACTCGGCATGTAGCATTACAGGACAAAACATTCATGTAGATAACGGAACGGTTTAAGAAGAATATGTATGGAGAGTGTTTATAATATAAAGCAAGTTCCAACTTGTGAAGTCAATAAGTTGGTTCATTTTATCAATATGCATTGGAAACACAATCATTCGCTTGCCGTATCCCGGGAATTACTCAATTTCCAGCATCTGGACAAAGATAAGGATTGTTACAATTTCCTTGTTGCGGAAAATAAAGAGACCGGTGAATATGATGCTTTGATAGGTTTCATTCCGGTTGCGCAATATGATAAGGATTTGGTTGGAAATGGCGATTATTGGGGAGCGATATGGAAAATACGAGATGATATTTATAACTCGGAGTTAAACACGGTAGCTTTCTTTTTGTGGCGCAGCCTCTTCAAATTACCATATTTTCACTCCTATGCGGCTATAGGTATAAGTGACATTGCCAGGCAGATTTATAAAGTCTCCCGCATACCGGTTGACTACCTTCGTCAATATTACCTTCGCAACAGCCGCATAAAGAATTATCAAATAGCCTTCTTTCCTGTAGGAAGCCAGAATGGTTCTGCCATTTCCGATGAATCGTATACCCTGCAATTGGTCCATAATGTAGAATGGGATAAAATAGCTATAAAAGGAGAATACGCTCCCTTCAAGACCCCTTTGTATTTTTGCCATCGCTTTGCGGAACATCCTGTTTACCATTATCAGTTTGTCGAGGTAAAGAAGAATGGAATATTGGAATCCGTTTGGACAGTGCGGATTATGAGAGTGGGCGATTCATCAGCCTTTAGAATTGTTGATGTATTGGGTAAACTTCCCAATACATGTGTCAAGGGACAGCTGCTCGATATACTTTATCAGACGGGAGCGGAATATATGGATTTTATGAATTTTGGGCTGCCTGAAGAGACCTTTACAAAAATGGGATTTGAGCTGTTGGATTTGGATGGTGAGACAATCGTCCCCAACTATTTTGAACCTTTTGAACAGCGTAATGTGAAGATTGAAATAGCATATAAGACAAAGGGTGATAATTATGTCGCATTTAAAGCGGATTCCGATCAGGACCGCCCCAACATACTCTAATTTTAATTCATACTATTATGAATGCTGATAAACTTACCGTGGTCATGTACCACTATGTGCGCGATTTGCAAAATTCACGCTATCCCCAAATAAAAGGATGCGATGTGCGACTTTTTAAGGAACAGATCAAATTTCTGCAGAAACACTATAATTTTGTCACTATTGAACAGGTTATAAATGCATATAGGGGGGGGCATAGTGACAAATTGCCACCTCATGCCGTGCTTCTCTCTTTCGATGATGCTTATGCCGACCATTTTGAATATGTTTTCCCGATTTTGGAGCATGAGCATATTCAAGGTGCCTTCTATCCTCCAGTGAAGGCAGTTACAGAGCATACGGTACTGGATGTAAATAAGATACATTTTATTCTTGCCTCTACACCCGAAGATAATTTTCCCGTTTTATTGAATGAGATAAAACAGCTCATTCTGACCAATACGGATGAGTTCGGGTTAAAATCATACGATGAATATTTCAAGGAACTGGCAGTGGCTAACCGTTTCGATCCTGCCGAGGTTATCTTCGTAAAACGGCTGCTTCAAGTGGCTTTGCCTGAAGTATTAAGAAAGAGGATGGCTGATATTCTGTTTGAGAAAATTGTAGGTATTGAGGAATCTGCCTTTAGCAGGGAACTTTATATGTCGGTTGACCAAATCAAGTGTATGGTTGATTGTGGCATGCACATTGGCAGCCATGGTTATGACCATTATTGGCTAGGCTCATTGCCACGTGAGAAACAGGAATTTGAAATTAAGAAGTCCATCGAATTTATAAATGAAGTGGGTGGGGATGTCGACAATTGGACTATCTGTTATCCATACGGTGACCGTAATAAAGAAACCATTCAGCTGCTGAAGGAAAACGGATGCAAATTGGGCATGACTACCGATGTGGATTTGGCAGACCTTACTGACCATGAAGGCGATGCTATATTTAATCTTCCCCGGTTGGACACTAATGATTTGCCTAAAGATGCCAATGCGCCTGTCAATCAGTGGTATTAAATAATAATTCAACATACAGCAATGAACAACGCTGAAATCTGTGAATTCATTCACCATCTTTTTGGAACACAAGATTTTGTTCCCCTGAGTGCTCCCAAGTTTATCGGAAACGAGAAAAAATACCTCAACGAATGTATTGATACGACTTTCGTGTCAAGTGTCGGTGCTTTTGTTGACCGCTTTGAGCACGATATGGCTGTGTACACCGGTGCCAAGCGTGCCGTAGTCTGTGTGAGTGGTACCAATGCCCTTCACATGGCCATGCTGCTAGTGGGTGTAGAACGCGATGATGAGGTGCTCACCCAAGCTCTGACCTTCATCGCTACTTGCAATGCTGTCAGTTATATCGGAGCATATCCTGTTTTTATTGATGTGGACAAAGAAACGATGGGACTTTCGCCCCGAGCTGTCAAGGCATGGCTGGAGAGGAATGCTGAACTGAAAGAAGGAGTTTGCTATAACAAGCGTACCGGTCGCCGTGTAAAAGCTTGTATTCCCATGCACACTTTCGGCCATCCCGTAAAAATAGATGAACTGGCGGATATCTGCCGTGAGTGGCATATCGAATTGGTTGAAGACGCAGCCGAAAGTATCGGCAGTTTTTATAAAGGCCGCCATACCGGTACATTCGGAAAGGTGGGTGCTATTAGCTTTAATGGAAACAAAACCATCACTACAGGTGGTGGAGGCATGTTGCTTTTCCAGGATGAAGAACTGGGCGCATACGCCAAGCACCTTACTACCCAGGCTAAGATACCTCATCGTTGGGAGTTTCGTCATGACCATATTGGTTATAATTACCGGATGCCGAATATCAATGCCGCTCTAGGTTGTGCCCAGTTGGAGAATCTAGACCGCTATGTGGCAGATAAGCGTGAAACAGCAGCCTGCTATGCTGAGTTTTTCAAGGGTAAGGAAGATATTACTTTTTTTACTGAACCTGCTGATTGCAAATCGAATTATTGGCTCAATGCGGTGGTACTAAAGGATAAGGCGGCTCAACTTGATTTTTTGGAGTACACAAATGATCATGGTGTGATGACCCGTCCCGTTTGGGAACTGATGAATCGACTGCTCATGTTCGAGCATTGCGAAACGGACGGGCTGGAGAATACCGAGTGGCTGGCTGACCGGGTGGTGAATATTCCTAGTAGTGTAAGATTAGATAAATGAAAAAAATCGCAGTTGTCACTGGTGCACGTTCAGAGTATGGACTGCTACGTTGGGTGATAGATGAGATACATCATGCTACTGAGTTACAGTTGCAGCTTATCGTTACAGGCGGACACCTGTCTCCCGAACAGGGGTTGACTTATCGTTGTATTGAGGAGGACGGATATGATATTGATGCTAAAGTCGATATGTTGTTGTCCTCGGATTGTGCTTCTGGTATAGCGAAATCTATGGGGATGTGCAGTATTGGGATGAGCGATGCTTTTCTGCATCTTCAGCCTGATATGATTGTTGTCTTAGGCGACAGATATGAGTTGCTTCCCATAGTTGGTACTGCTTTGGTGATGCGTATTCCGATAGCTCATATTTCAGGAGGTGACATCACTGAAGGAGCTATTGACAATGAAGTGCGCAATGCTGTTACAATGATGTCTACACTCCACTTTCCGGGTACTCAAACTTCTGCAGCCCGTATTGGTAGGATGATTGGAACTATGAAGAATGTTTTTGTTGTAGGTGAGACCAATTTAGATAATTTTTTACGTTTGTCGCTTTTGTCAAGGAATGAATTAGCAGAGTCTTTAAATATTGATTTAGGTAAAAAATGGATATTGATGACTTACCATCCGGTAACTAAAGAAAGCCGTGAGAAGAATCTTTTCGATGTAAATAGTTTACTCCATGTGCTCCAGTCGTTAGGTGATGACTATGAAATACTAGTTTCTAAGTCTAATACAGATTTATATGGTTCGGATATTAATCAACTTTTAAATGATTATGTATGCAATAAGCCTTGTTTTCATTTGTTTACCTCGTTAGGACAGAAGTGTTATGTCAGCCTTCTTCCTCAGTTATATTGTATGATAGGTAATTCGTCCAGTGGAGTATATGAAACGGGTTATTGGAAGTTGCCTACGATTAATATAGGACATCGTCAAGAAGGCAGATATATGACATCTAACATTATTTGTTGCGATAATTGTTCTGAGTCTATTATTCAGTCTTTAAAGAAAATTGAAACAGACGAATTTCAGCAAATGTTAAAGTATATTGATAATCCTTATGGTGATGGCAATGCTTCCAAACGTATTGTAGAACAGATAAAAATGTATTTTAATGCAGTTAAGTAATCTAAAAACACCTTGTTTTATTTTGGATTCGGATAAGTTGGTATCTAATGTTTTGGAATTTAAAAGAGCTTTGAACAGTCGCTTTTCAAACCATTGCATTGGATACTCAATTAAGACGAATTCACTTCCTTATATGTTGCACATGCTTAATGAGTTGGGATGCTATGCTGAAGTAGTATCTTATACAGAGTATGCATTAGCTTTGCAAGTTGGTTTTGAGAAGAGCCATATTGTATATAATGGTCCAGCTAAAGATAAGGAGACTTTTTTAGATGCAATAAAGAATGGTGCATATGTAAATATAGATACAAAACGTGAAATAGAATGGTTGAATGATTTGAACAAACAGCATTCTTATAAGGTCGGCATTCGTGTCAATTTGAATTTAGGGAAGATTTCGCCAGAAGATGCTAAAGAGGGCGAATCGGATAGCAGATTTGGTTTTTCGTTTGAAAATGGAGAACTGGAAGAAGCAATAAATAAAATTCAATTATGCAAAAATGTAAAACTTGGAGGTTTGCATCTGCATCGTACTTCATTGACTCGTTCTTTAAATGTTTATAGGAATATTTGCAAATATGCTATTCGGATCATTAATTCATTAGGTCTAGAACTTGATTATATTGATGTTGGTGGTGGTTATTTTGGTGACAAGCCTAATGCACCTACTTATAAAGAATATGTGGACACTATCTATTCAAGTTTGTTAGAGGAAGGGATTGATGTTTCTAAAATGAAAGTCATAGTGGAACCAGGAAATGCAATAGTTGCTTCACCTTTTAGTTTTTTATCGGAGATCATTGATACAAAAAAAATAGGTGACTCTCAAATTATAGTAACTGATGGTTCTCGTAATGATGTGGACCCTTTTTTCCTGAAAAAAGACTATTTTAAATCTTTCATCAGAAAGCAAGAGGAAAAAGTGTTCATTGATTCACAAATGGTTGTAGGATGTAGTTGTTTGGAGTATGACAAGCTTTTTACACTTCAAAATCAGCCATTACTAAATGTCGGTGATAGAATACTTTACCAAAATGTCGGTGCATACACTATGACTTTATCACCACTGTTCATTCGATTTTTTCCTAGAGTTTATTTGAAAACTTTAAATGGTTATGAGATAATTAGAGAGGAATGGACTGTCAATGATTTAAAGCAATAACAATAAACTTTATAGTTATGAATAATATTCTGTGTTGTAATGCGGGCCGTAGAGGGCGTTTAATGATAGATATGCGTAAGACTATCGGTGATAGTGGTAATGTGGTTGCTACAGATAACTGGTCGGTAGCCCCAGCAATATTTTTCGCAAACAAGCAATATGTAGTTCCTAAAATTACACATCCAAATTATATTCAAGAAGTACTTGGTATTTGTAAGAAAGAAGATATTAAAGCTATTTTTACTTTAATCGACCCTGAAATAGATCTTTTAGCATCAAATAAAAAGAAGTTTGAAGAAATTGGTGTTCTTCCTCTTTGTCCTTCTAAGCAAACTGCTGATTTGTGCTTTGATAAGTACAGTATGTACCTGTATTTAAAAAATCATGGTGTTAATACACCGCTTACTTTCCATGAATTAGATGATTTCAAAGCTGCATACTTCAAAGGTGAAATTCAATTTCCTGTTTTCATCAAACCACGTACAGGTAGTGGTAGTGTTGGAGCGCATAAGGTCAATACCATGCAGGATTTGGAAAACTATTATGCTGAGAATGCTTTCGATTATATCATTCAGGAGTTTATGCAAGGTGATTGCGATGCAGATGCTTATATTGATTATTATTCAAAGGAAGTGGTTTCTATTTTTTCAAAAAAGAAAATTGAAACTCGTATCGGTGGGGCCAGTAAAACTATTTCATTCAAAGACCAGCGTTTGTTTGACTTCGTGCAGTCTTTTATGCATCTTTTCGACTTTGCTGGAGCAATCGATATGGATTTCTTTTTTAGAGATGGAGAGTACTATCTGTCTGAAATAAATCCTCGTTTTGGCGGAGCCTATTTGCATGCGTATGGTGCTGGAGTTGATTTCTTTAAACTGATCATCAATAACATTAATGGTGTTACCAATGAAGTTCGCATTGGTGATTATGATGAAGGTGTGCTCATGTTGATGTATGATGATGTAGTCATAACTAAGGAAGTTGACCTTTTAAGAGATTATCATGATTAATCACGTTTATATAATAGCCGAAGCCGGAGTGAATCACAATGGTCGGTTGGATTTGGCTCTTCAGCTCTGTAATGCCGCCAAAGATGCGGGAGCTGATGCCGTGAAATTTCAGACATGGAAAACAGAGAAGATTGTTACTCGGAATGTTGAATTAGCTGTTTATCAGGAGAATAACATATCCGATAAGACCAAATCACAGTTTAAGATGTTGAAAGAACTTGAATTGAGCTATGATAATTTTGAAGTAGTGAAAAATCATTGTGATGAGATAGGTATCCAGTTCCTTTCTACTCCTGATGAAATAGATAGTCTAGACTTTCTTTGTAATTTTAATTTGCCTTTCATCAAGCTGGGATCGGGAGATGTTACCAATATTCCTTTTCTTCGTCTTGTTGGTAGCAGACATATTGATGTTGTCCTTTCTACAGGAATGTCGTATCTCGGTGATGTAGAGATAGCATATCGCACCTTGATAGAAGCAGGAGCTAAAAGTGTTTCTTTACTTCATTGTACTACTAACTATCCATGTCCCATGCATGAAGTAAATCTTCGGGCTATACAAACTCTTAAGGATGCATTTCATTGTTCCGTAGGTTATTCAGACCATACAATGGGTGTGGAAGTACCTGTTGCAGCTGTAGCAATGGGAGCTGAAATCATAGAGAAACATTTTACGCTTGATAAGGAAATGGACGGTCCTGACCACAAAGCCTCCCTCAATCCCGAGGAACTCAAACAAATGGTTGTCGCCATCCGTCATATAGAACAAGCTTTAGGTGATGGCATCAAACAGCCTAATGAGAGTGAGAAACAAATTTCAGAAGTAGTGCTCAAACGTATTGTGGCGGCTACACCAATAAAGGAAGGTGAGGTGCTCTCGGCGGATAATATGACTGTGAAACGCAGTACCGTTGGTTTGAAAGCTTCTTTATGGGATTTGGTAAACGGGCGTATAGCTACCTGCAATTATGCTATAGACGAACCTATTATCATTTAAAAATAGACAATAGTAATGAATATACTTGTAATAATTCCTGCACGTGGTGGAAGTAAAGGAATACCTCACAAGAATGTTAAGGAATTAAATGGAAAACCGTTGATATGCTATAGCATTGATGCGGCTCGTCAGCTTACCACCGATGAGAATATTTGTGTTTCTACTGATGATGATGTCATTATCAAGGTTGTAGAGGATTATGGCTTGAAAGTTCATTTTAAACGCCCTGCAGAGTTGGCTACAGATTGTGCAGGAACAAATGGAGTACTGCTCCATGCTTTGGAGTTTTATGAGAAACAAGGTCGTAAATATGATGTAGTAGTTTTGTTGCAACCCACTTCTCCTTTTCGTGAGACTAAATCATTGAAGGAGGCTGTGGCTTTGTATACTTCTGACATAGATATGGTTGTTTCGGTGAAAGAAGCGGCAACTAATCCATATTATAATAGTTTTGAGGAGGATGCTGAAGGCTTATTGGTCATCAGCAAAGGGGATGGTACTATTGAACGGCGTCAGGATGCACCTAAGGTATGGGAGTTTAACGGTTCTATTTATGTGATTAATAGCACTCGCCTTAAAGAAGTAGGTTTGTCCAAACTCAATAGAATACGTAAATATGTTATGGATGATCTTCATTCAATAGATATTGATAGTATGTTTGACTGGTATATGGCGGAAAAGGTAATCAGTAGTCATCTTATTGAAAATTAATTTATATGAATTGCTCTCATATTATTCTCCAATCTTTCTCTATTATTGATGCCATTCGCTGCATCAATGAGATTCACAATGAACCACTGGTGCTCTTTGTGGTAGATGAGAACAAAAGGATGCAAGGTACCCTTACCGATGGTGATGTGCGTCGTGCCTTGATTAAAGGTATAGATGTGGATGCTCCTATTAGTGAGGCCATGCATCGTAATTTTAACTTTTTACGTCGCGGAGTGAACGATAGAGTGGAGGATATTCACCACCAACGTGATTTAAGGATGCGTTTGGTACCCATACTTGATGAAGAAAATCATATTTGCGAAATCATCAATTTGGAACATTATGTAACTAAATTGCCAATTGATGCTGTATTAATGGCCGGTGGTAAGGGGGAACGCCTTCGTCCGTTAACGGAGAAAACTCCTAAGCCCCTAATTAAGGTAGGTGACAAGTGTATTATTGATTATAATATTGATCGTTTGCTTTCATACGGTTTGAATCATATATCTGTAACGGTTAACTATCTTGGCGACCAGATTGAGGAACATTTCCGGGAGGAACGTGATGGGGTGAAGATAGTTACTGTGCGTGAACCGAAATATCTAGGTACCATTGGCAGTATCAAGTTCGTGGAAACTTTTTACAATGATACGGTGCTGGTAATGAACTCAGACCTCTTTACGAATATTGATTTTGAGGATTTTTTCCTTCATTTCTGTCAGCATGATGCTGACATGAGTGTGGCAGCTGTGCCCTACGTAGTGAAGGTGCCATACGGTGTGTTCAATCTCAAAGGACGAGAAATCAAGGGCGTTACCGAGAAACCTACCATCAGTTATTATGCAAACGCCGGTATATACCTTATCAAACGCAAATTGCTTGACCTTATTCCTGATGATATCTTCTTTAATGCCACTGACTTCATGGATAAACTCATAGAACAGGGATACAAGGTGATTCGCTATCCTATTAGTGGATATTGGCTGGATATTGGTCAGCATGATGAATTGGCTAGGGCAAGGGAGATGGTGAAACATTTGAAATAAATTTGAAATACAATATACAATGTATAAAATTGCAGTTATTGGTGCCGGACAATTGGGTAGCCGTCATTTGCAAGGACTCAAATTGTCCAAACTAAAATCTGATATTTGGGTGGTTGATAATAATCCAAATTCATTTCAAATAGCGCAACAACGTTATGAAGAAGGTGAAGTGAACAGTAATCAAACTATTTATTACATACAACTTATCGATCAATTGCCTGCTGAATTAGATCTGGTAGTCATAGCTACTAGTTCAAAACCACGATTAACGATTTTAAAAAGTTTACTTGCAAAAGTGAAAGTGGTCAATATCATTTTAGAAAAATTTTTGTTTACAGGACTGGCTGATTATGATGAAGCCGCACAGTTGTTGCAGATCAATCACGTCAACGCATGGGTAAACTGTCCGCGACGTCTATTTGGCTTTTATGCAGAAATCGATTCAATGATAGATAAGCAAAAGCCTCTTGTTATGGAATATGCTGATTCTAATTGGGGATTATGTTGCAATTCTATACACATGATAGACATATTTATGATGCTGTCAGGAGAAAAAGCCTATATCGCTGATTTTTCTGGAATTATACCTCAGGTTAAGGATAGCAGGCGTAATGGATATATAGAATTTGATGGCATCGTAAATGTATCAACTCCCAATGGAAGTACCTTACGACTGACTTGTGTGGATGATGATACTGTTCAGCATCAGATGACTATTATCAATGGCTCTTATCATATTATTATTAATGAGCCGGAAGGATTTATGTCTGTTGATGGTAATAAACAGCCCGTTCATATAAAATATCAGAGTCAATTGACTGGTGTTGTAGCTGATGAAATTCTGTTAAATGGTAATTGCAAACTTACTACTTATGCCGAATCGTCAAACTATCATAAAGTATTTCTAAAAGGTATACTGGGTGTTTATAATAAAGTGACGGGCGATATGCATGACAGATGCCCTATCACATAATAAATATAAGATGTAATTATATGATTTGGATTATAGGAACAGGAACCATTGCATTGGAATATGCAAAGATCTTGGATCAATTGGAACATGAATTTATAGCAGTAGGACGTAGTGGTAAGAATGCAGACGAGTTTATTGAGGCCGGAGCTAAAGAGGTAGTTTCTGGTGGATTAAATAATTACCTGGCGGCTTCTCCAACTACTCCTCAAAAGGTTATTGTAGCTACAAATGTAGATCAGTTGGCTGAAGTCACTGTAAGTTTGCTGAACTTTGGTATAAAAGATATTTTGGTGGAAAAACCTGGATTTTGCTGTCCCGAAGAAATTACACCCGTAGTTCAGTTAGCACAAGCTAAAAATGCTCATGTTCTTCTCGCATACAACCGTCGCTTCTATTCCAGCGTATTGGCTGCTGAGAAGATTATTAAAGAAGATGGTGGAATAACCTCTTTTAATTTTGAGTTTACTGAGTGGGGGCATGTAATTGAAACATTGGATTATTCGCATAATATCTTCGATAATTGGTTCTTCGCCAATTCTTCTCATGTAGTAGATCTTGCTTTTTTCCTAGGAGGCGAACCCCAAGAAATTTCTTGTTTTAGTGCAGGGGAATTGTCATGGCATAAACCTGCTGTATTTTCAGGAGCAGGTATCACTAACAAGGGGGCTCTATTCTCGTATCAAGCTAACTGGAATGCTCCCGGTCGTTGGGTGGTAGAAGTATTGACCACAAAGCATCGTTTGTATTTTAAACCGATGGAAACTCTTCAGATCCAGGAAAAAGGTAGTGTGGCTATCAAGCCTGTTGAAATAGATAATCAATTGGATATAGATTTTAAACCTGGTTTTTATTTACAGACTAAGGCGTTTGTAGAGGGAGATTATGGACGGTTCTGTATGGTGGAAGAACATGTGAAACATGTAAATGCTATTTATAAAAAAATAGTAGAAGAATAATGTATAAAGTAATGAGTATTAAGGATTTATCAACCTGTTTTTTCTTGCGAAATTCTATATATAGTCCCGCTCAGCAAACTAAGATAAAAGGTACAGGAAAGCGAAATACAAACATTGAGATTTTAAGAATTTTGTTGATGCTCATGGTCTGTTTCTTGCATCTTGCAGTTCATGGATATGGTTACTTCTCACATAATACACATCCTTTAAATAATGTTTCAGACCATTCATTTTTACTATCTCTTTTAGTTTCACTAACGATACCAGCTGTTAATACTTACGTATTGATTTCAGGCTATTTTGGAATTAAATTTAAGTGGAATAGTGTGTTTTCGCATTTCAAGCCTTATTTTTTAGTTTTATTACTTACTTTATTACTTCTATTTATTCGGATTATTTTTCTCATATAAATATCGTTGGGGTAATATTCCCTATATCAACAGGTAGATGGTGGTTTCTCACCGCTTATTTTTTGCTGATGTTACTTGCTCCATTTATTGAAATAGCACTTGAAAGAGTTAGTAGAAAGCAATTATTGTACACGCTCATATTATATTTTTGTATAAATACAATTGGCCCTTATCTTAGACCAGCAAATATAGGGGAGAATCTACAGAATTTTATTTTTATATATTTATTAGGTGCTTATTTAAGACGGATCGATAAGAGTAAAATTAAATCAAAATACATATTATCTGTATTTATTATTTCAACAACTCTAATTCTAGTTTTGATGAGTTTTGTAATTGCCATAGTTAATGAAAAAAGCATTTCGACTGCTCTTCAGTTGTTTCTTCAATACAGGAATCCATTAATATATATACAAAGTGTTTCACTCTTACTTCTGTTCTTAAACTTTCATCCATTTTGTAATCAAAGTCTTAATAGCCTTTCTAAAAATGTATTTTCAATATATCTGTTGTCTGAGGGATTAGGTTATGGAATATATACATTATGGGCATCAATTATGGAAATTAGTATAATTTTAGGTTTGTCTTTTATCTTTTTATTATCTGCTATCGCAATAATACTGGATAGAATTAGAGGGGGGATTTTTAGTAAGATAATGTTTTTATCAAAAAATAAATAAACTTATAACATGAAAGTAGTACTTCTTGCAGGTGGTTTTGGATCACGAATATCAGAAGAAAGCGTGTTTAAGCCTAAACCCATGATTGAAATAGGTGGAATGCCAATTTTATGGCACATAATGAAAGAATATGCTTATTACGGACATAATGAATTCATAATATGTGCAGGTTACAAGCAGGAATATATCAAAGAATGGTTTGCACACTATTTCCTTCATCATAGTGATGTTACTTTTGATTTCCGAAATGGAAAGAATGAAATGACCGTACACCATAGTCTTCTTGAAAATTGGCAAGTAACCGTTGTAGATACAGGATACAACACAATGACAGGTGGACGGATAAAACGCATACAAGAGTATGTACAGGATGAGCCTTTCTTAATGACATATGGTGATGGAGTCTGTGATGTGGATATTAATAAATTAATTCAATTCCATAAACAGCAAGGCAAGATTGCAACATTAACGGCTGTAAAACAAATGCAAGAAAAAGGAGTATTAGATATTGGTGGTGATAATGCCGTGAAAGCATTCCGAGAAAAGAACGTAAAAGATGGTGCACCGATAAACGCTGGATATATGGTGCTAGAACCTGAAATTTTTAATTATCTATCGGATGATACGTGTGTTTTCGAACAAACTCCACTGATGAAATTGGTTGAAGAAGGCGAATTAATGTCTTATGTTCACACAGGCTTTTGGCAGTGCATGGATAACATCCGTGAAAAAGCCACTCTTGAGAAACTTTTAGCAAATGGAACTGCACCTTGGAAGAAATGGGACAGGGCAATTCCCAATAACCCTTATAATGAATAATTATGGATATATTGAATTTCTATAAAGGTAAATCGGTTCTTGTAACCGGTCACACGGGATTTAAAGGAGCATGGCTGTGCAAAATGCTAACTTTAGCAGGAGCTAAGGTAACAGGATACGCCCTTAATCCTCCCACATTTCCTTCATTATTTGAAATAGCTGAAATCAAACAAGATATAACTTCAATAATTGGCGATATTCGTGATATAAGTTCACTGAAAAAAGTATTTGAATTTGTACAACCTGAATTTGTCTTTCATCTTGCTGCTCAGCCTATAGTAAGAGATAGTTATAAAGACCCCGTATATACTTACGAAACCAATGTGATGGGGACGGTGAATATACTTGAATGTGTTAGAAGCAGTAATAGTGTTAAGTCATTTTTGAATGTAACAACTGATAAGGTATATTTGAATAAGGAATGGGTGTGGGGCTATCGAGAGAATGAAGAGTTAGATGGATATGATCCCTATTCCAACTCAAAATCATGTTCAGAGTTAGTAACACATTCCTATAAGAATAGTTTTTTCAACGATGATAAAGTTGCAATTTCTACAGCAAGAGCCGGTAATGTGATTGGAGGAGGTGATTTTGCAAATGATAGGATCATACCTGATTGCGTAAAAGCAGCTATTGAAAAGCATGATATCATTGTGCGTAACCCTTTTTCAACGCGTCCATATCAACATGTCCTAGAGCCACTATATGCTTACTTAATGATTGCAGCCAAACAATATGAAGATAAGGCATTTGCTGGATATTACAATGTGGGACCTGATGATGTCGATTGTTTTCAGACAGGTGCTCTCGTTGATTTATTTGTGAGAAAATGGGGAGATGGTATAAAATGGGTAAATCAATACGATGGAGGTCCTCATGAAGCGAATTTTCTCAAATTGGACTGCTCTAAATTAAAAGCAACATTTAATTGGACACCTCGTTGGAATTTGGATACAGCAATTGCTAAAGTAATTGAATGGAGTAAATGCTGGATTGAACATAAAGATATACGTACCTGCATGGATAATGAAATAAACGAATTTTTATTATGCAAAAAGTAATTGTTACAGGAGCCAATGGATTTGTTGGTTATTGGCTAATTAAAGAATTGATGAAGTATAGCATCAAAGTAATCGCTATCGTCAAAGACACTAATGAAAAAATAGATATGTTGACATCATTATCCGGAGTATCTATTGTGTATTGTAATTTGTCGAACATGATAAACTTGGATACGATTATTCCTGATAGAGGTTTCGATGCTTTCTATCATCTGGCATGGATATCAGCAGGCGGTTCAGGTAGAGCTGATTATAACTTGCAGCTTATGAATGCAAAATACGCATGCGATGCAGTTATTGTTGCAAAAAAGTTGAATTGCAAGAAAATTCTCGTAGCAGGTACAATTACTGAAAAAATAGCTTCTCAAACATTAGTATTACCTGTGAAATCTGATAATATAATTTATGGCATAGCTAAACATACTACTCACTGTATGCTTGAGATCTTAACAAATAGATTGAATCTAGAATTTGTATGGATGCAATTCTCAAATCTATATGGACCTTATAGTATTAATGGAAATATAGTTGGCTATACCATTAAGGAAATCCTTGAAGGTAGAAATGCAATTTTTGGTACTGCCCAACAACCCTATGATTTGCTGTATATTGAAGATCTTGTTTATGCTGCGTATCTTTTAGGAGAAAAAGATGTAAAAAGAACATGCTATTATTTAGGCAGTGGAAATCCGAAAATACTCAAAGACTATCTAATCAGGATAGGCGAACTTTGCGGAAATCCAGATGCTATTAAAATCGGTGCTCGTGCAGACGATGGACTAAAATATGATTTAGAATGGTTTGATGCTTCAGCACTGATTGAAGATACCGGCTATATGCCTCGCATTTCTTTTGATCAAGGTGTCTTAAATACTATTAATTGGATGAAATTATAATATAACAAAAATGGCAATATCAATACAAAAAACCTCTATTGAGGGACTCACTTTAATACATCCACACGTCTTTGAAGATCAGAGAGGCTATTTTATCAAAGATTTTGAGAAATCAGTATATGAACAAAATGGCTTGCCCATATTATTTTACGAATGTAACGAATCAAAATCTAAGAAAGGTACTATTCGTGGACTCCATTTTCAACAAAAATTCTCTCAGGGGAAACTGATAAGAGTTACTAAAGGAGCGGTTTTTGATGTAGCAGTGGATCTTCGTTTTGATTCAACTACTTTTGGAAAATGGGAAGGATTTATTCTTTCAGAATTCAACCATGACGTATTATATATTCCAGAAGGCTTTGCGCATGGTTTTCTTGCTTTGGAAGATGATTCTATTTTCTCGTATAGATGCACAAATAAGTATGCGCCAGAGTTTGATAGTGGTATTAAATTTGATGATCCTGATATTAATATTGAATGGCCATTTAATTTAATTGATACGGAAATTTTGACATCAGAAAAAGATTCAAAGCTTCAAAGTCTTAAGGAATTTATTGCAAAGAACGAACCAATAGAATAAGATGGAAAAACAGATTGTAATATTAGGTGCCGGTGCTGCTGGCCTCGGTGCAAACTATTCATTAAAGCAGAAAGGGTATAATCCGATAGTTTTAGAAAAGGATGAAACTTATGGTGGATTATGTGGTAACTTTATGATAGCTGGTTTCCGCTTTGACAGATTTGTACATTTTGATTTTACCCAAATTGATGATGTCTTCAATATTTTCAAGAAGTCAACAGATATGTATATTCATCAATCTAACCCATTTAATATTTATAATGGCATTTGGATAAAGCATCCTGCTCAAAACAATTTATATCCATTAAGTGAAGAAGAAAAGCGCCTTATTGTAGATGATTTTAAGAAAAGACCTAAAAATGTTGATACAAGTTCTGTTGAAAATTTCGAAGAGTGGCTTAGATTACAATTTGGTAATTATTTTGCCGAACATTTTCCTTTGAAATATGCGCGTAAATATTGGATGCATGAAGCAAGAGAATTAGAAACCAAGTGGATGGGAAGCAAAAGAGGATGCAGATTATATCAACCAACAATAGAGGAAGTTGAAACTGGCTGCAAAAGTCCTGATACCCCTATTACTTATTATAGTAAGAACATGCGTTATCCTAAAAAGGGTGGTTTTAAATCTTTCTTTAATGAGCTAGTCAAAGATATAGACTTGCATACAAATGCAGAGGTTAGTTCTATAAATATAGAGACCCAAACAATAAAATGTACAACTCCATCCGGTAATATCAGTTTTTCATACGATCGACTTATTAGTAGTCTTCCTTTGCCAAAGATTGTGTCTATGCTTGAAAGTGTTCCTGGAAATGTGAGAGAAGCAGCCGAAAAGTTAAAAGCCACTTCTGGCTATCAAGTGTCTATAGGATTAAAAGGAACCAATATTCCGCCTTATTTGTGGTGGTACATTTATGACGAAGATATTCTTCCGGCACGTGTGTATTCGCCTTCTTTGAAATCTCCAGATAATGCTCCTGAAGGATGTTCTTCCTTACAGTTGGAAATCTATTGTGAAAAAGATAAATATACTAAGGAAGAATTACTAGCAGGTTCTGTTGATAAGCTGATAGAGCAAGGTGTCATTCGTAAAGAAGATATTCTTTTTATAGATGTACGCTTCGAGCCTTATGCTAATGTCATTTTTGACCATAATATATATGAAGCTCGCAAAATCGTTAGAAATTATCTAGCGTCAATAGGTATTGAGACCATTGGTCGATTCGGTGAATGGGACTATCTTTGGAGTGATCAAGCTTTGTATAGCGGCTTGAGTATAAAATAACCAATTTGTCAATAAATGCAAGATTTAGTAATTATTTTGCCCACCCACAATCGACATGATTACCTTGGTTCCAAAATTAAGTACTATGCAGACTGTGGTTATGAGGTATATATCTGTGACTCCACTTCTAACAAGTTTGAGTATAACAAACAGATGCCAGTCAATATTTCTTATCTATGGATGCCCGGCTGTGGATTTTACGAAAAAGTGCTGAGTACACTTAATAAAGTGTACTCCAAATTGGTAATTCTTACTCCCGATGATGATTTTCTAGATATGGACACTCTCAATGAATGCAAATCAAAGATGCTGGCAGACGGAAATATCTCATTGTCTGTAGGAGTACAGGTTTGTTTCAATGAGCCTTATGATGGGAAATGGTATATACAACCTACAGCTAATTTACTGAGAGGATATGATTTATCACAGGATAAGATGGAGAACGCCCAAATATTTGGTAGTCATTACCAAAATGTACTTTGGTCTCTATTTCGGCAGGATGTAATTTGCGAGGCATTCAAAAAGTTGAAGCGTAACAATCCTAAAAACGGAAACTTTATTGAGATGACTTTGGCATGTGAGGCTACTGTGAGTGGAACTATCTATGTTTCTTCTAATGTCCTCAATTATCGTGAGGTCCTAACAACGCGTTCGCATTGGGGGCAGGAAGTACCGTCAATCTCATTGACTGAGTTAGCTAAAGACGATAACTTGCAAAATGAATTGGATACACATGTCAGCCAATATAAAGGAGAGAACCGTAGAATTGTGAAACAGTGGGTGAATTCATATCTTAAATCTAATCACATTACTTTTATAGGGAGAGCCATTCGTAAGATACGTTGGATTATGTCAGGTAGAAAATCATGGTTAGAGCAAACTGAACTAATTGAAATGAATATTAAAATCGATAAACTCTTAAGAGAGAAAATAATAGAATAATGCCATGTCTGATTTTAAAGCGTTAGCAAAGCACTCTACTAATTATTTGTTTGCCACAATGGCAACTAAAGCACTGGTTTTTATTTCAATACCCGTCTATACAAGGCTACTTTCTGTATATGAATATGGAATAATAAATGTCTTTATGTCTACTGTTGGAATTGTACAGGTGTTATTGACTCTAAATACAGAGGTTGCTATATCGCGCTATTATTATGATGCCAAAAACGAACAGGATTTTAAAGAGTTTTGTAGTACATCCATAAAAATATCATCTGGCGTTTGGCTTTTAATGTCGCTCATCATGGCGATGTTGAATCCGTGGTTGGCAGAAGAATTGTCTTTTAGCAAAGTCTTGACATTATGTATGATTCCTGTAGCTACGTATAGTATCATTAACTCAATCTTTATACAGATATACCAGCCTTTATTGAGGAGCAAAAAGGTTGCGATAGTATCTTCCGTGCAGAGCTATCTGGCTTTCTGTCTATCGGTGATATTTATGTTATGTATGGAGACTGAGCGTTACTATGGTTATATATGGGGTACAATTGCTGCAATGATATTGTTAGCGACTTATCTTACACGACAAATTCGACCTTTTTACGTTAAATCTAAAATTAATCGGGAACACGTCAAATATTTGCTTAGCTATTCTTTGCCATATATTCCCTATACGTTAAGTGGGATTATATTGGCTCAATTTGGACGAATCTTTATGAGTACACATGGTGGCTTTGATGCTGCCGGTCTTTATAGCTTTGTGTCAAACGTTGGAGCATTAATGATGATTCTTATTTCAGTAGGTCATAATGCATGGAATCCATATTATCTTCAGTATATGACCAACAAAGATTATAAAAGCATAGATAAGGATTATGATTTAATTTGGCGAGCCACATTAATTGGTGCAATGGGATTGACTATGTTTGGCAATGAAATAGCATTAATCATGGCACGTCCTGAGTTCTTGAGCGGTATGTATTTGCTGCCTATATTAATAATTGGCTATGTTTTCTATCAATGGTCTTATGTATATCTACGAAGTACTGGTTTTGCCAAGCGTACTATATGGAATGCTGTAGCCATTTTAATTAGTGGTATCAGTAACATTTTGTTGAATCACCTGCTGATTGACCGCTTCTATATTTTAGGTGTAGCACTCTCATTCTGCATTTCTTATTTTATTTTATATGCTGTGGCATATTTGATAAATAGATATGTTCTTAAAACTTATGTTCCACAAAGTATACGCTTTATCAAACCTTTCTTTTTATTGCTGCTTTTAATGGCGGTTTATCAATATGTATTTGGTGGAGAAATGAATTTATGGATTAAAATTCCTGTTTTTTTTATACTGACTTGTTTGTTTATGTGGGGATATAAAAGTTATATATTCAAGGTCTTAAAGTTTTATCATTAACAAAAATGCAATTCAAATGGAGAAAATGGTTTAGAAACCTTTTTTTAATTTGTGATGTCTTGGAGTGTTGCAATTATGTTAAAGTGTGTTCTTGTAATTATAGAATATAGAAAAAGGATGAATTGTTTACTGCAGGAGCATTTGTGGCTTTAAGAAAATGTATATTTTGGTATATAATAGTATGGAAAGGAAATATGATTGATTTTAGTGTATTCTATTTTGATTTATACTATATAAAGATGTTTAAATATGTTTTTAAGGAAAGAAAACAATGAACTAGCAATAATCTGTAGATCTCCTTTTCAGGTTTTGTGTGCCATTGAATATTTACGAAGTAATATTATTGAAGATTATACTTTTTATCTATTATCTTTTAGCAATGATGATAAAAGTGAGGAGATAAGTGCTAATGTGTTAGGACTTTATAATATAGATTATATAGTGTGTAGATATCCTAAGCTTAAAGATTATTTTCCGTTATTGAAATCTGAACTTTGTAATAAGTATAATTATATCTTGTGTGGTAATTTTTTTGATGCAGGGCAAAGAATGATGGCATCAATAATAGGATCAAATCGAGCAGTAATTACATTTTTAGACGATGGAAATCAGACAATTAATGCAATAAAGCAAAAGTCTTATTATGTCACTTTTGATTCTGTAACAAATACTTTGCGTAGCTTGTTTTCTGGTTTTCTGTTTATAAAAAAAAGATGTTTGTTGAATAATTTTTTTACATTTTTCGAATATGAAGATTTGCGAGCAAATATTAAGAAAAACGATTTTTCTCATGTACTTATAAATCGGAACAAAATAAATGAAAAGGATGGTATATATATTATAGGAACAAATTCTCGCTCTTTGAATCATTTTTTGGATGAGAAAAATTCTGTTGAGTTGCATTTAACCCGATTGATTAGTTATCTGAAAAATAAATATCCCAATCAATTTATATATTATTGTCCACATAGAATGGATTTAAACAATAAAGAGCTTAATAGCCTGATGAAAGAGAATGGGATTTCAATAATGTCTACTAGTTTTCCAGTCGAACTCAATTTTCTTATAAACGATATAACTCCCTTTATGGTTGTGGGGTTTTACTCTATGGCGATGAATACTCTTTATAGGCTCTATCCTCAAGCTTATTTTTTTAATATAAAGCTTGCTTTTTGTGATAAGAAAATGAAAAGACAATATCAACAAATAGAGGAAAATATGGAATTAAATGGTATAAAATCTCTTTATTTACAATGAATATATTGTATTCCCAATCTCATTTATCATTGAATTATAAGGTAGTTTTTTCTATTTTATTTATTCTAAATCCAACAGTCGCATCACTGCTGATTTTATTTTTCTTATCTGGTAAATCATGTAAAGTTAATCATGTATTTTTAGGAATGATATTATCTGCTTATGTGTCTCTTATTAATGTAACAAAAGTTCCCGTCAATGATTTAGAATCTTATTTAGAATATTTTTCCGCTGCTGGTGATATGCCTTTGTATGAATATTTATTTTACTGGAATAAATATAAAGCCGGAGTTGAAAGTCTTAAAGAACCGGCTTATGCCGTTTTCTCATATTTTTCTTATCATATTTTAGGAGGGAACCAAAAAGCATTCGTTTTTCTCTTCTCTTTTCTCATATATAATTTGTATTTTCTTTCACTGTATAAAGTTTGCAGGTTTTTAAAATTGAATACTACACAGATAGTTGTAAGTATTCTATTTCTTTTTTTCAATCCTGTTTTATTTTCTTTATCCGTTCATTTGTTCAGACAAGTTTTAGCAGGGGCTATTTTGTTTTATATTTTAGTGGCATGTTTTTTTTATAGTAAAGTAAAATACTGGCTAATATTTATGATTCCTTTAATACATAGTACAACTTTCTTTTTTATTCCTATGATGTTTTTATTTAGGTTTATGAATCCGTACATGAATAAGAAAAGTATAATAATTATGTTGCTTTTCGTAATTATATTGTCTAATTATCAATCAATAGCATCTTTGTTATTGACGTTTATTAGCGGTAAAATCGTATTTTTAGATTATATTTTGTCTAGGGCTTCTGAAGATACAAGATATGAACTTGGAAAGCTTCCTATTCATCAAATTGGCATATTACTTTTTATTGTAGTTGCTATTATTGTGTTGAATTTGAAAAGAGTCAAATATAATGATGGACTATATAAATTTTATAATGTATTTGTCTTTTTGTCTGTTTTTATTTTACTCAATTTGAGGCAAGACGAATTATCAAATAGGTTTTATGTTTTTATTTGGTTGTTTTTACCGTATTTTGTTATCCCTTTTTCCAAAAATATTTCTTTAGCTATGCTTAAAAGTTTGATAGTAATAATGTGGATTGTTTTTTTTATATATATAAATATAACTCCTTTTTACATTTATAGGGCAGCCCCATATTTACTGTCTGATTCAGTATTTGATTATCTGCTATTTTAATATGATTTTTCCTTTTGTATAAAAAAGAGCATGCTTGGTTATGACGTAATATGATGATTACAATTTTTTAGGATGGGGAGAGTATTCAGAAATCTAAAGTTGTAGCACTTTCATAAAATGTAGTATTCAAAATGATATATATGATGATTTGGTTTCAATACATAACCTTTTTACTAATACTAAAAGAAAAATAGAAATGCATAGCAACATCAATTTGAAAGGTTCTTATTAGGAAATGGAATCTGAACAGAATTGTCCATTGTAATTTGCAAAAACTATCGTTGAAATTTAATATTTCATTACGAGATAGTTGAACTGATATTCAATTTTTGAGTCAAATTATCCTCCACTATCTCCTCTGAAAACTATCCATAGTGCGTTAAAACCTAATAAAAAACTTTTTGTAATATGGTTTTGAAAAGGCTGGAATTTATGAAAATAGTGGAATGCTTGAATAAAAAATAGTTGAAGTGGGTTTGAGAATCAGCAATAAATTGAGTTATAAGTGGAGAGAAATAAAAATGGCTATTCTTGATTTCAGAATACTACTTTTTTGTATTTAATCATTGAAAATATTTACTTGATTTTGCCTTGAATCGCTAATAAAAAAAGTACAGATAAGCATTGTTCTATGACAATGGCGAGATGTTCCCTTCTTTTAATTGATTTTAAAAGCGAATAAACTGCTATCATAACAAAAATATTGTAATAAAAATAATAAAAAGAAATGAAAATTGTAATAGTACATTTAGATTTTAATGCTTATTTCCCTCAAAGGTTGAGGGCTCTCAAATTTTTTTTGGCTAATAAAGGACATGAATTATTTATTTTTGAAATGTTAGGAACTCCTATGTTATATTCTTTCTCTTATGTAGAAAAAAACGATTTAAATATAGAAACTTTTTATCCTGATAAAACTTATCAAACAGTTTCTCGTAAAATGATAAATAGGGATGTATATAAGAGATTAATGGAAATAAATCCTGATATCGTAATAACAGGAACAATTGTTTTTCCTCCTTCTGCAGCAGCAATTCGTTGGGCGAAAGAAAATAAAAAAGCTCTTGTCGTTTTTGAGAATGCTAAAGTTTCGGCTTTTCCAAGAAATAAAATTGTGACATGGGTGAAAAGAAAAATCTATGGTGTTGTTGATTCATTTGTATGTCCATCCTCAGATTATATTGAGGATTTGAAATATTGGGGATTTTCTAAAGAACAAATTTTCTTTGGATTAAATGTGACTAATAATAGGTTTTGGGCTGAAAAATGTCAAAATACTGATTTTAGAATGCTTCCTAAACACTATTTTTTAACCGTAGGTCGTCAAGTTCCTTTTAAAAATTTAGATACTTTTTTAAAGGCTTATTTAGAGTATAAAAGACAAGGAGGTAATATCCCTTTAGTTATGGTAGGAGAGGGGGCTTCTCATAGAGAATTAGAAGTGTTATCCTCAGGAATCTCAGATATTACTTTTCTACCTTTTCAGTCATATGAAAAATTGAGGCAAATCTTTATAAATGCAAAATGTCTCTTTTTACCTAGTTTTAAGAAAGAAACATGGGGACTGATTGTAAATGAAGCCATGGCTGCGGGAAAAATAGTTGCAGTCAGTACGGAATGTGGTTGTGCTAATACATTGGTAAAGGAAAGAGTGAATGGATTTTTGTATAATCCTTTGAGTGAGAAGGAGATGATTTCAATTATGTTTGAGATACAGAACATGTCTATTGATGAAATACATAAAATGCAAAATGAGGGCCGAAAAATTATTTCTAATTGGGATTTAGATAAATTTGTTGAAGGTGTTTATTCGGCAGTTCTATATGCGATCTCACATAAAAAGAAGATATCTTTATTAGACCACTTGTTGGTGAAATTATGGAAAGGACAAATGAAAAATAATTCAGTTAAATAATTGCAATGTTACCTAAGATAACTGTTGTTACTGTAGTTTATAATGGCATCTTAACATTAGATGCAACTATTAAAAGTGTTATTTCTCAAACTTACTCTAATTTGGAGTATATTGTTGTTGACGGTGGTAGTACTGATGGTACACTGGAATTGTTGAAAAAATATAATAGTCAGATTTCTATTATTATATCTGAAAAGGATGATGGGCTATATGATGCAATGAATAAAGGGATTGCATTGTCTACAGGAGAGTGGATATGTTTTATGAATTGTGGAGATATCTTTTCATCATGCAATGTGCTGACATTTATATTTGAAAATAACGACTGGACTAAAGCTGATATTATATATGGGGATGCCATACAGATTGATGGTCGTAGAAAAAAATTAATAGTTGCTGGATATGATTTGTTTCAATTGAATTATCATCCTATTTATAGGCATAATGCTTCTTTTGTTAGGACTCAGATTCACAAGCATTTTTTATTCGATTTGAGTTTGCGAAAGAAAATCAACTATGCCTTGGATTTTTACATTATTCATCATCTTTATAAAGCAGATGCTAAGTTTGTGAAAGTTAACTGTGTAATTTGTTCATATTTAAAAGAAGGTACCTCAAATCATTTTATAAAAAATATGTGGTATAACTATTTAGTTACTAATGATATGAAATGTTCTATTCGTTTATTTATAAAATGGTTTCTTATGATGGTGAAATTTAGATTGAACGTTTTCAAATATAAAAAATAAATTATAAATGTGTCTTGCTTATGTTGTCAGATAACTGCGAATAAGTTTGGAATTAAATAATTAATTTATGGGATATAATGACTAGGTGTTGCTGCCCCCTCTTTTTTAGAGGAGTAGGTGTGCATGCTTATCTTATTCTGTATATTAGACTTTACTTGTCATATTTAAGCAGATCATTTCTTTTTTAAGATGTCAGTTGTGGAGATAATTAATTATTTCATATTTTATAGCTTATTTATATCATTTGATTATCAGGATAGTAATGAAAAATTTACTAAGCAGATTTATTTCTTATTCTGTTTGATAAATTGAGCTAAACTCTATATTGCTGATATTAAATAGTTTATGGGTTCAGTCTTTAGAAATATAGAATTAAAAAACAAATAAGGAATGGTAATTAGAACAAAAATTAGCATCCTCAATATAAAGATACGATCTTTTACTCAAAAAGAGCTGTTAGAACAAATGGCCGAAGGTGTACTCTATACCCCAAATCTTGACCATCTAATAAAACTCCAGCGCGACAGGGAATTTTATGACATCTACCAGCAAGCAGAATGGATAGTATGCGATAGCCAGATCCTTTATCTGGCATCAAAACTGTTGAAGCAATCTTTACCGATGGCTATTCCGGGAAGCAGTTTCTTTACGGCATTCTATAACTATCATGCCAATAATCCTAATTGTAAAATTTTTCTGTTAGGAGCAGCCGAAGGAGTTGCTAAAAAGGCGATGGAGAATATAAACAGGAGAGTAGGGAGGCAAATAGTGGTCGGTGCTCATTCACCCTCTTACGGTTTCGAGAAGAACGAACAGGAGTGTGAAGAACTGATACATATTGTCAATGAAAGTGGAGCTACTGTATTGTTGGTTGGTGCTGGTGCACCCAAGCAAGAAAAGTGGATAGCAAAATACCGTAGCCGTATGTCCGGTGTGAAATTATTTATGGCTCTTGGCGCTACCATAGACTTCGAAGCAGGTAATATAAAACGTGCTCCCAGAATATTCCAAATCTTGGCGATGGAATGGTTCTATCGCTTTCTGAAAGAACCCAAGCGACTGTTCAGACGCTATTTTATAGATGATATTCAGTTCTTTTATTATTTTGCCAAACAATTATTGGGGCTTTACAAAGATCCTTTTGCATAGTTTCCATAAACTATGTAAGGAAACAACGGGTAGGAGCAGAATGAAAGACATCAGCCAGACCATCCCATTCAATATTAATAACACTATTGCTTGCAAACGTTTCATGGAAGCAAAGATAGATGGAATTCTCATAATACTGGGTAGAAAAATGCGATTAATTTGGTTATGCTTTATTGTAACGTCTTTGATTACGGAAGCAGGTGTAGATATTATGGATATTATGTATTTATTGGAAAGATGTAAAGATATACTTGAATATTTTAAAGTCGCATAATAACAAATGTAAAAATAATTTTATCATATTATTAATTTAGTAAGTTTCTCTCAGACTGTCGAAAAGTTGAATTAAATAAGTTATTATGCTGCAGCGATTAGAAGTTATTGATTTTTTACGAGGATTCTCTATTTTTACCATTGTGCTGATGCATTTGTTGCAAAGTTATCCGATACCTCCGTTTTTATTGGCTGCTTCATCTTTTGGTGGAGTAGGAGTACATGTATTTATCTTGTGTAGTGGATTTGGGCTTTATTTATCATACTTAAATAAACCGCTTACTTATAGTCAATTTTTAAAACGACGTTTTTTAAAAGTTTATTTGCCATACATAATAATTATATTGGTAAGTGCTCTGATTCCCTTTTATAATACTTCATCAGATAAACTTCTCCAAATACTTAGTCATATATTTCTCTTTAAAATGTTTTTTAATGATTTGGAGAATTCTTTTGGAGGGCAGATGTGGTTTGTTTCAACAATAATTCAATTTTATTTGATATGGCCTTTTTTGTTGAAATTGTTTAATAAATTGATCGGGGTGATTTATGCTTTGCTAATAAGTATGTTGTGGGCTACTATTGTAGCGATGCTTGGGAAAAGCGATGTACGTGTATGGAATAGTTTCTTTTTACAATATCTTTGGGAATTTGTTTTAGGCATGTATTTAGCTAAATGCTATAAACTTAATTCTGAAATAGTCAATTTATTGAACTTTAAGATATTAGTTCCTGTTTGTATACTATGTGTTGCTTTTACAGGAGTGGCCGGGTTAAAAGGAGGTATTTGGAAACTATATAATGGTATACCTTCTATGATTGGATATTTGTTCACATTGTTGATTATATATAAATTACATATAAAGCTTATTAATGGGTTATTTGTACTGACTAATAAGATTTCTTATGAATGGTACTTAGTACATATGTTGGTATTTAGTTGTACTTTTTATTATTTGTATAAGTTGGAAACTTTCGGTATGGTAGCAATAGCTGTTATTTCATTTATTTTTTCGTATGTTGTAGCCTGTTTATATCATTGGATTCTTAGTAAGATGAAGATATTTTGAAATAAAAAGAATTGGTTATAGATGAATGCCTAATGAAAGACACCAGCCAAACCATCCTATTCAATACTAATAACACTATTGCTTGCAAACGTTTCATGGAAGCAAAGATAGATGGAATTCTCATAATAATGGGTAGAAAAATACGATTAATTTTAATATGCCTTATTGCGATTAGCTCGTTACAGAGTCAGGCACAGGCACTATACGGCACAACAGGACTTCTTCATGCCCCCACTGCCGAGATGCAAAAAGACAAGACATTTATGGTGGGAGGGAATGTGTTACATCTTGTTCCGTTGCAGTATCTTACCACCAATGAGATAAAATACACATTCAATTATTATCTGAACATAACCATCTTTCCTTGGCTTGAAGTGGGATACACCTGCACCATCAATTATGCAAATCATGGCTCCACTTATTTTCCGGAGCAGTCTTGGGGAAAGTACACCAATCAGGACCGTGCCTTCAATGCTCGCCTGCGGTTGTGGAAAGAAGGCTGGTGGAAGTCTTGGACTCCGCAGATAGTCCTTGGTCTGGACGATCCCACCTCGCATGAAGCATACGGCGGTGGGGCTATCAAGTTCGATGAGGACGGTATGCAGAACAATCATTTTACACGATATTATCTGGCGGCAACCAAACATTTCAGTTTCACCGGGGTAGGGACGCTGGGTGTTCACGCCGCATACGTGGATTACCGTGCCTGCTGGTTCCCTCATTACAGAAGGCCTGCCGCGGGGGTGAATTTCAAATTCAACCTATTGCCGGAAGACAACCTGGCAGTGAAAGCTTTGAACGGACTGGATCTGATGGCCGAATATGACGCTCGCACAGTGAACATCGGGGCGCACTACCAGCTTTGGAAAGATCACATCAATCTGATTGCCGAATTGAATGATGGAAAATACTTCTCCGGAGGCATTTATTTCAAAATCCATTTAAAATAATAAAAAGTACTCATCAATAGGAATTCCCGTCAGATTTATCGTTAGCGTCCAAAAATGACGTATAGGATAACCGATATAAAAGTTAGATCTTTGCTTTCGTTAAATCAAAAGCCAGGTTTATGTATAGTTACAATGATTTTGAGCGTCTATTTTTGCGCTATAAATTGGAAGGTATCCCTGCGGGTGTTTCTATTGAGAAATTTTGTATGTCCAACAAAGTGCCTAATAACCTATTTTTCAAATGGTACAAGGATACCCGGAAGAAGATAGTTCCTGTTCAGGTTTTGGGTGCTCCCTCACCGGAATCAGAAATGCCGGAAAGTCCTTCGCCAATTCCGGAATAAAAGCCAGAATCGGATCCTCGGCTTTCTTGTCATACTGAACTTCGAATCCTAGTGGATATCCGCATGAGCAATGGTGTTCATATCAGTCAGAAAAATTTAAGCTACGAAGGTTTGAAAAGCTTGGTGGAGAAACTGGAGGTCTTATGTTGAATATTACAGGACTAAACCGTTTTTTCTTTGTTCGTGATTTTCATGATATGCGCTGTAAATATGATAAGGTCTTATCCATCATCCATCAGCAGTTGAACCGTGAGCCGGAGGATGGTGATGTCTTTATCGTGATGTCTAAAGATTTACGTTTGGTTCGTTTGTTCAGCTATGACCGACGGTCTTACAGTATGTTTGAGAGACGTTTTAGACCCGGATACCAGTTTATGCAGGTAACCTATAATGGTGCTGAAAGTATTTTGCCGTACTATGAGTGCTGACAATAGAGTTTGTGCCGAACGTTTTATTCGTCCATTGGCTGGTGAGCGTAAGAACTCGTTATTTTTCGGAAGTGACAAGATGGCCGGTGTCTCAGCGGTATATCATACCATCATCTTCACTTGCAGGATGCAGGGTGTGTCTGTGCTTGACTATTTCAAGAGATTTTTCAGCGAAATTGTTAAAGGACGTAGGGATTATGAATATTTGTTACCCTTGACAATCGGACTGGAGCAATAACAAATATTAAAAATCAGTATCTTTTTTGACGTTAATTATTGGAGAACTGCCTTGTGGCGGCTTTCCTTGGGGTACACGTCAAAATTGGACGATAACATAAAAAAACTAAAATATAATTGCTTCATTATTGGATAAGCGGAATATAATTTGTTTCTTTGTCATACAATATGTTAAGCTAATACCATTATGCAAAAAAATGAGATTATCCATTCCATTCGTGAAACGGCTCGTCAGGTGATGCCTTCAGGGAGTCGTGTCATTTTATTCGGTTCTCAGGCTCGTGGGGATGCACATCATGAGTCCGATTGGGATATTCTTATTTTATTGGACAAATCTCGCATATATAATGAAGATTTTGACCGTGTAGCTTATCCACTGGTTGAATTAGGTTGGAAAATCGGTGCGGATATCAATCCATTGATATATACTTATACAGATTGGCAAAGACGGAGTTTCACTCTTTTTTATAAGAATGTAGAACAGGAGGGAATTGAATTATGCCACTAAGTATAGAAGAAAAGAAATCTATTATTGCTTACCGTATTCAAAAGGCTGATAGCGTTTTTATTGAAGCTTCGGACAATGCTACCATGAATCATTGGAATTTGGTTGCAAATCGTTTGTATTATGCTGTCTTCCACATGGCTTCCGCATTATTGATAGATAAAGGTTTTACATCTAAGAACCATAGCGGTGTAATTTGTTTGTTGGGGCAGGAATTTGCAACTAAAGGGTTGTTGGACAAAGATGAGATGCGTTTGGTCTCTCGTTTACAGAATATGCGTCATGCCGGTGATTATGATGACATGTTCGATTGGGCTGAAGAAGATGTAAAACCTCTTTTTAACCGAACTGAACTTTTAATCAAAAAGATGAAAAGTTTATTATCGTTGGTGGAATAGTATGTTTCATTTTGTTAATCTTACCCTTCTCCATAATATCGGATTGGCATGGGCCAATCGTTGAGAAATCGCTTAAATTATTAGCTCAAATGTTTTTTAGGCACTTTTCAGTGGCTAAAATCAAATATTTACAATTCAATCTTACGATACATCCCAAACCCCAGTGAATACAGGAGATAAGGACTATTGCCATAGGGGTTGGATACTTATAATATGACGGTTACCGTTCGTTACCTTTATTCTTTTCCGTTTGAAAGAAAGGAAGCACGGAAGAGCGTCTGGAGATAGCTCGCAAGCTGAAAGACAACGGCTTGTCCGTGGAATTTATCGTTCAGACTACCCAGCTTTCAGCTGAAGAGCTGGAAGGGTTGTAACATTTCATTCTGCTTTGGACAAAGGGCTTTAAATGATAAAAAAGATAATCCGGTTAAGATTTCTGAAATAGATATTTTGTTCCTTTGCATAAACGGTAAAAGCGAAAGATAATGGAAAAGCAGCAGTTGAAGAGATGCCCGATAGGGATACAGACTTTTTTGCCGGGAAGAAAGACCTTTTCAAAGGACTTGTTATCGAAAAGCAGGAAACCGAGTGGACGGAATATCCGGTGCTGCACTTTGATATGAGCCTGGCCAAACATTTGGACAAGGAGAAACTGAATGAGTATCTGGTCTGGCAGTTGCGGGAATATAATGGGAAATATGGCCTGACGAAAAACAATGATGCGGAGGTTAACGTCCAGTTGGCAGACTTGATAAAGCGTGCCTATGAGCAGACGGGCTGGCAGGTGGTAGTTCTCATTGACGAGTATGACGCGCTCTTACTGGATGTGTTGCATGAGGAAGAGAATCTCCCCGTACTTCGTAATGTGATGCATAATTTTTACAGCCCGCTGAAGGGGTGCGACCCTTATCTGCGCTTTGTTTTCTTGACCGGTGTCACCAAGTTCGCGCAGCTCAGCATGTCCGGCACTTTGAACAATATCTCGAATGTCAGTATGTTGAAACCATACGCTGCCATTTGTGGCATCACTCAGGGAGAAATGCTGGAGCAGATGCATGAATATATAGAACGGCTTGCCGTTGCGCAGGAAATGACTGAAGAGGAAACGCTGCGGAAGCTGAAAGAGAAATATGACGGCTATCATTTCACTTGGCCTTCGCCTGATATTTATAACCCGTTCAGCCTACTGAATGCCTTAGAAAGAAGAAGGATAGACAATTACTGGTTTGGCAGCGGTATGCCCACCTATCTGATAGAGATGCTGCGCAAGTTCAAGGTGTCTCCGTCTGCTATCGGAATGAAGAAGGCGCTTTCAACCAGTTTTGATGCCCCTACCGAGCGTATGACAACTATCGTGCCTCTGCTTTATCAGAGCGGTTATATTACAATTAAAAACTATGATAAGTTGACTCAACTATATACACTGGATATCCCGAACGGTGAAATTAGGGTGGGGTTGATGTAAAGCCTTTTGCCTAACTATTCCTTTCCACCGTCCCGTATTGTGATAATACGAATTATGAGGGGCATTATCAGCAACTATTCTACATCATCTTTTCTTTGTTCGGGATGTATGTGGATGTGGAAGTCCGTACCCCGAAAGGGCGTGTGGACGTGGTGATGCGTACTATCCACACTTTGTATGTCATTGAATTGAAGCTGGACAAAAGTGCTGATTCCGCTTTAGCCCAAATAAATCTGAAGAACTATCCCGAACGCTTTGTTCTTTGCGGACTTCCCGTAGTGAAGGTGGGGATAAACTTTGACTCGGAAAGTCACACTTTGAGTGATTGGATTATAGAGGGATAGACAATAATAGGTCCTGTCTGAATTCGGTGGAGGAACAGTTCATAACCGCCGATAAAATAAATTTATAAAGATAGAATATTTACTATAGGCTGTATGCGATAACGTATGCGGCCTTCCTTGTTTTTGTTGTCGGTAGCGACTGGCATCCGTATAATGTATTGCAAGAACGATTGTCTTCGTGACTACCAGCAGGAGATGAGGCTCAGGCTCTTTGAAGAGTGGGAGCTTCACCGGAGTGTGATGGTACAGATGCCTACAGGCACGGGAAAGACACACCTGCTGGCTGCCATAGTGAGGGAGTTCTTGTGTGGTTCCGGTAGCCGGGTATGGATTGTGGCGCATCGTCGGGAACTGGTGGAGCAGATAGAGGAGACGGTCTCCCGTTATGGAATGGGGAGGGAGGACGGAAGTGTGAGGGTGATGTCCATCCAGTGGTTGTCACGAAACCGGAAGATTGTGAACGGACAGCCGGATTTGATTGTTATTGACGAGGCACATCATGCCCTGGCAGAAACTTATCGGGAGCTTTGGAAGAGTTATCCGGAGGCGAGGAAATTGGGTATGACCGCTACCCCCTGTCGGCTGAACCGCAAGGGATTCACGGATTTGTTTGATACCCTGATTACCTCATGGAGTATTGCGGAATTTATCGGGAGGGGCTGGTTGTCGTCCTTTGACTATGTGTCCATCCGTGCGAACAGCAGGGAACAGCGGCTGATTGACTCGTTGAAGAAACGGGGTGCGGACGGGGATTATCAGGTAAAGGAAATGAATGCGGTGTTAAATCGGGAAACCGGCATTAGACAATTGTACGAGAGTGTCCGAAGATATGCTGCCGGGAAGAAAGGAATTGTCTATGCCGTAAGTATTGCACACGCCCGACAGATTGCAGCCTATTACAGCTTACATGGTGTGGAGTCTGTTGCTATTGACAGCAAGACTCCCGCTTTGGAACGTGGAAGACTGGTAGAGGATTTCAGGCGGGGAAAGATCAGCGTGTTGGTCAATGTGGATATTTTTTCTGAAGGGTTTGACTGTCCCGATGTGGAGTTCGTGCAGCTGGCACGTCCCACGCTTTCGTTGGCGAAATACCTGCAACAGGTGGGCCGGGGGCTGCGGAAGTCGGATAATAAGGAATCATGTGTGCTGATAGATAATGTGGGATTGCACCGGATATTCGGTCTGCCTGTCCGTGACCGTGACTGGGAGGCGATGTTCGAAGGACGGATGGCGGGAAATGCTCAGCCCCGGACACGGATGGAGAACAACGGGCTGTCTGTGTCTTGCTCTCTATCGGAAGATAGCAAACGGAATGAAGGACTGGAAATTGTGATGACACACGCCCGTCTGCTGGATGCTGTTCGGAACGGGGATTTGATTTGTTTGGGAGGAGGTGGTCCGGTCGGTGAGGAACAATGGACTGTTTTGAAAGCCTTTCATGACCGGCAGAGTGGTTTGTGGGGCTTGAGGTGCGGGAACAAAATCACAGTGATTCCTCAATACCGGGAAGTATTTGATATTTGTGCAAACCGGGCTGCTGTCCGTTTTAAAGATGGCCGGACAGGAGTGGTGGATGAGTCCGGAGTCCCCATGGTGGTGACAGGCTGTTGCCGGAGATTGAGATTCCTGAAGGGAGAACTTCTTTCTGTCACCAAAGAGGATGGGAGTGACTGTTACACTGATTTGAAGACAAACAGAACTTATCAGGAGAGGCCGGTGGTTTTTTCATACGGCGGCATAGAGCTGCTGCGGGTGGGGGAGACTTTCCATAGCCGCACGCGGAAGGCGTATACCTCTATGCATGGTTTGCACAAAGACAGTCTTTGTTTTTATGGTTTCTACTTGAAGATACCGGATTACCGTGTTCCGAAGTCTTGCCGGCTAGTTGATCCTGTGTGGTCTGCTATATTTGATGTCTTCGCCTGCGTGCTGGAAGGGGATGATGAAGAGGTGTACTGGTGTTGTGGTTGTTTGGCGGACCGGAGCATTGTGGTGATGGACGGGGAAGGAAGCTATTATCATGTGGAGAAAGGAAAGGGGAAGCGGTATATAGCTTGTAATGCTCCTAAGGCGGGCGAAGCGGATTTTGCCTCCGTGGTGGAAGGTCTGAGGAAGGAAGCCGGGCGGCGTGCGGAGAGCGTACAGCGGGAACGGCAACAGAATGAGGAAGAGAAAAGGCGGAAGAGGCTGGAGGAAATAAAAGATGTCCTTCCTTTCCGGATGGGGATGAAGTGGGGGCTGAAATGGGGAGATCGTATCGTAGTGCCTCCTTGTTACCGGAATATCTGTATTCCTGTAGGCGGTTATTGTGCTTTTTAAGGGAATGCCTGCCAGTGGGGGGTGATGGCGCTGGATGGAAAAGTGGTGGTGGAGGCCAGATATCAGAAGGTGGAGATAGAAAAGGATGGAACGGTGCATCTGACCATCATTCCGGGTAAGGTAAAGACCATCAAACTTTGACGGATATTGAATTGTTTGGGTATGGAGTGGGTAAATTTCAGTATATCACGGGTATTTGATGAGGAGAGCAATTAGTGTAAAATAGTTTTTACGCCTTGATGTTATAATCTTTACATAAAAGAAAACAATTCTACCGTTGAAGCTCTTACGTGGGATACCGCTTTCAAGAACATAAACGAACCAAGCGGATGGGCCATGAAAGGGATACATGAAGAAGCCTACCAATAAATCCGGCATCAATTGACATAACAAAATCGGATAACTGAAAAATTATCCGCTTTTAGTTTCTTTATTTCGAAAGAAAGATATATATTTGCAACGCTTTTTCAGAAAAGCACCCGATATTGCAGAAAAAACAGTTGCCGAAATGGCTCAGTTGGTAGAGCAATTCATTCGTAATGAATAGGTCCCGGGTTCGAGTCCCGGTTTCGGCTCAAGAAGCGGTAGAATACCGCTTCTTTTTATTTTATATAGTTCTCTTTTTCCATATAATAAAGCCCTTCTCCACGGTCACCATTCTCTAAATCTGTTAACTCTACTTTAAATATTCGGTAGGGGAGAATATTTTTCTGGTGTTTGGGCATATCCACGGTCAGCAGATAGGCATTGCCGTATTCGGTAGCATCGAAGTACTCTTTTATCTCTTGTTTCATCAGAACAGGTACTTCTTCTCCATCTATCCAAACGATAGCTTTTAGTTTGTCAGCCGATGGTGCCAGCAAAACGCCTTTGGCTTGTTTGCTTAAACCTGTTTGCTCAATCTTGCTAAGATCCTGTGCATGTACAAGTGAGGATTTTTCTTCTTTTTGCCATTGCAGGGTACGGGTCAGACTCATGGGGCGAACATATATCTGATAGGTGGGCATGCCTCCAGGGATGTGGAAAATACGTAGTCCATAGACTTCCATACGATGATAGCGAATGTTGAGAGTGGTATCACGATCGGCAATGAAATTCCATGCCCAAAATTCGAGACGTTGGTCTTTTTCCGCTAGTCCGGGTTTTACGGTATGTGGGTAGGTAGACATATTGATAGCTCCCATACTTTGATACTTTCCTTTAGGAATACGGGTGGTGTAGTATCCGTTTTTGTCAGTGATGGCTTGTTTAATGTCATCAAAAGAGGGGCTTTGCCAAAAGATGGAACAACTGTCAATGGGTTGTCCGTTATAATCTGTTACTTGTCCGCATATGGTTACTGAATCCCGTTGTTGTGCATGTCCAGCAGAATAAAGAAAAAATAGGATAAAAAAGAGAATCAATTTAGGAATAAAAGGTGTTTTCATTATTTTATCTGTTAATTGTGTTTTTAATGTGTATCTTTTTCACTTCTCACCACTTCCCATCCTTTGAACTGTATCAGGACTTTATGTAACGTGGTTCCTTGAGCCAGATACAGCACTTTTCTTCAAAATTATCATAATAATAAGAAGCGTAATCCTTTATGAACAGGTAGAGGACAACATTGCAATAAGTCTCAAAACATTTTTCCAGTCTTTCCAATGAAACCCCTGCCTTTGAGAAATCAAAATAAATCACCTGGAAACGGTTGCGCTGGTCGGTGGAATTCTTACCAATCCATAGTCCGCCGAATAACTCTTCGAAACGGTCTTTTTGCAAGATGTCATAGTAGGCTTTCATCATGCTTAAGAAAAGGCTTTTTCCGAAACGGCGCGGACGTATCATAAAGATATAGCTGGCTGTATCTTCAATCAGGGGCAAATACATGGTCTTGTCCACATAATAATAATTTTCAGTCCGCATCCGCACAAAGTCCGAGATGCCGTAAGGGATTTGAGGCGCTTTCTTTGTTTCCATCTTTCTTCTTCTCTTTTTTATAGCTATACAAAGTTACACCATTTTTTTCTGATACCCAGCATGGAAAGGGCTGTTTTTTCCACTCTATTTCGAAAACGTTGACAAAAGCACCGCGCAGCCTTCCTCTTTTCGGAGGCAAGGCTGCGCAAAAGTTCGGGGTGCAAAGCATCTCTTCATTTAATGAATGCTGTAAGAGAAGCGTTAAAGATATGCATGAATTTGTCGGAATCGAATTCACGTTGCCATATTATGAATCGTATGCTTCTTCGTGCACTCCCTTCACGGCCCGTCCGCTTGGTTCGTTCATGTTCTTGAAGGCGGCGTCCCATGCAAGGGCCTCGGCGGTAGAACATGCCACACTGGGTACGCTTGGCACGCTGCGGGCTGCGCTTTCACTGGGAAAGTGCTCCTGGAAGATGCTGCGATAGTAATATTCTTCCTTGTTTTGCGGTGTATTGATAGGAAACCGTTCGGCTGCGTGCGCCATTTGCTCGTCACTGATGGCTTCGGCGGTAAGGGCTTTCAGTGTATCAATCCAACTATAGCCCACGCCGTCGCTGAACTGCTCTTTCTGTCGCCATGCTACACTGTCGGGCAACATGTCTGCAAAGGCTTTGCGAACGACTTTCTTTTCAATGGTGTTTCCGGGGCACATCTTTGCTTCGGGATTGAGGCGCATGGCTATGTCCAAAAATTCTTTGTCCAGGAAAGGCACTCGGCCTTCCACTCCCCACGCTGCGAGGGATTTATTGGCACGGAGGCAGTCATAGAGGTGGAGCTTGCCTAGTTTACGCACGGTCTCTTCATGAAAGGCTTGGACTGTAGGAGCTTTGTGGAAATAGAGATAGCCGCCGAACACTTCATCAGCCCCTTCGCCACTCAGCACCATTTTGATTCCCATGCTTTTAATGACGCGTGCCAGCAAATACATCGGGGTAGAGGCGCGAACGGTGGTGACATCGTAAGTCTCGATGTAGTAAATGACGTCGCGGATAGCGTCCAATCCTTCTTGGATGGTATAGTGGATTTCATGATGCACGGTTCCGATAAAGCGGGCCACTTCGCGGGCTTTTATTAGGTCGGGCGCACCTTCCAGACCGATAGCAAAGGAATGGAGCTGAGGCCACCAGGCATCTTTTTTATTGTCGGTTTCTACCCGTTTGCCTGCATATTTCTTGGCAATGGCAGAGATGACGGAACTGTCCAGACCGCCGGAAAGAAGTACGCCGTAGGGCACATCACTCATCAGTTGGCGTTTAACGGCCTCTTCCAGTCCGTCGTGTATGTCCTGGGAATAGGCATTGTTGTTTTTCACGGCTTCGTATTCAAACCAGTCGCGGACGTACCAGCGGGTCATCTTGCCTTCTTTTCCCCAATAGTAATGGCCGGGAAGGAAGGGTTCGTATTCATCACAGAACCCTTCGAGGGCTTTCAACTCGCTGGCGCAGTATATTTTGCCGTCCTTATCCTTACCTATATATAAAGGTATGACTCCGATGGGGTCGCGGGCAATGAGGAAATCGTCTTTCTCCTCATCATAAAGGGCGAAGGCAAAGATGCCGTTCAGGTCTTCGAGGAAGTGAATACCTTTGTCACGGTAAAGGGCAAGGATGACTTCGCAGTCGCTTCCGGTTTGGAAATCATATTTTCCGGCGTACTTTGCACGAACATCCCGATGGTTGTAGATTTCTCCGTTCACGGCGAGGATTTGTTTCCGGTCGGGACTATATAGGGGTTGCCCTCCGCTTTGAGGGTCTACGATGGAGAGGCGTTCATGGGCCAGGATGGCAGAGTCGCCTACGTAGATGCCGCTCCAGTCCGGCCCGCGGTGGCGGAGCTTTTGTGACATTTTCAATGCCTTCTGACGCAGTTCCTGCGTTTGTTGCTTTATCTTGAATATTCCTACGATTCCACACATAATTGTATTTGTTGATTTATTTATTGAGATAACTGTCTATGTCCGTTGCCGCTTTCCGTCCGCTGGCAATGGCGCGTACCACCAGGCTGGCTCCGCTTGCTGCATCGCCGGCTACGAATACGTTTTCGGCGAATTGGGGATGTTCGGGCTTTAGGAATCCCATTGCCAGAAGAACCAGGTCGGCTTCAATCACTTCCACCTTTCCGGTGGGCTTCATGACAGGGCGGCCGCCGTCGGGACCGGGAGTCCATTCCACCGGTTCCACTTCCACACCGCACACTTTACCGTTTTTGCCTAAAAACTTACGGGTGGCGAGAGACCATAGGCGGCTGCACCCTTCTTCGTGAGAAGAGGTGGTTTTCAGTACGACGGGGAATTGGGGCCATGGAGTGGCAGGATTCTGTCCTACGGGCGGCTGGGGCATGATTTCTATTTGGGTGACGCTTAGGGCACCTTGCCGGTTACTGGTCCCTATGCAGTCGCTGCCGGTATCCCCTCCGCCGATGACCAGTACTTTTTTCCCTTTGGCAGTAACCAGTTGTTCTTTCGGGAACGTCATGCCGGCAAGGATACGGTTTTGTTGCGCCAGCATATCCAGTGCTAGGTGGATACCTTTTAGTTCGCGTCCGGGAACAGTAAGGTCACGCGCGGTCGGAGTTCCGGTACAAATGCAGTAGGCATCAAAACCTTCGGGGAGTTGCCGCACATCCACATCGTTGTTCATTTTGAAGTGGATGCCTTCTTCTTCCATCACCCGGATACGGCGGTCGATGATGGGCTTGTGCAGCTTGAAGTTGGGGATGCCGTAACGTAGCAGGCCGCCGGGAGCCTCATTCTTGTCGAAGACGGTCACTGTGTACCCTTTTCCGTTGAGCTGGTTGGCGGCGGCCAGTCCGGCGGGCCCGGCGCCGATAATGGCTACTTTCCGTCCGTTGCGTTCAATGTGCCGGGGGCTGATATAACCTTCGCGGAAGGCTGCTTCGGCAATGGCCGCTTCATTCTCGCGGATGGTGACGGGGGAGTCCATGCTCAGTTTCAGCACACAGCTCTTCTCGCAGAGGGCGGGACAGATACGGCCTGTGAATTCAGGAAAATCGTTGGTTTCGTTCAATATCTTGTAGGCTTCTTCCCATTTGCCTTTGTAGAGGGCGTCCTGAAATTCGGGTTGCTTGTTGCCCAACGGACAAGCCCAGTGGCAGAAAGGAACACCGCAGTCCATGCAGCGTGAAGCTTGAAGTTTCCGGTCACGGCTGTTCAGGGTCTGTTCCACCTCACTATAGTCTGATATCCGGTCGTGAATGGGACGGTAGCCCGCTTCTTGGCGCGGAATGGTTAAAAATGCTTTTGGATTTCCCATATTTTTGTTGTATTTCTTTGTTGATAATTTGTGTGATGTATTAATAATCTCTTTGTACATCAGCTATTTTTTGTTGCAGCTTGCGCATTTGTTCTTCTTGCAATACTCGTTTGTATTCGATGGGGACTACCTGGATAAATTCATCTACATAGCGGTTCCAGTTGTCCAACATCGTTCGTGCCAGTTTGGAGCCGGTATAGAGGTAATGCTGGCGGATCAGTTCATGCAGTTCCTTCCGGTAAGATGCCTCCTCGATAAGCGAGAGCTCCACCATTTCCATGTTGCAGAAATAATCGAAGTTGTGGTTTTTGCCCCATACATAAGCCACACCGCCACTCATCCCGGCAGCGAAATTCCGTCCGGTTTCTCCCAGTACCACAACTCGTCCTCCAGTCATATATTCGCAACAGTGGTCGCCTACACCTTCTACCACGGCTGTCACTCCGGAATTGCGGACTGCGAAGCGTTCACCCACTCGTCCGTTGATATACACCTCACCATCGGTAGCGCCATACAGCAGGGTATTTCCGGCGATGGTATTCTTTTCCGCATCGAAATTGCTACGCACGGGAGGCAGTACTGCAATGCGTCCGCCACTCAGCCCTTTGCCTAGGTAGTCATTTGCTTCGCCTTCCAGCTTGAAACTGATGCCGTGGGTCAGGAACGCACCGAAACTTTGGCCTGCCGAACCCTTGAATTTAATGTGGATGGTCTGTTCGGGAAGTCCTGCCTGCCCGTATTTCTTAGCAACCGCCCCTGCCAGCATGGCGCCTACCGAGCGGTCCGTATTGGCGATGGTGTATTCCAGGGAAATCTCTTTTCCGTTTTCTATGGCATCCCGGGCGGCGGCCAGTATGGTTACATCCTTTACATGGGCGATGTCGTGCTTCTGTTCCATGACATGGTGTATGGCAGCCCCGTTGTCCACCCGGTGCAACAGTCTGTTGAAATCCAGCAGTGAGGATTTCTTCTCACTTGGCGCTTGTTGTATTTCAATCAAATCCGTACGTCCGATGATATCCTCCAATCGGGTGAATCCCATTTCGGCCAGATATTCGCGCACTTCCTGTGCCAGGAAGGTGAAATAATTCACTACATATTTATAATGCCCACGGAAACGTTTGCGCAGTTCAGGGTCTTGGGTGGCCACGCCTACGGGACAGGTGTTGGTGTGGCATTTGCGCATCATGACGCATCCTAGTACAATCAATGCGGTGGTACCGAAACCGAATTCTTCCGCACCTAGCAAAGCCATATTGATAATGTCCCGTCCGGTTTTCAACTGTCCGTCCACTTGCAGTTTAACTTGTCCGCGGAGTCCGTTCAGTACCAATGTCTGTTGCGTTTCACTCAGCCCTATTTCGGGCGAGATACCTGCATACCGCATACTTGAGGCAGGTGACGCTCCGGTTCCTCCTTCAGCTCCCGAGATGACAATCAGATCGGCTTTCGCTTTGGCCACGCCGGCGGCGATGGTTCCCACCCCGCTTTCGGCTACCAGTTTCACACTGATTCGTGCCTGTGGGTTTACGTTTTTCAGGTCGAATATCAACTGGGCCAAATCTTCGATGGAATAAATGTCATGGTGGGGCGGAGGGGAAATGAGTGAGATGCCCGGAATGGAGTGGCGGGTTTTGGCAATTACCTCATCTACCTTGAATCCCGGTAGTTGTCCTCCCTCTCCCGGCTTGGCGCCTTGGGCTACCTTTATCTGGATCTCTTCGGCATGGACCAGGTATTCGGTGGTGACTCCGAAACGTCCCGACGCTATTTGCTTGGTCTTGCTGCATAGTGAGATACCTTCGTAAGTGCCTGTAATGCGTTCGCTGTCCTCACCACCTTCACCTGTATTGCTGCGTGCACTCAGTTTGTTCATGGCCAGTGCCAGCGCCTCATGTGCTTCCTTGCTGATAGCACCGAAGGACATGGCTCCTGTCACGAAATGTTTCACGATGTTTTCTATCGGCTCCACCTTTTCAATATCAATAGGGTTTCGTTTGTGCCCGAAGAAGTTGCGCAGGAAGAGGGGGGAATCTTTTTCATCTACCATAGAGGTGAATTCCTTAAACTTTTTGTAGCTGCCCAGTCGGGTGGCCAGTTGCAGGGTGGAGATGGTTTCCGGATTCCAAGCATGCCGTTCTCCGTCTTTGCGGAAGGAGAACAGTCCGTTATGCGGTAAAATGTCGCTCACTTCTTTTGGAGAGAATCCGGCATCGTGCAGGGCGATGGCATCTTTGGCGACTTCTTCCAGACGAATACCTCCGATGCTGGATGTCTGTGTGCCGAAATAGCTTCTCAATAATTCCTCACTGACCCCTATGGCTTCAAAAATCTTCGCGCCCCGATAGGAACGGATCGTAGAGATACCCATCTTGCTCATGATTTTAAACAAGCCCTTGCAGATGGCTTTGATATAATTCTTTTCGGCCGTTTCGTAATTCATCTGCACATCGCCTTTTCTCACCAGTTCATCCAGTACGGCAAAGGCCATGTACGGATTGATGGCACTGGCACCATATCCCAGTAACAGGGCGGCGTGCATCACTTCGCGAATCTCGCCGCTTTCTACAATCAATGCGGTTTGTACGCGTTTCTGAACCGAGATGAGGTGATGATGAACAGCGCTTACCGCCAGCAGTGACGGGATGGCGGTATGAGCCGCATCAACAGAACGGTCGCTTAGAATGATATAGTTTACTCCGTCGGTCACGGATTGCTCGGCCTGTTTGCACAAATTACTCAGCGCTTCCTGTAGTCCGGCTTTTCCTTTGCTCACCTCGAATAGGATGGGGAGTTTCACGGTATTGAATCCTTTATATCGGATATTGCAGAGAATGTCCAGTTGGGTGTTATTTAGTACGGGATGGGGCAGACGTACCATTTTGCAATGACTTTCGCTGGGTACTAAAATGTTCATTCCTACGGCGCCGATGTATTCGGTGAGCGACATGACTAATTCTTCACGGATAGGGTCGATAGCCGGATTGGTAACCTGTGCGAATTGTTGGCGGAAGTAGTTGAACAGTAACTGCGGTTTGTCCGAGAGAACTGCCAGCGGCGTGTCGTTACCCATAGAGGCGACAGGTTCGGCCCCTGTGTTACACATTGGTATGAGGGTACGTTCTATATCTTCACGCGAGAAGCCGAAGGTGCGTAACATACGGTCATAACCGGCTATCCGGTTGTCTATCTTGCGCCCGCTTTTCAAGGTATCGAGTTCGATGCGGTTGGTAGACAGCCAGGTGCGATAAGGACGGGCTGATGCCAATTGTTCTTTCAGTTCTCCGTCATAATATATTTTACCCTGTTCAGTGTCAATCATCAGTATTTTTCCCGGTTGCAGACGTCCTTTTTCTTTAATCTCTCCCGGTTCGAAATCCATCACGCCTACTTCGCTGGCCACTACCATCATGTCATTGTTGGTGATGAGGTAACGGGCAGGGCGGAGGCCGTTGCGGTCCAACATTCCTCCGGCAAAGCGTCCGTCACTGAACAGCAACGCGGCAGGTCCGTCCCAAGGTTCCATTAGGATGGAGTGATATTCGTAAAACGCTTTCAACTCTTCACTGATAGGATTTTTATCATTGAATGATTCGGGAACCAGCATCGCCATGGCATGGGGCAGACTCAATCCCGACATCACAAAAAATTCAAGCACATTGTCCAGTGAGGCACTGTCGCTCATACCTGGCTGAATAATGGGGCGGATGGCTTTGATATTCCCCAATGCCGGAGAGGAGAGGACACTTTCGCGTGCTTCCATCCATCCTCGGTTGCCGCGGATGGTATTGATTTCACCATTATGCGCCAACAGACGGAAAGGCTGTGCCAGACTCCATGTAGGAAATGTGTTGGTGCTGAAGCGGGAGTGTACCAATGCCAGTCCACTGGTAAAGTAAGGTTGTGTTAAGTCCGGGAAGTACTCGCGTACCTGCATGGACGAAAGCATCCCTTTATATATAATGTTTTTGCCCGATAGTGAAACGATATAGAAATCTTTATGCCGGACACGTTTTTCAATCTTTTTACGGATAACATAAAGGGTACGTTCCAAGTTTTCCACATCAGTCACTCCGGTGATGAACACCTGTTTGATATCCGGTTCGGTGGCTCGTGCGTCTTTGCCCAAGCAATCGGGATTAGTGGGCACATTGCGCAGATGCATCAGTGTCAGTCCTTCCCGTTCTATTTCTTCAATCATAATACTTAGGATACCGGCTTGTTCTTTTTCATCTTTTGGCAGAAATATTAGTCCGGTTCCGTATTTTCCCTTCTCGGGTACGGGGATACCTTGCAAGAGGATGAATTCGTGGGGGATTTGTAGCATAATTCCCGCGCCGTCGCCGGTCTTGTTGTCAGCTCCTTCCGCACCTCGATGGCGCATGTTCTCCAGTACCTTTAATGCGGAGTCTACCAGTTCATGTGATTTATTGCCATGAATGTTGACTACCATACCTACACCACAAGCATCATGTTCGTTGGTTGCATTATAAAGACCATTTTGTTCTCTTTTTACCATTATGACTGTCTTTAGTTTGTAATAATGTTGATTTGTATTTCAGTTTGTTTTGCAAAGGTAGATAATTTATTTCTTTTTGCTATAAAATAAATGAGCTGTGTTAGTAAAAAGATGCTCTTCTGCTTTTGATGCTTACATATTGTTTATTCTGCCTGTCTATTACTTTTAAATCGTAACATGATTTGGCGAAATTGCTTTGATAATGTAAGTTTTCATATTTATTTTAAAAACGGATAAAACATTTCTTTTCGATTTCTATTCTTACTTTTTTATCGCTTTCGTCAATTATTTATGGTCTTTTATTGCATTTATGTTAATTGATATTTGTATCTTTGCAGTCAAATCAGAACATATACTTATATAAATTATGTGTGGAATAGTAGGCTACATTGGAAAACGAGATGCTTACCCTGTCCTCATAAAAGGCCTGAAGCGGTTGGAATACCGGGGCTATGATAGCGCAGGAGTCGCATTGATTGATAAAAAAAGGAGGTTGAACGTCTATAAGACGAAAGGAAAGGTCTCAGACCTAGAAGCTTTTGTTTCCCAAAAAGACGTTTCCGGTACAATTGGTATTGCCCACACCCGATGGGCTACTCACGGAGAGCCTTGCCAGGCTAACGCCCATCCTCATTTTTCTTCTTCCGAGAATCTTGCTCTTATCCACAATGGTATTATTGAAAACTACGCTACCCTGAAAGAAAAACTACAAAAAAAAGGGTTCATCTTTAAAAGTAGTACAGATACCGAAGTTCTTGTCCAGCTAATTGAATTTTTCCAGCTTTCCAACCATTTAGATTTACTTACTGCCGTTCAGTTGGCTCTGCATGAGGTGATTGGTGCATACGCCATAGCGGTGCTTGACAAGAATAATCCCGATGAGATTATTACAGCCCGTAAAAGCAGTCCGCTGGTGGTAGGGATAGGGAAGGATGAATTTTTTTTGGCCTCGGATGCTACTCCGATTGTAGAGTATACGGATAAAGTGGTGTATCTGCAAGATGGGGAGATAGCGGTGATTCGCAGAGACAAGGCGCTGGAAGTCGTCAATTTGGATAACGTGCTTCAAAATCCCGAAGTACGTACGGTGGAAATGAATCTGGGACAGCTGGAGAAAGGAGGATACCCGCATTTCATGTTGAAGGAGATATTCGAACAACCCGATTGTATTAACGACTGTATGCGTGGACGCATCAATGCGGACGGTGATAAAGTAGTACTGTCGGCGGTTATTGATCATAAGGAACGTCTGCTCAAGGCTCGTCGCTTTGTAATTGTGGCTTGCGGAACTTCATGGCATGCCGGATTGATAGGGAAACAACTGATAGAAAGTTTCTGCCGTATTCCGGTAGAAGTGGAATATGCCTCCGAGTTCCGCTATCGTGATCCGGTGATTCATGAAGATGATGTGGTAATAGCTATCTCGCAATCGGGCGAGACGGCCGATACATTGGCTGCCATAGAACTGGCGAAAGAGAAAGGAGCTTTTATTTATGGTATATGCAATGCGGTAGGTTCATCCATTCCGCGCATTACAGATACCGGTTCTTATATTCATGTAGGACCGGAAATAGGAGTGGCGTCTACTAAGGCATTTACCGGACAGGTAACTGTGCTGACCATGCTGGCGCTGACCCTGGCAAAAGAGAAAGGGAGCATGGCGGATGAGAAATACCTGGAAGTGATTCGGGAATTGACTGTGATTCCGGCTAAAATAAAGAAGATTCTGATCAGTAATCCCAAGATAGCGGAACTGTCGCGTATCTTCACCTATGCACATAATTTCCTCTATTTGGGACGAGGTTACAGTTTTCCGGTAGCTTTGGAAGGTGCGTTAAAGTTGAAGGAGATATCTTATATTCACGCTGAAGGTTATCCTGCAGCTGAGATGAAACATGGACCTATCGCATTGATTGATGCCGAAATGCCTGTTGTTGTGGTAGCTACGCATAATGCGATGTATGAAAAGATAATGAGTAACATACAGGAAATTAAAGCGCGGAAGGGAAAAGTAATCGCTTTGGTCACAGAAGGAGATACGGTAATCAGCAAGTTGGCTGATGATTGCATTGAGTTGCCCGAAACATTAGAGTGCCTCGAACCGTTGATAGCTACGATCCCCTTACAGTTATTGGCCTACCATGTAGCCATTTGCAAAGGGAAAAATGTGGATCAGCCACGAAATCTGGCGAAGTCGGTAACAGTAGAATAGAAGGCAATGCTGCCGGAGATTATGCAGGAAGTTCCCGGAAGTTTCCGGCATAATTCTTGAAAGATGTGCCGTAAGTTTGGAAAAACGACAGAAGGTCTTGTCATACCTTTGGGATGTTTTTATAAGAATCTGAAAATGATATATTAATTTAAGGAGTAAAGAGAGAGCATGGAACCGTTAAAGCATGAATGTGGGGTCGCTATGATACGACTGCTGAAACCGCTGGAATATTATCAGGAAAAGTATGGAACCTGGATGTATGGCTTGAACAAGCTGTATCTGCTGATGGAAAAACAACATAACCGCGGACAGGAAGGCGCCGGGCTGGCCTGTGTCAAACTGGAGGCCAATCCCGGTGAAGAATATATGTTCCGTGAAAGAGCTTTAGGTTCAGGGGCGATAACAGAGATATTCGGTACGGTGCAAAATCATTTCAAGGATTTGGCACCCGAACAATTGCATGATGCCGGATACGCCAAGAAATGCCTTCCCTTTGCCGGAGAGGTGTACATGGGTCATTTGCGTTATTCTACTACCGGAAAAAGCGGTATCTCCTACGTGCATCCGTTCTTGCGTCGTAACAATTGGCGTGCCAAGAATCTGGCACTGTGCGGCAATTTCAACATGACCAATGTGGATGAGATTTTCGCACGTATCACTGCTGACGGCCAGCATCCGCGTAAATATGCCGACACATATATTATGTTGGAACAAGTGGGACACCGTTTGGATCGTGAGGTGGAGCGCCTCTATGTGGAATGTGAGAAGGAAGGTCTGAAGGGTATGAATATCACTCACGCCATAGAAGACCGCATTGACTTGGGCAATGTCCTTAAGACTTCGAGCAAGGAGTGGGATGGAGGCTATGTGATCTGCGGTATGACCGGTAGCGGTGAATCTTTTGCGGTACGCGATCCGTGGGGCATCCGTCCGGCTTTCTGGTACATGGACGATGAAATCATGGTATTGGCGTCCGAACGTCCCGTCATTCAGACTGCCTTGAATGTACCTGCCGGAAGCATCAATGAATTGCAACCGGGACAGGCTATCCTTATGAGCAAGACCGGAAAGATGCGTCTGGCACAGATCAACCGGGCGAAAGAGAAGAAAGCTTGTTCTTTCGAGCGAATCTATTTCAGCCGGGGAAGCGACATGGATATTTATAAAGAAAGAAAGCTGCTGGGTGAAAAACTGGTGAATCCTATCTTGAAAGCGGTAGACTATGATGTGGAGCATACTGTATTCTCTTTTATACCCAATACGGCGGAAGTGGCTTTCTATGGACTGCTGGAAGGATTCGACAATTATCTGAATGAACTGAAAGTAAAGAAGATAGAGGCTTTGGGACATCATCCCAATCACGAGGAACTGGAAAAAATCCTGTCCTGGCGTATCCGTAGCGAAAAAGTGGCCATCAAGGATATCAAGCTGCGTACCTTTATCGCCGAAGGCAACAGCCGGAATGACTTGGCCGCCCATGTGTACGATATTACTTACGGTAGTTTGATACCTCATGTGGATAATCTGGTTATTATTGATGACAGCATCGTCCGGGGAACTACATTGAAACAAAGCATTATCGGTATTCTTGATCGTCTGCATCCGAAGAAAATCGTCATTGTTTCTTCTTCTCCACAGGTGCGTTATCCGGACTATTATGGTATTGATATGGCCAGCATGGATCAGTTTATCGCTTTCAAGGCTGCTATCGATTTATTGAAAGAACGAGATATGAAAGATGTAATAGCCCGTGCTTACAACAAATCGAAAGACCAGGTGGGGTTACCCAAAGAGCAGATGGTGAATTATGTGAAAGAAATTTACGCTCCTTTCACTAATGAGGAGATTGCGGCAAAAATGGTGGAACTTCTCACTCCGAAAGGTACGCAAGCTAAAGTGGAGATTGTTTATCAGACATTGGAAGGATTGCATGAAGCATGTCCCAACCATACGGGCGACTGGTATTTCAGTGGGGATTATCCTACTCCGGGTGGAGTGAAGCTGGTGAACCAGGCGTTTATAGATTATATAGAAAAAGTATATCAATTCTAAAGAATAACATTCAAGATAGATTAGATGAGAAATGTAACATTGATCCTCGACGACGGGAGCCGTTTCCCGGGCAAGTCGTTCGGTTATGAGAAACCGGTAGCCGGTGAAGTGGTGTTTAATACCGCTATGACCGGTTATCCTGAGAGCTTGACAGACCCTTCATATGCGGGGCAGTTGATGACCTTGACTTACCCGTTGGTCGGTAATTACGGGGTGCCTCCCTTTACTGTCGAACCCAACGGCTTGGCCACTTTTATGGAGAGTGAACGTATCCATGCCGAAGCGATTATTGTAAGTGATTACAGTGAAGAATTCAGTCACTGGAATGCGAAAGAAAGTCTGGCCGACTGGCTGAAGCGTGAGCAAGTGCCGGGCATTACAGGCATCGATACCCGTGAACTGACAAAAGTCCTTCGCGAACATGGGGTGATGATGGGGAAGATCGTATTTGATGATGAGCCCGATAAAGTGCCCGAAGCAACGTATGCAGGTATCAACTATGTGGATAAAGTATCATGCAAGGAGGTGATTCGTTACAACGAAGGCGCCGGCAAGAAGAAAGTGGTGTTGGTGGATTGTGGTGTAAAGACAAATATCATCCGCTGTCTGCTGAAACGGGATGTGGAAGTGATCCGCGTTCCTTGGAACCATGATTTTACAGGGATGGAGTATGACGGATTGTTTATCTCGAACGGCCCGGGTGATCCGGATACATGTGATGAGGCGGTACAGCATATCCGCAAGGCGATGAGCCTGAGCGACAAGCCTATCTTTGGCATTTGTATGGGGAATCAGTTGCTTTCAAAGGCGGGAGGTGCTACTATCTATAAATTGAAATACGGTCATCGCAGTCATAACCAGCCGGTGCGCATGGTGGGAACGGAACGTTGTTTCATTACCAGCCAGAACCATGGTTATGCAGTAGATAATAATACATTGGGAACCGATTGGGAACCGCTGTTCATCAATATGAATGATGGTTCCAACGAGGGCATCAGGCATAAAACCAAACCTTGGTTCTCGGCACAGTTCCATCCGGAAGCGGCGTCGGGACCTACGGATACCGAGTTCCTGTTTGATGAATTTGTGAAGTTGTTATAAACCGTGTATTAAAAAGAACAAGTATGAAAGACGAAATAAAGAAAGTATTATTATTAGGTTCCGGCGCCTTGAAGATTGGCGAGGCCGGAGAGTTTGACTATTCAGGCTCGCAAGCGCTGAAAGCCTTGAAGGAAGAAGGGATTGAAACGGTTCTGATCAACCCAAATATTGCTACTGTGCAGACCAGCGAAGGGGTGGCGGACCAGATTTATTTCCTGCCCGTTACTCCTTATTTTGTAGAGAAGGTGATAGAAAAGGAACGTCCGGATGGTGTGCTCCTGTCTTTCGGCGGACAAACTGCCTTGAACTGTGGGGTGGCACTGTACAAAGCAGGTATTTTCGAAAAATACAATGTCCGTGTGTTGGGTACTCCCGTGCAGGCCATCATGGATACGGAGGACCGTGAGTTGTTTGTAGAAAAACTGAATGAAATCAATGTAAAGACCATCAAGAGTGAAGCGGTGGAAAACTTGGAAGATGCCCGTCGCGCTGCTAAAGAATTAGGTTATCCGGTTATTATCCGTGCCGCCTACGCATTGGGTGGACTAGGCTCTGGTTTCTGTGACAATGAAGAGGAACTGAATGTTTTGGCTGAAAAGGCCTTCTCTTTCTCGCCGCAGGTATTGGTGGAAAAGAGTTTGAAAGGCTGGAAGGAGGTGGAATATGAAGTGGTCCGCGACCGTTATGATAACTGCATCACTGTATGTAACATGGAGAACTTTGACCCGCTGGGTATCCATACCGGCGAGTCTATCGTGATCGCCCCTTCGCAGACACTGACCAATGCGGAGTATCATAAACTTCGTGAACTGGCTATCCGTATCATCCGCCATATCGGCATTGTGGGCGAATGTAATGTACAGTATGCCTTCGATCCCGAATCGGAAGATTACCGTGTCATTGAGGTCAACGCCCGTCTTTCGCGTTCGTCTGCATTGGCTTCCAAAGCGACCGGATATCCGTTGGCTTTCGTTGCCGCCAAATTAGGCTTGGGATACGGGTTGTTCGACTTGAAAAACTCGGTGACAAAGACCACCAGCGCATTCTTCGAGCCTGCACTGGACTATGTGGTGTGCAAGATTCCCCGTTGGGATTTGGGCAAGTTCCATGGTGTGGACCGTGAGTTGGGCTCGTCCATGAAATCGGTGGGCGAGGTGATGGCTATCGGACGCACTTTCGAGGAAGCCATTCAGAAAGGTTTGCGCATGATTGGCCAGGGAATGCATGGTTTCGTGGAGAATAAGGAACTGGTTATAGAAGATGTGGACAAAGCCCTCCGTGAACCGACGGATAAACGTATCTTCGTGATCAGCAAAGCCATGCGTGCAGGTTACACGGTAGACCAGATTCATGAGCTGACCAAGATTGACAAATGGTTCTTGCAGAAATTGCAGCACATCATGAACACTTCTAAAGAGATGCACGAGTGGGGCAATAACCACAAGCAGATTACCGATATGCCGGACGAGCTGCTCCGCAAGGCGAAAGTGCAGGGATTCTCCGATTTCCAGATAGCCCGTGCCATTGGCTACGAGGGAGATATGGAAGACGGCATCCTGTATGTGCGCAATCATCGCAAGCAGGTGGGAATCCTTCCGGTGGTGAAACAAATCGACACGTTGGCTGCCGAATACCCTGCACAGACCAACTATCTGTACTTGACTTATAGCGGCGTGGCCAATGATGTGAAGTACTTAGGCGACCATAAATCCATTGTGGTACTGGGTTCGGGCGCTTACCGCATCGGTTCGTCGGTGGAATTTGACTGGTGTGGGGTACAGGCCTTACAGACCATCCGTAAGGAGGGTTACCGCAGTGTCATGATCAACTATAACCCCGAAACGGTTTCTACCGACTATGATATGTGCGATCGTCTTTACTTTGACGAACTTACTTTTGAGCGTGTGATGGATATCCTCGAACTGGAGAACCCTCACGGAGTCATTGTATCTACCGGCGGTCAGATTCCCAATAACCTGGCTCTCCGTCTGGATGCGCAAAATGTAAATATCCTCGGTACCAGTGCCAAGAGCATTGATAATGCTGAGGACCGTGATAAATTCTCGGCCATGCTGGACCGCATTGGGGTGGATCAGCCTGAATGGAGCGCATTGACTTCTATGGAGGATATCCATGCTTTTATTGATAAAGTAGGCTTCCCTGTTTTGGTACGTCCCTCGTATGTGCTGAGTGGTGCGGCCATGAACGTCTGCTCCAATCAAGAGGAATTGGAACGCTTCCTGAAACTGGCTGCAAACGTATCGAAAAAGCATCCGGTAGTGGTGAGCCAGTTCATTGAGCACGCTAAGGAAGTGGAAATGGACGCTGTGGCACAGAATGGTGAGATTGTGGCATACGCTATCAGTGAGCACATTGAATATGCCGGCGTGCACTCGGGGGATGCCACCATTCAGTTCCCTCCTCAGAAACTGTATGTGGAAACGGTACGCCGCATCAAGCGCATCTCCCGTCAGATAGCCAAGGAATTGAATATCTCCGGTCCGTTCAATATACAATATCTGGCAAAGGATAACGATATCAAGGTGATTGAATGTAACCTTCGTGCTTCACGCAGCTTCCCCTTTGTCAGCAAGGTGTTGAAAATCAATTTTATCGAACTGGCTACGAAGGTGATGCTCGGATTGCCGGTAGAGAAACCGAACAAGAATCTTTTCGAGTTGGATTATGTGGGTATTAAGGCCAGCCAGTTCTCTTTCAACCGTTTGCAGAAAGCCGATCCGGTATTGGGCGTAGATATGGCCTCTACCGGTGAAGTAGGCTGCATCGGTACGGATACTTCGTGTGCCGTATTGAAGGCGATGTTGTCTGTGGGCTATCGTATTCCGGAAAAGAGTGTGTTGCTTTCAACTGGTAACGCCAAGCAGAAAGCGGATACTTTGGAAGCTGCCCGTATGTTACAGAAGAAAGGTTATAAACTTTATGCCACCGGAGGCTCATCGCACTTCCTGACCGAGAACGGGGTGGAGAATACCCGTGTCTACTGGCCCAGTGAGGAAGGGCAACCTCAGGCACTGGATATGCTGCACCGGAAAGAGATAGATATGGTAGTCAATATACCGAAGAACCTGACAGCCGGAGAGTTGGATAACGGGTACAAGATCCGTCGTGCCGCCATCGACCTGAATGTGCCCTTGATTACCAATGCCCGTCTGGCAAGCGCGTTTATCAATGCCTTCTGTACCATGACGGTGGATGATATCGCTATCAAGAGCTGGGCGGAATATAAATGATTTGAATGTTTAGTGATGTGTGGTTAATGGGGTGCGGCATAACAGTGCACTCCATTAACTATTAATCAGTGACTTCTCTTTCATTAGAAAATTATTCACTATTCTTTCTTTGTTCACAAAAAGTTTCCTAATTTTGTCCGATTAGGAATCCTAAAGATATTCAATACAAATGGATTGTGAACACAAGCTTAAAGCATTAGAGCAGGAAATTGAATCGTTGAAAGAGGAGAACAGGCTGCTGAAAGAAAAATTATCTTCTTCTGAAAAAAACTTTGATAGCGTTAGTTTCAAGGAGAAATATGCGGTAAGAATATTAGATTCTTTGCCGGATATGCTCACCGTATTCAATCATGAGGAAACGGGTATAGAAGTGGTGTCTAATGAAGAAACCAATCATGTGGGTGTATCCAACAATGATTTTAAAGGGATGCGTATGCAGGATATGGTTCCTAAAGAAGCTTATCACAATATACATAATAATCTTCAGAAGGCTATTGCGACAGGTAGAGGTTCTACCGCCCATCATGAATTGGATGTGGACGGGACACTTCATTATTATGAAAATCGTATTTTCCCCTTAGATGAAGAATATGTACTGATAATGTGTCGTGATATTAGTGAAAGAGTTGCCACACAGCAGAACTTGGAAATATTTAAACGGGTACTGGATAAGGTCAGTGATAGTATTCTGGCTGTATCGGTTGACGGAACCTTAGTTTATGCCAACCGGCAGTTTATTGAGGAATATGGAGTGAAAGAGGAGTTGGGCACACAAAAAGTTTATGATTTACCTGTTTCTCTGAATACCAAAGAAATATTTGATAAACGTGTTCAAGAGATTCGTGATAATGGAGGTAATTTTGCTTATCGTGCTAAATATACCCGTGTGGGAGAAACAAAACTTCGTGTTCATCAGGTTTCGGCTTTTATGATTCAAAATCAGGGTGAGGAAATGATTTGGTTCTTTACGCAGGATATAACGGATGTTATCAAGAACCGTGACGAATTGCGTGAACTGAATTATCTGATGGATGCCATACTGAATAATATTCCTGTTTATTTGTTTGTGAAAGACCCTGAGGATGATTTCCGATACCTTTATTGGAACAAAGCATTTGCCAGTCACTCTAAAATTCCTGCTTCCAAGGCATTGGGCCATATTGATTTTGAAGTGTTTCCCGAACATGAGAATGCGGAGAAGTTTCATCGGGATGATTTGGAATTGATCCGTACCCGAGAGCGCATGGAAATGCAGGAAACGTATGTGACGGCTACAGGCGAGACCCGCATCGTGCAGACTTTAAAAACATTAGTTCCTCTGGAAGGGCGTGCACCGCTTATTATTGGCATTTCGTGGGATATTACTAATATGCAGAACATAGAGCAAGAGCTGGTTCAGGCCCGTATCAAGGCTGAGCAGTCCGACAGGCTGAAAACAGCCTTTCTAGCCAATATGAGCCATGAAATCCGTACTCCTTTGAATGCAATAGTAGGTTTTTCCCGTTTGATGACTATGGCGGATAATGCGGCGGATGAAAAACTTTATTCGGATATTATCAACCAGAATTCGGAAATATTGTTGCAATTAATCAATGATATTCTTGATTTGGCAAAAATAGAGGCCGGTACATTGGAATACGTCAGATATCCAATGGACTTGGGAGAATTGTGCCGTAATGTGTATGAGATGCACAAGGATCGGGTGCAGACTGGGGTTGTTTTGATATTAGACAATAAAGACACCAGCTTGATAATCAATGAAGATCAGAACCGAATTATGCAAGTCGTTACAAATTTGATAACCAATGCTATAAAATTTACTTTCAAAGGGGAAATCCGTTTTGGTTTTGAAGTGAGGAAGGAGTATATTGATTTTTATGTAAAAGACACAGGGATGGGGATCTCCGAGGAGAAGATTAAAATGATTTTTGAGCGTTTCGTGAAACTGAATACTTTTGTTCAGGGAACAGGCTTGGGGCTTGCGATTTGTAGGGTGATTGTAGAAAAACTAGGTGGAGAGATTACTGCGGAATCCAAACTGAATGAAGGTTCTACTTTTCGTTTTACGATTCCTTATAAGGCGGGTAAAAAATGTCCGGAATCCGGAAGGGGTACGAAGTGTCCGGAATCAGGGAGTACGGGACTGAGAAAAGTATTGCAAAGAAGAACAGTACTGGTGGCGGAAGATGTGGACAGCAACTTTTTGCTGTTAAAGACATTGTTAGGAAAAAGATGTAATCTGCTATGGGCTAAGGATGGAGAGGATGCGGTGAATCAATTTAAAGAACATCAGCCTGACTTGATTTTGATGGATATCAAGATGCCTCATATGGATGGGCTGGAGGCTACGCGCCTGATTCGTTCTTATTCAAAAGAAGTGCCTATTGTCACTTTGACTGCCTTTGCTTTTGAGTCCGACAAAGACAGAGCTATAGAAGCCGGATGCGATGATTTTTTGACTAAGCCGGTTTCACAAAATGCCTTGGAAAAAGTGTTGGATAAATATGTTAAGTAGACATTAGCGAGGTATAGTGCGTAAAGACAGCCGACAATATGGACCAGAATAGGGAAGGGAGGATGCAATGCGAAGATTATAGATCTTACCCCCGGAAGATTATAGATCTTGCAGGTGAAAGATTTATATCTTTGGGTTGTAAGGTTACGATGAACCTATAGTAAATAGAAACGGACTTTTATAAAAACAAAAGAGGAACTGCCCTTTCATAGGCAATCCCTCTTTTCTGAATTTGAGAGCATGTTATTTAACTTCGATAACCTTAGCTGCTTTTTCTTTGTCTTCTGGCGTACGCTTCGGCAGCTCGATAGTTAATACACCATCGTTTACTTTTGCATCAATTTTATCTTTATCTACATCATCAGGCAGGATCAATGTCTGTTGAAATTTAGAATAAGAGAATTCGCGACGCAAGTAACGGCTTTCTTTCTTGCCTTCTTTATCACCTTCAGTACTTTCTGTTTTCTTTTCCATAGAGATAACCAAGTCGTTGTCTTCGTTGATATGAATCTTGAAGTCTTCTTTGGTCATTCCCGGAGCGGCGACTTCTACTTTGTAGTCTTTGTCACTTTCAATAACATTGATGGCGGGAGCTGTTGCATTGGCTTTTACCATCCAGTCGTTATCAAAGAAATCATTAAAAATACTTGGTAACCATGTTTGGTTTGATCTTCTTACTGGCATCATAATCTTAATCTCCTATAGGTTTTGGTTAAACATTTTGTTTATTTCTGAATTCCTTCACCTTTCGGTTTTGTCATTCACTATCCATAATGCAAACCGCATACCATTAGTTCGATGATATGCGGTTTATATTGCACTCTTTTAAACCTATAAAGGTTTTCTTAAAGATTAAAACCTTTGCATTAAAAGTTGGTAAGTCTCTTTAAACATTTGATTGTCAAGACTACTGCCAATTTGTAATTTTAGGGGGGACAGATTGACAGTCGTTCTATATCAGCTTGAACCGCATACGGAAGATTCCGTCTTTATAGTCGTAGCTTATAATTTTAAATGTACCTATTTCGGACGTATTTTTCACGTGTTGACCTATACAGAGGCATTCATCGTAATCGCCGACTTTTACAATCCGTACGGTTTCGGAAGCTTTTTCCGGTAAGCGTTTCATGTCAAAACGTCCTATAGCTTCCTCTTGAGAGATAAATTCCATTGTAACGGGCAAATTTCTTCGCAATACTTCGTTTACGGTGTTTTCTATTCTTGTAATATCCGTTTCTTCCGGACATGTTTGCAGCGCAAAATCCAGCTTGCTTTTTTTGCGTTCTATATGGGCGGATATTGCTCGTCCGCATCCGAAAAGATTGACCATTGTCCTGTTTATGACATGCTCTGTGGTATGCATAGGTGCAATTGACACATCCTGAAACTTGGGACTTGGCTTATTTATTAGTATATTTGTTTCCATATTAATTGATATTGATGTAATTAACAGCGCAAAGATAATGAATAATATGGATAAGAAGATACTAATCTATTGTCGTGTTAGTACGCAACAACAGACAACTGATAGACAAAAAGAGGAATTGTTGAAGTTTGCAGAAGACAACCATTGGAACGTTGCAGAAGAGGATATTTTCATAGATGTTATTAGTGGTTTTAAAAAGGGAGAGTTTCGTCCTGAATATGCCAAGATGCTTGAAAGAGTTGAATATGGGGATATTGACATAATTTTATTTTCTGAATTTTCTCGTCTTGCAAGAAATGCTACGGAGTTATTAGAACAAATCAAATTGTTTATAGATAAAGGTATTAACTTGTATTTTGATAAACAAAAGTTGTGGGTAAAAGATACTAATAAAGATGTAGGTAGTCTTATTTTATTGCATGTGCTTGCTGTTATGTCAAGCTATGAGATAGAATTGTTTGTTGAACGTTCATTAAGCGGTAAGATAACAAAAGTTCAAGCTGGTCATGGAGGAGGGGATGAACGTGCGTATGGGTATATGCACAATGAAAATAAACAGATTGTTATAAATCCTATCGAAAGCAAGATTGTTGCCCGTATTTTTGAAATGTATGTTGGAGGATATTCTTCAATTCAAATATCAGAGATATTGAATGCTGAGAAAGTACCTGCTCCATACGTAAGGAAATTGAATGAGTACAAGAAGAATAGAGAAGCAAAAGGATTAGAGGTGAAAGAGTACAAATTTGATACAGATAATTTAAAATGGCGTATTTCTACAATAAACAGACTTATGCACAATGAGTTATATAAAGGAAATCGTAGAATAACATTTTATAAACCAGACCCTACCAATCCACTTCCGTTATCCGAAAGGCAAGATAGAGAGATTGTTTATGAATATTCGGAACATGTGGAAAGTCTGCGAATTGTATCAGACGAGTTGTTTCAGCAAGCCCAAGATAAACTTTCCAAAGCGCATTATAATAAGAATAATGCAGTCAGGCATGAGAATTTATTGAAACATTTAATGGTATGTGGCGAATGCGGTGCTAATTTTTCTGTAGGGAAATCAAATGAAACATCTAAAAATTATATCAGTGGTGGACGTACTTACAAATGTTATGGTAGAGTGAATCGTAAAGATAAACCACGAACATGCACGAATGGGGCAGAACTTCGACAATGGAAATTGGATGGACTTGTTTTACAGTTGTCAATTCAAATGTTTGCTGAGATTAATATTCAGCAGACCAATATTTTAAAGATAGAAAATTTAGGGAAAGAAATCGAAGAGTTGGTTCAAATAAAATCATCAAAGAATACAGAATTGGTTGAAGCGGAGAATCTTTATAAAAAGACACTTAAACGTCTTATTGCGATTGAAGACGATGAGGTCGCAAAGAATTTGATTTCAGATGCAAAACATAAATATGATGAAACTAAAAACATGTTGAACAAAACTATAGATAAATTGTCACGAGAAATCACAACAAAGAGAATTACTATTGATAATTTGAAGCGTTTGAATGCCAATCCTTTGTTGATTAATAAAATGGATGAGATTAGGAAGGATAGGAATTTGGTAAAGACTATGGTTGATGAATATATTGATAAAATTACTATCTTTCGTTTACATGAACTTTGGTTGTTGGTTGTAGTATCTTATAAAGGAGGTGAGGAAATGTGGGGGACAATTAAATGCGCTCGTTATAAAAAAGAGGAGATGTTTTATGATGAATTGCATTGTCATTATGGTGTTGAATTTCAGGGATGGTTACTTAATAATACGGAACGTTGTTTTTCGTATGATAAAAGCACACATATTATTACTTATAATGGTGAAAGTAAAATATATGTGGAATTTAAATCAGGTGAGTATGATTACGATACATTTAATCAAATGATACAAGAAACAGGGTGGATGGGATGTTTCCCTTTTTATGCTTATGAAGATAGTGGTAAGGATTTAAGTGTACCTTCTAATGAATATTTTGGAAAATCTTTACAAGAGAATAGAATTGATTGGAAAGCACACAATGAAAAGGTCTTGGAACGTTTATTATCCAAGTCATAGATAAATCTCTACCACCGTAACCCCTCACTTAGGGAGGAGGAAGCCCTCCCTATGGGGGATATTTTGCATGTGGTTTGCTTTGTGGAGTCCCAAATTTTTGCTATATTTTTTGTGATTTCACCCAATTATAGAGACTACTTTTGCCGATTTTGATACCCTGATTTTTTAGCGATTCCAAATTCTCTTTAACCGATAAATTCGTATCGTATAATTGTTTGAGTTGTAAGTTCAATAACATTTTGGCAGCTATATTTCGGGCTGCTTGTTTGTTTACTCCGTGTTTTTCACAATACTTGGGATTGACAACAAACTGTTTTTCTTCTTTTTTCGGTTTAATACTTCGCTTAGTATCATTCCAAGCGTCTTTTGCTATTTGGTACAGTATCTTATTGGTTATAACCTTATCTTGGTTATCCACGTAGTATCTGCGTTCACATACAAGACAATACAACAGATGTTCCATTGTAATTTCAGGTAACATAATCTTGCGAAGTAGACAACCGTCATATAGTAACTTCCTTCTGTGTCCTGATTTTAATTTCACTGCATGGCTTTTATAAACTATTGTCCCGTCACCTTTGGTTAGTGGTTCTTTGTACCAATATCGGGCAATTTTTACATAATTGTCGGGCAGTAATATATAAGGTGTATCTGAATCTGTTTCAGGTAATGGAGTAGCTTCGATAAATGGGTATATTTCTGCATACTTACGTATAAATTCTTCTTCATTCCTTTTGTAGCTCATACTCCAAAAGTCCTTTATAAATTCAGAATTGCCAATCGGACTGTCCAAGTCAGTTTGTATGTTGTTCTTCCTCTCTTTTTTTAATATACTATCTGAATTGGAACAATAATTTTCATCGAATCCAAAATCCATAGGACAAAATATATTATCATTATAATAATATACAATATTATCATTGCCATTACCTGCGAATTGCTGAGAAGCATTTAAACATGTTGTGTCTTTTAGGCTAAAACCTTCAATCTCTTTTTGGATATTATAAACAATAGTATTAGCCATGCCCCTATAATATTCATTGCTTCTTATTGGTTCGTTAAAAACATAAATCAGTCTAAATCTATTATTTATATTATCAATATTACTATAAGTAGTATAAATGATGGTCGGCTTATGTTCATCTTTTAATGATAAATAGAAGTCGTTCATAGATAGAAACGTATCGTCAATATCCAATATTACGCAATCAGCAAAGTCAAAATTGGCAATCGTTTTTTCTCGTAGTCCAAATGTTTTACTTGTTGTTTTAAAGTTTTGACAAATGCAATACCCTTCGCAAATAAGGTTTACAAGTTCCTCTATGGTTATTGTATGGCGTTTATAGGTTAGTATCTTCCAATTATCAGGTTTGTTCTTAAATTTTTGCACACTAACGCCAAGTGTGATTTCCTTTTTGTCATTATTAATCATTTTATATTATTGTGCAGTAGCTTTTTATCTACGCACTAACTTGAAAGGATTCCTATTCAAGTTTTTTCAATGCAAATATACAACTTAGAACATATTACTACCACTTTTTTAGTTATAATTGACAAAAAAGTCTTTTTGAGTTAAAGAAAAAATACGCAAGTACGGTATATAGAATATGTTTTCTTTTTTATATTATGTAATTCATCTTATATGTCTTATAATTAGTAACTTATTGCTTATTTATATGGACTTAATAGTGTGGATTTATAGGTGTGATAACAGTTAGCTATCTATTTTCTACCCCTATTCCCTGATTTTGACAAAAGTATTCCTTTCCTAATGATACATTTGCTGTTTTGGTATGGATTTTTATAAGAAAGTCCATAATTTCTTAACGAGCCGTAAGTTATTCCAAGTTCTTCGGGTGAAAAGTATTCAAATACATTGGCAATTGAGCCAAAATAGTGATGAGTGTCATTCTCTTTTATATAAAGATGAATAACTGTTCGTTCTTTTTTCTCTTTTTCAGTCATAATTACAATAGTTTTATTGCAAAAATAGGAATTATATGGCATAAAATGAATAAATGTCATATTTTTAACTATTTCTAGCGCAAATAAATTGCATGTATTAAGTATATGTCATATATTTGCATTGTAATTAAAACAAAGACGATATGAAACGGTATAATAAACAACAAGTGATGAAAGACGCTCACAGACTTTATAAGAATGAGTTCCAACGTAGAGGACGTTCTTGGGGTGAATGCTTGAAAGCGGCTTGGAGTTGGGAAAAAGATGCTGTTCGGGTTCGTGAAGAGAAAGCGGCAAGGCTTGATGCTATGATAGCTGCAAGTTGGGCTGCACATAATGCACGTAAAACAGAGAAGTCTAATAAAAAAGAGTTCGCAGGCTTATCTTCTGATGCAGTTTCTTATGCGATGGGTTATGGTCGTGGTAACGGCTTCTACTGTGGTGACTAATTAAATAGAATATTAACTAATAAAACAATAAAGATATGCAAGCAATAATTTTAAACGGTATTACAGCGACAAGAGCGAGAGTTGTTACAGTGCGCACAAATGCACGTGAAGTAGATGGAATTTCAAAGGCAATTTTGATAGAGCAATTGAAAAATAAGTTAAAAAGTGACAAAATCGTAAAATTTGCCTATCTGAAAAGTAATGGTGAAGTTCGTATTGCATTTGGTACAACTAATCCCGATTTTGTGAAAGATAAAGTTTGTGGTTGGGGTGAAAGTCGTGAAAGTTATGCTACTACTGCATATTTCGACTTAGAAAAATGTGATTGGCGTTCCTTCCGATGGGAGAACCTAATAGCGGTATTTTAATATTCACTAATATAACTTTTGAATATAGATTGATTATCAGTATTTTATCAATAAGTAGATTTGTCATACATTCAAAAATTATAAATTTCAATTAAAAGAGAATATTATGAGCCTAAAGAATAGTTATGTAACAAGTGATTATATTGAATGGGACACAATGCTTTCGTTAGTTAGAAAATTGTATCGTGATAAAGAATACCGTTTGTCTCTGTTGATTGGTTGCGGTAGTTTCTTTGGGTTACGTATTTCAGACCTTTTAACTTTAACATGGTCAATGTTGTTAGATGGTCATTCTTTTGTTATTATCGAGAAAAAGACGGGGAAAAGACGGGAAATAAAAATTAATTCAAATTTTCAAAAGCATATTGCTGACTGTTGTATGGCTTTGAATGTAATAGATAAAAATGAAAAGTGCTTTATTAGTCGTAAAAAGACGGTGTATAGCGTACAAAGAATTAATGTGTTGTTTAAATCAATAAAAATAAGATATGGATTGAAGGTGGAACATTTTTCTACCCATTCAATGCGAAAGACATTCGGACGTAAGGTTGTTGAGGCTGCTGGGGAAAACTCGGAATTTGCCCTTATCAAATTGTCGGAATTGTTTAATCATGCTGATGTAATGACCACACGTAGATATTTAGGATTGAGGACAGAGGAGTTACTTGAAACGTATGATATGTTGTCTTTTTAATTAAGAAGTAGTTCTTTTACATGAAAATAAGCCGTTCACAAATAACGTTTTCACTGAACTTTTACTATTTTTGTGCCGTTGCAAATTGCAACTACATAATTTAGGAAGCGTTTAGCTATTCTGCATTAGTGAATCTCGACAACTCACCATGTGGCAGGAATAACGGAAAACGTTCTCCTTAGGTGTGTTATATATGTTTCCAACAACATATACTGCCTAAGGTGTGAGCGGCTTTTTCTTATTCGTCACAGGGCAGTCGAGAGCCTACTAATGGAATAAGTTAAGTTGGCTCACACTTCTTTTTATAAACCTAAAAAACATACTGATAGAGCCGAAGGTGTTTATATTAATATGGTGAAACACATTGTTAATCTTTGCTTTTTTTTCAGTCTGTTATCTTTGAACATGTATGCAGATAATTGGGATTTTGTGGATATGGGAGTTCGTGCCGATAATGGAGATATTCTTTATTGGTCAACAGGAGATATGGTCTTATTACAAAATGGAGAAGTTAAAATTGCTGACTATGGAGAATTTGGCAGTCAGTTTGGTTGGGGGGATATAACAGGAAAAGTAACGGGAGATAATTTGAATGATTATGGTGGAATCAATCCTCTTAAAGAAATATCAGGTAATAAAGATTATGATATTGCAAGGGCAAGATTGGGGAAACCATATCGATTACCCACATATACAGAAATAGACCGATTATTCAAGAATTGCTCAGAAGAGTTTGTGAAAATTCCACGTAAATTGAATAGCGTGGATGAAAATGGAGTGCCATTATGGTTACAAGGTCAATGGATGTGGCAGCATGTTATCCATACTCAGAAAAAAACGTTTGGAGGATGGCTTTCTGTTAAAATAGATGGTTCATTAGTAAATGTGCTTTCATCTGAAGGTAAGGTCTTATTTGAGGGGTTGTATAGTTATTCTAACGGTGTATTGAAATTTGGGGATTTTACTCTTTATTTGGATATGGATAGGAAGCTGATAAAAGATGATAGGGGTGAGTATTTTAAAAAAGTTTCAAATCAGTCCACCTCAACGGAAATTTGTGGCTACATGCTTACAAGCAAAATAAACGGTAATAAATTATTTTTTCCTGTATCACATTCACATAGTGCAGTAAATATGGGGAGTGGTGTTTTAATTATGAATAATAACCAAAAGCTAAGTTATTGGACTGGAACATTATACAATGAAGATTTTCGATATGCTGCATCGCTGATGTTTGCATCTGATGGGTGGGGGATAGGGTATCAAAAAAGAAGTTCACACTTTCGTATAAAAGCAGTCAAGGGTGGGAATATTTCTGTCAATACATCGCAATCAACATCCACAAACATAAAAAGTAATGATAACAAAGTAATATCTTCTGAAATTAATAGAAAGGAGGGGCATTTAGGGCAATCGGTTACAGAATATAGCTTCTCAATCTCCTATTCTTTTGGAGAGAGACAATCGGCTACAAAGCCTCAATATTCGGGAGGTGAATCAGGTTTACCCCGTTTCTTTATGAAGAACATAAAGTATCCTGCCCTAGCACAAGAGAGTAATATTAAAGGGAAAGTTGTAGCGCAATTTATTGTAAACGAGGATGGTAGATTATCTAATTTTAAAATTGTTCAGAGTGTACATCAATCCCTTGACAACGAAGTTTTACGTGTACTTATGTTATTACCAAAATTTATTCCTGCATCAGATGAAAAGGGCAATCCTATCAAAGCGTATGCCACAATTTCTTTTACCTTTGAAATTGGTTATCTGTAATGGAGCTATTGATACAACTAAATAGTCAAGCAGTAAAGATTTCAAGAAGAAGTGAGGGTGTTAAGCGGTGGTGTTTTCCACCGCTTTTTATAAGATGATATTCACAAATCTTGATAGTGAATTTTATTGGATTACATTTGATATCTGATATGATTTAGGGTATATTTCTTTGAGAAGCAAAAAAACTCTTCAGAAAAGAAAATTATTGATTGGGAATGATTAGTTTTGCATATTGTTTTTGATTATAAAAAAATATGCATATGATTGATTTTAGAAAGAAAATAGCAGTCGGTACTGCAATTGTCAAAACTAACCCTATTGAAATATATGATACTCTTGACCGTGCAAGTGATAAGAATGCATTGCGGCCAGCGCAATTAGCTGTATTAGAAGACTGGTGGAATAATTATAAAGATAAAAAAGATGTTATATTAAAATTACATACAGGACAAGGAAAAACATTGCTTGGGTTGCTTATTTTGCAGTCTAAGTTAAACTTAAACCAAGGACCAGTTCTTTACTTATGTCCAACGTATAATTTGGTAACACAAACATGTGAACAAGCTACACAATTTGGTATCAAATATTGTACTATTGGAGCAGATAAAAATATTCCAATGGATTTTTATGATTCAAAATCTATTTTAATAACTTCAGTGCACAAATTATTTAATGGATTAACAAAATTTGGCTTACGTAATCGCTCTGAATCGGTAGGTAGTATTGTTCTAGATGATTCTCATGCATGTATTGATGCTATTCAAAAGGCTTTTACGATTATTATAAAAAAAGATGAAGATGGTTATGAAAAAGTTCTTTCTATTTTTGAAAACGAGCTAGAGAAACAAGGGTTAGGGACTTTGGAAGATATTAGGTTAGGAAATCATGATTCTTTTTTGTTGGTTCCCTATTGGGCTTGGCAAGAGAAAGTAGGTGAGATGGTTAGGCTTTTAGCTGGTTTACAAGAGAATTTGAATGTGAAATTTGCTTGGAATCTTATCAAAGATATAATAAAAGATTGCCAATGTTACATTTCAGGAAGCCATATCGAAATATCTCCTTATTGTAATCCAATAGAACAATTTGGAACATTTTCAAGAGCTGCTCATCGGGTATTAATGTCTGCTACTACTAATGATGATTCCTTTTTTATTAAAGGATTAGGACTTGATAAAGATGCGATAAAAGCTCCACTGCAATACCATAAGGAAGCATGGTCTGGTGAAAAAATGATATTAATTCCTTCGATGTTTGATGAATCCTTAACTCGTTCTAGAATAATAGAAGAGTTTGCACGACCTTTGAAAAATAGAAAGTATGGTGTCATATCTTTAGTTCCAAGTTTTGCACATTCAGAATCTTGGAAAGCTCATAATGCGAGAATATCTACAGCGCTGACTATAGATGAAGATATAAGTGTTTTGAAAAGTGGAAATTATGACTTTACAAATGTATTAGTTAATAGATATGATGGGATTGATTTAGCTGATAATAATTGTCGTATTTTGATTATTGATTCAAAGCCATATGCAGAAAGTCTTTCTGACAGATATCAAGAGATGACACGTGTTGATAGTGAAGCTATTCTTATTAAAATTGCACAAAAAATAGAACAAGGATTGGGAAGAGGAGTAAGAGGAGAAAGGGATTATTGTGTCATTATCCTTACTGGTGCAGAGCTAATTAACATTATTCAAAACAAGCGAACTAGGAGTTTCTTTTCATCCCAAACCCAAACTCAGATTCAAATAGGATTGGATATAACAAAGTACTCTAAAGAAGATGCTTCATTAGATGATAAAATGAAACTGTTGAACAGCTTAATAATGCAATGTATAAATAGAGATGAAGGTTGGAAATATTTTTATATAAGTAGAATGAATGATGCACCAGTTGTATCTAAAGAAGAAAGAGTTTTGAATATACTACAATTAGAGAAGGAAGCTGAGTTACAGTATAAGTATGGAGAGTGTCAAAAGGCTGTTGATATAATTCAAAGACTTATAGACACATATATTAACGATAATAGCGAAAAAGGATGGTATATGCAAGAAATGGCACGCTATTTATATTCAAAAAACAAAGTAGATTCAAACAAGAAGCAGATTATTGCTCACAAGTTGAATAATTATTTGTTGAAGCCGCGTGAGGGGATGGATTTAGTTAACATTAGCTTTGTGAATCAGAATCGAATAAATAATATTATTTCTTGGGTAAGGCAGTTTGATAATCATGATTTATTGATGATACAATTAGAGGAGACTCTCGGAAATCTCCAATTTGGAATTAAAGCGGACACTTTTGAAAGGTCTTTGAATGAATTAGGGCACATTCTTGGTTTTATAGTAGAGAGACCTGATAAACAACGTGGTGAGGGACCTGATAACTTATGGTGTGTGAGGGATAATGATTATATACTTTTTGAATGTAAAAATGAAGTTAAAGAACAAAGGGGGGAAATTAATAAAACTGAGATGGGGCAAATAAATAATTCTTGCTTATGGTTTGAAAGAGTATATCATGCAGAATATATTCCTATATTAATTGCCCCCACAAATAAAGTGACATCGGCAGGCGGATTTCATAAAGCCCAATTAGCTATTATGAAAAAGAAGCAATTGCATAGTCTGATAGATAATACAAGACTGTTTTTTAAAGGGATACGAGAATTAGACATTAACGGTTTATCTCATGTGGAAATTCAAAAGTTATTAGATGCGAATCATTTATCTATTGATGATTTAAAAAGCACTTACGCGGAAAAGCCTATTCAAAAATAGAAAACTATTTTTTTAGGTTATTAGCCATCAAAGTAATGAATGTGATTTGTATATCAATATTCACAAAGAATAGAAATGAATATTAAGAATGTATGCAGATTTCTGATTATTAGTTGTTTATAGGAGCTCTGTGTGAAATCGTAATTTGCAGGCATTCACTTTTATAGTATATTGTATATTTGTGAATATTAACTTCCTAATAGGTGTTGATAATACTGACCTTATTTCCTTTATTGGCTTATATTTTCTAAGCGAGTTGCGTAAAACAAGTGCGCAAAAGAGTGCGTAAATTGATTTGCGTAAGATAAATGCGCAATTATGTTTTTTTAGTATATGATTTAATGCTCTGTATTATAGTTGATTAATTAAGGATGTGTTTATTTCGACTGTATGCATGGGAGGGTACTCCTGTTTATTATGGTCGTTGAGTGATGGTTGTTCCATAGTTATTTTATTTTTGTTCTGATTTTGATGGGATATTAAAATCCGTTCAAAGATAAATTATTCTTTTGTAATGAGGAAGCAGAGAGGAAATGATTGCTTTTGTATTATTATAAAACAACGAATTTTAAAAGATACTTAATGCCAAAGGGGGAGCACATTCGTAAAAATGTATGACGTTCACGAGGCTCTCAACCGATTTTCATGAGGCATGAACGTCATACTGATTTTACTATTTTACATCACAGGGGTTTGAAATAAAAAGACGAATGAGTCGCTGTCTTTTAAATCTTTTACGGCATCCCCTGCATAAATCTTTCCGTTGGTGAGAGGCAGTTTCTTGATTCCGGCTTTGGGACTAAAGTCTATTTTTTTCAAATCCAACCAAAACAGATTAGGAGTCATGACCGATTCAAAATAATATATTTTATTCTTCTGATCGGATACAGAGCGCCAGCGGGTGGAAGATATATGAGGTTTGTCCGGTGTGGTAATTCCGAAGGGGACGGATACATTACGCATCACACTGAGTACACTGGGTACAGCTATTTTAGCGTCCGGAGTCTGAGGGATTGCATGTATATAAAAAGAGGCACGCACAAAGCGGTCGCTGGAACGGTTTGTACCCGGCAGCATTTGCAATCCTCCTATTTCTTTCCAGTAATCATTGATAGCTAACTGATAATCATATCGTGGAGAATTGGTCATCACTTGGAATTCTTTTCCTTCGTGTATGCTTAAATTCCCGTCCAGATATTCCAGAACCGCTGTATTTCCTGTTTCATCTGTAATAGCCAGGTGAAGAGTGGAAGCTGAACCGTTGGGCATGTGGGGAGCATCAATGCGGAATGATTCTTTTTTCAGTTCCTCGACAGCTTCATGTACGGTGGCAAAATTGTCCAGTACATATTGTGTCCATATACTGATTCCCATGACAGGACGTGTATCTCCCTGACGGTCAAAGACGGATTCTGGCAAAAATAACAGACTGGCAACCAATCCTTTTTCATTCATTCCGTCACACGTACCTATATCATATCCTGTTGCAATGACGCTGCCGTATTTTGAAGTCCATTTCACGGCATTTTCTTTATTATATCCTGCACGTTGTATTCCTCTGGGGAAAACATAGATATTACTCATAATATCTTCTTTCCAATCCATTGTACGTCCAGTTATTACCATATTGTCCGGTCCGATATAGACGGCACGCGTGCATGCATCCGCTTTTTGTACGCTCATATAGAACATACCTGCCAATGTTAGTAATGCAATACTTCCTTTTTTTAATTTCATGATTCTATCATTTATAAAGATTGTCTTTGCCATTTAGAACAAACTGGATAAGGAACAGGTTTATAGAAATGCAGTGATTTGTGATACATTTGTTGATAAATGCTAATTCATCGGTTCAATTGGAATATAAATGACATCCGTGTTCCCTTCATAAATTTCTACCTGATTATCCTATCGGAGGGATTTTGTTGAGAACTGATTTAAGATAGATCGAGGTTTGTGGATTAAAAGAAATACTTGTTTTATCATAAAAATAAGGGGGATAAAATAAAAAAGGAGCAACGCCTTGCTCCAACCTTTGTTAACCTTAAATCTAATACTATGAAAAACACATTGCAAAGATACGGACTTTTTGGAAAATAGCAAATAATCAGACTTAAAAAGTATGCTATATAACATTGTTTAATATTTGTATTTCTCGAAAACCTGTTTTTTAAGACTTCTTTTGCGTATCTTTGCAGCCGTTAAAAAATAGCTGACGATAGTAAAAAGAGAAAATATATGGCATTTGAAGCGACAAAGAGAGAGTGGGGCGAGCTTTACGCCTTTTTCCGCTTGTTAGCGGACGGATATGTGTATGCAGGTACGCCTGATGTGAAAAGGAATGAAGTGCAAAAGTTTCCTGTGGCGATGGTACAGCGTGAGGAACATGACGGGACACGCCGTTATATTCTGGAGGATGAGGCGACCGTACGTATTTGTGGGGAAAAGATAGATAAGCAGATACCTCGTGAGGATTTTGCGGCTGTGGCAGAGTTGGTTTTTGCTGCTGTCAAAGAGAGTCGCGAGAATGATGTGATGTCTCCCGACGGTGTGGAAGAATTTTTGGATGAAGTCGCCATTTATGACTTGGAAGCAAAGACGGATGACCGTACTGATTTTTATGTTGCTTTTTACGGTATAGAGGCCCCGTTGGTAGGTTTTTGCGTTCGTTCCCGTTTGGGGACTATGTTCCCGTTGTTGGATGGAGGGCGTGCCGCCAATTTGAAGTTCGAGCAGACAGGTGTTAAATTCGCTACTCCTACCGTAAACAAAATTAATGCTTTTGGTGAAGAAGATGATGTGGCAGGGCGTATGTTGATGATAGAACGTTTGGGAGGAATCTTGAAATATAATGATGTGACCGATAAAGTATTCCGCAGTAATCTTTGCATGATAGATCTTCATTTTCCCCGTATGTTGGGCGAGATGTTGCGTGTCATGCATTTGGATGGCATATCCAAAGTTAGTGACCTGATAGAAGCAATCAAACAAATCAATCCGTTGAAAATAAAGGATGAATTGATTCATAAGCATAGTTATTATGAATATAAGATGAAGCAGTTTCTTATGGCTTTGGCTTTGGGAATGCGTCCTGCCAAGATCTTTAATGGGATAGATTCTGCTATATCCGGTTTTCTGTTTGTAGATGGTAATGGAGAGATACTTTGTTATCAGAAGGCTGACCGTCAGGTCTTTGCCGATTTCCTGTTTGTTAATTCCCGGTTTGAGAAAAGTTCCACTGAAAAAGATAAATATGGATATCTGGAACGTGAGAACGGAGTCTATTATTTTAAACTGAACTTGAAAATTGGTCTGTTGAAGAGATAGGACAATGAAAGAATTTGTATTTTCCTAGAATTAAAATATTTTTTCACTACAGATTACACAGATTGAAATACGATTTATTGATTATTTCAATCTGTATCTGTGTTAATCTGAGTAATCTGTAGTGGGAAACTATAGCTTGAATTTCAGAATTTTTCCATTCATTCCATCTAGTAATACGGGAGTTGTTTTGTCCGGCATAAGAGTGAGCTTCTCTGTGTTTCCGGTCAGCAATTCGGTTGCCTCATATTCTCCATAACGATGGATGCCTAAATAATCAAACGCATGTTGCGGAATATTGACGGCTGAACGTGCCGGTATGGAGTCAAAGTTGACCATAATTAATATCAGTTCATCATCCTGTTTTCGTAAAAAGGCGTATTGCTTATGTTCGTTGAACACCCATCCGGCCAGATTGGCATAGGTTAAGTCAAAGAACACACCTTCCCGTATGGCTTTTTCACTGTTGCATATATTCAGCAGGCGGGTATAGAATTGTTTCAATTGCTTTTCATCCTCATTCAGGAATTTATTGTCAAACTTGCCTCCGTTGCGCCAGCGGCGTATGCTGTCCACACTCCAGTAATCAAAGATAGTAGTTCTTCCGTCACGCCCGCTGAAACCTTCCGTATCCATGCCATGTTCTCCCAATTCCTGCCCGAAGTAAATCATGACTGGGTTGGTATTCATGCAAGCCGATACAATCATTGCGGGGATGGCTTTCGAGCCGTTTCCGGCAAAATAATCGGAAGCTATGCGCTGCTCGTCATGATTCTCCAGGAAATTGAGCATTCGTTTTTCGATACCTCCCAAGCTTTGCCAGCGTTGTGGAATAGCAGTTGCCGATTCCCATCCGCAGGTAATGGCGCGTAGCGTATCATACAGACCTACTTTGTCATATAAATAGTCGAATTTACCATTGAACAGATAATTCCTGTATTCTCCCGGATTATAGATCTCGGCGATAAATATCAGTTCCGGATGTTCGGCTTTGATTTGCGGAATCACCCATCCCCAGAATTCTACAGGAACCATTTCTGCCATATCACAGCGGAATCCGTCAATGCCTTTGGCAGACCAGAACAGTAGGATGTCACGCATCTTTACCCATGTGTCCGGAATCGGTTCGAAGTGGCGGCTATGACCGTTCATGTAGTCTATACCATAATTCAGTTTCACAGTTTCATACCAGTCATTGGAGTTGGGCCATGCGTCAAAACGGTCATTACCGGTTGCTTTTGCCGGAAATTCTATGTAAGGTTCCGCTGCGCCACGGTGCAGGTCGATATTACCTTCCAGTTTTGTATCTGGAATATAATAGAAATTATTGTTGGGGCTGAATGCTTTTGTCATATCATCTTTTTCACCCAAATCGGTTACTCCTTCAGGCTTGGCGTCTGAACCATATTGGCGGGCTACATGGTTGGGGACAAAATCAATGATGACTTTCAATCCGGCTTTGTGGCTTCGTTTTACCAGATTCTCGAACTCTTTCATACGGTCCGGGATACTGGTTGCCAAGTCAGGGTCTACATCATAATAATCCTTGATGGCATACGGTGATCCGGCCTTTCCTTTTACTACTGCAGGATGATCGGGTTTGATACCATAGCGGGTATAATTGGTTTGGGTAGCATGTTCAATGATACCTGTATACCAAATATGTGTAGCACCCAGTGTTTTGATCTCGCTTAAAGCCTTTGTCGTGAAATCGGCCATTTTTCCGCAACCGTTTTCCTCCAAAGAACCATTAGGCTTACAACGCAGGCTGTTGTTCCCGAATAAACGGGTGAATACCTGATAGATAATAATTTTTTCTTGTGTATCCATTTTATTCTTTTTTTGTTTATCTCCAAATCGTTCCATTCTCCAGGAGTAATCTGTCCAGGAGTTCCGTTGCCGTATTGTATCCTTTTTCGAATATCTCTTCGGCTCTTTCCAGCTCCCTGTTGCTGTATTCTTCCAGTCCGTATGATTCGATCAGCAAATCTGCAATCCCTTTTTGAGGCAGTGTATTGGCTTGGAAAATAAAATGATAGGCTCTGAGTGCGATGCTTACCACATTCTTGCTATATTCATCTGCTACCAGCGGGTCTACATTGAGTGCTATCACTTTCTCGCATTCTTTGCGGATGGGGCTTACCGGCAGGTTCATCAAGATTCCTCCATCTACATAATATGTATTGTTGATGCGTATGGGGGCAAACAAGATAGGCATACAGCAGGAAGCAGCCAGCCTTTCGGCTATTTTCCCTTTTTTAAAAGAAACGATGCGTCCGTGATCCAAATCGGTAGCGGTAATAATAGTGGGGATTTTTAGTTCTTCTATCATTTTCGACTCCAGGTTGCTGTTTAAGAAATCAATGAAACTGTCCAGTTTCAGCAGACCTTGTTTGTTGATAGAAAAAGTGGTCAGTTCTTTGAATGAATGGTGCTCAAAAAGTTCAACAATATGAAAAGGTTCTTTGCCGTCGGCATAGAAGACGGCGGCAAGAGCACCTGCACTTACTCCGGAAAGTATTTCCGGCTTGATGCCATGTTCATGCAAAGCCTGCATAATCCCCAAATGGGCAAATCCTTTTATAAATCCTCCGCTCAGGGCATAACCAATGTTATATTTAAATTCATTCATAGTCTGATCTCGTTTAGATACCGACAAACTTACGAATATTTTTGTGAAATGCCATAAAAAAATACGGATTACTCAGTATATTCCGGTAATCCGTATAAAATTTATAATAACTGAAATTTATTTATCAAGCAATACCGTGTGCGTTGACCGATCCATCAATTTTCTTGATCAGTCCTTGCAGTACAGCACCCGGTCCGCATTCAGTAAAGTCATCGGCACCATCGGCAACCATATTCTTCACAGTCTGGGTCCAGCGTACGGAAGCGGTGAGTTGAGCCACCAGATTTGCCTTGATTTCAGCGGGATTTGTGTGAGGTAAAGCGTCCACATTCTGATATACTGGGCATTTCGGAGTATGAATTTCAGTAGCGTTGATAGCAGCTTCCAGTTCCACTTTGGCGGGGTTCATCAGCGGAGAGTGGAAGGCGCCTCCCACTTTCAACGGCAGGGCGCGTTTAGCACCGGCAGCTTTCATTTGCTCGCAAGCCTTGTTGATCCCTTCGATAGAACCTGAGATGACAATTTGTCCCGGGCAGTTATAATTGGCAGCCACTACCACTTCTCCTTCTTTAGAAATCGCTTCACAGATTTCTTCTACTTTTTCGTCAGGCAACGCAATGATGGCAGCCATCGTAGAGGGTTGTGCCTCACAAGCTTTCTGCATAGCCATAGCACGTGCATAAACCAGTTTCAGACCATCTTCGAAAGACAATGCTCCGGCTGCAACCAATGCGGAAAATTCGCCTAGCGAGTGTCCGGCAGTCATTTCAGGTTTGAAATCATCACCCATGCAAAGAGCGGAAATTACCGAGTGCAGAAAAACGGCAGGCTGAGTTACCTTAGTCTGGCGCAAGTCTTCGTCAGTACCTTCAAACATGATGTCTGTGATACGGTATCCTAAAATGTCGTTTGCTTTTTCAAAAAGTTCTTTGGCTAAAGCCGAGTTTTCGTACAGGTCTTTACCCATACCTACAAACTGTGCTCCCTGTCCGGGGAATACAAATGCTTTCATATTTTTCCTATTTTGGTTTAAAAACGTTGCAAAGTTAATTATTTCTTTCGGAACTACGGAATAATAATGAGGCAATTTGCTAATATGCTGCGTTATGTACCGCATGGTAATTAGCGCATAGACAAATTATTTCATTATTTTCATCGGGACAGGTGCGTAAAAGTGATTCAGCGGACCGTGTCCTTCGCCTATATGCACGTCTTTCCCGGCGTGGATGCCTTTGGTGACATATGCTTTTGCATGTTCTACGGCCTGCGGCATATCATATCCCAGTGCCAGAAAAGTAGCAATGGCGGAAGAAAGAGTACATCCTGTTCCGTGTGTGTTTTTGCTTTCTATCTTGTCTGAAATAAAGAGATGAGGCTTGTCTTCTCCAACTATTTGTAATACATCGCACATCTTGTCGCCCTCCAAATGTCCTCCTTTCAGTAAAACGGATCCGCAACCGAACTTTAATAATTCCGATGCGGCAGCTTTCATTTCGTCCACATAGCCTATGCGGTGTTCCGTCAATACTTCCGCCTCACTCAGATTGGGTGTAATCAGGCTGGCCAGAGGCATCAGTTCCCGGGTCAGTGCACTGATGGCGTCCTCTTCTATCAGCCGGTGTCCGCTGGTCGATACCATGACCGGATCGAACACAACGAAGCGGGGCCGGTATGTACGAAGGCAGGAGGCTATGGTCTTGACTATTTCCACATCATTAATCATACCTATTTTAACAGCATCCGGACGGATATCTTCCATTACGGCTTCTATCTGGCCACGCACATATACCGGTGGTACGGGATGTATGGCACGTACTCCCAAAGTGTTTTGTACGGTGATTGCAGTAATGGCTGTCGCAGCATAACCACCCAAGGCGGAGATTGTCTTCAGGTCAGCCTGTATACCGGCTCCTCCGCTGCAATCGGAGCCTGCTATACTTAATACACAAGGATATTTCTTCATATAAATCTCATTTTGACAAAGTATTTGCAAAGATAACGAATAATCTTGTTTTAAATGTTTGCACAAGTGAAGGGAATCAATTATTTTTGCTAAACATAAAATAAAGTAAAAATAAGGGGAATGAAAAGAATCCTAGTAACGGGAGGCGCAGGATTTATAGGGTCACATCTATGCACTCGTCTGATAGAGGAAGGTAATATTGTTATATGTTTAGACAACTTTTTCACGGGGAGTAAAGAGAATATAAGTTACCTGACCGGGCATCCGCGCTTTGAACTGATAGAACACGATATAATTAATCCGTTTTGGACGGATGTGGACGAGATATACAATCTGGCATGTCCCGCCTCTCCTATACATTATCAGCATGATGCTATCAAAACGGCGAAGACGGCTGTCTTCGGCACGTTTAATATGTTGGGACTGGCGAAGCGTAACAAAGCAAAAATACTTCAGGCTTCTACCAGTGAGGTGTATGGTGATCCGTTGTCGCATCCCCAGAGGGAGGGAGATTGGGGGAATGTGAATCCCATAGGCTACCGGTCTTGTTATGATGAAGGAAAACGTTGTGCCGAAACTTTGTGCATGGATTATTACCGTCAACATGGTGTTTTGGTAAAAATAATCCGCATATTCAATACGTATGGCCCTAATATGCTGACCGATGACGGACGTGTAATTTCCAATTTTGTGGTACAGGCATTGCAAGATAAAGATATAACCATTTATGGAGACGGAAAACAGACGCGTAGTTTTCAGTATATAGATGATCTGGTGGAAGGAATGATGCGTATGATGGCTACGGAAGATCATTTCACAGGACCGGTGAATATCGGTAACCCTTGCGAATTTTCCATATTCGAACTGGCTCAGAAGATACTGGAACTGACCCGTTCTCATTCTAGCATTATTTTCGAACCTTTACCTCATGATGACCCTCGTCAGCGCAGGCCGGATATTACTCTGGCAAGAGAAAAGCTGGATTGGGAGCCTCACATTCATCTGGAAGAGGGGCTGACGAAAGTGATTGATTATTTTAAAAGTGTTCTGGCTAAATAATATATACCTATGACACCGGATGTAAATGTTGTAATAAGTCATTCTGAGTACACTGTTTTAGTTGTGGATGATGTGGTTTCTAATGTCTTGTTGTTAAAAGTGTTGTTAACAAACGAGAAGTTTAAGGTGATAACTGCCGGTAATGGAAAGGAGGCATTATCTCAGGCGGTCAATGCCCGCCCCGATTTGATTTTGTTGGATGTCATGATGCCCGAGATGAATGGTTTTGAAGTTGCCGAACGATTGAAAGCCGATCCGGAAACACAACATATTCCTATTATATTTCTGACAGCTTTGAATACCACCGCCGATATAGTGAAGGGTTTCAAGGTAGGTGCGAATGATTTTATATCCAAACCTTTTAATAAGGAAGAGCTTGTGATCCGTGTTACTCATCAGATATCCCTGGTTGCCGCCAAACGGATCATCATGGAGCAGACGGAAGAACTGCGTAAGATTATTATGGGGCGCGACAAGTTATATTCTGTTATCGCGCATGACCTGCGTTCACCCATGGGATCCATTAAGATGGTGCTCAATATGTTGATACTCAGTCTTCCGTCCGAACAGATCGGTAAGGAAATGTTTGATATGCTGAGCATGGCCAATCAAAGTACGGAGGATGTTTTCTCTTTGCTGGATAATTTGCTGAAATGGACTAAAAGCCAGATAGGCAAGCTGAATGTCGTTTATCAGGACTTTGATATTGTGGGGAATATTGCTTCGGTTATCGAAATTTTCAATCTGGTAGCCGGTATGAAGAATATAAAGGTGAACTTCCCGGTGCACGGAAAGATTGAGGTACATGCCGATATGGATATGATGAAGACTATCTTGCGTAATCTTCTCAGCAATGCGATCAAGTTCAGCTATAATGATTCCGAAATTCTGGTTAATGCTGGAATAGAGGGTGATAAAGTCATAGTCAGTGTAAAAGATACTGGAAAAGGCATGGGTGAGGAAGATCAAAAGAAATTGTTGAACACGGAAACTCATTTCAGCAAATACGGAACGAATAATGAGGAAGGTTCCGGATTAGGCTTGTTGTTATGTCAGGATTTCGCTGTTAAGAATGGTGGGCATTTATGGTTTGAGTCTGAAGAGGGGAAAGGTTCCACTTTCTTTTTTTCGGTAGCTTTGAAGAAGTGATTTATCAAAGTCCCACCTCCAGATATACCGGGTTATGGTCACTCATATCATAAGGAATCACCTTATATTTTATACCTTCCAATAAGGTGGAATGGAACAAGTAGTCTATCCGTAGTAAATGGTGAACCCCCCGGTAAGTGGCTCCGTACCCTTCTCCTGCGGTTTGAAATCCGTCTTTCAAGCCGCTTTTCAGCGTTTCATAAGTAAAAGTTCCCGGAGGGTCATTGAAGTCACCGCATACAATCAAGGGATATTCCGTGGCATTGATTAGCGAACTGATTTGTTCAGCCTGTCCGGCACGTCTGACAGTATTTTCCCGGAAGTTGTCAGAATAGTCCAGATAAATGGCTCTTTCCTGTTCCTCATCTTGTGCTCCCCGAGCCTGTGCTGCTTTGGAACGCATTCTGTCAAAGTTGGTAGTCTGCATGTGCACGTTGATGATGCGTATCGTCATACCTTTTACATCCAGGTCGGCCCAGATGGCTCCGTTATTGGTATTCGGAAATTCTATTGTTTGTGACTGTTTGATGGGGTAGCGGCTGTAAATGGCCTGACTCAATCCTTCGGGGATAAACGAGTAAGGGAATGTTTTAGCATACGTATTCTGTAAATCCTGTTCCGTAAAGTCGCCATTACCTCTATATTCCTGAAAACAAAGTACGTCCGTTTCCTCCTTGTTCATCATCTCGGCAAACTCTTTGGCGGAGAATCCCGTGATTTCATTTCCAAATGAGTGGACATTGTAAGTCACTATTTTCAGTCTGTTTTCGTTAGCATACTTGGTAGGGTTATAAATTTGGTACATGGAAGTGATGTATTCGTAGTTTACCATCAGCCCCGTCAATGGAATCCATAACCAATACCGGAGTCTGATGAGCCAGTAAGTAAATAATATCGTATTGACAACCACCAGTATAGGTTTGCTTAAAGCAACGTACGCGGCGAACATATTCTCTACCGGATTTATTTTACCTGAGAAATAAGCGAAGATGGAAAGTCCCAGAATGAAGATTGTGAACAGGATAGATAAAAAATAGGCAAATTTGTATACGGCTAATCTTCCCATAAATTACTTTTGTTTTAGATACTTGTTTATAGTCATTTTCAATAAGTCGGCAGATACCGGTTTGGTTAAAAAATCATTGCATCCGCTTTCTATGGCAGCTATTTTGTCTTTTTCATATGCGTATGCGCTTACAGCGATGACAGGTACGTCGGCAGACATTTCCCGGATGGCTCTGGTGGCGTCCAGACCATTGATGTTAGGCATTTTTATATCCATCAAAATCAAGTCGGGTTTGTATTGTTCATAGAATATGATAGCCTCCATGCCGTCATGAGCATGCACCAGTTTGTATATTTTTCCGATCATAGCCTCTATTAAGTCATAATTGCTTTGATAGTCTTCCGCCACTAGGATGGTCATCTCCTGATGGGAAGTTCTGCTGTTGTCTTTAACGGAAGCTGGTGGAAGTTTTTCCTCCCATTTCATATCTCCGTTTGCTGAAATGTAAGGCAATGTAAAAGTGAATGTGGTTCCGGTTTCCATTTTTGATTGTACAGCTATTTTTCCTCCTAACTTTTCTACAATGATTTTGCTGATGGAAAGACCCAGTCCTGTACCTTGCACCTGGTTGTTGGCCATGATGAAACGGTCGAATATCTTGTCTATCTTGTCATCGGAAATACCGCTTCCGGTATCGGCTATATGAAAAACAATTTCTTTTTCCGTCAATTTATATCCGAAGCTGATAGAACCTTTGGCTGTGAATTTTGTAGCATTACCTATCAGGTTGGAGAAAACCTGGAACAAGCGGTTCCTGTCTGTCGAGATAACCAGTGACGGATCGGACTCTTCGAAAACAAGCTCCACCCCAGGCTGACACCTGAAACTATACGTGTTTTTTACATCCTCACATAAAGTATAAAGGGATACAGGCGCATAGTTGAACTCCATCATGCCCGATTCAATCTTCGACAGGTCCAAAATCTCGTTGATAAGTTCCTGCAAGCGCATGTTGTTTTTTTCTACAATATCGTAATACTGCAATCTTTCCTCGGCGTTTTCCGTTTCGGCTATAATGCGTGAGAATCCCAGAATGGCATTCAACGGCGTACGGATTTCATGGCTCATATTGGCAAGGAAGGCAGATTTCAGCTGGTTGGAGCGTTCTGCTTTCCAAACAATTTCGGATGTGTTCTGTATATATCCTTCCAATACGGTCCTTTGCATATATACCTCTTTGTGGTATGTTTTTATTCTCATATTGACGGTCTTTCCGTCAATAAGGAGTCTATAGTTTACGGTATTGGAAGCATCTTTCTCCTTCAGGTTTTCTTCCAGCCATTGACTGAAACGGTCCTTGTCATCAAGGTGCATATAGTTCATGTATTCATCTATGGAAATCTGTTTCTGTTCCTCATCGTTACAGAATATCCGGGTGTATCCCGAGTAAGTGAAGAGCCGTGTGGACGAATCGTATGCCCATAATCCTATTCTTGCGGCTTTTTCTACTTCGCACAAATCTTTTTGCTTTTTTTCCAGTTTCAGCCTGACGACACTCCGGCCTGTGATATCCCTGTATTGAAAAAGAAAATGCTCCTCATCATACTTGCTGATAATACATTTGTAGTATTTCACGTCATCTTCCAATATTAATTTGTAATTCCGTGCGGAAGGTTTGTCTCCTGCCCGTACTTTGATGAATTCCGCATACATCTCCCGTGCCGTTTCTACGGGGAAATAAGAGAATATATTTCTCCCTATAATATCTTGTTCTTTTATAAAGAAGTCCGTCGTATTAGCCTTGAAGTCTAAACAGGTGCCGTCTTTATATACGAAAAACATAGTATCAGCCGTAATTTCCAGAATTTTGTCTGCATACTGCTTATCGTGCAATATATTACTCGGAATTTTCATATTAATAGTATGATTCTCAATATACTGTTTCTCTTAGCGAATTTAGATGCGTGATATTTGTTACTGACAGCAAATATACAAAAAAAATATTGTTTATATCATTTTATATCGTAATTTTGCAAGGTAATCAATGAAAAGAAGAAATGAAAAAGATTTTGGTAGCTGAAGATACGGAAAGTAATTATCTCTTATTATCTATAATTTTAAGAAAGGAGTATGAAGTTCACCGTGCCCATGATGGGCAGGAGGCTATTGAGAAATTTGAGAGTTGCCGGCCCGATATGATTTTGATGGATATAAAGATGCCTGTTATGGACGGTTTGGAAGCTACCAGAAGAATTCGTCTGAAGGGAGGGACACTTCCCATCATAGCTCTTACCGCCAATGCATACGACAGTGACCGTGACAAGGCTTTTGAAGCCGGATGTGACGATTATATGGCCAAGCCGATCATGGCTCCCGCTTTGCGTGAGATGATAAAAAAGTATTTTGGTGAGTAAATATTATGCCCTGCGGGACTTTTCCCATGTTCCGCCGGCATGTCTCTTCAAATAGAAGAAACCTTTTATCACATTGATGTTCATGAACAGGAAATAGTAGGGAATATAAAGGAATTTGTTCTTTACGGACTTGGCAGACAAGAGGCTGCCATAAACTCCCCCGAGGTAGAATGCGGATTGCAGCAGAAGAAAAAGAAAATAAACCGGGAGGCTTTCACTACAGACAACCAGCAGGATATTCAAGGGAAAGAGCAGAAACAAGGCGACCGGGGTTACCGACCATCTCAGCACGCGATGGGAAACATATTGAAAACTGAGGATTCCATAACGTAGCGGATTCAGCAGTTCTTTCAAACGGTAGACAGACTGCAATCCTCCTGCCGCGATACGTACTTTTCTTTTTTCCTCTTCTTTCATATCGGCCGATCCGCTTTCCAAGGCATATGCCGTATCACAATATGCTATCGTATACTGCTTCATGGCGATACGCAGGGACAACATAAAATCATCCAGTAGGGTATCCTCAGGCATTTCCTCATATAACGGGGTGCGGATGGCGAATAATTCTCCGGCAGCACCTATGGCGGAATAGAGCTGATAATCCATTTTTTTCAGCCATGATTCATATTTCCAGTACAATCCTTCTCCTCCGGAAACAGCTCCTCCGGTACTGTACATGTCTACCCGTTTTTCTCCTGCCACGCATCCCACCTGCGGATGGTTAAAACATTTTACTATCTCGCGAACGGCCTGCGGATTAATAAATGTATTGGCGTCTGTGAATATGACCAAAGGCGTGGTGACAAATCCCATTCCCCGGTTCATAGCGGCTGTTTTTCCTTTTCTTTCGGGGACGAACAATAGGGTGACATCGGGATACGCTTTTAATTTTTCATTGGTTCGGTCATTGCTGCCGTCCGTTACCCATACGATATGCAGTTTCTCTTTGGGATAATCCAGTTCGTGGCAGTTTTTCATCTTTCCGTTTACTACCTGTTCCTCATTATAGGCGGTGATGAACAGGGTGATTTCGGGCAGGGCGGTGTTGTTGCCGTTCCGGCAGGTTTCTTGCTCCGGTTCGTCCGTATCGTAGAAGAAAAGAAAACTTTGTTTTATTTTTACCAATATCCACAACAAGATTCCGTATCCCACATAGGTGTAGAATACAATGAACAGGAGGACGAAGAAGAGGATTTCAAGGGTGTTCATGCTAGTATTTCTTTATATATTGTCAATATTTCTCTGGCTGTGTTCTCCCATGAGAACCGACGGACTCTTTCTAATCCATATGCAGTTTGTGACTCATAGAATTCCGCATTTTCTTCTAAATGAAGGAGGGCGGAAGCAATTTCCTCCGGGTCGAACGGATTGACCAGAATACCCTCCGGTCCTGTGATTTCGGGCATGGCGGAAGTGGTTGAGGTGATGACGGGAGTTCCGCAGGCCATCGCCTCCAGAATGGGGATGCCGAAACTTTCGCGTAAAGACGTGTATATAAAGACGGATGCTCCACTATAAACAGCAGGTAGTTCTGTGTTTGGAATGTATCCGGGATGATACAGCATTTTTTTTATTTCTTGTAATCCTTGCCGGTTCAGATATTCGTCTATGATCTCTTCTTTCAGGTCGGCGATAAGCAAGGGAAGGGGCTGACGGGATTTTTTTAAATAAATACCGTATGCCTGCAATACCCTTGCCGTATTCTTCTTGGGATCGGTATTTCCTAAAAAGAACAGGTAAGGATGTTTCTTTATGTATCGGGCAGTGGTGGCTTGTGCGTTCCGTATGGGTATGAAATGTTGTGAATAGCCGTTGTGTACGGCGACAAGCAGTTGTCTGTCAATGTGCAGGAAATGACTGATGCGGTTGCATTCAAAATGAGAAACGGTAATGATTCTTTTGCATCTAGTAAGAATTTGGGGAACAATGATTCTTCGGTAGAAACGTCCCAGTCTTTGGTACATGGACTGGTTCTTGCCTTGTTTTTTTTCTAGAAAGATAATGTCGTGCAGTGTAAGCACCAGTGGAATGTTTCCATACACAGGGGCAGTGTTACTTGTGCAGTGCAGCAGGTCGGGTTTGATTTTTCTCAAAGCCAACGGCAGTCCTATCTGTTCCCAAAGCGGATAGGACGGCCAGTTGACGGTCACGATATGCACGTTGGCGGATTCCTGCAAACAAATATCATCTCCCGGGCTGACCAGTATGAAGTATTCGTTTTGTTTGTCTATCTTTTGCAGTTCCCGGATGGTTTCCAGAGCTACATAGTCCATGCCATGCTTTTCTTTTCTGAAGATGCGTTGGGCTTCTATTGCTATTTTCATCTGTCGTTACTTTATCAGGTTAGAATCTTCGTCCTCGTAATTGTTTTTGCTATAGAAAAGAGCCGTGAAGCTTCTTAAACCTTTTATGGCTCGTTTTTTGAAACTGCTAAACAGGGATCCGTCGGCCGAGACAGTACCATAGCCGGTAAGGACACGGGCTTTGCGGGCGGTGACGAATCTTAATTTTCCGTATTTTTTCAATGCCAGTGCCAGGGAGCCGTCTTCTCCGCGGAGTATGTCTGTCCGGAATCCTTCTTTCCGGGCTGTTTCCGTGTGGAAGGCAAAAGCCATTCCACGTACATTGAGTTCCGGTCTGTTCAGATTTTGTATTTTCAAATAGAGGTCACGCAGTGTTTCATAGAAGAAAAGTCCTAAATGATGTTCATTAGGAAGAAAACTCCACAGGGCGTATGCACCTGCCACTTCTTTGTCCTGTAAGACCTTTATCATGGTACTGATGTACTGGGGCGGATAAAGGGTGTCGGCATCTATGCAGAGATGATACTTCCCCCGGGCATGGTTCAGTCCGCATTGCCGGGCAAAACCGGGACCTTTCCGGTATTCATTGAAGTAGGTGACTCCTAATTCTTTTAGTACCTCTTCGGTGTGATCGGTAGAATGATTATTGATGACTAGTATTTCTACAGGATAGTTATGTTGGTTTTCACATAAAGACCACAGGCAGCTCAATATCCTCTTTTCTTCATTATGGGCGATGGCGACCACCGAAACCAGAGGAGCATGAGTTGCAAGCTGCCGGATCTTGTCTTTCACTTGGTTGATAACCGCTTGTGGGGCTTGGGTGAAAGGCTTGTCATAGATGGATAAATAGTCAGCGTACCACTTCATGCGTTTTTATATATTCGGACAGTGTGACCGGATTCCGGTGATTACTGAATCGTGATTTGAATTTGTTTTTGAGGATATAGAACAGGGCTTGAATCATCTTTTTCATTTCCGTCAGGGCGGAACGGCGGGGATATAGTTTCTCCACCATTTCCCGGTTCCATTTGTTGAGGAAGAAAGAGGAGTAGTATTCATCTTCGGGATTGACTAGTATCTCCACTTCCTCTTTCCACTCATAGCGGTTCAAGGTTATATCTCCTTCCGTCAGCCACAGCAGTTTGTAGGGGAGGGATTGGAAAGGCAGATAATTCAGGAATAATTCTCCATAGTCGTTTTCATAGTTTCCCGGCATCTTGTTTTTTTCATAGAAGACCAGTTTGTTGTCTATATCCAATATAACCCATTTATGTGATTTTTTGGGAAACAAGTATTCGCCCAGCAGACTGGGAGTTTCTATGTATCCCCGTCGGGCTACCCTGCATAATTCTTTGACAAAAGCTTCGGGATGTTCCACGTGTTCCAATACCTGATTGCATATTACGTAGTCAAACTCCTTGTCTTTGAAGGGCAGGTTTTCTCCATCGGCATGTACAAAGGTCTGATGAGGGTATATTTTCACGTCACCGCAACGGTGGTAATTGGTGTCAATAAATTTTTCGGCTATCACGTTGGAGCGATACGTCGGATTATGGCCCGGACCTATTTCTAGCACTTTGTCGTTTTTATTTATATGGATGTCTCCTCTGTCGTAGGGGGAATCTGTTTTCATTGTTCTGTTCCGTTTAATAAGTTGTTGAATAGCTGAATCCATTGTTGCATTATTACATCTTCAGCAAAACGTTGTACATTGATACGGGCTTTTTTCCCCATTTCTTTTCTTATTTGTTTGTTTTCAATCAGATAATTTATTTTTTCGGCCAGTTCTTCTGTTTTTCCATTTTCGACCAATAGTCCGTCTTCCCCGTCCCGGATGATATCTTTAGGTCCGCATGGACAGGCGAATGACACGGCAGGTACTCCGCATGTCATTGCTTCCGCTATGACCATTCCGAATCCTTCAAATCTGGAACTTGATACAAAGATAGAACTTTCACGGTATTTACAGAACATATCCGGGGTTGCATTTTCAAGAAAAAGGTTCTTTAATTTCAATTTTCCGGCCAGTACTTGATATGCAGTCTTATCCCCTTTGCCATATATATGTAATTCCCAGTCCGGATGCTGGTCACAGACTTTGCTCCATGCTTCCAGTAACAAATCGAATCCTTTTTGATAAGTATATCTTCCGGCTGCGGTTATCCGTTTATTGTTCAAGTCGCTGAATGTTCCGGATTGAAAGGGTAGAGGGTTGCTGATAACTTTTACATTTTGCAGTTCGGACCAGTTCACTCTGTCTTCTTCACTCAGCACAACGAACTTATCCAACTTTTTTAAATGCCTCACCAGACTTTTCATCCATAATTTGGCAAAAAGTTCCTTGACGAAGTTGCTTTCGTCCTTTTCAAAATTACGATAGTTTTTTCGGTTCACGTGTAGCTCCCCTATCTTTTTACTTCCATCTTTGAGGGAAGTGATAAAGTTTATTTCCCGTCGTAACAAAGAAACTGTGATGTCCGGTTTGAGGTGAGACAAAGCGGCAGAGAGCTTGCGTCGGTATATTCTTTGTTTTTTCAGATAAACCGGCACTTTTTTCCAAAGAGGAAGTTCCCATAATTCTTCAAAGTCTATATTCAGTTGGATGATTTTTACTTTGGGCGATAAAGTATAGCAGGGAGGCTTGCCTTTTCCGTCAGTCAGCAAAATATATATGTCATAATTACCATTCTCCGCCAGATAATTGGCTTTGGTGGTCAGTACCCTTTCCACTCCTCCGGGGATATGGAGAGAGGGGGTACAATAGGCGATTCGGATCATAGGCGGGAGTATTACAGGTTGTTTATTACTTTCATCATTTGTTCTTTCCATGACAGGTTTTTAATGGAATCCCTTATTCTGCAAGGAGACAGATCCAGTTCCATATAGAACCGGATAAGCCGGCGGATATCTATGGGACTTTCATCGGCCGGAACTTTCAGTATATAAGGCATCTTGTCAAAGTCTCCATCTGTTTCTGAATATACAAAAGGTATTCCCCGTGCTGCATATTCTCTGTTTTTTAATGTTTTGATTTTGTCGATGCCGCTGCGGTGGCGTGCCAGACTGCCGATGGCAAAGTCTGCTTCGTTGAATAATTCGTCTAGTTCCTCATTCATTTTTTGTCCGTGGAAGATGACATATTTCTCTATATGATATTTGTTGATAAGTTCATAAAATCCGGGAGCGTGTTGTGAGTCATGCATTTCGGATTTCCATATACCGCCTGCGATGTGGAAAAATACGGTTGTGTTTGCCGGGTTTTGGTAATATTTACCCAAACCGTCTATCAGGCGGTCGTAACCGTGCCAATAATGTACTTCGGCCACTCCTAATAGATGAATGACAGAGGTATTTTTAGAAAGCATCTTTTTCAGCGGGATGGAATCAAAGTCAACTCCATTGGATATCTGAATGGTACGTTGGCCGAATATACGGTGATAGTCTGAGAAAGTGACGATGGCGTTCACGTGTTTTGCCAGTGTCTTTCGGAATACTTTATCCACTTGTATCCCCAGGCGTGTGGTCAGTGGAAAACCGGTGTATTCGCTGTCGTAAGGATAGGTGGGTATTTCCATCGCTATTTTAATTCCGGCTTTCCTTAGTTTGCTGAACAGCCGGATGGTGAACGGATTTGCATTATGGAAAGAGCGTACGTAGATTAATTCCACTTGATGTGTTACAGCATAGCGGTATATGCATTGGTAGGAAACTCTCCTTTTCGCCGCAGCTGGTTTGCCTGTTCCGTAGTCGTCTATTATTTCATCGTTTATCATCCTTACCCGGTGGCCGTTGTCCGCTATGCTGTATGTGCATAAACTGACCCGGTGTCCACATGTTTCAAAGCCTTTAACCTGATACAGGATCTTTTTGCTGATGCCGCTGTAAGGGGATAGTCCGTGGAAAAGGAGATAGATGATATTCATAGTCGGGTAGTTGTTAAAGTGTTGAATAGTTCATCCCACAGTTTCATCACTTCTTCGCGTAAATAACGTTGGATATTCTTTTGGGCCTGCTTTCCCATCCGTATGCGTTTGTCCGTATCCTCTATCAGCCGGCATATCGCGTCAGCCAGTTCGTCCGTGTTTCCGTTCTTCACCAGTATTCCGTCTTCTTCCGGAGTGATAATCTCGGCAGGTCCGTATGGACAGTCGAATGAAATGCAGGGAACACCACATGCCATCGCTTCCAGAAGTGCCATCGGTAATCCTTCAAATCGTGAACTCATGACGTATATGGAACTTTCCAGATATTTTTCTTGAATGTTTTTTGTCGGAGGGCATAGTGAAAAACTGTTTTCTATATGATGCTTTTCAATAAGCTCTTGCAGACTGTTCCTATCCTGTCCTTCTCCGTAAATGCGGATATGCCAGTCGGGATGCTTCCGATTGACTTTGATCCAAGCTTCAATCAGGCGGTCATACCCCTTCTGTTCGCTGTATCTTCCTATGCTGATGATTCTTTTTTCCAGGCAGGAACTCCCTTTTTGGGGTGAGAAAGGTAAGAAGTTTGGTATGACACAAGCCTTCTTCACTTCTTTCCAATTATCCGCATCATGTTGTGTCAGAACAACCAGTGCGTCCAGTTTTTTTACAGCTTCCTCCTGTTTCTTTCTCCAATGCCGTGCGATTTGCTTGTATGGGAATCCCCGTTGTTCCATCAGATGCAGGTTACGAGTGTACGGTTTAGCTATATGGGATTCTCCTATTTTTACGCTTCCATCGTCCAGTTGTGTCAGAAAATCCAATTCTCGGCCCAATGTGCTGATGACGATATCCGGCTTCAAGGTTTTCAGCCAATACTCCAGCTTCTTTCTGTACAGGTACATCAGGGTAAAATAATAATATCCTCTTACTAACAGGTTGTGATGATACTGTCTGTCAAAATCAATCGCTATGTCAATGTGCCTGATTCTGGGAGATATCGGGAAAACGGGCGGTCGTTCTTTTTGTGAATCTGTGATAATAAATACATCCTGATGCATTTCGTCAGCCAGATAGTTCGCTTTTTGGATGATGCTCCGGTCTGCGCCTCCCACGGTGCATAGTGCTGTGTATAGATAAACGATGGTCATTTTTCAGTCAGTTTATGAAACAACATTTCCCATTGCGGCATGATGTTTCGGAGTGAGTAGCGTTTTATATTTTGTTTAGCTCTTTTGCCAAAAGCTTTTCTTTCTGCTTCATGTTCTATCAAGTGGCAAAGAGCGTTGGCAAATCCTTGTATGTCTCCGTTTTTAACGAGGAGTCCGTCTTCCTGGTTTCTAATGATTTCCGATGGACCGAAAGGACAGTCGAAAGAAACACAAGGAACACCCAGACTCATGGCTTCGATCAAGACCAGTCCAAAACCTTCGTAATTGGAGCTTAGGGCCAGAATGGAACTGTTCAGGTATTCTTGCGTTATGTTTTGTGTAAAAGGATGAATTGTGATGGAGTGTTCCAGCTTTCTGTCTTTAATCTGCCGGGTTAAGCTATCCTTATAAAATCCTTCACCAAATATATCCAGTATCCAGTCGGGGTGGCGTTTCTGCACGATATTCCATGCGTCAATCAGTCTGTCGAATCCTTTTTGCCAGGTCAGTCTGCCTGCCGCTATTACACGGGGAGCCTCACAGGAGCTGATTGTTTGTATATCAATAGAGGTGGTGTTCGGAATGATATGTATATTCGGATGTTGTCCCCACATGGCGGCATCTCCTTGTGTCAGTGTGACTATAGCATCGCTGTATCGTTTTACATCACGGAAACATTGGTAGCTGACGTATCTGTCTTTTATATCTTTAAAAAAGCTCTTTTTGCGGTTTGCAGGTATCCGGGTGTATATTTTGGCGCAATGTGATTCAATGATTTTCTTTGCCTTGCAGTTTAATTTACAGATCAAATCCGCTTTGAAACTGGTATTTCCTGATATGATATCGGGATTGATGAGCTTGATCTCTTTTTTTAATTTTTGTTCGAATTTATGGTTCAAAGTCCATCCCACTTTCAATTGTTCGAGAAGCGGATGCTGGTATTGCAAATGAAACTTTGTATCCAGATCGATATGTTCCACTTTGTCGGATAACGGGAAAGAAAGAGGATGATTGCCTTGGGAAGAAGTGATAAGATAGACCTCGTGCCCATAAATTTCGGCCAAGTAATTCATCTTATCTGTTAAAATCCGCTCCATGCCTCCTATACGGGCTATAGAGTCGTATACATATACTATTTTCATTCCCCTGATTTGTTTTTCCGTAAAAATAGTGTATTCTTTTTATATATCCAATAAGAAGTTGTTGAAATTCCTGTCCATATCCGTTTTTTTATGGAATGTCGGCTGTATTCGGAGTAAAGAGTGGGTTTCAAGGGATGAAGATGGGTCTATTTAGTAATTAAAGTCTTTGGAATGTTGTGAGTATCATTTGTTTTTGCGAATATTGCATTTTATAATGATTAGCAGATAATGATGAAAGAGATAACGGTGGTGATGCCGGTTTACAAGGTGGAAAAATACGTATCAGAATGTCTTGATTCCATAATCAACCAAACTTTTGATTGTTTTGAGTGTATCATCATTGATGATTGCTCTCCGGATAACAGTATGTGCCTGATAGAGGAAAAGCTGGCCGGATATAAAGGGAACATCAGTTTTAGAATCGTGAGAAATGAGAGGAATGAAGGAGTCTCTGCGGCAAGGAACAAGGGAATAGAACTATCCCGGGGTGGTTATCTTTTTTTTATAGATTCGGATGATATGCTTTATGAGAATTGCCTGGAGAAATTATGGGAGGAAACGAAAAGATATCCGGGGGTTGACTTGGTGCAGGGGGATTCTTATTCAGAAGGGATGGAAAACAAAAACAGTGATTTGCAAAGATATACGGAAGGACGGATACGTATCAACAAGCTGTTTCTGGATTCGAAAATAACATCCACTCCGGTCAACAGATTGATCAGAAAGGAGGTGCTGACAGAGAATGCCATTTATTTCAGGACGGGCATTTTGTTTGAGGACTTTTTGTGGTGCTATTTTCTGTATAAAAAGGTGGAAATGTTTGCTTCCGTCAATTCTTTTACTTATTTCTACAGGCGTTCAAATCCTTTCTCAACCATGAATAGGGCGAAAACGGACTTTGACAAGCCGGCAAAGGATTTTATTTTTATCTTGACCGTTTTTAATGAGCACATGGAACAGGAACTATATGCTGAAAATATCTGTTTCATTTTGAACAAGTTGATGCCGGTGGTGTATAATGCTGCTGTAATAGGGGTTACAAGGGAAAGTAATGATGCGATAGATAAGTTTAAAAGAAATCTGATAAGGAAACATTGCAGAGAGTTCCGGCCTATGGAGGTTTTGTATGAATTGAATTTGTTCTATCCTTTTTCTCTGCTTTTGAATTGGGGGATTTACAGACATCACATATTGTATAAATACGCTAATCTGATCAAATTGTATTATAAGATATGGGGAAGGTGGTATCTCTGAATCTTCTTGTGTAATGAATATTATTCCTTTAGGTTGGTAGTCTTCTTGTTACATTGGTTGTCGGTTTCTTTTGTAGCCGGTTCATTCATATGTGACAGGATAGCGGAAAAAGCATAATATAATTCTTTGAATGCTTGCAGGCGGAAGAAAAACAGGTATTCAAAAAAGTATTTGGCGGGGAGCCATTCTTTTGTTTTTGCCGAAGGGATACACCACGGAAGTGGTGACAGGTAATAGTGGATTTTTTCTTGTCGCAACAGTCTGTTGCATTTCATGCTTGCGTTGAACCGTATGATTAAACTCTCGCGGTCTTGTTTGGACATAGCAAGGGACTGGTCGGATTCGGTACAATAATAAATGATTCTTCTGTCTGTGGTTACTTTGGGGGCATATATACCGACAAGGCATGAAAAATACACATCGTTGGCTATTCTTGTTTCATCGAATTGAATGTGGAATGTTGACAGGAAGCTGCGCCTTATCATTTTGCCCCAAGGAACTTGAGATTGGTATCGCAGTTTGTTTTCCGGGTTTACATCATTGAAGAAGTTGGTATAGTAAGTTCCGCGTCGGCTTTCTTGGGACGGATCATCGGACATGACAAAACGTACATTGAAATAGATGACTTCATGGGGGCTGTCCATGTATTCGTTTAAGATAGTAAAACAATTGGCTGTAAAGAAATCATCTGCATCTGCAAAGATAATCCATTTGCCACGGGCGTGGGAGAGTCCTATGTTCCGTGCGTATCCTGCTCCTTTTCCCTCCTTAGTGAACAGGACTTCCGTATTTTTTCTGCCGTTTCCCGGAAAATGAGAAAAATCGACAGATTCGGAATTGCTGTTATCATCAATGATAATGATTTGAATTTCATCCCAAGTGGGAATTGAGCACAGACAGCGTTCCAGAAGACGGGGAGTATTCTTGTGCGGAATAATGATGCTGTAATGATAACTTGTGTTCTTTGTCATTCTTCTTCTTTTTGCAAAGATATTGATTTATATTCAGCATCATGCATTATCTTGTCAATATCTCGATGAGTATGAGAATCTTTCACTGAAAATTCTGGGTGATAATGCCCTCATGCCCTCACTGTGTGCACAACTGGTTGTTTATGAACTATTTGTATAGTGATGGTAAAAATTGTAACTCTCACTTATGCTCTCATGCCCTCACTGTTTTTGAGAACAGAATTTCACATAATCTATTTGTTATCAGTTATATATCCTTTTTTTATAAGTTGTTCCGGTTTAATATGAAGTAGGTCGTTCTCAGGCTTTTTCTTTGCAAAAAGTGCGTCTGAAGGGATCATACCTCTACGGAATATGGCGAATTTCCGGCAGCAGTAAAAAGATCAGGAGGTTTTAAAAAAAGCTCGCCATCTTTTTAAAAAAGAACAAGGTCTTTTTTTTATTTGACCTGTTGTTTTTGGGTGTGCAGGATTTCACATACGTACGTGTCGCTCTATGCGTATGTACGTGCCGCATATACCTGCTTTGTATTATATGATATTCTTTCCTCATTCCGCATTTATTTTCGTTTCTTTATCGTATCTTTGCGAAGAAAGAGTGTAATCTAAATTCCATGAGAATATTATTTTATTGTGATACTGTCTTCAGTTTCGGCGGAGTACAGCGTGTGTTGGCTGAAATAGCCAAGGCTTTGTCCGGAAAACATGAAGTCACGATACTGACCACGGATACTTGTACGGACTTGTCGATGTACGGATATGCCGAAAGTACCGTGCAGTTTGATTCTTTCTCTTATTCCACCTCCTCTTTCATCGAGCGTTTGTTATGTAAAAGCTATAGTTTTTTATATAAACATGGGTTGCCTCATACCCGGCTGACTTCGAAATGGTATGCTGCCAGTTTTTTCCCTTCTTCTTATAAACGGACATTGGCAAGGAAAATAAATGCCCGGCAATGTGATGTAGTCATCGGGGTACATGCTTTTATGGCTCTGCACCTCTCTGCTGTAAAGAACCGGATTCAAACAAAGACTGTTGGGTGGCTGCATAATTCTTATGGAGCATTCTTTGAGAAAGAAACTCCCTATTTGCCGGGATTGGATTATTTTTTTCAAGTCCAGATGAGGAAATTGGACGAGAGGGTGGTTTTAAGTCATGCAGATGCCGGTTGTTTCTTTCGGAAAATGAACCTGTGCTGCGAGGTGATATACAATCCTCTGACTGTACTGCCTAAAGGTCGGGGAAAGAAGGAATATAGAAGGATTTTGGCGGTCGGTCGTTTTTCATTCGGACATAAAGGATTTGATATTTTAATAAAAGCTTTTTCTGTTTTTGTGAAAACTCATCCGGACTGGACACTGGAAATTGTGGGGGAGGGTCCTGAGGAAGCGCTTTACCGTTCATTGATCAATGAATATGAACTGGAAAAGAACATGGCGCTGCATCCTTTTACGAAAGAGGTGCAGGAATATTATGCACATTCCAGTATGTATGTGCTGAGTTCCCGTTGGGAGGGATTCGGCCTGGTGATGATAGAGGCTATGGCGCACGGGTTACCTGTTATCGCATCTGATTTACCGATAACGCGCGAGTTGTTGAAAGACAAAGATATGGCCGTTCTTTTTGAGACAGGGAATATAGCTCAGCTGGCCGGTTGTATGTCGTATATGGCTGATCGGACGGATTGGGAATGGATGGAAAATAAGGCGGTGGAATATGCTGATACATTTCATATAGAGAAGGTCTGTGACAGTTGGAATAATTTACTAAAAAAAGTAGTGTATGGTACAAGATGAACAGGAAAAATGGGATATTGTGATCAAGCCTCGGTCCGGTTTGTTCCGGTTGGATCTGGAGGAGGTATGGCGGTATAGGGATTTGCTGGTAATGTATATCAGACGGGATATCGTCACTTTTTATAAACAGACTGTTTTAGGACCGTTGTGGTTTGTTATCCAGCCACTGCTTACTACCGTCATGTTCATGTTTGTTTTTGGCGGTATTGCCGGTATTCCTACCGACGGGCTTCCTCAACCGCTCTTTTATATGGCGGGCTTACTCTGCTGGAATTATTTCTCGGAATGTTTAAGCCGCTGTTCGGATACGTTCAACGCCAATCAGAATGTATTTGGAAAAGTATATTTCCCTCGTCTGGTGGTACCCTTGTCCATCGTTATATCTTGCATGATAAAGATGGGCATTCAGTTCGGATTGTTCGTTTTAATTTATATTTACTATTTGTGCAACGGATATTCGTTGATGGTCAACGGATATGCTTGGTTGGCTCCCTTGCTGCTGCTCATGTTGGCAGGACTTGGTTTGGGGTTCGGATTATTGATATCCTCCTTGACGACCAAATACCGCGACTTGCGTTTCTTGATTACTTTCGGGGTGCAGTTGTGGATGTATGCCACTCCGGTTATTTACCCTTTGTCCGTGATGAGGCAGAGCCATGAGCAGTATATGTGGATCATTGTGGCAAATCCGCTGACTTCCATTATCGAAACATTTAAATTCGGATTTTTGGGAGTGGGGACTTTCAGTTGGTTTCACTTAGGCTACACGTTGGTGTTTACAGTGGTGATAATGCTTTGGGGGATGGTGACTTTTAATAGAGTGCAACGTAGTTTCATGGATGTGATTTAAAAGGAGGGACAGAATGGGAAAAATAGCGATAGAGTTTCAGAATATCAGCAAGCAATATGCATTGGGAAGTATCGGAGCCGGAACGCTGAGCCGTGATTTGAATCGTTGGTGGGCGCGGATTCGTGGGAAGGAGGACCCGTATCTCAGAATCGGGGAAGAGAATGACCGTTCCAAGCAAGCGATGGGGGATTTTGTATGGGCGTTGAAAGATATTAATTTCCATGTGGAGGAAGGGGAAGTGCTGGGTATTATAGGTAAGAACGGTGCGGGAAAGTCCACTTTGTTGAAAATCCTTTCGCGGGTGACTTCTCCTACTGCCGGTTGTATCCGTGCACGGGGGCGTATTGCCTCTTTGCTGGAAGTGGGTACAGGCTTTCATCCCGAAATGACAGGACGGGAGAATATTTATATGAATGGTTCCATCATGGGGATGACCAAGGCGGAGATTACCCGTAAGTTGGATGAGATTGTGGCTTTCGCCGGTGTGGAGAAATATATCGATACTCCAGTGAAACGTTATTCTTCGGGTATGACCGTGCGGTTGGGTTTTGCTATCGCTGCCCATCTGGAGCCGGAAATTCTGGTAGTGGACGAGGTGTTGGCAGTGGGAGATGCGGAATTCCAAAAGAAGGCCATTGGCAAGATGCAGGACGTGGCGAAAGGAGAGGGACGGACAGTTTTGTTTGTCAGTCATAACATGGCGGCGGTAAGAAGTTTGTGTACAAAAGGAATATGCTTGGAAAATGGTACCGTAGTTTATCAGGGGACGGTTCATTCTGCCATCGATTATTACTTGAAAGAGAAAGGGACGGTCCGGAAAAGTAAAATTATAGATTATGTGGGTTGGACGAAAAATACGCTTCATATAGATTGCATTGAGATAAACGGAACGGAATGTGCCTCTTCCACTATTCATGGAGGTCAGAATTTTCTGACTGTGAAAATACAGGGATATTCTGAAGAGGATATGATGTATGATGTAATGCTGGTTTTGAAGAGCAGGACGGAAGTGCCTTATGCTACTTATGCTCCGGGACATTATTACGGAAGTATCAGTCATTTACCTAAAGGGGATTTTTGCATCGAGAGGCGTATAGGGCTTCCGTCTGTGCTGAGTAAAGGTGTCCTGCAGGCAGATTTGTTTATACATCATCCTATGGTGGAATATTATTTGAAAGCAGTTCGTTGCTGTTTACTGGAATGTGAGGGATTTCAAAGTGGATTCGGACATGCGCTGACACAAACGTCCAACGGCTTTATCGGATTGGAGGATATAAAAGTTTGATCATTATGTTCTACTATGGAGATGAAGAAAAAAAGAATTGTATATAGTTTGACTGGAAGAGGGTTGTTCTCAGAGTTGTCTAATCTTGCATTGGCATTGGTCTATGCGGACTATAATCAGGAAGAGCTGACTGTCAATACAAGAAACTGGAATGCAAGGGTGGAGAAAGGCTGGAGTGATTATTTCGAGTCGGTCTTGCCAGACTGTAACGGAATGATGTGCTCGCAATATATTGTTTATAAGAAGGGGAAGCCTTGGTGGGGAAATATCTATTATAATCCGTCCGCTTTTTTCCGGTATTATATTTTCTATATAATGAATAGGATATATCTATTATTTCATCCGGAAACGGAACTAGGGAATGAGGTATTTCTAAAAATGAGATCGGAGGAGTTTCTGGAGAAGCTGGAAGATATCAGAAATGATTATGGCTCTGCCTTGCGGAAAATATTAAAATTTAATGAAAAGACAACCGGTTATATAGAAGAAAGGAAAAGTGAGATGAATTTGCCGGTAGATTACATAGCGGTACATATAAGGCGGGGAGATAAGATAGTTTCCCGTGAGATGAAGGAACTCGGTTTGTCTCTTTATATTGATGCTGTTAAAGGGAAGAAGCATATCAGCCGTAATGTGTTTATAGCTACGGATGATAGTTCTGTGAAGGATGAGTTGAAATCCATACTAGTTGCCGAAGGATTTAATGTTTACTGTAACACAGCTGTGACACAAACAGGATTTGATGAGTCTTTGTTTAATACAAAGGATAAAAAAAGTAGATATATAGATACGTTGAATATGCTGTTGGATATGGATATTCTGATCCATTCTTCATTTTTTATCGGTACTTATACTTCGAATGTCAGCCGGATTGTGCCTCTGTATGTCGGATTCGGAAAATCGCTCAGTCTGGATGACGAATGGAAACTTTAGATTGTAAAAAGCGAAATATTATGTCACAAAGAAAATTTTCGATTATAACTATTAATTATAATAATAAAGAAGGGTTGAGGAAAACCATAGAAAGTGTGGTCGGCCAGTCTTTTAGGGATTTTGAGTATATTATTATTGACGGAGGGTCCACGGATGGAAGCATTGAAGTGATAAAAGAGTATGCCGGTAAAGTGGACTATTGGGTATCGGAGCCGGACAAGGGTATTTATCATGCCATGAATAAAGGAGTTTTACAGGCGCATGGAGAGTATTTGAACTTTATGAATTCCGGTGATGAATTTTATAACAATGGTGTGTTGCAGGAGGTGGCACCTTCATTGGACAGCGATATTGTTGTTGGAAAAATAGTGCATGGCACAGAGGTGTGGGGCTTTCATAAGGAGGATATAACGCTGATGGATTTGATTCGGGGAACTGTATTGCATCAGGCTTCGTTCTTTCGTAAAGAACTTTTTGATGAAAACAGGTATGACGAGAATTATAAGATTGTATCCGATTGGAAATTTTATATTCAGACCTTGATATTCAACAATGTGACGTTCCGCAATATTCGTTCCATCGTTTGTAGGTTTGTGCCTGGAGGGGTCAGTGAAACGGATGCCGGGACAAGAGATCTGGAAAGAAGGCGGGTGTATAAGGAATTGTTTCCGGATAGAATGATAAAGGATTATATAAGACTGGAAAAGGTGGAATCCCCTTTATTGGAACTGATTCCCGAACTGAATAAAACTGCTGGCCTTCATCAGATGGCATACAAATTGGTCTGTGCCTTGTTGTGGGTGCATGGAAAGATAAAACGGGTGCGTGTTAAGTAAGCAGTAAATTGTTTTTTTCACTTGAGCCATGCCCGCAGGATAAGTCTGATGCCATATAGCGCATACTTTATTTTTAGAGAAAGTGGAAGATGTATATAATTGTTTTTTCTGATTCTTAGCATTCTGTCCCATAATTCATTGAAGGGGATTTCCCGTGAGTGTTGGGTATAGAACAAGAACGAACTTTTTATGTAATCGGCCGACAAAGCACGTAGAATATAGGTGGGGAATGTGGCCGAAAGTGAAGTCATCAGGTCGAATGCATCCATGAAAGTGCACAGTTTTGGGGTGTAGTTTTTTTGCGACAGGTTCATGGCGCTTGATTTTCTTGTGACATAGTGATAATAGGGGGAAGTGGTGTATGCGGCTGATTGGCAGTGGCTCAGGTATTGAAAAATAAAGAGTCTGTCTTCATTATAATAAATATGTTCATTGAATTTTAGGTGATGTTTGTCAATGATTTCTTTATGATATAATTTATCCCATAAGTTTCCTTTGTATTTGTAATGCCTGTCGTTAAACAGGGAGTGAATGGCCTCCCACTGGGTTAATTTGCCGGATTTCACTTCGTTGATGTGGTAAATCGGACGACCATCTTCATTTTCAATGATATATCCGCAAGTAGCCAGACCGGCTTCGTTTGTCCGGATAAGTTGATAAAGAGTGGCTATCATATCCGTTTCTATCCAGTCGTCGCTATCCATGAAAGCTATATATTCTCCTTTTGCGGTTTCCAGTCCTTGGTTTCGTGCATGGCTGACTCCTTGGTTCAGAGTGTGTATTACCTGTATTCGTTGGTCCTTGCAGGCGTATTCGTCACATATTTTCCCGCTTCCGTCCGTACTTCCGTCATTAACCAGCAGTACCTCAATGTCTGTCAGTGTCTGGTTTAAGACGCTGCTGATACACAAAGGCAGGAATTTTTCTGTATTGTATATAGGGATGATGACAGAAACCAACGGCATAACTTATAATTCTGTGAGTTTATAAATAAGATCATTCTTTAGCTGGCGAAGCGTATAAAGCAGGTTGCTCGGATTTTGAAACGTTTCTTCCAAGGGCATGATGACGGGAACATACTTTATCTTTAACCGGTGCCTTATGCAATAGACATTGATCAATCTTTCTGATAAATAGCCGAACAGACGTGCCTGATCCGGATAGGCGGACAGTTTTACCCGTTTTTCTAATTCAAACAATACGCGGAATAGCCACTGGGAGTATTCGTTAAAATGTTTCCGTCTGGTGATGAACATATTATATCCGGAATAGGCATTGCAGTGATACATGAATGTATGAAAAGCTTCAGCATATTCGGGTGTGAGGTGTTGAATGACTTCTTTCAGTAAATTGAGGTCATTGACTAGATGGGAAATGGCGTATTGTGTAGCGACGTTATAGGGATAATGACGCTTGGGAGAGAGGATGATGTCATAATCATTTAATAAAGTTTCTAAATCAGGAAATTGATAAGTTTCTTTTAGAAATGAATCTATGTTAATGAAACTCCTGTCTGGTGAAAAAGCTGGAAAAGGGCGATGAAAATCAAAGAAGCGCCTGTAATGATTGAGCCCTATAATGTCACACTTTAGATTTTTCCAAGCCCAATAATGGGCGGTTAGTTCACAAAAGTGAGGATTCCTGTCGGATATATTATCTCCTGTGTTATCTAGTACAGGGAAGAATCGGGCACTGGTTAGGGAGGCCCCCACCTGTATAGGGCAGAAGTACTCATGCTGCGGTAGCCGGCTGTCCTTATGGGCACATACTAATATTTTTATATTTTCTCCCATGTTTGTGATTGAGGGTTATAGCGTTTGATAATGCGTGCGGGATTTCCTACCGTGACACAATAGTCGGGTATGTTTTGGGTAACTACACACCCGGCACCGATAAAACAATGTTTGCCGATGGTGATTCCGGGCAGTACAATCACGTTGGCTCCTATGATGGTATGTTCTCCGATGTGGATAGGGGAAGTGGTGATACCTTGTTCGATGATGCCTTGAGTGATATTCTGATAATTGTGATCTAATCCTATCAGGGCTACGTTTTGTGAAATATTGACCCCGTTGTCTATCCGGATGGGACCGATGACCGTATTGCTGAGTCCTATCCGGCAATAGTCGCCGATTACGATGTCGCCTACGGCATTGTTCAAGCAGGAGAAATCTTCCACTACCGAATATTTTCCCATCTGGAACAGATGGAACGGTGGAAGGTCTTTCCGTACACTGGGATAAATGACTGAGCCCTGGCCTTTTTTTATGTAGAAAGGTTGCCATACGCGTATCCACCAATAGGGGCGTGTCTTTACCGGATGCATGATGAAACCGTGTATCCGTTTTTTCCATTGCGGGTGTTGTTGTAAGTACTCCTTTATATTCATAATTCTATCCATGCTGTGTATGGTTGAACTTCTGTGCCATTCCTTTCAAGTGAAACAAGTTGAGAAGCATAATGATTACAAAATAAGGTGTCTGCCTGAGGATTCTGCTCATGTATTTATATCTCATATTGGACGGAATGGCCAGGTATAACGCACCGTTCAGCAAGATAAGCAAAATCCACCACTTTATGGAAGAAGTTGGAGAGAAAATGCAGAGAACACATGAAAAGAATCCGATGAGCGCCAACAGAATGCTGCGGGGAGCGATAAAGGCTTGGAGGATTTTCAGCAGATAATCTCCGTTTCCGTTCAGTAAGGCTGTGGGGAGGTTACGTCCCATTTTTAATGCAAGGAAAAGCTGGGTGGCTATCCAGCGGCGGCGCTGGTTACGCAAGGCATCCGGTTGCCGGACTTTTTCGTCCAATGTTTCTAGGGTGTCTATATATTCAATGTGAATGCCTTGACGGAGCAGGAGTTCTTCCAGTTCTTTGTCTTCGCCCGTACTATGGGTATGGATGATGTTCCGGACAAACCATCGGAAATCGAAAGCCATTCCGGAGCCGGTAAGGGCAGATGAAAATCCCAGCCGGATGTGTCCCTTGCGGAAGATGGAATTGTTCATCTCTTCGATGGCGGCATCCAATAGGGCTATGTCTGTATTCATATTTTTGGCTTTGCGGTGTGTCTGTATGGCTTTTATACCCTGTGAAACTGCCTTATTCAGTTCTTGAAGATAACAGGGTGAGATCAGATTATCGGCATCCAGTATGAGGACATAATCGTATGGCTGGTCTGTGATGGTCTCTGCTGCAATGCGCAGGGCTTTTGCCTTGGAACTTTCCTTTTCATGCAGTTCTATCAAGCTGATGCGTTCTTTGCGCAGTGAGGCATTGGTTTCGGGACGCATGTGGTCGGATATGACTATCAGGTCGTAAAGCTCTGCCGGATAAGTTTGGCGCAGAACGGAAGTGACGCAGGCGTGAATGACCGCATCCTCTTTATAGGCGGGAACAAGGATGATAAAACGTTGCCGGACAGTAGTCGCGGGATATTTCTTTTGTTTGAAGAAATGAGAGGCGGCAGAAAACAGGACTATATACCCCACACTGACGGAAAGGTAGATATATAGCGTATATTCCATGATATGTATAATTTCCGATAGCATGGGGCTTTTATTTTTTCTTTCTTAAAAGCATATTGAATATCATGCCTGCCGCCAGAAAGGGGATAGCTTTCATGGCTTTGTTGAATTTGCTGTCCACCAAGTAGTTTGGAGTGGCTATTGCCATAGTCAATAAGAAAGTGAGTAATAATCCCCACCATTTTAGGCAGGCGCTCCAGTGGAAGTATACGGACAGGAAACTGAACAGGATGAGGATACCTAGCAGGATGGTGCGAGGGAAAATGAACCATTGCAAAATACGGTCGGCATAATCAAATTTTCCACTTAAAATGGCGCCGGGCAGATTACCGATATTGGTGAACAGGGAATAATATTGGGTTTTAATCCAAGTACCATGTTGGGTATAGAATTTTTTCTTTCCACTATTCTTCAAGGCATATACATGGGTATTATTTAAATATTCCACATATATCCGTTCGCGGAGCAGCAGGGATTCGATGACTTTTTCATCGTCATCGTCTTTTAAATGACGGATGTTTTCTTTGAACCAAGTGAAGTCTATTGCGGTTCCGGAGCCGTTCAGCGAAGCTGAAAGTCCCAAATTGACATGTCCCGCACGAAGAATGGAATTATTGATCTCGTCGGTGATGGCATTCAATATGCTGACATTATTGGGTCTTTCTTGATAGATGCGATGGGTTTGGATGGCATTGGAGCCGCTGGCATACGTATTGTTGACAACTTCAAGAAAATTGGTGTCCACTACATTGTCCGCATTCATGATTAAAACGATATCGTATTGTCCTTCTTGTAATTGTGACATAGCTGCTTTGACAGATTTCATTTTTGAACTTTTCTTGAACCTGGCTTGCAACAGGGTGATGGGATATTGTGCCAGCTGTCTGTTTGTTTCCGGCTTCAGGTGGTCTGAAATGACGATAATGTCATAGCAGTCTATAGGATATTCTTGTTGTAGAAATGATTTGACGGTATAGGGTATGTAGTCATCGTCCTGATAGGCCGGTATCAGAATGGCGAAACGGTGTTTTACTCTTGATTCGGAATATTTGTCGGTGCGGTTGCCTGTTGCCGCTATGGCGTATACCAGCAGGTAAAAAACAGTAAAGGCGCATATCGCGAAAAGTAATAGTTCTATGTATGCTAGAAATATCATGGCTGTTTGTCTTTGTTTCTAAGTTTGAAAAATGCTTTTGTTCCCTCCCAATGTGCTTTGGCTATGGCTTTCTTTCCTTTCCCCAAGGCGGTCAGTATGTTTTTGGGACATACAATCATTGTCTGGTATAAGATGGAAACCGGAAGTTTCCAGTCAAAGAGATTGCGGTAGGCATATAGTAATCTGTTTCTGCTCAGGTAATAGTATTTCAACGGACTTTCTTTTCCGGTGGAGTTGCTGTCCTTGTGCCATATTTCGCAAGCGGGATCGTACCATAGTTCGTAGCCTTCCCTATTGATATAGGTGCACCAGTCCAGTTCCTCATAATATAGAAAATATTCTTCGGGCATCAGGCTAAGCTTGTCTATTATTGTTTTTTTCAGTAACATGGCGGCACCATGCAGATAAGGCGTTTTTTGGGCGGGGTAGTGGCCTTTATTTATTTTCCCTTTGCCTATGGCTCTGTTTCTTAAGGTAATGGGCGAAAGTTGGGTGTATCCTGCAAATTGTATGGCGTGCGGTTCTGCATAATCCCGGATTAACGGGGAGACACCTGCTATCTTGTCGGAGGACAGAAGGCGTTTTATCAACAAGGGTATGGCATCTTTGACCATACAAACATCATTGTTCAGCAAGAACAGGTATTTTCCTTTTGCAAGGTTTATACCCAGATTGTTACCTCCGGCGAATCCTAAGTTCCGCTCACTGCGTACGGCTTGGATAAAAGGATATGTTTTTTGTAGCAAGGCGGCTTCATTGGCAGTGGAACCATTGTCAATGACTATCATTTCATAACTGACAGAGAATACAGTGGCTGCCCACGAGTCAATGAATTCGCAGGTGTCGTGAAAACCGTTATAGTTCACGGTGATGACGGATAGGTCAGGCTGCCGGTAGTCCATGTATTTCTGAGTATTGTTTATCTAAATAAGGTCCTAAAAAAACAAAGGTGAAACAAGAATAAATCAAGATTCCGTTAGGAAACTGGAAATAAACCATATTGGCGTAAGAAGCTACCAGTATGCCTGCACAACCGCATAACATACCTGTCAGCGGTCCCCGGATTTCCGGATTTCGGATTTTGAATAAAAGGATGTAGGAGCCCGATAGAAATAGAATGGCATGCATACCCAAAAACACACACAGCCCCACTATTCCCATCTGTTTCCATACATCTACCAGACTGGAGTCTGAAGGACAGATGGAAACGAAATAATATTTGTTATGGGGAGGAACTACCCCGTCTATGGCTCCCATGCCTATGCCGAAGGGCATTTCATCCATGTAGGCATTCAGTGCTTTCTGGTTCTCGAAACGCGCCATCATCGATTGGTCCTCTGTGTCGAAAGCGGAACGCATACGGCGGATCAATTTATTGCTCTCTCCGATCTTGGTGTATTTCAGCATTCCTACTCCTCCAACAAGCAGGATAAAGGAAATGATGCCTATTTTCCAACTTTTAGACAGGAACAGAAAGAGCCCCAGCCCTGCAATGGGTACTGCTATGGCCGATCGGGTTCCCGATATTAACAGACCATAAAATCCTGCCATACCCACTATTAAATAGAAGAGTCTGAGAAATAGGTTCTTTGTATAGAAAAAAGTAAGCGTGAAAACAGTGCAGGATAATCCCATGCTGGCACCGAAAAGACCCGCGTCAGTGAAAAATGAGAAATAGCGGATACCGGAATGGATAAAATGGGTACGTGCTCCGTAGGCCCACAACCAGCTTAGCTCGGTACTGTCAAAACCTTTGTTCTTTTGCCAATATCCTTTTGCGGCAGCCAGTAGGGTCATGATACCCCATAGTATTAAAAAGTAATGGATAAAAGTGTAGCGATTGCAGTGTATGGATAGAATAATACAGGTCAGAATAGGGTATAAGGCCCAGGGTCTTAAAATACGAAGCCATGCTTCCATGTAAAATTCACCGGTAATACCATTACCTATGTTGATGATACAATATAGCAGCCAGACCAATGTGATGCAGGTATAGACGTTCAGTATTCTTCTGAAATGATGATTGCTTTGCAACTGTTTCAGAAGAATAAGGGCCAACATGATGCCGTAGAGCAAGTCAAAGATATTGGTAATGGCAATAGGGATGGAATGATATCTGTTAATTCCCATTATCAGGTAATTCAGCATAAAGGTGATGGCCAGCAGAATGGCGGGTTTGTTTATGCATATAAAAATAAAAAGCGTGGCAAAAGGTATGAACCCTATTGCAACTCCTATGGCAGGTTTCATGTTGAGGGCTGTCCATAGGCATAAGCACAGCCCGATAATAAAGCTGGCTAGAATTTGACCTGTATGGGTTATATTTATTTCTTTTGCTATCATTATCTATTTTCCTTTGTATTCAATGGCGGTCAGTCCGAGTTGAAACAGCCTGTATTCCATATTCTTAAAGTTCGTGTAAGGAGGTAATTGTCCTGTAAAATCTTCCACTGTATTTCTGTCTGCTTGTGTCAGATAGAAAAGGAGGGGTACTTCTTTTTGTTTAACTTGTAACAAATGTTCATACAGTGCCTGATCCGTATTTTTCCAAGTACGGTTGGCACGGACAACCAGCAGATTGATGGATGCTTCATTTAACAAAGCCGGAGGCAGAGGATTGCTTTTCAGGACCGGGTGTTCGATTAGAAGAATTTCATCCTTTTCCAGATCGGGACATAGTTCTTTCAAATTGTTTGCCTGTACATATTGGCTATCTTCGCTTAGAAAATCTTCATCGTATGTAATGCGGCGGACGTTTAAGCCGATGTTGCTCCAATATTCCTCTATCAGGCGGGCGACATGGGTCTTTCCGTCTTTCTCTTCTGTACTTAACAAATTGATAACTCGCTGTTCCTGTGTATTTAGATGAGGCAATAAAGCGGTGCTGAGTTGCTTGACGGCCATTTCGTTTATGGCTTTATTATAACGTCTGTATCTTAACTTGCTTTCTTTAGGATATGCGCCGATAACTGTTCCTCCGGTGATTCGTTCTGTACGTATTTTGTCTCTGAGGGTACGGTCCAGTATTTCGATAATCAGAAAATAACCAATGATGAAAAGTAAAGTACCCAGTATGGATGCAAGTATAATCATGCGTGCATTGGTGGGGGAGGAGGTCAATGGAAACAGGGGCGGGTTCATGATTTTTAATGAAGCCGAAGTCATTTCCAGATTCTTTTGTCGCAAGATGGCTGCATTTAAGGCCCCCATGGTAGACATATAGTTGCTTTCCACAAAGCCGATATGCCTTTCTTTCCGGCCCAGGGTGGCGCCGATGGGGGAGAAATAAAGGAAATCTTCATTTAAATTCTCTCTCATTATATCTCGTGCTTCCATTTGGGCTTTAGTCTTTTCGGCAAGGACTATTTGGTCAAGCCACTGGCTGATGAGTGTTTCATAAGATACATTGTTTGTACTTGCAGCTTCAGCACTTAGTTTCAGGGCGAGATTGTTGATGTTTTGTTCGGCGTTACTTAACATGTTTTTTTGTTCCTCCAGTTTCTTCCGGTTCTTTTCGTCCGGAGTGATTTCCATGGTTGAGATCTGAGTGTTCAATTGGGACATTTGATGAAGTTTGTCCATAAACTCATTGTTGGTACGGATCAATTTGGCCACATCACCTAATTTATATTCATAGAAATCGATCAACGCCTTACTGGTAGAGTAATTGACAAGTAAATCATTGTCCATCATCCGGTAAGCAGCGTCCATGCTTGCCACTTGTTTAGTTTGTTCTCCGTAGTTGATGATGCGGTTTTCTATATTGTACTCGATTAAAGAATCCTCGGCGGCAGTCAGCATTTTGCCTAATCTGGCCAGTTCTTCTTGAAAGAACTTGATAACATTGTCTGTTTCTCCATAGCGTAGTTCATGGTATTGTTTGACAAATTCTTCATTCAGTATCTCAAGTGTGTTATAAGCTATTCCCGGATCGTTGGCACTATAAGCAATCTCGATCATATCGCTGTTTCCCAACCTGGCTACTTTTATATGTTGTGAGAGTAGAGGTACGCTGAAATAAGGGTGGGTATAATTGAGTAGTTGGTAGATAAAATTATTGATGGACGGGCGTTCAAAAGCTACCAGATTATGATAGGTTTTCTCTTCGTTTTGCTTGTCTATCAATGCCTGTAACTCTCGTGGAATGCCGGAAACTAGCTGCTGGTAATGTATGGCTGAAATATAACTGGTGTTTCTTTCGGCATCTCCATAAACCAAACAGCGGGCAAGCAGTTTCAGAGATACTATTTTCAGTGTGCGTTCCGTCGTAATGATATTCATTAAATTACTCATGTGCACAGTGGCATTTCTGGTATCGGTGGCATCTACGTTGTATCCGGAGATGATTCCTGTAAAGATGGTGGTTTTCACATCATACGTTTTTTCCAGACTTCTGGTAAGGAACCACGCTATGATACCGGCTATACATGGAAATATAACCATCCACCAACGGATACGATAGATAAACTTGATTATATATTTAAATAATTCCATGTTTCTTATTCCTTTTTGTCTTTTTTCTTACTTTGCCTCTTGTTTTCTTCCTGTTCCTGTATCGTTGTTTCTTGAACGTCCTTTTCTCCTTGTATGGTCAAGATGGGGGTGTGGGAGATTATTTCAAGGGTCAGCAGTTGGTCGTTAATAGTAGAGCGTAGTAAGGCAAAGTCTTGATTAGCGGCAAATTCCTGCTCTTTAGTCTTGGCCACATCATGAATAGAGGTACGTCTGTTTCTATATTCCTGTTCTGCAACAGCCGATGCACCTTTATATAAAGCTATATTTTCAGCTGATCTTTGCAATGTTTCTATATTAGATAAAATCTGAACATATAAATGAGCTATTTGTATTTTAAGAGTTTCGTATGCTTCCTGTTTTCTTAACTCGGCAATATCCACTTGGATTCGCTGGCGCTTGATTCCTCCCCGGAGGTCGAACAGCTTTTCAAAAGGAATACTGATGCCGCCTCCCACGTTCCACGAAGTTTGTTCTGTACCTACATACCTGTAAATAAGTGGGGTGTTGACATCCGTATTGCTGGCCACATTGTCTGCTATACCGTAAGAAGCACTTCCGCCGGCTTGGATAAACCCCAGCCAGTTCCTTTTCTCTTTCGATAGTAACTTTTTCTGTAACAGTTTCTCTTTCTCTAAAATCTGTAAGCTTGGAGTGCTGCGTGCATTCTCATAAAGGACACTTAACGGAGGCAGCTTTATTTTCGCATAATCCACATTCATATTCCCCAATATATCATCTTGTGTCACAAGAGGTTGCTGTACCGGTTGTGTTTGTTGTTCTTCCTGTTGTGCGCTTAAGTGATGGATAGAACAATACATACATATGACAAAAAGACATACTTTATCCATATAATAAATCCCCTTTTTATTCCTAAAACAAATTATTTAAACATCTCCTTTTTGGACAAAAGCTGTCAAAGTCTTGAACAGGATTTTCATATCCAGAAAAAAGGAGAACTCTTTACCGTATTTCAAATCTAATTCTTTGCGTTCTTTAGCGGATAATTTTCCGGCATCCCCCCGCTTTTCTACCTGCCACAAACCGGTCAGCCCGGCAGGCGCCATGAAGCGTTCGATACTTTCATCGTTTGTCAGGCGTTCGGCTTCATAGAGTGGAAGAGGACGGTTACCCACCACAGACATATCGCCTTTCAATATGTTGACCAGTTGAGGTAGCTCATCCAGGCTGTATTTTCGTAAAACGCGTCCTACTTTGGTGACTCGCGGGTCTTTTTCTATTTTTATGAAAGGACTTTCATCCAGTGCGTTTTGTTTGGAAATGAACTCTTCTTCCGGAATGATGAAGTCATCGGAAACCAGCATTCCGCCATTATCTATAACACCGTCATCTCCAAATATCAGCCCTTTTAATTCTTCCATCGAGAAATCTTTGGTAATCTCCGGAATACCTTCCGGCAGGTATTGGTTCTGACCGGAAAGGTCTTTCAGTTTTTTATCGGCGTCCGTATACATGGAACGGAACTTCAGGAAATTAAAAATGGTATAATTCGTTCCTACCCTTTTGGATTTGTAAATAACAGGTCCTTTGCTCTCCAGACGTATGGCTATGGCAGTCAGCAGAAAGACTGGTGACAGAAAAACTAATGCTGTACCGGAGAAAAGAATATCGAAGCAGCGCTTCCATTGGGGAAGGATAAAATGCCTGACGTCTTTTTTCTTCCGGTTATGTGCATATAGCAGTTCCTGCCGTTTATTGATGATGTCTATTTTCTGCCTTAACTGGGCGGTGGTGATGTGCAAACTGACGGTATCGTTTATTCCGCTGTTCAGATAGACTTTGCTGGCTTCGGGACTCAGCCTGTCCGTAATGAGTACGACATATGCCTGATAGAACTTTTTTCTAAAAGCACCGACCTGTTCAATATCTCCGTTCATCTCCCCTTGTTCGTGAAGGACAATGATGTTCTCACGTACTTTCAGCCTGACACAAATTGTAATGGCATCCTGGTAGTTTTGGGCATAAATCATCTGGACATTTTCGAGCTTGCTGAATTTGCGCAAAAAATCCTTGTTCTTTCCTATATAAAGCAGAAAGGTCATGCTGATTTACTCAATAATTTTCTTAATTCTTACTTTTAATTCCATGGGATTGAAAGGTTTGACAATATAGTCTTCCGCGCCTTCTTGTAACAGGCGGATGCGCTCTGTGGTACTGTCTTCGCTGCTTAGCATAATCACCGGAATGTGTTTGAATAGCTGATTGGATTTTATCCATTCCAGAAACTCGTCTCCACGCATTTCGGGCATACGGATATCTGATATAATCAAATCTGGTATGTTACCTTCCTGAAGCCATTTTACTCCTTCGATGCCATTCGGTAACCAAATACAATCATAATCACTGGCCAGATAGATTGAAAGGACTTTTGCAATTGCTATTTTGTCGTCCAAGACCAAAATTTTCTTTCTCATAGAGTAATCTTTAGATTTTAATGGGCAAAAGTAAAGAAAATTATTGTGAATAAACAACTTTATTCTATTAATTTTTTGGCGTAAAGATTGCTTTTTTTTAACCAAACGTCTGAAATAGGAGATTGAATGGAATAAAAGTCCTTTGGAAAAAGGAAAAAAAGAAGACGAGACAATTCCTGTATATTATATATTGTAGTGTATATGATAAGGTTAAGATATCATATTGTATAATAGATGATATTTATTATATTGAAAAATAGTGTTTTAGAACATAATAAAAATAAATATATTGTTTTGTATAATTCAAAAAATAGTATTTATCTTTGCTGCCGGAAATGATAAAAGCCATATTACTATGTCGGAAATAAACCAGACGATTAATTTACATGTATCTGTGGACTGTGTGCTGATTGGTTTTGATGGAGAGCAGTTCCGTGTCCTGTTGGTAAGGCAGGTGGGGAAACAGTCCGAAGACGGATATAATAACATGAAATTGCCGGGTAGCCTTATCTATGACGATGAGGATCTGGATGAGGCGGCCAAGCGAGTGTTGAATGAGCTGACGGGACTGAAGAATGTGAAGCTGACACAGTTTAAGGCGTATGGATCGAAAAACCGTACCCGTAACCCTAAGGATGTGTTGTGGCTGGAACGTTTTCATCGTTTGGACGAGAAGAAAATAGACCGCATTGTGACTATCGCTTATCTGACATTGGTGAAGATTGACAGACGGTTCGAACAGCTGTCTGATAAATACGATGCTTGCTGGACGCCTGTGACGGAGGTGAAAAGCCTGGCGTTCGATCATTTCCAGATTTTGCAGGATGCATTGGTACATATACGCCATTATGTGGAATATGCCCCTTCCGTAATGTTCGACTTGCTTCCCCGGAAGTTTACGGCAGCCCAGCTGCGGACTGTCTATCAGTTGATTTATGATAAGGTGTTTGATGTAAGGAACTTCCATAAGAAGATAGCGTTGATGCCATATGTAGTACCTTTGGAGGAAAAACAGGTAGGCGTATGCCACAGGGCGGCACGCTTCTATAAGTTCGATCGTTCAATATATAATAAGTCGGGAACGAAGTGATAACAGACAGATAACTTTAGCCTTGTTGTGATTGCTGTGAGAATACTCCGCCTGGTCGTTTCGGGGAATCGGTACATGCTTTGGGATTCTTCACCGGCCTTTCCTTGGAAGGATAATGCTGATAAGCATCGGGACAGAGACTATTATTTTTAAATTCTTAAATTTTCAATTTAAATGTACCTATTAGGTTATGATATTGGCAGTTCGTCGGTAAAGGCGAGTTTGGTAAATGCAGAAACCGGAAAGTGTGTCTCTTCTGCATTCTTCCCTAAAACAGAGGCTGCTATTATGGCTGCCCGCCCCGGATGGGCTGAGCAGGATCCGCAAAATTGGTGGGAAAATCTGAAATTGTCAACTCAGGCTGTCATGGCCGGGAGTGGGATCGGTCCGGATGGAATTGCCGCTATCGGTATCTCTTATCAGATGCACGGACTGGTTTGTGTGGATAAAGGGCAAAATGTATTACGTCCGGCTATTATATGGTGTGATTCACGGGCGGTTCCATACGGGCAGAAAGCGTTTGAGGCATTGGGGGAAACGCAATGTCTTTCTCATCTGCTGAACTCTCCGGGGAATTTTACCGCTTCCAAACTGGCATGGATTAAAGAGAAAGAGCCTGCTGTGTACGAACGTATTTATAAAATAATGCTGCCCGGCGATTATATCGCTATGAAACTGACAGGGGATATTTGTACCACGGTGTCCGGTTTGTCCGAAGGGATGTTCTGGGATTTTCAGGCAAATGATGTCGCGGGCTTCCTGATGGATTATTATGGATTCGACCGTTCGCTGATAGCTGATATCAAACCGACTTTTGGCGAGCAGGGGCGTGTAAATGCATGGGCTGCCAAAGATTTGGGCCTGAAAGAGGGAATTCCTGTAACCTATCGCGCCGGAGATCAGCCTAATAATGCTTTGTCGCTCAATGTGTTCAATCCGGGAGAGATTGCTTCTACGGCAGGAACATCGGGAGTGGTATATGGCGTGAACGGTGAGGTAAATTATGATCCGAAATCCCGGGTGAATACTTTTGCCCATGTAAATCATACCGCTGAGCAGACCCGTCTGGGAGTGTTGTTGTGTATCAATGGTACCGGTATATTGAATTCGTGGGTGAAACGTAATGTGGCTCCCGAAGGTATTTCTTACAGTGATATGAACAGGCTGGCGGCACAGGCTCCTGTCGGCAGTGCCGGAGTAAGTATTCTTCCTTTTGGTAACGGGGCGGAGCGTATGCTGGAAAATAAAGAGACAGGATGCTCTATATGTGGAGTTAATTTTAACTTGCATGGAAAGCAGCATATTGTTCGTGCCGCACAGGAAGGGATCGTATTCTCGTTTAAATACGGTATTGATATCATGGAGCAGATGGGTATCCCTGTACAGAAGATTCATGCCGGACATGCCAATATGTTTCTCAGTCCTATTTTCCGCGAAACATTGGCGGGAGTGACAGGGGCTGTAATCGAACTGTATGACACGGATGGATCGGTGGGCGCTGCCAAGGGGGCCGGCATAGGCGCGGGTGTTTATAAAGATAACAACGAGGCATTTGCCACATTGGAAAAATTGGAGGTGATAGAGCCTGATGTGGCACAGCGCACTGCTTATGATGATGCGTATGCCCGCTGGAAATCTAATCTGGAGAGAGCGATGGCTGCCTTTTAAGGACCTTCGGATAAAGAAATGGCTATCCGCTTGCGTGTTGAAAAAAGATAGTAGATAAATTAGAACAAGTTATTAAAATAAGTAAAGAATTATGGCTACAAAAGAGTATTTTCCCGGTATAGGAAAGATTAAATTTGAAGGTAAGGAAAGTAAGAACCCGATGGCGTTCCGTTATTATGATGCTGAAAAGGTAATAAACGGCAAGAAGATGAAAGACTGGTTGAAGTTTGCTATGGCATGGTGGCATACTTTGTGTGCCGAGGGCGGTGACCAGTTTGGCGGCGGAACAAAGAAATTCCCTTGGAACGGCGATGCCGATAAGGTGCAGGCTGCCAAGAATAAGATGGATGCCGGCTTTGAATTCATGCAGAAAATGGGAATCGAATATTATTGTTTCCATGATGTGGACTTGTGTGAGGAAGCCGATACAATCGAGGAATATGAAGCGAATCTGAAAGAGATAGTTGCTTATGCCAAACAGAAACAGGCTGAAACCGGAATCAAATTGTTATGGGGCACGGCAAATGTTTTTGGTCATGCACGCTATATGAACGGTGCTGCTACAAACCCCGAATTTGATGTGGTTGCCCGCGCTGCTGTCCAAATAAAGAACGCTATTGACGCTACCATCGAACTGGGTGGCTCCAATTACGTGTTCTGGGGTGGACGTGAAGGGTATATGTCTTTATTGAATACAGATCAGAAGCGTGAGAAAGAACATCTGGCTCAGATGTTGACCATCGCTCGCGATTATGCCCGGAGCAAAGGATTTACAGGTACTTTCCTGATTGAGCCCAAACCGATGGAGCCGACTAAGCATCAATATGATGTGGATACCGAAACTGTGGTAGGGTTCTTGAAAACTCACGGACTGGACAAGGATTTCAAGGTGAACATTGAAGTGAATCATGCTACGTTGGCTGGTCATACATTTGAACATGAACTGGCTGTTGCGGTAGATAACGGAATGTTGGGATCTATTGACGCTAACCGTGGCGATTATCAGAACGGATGGGATACAGACCAGTTCCCTATCGACAATTACGAACTGACCCAGGCCATGATGCAGATTATCCGCAATGGCGGTTTGGGTAATGGCGGTACCAACTTCGATGCCAAGACACGTCGTAACTCTACTGATCTGGAAGATATCTTTATCGCCCATATTGCAGGTATGGATGCTATGGCGCGTGCATTGGAAAGTGCTGCTGCTTTGCTTAATGAATCTCCTTACTGCAAGATGTTGTCAGACCGTTATGCTTCATTCGACAGTGGCAAAGGTAAAGAATTTGAAGAAGGCAAGCTGACACTGGAAGATGTAGTGGCTTATGCTAAGCAGAATGGTGAGCCCAAGCAAGTAAGCGGTAAACAGGAATTGTACGAAGCCATCGTCAATATGTATTGCTGATCCGGCCGGGCGGTATTGCACAAGTTTTACCCTTGCAGACCTTTTTTAAATGAGGAGGGCTGTGCAATGAAGTCTGAATGAATTCTGCTAACGGATTATTAAAGAATAAACGGCTGTACACCGTCAGGTGGCAGCCGTTTTTATATTTGTTAGAGGGATATTTTATGAAATAATACTCGCCTATATCGAAAATAATATCTACCTTTGCGGCTGCTAAATTACTAAGTTTATTGAATTTATATGATAAAAAAACTATTATCCGTACTGGTCTTAGTTTTTGCCCTCTCGGGTTCTGTGCTTGCACAGCAATCTATGAGTGACCAACAGGTGTTGGAATATGTGAAGACGGGCATGCAACAAGGAAAAGACCAACGTCAGATTGCTACAGAGTTAGCCCGTAGAGGAGTGACACAAGAACAGGCTAAGCGTGTAAAGAAACTTTATGAACAGCAAAATGGGTCTGCTGATAAAGATGCAAATGCAACGATGCAAAATCGGAACCGTTTGCGTGAAAAGACAAAGACTCAGGAAGATATCTATGTAACAGAGAATTTTACTTTCGACCAACGTTCAGCTGCGGACAGAGTTGTAGGGAAGAACTCGTTGGACAGTGTTTCTGCCAATCGCTATTACGAGGGGATGGGCATGGGCGATATGGAAGAAATGCAGAAGGATAAGGTGTACGGACGGGACATTTTTGAAACCAGAAACCTTACATTCGAGCCGAGTGTGAATCTGGCTACTCCTCCTAATTATCGTCTGGGGCCGGGTGATGAGGTAATCATTGATATCTGGGGTACAAACCAGGCTACCATCCGCGATAATGTATCTCCGGACGGATCTATCACGATCCCCGATTTGGGATTAATTTATCTGAACGGTATGACTATTGCCGAAGCCAACCAATATTTGCGTAAAGAACTGAATAAGATTTATGCAGGGCTTGATAATGAACAGAACCCGTCCTCACAAATCAAGGTTACTTTGGGAAACAGCCGGACTATCCAGGTGAATGTGATGGGAGAAGTGTTCCAACCGGGAACTTATGCATTGTCTTCTTTCTCTACCGTGTTTCATGCACTGTACCGTGCCGGTGGTGTGAGCGATATCGGTAGTTTGCGTAATATACAAGTAGTGCGCGGAGGACAGAAGATCGCTACCGTAGATGTGTACGATTTTATTATGAAAGGTAAAATCAATGATGATATCCGTCTGCAGGAAGGCGATGTGATCATTGTTCCTCCATACGAGGCGTTGGTTAGCATAGAGGGTAATGTGAAACGCCCCATGAAATACGAGATGAAAAACAACGAAAGTGTTGCCACATTGTTGAAGTATGCCGGTGGATTCTCGGGGGATGCCTATACCCGTTCTCTCCGCATGATTCGTCAAAATGGAAAGGAGTATCAGATTTATACGATTGATGATATTGATTATTCCGTATTTCAGGTAAAAGATGGTGATGCGCTGACTGCTGAAGCTATTCTGGATCGTTTTGAGAATAAACTTGAAATCAAGGGTGCTGTCTATCGTCCGGGCATTTATCAGTTCGGAGGAACTTTGAATACAGTCCGCCAACTGGTGGAAAAGGCTGAAGGTCTTATGGGTGATGCCTTTACAGGACGTGCAGTGTTGCATCGCGAGCGTGAGAATTTGAAGAAAGAGGTTATTCAAGTAGATATAAAAGGTATCATGGCCGGTACTGCGCCCGATGTACCTTTACAGCGTAATGATGTGCTTTATATTCCCAGTATTCATGACTTGGAGGATGTGGGAACTATCATGGTGTATGGTGAGGTTGCCCGTCCGGGTGAGTTCGCTTTTGCCGACAATACGACTTTGGAGGATATTATAATCCAGGCTGGCGGGTTGAAAGAATCGGCTTCTACCGTCCGTGTGGATGTTTCCCGCCGTATCAAGGATAGCAAAGGTACGGAAGCGGTTTCCACCATAGGACAAATGTACTCGTTTTCTCTGAAAGACGGTTTTGTGATAGACGGAGAACCGGGTTTTGTGTTGCAACCGTACGATCAAGTATATGTGCGTAAGAGTCCTGCTTATCAGGAACAGGTGAATGTGCAAGTGACCGGTGAGGTTTTATATGAAGGTGATTATGCGCTGACAGAGAAGAGTGAACGTCTTTCCGATTTGATCAAGAAGGCAGGTGGAGTGACTCCGTTTGCTTATATCAAAGGGGCCCGTTTAAGCCGTCGTATCAATGACGATGAACGCAAACGTATGGAAACGGTTCTGGATATGGCCAAGACAGGAAAGGACTCCATTGATGTCAACCGGCTGGACTTGGGAGATATCTATTATGTGGGTATCGATCTGGAAAGAGCGATGCTTAAACCCGGCTCCAGTGCGGATATCGTATTGCGTGAGGGGGATGTGATTGAAATTCCTGAATACAACAATACGGTACGTATCAGTGGGGCTGTGATGTATCCCAATACCGTTTCATTTGAAGATGGCAAGACGTTGAAATATTATATCGAGCAGGCCGGAGGTTACGGTTTCCGTGCGAAGAAGAGCAAGGCGTATATTGTATATATGAACGGTCAGGTGAAGAGAGCGAAGAAAGGTAGCCGTGAGCTGATCCAGCCGGGATGTGAGGTGATTGTTCCGGTGAAGGAAAAGAGCAACTGGTCTTTGCAGAACACCTTGTCCATAGCAACCACCAGTGCGTCATTGGCGACTATGATTGCATCTATTGCTAATATCTTAAAATAGAAACAGTATGGCGGAAGATAAGAATTATACGAATAATAAGGAAAGGCCACGGGAAGACGAGGAGTTGGAAATTGATTTGATGGAGTATGTCCGTAAGTTGTGGGCTGCCCGAAAGGTGCTGTTGAAGGCTGCCGGAATAGGTGCTATTGTAGGGGTGATTATTGCTCTGAGTATTCCCAAACAATATACGGTGGAAGTGACATTGTCTCCCGAATCCGGCAAAAGCGGCGGGGGGAGCCTGTCGGGAATGGCTGCCATGCTGGGGATCGGCGGCATGAGTCTGGGCAGTGAGGCGGATGCGTTGAACGTATCTCTTTTCCCGGATATAGTAGCGTCTACTCCTTTCATTCTGGAACTGTTTAATGCACATGTCACCACGTTGGACGGTGAGGTGGATACTACTTTTGTAGCTTATCTTGATGAGCAGAAAGCTCCGTGGTGGGGTGCTGTGATGGGATTGCCCGGGGCGGCTATAGGTGGGGTGAAATCTCTCTTCTCCGATAAGGAAGAGGAAGAAGGGAATAAGCTGGATCCTTTCCATCTGACAGAAGATCAGGCGAAGAAAGTGGAAGCCATGCGTAAGGCTATTACTGCTGATGTGGATAAGAAAACCGGCATCACCACAGTGACGGTGACTTTGCAGGACCCGATGGTTACGGCCGCCATTACAGATACGGTAGTGGTGAAACTTCAAGAGTATATCACAGCGTACAGGGTCTCTAAAGCCCAGCAGGATTGTGCTTATCTGGAACAATTGTATAAGGAACGCCAGCAGGAGTATTATGTAGCCCAGCAGAATTATGCCAATTACATGGATGCTAACAAGGGGGTTGTTCTTCAAAGTGCTTTGACGGAGAGAGAACGATTGCAGAATGATATGAATCTGGCATATCAGGTGTATAGCCAGGTGGCTACCCAATTGCAGGTGGCACGGGCTAAAGTACAGGAAGCCAAACCTGTATTTGCCGTTGTGGAACCTGCCAGTGTGCCGTTGCTGCCTTCGGGAACCAGCAAGAAGGTGATTCTTGTCGGATTTATTTTCCTGGCAGTGGCGGGCGCTTCTGCATGGATCTTGTTCGGACGTGAATTCTTTGAAAATCTGAAGGCAGGACTTAATGCTCCTCAGGAGGGGATGGAGAAGAAGTGATATAAAGATATTGACCTATAAAAACAGGGTGTATCTCCTATGAGAGATGCACCCTGTTTTTATAGGTCAATCTTCGAAAATGTTGTCCTGAACGTTACGATAGTCCTGTGTGCAGTTTTCGGTTTTTTTAATTTCACTGGCAAAAACCAAACAAACGCAGAATCAAAACTGCCTTTAATATAAACTTTGATTAAAGTCGAAATCCGTTTGATAGTCTTTCAATCTCGGATGTTTCTTGTCCTTGTCGGACAAAATAACCTTGTCGGCCGGAAGTCGCCAGTCTATGCCTAGATCGGGGTCGTCCCATGCGATTCCTCCTTCGCTTTGCGGAGCATAATAATGGTCACATTTGTATTGGAACAACACTTCGTCACTTAGTACCGCAAAGCCGTGTGCGAATCCGCGGGGGATAAAAAACTGCCGGTGATTCTCTCCAGTCAATTCTACAGCTACATGCTTTCCAAAAGTGGGAGAACCTTTCCGGATATCTACAGCCACATCCAGTACTGCTCCCTTGATTACACGCACCAGTTTGCTTTGTGTGAAAGGAGGTTTCTGGAAATGCAGGCCGCGTAATACACCATAAGTGGAGAAACTCTCATTATCCTGTACAAATGTAGTCCTGCATACTTTTTCTTCAAATTCACGTCCCGAGAAGCTTTCAAAGAAATACCCTCTTGCATCATTAAAAATACGGGGTTCCAAAATGAAAACCCCGTCTATTGCTGTTTTTATAACTTCCATTATTCTAATCCCAGTTCTTTTATAACTTTCAGTAAATATTGTCCGTATTGGTTTTTAAGCATCGGCTGAGCCAGTTCCTGCATCTTTTCCGGGGTAATCCAGCCTTTTCTCAAAGCTATGCCCTCAAGGCACGCCACTTTCAGCCCCTGGCGCTTTTCAATGACTTCGATGTAGGTACTTGCCTCGGCCAGCGAGTCGTGAGTACCGGTATCCAGCCATGCGAAACCTCTGCCCAATGTTTGTACTTTCAATTCCTTGTCCTGAAGAAATTGCTGGTTTACGGTGGTGATTTCCAGTTCTCCCCGTGCCGAAGGCTTGATATTCTTGGCTACTTCCACTACCTTGTTGGGGTAGAAATAGAGTCCCACCACGGCATAGTTGGACTTAGGTTGGGCAGGTTTTTCTTCAATAGAGAGACAATTGCCATCCTTGTCGAATTCCGCTACGCCATATCTTTCGGGATCACTGACCCAATAGCCGAATACTGTTGCTTTCTTGTCCTCTTCGGCAGCACGTACGGATTCTCTCAACATGGCGGACAGACCGTTGCCGTGGAATATGTTATCACCCAGTACAAGGCAGACGGAATCATTTCCGATGAATTTCTCGCCGATGATAAAGGCCTGAGCCAGTCCGTCGGGCGAAGGCTGTTCCGCATATTCAAAGCGTACTCCGAAATCGCTTCCGTCTCCTAACAGTCTTTTGAAGCTCGGTAAGTCGTATGGGGTTGAGATAATGAGTATTTCCCGTATGCCGGCCAGCATAAGTACCGATATAGGATAATAAATCATGGGTTTGTCGAAGACAGGGAGCAACTGTTTGGATACTCCTTTGGTAATAGGATAGAGGCGCGTGCCCGAACCTCCGGCTAGTACAATACCTTTCATATCTTTTTATTTTTTATAATGTTCCTACGATTTGAATTAATAGGCGTTTTTCTCGCCCCGGAACATGTTGGTTACTGTTTTTATCATGATGCGGATGTCGAGCAGGAAAGTCCAGTTCTCAATATACCACAGGTCTCTTCTTACCCTGCCTTCCATTTGGGAAAGTTCTTTGGTTTCTCCCCGATAGCCGGTGACTTGCGCCCATCCGGTGATTCCGGGTTTGACAAGGTGGCGCATCATGTATTTGTTAATCAGTTGGGAATATTCCTCTGTATGTTTCAGCATATGGGGTCTGGGACCTACAATAGACATTTCTCCTTTGAAAACATTAATGAATTGCGGCAGTTCGTCCAGATTGCTCTTTCGCAGGAAGTTGCCGAACTTGGTCTTGCGGGGATCATTCTTGGTAGCCTGCAATGAATCGGACAATGCATTCACTTTCATGGAACGGAACTTATAGCATTTAAAAATTTTCCCGTTTTCCCCGTTTCTCTCCTGTTTGAAGAAAATGGGACCAGGTGATGAAATTTTAATAATAAGACCTACAAATAGGTATATAAATGGAAAAATTGTAAGTAAAAACAGAGAGGAAAATGTCAAATCAAATAACCGTTTTGCCAGTCTGTTTACCGGGTTCTGCAACGGTTCGGTACGGATGGACAATACAGGAACTTCACCCAATAATTCCAGTTGCAGCTGACGCTTTATGTAATTACGTACATGAGGTACGCTATAGAAGCGGATCAGATTGTTCTCGCAATAGTTCATGATGGCTAGAATATCATCCTTTCTGCTGGATGGCAGACCGCAGTACAGTTCGTGCACGGTGTTATGAGACAACCATTCAAATAATTGGTTTACAGGACCTTTAAAGGGAATCCCTTTGGGGTAATTAGAGTCCTTCTCATCATAGAAAATGCCTAAAACCCTGTATCCGTAAGTCAAATCGTTCAACGTATGGTATAGCTCCACCATATTGTCCCCGTCACCTATCAGTACAGTGGCGTGCAGGTTCCTGCCACTGCGGCGGAACATTTTCACAAAGAACCGCAATGTCAGCCGCCATCCTATAGCTAAAGGTATGAAAGACAGATAGAAAACAAGCAGATAGATGCGTGAGAAGTTATCTACTTTAATAATGGCCAGCACCGTGAGGAAGATGACTACATGCAAGCTGATTGTTCCTAACAGACGGCCTACAATCTGTTCCGGACGCACTATGCGGTTGTGCAGTATGACCCCAAAGATGGATATGCATGGAATATAGCACAGGTTGGAAGTCAGTAGGTAGGTTTTCAATGAAATATGGGCTATGGCCTGTGAATCTATTCCTTTCAGAATAAAAAACACAAGTATCATAGAAAGGTTCAACAAGGCAAAATCACCTAATATCGCTACTAGTTTAATTATATCAGAGTTTTCAGTTGTCGGTTGTTTCATGACAAAAAAAATGTTAGTCGTATGCAAATATAGAACATATAAATTAAAACGCAATACTTTTTTTAAAAAATAATACTTATCTTTGCGGTCATACAACGTAAAAAATGAATCATATGAACATCAAGAATAATCACCTCGTTATAATGGCCGGAGGTGTTGGAAGCCGTTTCTGGCCGATGAGTACTCCTGATTATCCTAAGCAATTTATTGATGTACTGGGTTGCGGCCGTACATTGATCCAACTTACGGCTGACCGTTTCCAGGGGATCTGTCCTCCGGAAAATATTTGGGTGGTGACATCAGAGAAGTATGCGGACACTGTAAAGGAGCAGTTGCCCGATATTGCTGATGATCATATCTTGCGTGAGCCTTGCCGTCGCAATACGGCTCCTTGTATAGCATACGTCAGTTGGAAAATAAAGGCACGTAATCCTAAGGCCAATATGGTGGTGACCCCCAGCGACCACATTGTGATGAATATTGCGGAGTTTCAGCGGGTGATTAATTCGGCGATGAATTTTACGGCCGATTCGGACGCTATCCTTACCCTGGGCATGAAACCTACTCGTCCTGAGACGGGCTACGGTTACATTGAAGCTGATCTCAGTGTACCTTCTACCGCCAATAAGGAAGTATTCCGGGTGTATTCTTTTAAAGAGAAACCTGATCTGGAAACAGCCCGGCGCTATATTCAAAAAAATAATTTCTTCTGGAATGCCGGTATTTTTGTGTGGAATGTAAATACGGTGGTGAATGCCCTGCGCGTATATCAGCCTGCCATTTCGAAGGTGTTCGAGCGTTTGCTTCCTTATTATTATACGGACAAGGAGCAGGAAATGATTAACCAGAATTTCCCTTTGTGCGAGAACATTTCGGTGGATTATGCCATTATGGAGAAGGCGGATGAGATTTTTGTCCTTCCTGCCAGCTTTGGATGGAGTGATTTGGGTACTTGGGGATCGTTGCACGAGAATTTGCCGAAAGATGCCCATAATAATACGCAGATAGGTGAGAATATAAAGTTGTATGAAACCCGTAACTGTGTGATTCACACTACACAGGAAAAGAGGGTGGTGGTACAGGGACTGGACGGATATATCGTTGCTGAGAAGAATAACACATTGTTGATCTGCCGGTTGAGCGAGGAACAGCGCATCAAAGAATTCTCGGCGGAGTAAGTATTCTTTCTTGTATATATTTTATTTCTGCATACATGGAGTGTATGCTGTCTGTTATCTGCCGTTCTGTTTGGTCATTTTGTCCTTTGTCATGCCGAAAGGCAGATAGCGGTAGATAGCTATGTGATATGAAATAACTTAGAAGGCCTGCATGAGGCCATTTACAATAAACGAAATGAAAAAAGTTGCTTTAATTTCAGGTATTACAGGTCAGGACGGTTCATTCCTGGCAGAGTTTTTGATTGAAAAGGGATATGAGGTTCACGGTATTCTGCGCCGTTCTTCTTCATTCAACACAGGTCGTATAGAACATCTCTATCTGGACGAGTGGGTTCGTGATATGCAAAAGACCCGTCTGGTGAACCTGCATTGGGGGGATATGACCGACAGTAGTTCGCTGATACGTATCATTCAGGCTGTACAGCCCGATGAAATCTATAATCTGGCTGCTCAGAGCCATGTGAAAGTAAGTTTCGATGTGCCTGAGTACACTGCGGAAGCGGATGCGGTAGGCACGCTGCGTATGTTGGAAGCTGTCCGGATCCTGGGTTTGGAAAAAAAGACCAAGATTTATCAGGCATCTACCTCCGAGTTGTTCGGACTGGTGCAGGAAGTCCCTCAGAAGGAAACGACTCCTTTCTATCCCCGTTCTCCGTATGGGGTGGCCAAGCAGTATGGTTTCTGGATTACCAAGAATTATCGTGAAAGTTACGGTATGTTTGCCGTGAACGGCATCCTGTTCAACCATGAGAGCGAACGTCGTGGTGAAAACTTTGTAACACGCAAGATTACTTTGGCTGCCGCACGTATAGCCCAGGGATATCAGGACAAACTGTATCTGGGAAATCTGGATTCTTTGCGTGACTGGGGTTATGCCAAAGATTATGTGGAGTGTATGTGGATGATTCTTCAGCACGATACTCCCGAAGATTTTGTTATTGCGACCGGCGAGTACCATACGGTGCGCGAGTTCTGTACCTTGGCCTTCAAGGAAGTGGGCATTGAGTTGCGCTGGGAAGGCAAAGGGGTGGATGAAAGAGGCATCGATGTGGCGACGGGCAAGGAACTGGTTGCCGTCGATCCTAAGTATTTCCGTCCTGCCGAAGTGGAGCAGTTGCTGGGTGATCCCACTAAAGCCAAAACCTTATTGGGCTGGAATCCCCGTAAGACTTCTTTCCCCGAACTGGTGAAAATCATGGTGAAGCATGATATGAAGTTCGTGAAGAAACTATATTTAAAGGCTCAAATAGCGGAATAATGGAAAAAACAGCCAAGATATATGTAGCAGGACACCACGGACTGGTGGGTTCTGCTATATGGAATAATTTGCAGCAAAAAGGATATACCAATCTGGTAGGCCGTTCTCACAAAGAACTGGATCTGCTGGACGGGCAGGCTGTGAAGGAGTTCTTTGATGAAGAGCAGCCCCAGTATGTCATTTTAGCGGCGGCACATGTGGGCGGTATCATGGCGAACAGTCTTTACCGTGCCGATTTTATTTATCAGAACTTGCAGATTCAGCAGAATGTGATAGGAGAGAGCTTCCGTCACAATGTAAAGAAACTCTTGTTTTTGGGAAGCACTTGCATTTACCCTCGTGATGCCGGACAACCCATGAAGGAAGAGGTGTTGCTGACTTCACCGTTGGAGTACACCAACGAACCATACGCTATTGCGAAGATTGCGGGATTGAAGATGTGCGAAAGTTTTAACCTGCAATATGGAACCAATTACATAGCCGTGATGCCCACGAACCTTTACGGTCCCAATGATAATTTCCATTTGGAGAACAGCCATGTGCTGCCTGCCATGATTCGTAAGATTCATTTGGGAAAATGCCTGAATGAAGGAGATTGGGATGCGGTGCGTAAAGATATGAATCTCCGCCCTGTGGAGGGAGTAAGCGGTTTGAATACGGATGAGGAAATTCTGGCTGTATTGAAAAAATACGGCATCTCCGGACAGGAAGTGACCTTATGGGGTACAGGCAAGCCGTTGCGTGAATTCTTATGGAGTGAGGAAATGGCCGATGCCAGTGTCTATATCATGGAGCATGTGGACTTTAAGGATACATACACACCCGGTTCCAAGGATATCCGTAACTGCCATATCAATATCGGTACGGGAAAAGAAATCACCATCGCTCAATTGGCGGATAAGATTGTCAAAGAAGTGGGCTATCAAGGCAAACTGACTTTTGACGCTACGAAGCCCGACGGCACTATGCGCAAGCTGACGGATGTAAGCAAATTGCATAGTCTGGGATGGCAGCATAAGATTGATATAGAAGAGGGAGTACACCGAATGTATCAATGGTATTTGTCTTAGAAGATGAAGATGCAAGATGATAGATCTTTCGTATGTAAGATGATAGATCTTTCCGGCATAACACATAAAAGTTTCGGGCATAACTTCTTGAAGTTATGCCCGAAACCACCAAAACCTATGCAGACAGATTGACAAAATCTTCTGCCGTTTTCTTTATTCCTTCGGGAGCTTTTTATTTTACTGCTTTCAACGCAGCTTCATAATCCGGTTCCTGGGTTATTTCGGGAACAAGTTCGGTATAAACCACTTTTCCTTCCGGGTCAACCACTACTACCGAACGTGCCAATAATCCTGCCAAAGGACCGTCGGTCATCAGAACACCATATTTTTCAGCAAAATCGGAAGTATAGCGATAATCAGACAAAGGAATAACATTACTGATCCCTTCGGTGGTGCAGAAGCGGCCCTGGGCGAATGGCAGGTCTTTAGAGATAGCCAACACTACCGTATTGGGCTGGTTTGCAGCCAACTGATTGAACTTGCGTACGGAAGTAGCGCATACACCTGTATCCAGACTGGGAAAAATGTTCAGAATCAGGTACTTGCCTTTACCATCCTTTAATGTATAATTGCTTAAGTCTCCTTTTACCAATGTAAATTCCGGAGCTGAAGTTCCTACTTTTACAAATTCTCCGGCCAATGTCACCGGTGCTCCTTTAAATGCTGTTTTTGCCATAATTTTATTATATTTTAGTTCGATACTGTAATGATAACAAATTTAAATGGAAAAAAGTTCATTCTTTTTTATTTTCTTCCTTTGTAAATCAAGAAACCTACCACTAAAACACCGATAGCAATGAAGCAATATCCTAACTCGTGACTGTATTCGGTTACGGTACTCAATAACTGCTCTTCGGGAACCACTGATTGCAGATAGTAACCGATAGCCGCCAGAATGGCATTCCAGATACCTGCTCCCAGCGTTGTGTACAGCAGGAAAGTGGATAATTTCATCTTGGCCAGACCGGCAGGAATGGAGATAAGCTGGCGGACGGCAGGAATAAGACGTCCGATAAAGGTGGAGAGTGCCCCGTGCTTGTCAAAGTAGTGTTCCGCGTTCTGAACCTTGGCTTCATCAATCAGACACATGTGCCCGAAGCGGCTGTTCGCGAATTTATAAACCAGCGGACGGCCTACGAAATAGGCTATGTAATAATTGATGAGAGCGCCGATATTGGCTCCGATTGTCGCAAATATAACTACCAGAAATACATTCAGGTCACTGTTGCCTCCGGCTGCCTTGTAAGCGGCAGGAGGCACTACCACTTCCGAGGGGAAGGGGATAAAAGAGCTCTCAATGGCCATTAATAACGTAATTGTCCAATAATTCAGGTGGTCCAGACACCATTGAATAAATGCAACTGATTCCATAAAATAATTATAAATAATTGTTTAAGTTTAGCTTGCCTTTGCTGATATCGTCCTTGATTACGCGTATCGCTTCGTTGAATAACTGGTCGGGAAACTGTGCGTTTTCATCAACTCCCAGAGCTGCATACGTATCAGGAAGTTCTTTATTGATTTTAGCCAGATAGTGTATGAACGGACCTGGTTGCTGTAAATAAAGATAGCCATAAATCAGAAAGAAATAAGTGCTATGGGCGTTGTGGGGGAATTCTTTGTTTATTTGCTCAAAATACCGGTTGGCATATTCAAAGAGATGTTCATCGAAGTATTTGGATCCGATTTTGAACAAAATATCCATCCGTTCCTCTTTCGGGGTGAATTCCAGGGCGAGGTTGAATTGTTCCTCCGCCTTGTCGATATTATTCTTTCTTTCCTCCTCGCTGATGTCCTTGCTGCCTGCCATTATCGTGAAAAACTGTCCGGCATAGATACGTGTTTCCGCATCGTTCCCGTTCTGCTTCAGCACTTGGTCCAGATACATATATCCCTCTTCAGGATGTCCCAGAGCTACATGACAGAGGGCTGCGATACTATATATATCGGTTAGCTCGAATGCAGTTATCTCCTGTTTCTGTTTTAGCAGCTTTTGTGTATACTTCATGGCGGTTTCGTAATCCTTCATCTCGAAGTGGAGACCAGCCAATGCCATATAAACGGGAGGTTTCTTCTCTGTTGCCTTTTCCAGACGGAAATAATAGTTGATAGATTCCTTGATATTTGCTGTCTGGCTGTAAAGGAATGCTTTCAAGGTCAATGTCTCTGTGTTGTTTTCATCAATGGCTAATGCGAAATCAAAAGCTTCGTGCGCCTTTTCGTATTGCTCTTGTTGCAGATAGCATTTACCCAGTTCGTTCCAATGCTGAACGGAATAGGGAAACTCGTTCAGAGTCATGTTCAGGTAAGGGATAGCCAAGTCCGGTTTGTTGAAAGTACTGTAATAATCGCACAGCACGTCGCGAAGACGTTGGTTGGTTTCCGGCAGGGTTTGCATGTCGAAATGGGCAAACAGGCAGTCGATCCACTTCTTGGCGTATTCTTTCTGGTTGACGTCAACGTAGTCCAGAATGATGTCTAGCAGCGTATCCAGTTCATACTCCTCGTCCATGGCCAGTTGTTGTAATATCTTATCGGCCTCTTCCATGTGTTCCTCCTCTATCAGCAGGTCGGCTTGCAGGAATCTGAATTCACGGTCGGCAGGGTTGTTGATGAGCTGCATTACCATTTGAGCTTCTTCTTTTTTTCCTAGCAGCATCAAGGAACGTGCCCGGAAAATCAGGGCGTCTATGTTATCAGGGTGCAATTGGATTGCAAGATTTATGGCCTTGTCAGCGTCTTTATGTCTTCCTTTTGAGGCGTAATATTCGGCGATATCGGTCAGTTCATCAGCTTCAAAATAAGCGGGGGTATGGTTTTCCACCATACCCTCGTATCTTGCTAATGCTTCTTTAAATTCCGGGTCTTCAAAGTAAGAAGACATGTCATAGTTCATAAGCTTGTTTTTATTTATTAATTTTGCTCCAGGTATCTTTTAAAGATACGGTGCGGTTGAACACCAGATTTTCTGGTGTAGAGTCTTTGTCCACATTGAAATAACCGATGCGTTGGAACTGCAAGTAATCCAGCGGTTTGGCATCGGCCAGATATTTTTCTACATAGCAGTTGGTTAATACATTCAACGAATCGGGGTTGATCATTTCTTTCATGGCTTCCAGTGCGTCGCAGTTCTTTGCTTCGCGGATAGCGGCCATCTCATCACGCGGGTTCTCCACTTTCCACAGGCGGTCATACAGGCGTACTTCGGCAGGCAGACAGTGTGCACAGCTTACCCAGTGGATCGTACCTTTGATTTTGCGGTTGCTGCCCGGCATTCCTGTTTTGCTGTCGGGATCGTATTCGCAATATACCTCCACCACGTTGCCGTTGTCGTCTTTCTTGCAGCCTGTACATTTCACGATGTATCCGCTTTTCAGACGCACTTCCTGTCCCGGAGTCATACGGAAATATTTCTTCGGAGCATCTTCCATGAAGTCGTCGCGTTCTATCCACAACTCGCGGCTGAATTCGATGGTGTGTGTGCCTGCCGACGGATCTTCCGGGTTGTTGACAGCTTCCATTTCCTCCACCTGTCCTTCGGGATAGTTGGTAATGATCAGCTTCACCGGATTGATGACTGCCGATACACGGGTGGCACGGCTGTTCAAGTCCTCGCGGACAGCGCTTTCCAGCAGGGCGAAGTCATTCAGGGCATCGTAAGTGGTATAACCTATCTTGTCTACAAATTTGCGGATGGACTCGGGCGAGTAGCCGCGACGGCGGAAACCGCAGAGAGTCGGCATACGGGGGTCGTCCCAACCGTTTACCAGATGTTCTTTTACCAGAATCAGCAGGTTACGCTTGCTCATCAAGGTGTAGTTCAAGTTCAGTTTGTTGAACTCATACTGATGAGGACGGTTGTCGTCCAGATCTTTACCTTCTTTTACCCAGTCCACGAACAGGTCGTACAACGGACGGTGGGGTACGAACTCCAGGGTACACAGTGAATGAGTTACTCCTTCAAAGTAGTCGCTCTGTCCGTGTGCGAAGTCATACATAGGGTATGCTTTCCAGGTTTCGCCTGTGCGGTGGTGCGGAGTCTTTACCACACGATAAATAATAGGGTCGCGGAAGTGCATGTTGGGGCTTGCCATGTCTATTTTGGCACGGAGCACCATTTTGCCTTCTTCTATTTCACCGCTGTTCATTTTGTTGAACAGTTCCAGGCTTTCCTCGATGGGACGGTTGCGGTAAGGGCTCTCGGTTCCGGGTTGGGTGGGAGTTCCCTTCTGTGCCGCGATTTGTTCGGAGTTCTGTTCGTCTATATAAGCCTTTCCTTCCTTTATCAGATTGACGGCGAAATCCCATAATTGCTGGAAGTAGTCGGATGCATAATATTCGTTTCCCCACTGGAATCCGAGCCATTGGATGTCCTCCTTGATGGCTTCCACGTATTCCATATCTTCTTTGGTCGGGTTGGTGTCGTCAAAACGCAAGTTACATACGCCACCATAGCGTGCAGCTATCCCGAAATCCAGACAGATGGCTTTGGCATGACCGATGTGCAGGTAGCCGTTCGGCTCGGGCGGAAAGCGGGTTTGTACTTTCCCTCCGTTTTTACCTTCTTTCAGGTCGTTCTCAACTGCCTGTTCAATGAAGTTCAGACTTTTCTTCTCTGTAGCTTCTGTAGCGTTCATTTCAGTCATTGTGATATCAATTTTACACTTTTGCTGCAAAAGTACGCATTCTTTTTGGGATATCCTTTATTTCACAGGAATATATCCACCGTTTTTTATAATATTTTGCCCCTCGGGTGACAGGATGTAGTCAATGAACGGGGTCACTTTTTCCTTATTGGCTACATTGTAATAGTAATAAAGAGGGCGTACTACGGGGTAAAGTTTCTTCTTTCCGTTTTCAAGGCTGGGCAGTACATAATGCTTGCCGTCATCATAGGAAACGGCAATGGCTTTCACCCGGGGAGACAAGTAGGCCAGTCCCACATAGCCGATAGCACCTTTGGTCTGGCTTACAGACTGGATCACGGCTCCGGTGGCGGGCATGGACAAGCTGCTGCTCATGTAGTTCTTGTTCTTCAGGGCGCTTTCTTTGAAAAATTCGTAAGTTCCCGAAGAGGTTTCGCGAGAATAGACAATGATTTTCATATCAGGGCCCCCCAGCTGTTTCCAATTGGTTATCTTGCCGCGGAATATGGCTTCCAGTTGTTGGCGTGTCAGTTGGCTGACAGGGTTGGACGGGTTTACAATGACGGCCAGGGCGTCATACGCTATAATTACCTCCTCCACTTCCTGTTTGGCGGCTTTCAGTTTCATCTTTTCGCTGAATTTGATGGGACGGGAAGCCATAGCGATATCTGTTGTGTTGTCCATCAGGGCGGAAATCCCCACTCCGGTTCCTCCGCCGGTGACGGTTACCCGTCGGTCGGGATCATCTTTCATGAAAATCTCGGCTGTTTCTTGTGATACGGGCAACACCGTGTCACTACCTTTTATGCGTTGCGCGGTAATATTCAGACTACAAGCCAATAGAATAAAAAGAAATAGAGCTTTTACTTGATTCATAAGTTCTTATATTAATTCGTGTGCAAAAGAAACGTTTTCTTGTGTCATTTGTTTTACTGGTGTGTTACGATTCTGTTACGGGTAATATTCGCCGGCAAGGGTGGATTGAATCTGTTCCTGCGGGAAAATGGTAATAAGATCAGGTTTTTCTTTATCTGTAACAAGTTTGTAATATAATTGTAGCAAATACTTCAAGCTTCTTTCACATCACCTTAATATAAAGAGGCTTTTTTTGCATCAGTTATTAAAATAGAAGACTAAAACTGTATGAAACGAGTTTGGGAAAAGATTGTAGAAGGGATATTGACTTGCAGCGGCTTTATAACGAGCATTACTATTTTGCTGATTGTCGTATTCTTATTTGCGGAGGCTCTGGGACTTTTTAATAAAAAAGTCATAGAAGAGGGGTATGTACTGGCGGTGAATAAAGCCAATCCGGTACAGGAACTGAGTGCGGCACAAATAAAAGATGTTTTTGACGAAGAGATTACCAACTGGAAAGAGTTGGGAGGACCGGACGCGGAGGTTAAAGTTTTCCGGTTGGAGGATATCACCTCCTATTTCTCGGAGGAAGAGCTGGGAGCCGAGTACGAGAAGGCACCCCGGTGCATCGGCGAGATCGTTGCCGGTAATCCAGGCATCATCGCCTTTGTTCCCTTCAAGTTTATAGAAAAGGATTTTCCGGGGCATCTACTGAAAGACGAGTCTATTTCTTTTGATGAGGTTTTTGCTGGAAAGGAATGGTTCCCTACGGCTACTCCCGCCCCTCAGTTCGGATTTCTTCCTTTGATTACGGGTACGCTTTGGGTGAGTTTCTTTGCCATCCTGTTCGCTTTGCCTTTCGGCTTGTCGGTGGCGGTGTATATGTCCGAGGTAGCAGACCATCGGACCCGTAGTTTTCTGAAGCCGGTTATTGAATTGCTCAGTGGTATTCCGTCCGTGGTCTATGGGTTTTTCGGATTGATTGTTATCGTACCGCTTATTCAGAAAATATTTAATCTGCCTGTGGGCGAGACCGGATTGGCCGGAAGTATTGTTTTGGCGATCATGGCACTCCCTACTATCATTACCGTAAGTGAGGATGCGATGCGGAATTGTCCCCGTGCCATGCGCGAGGCCAGTCTGGCATTGGGCGCCACTCGTTGGCAGACTATATATAAGGTGGTGATTCCGTTTTCCATTTCCGGAATCACTTCGGGCGTTGTTCTGGGCATCGGACGTGCCATAGGCGAGACGATGGCGGTGCTGATGGTTACAGGAAATGCGGCTGTGATACCTACCACTATTCTGGAACCGCTTCGTACCATTCCGGCGACTATTGCAGCGGAACTGGGAGAGGCACCCGCCGGCGGCGCGCACTATGAAGCTCTGTTCCTGCTGGGAGTGGTGTTGTTTTTCATCACGATGCTTATCAACTTTAGTGTAGAATATATTTCATCAAGAACAAATAAATAATGTACTAATTTGCCGGTGTGCTAATGATCATGCGGCACACAGCGCAGCCAATGGGTATATTGATAGATTGACAAAAGATTAATTAAGTATTTAAAATATGAAGCAAGATGTTTTCCCTGCCCGGCAAGGGGCGCGTAAAAGACGTTCGCAATGGCTGGCATTCGGTATTTTCAAACTGCTGAGTTATAGCATTGTCCTCATTCTGTTCGCCATTCTCGGTTTTATTATATATAAAGGTATAGGAGTAATCAGCTGGGAGTTTCTGACCACGGCTCCCAGTGACGGTATGACGGGTGGCGGTATATGGCCGGCCATTGTAGGTACTTTTTATCTGATGGTGGGCAGTGCGCTGTTCGCATTTCCGGTGGGAGTGATGAGTGGCATTTATATGAACGAGTATGCGCCGAAAGGCAAGCTGGTCCGCTTTATCCGGATGATGACCAATAACTTGAGCGGTATTCCGTCCATTGTGTTCGGTTTGTTTGGTATGGCACTGTTTGTGAAATACATGGGGTTCGGCGACAGTATCCTGGCCGGTTCTTTGACGTTGGGATTGCTTTGTGTACCTTTGGTGATACGCACCACCGAAGAAGCCTTGAAGGCGATTCCCGACAGTTTCCGTGAAGGGAGTCTGGCTTTGGGCGCGACCAAGTTGCAAACCATCTGGCATGTAATTCTGCCCATGGGGATGCCCAACATCATTACCGGACTGATTCTGGCTTTGGGACGTGTATCGGGTGAAACGGCGCCCATCTTGTTTACGTGTGCCGCTTACTTCCTGCCGCAACTACCACATAGCATTCTGGACCAATGCATGGCATTGCCTTATCACCTTTATGTGATTTCTACCAGCGGAACGGATATGGAGTCACAGCTTCCTTTGGCATACGGTACGGCGTTGGTACTGATCCTTATTATTTTAATTATAAACCTGTTGGCAAATGCACTCCGCCGGTATTTTTCCAACAAAGTAAAAACGAATTAATAATTTGTCGGTGTGCCGATGGGTTGCGCTGTGTACCGCACGGACATTGGTACATTAGCACATAGACAAATCAGCAAATTATTAAAACATTAAGAATATGAATAAGATAGATGCAAAACATGTAAATTTTTTCTATGGTGATTTTCAAGCACTGAAAGATATAAGCATGACGATTGAAGAGAAAGAGGTGGTGGCTTTCATAGGCCCGTCCGGTTGTGGCAAGTCCACCTTCCTCCGCCTGTTCAACCGCATGAACGATCTCATTCCCGGCTCTCGTCTGGAAGGGGAGATTTTGATTGACGGGAGAAATATATACGACAAGTCTGTGCAGGTGGATGAGTTGCGCAAGAATGTGGGAATGGTATTCCAGCGTCCCAATCCGTTTCCGAAGAGCATTTTCGAGAATGTGGCCTATGGGCTTCGGGTAAATGGGGTGAAAGATAATGAGTTTATCCGCCACAGGGTGGAGGAAACCTTGAAAGGAGCCGCGTTGTGGGATGAGGTGAAGAATAAGTTGAAAGAGTCTGCGTTTGCTCTGTCCGGCGGTCAGCAGCAACGGTTGTGTATAGCCCGTGCCATGGCCGTATCTCCTTCGGTGCTGCTTATGGACGAACCGGCTTCGGCACTGGACCCTATCTCTACAGCCAAGGTAGAAGAGTTGATTCATGAGCTGAAAAAAGAATATACCATCGTTATTGTCACTCACAACATGCAGCAGGCCGCGCGTGTCAGTGACAAAACAGCCTTCTTCTATATGGGCAATATGGTGGAATATGATGATACGAAGAAGATATTTACGAATCCGGGCAAAGAAGCGACCCAGAATTATATTACGGGACGTTTCGGATAAAGCATTCATCACAGCGTTGCACAATGGGAGATAAGATAAAAATGGAATTTATGTACCACAGCTCGATGCAGGCTTGTTTGCTTTTCAGATGTAATGGGTACGGATTTGCCTTTTTATTCTTCTGTCCGGAAAATTAAAATCAGTGTGAATCTGCGTAATCTGCGGTGAAAGAAATAATAATAAACAAAACAAGAATTAAGAATATGGTGAAATTTATAGAATCAGAACTTGTATCACTGAAGAAGGAAGTGAACGAGATGTGGACATTGGTTTACAATCAGCTGGACAGGGCAGGAGAGGCTGTGCTGACCTTTAACCGTGACCAGGCACAGCAAGTCATTGTCCGTGAGAAAAGGGTGAATGCGTTCGAGTTGAAAATTGACAGTGATGTAGAGGACACTATCGCTCTATACAATCCGGTAGCCATTGACCTGCGTTTTGTGCTGGCCATGTTCAAAATAAACAGTGATTTGGAGCGTTTGGGAGATTTTGCCGAAGGCATAGCCCGTTTTGTGGTAAGAAGCGAGGAAACAGTGCTGGATAGTGAACTGCTCCACAGTCTGCGTATAGAAGAGATGTTGAGACAAGTGCTCAGTATGCTCGAAATGACCAAGAACGCATTGAATGAAGAAAATCTGGAATTAGCCCTCAATGTATTCAGTAAAGACAATTTCCTGGACGAAATCAATGCGGCTGCCCCTGCCGTGCTTACAAAATATCTGGAAACACATCCCGATAATTTCCTGACTTGCCTGGAACTCGGCACCGTTATCCGTAAACTGGAACGTGCCGGAGATCATATAACTAACATAGCTGAAGAGATTGTTTTCTTTATAGATGCAAAGGTACTGAAACACCGCGATAAAGTGGACGAACATTTCTTGGGAAAAGAAAAAACTCATTAAAATGCTGTTTCAAATTAAACTTTTGCTATCTTTGTATATGTAATGAGGCCGATAAAGAGCATTTTGAATAATAATCTGCCAAAAAAGACAGAAATTTCTAAAAACATGTTGTATGGCATAGTTTTTTATTTGGCTGGTTTAAAAAAAGGCTCCATATTTGCATCGTTATCCTGAAAACAATCTTTTTACCTTAAAAAAAAACTAATACCTATTGAAAACTTAAAAAGGGGGCTTTGTGAAAAGACCCCTTTTTTATTTTTCTATATAATGGCTCTGTCAGTGTTAAATTTCACCTATTTATTGGTCAATATGTAAGATTTCTGTAATTATTAGCTTATATTAGCAACTTTCTTTTAAGTTAATGCTTAACTTTGCTGGCTCATAAGAATAGCGGTAAAAAGAATGAAGACAAAATACATCAAGTCGTTTTTACTATTTTTGTTATTAGGATGCTGCATCTCGGTGTCAGCCCAAAATATACAAGGCGTTGTAACAGACTCATTGACGAATGATCCCATACCATACTTGTCAGTCTTTTATGAAGGAAAAGGCGTAGGAAGCATTACCGATAATGATGGACATTATAAGGTCGAAACCCGTAAAGGCTGGAACAAACTCACCTTTTCGGCAGTGGGGTATGTAACAAAAGTAGTGAATATAATCCCCGGTGTCACCAAGAACCTGAATGTGAGGATGAGGCCGGACGATATCATGCTGGACGAAGTGGTGGTGAAGCCCAAACGAGAGAAGTACTCCCGTAAGAATAACCCGGCTGTGGAACTGATGAAGAAAGTGATTGCTCATAAGAACAATAACAAGCTGAGTGAGAATGACTATTATCAGTACAACAAGTATCAGAAGATCACAATGTCACTGAATGATGTGACTCCCGAAATGCTGGAAAAAGGCATGTATAAAAAGATGCCTTTCCTGAAAGACCAGATCGAACTTTGTGAGGAAACCAATAAATTTATCCTTCCTATCTCGGTGGACGAGACCGCTTCGCAGAAAATTTACCGTAAACATCCCAAGAGTGAGAAGACCATTATCAAAGGGATGAGCTCTACGGGTGTGAACGAGCTGTTTGCCACAGGAGATATGCTGAGCACGGTTCTGAAGGATGTGTTTACGGATGTGAATATTTATGATAACGATATCCGTCTGTTGCAGTATCCTTTCATCAGTCCTATTTCGTCCAGTGATGCCATTTCGTTTTATAAGTTTTACATTATGGACACCACATTCGTGGACAAGGACAAGTGCTTCCATCTCACCTTTGTCCCCAATAACTCGCAGGATTTCGGTTTCACGGGACATCTGTATGTACTGGCCGATTCATCTTATACGGTGAAGAAATGTACGATGAATCTGCCCAAGAAATCGGGAGTGAACTTTGTGGACAACATGGATATTATTCAGGAGTTCGAGCAATTGCCTAATGGGGAGTGGGTGTTGAAGACCGATGACATGATTGTAGAGATGACCTTGATGAAGATCATGCAAGGATTCCAGATACGAAGGACTACCCGTTATTCCGATTATGCCTTCGATGAGCTTCCGCAGCAACTTTTCAAGCGTAAGGGGGCCGAGATCAAAGAGGCGGACGCCATGATGCGCGGAGACGATTTCTGGAATCAATACCGGCCGGTTCCGCTTACGCAGACCGAGAGTTCTATGGATATGCTGGTGAAGCGTCTGGAACAGATGCCGGGATTCAAATATGTGATTTTTGTATTGAAGGCGTTTATCGAGAACTTTGTGGAAACCGGAACCAAGGACAACCCCAGCAAGGTGGATATCGGTCCGGTAAACACCATGATCTCCAATAACTATATCGACGGATTGCGTTTGCGTATGAGCGCGCAGACCACGGCCAACCTGAATCCGCATCTGTTCTTCAAGGGATATTATGCTTACGGGTTCAAGGACCATCGTTCCAAGTATATGGGTGAGGTGGAATACTCTTTCAACAAGAAGGAATACCTGCCGCGCGAGTTCCCGAAGAACTCTATCACGTTCAGCTATCAGTATGATGTGATGTCGCCCACGGATAAGTTCCTGAAGACGGACAAGGATAATGTGTTCGTTTCTTTCAAGACTTCTACGGTGGACCAGATGTCCTACGTGCGGAATATCGCCTTGAAGTATGAGAACGAGACGCAGTTTGGTTTGAAGACCACGGTGGAAGTGAAACACAGCACGGACGAGCCTACCGGCGGTCTGGCCTATATAACCAATGATGACCAGAAAACGTTGGTTCCTGAGATTCAGACCATGGAAGCCTCCTTGGCCTTCCGTTACGCTCCGGGTGAGACATTTGTCAATACCAAGCAACGCCGTATACCGGTTTCTTTTGACGCTCCGGTATTCACGCTGTCGCACACGACCGGTTTCAAGGGTGTGCTGGGCGGAGAGTATAACTTCAATCTGACGGAAGTAGGGCTGTACAAGCGTTTCTGGTTCTCGTCATGGGGTAAGATTGATATGTTCGTGAAAGGCGGTGCGCAGTGGAACAAAGTTCCGTTCCCGTTGCTGATTATGCCGGCGGCCAACTTGTCTTATATCCTGCAGCGCGAGACTTTCAACTTGATTAATAATATGGAGTTCCTGAACGACCGTTACGCCTCTCTGGATGTATCGTGGGATTTGAACGGTAAGATTTTCAACCGTATTCCTTTGCTGAAGAAACTGAAGTGGCGTGAGGCGATCGGCTTCAAGATGCTGTATGGTCATTTAACCGACAAGAACAATCCGATGAAGCATCCGGGTGACAGCGAACTCTTCCTGTTCCCGACCCGTGACGGACGTCCTACCAGCTTTGTGATGGACCCGAAGACCCCGTACATGGAATGCTCTGTGGGTATTCACAATATTTTCAAGATATTGCACATAGACTATGTCCGCCGTCTGAATTATCTGGATCATCCCGATGCGAACAAATGGGGCGTGCGGTTTATGGTGATGATGACATTCTGATGCAGGGAGAGCTCTGATGGTGTGTGAAATGAAGAAACCGAGGTAAGAACTTGTATCGTTCAAATAAAAGGTTTATCTTTGTTCCAGTACCTAAAGTTGGTGAAAAGTATGTTATGCTTAAATGAATGTAAGGCAAAGTTAGTTAGTTTCAAACAATGTTTTGGGCATGAGTTTGGAATTAAATCAATTGGTATCTTCGGTTCGGTTGCACGTCAAGAGAACAGGGAAGATAGTGATTTGGATATTGTTGTAGATATTGATAATCCTACTTTATCCACTATGTACACTTTGAAGACTGTTTTGACGGAAATGTTTCATTGTGAAATTGATTTAGTGCGTTTCCGTTCCTCACTGTCTCCATTTTTGAAACAGAATATTGAAAAAGAAGCCATTTATGTATAAAGGAGGACGACTAACCATTTGCGACAGGTTAACCCAGATAAAAGAATCCATTTACTATATACAGCAATGGAGTAAAGAAATAAATTGTGCTGATGATTTTTTAGCCTCCATGGATAAAGTGATGGTGTTCAATGCACGTGTTATGCGCCTTCAAGTAATAGGTGAACAGGTAGGAAAGTTGTTGTTTTTACAACCATCACCGCTTTCTGAATATAAGGAAATTCCTTGGTTGGCTATTTATGATATGCGCAATCTTATTTCGCATGAATATAGTAATGTAGACGAGCAGATAGTATTTACTACTATAAAGAATGACCTTATAGAATTGGATAAGGTTATTACAGTCCTATTGAATAAATATTTGTAAAACTTGAATCTTTTATTGTGATTACGAAATATACCCATCTCTTATTTTCTTATCAAAAGTAAGTTTTCCTATTTTTTAAGCGCTTTTATTGTGTAATACACAATTATAGTGTATCTTTGTGCCCTCAAAAAGTTTCTAAATTCCTTTTATATAAAGGGTAAAGAACCTTTTTTGAGGGTATAAACATGTCTATAAAAAGCAGACAGAAAAGACGTCTTCGGACGAAAGAAACAACAAATAAAAGATTTCAGAAATACAAAATGAAATCTGTGTAAAAAGCTATTTATCAGCCAGTTATAAACACTGTGCTGATATGGTCTTCCAGTATCGGTCAGCGTGGATTTCTGACGATAAATCTCATGAAAAAGCTATCCCATCAGTTTGATAAACCGAAGCGTTCTGTGGCATCTCCCGAAGCGTTGGAAGCTTTGCGGAATAACAATGCCGTGCGTTGGTATGTGTTGTCGCTTCCCGATTGCCATCGGGGAGGAGTGCGCGGTTTGCAACGGGAACAGGACCGCCGCATACAGGCAGGCGAGCCCTCATTCGGCTTTTTTGCTCCTTCCTATCAGGAAGTGAGGCGTATAGACGGCAAATTCGTCAATACCCAGCGTCCCTTACTCTTCAACTATGTATTCGTCCGTGCCTCCGAGCGTGATGTTTTCCAGCTGATGCAACGTTTTCCTGTGCTCAGTTTCCTGCCTCGGGTGAGGGAACGGAAGCGGGAGTATTTCCCTTACCTTTCCGATGCCGCAATGGAGAATTTGCAGTGGGTGGCCCGTTCTTATTCCAATACACTTCCTGTTTATATACCCCAGCCGGATGGTTTGCGCAAGGGCGACCGGATACGCATTACCGAGGGACGGTTTAAGGGGGTGGAGGCGACTGTTGTCATTCAGCCGGGAGCCGGGCGAAAGGATGTGATGGTATGTGTGGAGAACTGGATGTGGGTTCCGCTGCTGCGTGTGATGCCGGGTGAGTACGAGGTAATTGCCCTGAATGATGAGGACAAGCATGTATATACCCGTCTGGACAATGACTGTATGTTGAATGGTTTGCACAGTGCTCTTCAGCGTTATCACAGTGCGGAGGGGGTGAATGAGGAAGATCGTTCCCTGGCTGCCAGGGCGTTGAAAGAATATGGCAATCTCCAGATGGATACGGATGTGATGCGTTGCAAGCTTTATGCCATTTTGCTGCCGGCTTATACTATATTGGGTATGGAAGAAGAGGCGGCAAAGCTGGTTGGCGTTATGCAGACGATGCTTCCTCTCGTCAAGGCGGAGCAGTCGCGTGCACTTGCTGTGGTTACACTTTATGGTTGTACGGATAGCAGTATTTATTATCATTTGGCGCACGAGGCGATTGATCCGTGGAAGAAAGAGGAAAAGCCGAAAAAGAGTAAGCAGCAGCTGATCAGCCGGTTGGATGATTATGATCGGTGGTTGAGGCATTGAAATGGAAATAGGGTAAGTATTGGATGAAGTTGTGAGTTAAAAAAAATGCTGGAATAGGATAATTAATATTTTTGCTTATCTTTGTATGTGAATAATATTAATATTCAAGGAAATATGGAAAAGGAAAGCACTAAAAAAATGACACGCGAAGATGCCCTTCGGAGATTGGAAGAAGCAAGGAAATTAAAGCGTGAATATGTTAAGGAGCTGGAAAAGAAGATGAAGGAGGACTTTAAGAAACGTACAGGTCAGGACGCTACCTATTTTGAAGTGTGGTAAATCTTAATCTTGACTATATTAATTCTTATTCTTTCATTTTCATTGTATAAGTCTAATTATTTTTATGCCCGTTGGTGTTCGGGATCTTGAAAGAAGGCTGAATTATGCAGCGATTATTGTCTGTCTTGATAATTCTAGACTAACCTCTGTCATTGTAGTATTTACCGAAACAGTTTTATTGTTTAGCCAGAAGCCGGAATAGTATTTGGCTTTATGTTTTTTGTGATAGTTAAATATTACATTTTTTATAAAAAACTCTGTTCAATAAGTACATTGAAAAGCATTTGCTTCCCTTTTGCTTTCTTGACCTTATTCTAGTGCATTCAGTGCCAAAATAACAGTTATATATTTATAATGGCGAAATCAATAAAAGCGAATTATCTATTTAATCTGGTAAATTCCGCTTCCCAACTCTTATTTCCACTCATTACTTTTCCTTACGCTTCTCGTATAATGATGGCGGATGGTATAGGACAAGTGAACTTTTTTCAATCCATTATTTCCTATATCAGCTTGTTCACTTGTTTGGGTATTCCGATGTATGCTATACGTGAGGTAGCTAAAGTACGGGATAATCCGGAAAAAATGACACGGATTACAGTTGAAATATTATTGTTACATGCCTTTCTTACTCTTTTGGGTTATATGGCTGTTGCTGTCATTTGTTTGACGGTAACTAAGGTGCAAACCGATATACCTTTGTTTCTTCTGCTCAGTGCCACCATTTTTTTTACGGCGATAGGTTGCGAATGGTTTTATCAAGGAATAGAAGATTTTAAATATGTTGCTATTCGTGGGATGGTAGTAAAGACCATCTCCGTTATATTACTGTTTCTGCTGGTAAAGTCAAAAGAGGATATTTTATGGTATGGAGCTTATTCTGTTTTAGGCGTACTGGGAGGAAATATTTTTAATTTTGTCCGTTTAAGAAAATATCTGCATAAGGATATGATTGAATTTAGGGCGTTGCATCCTTTCAGTCATTTAAAACCGGCTATACATATTTTTGCTTTTAATGTCATTGTTAGTATTTATCTTCAATTAAACAATGTATTATTGGGTTTTATGAAAGATGCTGAGGCTGTGGGATATTTTACGGCTGCAACTAAAATTCTAGTCATAACTATGAGTCTTTCTAGTTCTTTGGGAGCGGTAATTATGCCACGCACTTCCAATTTGATAGCTGAAAATAAGATGGATGAATTTAAGGTCTTGATTCAGAAATCATACGATTTTATTTTAGCATTGGCAATGCCCTTGACTGTGGGATTGATATTTACTAGTCCTAGTGTTATTCTATTGTTAAGTGGTGAAAGTTTTGCTCCAGCTATATTAACTTCACAAATAGTAGCTTTGAATATTTTAATGGTAGGCATTTCGGGTGTAATGGGGCTTCAGGTGCTTTATCCGATGGGTAGAATAAATATTGTTATTCTTTGCACATTCATAGGTGCGGTAGTGAACGTGGTGTTGAATGTATTACTAATTCCTGTTTATGGACATAATGGTACGGCAGTGGCTTATATGTTGGCGGAAGTAGCTGTTACTGTTTCCATGTTCATTATTGGGAGAAGGTATATTCCTATTCAGTTTTTTAAGAAAGAACATTTGCATTATGTGTTAGGAAGTGTTGTGATGGGAGGCTGTTTGTATATTCTTTCACAATTCTATTTAGGAAGTATGAAAACATTAGTGGTTATGATTATTGCTGGTTGTTTAGTTTACACTCTCATATTATTAGCATTAAAAAATTCTATTAGCACAATAATTTTAAAAATGATAAAAAGATCTTTCATAGAAAGGAGAACCTTTTAAATAATATATAAACGATGAATGTGAAAATATTAGTATGTTGTCATAAACTAGATATTTGGGCATCAGATAGTCCATATGTTCCAATTCATGTTGGAAAGGAATTACATCCTGAATTAGATTTGAAAATACAAGAAGATAATGCAGGAGATAGTATAAGTAACAAAAATGATAGTTATTGTGAATTAACTGGAATGTATTGGGCTTGGAAAAATTTGAAAAATGTTGATGTAATAGGACTTTGTCATTATCGTAGATATTTTGACTTTCATAAGCAGTGTAAATGGCCTTATCCTATTACATCTTTTACAACTTCTCAATTTAAATTATTGGATTTTTCCATACCCCAAAGTGTTGTAGACAGGATTTTAAAAGGTGGTATCGTAGTTCCCCGTTCGGTGATCTATCCTATTCCATTATTTTATGATTATGCAAGTTGTCATATTGGGAGTGATATGCGTATCATTCAACAGATTATAGAAGAAAAGGGTGATGCTAAATTTATCAATGCTTTTGAGGATGTAATGTTTCGTAATAATAAACTAATTCATTATAACATGTTTATTATGAAGTGGGATGATTTTAATAATTACTGTAATTGGTTGTTCCCTATATTAAAAGAGGCTGAAAAACGAATTGATATCAGTCATTATAATGTAATTCAGAAACGTATATGGGGATATATGGCAGAACGTTTAATGAATGTATGGCTTTATGCAGAAAAAAAGAATTTGTTATTCTATCCTGTTATTTGGATTAATAATAATTCATCAAATATGGAAACGAGAATTAAATATTTATGTAGAACATTACGTTATAATCTAATTAATAAATTAGCAACTTTACAATTAACTTTTAAAACAAAGTGATATGATTTTGGAATTATTGTTTTGTTTAGTATTAGTACTTTATTTGAAATGGATATTCATATCTATGATGTATATATGTGAAGCCTTGAATGTATTTTATATCCATCATAAAACAATGTTTTGTGCAAAATGATGGCAGTACCATATCATGTAATTGAATATATGTTGAGATATGGAGGTAGTCGATTTGTAATGTTTAATATTGCAGAAATTCCTTCTGTTCATTTTCGACGTTTATTATACAAAGGTCTTGGTGCTCAAATCGAAAAAAATGTAATAATGCATTTTAGAACAGAGATAAGAGGGACTTATAAATTAAAAATAGGTGAGGGGACAATAATAGGAGATAATGCCTTATTGGATGCTCGAAGTGGATTATATATAGGAAAAAATGTTAATTTATCTTCTAATGTATCCATATATACATTACAACATAATTATAGGAGTAAGGACTTTGGATGTGATTTTGATAAGGATCTAAGTGTAACTATTGATGATAGGGCTTGGTTAGGATGTAATGTAATAGTACTTCCAGGGGTTCATATTGGTGAAGGCGCTGTTTGTTGTGCAGGATGTGTAGTTAGTAAAAATGTAGCCCCTTTTACAGTAGTAGCCGGAATCCCAGCAAAAAAAATAGCTGATAGACCTAATGATATTTTCTATGAGTTTAATGGAAAAAGTTGTAGATTATATTGATAAATAAAATGTATTTTGATATTATATTTATCGATAAATAATAAGAAAAGTAAAGAGCGGTAGAAATATGTTACATACAAGATCTAATTATTTATTTTATGTTATAACATTTTTTTTGTTTGTATTAACTACTTCCTGCTTTTCGTATATCTATTGGAACCCTACATTAGGTGGACAAATATTAAGATGTTTTGATCTTATCTTTATATTCTTATACTTTCGTAATAAAAGAAAAATTGTTAATGCAAATTTTGAACGAGAGGTTAATTGGATATTTAAATTGGCTTTTTTATCTGTAATTGGCAATACATTTTTATATCATCAATCTCCGATGCAAAATGTTATAAATACATGTTCTCATGCTTTTATATTATACTATTTTTTATTGCATTTTTATGGAATAAAAGAAAAGATAATTATTGCAATATTGACAATTTTAGTTTTAATGATATTGTTCATTCAACTAGTGCAACAATTTACATTTCCTATAGCACCTTTTGGAATTAATATACAAGCAGAAACAACAAATAATTTAATTGAAATTCGTAATGGACTGTTTAGATTTAGAATAGAAACAGCGTGCTTTGCAATGTTACTAGTTTTTTTTTGTTGGGGACAATTGTTAAAAAAAATAAGACTTTGGGCTATAATATTATTTGTTTTGTCTTTAACTAGCATTTATCTATTTCTAACAAGACAGATTATCATTACAGTATTGTTTTCTATTTTTCTTTCAGCTTTTTTGGTAAAAAATCGAAGATTGAAAATTTGGACAATGTGTCTATTGGCTGTTTTGTGTGTTATCTTTTATAATTGGGGAGATTTATTTTTTGAGGAGTTGATTGAAAGTAGTAGAGATGAAACTGATAATGACAATGTAAGAATACATAGTGCATTCTTTTTTATTGATAAGATATTAGCAAATCCTATTAGTTTTTTCTTAGGAAATGGAAGTCCGAAAGAAGCAGTAAACTGGGGATTAAAAGAAGGGTTTTGGATATCAGATGTCGGATTTATAGGAGAATGTTTTATATACGGTTTTTTTTATATCGCTGTTTATCCTATAATACTATGGAAAGTATATAAATATAGAAATTGTGTACCTCTTTATATAAAAATGTATATTATATCAACTTTTTTAATTAGTGTGATGATATTTCCATACCGAACTCGTGTTGAATTTATGATTTGGTCAATGGTATTATATATTTGTGATTTGCACATAAATAATTCAAAATTGAAATATCAATAAGAATATGGATGTTTCTATTATTATAGTAAATTATAATACAAAACAAGTAACTCAGAGTTGTATCAATAGTATAGTTGAACACTCTCATGGTTTTTCTTATGAAATTATACTTGTAGATAATCATTCTACGGATGGGAGTTATGCTTTGTTTTCAAACGACGCTCGCATAAAGTATGTATACAATGAGAAAAATGTAGGCTTTGGACAAGCTAATAATATTGGATATCAATATTCAACAGGAGATTTTATATTTTTATTGAATTCAGATACGCTATTATTGAATAATGCGATAAAATTATTTTATGATAAGATGCGGATATTGCCACTTGAGATTGGTTGCATAGGTACAATGTTAGTTGATGGAAAAGGGGATGAATCTCTATCGTATGGAAAATTTCCAACTGTCTGCAGTTCTTTTTATCATTTATCTTTGTGTGAAATATTTAAATTAGATTCTCATTTTTATCGTTATTTCAATTATAAAGGTAAACCGATTGATTGGATGGAGGTTGAATATGTAACGGGGGCAGATATATTTATTCGCCGTAGCATTATTGAAAAATATGGGCTGTTTGATCCTGCTTATTTCCTATATTATGAAGAAACAGACATGCAAAGAAGATATTTCTCTTATGGTATAAAAAATGCAATAATTAATGGTCCACAGATCATTCATTTAGAAGCGGGTAGTACAAAAAATAAGGTTGTAACGTTAGATAGAATCTGTATTCCTTATGTTAGTTGTTTTTTATTTTTAAAGAAATGGACCTCTTTATGGAAGTATATTTTGTTTCGGATTGCATTTGCTTTAACTCGCTTTCCTCATTTATTTTTTAACGTGAAATTTCCTTTAAAAGATAGAATCAAATTGCTTAAAAAAGTATTAATATGATACCTAAAATAATACATTATTGTTGGCTAAGTAAGGACCCTATTCCTAAAGATATGCAAATGTTCATTGATGGATGGTATGAGAAATTGCCAGATTATGAGTTCATGCTTTGGGATTTTAATCGTTTTGATATCCATTCATCTCAATGGGTTAAAGAAGCATTTAGTAAAAAGAAATATGCCTTTGCAGCAGATTATATACGACTATATGCGTTATATAATTATGGTGGTATATACATGGATATGGATGTCGAGGTTTTGAAATCTTTTGATCCTTTTCTTAAACTAAAAACAATGATATGCTTTGAAAATTCCAAACAAGGTCTTGAAATGGCTACTTTTGGAGTGGAAAAAGGAGCTGCGTGGGTAAAAGAATGTTTAAAATATTATGAAAACAGGTCATTTATTAAAGCGGATGGAATGCTTGATACGATAACATTACCATTTATAATTCAACAAATTTGTTTAAAAGATTCTTATCGTCTGGAACCTGTATATAGTATAGAGGAAGCACTACAAAAGGAAACTGGTAATGCATTGGCTATATTATCAAGTGATTATTTTAGTCCTAAGACAACTTTCAGAGATGAAAAAATTGTTTTGACTTCGAATACAGTAAGCATTCATCATTTTAAAGGGACATGGCTTCCATGGTATTCTAAGATCGAAAAAAGAGTAAGTAACATATTAGGATTTGAGTCGAAAGATTTTATAAGAGCTGCGATATATAAAATTCAATTGGAGGTTGCTAAACGTAAAATAAAGAAGTAGGATTATGAAATTATCAATAATTGTTCCTGTTTATAATGTCGAAAAATATATAGTTAAATGCATTTCTTCGTTACTTGATCAACAAACAAATGATTATGAAATTATTATTGTTAACGATGGCACTAAAGATAAGAGTATAGATCTTATAAAAAAAACATTTAATGATTCCAAGATAGCCATTATAGAACAAGAAAATCAAGGTTTATCTGCTGCGCGTAACACAGGGGTTAGACATTCAAAAGGAGAGTATATTTGGTTTGTAGATTCTGACGATTGGATAGCTAAAGGGGGTATAGATGAATTGATTCCTATTCTTGACGGACATACTGAACTTGTTTATCAATCTAAAGTTTATCATATTATTGAAAATAAGAAACAGCTTATTGTTCGTAATGATTTTGATGGAGAGCTAAATGGAGTTCAATTTATGGCATTTAAAATGCCATTATGCTGTGCTCCCTATTATATTATATTACGTTCCTTTTGGAAAAAGAATAATTTTATGTTTTATGAAGGGATTCTACATGAAGATAATGAAATAATGCCCAAAGTTGTATATATTGCTTCTAAAATGAAATGTATTCATATTCCTCTTTACAACTATTCCATTAGATCAGAATCTATTACACATTCGTATAATCCTAAGAGATTTAAAAGTCTAGAAATTGTATGTAATTCACTATTTGTTTATTTAAAAAGTCACGTTAGGAAAGAACATGCTTGGGCTTTCTCTCAAAGTATTATTCCTATGATCTATTTTCTCCTTGAATCCGTCCATAATGGAAATAAAAAGGAACAAGAAGAGGTCAATAATTTTTTTTCAGCCGAAAAAGGATATATGTCTCTTCTTATGGAATATGGTAATTGGAAAGCTAAAATATTTTCTTTTATGGTTATTCTTAGGCAAGGTCATGCCGTTGATATATATAGATTTTTACGAAAAATCTCAAAGTAATAATATAGGCTATGAATAGAACTTATTTACAGAAGTATTTAAAGACTAATTCATCTATACAATGGTTGTATATGAAATATATGCAATACTATGCTAAGAAATTTTTGAATCATCCTGAAACTTGGAAACAGTGGCAACTAGCTAAGTTAACAGCTATGCTCAGTTATGCTCAACGGCATTGTACCTATTATAGGAAATATATAGTAGGTGAAGTAAGGATGGATAATTCAATGGAAATAATTAAGAGTCTTCCTTTGTTGGATAAGAATATTATTCGTCATCAGGAGAAAAATGTTTATAGTGATGAAATAACTGATAATTGGAAAGTATGGCTTAATACAGGTGGATCTACGGGTGAACCTTTGCATTTTCCCGCTCTCTATAAAGGCTTGCCTGTTGAAGGGGTTTGTCAAATGATGCTTTATATGAAGATGGGCTATCAGTGGGGAGATATTATAGTTTCGTTTGATGGTTGCAGAATCAAAGATGAAGATAGATCTCGGAATATTTATTGGCAAATGGGGAACGCTAATTTTCCTTTTGGAAAGAAGAATTTTTCTACACTTTATCTTGATAATAATAGTGTGAAGTATTATTGGGAAGAATTGAAAAGAACGAAACCTGCATTTATTCGTGGATATCCGTCTGGCATCATGGAAATGTGTAAATTAGCTATGAATACAGGGATTGTAATGGATTTGAAATTGAAAGGGGTTTATTTGACAAGTGAGAGCTTCACACAGGATGAGAAAAACTTCATAAGTTCTTACTTCAAATGCCCTGTTTATGGACAGTATGGACATACGGAAAGTTCTATTTTTGCTATACAAAATCCTGCAGATGAAGTTTATTATTGCTCTCCTATATATGGTTATACAGAAGTTGTTGATCAGAAGGGACAGCATGTTAATATAGGTGAACAAGGAGAAGTTGTGGTGACAGGATTTGTTGAATATGGTTTACCATTTATCCGATATAAGACAGGGGATCTTGCAATCTATGGTGGAGAAACAGAATTGGGTGAAACTATTCTTACAAAGCTATTGGGACGTGAGGTTGATTGTATTTATAACAAAGGAGGAAAAAAGATTTATCTTGTTGGCTTTATCTTTGGGGGACATATTCGGGCCTTCAATTATATACAAACTTGGCAACTCCATCAGTATGAAGTTGGTAAAGTGGAAATGTATATAGTAAAGGCTAGAGAATATAGTGATAATGTTGAGAAAGAGATAGTAAATCTTTTTGTTTGTAATGGTTTTGAGTTGATAATTCATTACGTCGATTTCATAGAGAAAACCAATCGGGGTAAGCAACGCTTCTTGATTCAAGAATTGAAGTGAAACCTAACTTATGATTAATCATTATAAAAATATGCAATATGCACCAATAATAATTTTTGCTTTTAATCGTCCGAAAGCATTAAGGAATGTGGTTTGTTCGTTGTTGCAGAACACAGAAGCTAGGGAAAGTGATTTATATATCTTTGTGGATGGAGCAAGACTACATAAAGATGGAGAGTTGAAAGAAGTGGAATTGGTACGGGAGTATGTGATATCAATTACGGGTTTTAAGACATTACATTATACATTTTCAGAAGTGAATAAAGGGTTAGGAGCAAGTATTATAGATGGCGTTTCGGAAGTAATAAACCGATATGGAAAAGTTATTGTCCTTGAAGATGATCTTTGTGTTCAACCTAATTTTTTGGCTTTTATGAATCAAGGATTAAAATATTATGAGAAAGTAAATGGTGTTTTTTCTATATGTGGGTATAATAATAAGATAAAAATTCCCAAAGATTATAAGGCTGATGCGTATATTTATAATAGAAGTAGTTCATGGGGATGGGCCACATGGAAAGATAGATGGGATACTATTGATTGGAAGTTAGAACCATTTGATATATATAAATCTAAAGCAAGAGTTTTCCGCTGTTGGGCGGGATCAGATGCTTGGAAGATGCTGAATGATTGGCATAAAGGTAAAAATAATTCTTGGGCAATACGTTTTGTCTTTGCTCAGTTCCTACAGAATAAGAAGTGTGTTAACCCTTGTTATAGTCTTATCAATAATAGAGGTTTTGATGGGCAAGGTACTAACTGTAAATCCTGGAGCCGTTTTAAATTTGAATTAGAATCTACGGGTAAGAAGAATTTTGTATGGCCTACACAATTGAGTATAAATTCTTGTCTATTTAAACGTGCTATGTGGTATAATTCGGTGTTTATTAGAATTTACAGTAGAATAATGTATTTAATTAAATAGTAGCAATGGATATAACTGACTGTAAAATTATTGAATTGCCAAAGATTGTAGATCCACGGGGTAATCTGTCAATTATTGAGCAATTAAAACAGATTCCGTTTGAAATAAAGCGGGTCTATTGGATATATGATGTGCCCGGCGGAATGGATCGTGGAGAACATGCATATAAAGAGAACCAGGAATTTATAGTAGCCCTGTCGGGGTCGTTTGATGTGGTACTGGATGATGGTAAGAATAAATGTGTTTTTCCTTTAAACAGATCTTATAAAGGATTATATGTGACTAAAGGAATATGGCGCAGAATGACAAATTTTTCAACAAATTCATTGGCTCTTGTCTTGTCATCAACTGATTACAATGTTAATGACTACATAATGGATTATCAGGAATTTAAAAAATGGGTACTAAAATGAGAAGTGTCTTTGATTGTTCGCTATATGAACTTAACAAATCACATGATCCGGAAGGTAATTTGACTTTTATATACGAGAATGTGCATGTGCCATTTCCAATAAACAGAGTATTTTACAGTTATGATATTCCAGGTGGTGAAGATCGTGGTGCTCATGCGCATAAGGAATGCCATCAGTTTATAATAGCAGCATCCGGCTCTTTTGAAGTTGTATTGGATGACGGTGTAAACAAACGTACTGTATTACTTAATCGTCCATTTTGGGGGTTGCATGTGCCGCCGGGAATATGGGCGTCAGAACAAGGTTTTTCATCGGGTAGTATCTGCTTGGTATTAGCTAGTCATGGATATTCGGAAGAGGATTATATTCGTGACTATGATGAATTTCTGAAATATGTTGAGGAACAAAAGAATAATTGATTTGATATAATGATTGTATATCGATTGAATAATAAGTGGGATATGGTGAAATTTTTAGATTTACAAGCAATCACTATGCGACATGGTGATGAGATTAAAGCTGCTATAGACAGGGTTGTTGAATCCGGTTGGTTTTTACAGGGAAATGAAAATAAACGGTTTGAGATGGACTATGCAAAATATATCGGTACAGAGTTTTGTGTAACTGTAGCAAATGGTTTGGATGCATTAAAACTTATATTGCGTGGTTATAAGGAAATGGGATTGATGCAAGATGGAGATGAAATCATTGTGCCTGCCAATACGTATATTGCTACAATTCTTGCCATTACAGACAATAATCTTGTACCTGTACTTGTGGAGCCAACGTGGGATCATTTGGAGATAAACATAGATGCCATTGAGGAACACATTACTTCTAAAACCAAAGGGGTAATGATAGTTCATCTATACGGTCGTATTGCCTATAATGATAAGTTACGTGGAATTTGCGAGAAATATAATTTGAAGTTAATGGAGGATTGTGCACAAAGCCATGGTTGTGCTTGGGATGGTGTTAAAACCGGTGCGTTAGGTGATGCAGCGGCACATAGTTTTTATCCGGGAAAAAATTTGGGTGCGTTAGGTGATGCAGGTGCTGTAACTACAAGTGATCCAAAATTGGCTGAAATTATTCGTGCATTAGCAAATTATGGAAGTCATAAAAAATATGTATTTAAATATGTAGGAATGAATAGCCGTATGGCTGAAACAGACGCAGCAGTACTTGATGTAAAACTAAAATATTTGGATGAAGATAATGCACAGCGCCAGAAATTGGCTGATTACTATTATACCCACATCAATAATCGCTTCATAATTTTGCCGAAACGGATTAAGGATGAATGTAATGTTTATCATCAATTCCCTATTTTTTGTCAGCGTCGTGATGAATTGCAAGAATATTTAAAGGAAAATGGAGTACAAACTCTCATTCATTATCCGATACCTCCACATAAGCAGGAATGTTATAAAGCATGGAATAATCGGACTTATCCTATTACAGAAATGATTCATCAACAGGAACTTTCCATTCCGATGAGTCAGGTCGTGACGGAGGCAGAGGCTAAGATTGTGGTTGATGGGTTGAACTCATTTAGATAATAAAAGATAATACCATGTTGTATTATTGTACGCTCTTTGATTCCAATTATATTAGTAAAGGAATAGCATTATATCTTTCACTTGAGAGGCATACGGATGATTTTCTGTTGTATGTAATGGCGATGGATAGGAAGTGTGAGAAAATGTTGAAAAATATGGATTTTGCGCATATGCATGTAGAATGTATTGAAGATATTGAAACAGGGTCATTACTTGAGGCTAAACAGAATCGTTCTAGGGCTGAATATTGTTGGACTTGTGGTTCTGTGGTAACAGAGCATTTTTTTAGAACACGTATGCTACCTGAAATAACTTATTTGGATTCTGATTTGATGTTTTTCTGTTCTCCCAAATGTGTGGATAATGAATTAAAAAAGGCAAATGCTTCTGTTGGTCTTACGCCCCATTTTATTAATAATACTATATTTGGTGTTTACTGTGTACAATATGTTTATTTTAAGCGGGATGAAGATGGTGAAAAATGTTTAAATTGGTGGAAGAATGAATGTCTGAAATGGTGTTATTCAAAACTGGAAGATGGTAAATATGGTGATCAAAAATACCTCGATTATATGAAAAATATGTTTAGTAATGTGTATGCTATTGAAAATAGAGGTGTGGGCATTGCTAATTGGAATATTGAGCAGTATGATTATCATTTTAATGAAGGATTTTTAATACATCAGGGTAGGCGGTGGCCTATTGTGTTTTTTCATTATAATGGTGTGAACGTGAAAGTCGAGAACGGAAAACTGATATTTGTTTATAGTAAGTATTTAACCAAAGTGGTAGTCGAAACTTTTATCAAACAATACGCAGAATTGCTCACATTTGTATATATTAACTATTTGGGGATTAAAATTGATGGTTTTGAAATGTATCCACAGAATAAGGTAAAGGTGATTCTGAATGGATTATGGCTTTATGTGAGAGGAAATAAAATAGCTATGAGGTTGGAACAGAAATTTATGGAGCATAAGTATATACAACGTGTATCACCTTATAGTGAAAGAAAAAATAGATAAGGTAGGAGTATAGCCGTATCAAAATTTAATTATCGAAACAATATTCATGTTATTGAAGTTAAAAAACTTACCCTTGTTGGAAAGCCATCGAGGGCTGACCACTTTGCCTTCCGGCAAACTCCTAATCAACACCATCAACGCCCATTCCTACAATACCGCCCAGAAAGACAAGCTCTTTGCCGAAGCTTTGCAGCAGGGAGATGTGTTAATCCCCGACGGAGCAAGTATTGTCAAGGCGTGTCGTTGGCTGAATGCGAGATCCAAACCTACAGAGCGTATTGCCGGCTGGAACCTGTTCGAGTTCGAGATGAACAAGCTGAATACTATCGGAGGAAAATGTTTTTTCATGGGCAGCAGTGAAAAAGTATTGGCATTGATAAAACAGCGTGTGAAAGTGGATTATCCCAACATCGAAGTGGAAACTTATTCGCCACCCTATAAGCCGGAGTTTTCGGAAGAGGACAATCGGGCGATAGTTGAAGCTATCAACAAGGCAAATCCTGATTTGCTCTGGATAGGGATGACTGCCCCCAAGCAGGAGAAATGGGCGTACACGCATTGGCATGAATTAAAAATCCATTGCCATTGCGGAACGATAGGTGCTGTTTTCGATTTCTATGCCGGAACGGTAAAGCGTGCTCCCACCTGGTGGCAGAGACATTCTCTGGAATGGTGCTACCGGTTGTTGAAAGAACCCCGCCGGATGTGGAGACGTTACATTATCGGCAATCTGTTGTTCATGTGGAATATATGTAAGGAGTAGCTTGATGAAAAGAATCTTATTGCTTGTTTTTCTGTGTAGTGTTTCCTTATGGGCCGATGCCCAGGCATTGATGGGGACTACCGGACTGCTTCATGCTCCCACGGCTGATATGCAGCGTGATAAAACGTTCCTGTTTGGTGGAAACTATTTGAATACTCATCCGTTATCCACCCATTTTCGTAGCCGTGAGGTGGGGTACACCTTCAATTATTACATAAATATAACGATGTTTCCCTGGCTGGAGGTGTCCTATATCTGTACATTAGTACATGCGGATCACGGCTCTACTTATTTCCCGGAACAGTCTTGGGGGAAATTCACGAATCAGGACCGGGCTTTCAGTGCGCGTCTGCGTCTTTGGAAAGAAGGGTGGTGGAAGGAGTGGACACCGCAAATCGTACTCGGCTTGGATGATCCCACTTCTCATGCCGATCATGGCGGCGGTGGACTGGTGTCTGGTAATACAAGCGGTTCCAATAACTACGCAACACGGTATTATCTGGCTGTAACCAAACATCTGGATTTTCAGAACATAGGTGAATGGGGTATTCATGCCGCATTTGTATATGGTAATGCCAAAGGTATGGAGCATTATAAACGTCCTTCATTCGGCACAAACTTCCGTTTTCAGCTACTTGGTGACCAGCCTTTGATTAAAACTGTAAATAATCTTAACCTAATGGCCGAATATGACGCCCGCACAGTAAACATCGGGGCACACTACCAGCTTTGGAAAGACCACATCAACCTGATTGCCGAACTGAACAACGGGAAATACTTCTCTGGTGGCATTTACTTCAAAATCCATCTGAAATGATAAAAAAGACTATCCGATTAGGATCTCCGGAATAGATTCTGTTCCTTTATAAAAAAGGAGGATTTATGGTTGGAAATATAAGTATAACAGATGTGTATATGAGTGTATTGTCTTCACTGAGTGTAGATGAAAAACCGGATTTGATTGCAAAACTGACAAATTCCATCAGAAATACGTATACAAAGGAACAGGATATTGAAACAGAAGATCCTTTTGCTTGTTACGAAGGCGATTGGGGCGGAAATATGTCAGCTGAGGAATATGCAGATGATTTATGTAAGCCCTAATTTGAGGGTTTACCTTTCTTATATCCAACTGTTGCAAAGATAATAAAACAGCTATCCCGGGTGCAAAAACCGCCATAGAGGCAGTCTCCATACAGAGGCGCTCTATGGCGGTTTCCCGTTTCCCCTCGTTTACCGGGGAAAATTCCCGTTTCCGGGAAGCCGGGAGGTTACTCTTCCATTTTGAGCTTGCCCAGTTCTTTCAGAATGTGCTCCATGGCTTCTTTGTAAACCTCCGGTTTCTCCTTTTCCAGCCATTTCATCAGTTTGAAGTAAGAATTTGGAGTCACAATCTTGCCGTCGCGAATTTTGGTGGCGGTGGACCGGCCTATCGCACCTTTGTCGCCCAAGTTGTTGGGGTTTAAATCGTTTCTTCGCACGGCATTACCGATGCAGGTGCTGATGATCTCAAATTTTTTTCATGTTACTAAAAATTAAATTATTAAATAATGATTTGTAAACAGCATAAACATAGCTACTTACAAAATGTCTCGGCAAAGATAGGAAATGTTTATTAACAATTGCTTGTTTTTGTGAGCAACGCCCTATTTATATTTTGCGTTCCTTTGCGTTATATTTATACTAACACACAAAAGAAATGGATTATACAGAGCAGTTTATCCGGCTGAATTGCAGTTTGATGTCGGATTACAAAATGATGAAGCTGAATGCCGACATGAAATGCATGGGGCTGGGGTTGTATCTTGAAACGATATTGTTTCTGCGCAAACAGCAGGAATACAAACATGATTTTAATGAACTAGATTTGCTGGCCGATCAGTGGGGAGCTACCGTGGAAAATCTGCAACATCTTATTAAGGACTTCGATTTGTTTCTCATTACAGAGGACGGGTATTTCCGATGTCTGTATCTGGACGAGGTGATGGGATATCAGAGTAAACTTTCCGAGCAACGTGCTGCTGCCGGTAGTAAGGGAGGGAGAAGCTGTAAGAAAAGTACGGTGAAAGCATCTGCAAAAGCAACTGCGTCTACAGCGTCTGCAATAGGGAGGGGCAGAATCAACGAAGGGAAAAACGGTGATACGCCCTGCATGGATAATAACGGGGAAGTCTACATGAAAAGCGATGATACACCTTGCATGGATAATAACGAGGAAATCTACATGAAAAGCGGTGATGCGTCCTGCATGGATAATAATGAGGAAGTCTATACGAAAAGCAGTGGTGCACCCAGTATGGATAGCAAGGAGAGAATTTATATGGAAAGCAGCAATGTAGATAGTGACAAGGCTGTCTGCATGGATAACAGCAAGCCAATCCATTCGGATTATAATAAGGAAATCTACAAGGAAAACAGCACGGAGAGCAACGTGAAAAGTAGTGCGGAAAGTATGAAAAATACGACTGCAAAAAATACAAATGAAAATCCAGTCAAAAATGTGATTCAAAGTGTTGATAATGAGCGATATGGAAAGAACTTGCAAGCAAGCTTTAAGCAAAACTTTATAAGAGAAGAAAAGAATAGAGGAGAGAAGAAAAACAACAATAACAAAGAAAAAGAAATAATTGCTGTTGCTGCTGTTGATAAACTTCCCCGATTTTCCGAATTGTCCGAAACGATACCCCGATGGGAACAATGCATCAATGAAGCTTTCATTACCCAGAGTTGGCTGGAGGCTGTGGGGATGATGTCAGGTTTGAAGGAACTCTTTTTGAACAATCTTTCTTTTATTCGTGATCTGTTCAAGAAACATGTCGTGGCACAAGGAAACACAGGAGGAATCACTTCCGTGTCCGAAGCCGAAGCTTATTTCGCCAACTACATCCGCCGAGAAAGGCCCACCCGTCTTTTTCTGGAAGAAAAGCTGAAAGAAAGGAGCCGGATGCAAAATGAATCGATATCACTTTCACCCTACGAAACGTACAATCCGCTGACCGGCGAACGTTCGTACTGCGGTGTGCCTCTTCCTGCCGGTGCACCACCGCGCCCCAACGGACGTGCCACCTGGGATAGCCTGAAACAGAGCTGGATATGACGCGCGAAGAACATGCAGACTATGTGCGGTGGCTGAAAAGCCTGCCGCGCAGAAAGGACCATTTCCGTATGCCTTGTCCCGAATGTTCCGCAACGCGAAGCAATCCCAAAGATCCTTCGTTCAGTGTGCATATCACCCGTGAAGGGGGATGGGCGAAATGCTTTCATTGTGATTTCGCCATAGCGTGGAACGAGGACGAGATGTGGAAAAGAGAACAGAAACAACAAGACCGGGAACGGCAGAAACAGCAGAAGGATGCATCGCAGCACCATAACACGGCGCAGCACCATGATGCAGCATCGCAGCACCATAACACGTCGCAGCACCACGATGCAGCACCGCAGCAACGTAACACGGCGCAACGCAAGCCGCACAGCCCCCTGCAACCGCCTGTACATTACGTATGTCCGGTAATCAATAAAAACAAACAAATTATGAATGGAGAAATGATGGAATACATGGTCGGCAGACGAGGTATTCCGATGGACGTCCTGACAAGGATGAAGATAGAGGAACGCTTGGAATTCCTGTCGCAGACCGGCAAGGAAGAAGCCTGCATCTGCTTCCCTTACCTGGAGGACGGAGTAATGAAAAACATGAAATTCCGGGATGCCGCAAAGCATTTCAAGATGGTGAAAGGAGCCGAGCTGATTCCTTGGAACATAGACGCCATAAAAGGAAAGGAAAAGTGCTACATCACCGAAGGCGAGATAGATGCCCTCAGCCTGATAGCCGCAGGACTGGAAGAGGTGGTGTCCGTACCCAACGGAGCCGGAGGCGCGAACCTTCAGTGGCTGGACCGCTTCGTGGAGTCGCACTTCGATGACAAGACAGAAATTATCCTGGCCATGGATACCGACAAGCGCGGAGTGGAGTTGCGCGACGAACTGGTGCGCCGCCTGGGCATGGACCGCTGCAAGGTGGTGGCTTGGGGAGAAGGCTGCAAGGATGCCAACGAGTATCTGTTGAAGTACGATCTTCCGAGGCTTCGCCAACAGGTGGAGCAGGCGGCGGAAATCCCGTTGGAAGGAGTCTTCTGCCCCATGGACGAATGGGATACGCTGATGGATATTTATTACAACGGAATGCCGGAAGGAGCCGATACGGGACTGGAGAATCTGGACCGTCTGATCAAGTTCGAGCGTGGTTTTGTGCTCACGGTCACAGGCGTTCCCGGTAGCGGAAAAAGCGAGTTTGTGGACGAAATTGCCATGCGCCTGCTCCTGCGCCACGATTGGAAGGTGGGCTATTTCAGCCCGGAGAATACCCCGCTGGCCTATCACTACCGCAAGCTGATACGCCGCGTGGTGGGCAAGCGTTTCGAACACAAAGGGATGCCGTTGCCGGAAGCCGGACAGGCCATCCGTTACCTGGCACAGAGTGTCTTCTCCATTATGCCGAAAGAGGACTTCTCGGTAGAGAGCGTGCTCCGCATTGCCGCCCAACTGGTAAGCCGGAAAGGAGTGAAGGTGCTGGTAGTGGACCCCTTCAACCGCTTCGAGCATCAGATTCCCGACTGGGAAACGGAAACGCAGTACATCAGCCGCATCTTCGACGAGTTCTCCAATTTTGCCGTGAAGCACAAGGTGTTGCTCATCCTGGTGGCGCATCCCACCAAGTTGCGCCGCGAACCGGGAAGCAAACGCTGGCCTGTGCCCACGCTGTATGATATCAACGGCTCGGCGGCTTTTTTCAACAAGACGGATTATGGAATGGTGATAGACCGTAACGATGAGCTGGGGCAGGTGCTGGTGCGTGTGGCCAAAGTACGTTTCGACCATCTGGGCGGACCGGGAGATGCTTTTTTCGCCTTCAGCACTTACAACGGACGCTACACCCCTACCGAGGAGAGGACCTTGGATCATAATCCACCCGAACCGAAGTGGGAGCATACCAATTTCCTGACAGAGAAGCTGAAACCCGAACAGCAGGGCCTGGGGTTTAATGAGGGGGAATGAAGTAGTTGAATGTTGCTGTTCCTGAATAACTTGGGGATAGGAGAAGGGAGATGTCAAAACAAAAAGGACAACCCCGAAAAGTTACAGATAGTAATTATAACACGTAAAAGGATCGTATCAAGCTCTGTATGGAGTAATGATACGACCCTTTCTTTAGTCTTTTAGGATGCTCAAATTTCAGATTATAAGTTCATATTTCCAAAAACTAATTTGGACACACCCACTTACTTTTAAACAAAAAACACACTATAAACGTTTTTATTATAATAAAAATAACGAAAGGAGAACATTATGGAAAGATTTGAAGATTTAATCACCTCAAACATCCCTGTATTAGTTGATTTTTTTGCTGAATGGTGCGGACCTTGCAAAGCCATGAAACCTATTTTAGAAGAATTAAAAGGAATAAAAGGGGAAAAAGTAAGAATTGTCAAAGTAGATGTAGACAAACATAAAGAAATTGCTACATACTATCAGATTCAGTCAGTTCCCACACTAATGATTTTTAAAGACGGTAAGCAATTGTGGCGACAAAGCGGTGTAATGCGTGCCAATGATTTAAGCATAATTCTAGCCCAATATGAATAAAATATGAAAAAAACAATCACGTGTCTTTTATTAACTACCGGATTAACAGGATACCTCAGTGCCCAGACTCCTTTCCGAGATAAGTCAGATAAAAATGAAGGAAAAGTCATACATATGGACAAACAAATGTTCTTGGATAATATATTTGACTACACCTCCGGTTCCACTGACTGGAAATACAAAGGAGAGAAACCGGCAGTTATTGATTTCTACGCCACATGGTGCGGTCCCTGCCGTATGGTTGCCCCTCTGCTAAAAAGTCTGGCCAAAGAATACAAAGATCAAATCGTAGTTTACAAAGTAGATACAGACAAACAAAAAGAATTATCTGCTGCCATGGGGATACAGTCACTGCCCACCATCATCTTTATCCCCAAAACGGGACAGCCGCAAATCATTATAGGAGCGGCCAATAAAACTACTTTCAGGAAAGCTATTGAAGAAGTATTACTGAAAGAATGAGAAACAAGGCCTATACATCTCTAATCTAAATATAGCCAATAAAAAGAGAGGGGACAATAATAATTACTCCCCCTCTCTCCATTTATACTATAAAAAATCGTATATTATTTCTTGAAATATCTGTTGTACAAACCTTCAAAACCTTTACCGTGACGAGCTTCGTCCTTAGCCATTTCGTGAACTGTATCGTGAATAGCATCCAAGTTCAAAGCTTTTGCACGAGTAGCAATACGTTTCTTGTCAGCACAAGCACCTGACTCAGCATTCATTCTCTTTTCCAAGTTAGTCTTTGTATCCCATACACAGTCACCCAGCAACTCAGCAAACTTAGCAGCATGTTCTGCTTCTTCCCAAGCATAACGTTTGAAAGCTTCAGCAACTTCAGGATAACCTTCGCGGTCTGCCTGACGGCTCATTGCCAAATACATACCAACTTCCGTACATTCACCCATGAAGTGGTTGTTCAAATCCTTAATCATTTCTTCATCACAACCTTTTGCTACGCCGATAACGTGTTGGTCTGCAAATTCCAAGCCACCTTCTGTTTCTACCATTTCGTTAAACTTAGAAGCAGGCGCTTTACACAACGGACATTTTTCAGGAGCTGCATCACCTTCATGAATATAACCACAAACTGTACAAATAAACTTTTTCATAATTTCTTTTTTTATTAGTTAGTCAATATTTTATTTATTAGTTAGTCATCTACTCTCTATCTTTCTAACTTCTTTCTTTGTCTTCTTTAGAACAAACGGGGCATATACCTTTATAATATTGGTGAATTTCATCCACCTTGAATCCATTCATATCAATTTGCTCTACTTGCTTCACTTCATTACTGTAGGGCAAATCAAATATTTTACCACATTTCTTACAAAGGAAATGAGCATGCAGGGAAGTATCACCGTCAAAACACGCATTCTTTTCATCAATTGTAAGCATTAAAGCTGCTCCATGCTCGACAAAGAGTTTCAGTGTATTATACACTGTAGTCTTGGACAAGGTTGGAATGTCCTTGCATAGCGCCAAATAAATCTCATCGATAGAAGGATGAGTTTTATGGGCCAACAAATAATCCATAATAGCTATGCGCTGTACGGACGGCTTAATGTTATAACTGATAAGATAATCGTAACTCTTCATATATTCCCTTTTTGTAACTATTACAATTTTATTTCATGTGCAAAGATAGATAGTTATTCGCAACAAACAAATAAATCACGTACTTTTTTTTATTTTTTTTATTTAGGGGTATAAATCGGGAAAGAATGATTAATTTTGCAAGTATATATAATAATTAGGTATAATATGAAATACGGTTTTGTAAGAGTGGCGGCTGCCATTCCGATAGTGAAAGTGGCTGACTGCAAATTTAATGCACAACAGATTGAAACTCAAATTGCCATAGCAGACGGGAAAGGAGTACAAATTATCATTTTTCCCGAACTAAGTATTACAGGGTATACTTGCGCCGACTTGTTCGGTCAGTCTTTACTGTTGGAAGAAGCAGAAATAGCTTTAATGCAGATTATGAATAATACCCGACAAATGGATATCGTCTCCATTGTAGGGATGCCTGTGGTTATGAATTCCACGCTGCTGAATAGTGCTGTTGTTTTCCAAAAAGGAAAAATACTGGGTATTGTTCCCAAAACATATTTACCTAATTATAAAGAGTTCTATGAACAACGCTGGTTTACCTCTGCTCTAAACCACCCAGATGGTAATGTACGTCTCTGCGGACAAAATGTACCGGTCAGCGCCAACCTGCTTTTCGACACTCCGGAAACTTGCTTTGGCATTGAAATCTGCGAAGATATGTGGGCCCCCATTCCCCCCAGTTCCGCATTAGCATTGAAAGGAGCGGAAATCATTTTCAATATGTCTGCCGATAATGAAGGGATAGGCAAGCATAATTATGTCCGTTCATTAGTCAGTCAACAATCAGCACGCTGCCTGGCAGGATATGTATTCAGTTCATCCGGTTTCGGCGAATCGACTACAGACGTTGTTTTTGCAGGCAACGGACTGATATATGAAAACGGCACATTACTTACCGAATCTGAACGTTTCTCATTCAAAGAACAGTTAGTCATCAGTGAAATAGACGTAGAGCGTCTTCGTGGCGAACGGTTGACCAATACCACTTTTGCCGCCAATATCGGCAACTGCCCGGGACGTCCCGCCATCCACATCAGTACAGAATTTGTTAACACACGCGATCTTAGTCTTACACGCAGTATAGAAGCCCATCCTTTTGTTCCTCAGGGCAAAGAATTGGATGAGCGTTGTGAAGAAATTTTTGCCATCCAAATAGCAGGGCTTGCCAAACGTTTGGTACACACTCACTGCAAGACTGTAGTAGTCGGTATTTCCGGTGGTTTGGATTCCACCTTGGCACTTTTGGTCTGTGCCAAAACTTTCGACAAATTGAATTTGCCACGAAAAGGCATCATCGGCATCACCATGCCTGGTTTTGGCACTACCGACCGCACTTATAATAATGCTCTCCATCTGATGGCTTCATTAGGCGTTACTATTAAAGAAATCAGCATTAAGGAATCCTGCATCCAGCATTTTAATGACATAGACCACGATATGACCATACACGATGTGACTTACGAAAACAGTCAGGCACGCGAACGGACTCAAATTCTGATGGATGTTGCCAACCAACTGAGCGGTCTTGTCATTGGTACAGGAGACCTTTCAGAACTTGCCCTAGGCTGGGCCACCTACAATGGCGACCACATGTCTATGTATGGAGTCAATGGAAGTATTCCCAAAACATTGGTCAAATACCTGGTAAATTGGGTGGCTTTGAATGACATGGATAATGAATCACGTATTACTCTGCTCGATATTGTAGACACTCCTATCAGCCCCGAACTGATTCCTGCTGATGAAAACGGCAATATCAAACAAAAGACAGAAGATTTGGTAGGGCCATACGAACTGCATGACTTCTTCCTTTATCAATTCCTACGTTTCGGTTTTCGTCCCGCCAAGATATTCTTCCTGGCAAGTATCGCTTTTCGTGATACATACGATGAGGCAACAATCAAAAAATGGCTTACTATATTCTGCCGCCGTTTCTTTCAACAACAATTCAAACGTTCCTGCCTGCCCGATGGTCCCAAAGTGGGATCCGTATCACTCAGTCCCCGAGGTGACTGGCGTATGCCAAGCGATGCAAGTGCAGCTTCATGGCTGAAAGAATGCGAAGAGCTATAAACCATATAAAAAAGTAAGTTAGCTTCAAAGACAAAGTAACTTAACTTAGTTGGGCAACTAAGTTAAGTTACTTTGTCTTTGAAGCTAACTTAAATACATCCCTTGCTTGAGGGTACTTCAAAATAGTAAATATCTCTTCGCACAGCCATCTTTATGGCACGAGCCAAAGCTTTGAAAATACCTTCTATTTTATGATGCTCATTCTGCCCCTCGGCTTTGATATTTAAATTCATACGAGCTGCATCACTCAATGATTTAAAAAAATGAGGAAACATCTCGGTAGGCATCTCCCCTATTTTCTCTCGATGAAACTCAGCATCCCATACTAACCATGCTCTACCGCCAAAATCCAAAGCTACCCGACAAAGACAATCATCCATGGGCAAGCAATATCCGTAACGCTCAATGCCACGCTTGCTGCCCAATGCCCGATAAATACATTCACCCAAAACAATGGCAGTATCTTCAATAGTATGATGTTCGTCCACTTCCAAATCACCTTTTACTTTAATGGTAAGATCAATACCACCATGTTTTCCAATCTGTTCCAACATGTGATCAAAAAAACCAATACCTGTAGAAATATCACACTTTCCGCTGCCATCTAAATTTAAGCTGATATAAATATCCGTTTCCTTCGTAGTACGACGGACCTCCGCTATACGTTCTCCGGCAAAAAGAAATTCAGCGACCTTATCCCAATCTGTAGTAACCAGTACACAATAGGATTCCAGTTCTTTTTCTTTCAGAATATCCATATTATCTTGCAGCAAGATAGCCTTACATCCCATATTTTTAGCCAGTTCCACATCTGTAACACGGTCACCAATAACAAAACTGTTAGCCAAATCATAATCACCGGTAAGATATTTTCCCATCATTCCTGTTCCAGGCTTGCGGGTAGGCACATGGTCTTCCGGAAAACTGCGGTCTATCAAGATATCATCAAAAGTGATACCTTCCCCCTCCAATGTCTTCAACACTAGGTTGTGCACCGGCCAAAAGGTATCCTCAGGAAAAGAAGAAGTACCGAGGCCATCTTGATTGGTAACCATCACAAATTCAAAGTCGAGCTTACTGCGGATAAATCCCAAATTACGAAATACCTTAGGATAAAACTCCAATTTATGGAAAGAATCCAATTGGTAATCAACCGGTGGCTCGATAACCAACGTACCGTCACGATCTATAAACAACGCTTTCTTCATATTTCAACATTCATAATTCTTCAATGCTTCCAACAACATATCATTCTCCGGACGTGTACCAATAGTCACACGCAAACAATCACGACATAAAGAAATATTGGTACGGTTACGCACTATGATACCTTTACCTACCAAATAATTATATATTTTCTTGGCATCTGTCACTTTAGCTAGAAAAAAATTAGCATCCGTAGGATAGATTTTCTCACAACAAGGCAGTTCTACAAATTCATTGACCAAACGCGTCCGTTCTTCCAATAACGACTTTACCCAACGTTCTACCTCATAATGCCGATGCAACATCATAACAGCCTCTTTCTGTGTCAGCAGATTCACATTATACGGATATTTAATCTTACTGAAAATAGAGATGATTTCTTTAGACGCAAAGGCCATGCCCAAACGAATGGCAGCACATCCCCATGCCTTAGAAAAAGTCTGGAAGACAATCAAATTAGGATATTTATCTAAATCGGCAAGGAAAGACGGCGCATCAGAAAAATCGGAATAGGCCTCGTCTATAATCACCAATCCCTGAAAAGTATCCAGCAATTTTTCCATTTCCCTACGATCCAGGTTATTACCGGTTGGATTATTGGGCGAGCAAAGAAAAACCAGTTTGGTGTGATCGTCTGTTGCCGCCAATAGTTTGTCGGCACTGAACTGATAGTTTTCATCCAACAACACCTTGCGATATTCTACATCGTTGACATCGGCACACACCTGATACATACCATAAGTAGGGTCAATAGCCGCTACATTATCCACCCCCGGAATACAGAACGCGCGATATACCAAGTCAATAGCCTCATCACTGCCGTTTCCCAGAAAGATCGTATCGGGGTCTACCTTTTTAATAGGAGCTATCATATTCTTCAGTTCCCGCTGCATAGGATCAGGATAACGGTTATTAGGTGTATTGTACGGATTCTCATTGGCATCCAGAAAAACAGATGCCTCCGCTCCATTATATTCGTCACGTGCCGATGAATAGGGTTTCAAAGCCCAAATATTCGGGCGCGTCAATTCTTTCAAATCTTTCATCTTTATACTGTTTTTAATCTTACGGTTACTGCATTCTTATGCGCACCCAGTTGTTCATTAGCCGCCATCACCTCAATAGCAGGACCGATATTCTGAATACCCTCACCATTAATCTCCTGAAAAGTGATTTTACGGATAAAACTATCCAGGCTCACCCCACTATACGCTTTGGCGTAACCATTGGTAGGTAAAGTATGATTGGTTCCGGATGCATAATCACCGGCACTCTCCGGAGTAAGTGAACCTAGAAATACAGATCCGGCATTGACAATACGCTCTGCCAGTTCCATATAATCCTTGGTCTCGATAATCAAATGCTCGGGAGCATATTCATTCGTCAGAGCAATTGCCTCATCCATATCCCTCACCAAAATCAATTTGCTGTTTGCCAACGACTTTTCGGCTATTTTCCATCTGGTAAGCAAAGCCAACTGGCGTTGTACCTCATACTCCACCTCCTTCATTAATTTCTCAGAAGTAGTTATCAGCATGGCCTGACTATCAACTCCATGTTCCGCCTGTGAAAGCAAATCGGCTGCCACAAATACAGGATTAGCCGTCTCGTCGGCCAGCACTTCGACTTCAGAAGGGCCGGCAGGCATATCTATCGCAACATCCCGCAAAGAAACCTGCTGCTTGGCAGCCGTTACATATTGGTTACCCGGACCGAAAATTTTATAAACCTTAGGCACACTTTCCGTTCCGTATGCCATAGCAGCGATGGCCTGCACCCCTCCTGCTTTGAATATTTTATTTACTCCGGCCAATTTTGCCGCATACAAGATAGCAGGATGAACCTTTCCTTCTTTATCAGGAGGAGTACAAAGTACGATTTCCTTGCAACCTGCAATCTGTGCCGGAGTAGCCAACATCAATACGGTAGAAAATAAAGGAGCCGTGCCTCCGGGAATATACAAGCCCACCTTTTCAATAGCAACAGCCTTCTGCCAACAAGTTACACCAGATACAGTCTGCACCTTTTTCCCTTCAAATCGCTGAGAATTATGAAAAGTATGAATATTTTTCTGTGCCAGCATAATAGCTGCCTTCAATTCAATAGGTACCTCCTTTTCCGCTTCAGCAATTTCCGTTTCAGTAACCCCCAGTAAGTCCAGTTTCACCTTATCAAAACGTTCTTCATATTCCCTCACCGCTTTATCTCCTTCCGTCTTCACTTTATCCAGCACTTCTTTAACCGTATCGCGCAGCGTGTCTGTATTTAATGCCGGACGACGGAGAATTTCCACCCAGTCTTTCTTTTCAGGATATATTATTTTCTTCATACATGTATTCTTTTATAAGTTTACAAATCTCGCCTGACGTATGGACCGGCTATAATATCATTTTCTCAATGGGCAATACCAAAATACCTTCCGCGCCCAATGCCTTCAGTTTTCCGATGATCTCCCAAAAACGTTTCTCGTCAAGCACTGTATGTACCGAACTCCATCCTTCTTGTGCCAATGGCATCACAGTAGGACTCTTCATACCCGGCAGCACTTCGATAATTTCTTCCAAACGCTCTGTCGGAGCATTCATCAAGACATATTTCTTGTCTTCGGCAGCTTTCACCGCTTCAATACGGAACAAGAGTTCATTCAAAATCTCTTTCTTCTCCTCAGACATATTCTTATTGCCTATCAGCAATGCCTCACTTTTCATAACCACTTCCACTTCCTTCAAGCTATTGCTTACCAAAGTCGATCCCGAACTTACAATATCAAAAATAGCATCTGCCAAACTGATTCCCGGAGCAATCTCTACCGAACCGGTAATGACATGAATATCAGAATGAATACCATTCCGTTCCATGAAATCTTTCAAAATGCCGGGATAAGAAGTCGCAATCTTGCGTCCTTCAAACCAAGACAAACCCGGATAGTCCACATCTTTAGGTATAGCCAATGACAAACGGCACTTGCTGAATCCCAAACGTTTAATCACCTCAGCGTCTTCTTTTCTCTCTACAAACTCATTCTCGCCTACAATCCCTAAATCAGCCACTCCACCAGCCACCGACTGAGGAATATCATCATCGCGAAGAAAAAGAACTTCGATAGGAAAATTAGATGACTGTACTAAAAGAATTCTTTTAGAAGCGGAGATTTTAATATCCGCCTCTTGTAATAATGCCATTGTCTCTTCAAACAAACGGCCTTTTGACTGTACTGCAATTCTAAGCATGATTCTATCTGTTTTTTAATTATTAACCGGCAATAAAAAGGGCTTACCGTTTTCGGCAAGCCCTATATCATCATACTACAATATCATCTTAGCCCACCGAGTTATTCGTTAGGAAAATGATGATGATGTGTAGCTGTTCTAACCATAGTCTTTTCTTTTTATTTGCGACAAAAATAAAGTTTATATTTGATATCAGCAAATAATTATCGCAAAAACTTTATTTTTTCTTTCAAATTAAAGGTATTATCTCATCTTGCTCCACCTCGCAGCTCAAAAAATGCATTTCTTCCTTCGCCTTCTCTTGCGGAAAAGTGAAATAAGTGCATAGAGCCTTGGTGCAAAGTTCCTCTTTATTATTATAAATAGCCGCTTCTACAAATACGATATTGCGCTTCCTCTCCTTTATGGAGGCTTTCAATACAATATACGAATCGTTAGTATTAACAGGCTTCATATAACGAGTTTCCATTTTGGACGTAACACCGGTAGTCTGTAGTTTACGCAAAACTACCCATGCACAAATCTCATCCAACAGCACCGCCTGAATACCTCCATGCAACGTATCAATCCACCCCTGAAACTGTGGCTGAGGTTTCCAGATACTGATTACCTCATTCCCGTCTTCATAAAATTCCATCTTCACTCCGGCGTCATTATTAGGAGCACAGCCAAAGCAATTATATCCTTTCATCCCCTTCCAGGGATTGATTATCTTTTTCATAAGCTATCTTTTATAATTCGTAATCCACACAAGCACGATCAGCCTTAACCTCTTTTAAGAGGCCGGCAGCAGCTACATGATCCGGATGAACGGCATAGGCATTGACATCTGCCAGCGTATCGAATTCACTATCCAAACAAATATCCCATTTTTCAGCAGAATTGGTATTCAGCCCCACAAATATATGACGGATAAAACCTATCTTGACCGGCAAAGCTTCAATAGCCGCTTTAAAATCATTCATCACTTTCAATTTTTCTTCTTGTGAAAGAGTTTCTTTCAATTTAAATAAAACAATGTGCTTAACCATACTTGATATTTTAATTAATTATCCTACTTTTGTAATTGACACAGGGCTTAAAGTATTTAGCCTGATGCAAAAGTAACAGTTTTGTTTTAAAATACATTCTATTATTATGATAATTATTGGCATAGCCGGCGGAACCGGTTCAGGAAAGACCACTGTAGTTAGAAAAATCATAGAGAGCCTGCCCCTAGGTTCCGTTGCAGTCATTCCACAAGATTCATATTATAATGATCAGTCATCCATTCCCTTGGAAATACGTAAACAAACCAATTTCGACCATCCCGACGCTTTTGACTGGCCGCTCTTTGAACAACAGATAGCCGAATTACGTAAAGGACATCCCATTGAACAACCTACCTATTCTTATATAATATGTACACGCCTACCCGAAACCGTCCATGTAGAGCCTAAGGAAGTCATCATCGTAGAAGGTATCATGAGCCTCTATGATAAAGAGTTACGCGATCTGATGGATTTAAAAATTTTCGTGGATGCCGAACCCGATGAACGTTTGCTGCGTGTGATTACCCGCGACATGGTGGAACGCGGCCATCCCTTGGAAATGCTGATAGACAAATACCGGAACATTCTGAAACCGATGCATGACGAATTCATAGAGCCTACCAAACAATATGCCGACATTATTATCCCCAATGGAGGCAACAACCAAAAGGCCATTGAAATCCTTAAACTATATATTGAAAAGATTTTAGGAAGATGAAAAATGTCTGGCTATTAGTCCTTGCCTGTATATGCATGACAGCGTGCCGCAACCGGCAACAATCTGCCGAAGTGACAAATTATGATTTGCCGCAAATAAAAGACAGCGGAGAATTAGTAGCCCTGACCTTGAACAGTTCTACCTCTTATTTCGACTATCGGGGCGAGCCTATGGGATTCCAGTATGAGCTGGCCGATCAGTTTACCCGCTCATTGGGCGTAAAGCTGAAAATAAAAGTAGCACAGAATGCCCGTGATCTGGTCCATAAACTATTACAAGGAGAAGGAGACCTGATAGCCTATAATCTACCTGTCACCAAAGAGTTTAAAGATAGTGTAGAATTTTGCGGGGAAGATATTATCACCCATCAGGTATTGGTACAACGCAATACTCAAAAAAAGAAGAAAGCACTGAATAATGTGACAGAATTAATAGGGAAAGAGGTCTATGTAAAACCAGGAAAGTATCTGGAACGTCTCATCAATCTGGATAAAGAACTGGGTGGCGGTATATTGATACACGAAGTCAATAATGACAGCATCACCACCGAGGATTTAATCATGCAGGTTTCCAATGGTGAGATAGATTATGCCATCTGTGATAACGACCTTGCCAAATTAAACAAGACTTATTACCCCAATCTGAATATTGACCTGGCTGTCAGTTTTGACCAACGTGCCTCATGGGCCGTACGTAAGACCTCACCGCTACTAGGTGAAGCTGCTACTAAATGGCATCAGGAAAATATAACTTCTCCTGCCTATCAGGCCAGTAGCAAGCGTTATTTTGAAATAAGCAAACGGACACCTCACGGTTCCATCTTGTCCGTCAAAGACGGAAAGATTTCACACTTCGACACTCTATTCAAGAAATATGCCAAAGAAATAGATTGGGACTGGCGTATTTTAGCTTCTCTAGCCTATACAGAATCTAATTTTGATACGACAGCCGTATCATGGGCAGGCGCGAAAGGATTAATGCAGCTCATGCCCCGGACGGCGCGTGCTATGGGAGTTCCTCCCGGTAAAGAACAGAATCCGGAAGAGAGTATAAAGGCCGCTGTGAAATATATCGCTGCCACTTCCCGTTCTTTCAACGCAATAAAAAATGAAAACGAACGGATGAAATTTGTCTTGGCGGCTTATAACGCCGGAATAGGACACGTACTGGATGCCATGGCACTGGCTGAAAAATATGGCAAGAATAAATATGTATGGGATAATAGCGTAGATGACTATATCCTGCTTAAAAGTAATGAAGAATATTTCAATGATCCGGTTTGTAAGAATGGATACTTCCGAGGGGTAGAGACTTACAATTTCGTTAAGGAAGTAATGAGCAGAGGGGAAGTGTATAAAAAGAAAATCAAAGACTGACAGCCACTCCTTTTATTATTTCAGGTGGACTTTAAAAACCACTCCGCCGGAAAAGTAACGGCAGCGGTTGAACTCTATTACCGCATTGATATAATCTTTCCAAAAGCTGTATTCAGCACCTATATTAATTGTACGGGCGTCATATTCAGCCATAAGGTTCAGTTCCAACCGGTTCCGTAGGGTTGAAACTTCAGTTCCATCAGGCTGGAACTAAGGTTTCACCAGATTGTAACTATGGCTTTGTCGGGATGCAACCATAGTTCTAGCGATCCGCAATCAGATTCCCATCAGGCTGTAGTCAGTATCTTGTTCGTTGGTGGACGATATTCTGCCGGTCCGGTTTCCGGGTGCTGTGTGCCTGTATTCCCGCCTTTTCCCAGCGTTTGATCATCCTCCGCCTCCTGTTTCTTCCCCCTCCTACGGACTTTTTGGGGTAGAAAAGAGGTAAAAGTGGTGGCAGCAGCCCTTTTTACCATATAAAAAAAGTGCTGCCACCACCCTATGAAACGTCCTGCTCATGGTGCTTTCAGTGGAAAGAGTGATAGCAGTGGCAGCAGTTTTGCAAAACTCTGTGGTGGAGGTTTTCGCGTAAGATCCGGAATTTCATCTCAAAAGATAAGGACGTTTTTTAAAAAGATCAAGAACTTTCAAAAAAAGATAACGGCCTTTTTTAAAAAGAACAAGAGCTTTTTTAAAAACGTCTTGATCTTTTTACCGCTGCCGGAAATACCGGGAACTTTGCGATCACACTCCATAGAAGTACAAACCCTTTACACACACTTTTTACGATAAAAAGCCAGAAAACGCCCTACTTTATATCAAGCCGGAATATCCTACAAAAAAAGAATATATAGCTGACAACAAGCATGTTATACAGAAATATGTTTCAAAACGTAGTGAGGGCATGAGAGATTAGTGAGGGCATAAGGAAGAGCAACTATTTTTACCACAACTACACAAATTATTCATGATCAACATGTTACATATACAGTGAGAGCATGAGGGCATAAACGCTCCCAACTTTTTTGTGGATTTGGGCTGATAACGATGAATAAAATAATGTATCAAGCTATTTTATAACGTTACTTACTTATTCCAAACTACAGGATATTTTCAGGCTTGTCCGGATATTACCTCACCTCTTTCCGCCCTTCATAATACTTTTGCCGAAACGGCGCGGACGGCTGAAAAAATAAATACTTCCTCTACTCACCGACTGGTAGATAAGGTCGGTCTTATCCACATAAACATATCCGTTTTCACGGATTTGACTAAAAGTCTGTATGCCGATAGGGTATTTCATAATTTAATTATTTAGCACATAATATTGTGAAGATAAACCAAACAAACCGATTTCATTCAATCCTGATTAAACATTTTTCATCGCGGACGACTTAGCATAATAAAAAGAGTTTTCATTTTGAACTGAGATTTCGAAAGAACCAACAGCACAAAAAGAAACACCCGAAAGACATTTACTATAAACCCTCCCTCCCTTTTCACTTCCTTGCGGAAGCATCAGCGTGGTAAAGTGGTAGAAAATCATCAGAAACGGATACGGAAACGGGTCAGTTTATCCGGATAGGTACGAAGAGAGAAAGTACACCCATGTTTTATCAAAACTTCACGAATAAAAATAAGACCGATACCCTGTCCGTTAGGCTTGGTGGAGAAGAAAGGACTGAACAGTTTGGTTTCCACCTCTTTACTGATACCGGCACCGGTATCAGCAATTTCCAACATCGTAGGTGATACGGAAGTACGGATAAAGATATCTCCTGTTTCCCCGATACTTTCAGCCGCATTCTTGATAATGTTGACTAGTACTTGCTCAAACAGAGAAGTATCCATCATCACTTCAGGATTCTCTTTACATAAATCAAGATGCAGCGTAATCTTACGGTTACGGCAAACCGTTTCCATAAATGTCTTGCAAGCGGCTACGCGGTCATTCAAGTCCACTGATTGTAATTGAGGCTCGGGAATCTTCACCACATTGGCAAAATTTGTGATAAAACGGCTCATGCTGTAGCAACGCTCTATGCAGACTTTCATCACTTCGCGCAAGTCTTCCGTATCCTCCATACATTCCAAAGCGCCATCCACCGTATCAAGAGTAGAGGTAATGCCCGCAGTCGTATTATTCACCTCATGTGCTATCATACGGATCACTTTTTCGTATGCCTTTTTCTCTGCTTTCACCACCTCGGAAGTCAGACTTTCCACCAGAATAAACGGATGAGAGAATCCTCTGTCAACAAAAGAAAGCCGGGAACAGCGGTAAATCATGGAGTCGCTCAGACGAATTGTTTCAGTAGTATCTTTGGGAATACGTTCTATTTCTTCGGCCAAAGGGGAAGCCAACTCGCACAGCAATCGGCCTCTGACTTCCTCTGCCGAAGAATAATCCAAAAAACGAAGAGCTGCAGCATTTAGCATGGAAATATGTCCGTCCAAAGTCAGTATGACAACTCCCATGGGAGAAGCGCTGACCAGCAGGTCAAGAAAATGATTCTGCTCACGCAACCGAAGCCGCTCGTCTTTCAACTGCTCCATCATGCGGTTGAAAACCAACACAATGCGGTCGGCTTCCTTTTGTCCGACAGGAGTCAGTCTACTGCTGAAATCCTGCTCACGAAGAAGCTCCATACCGTTGCCGATGATATCAAGCGGTTTCACGACTTTGCGATAGAAATAAACCAGAAACACAAGACTGAATGTAATAACTCCCTCTCCTATATAAAACAACGCACCGCGTTCCTTCAATGTAAGAACGAGCAGGATAGTCCATACTGCTGTCAACAGTAATGCTAAAAAGAAGAACAAGAATTTCAGTTTCATATTTTATCCGGTTCCGTTTTTGCTAATCATTCACTTGTATATTGTATTTCTCCAAACGGCGATAAAGAGCAGCCCGACTGATTCCTAAGGCTACGGCAACCTGTGACATATTATTGTTATACTTCTCAAGCGTTTGTAGAATAGTCTGCTTTTCTATCTCCTCCAAGGTCATGCCTTGCAGATTCGTTGTCACCTTCTGTTCTATAGGATGCTGGTATTGTGATTTAAAATCATCCGCAGTCAATATTTCCTTTCCACTGACCAGCAAGGTACGTTCCACCAAATTCTTTAATTCACGGATATTACCCGGATAAGGCAAACGGCTTAAATAATCCATCGCTTCAGAAGTAAATTCCACTTTGGAAAGACCGTTCGATTCACATTGTTTGTCGGCAAAATGACGGACCAATAACGGAATATCCTCACGGCGTTCGCGTAATGCCGGAAGATGCACCGTAATTAAATTAATACGATAGAACAAATCCTCGCGGAAGGTGTGTTCCTGCACCATCTGTCGTAAATCGGCATTCGTCGCACTGACCACACGGATATCGACTTTACGGGGACGGCTGTCGCCCAAGACTTCAAAAGTCTGTTCTTGTAACACGCGAAGCAGTTTCACCTGACAGCTTAAATCCAAATCGCCAATCTCATCCAAGAAAATCGTACCTTTATCAGCCAGTTCAAAACGTCCTACCCTGTCGGCTGTGGCATCCGTAAACGCACCTTTCTTATGACCGAACATTTCACTCTCGAACAAAGTATGAGAAATTCCTCCCAAGTTCACTTTCACAAAAGGTTTCTTGCTACGGGGACTGTTCAAATGTACCGCTTCGGCTATCAACTCCTTGCCTGTACCACTTTCACCGGTAATCAAGACCGATGCGTTGGTACGCGCTATCCGCTTGATCGTGGCCAGCACATCCATCAGTGCTTTACTCTTTCCAATGATATGGCTACGGTCGAAGCCGTCATTATCTTCCACCGGAACCTCTGCTTTCTTATCTTGTGAAGTCAGTTCCAAAGCCGTTTCTATCCGTTGCATCAACGCCACGTTGTTCCAAGGCTTGGTAATAAAGTCAAATGCACCTGCCTGCATCCCTTGCACGGCAAGCTGGATACTTCCCCATGCTGTCATCAATATAACGGGAACATCGGGCCGGAACACTTTGACCTGTTTCAAAAGAGTCAATCCTTCTTCACCACTGGTGGACAGGGTGAAGTTCATATCCATCAAGATTAACTGGGGCGCAACCGAACGGACTATTTCAATAGCCTCTTTGGGACCCGGTACGGCCTGCACATCATATTTCGCCCTTTTCAGCATAAAGCTCAGAGAAGAACGAATGGCACTGTCATCGTCTATAATTAATATCATAATGCTGCAAATGTAGAAATTATTATTTTAATAAGTACAAAGACAACCCCATTTTATATTCAAACAGAATTGAATAGTGAAAATCCTATTGTTTGATAATCTTCTCGAAATCGGCATCAATATTAGTATTGGTATTGAAATCCCACAATGTCAAGCTGCGCAACTGGTAATAATAGTACCAATAATAGAACAACTCATTGATATGCTTCTGACGAGCCTCATCTTTCTTTGACTGGGAATCATTCAAATCCAATGTCGAGATTTTACCGACCATGAAGGTTTCCACATTGGTGCTGTAACGTTTCTGGGCAATCTTGTCCGCATCGTCTGCTATCTGCAACTGGGCCTGCTGGTTATTGAACTGTTCTACAAGGATAAACAGATTCTGATTGAAATTCATGGTCTCCTGACGTAGCTTGCTTTCAGTCACATCGCGGTTACTTTGAGCAATCTTTACCTGACCACGACGTTTTCCCCAGTCAAGAATAGGAATTTTAAAACCAACTTCTACAATCTGGTTATCTTTCAAACGGCGGTATGCACTATTAAATTCATTGTCTGTTCCTGTAAAACCTACCTGTGCATAGAGCTTGATTTCACGTAAATTACCTTTCGCCTTAGCCACTTCAAAATCTGCTTCCAACTGGCGGCGACGAATATTGTGCGCAAATGAATTATTGGCAAGTGCTTTGTCCAAAACATCCGGATAGTTCAGCAATACAGTCGGAATCGTCTCGGGAACAACCGGTTCCAATTCCTCATCTTCTCCTAATGCTAGAAATGAACGGAGTTTGAACATATTACTTTTCAAGTTGCTTTCATTTTCAGTCAACGTAGAACGGGCATTCAATACATTCAGTTCCAATTGCAACAAATCATTTTCACTGATCTGCCCCATACTACGCTTTGCCTTAGCCACTTCATACAGTTTATCTGCATTCTTCAGATTCTGTCGGGCGATGCCTACATTTTCCTTAGCCAACAACAAATTGAAAAAATAGTTGATAGTAGTCATGGTTACCTCTTCGGTTGCAGTAAGAAATGCGGCTTTAGCTTCAGCGTATCTCACCGGTTCGATGCGGCGGTTCCATTTAATTGTATTCACTCCGAAAATAGGTTGTTCCAAAGTCAATGCCACAGGAACAGACATATATCGTTTTGATTTATCTCCATCCAGTTGTTTCAAGAAATCAAGAGAGGTATTCAATGAGAGTTTACCACCGGTCAACCAAATATTCTGATCGATAGAAACTTCACCATTCATTTCCATATAATTATTACGTACAAATGTATAAGCACCGTTATCCTGCTGATAAGAATTATACTTCTTATTATAGCTGGGAATAGTGGCTTCAAAATTCATTTCCGGAAGCAAATCCGCACGGAAAGTACGATATTCCCAATAAGCGGTTTTCAGCTCGTTTAAAGCTACGGCCGCATCTACACTTTGCACACGGGCAATAGTAATGGCTTCCTCCAAAGTGATGGCACGTCGCTTTTCTTGTGGCTGCGCTCCGGCAACCAACGATATGCCAAAGACTAAAAATAGAGATATTACTTGTTTTTTCATTGCGTTATTATTCTTTTTATCAAAGGTAAGGCAAATGGTATGCCAAAAAACTATTTCACTGTTTTATAACACCTTACGACAAAAATGGAGTGTCCGAAATCGGACACTCCATTCATATACGAACACTGCTGATCATGTGACAATGAAATAAAATTATTCATTATGCAACGCGTCTGCCGGCTCAATCCCCATCGCTTTCCGGGCGGGGAAATAAATGCCGAGCAAAATTATTATCCCCAACAACAGCATGGCCGACACAAAACAAAGCAAAAAACGTCCCCAAGCAGGTTCCATTAATGTATGCACAGTAAGATCCGCCATCTGCATATTCGCACAAACAAAAACAGCGGGAATGGCAGCCGAAACCAAGAGAAGGATGCCCTCAAGTACATAATAACCAAATACATTCATCCTACTGCAACCTAGTGCCATACGCAAAGCTATCTCACTTCGGTTTTTACGAGTCCGAAACCAGAAAGTACCCAGCATCCCTAAAAATATATTGAAAACAAAGAAAAGGATAACGGCATAGGTAGTATTCAGATAATTCACCGTTCCTTGCTCTATATCGAAAGCTTCCTTCATATCGCCATACGAATTTATATCGTATAAGTAATAAGGGCCGATAGATAATTTCCCTTGCATATCCTGCATAAAATGTTCGGTAAATCCCGGTATAGAATTGGAAGCCACACGCACCGCAATGTGATGCCAATGAGTCAGCGGCGGACTGGGAAGATAAATAAAAGGTTCGTAACGCTCGTACTCATCGGTCTTATGAGCAGGAAGTACCGCCATTACCTTATAATTAGTTTCCGGTTGCACACTATTCAGAAAATAAGGATTGAAACAAGTCTCCCCTACTCCATTGCGTCCGCTAAACAAGGAATCACTTAACGTTTCACTCATCAACACCGGCATGGGGTATTCATTCTTGTCCCAACGCTCCGCCTCAAATGAGCCTGATAATGGCTGCAAACGAAATACCTTGAAATAAGTAGGGCTGACATAACGGATGAAACAGCCTACCACATGGGTCGAATCCGAATGCGGAGCATATCCCTCATACATATTATTTCCCGTATAAGGTATTGTCCCATAATAAAAACAAGTTTCCTCCACCCCTTGATATTGTTGGATTAAATGATAGATTTGTTCCAAATATTCAGCAGAATGACTCATTAATACAGAATCATTTTGCAAAGCCGGCTTAATATTCAATTGAATATCAAAAACATTCTCCGTGTCATATCCTTTAGACTGACGGGCAGCAGCCTCATAATTATAAACCAGATCGATGCTGTACCATAGCAAGATAAGAACAACAATCAATTCAACCCACACCCATACATTGGCGTGCCTCTGGTTCCACATTTGTCTGAATAAACTCTTTATCATTTTTCTTTCCTCCTATTCTCCTTTGATGGTAGTCGCAATATTACGATGTGTGACCATCCATACCGGAATCAATACCGACAATAAATTAAAAACAACACATACGCCGAAAACCAACACAAATAAAGCAGGATGCAACAACAAACCTCCATCCAGACTGATATCTGATAATTCTACCTCGCCGCTACCAAACAACCATACACGTCCCAGCCAAACCAACACACACGAAAACAGATATCCTAAAATTCCACCCAAAAAGACCGTAAACAGATTCTCTAAAAACAACCTCACCATAATGGAAATACGTGATGCACCATACGCCTTGCGAACTGCAATCTCTGTCACACGCTCCTGCATTCGGGCATTGGTCATACCTGAGATATTAATAGCAGGAACAATCAGCAAGACCATCAATAACATACTGTAAACCAACGGTGCACTAATATCTTTTCCACGAAAAAAGGTATATTCCGTATGAGTATAGAGTTCGTTCATCTCGAAAGCATATTCTGCCGTTGAACTATTCAAACGATCCTGCCGATGCTGTACTTCAGTCCGTACCTCTGCAGGACGAGTGTCCGGCAGCAGTTTGAGCAATCCCAGACGGATTCCTCCCAAGCCCCCTGTCCAAGTAGCATAATAGTCTTCATTTTCCAATGAGAAAGGAACAAAAGCATCAGCGTATGCTGTCTGGAAAATAGCATTGACATCTTTCACCACGCCTACCACTTTAGTCGGAAAAAAATTACTTTGATATTCTTTTCCTACCACATCCGTCGTGCCGAAAAGCTGCAAGGCCATACGCTCGGTTACCACACTGACACACCGACGGGCATCATACTCCTCTTGTGTGAAAGGACGTCCCGCTATAAATTCATAATCAAAGAACTTAAACCAGTTATCAGCCACAGGCCGCACAAAATAGTTGAATATCTCATTCGAAGCGGACAAGTTACAAGGGGTCTTGGAAACGCCACGATACCAAGTAACCTCTTTTACACCAGGGAGCTCTGAAAACAATGCTTCAAAAGCCTTGCGTCCCATACCGCTGTTCTGGTTGGTATGATCCAGCTTACGATAGGTCATTCCCGAACCTGTATACATCATATCGCTCCGATCACTTTCCGGAGCCATATCCATTGTACGGAAGTCATAAATCATCACTACCACCATAACAAAAGCGATAGTGACAGCTGTTCCTATAATACTGATTGTAGCATAAAAAGGATTCTGCCGTATCAGATTAAATGCTTGTAATAATAGCTGTTTCATTCGTTTTATCTCTTCATTTTATTTATTCTTCATGTAATGCCTCAGCCGATTCGATACTCATGGCACGACGGGCAGGGTATCCTATTCCAATGACAATCATTCCAGCAATCAGAATGAAAGTGCCCAGAATTGTAATCGCAAAACGACCTTCCGTAAAAGGCATACGTGTAACTTCCACCAGTTCGGCATATCCCAAATTCCACGCTACGACCAATGCAGGAATAGCAGATACCAACAATAAAAAGACTCCTTCCCCCATCAGACGACCGCAGATTCCCCAACGGGTAGAACCTAAAGCTATACGCAACGCAATTTCGACACGCCGATGCTGTGTCCGGAACCAGAAAGTTCCGATAATGCCTAGAAAGATATTCAGCAATAAGAAAAATATGATACAAAATTGCGTATTCAACTCATTCACCGAATCCGTTTCATAAGCAGTGCGTACATCACTCAAAGGAGTTATATCCAAAAGATATAGATTGCCCACCTGATATTGACGGTCGGCATCCACTATCAAACGGTCTATGAATCCATCATTCTGTCCCTCACGAACACGTAGGCAAACTTCTATATAAACCGTTTCGCCCAAGGATTCCATTACCTCATCTGTCAGGTACACAGCAGCATAACGGGAGCCGTAATCATCCGGAGCTGTAAAATGATCATAACGGACCGGCTCGGTAAGAGCAGCTATAGAAAGGTGCTCCGCCTCCGGCTCATTCCGCCAAACAGGCACCCTACGCCCTAAAAGTTCCTTACCATGCCAAGGTGCATCCTGATAAACATCGGCAATATTCACAGATAAGACCATGCCGGACGGTGTCAGTGCCTCAGCAAGGCTTTCACTATCCGAACCGTCTATATTGCGATAACGGAATACATTAAAATACTCCGGAGTTATCCATCGTTTCAAACTACGTACCGGGACTGTATCCAGATAAAATGAAAAACTGTTTGCACCGTCATTATAAGGTATACAGTTTTGCGAGAGGCTGACTGCTTCCACATCCGGACGATGCGCAAGCCTGTTTACAATTTCATGCAAATCGGCAACATCTTCTTTCATAGTACGGCCAGGCTGATAAGCAGCCGCCTTCGAAGTCATCCGCTCAAAACGAAGAACATACGTATTTTCTATATCAAAGCCCATCGGCAAATTATAGATGCTCAATGTGACATATACCACATCCACAATATACCATAATATGACAAACACCACAAAAAGTTCCATCCACAGAAACGCATTGCTGCGGCGCTCGTTCCATATCTGTTTCAATAAATTCCTGTTCATGATCTAACGTTGGTTTAAAGCGTCCGTAATATTCATGCGCGATGCCCTCCAGGCAGGAATGCACGCTGACAGCAAATTCAAGAGCAGGCAGAAAATGAATGCGACCAAGAATATCCAGGGACTGAACAACATATCTGCCGAAAGACTGGTTTCTCCTATTTGGGCACGGTTCTCGCTATTGGAAAATAAGAAATCATTCAATAAAAAAGTACATGCATAACTGAAAAGCATTCCTACTGCTCCGGCTATGAGCGTCAATAATAAGTTTTCATAAAACACTTGCCTCAACAAGACATTGGCAGTAGCACCAAATGCCTTCCTCACTCCTATTTCCGACATGCGCTTCCGCATACGGGACAAAGTCATGCTACTCAAATTTATAGCCGGTACCAGCAATAAAATAACAATCACCAACAGGTAGTGCAAATAAGCTTCCTTCGCCTGTAACTCTCTTCCCCAGTGACGAAAGATAAAAGAGAAACGATCATCGGGTTGTCCACGATAAAAGATTTCAGAATCCTGCAATCCGTCATTAAATTTCTGACGCAGACGTTCCACCTCTTCTCTGATAGCAGGAAAATCTTTCTCCGAATGTGCCAGAATGACCACACGAAAAGTTCCCATCGCATTGTCATACCAACACTTCCTGGCTATTTCAGTTGAATTGAAAGGTATCCAAATCTGCGCATACGAAGAAACAGCCAGTTTGGATACATCTTTCACAACACCCACTACCGTATAATCGGCCAAGTTAAGTTGGACTGTACGCCCCACTGCTTCTACCGTACCAAATAAATTCCGGGCCACAGAAGCGCTAATTACAACCTTAGGAAGTCCGCTTTCACTATCGGCAGCCGTAAACGGCTTTCCGGCAATAAAATCAAAAGAGAACACTTTCCAAAAAGTATCGTCAGTTTCAAGATTATCCACTGTCATCGTTTTTCCCGCAGGTACAGAAATACGCATCCTGCCTCCTGTAGACACTATAGTTACCGTCTCAGGAACAGTAAGCGCCTTAAAACACTCTTTAGCCACCGTAAGTGACATACAGCCGTTTGATGAATTATCACTAGTATCTCCTTTCTGATGAATAGACATCGCTTTCATATAAAGAGAACGTGAACGGTTCACCTCAGGCACACAATCCGTAATGCGCACTTCCAACACCAAAACGATGACCATGATCATACAAATAGCCAATGCCGTTCCTATAATAGAGACCAAGCTGATGAGCCTATTCTCACGTAGTTGGAAAAAAGCCTGTTTGAAATATAGTTTTATCATGTTTGTGCTATGCTCTAAAATCTTTTAACAAAAAAAGAAATTACTCATTATGCAATGCTTCCGCCGGCTGAACTTTCATAGCCTTACGTGCAGGAATCCAAATGCCTACTACAATCATCAATGCAATCAAAATAAAGGAGATAAGAACTGTTATTATGAAGCGTCCACCTTCAATAGTAGTACCATTCATCCAAGCATTCAATTCACTATTTGCCAGATTCCAATTGATAAAAACAGCCGGAATAGTGGCTATAACCAATAGCAGTAATCCTTCCACCAACTGGCGTACAAAGACACTGTGGTCTGTTCCTCCCAAAGATTTCATCAAAGCAATCTCACCACGTCGTTGCTGAGTACGAAACCAGAACGTGCCCAGCAATCCTAAAAAAATATTCAACAATAAAAAAACCATACCCAAAATATAGCTGCGCATGGAATTGGTTTGTGACTGTTGATAGTTACGACGGATATCATCAAACGAACGCACTTCGGCTATAAACACATTCCCCACCCGATATAGCTTCTCACTATCAGCTTTCAAACGGGTTATAAAATCTTTATCCTGATCTTCTTTTACCCGTACACACAATTCAAGTCCCACATCATACCAATTCTCCGGCAAAAGTTTCACCATACTGTAGCTGTTCCATGCCTGCTCATAATCTGAATACCGGACTACCTCCAACGATGCTCCCAGCGTATAGGTTTCCGTCGTATCTCCAAACAAATAAAACTGTTTTCCTACCAATGGAGTCAAATCTCTTCCGTAACGTTTCTTGTATAAATTATCGGAAGCCAAAAAATTCTTGGGATGGCTAAGCAACTCCGCCAATTGTTCAGGAGTTTCCCCACGAGTACCATGATACTGGAAAACCCGGACAAAATCAGGACTTACTAAACGTCGAATAGTCCATCCCGGCGACTGAAGTGTGTCATATCTAACCTCCGTACCGCTGTTACTCCCATTATAAGGATAAGAATTCTGACCAAAACCAACCGCCTCTATATCCGGACGATATTTAAGACGCTCGGCAAGTCCTTTCACATCTTCCCGCTGCTGCTCTTTTGTCTGATTAGGAATAAAATCAGGACTTTTATCAGTAAGACGTCCCATTTGTATCAAATAACAATGGGAGATATCAAAACCACGTGGCTCATAGTAAACAGCTGCCTTAACATACATATAATCGACAATATACCACATAACAACGCTCACCAACAACAATTCGGTAACAAGCCAAAGATTGGAACGCCACTCATTCTTTATCTGTGTCAATAGTTTCTTATTCATTCTAACTCTTCTTTTAAATTCTTAATTTTTCATCTATTAATGTATCTTTCCTCCCAAAGCATTGACTATGTTAGTACGCGATGCCCGCCATGCGGGAATACCGCTACTAAGCAAATTCAATACAAAACAGAACAACAATGCATAGAGGAAAGTAGATGGTTGCAATAAAATTCTGGAATCAACAGTAGGCGCATTCAGAGTAACACTATAAGGTTGTGCAAACAATATATCAGTGCCCCAATAAGCGAATAATATACTAATGAGCAATCCGATAGCCCCTGCCAACAAAGTGATTACGAGATTTTCCATCACAATCTGCCCCACCATCTCTATGCGGGTACTTCCAAATGCACGACGCACACCTATCTCGGCTACACGCTGACGCAAACGGCTTTGCGTCATGCTGCTCAAATTTATGGCAGGAACCAATAATAGAATAATAAAGATAATGACACGCTCACGACGAGCCGCTTTTAAATCCGGTTCCAAATTGGCAGCAAAAGAAATCGATTGGGTTTCCTGGTCATAAGGACGGTTGCGATCTATCAATGTATACCCTTGATCAGCAAGTATTGAATTATACTCATTCATACGGCGCTTAGCCTCAGCACGAATCTCATCAAAATCCTCACGGTCATGCGCCAACAGAGTTACACTCATCATTCCCATGTGGTTATCACTCCATGTGTCATTAGACAGGTTGGTCGAAGTGAAAGGAATCCATACTTGCCCGTAAGCCATATCGGCAAGAGTTGAAACATCTTTCACTACTCCTACTACACGATAAGGAGCATGACTCAGCAGAAATTCTTTACCTACAGACTGAATAGAACCAAACAAGGCACGTGATATGCTCTCTGTTATAACAGCTACAGGGCGCCCAGCTGTAAAAGTAGCTTCATCATACGGCTTTCCATCTGTAAACTGAAAATCGAACACATGAAAAAATGTATCATCTGTCTCACGCACATCAGCTCCAATCGCAGGCGCACCAGGTAGGGAAACAGGAGTGGACACCGTCATGCAACAATAAACAGTAACAGCCTCAGGAGTCTTCAACGATTTGTATACTTCACGTGCAGTCTGTACACTCATCGGACCATTACTTGTCCCATTTCCCCAATCTTTATGACTGATACTCATATAATGTACATGTAAAAAACGGTTACGATTGGACTCGGGAGAAAAAGGAGCGACCTTTACTTGTTGCATCATCACTACCAACATAATAAGGAAAATACTCAGCGCAGTCCCCACAATACCGATAATACTGATAAGCGGATGTTGGCGTAGTTGTGCCAAAGCTTGCTTGTAATACTGTTTTATCATTTTCGAATTCTATTTTATTATTTTCTTATACACTTTATATCTATACTAGCCAAAGTCATGCCAAAGACACAAAAAACTGAATATAAACATATTATCTTTATTATACACTGTCCGAAAATGAACACCAACTTCATTTTCGCACACGATTTCATTTCCTGATATATAAATTAAAGCAGAGATACAATGTTCTATATTTCCAAATAGATCCCAAATGTATCTCCGTTTTTCATTAATTCCATCTTTTAATAAAATGAATATCTGATTTACTCACCATGCAATGCCTCAGCTGGCTGGATACTCATGGCCTGCCGTGCCGGAAACCAAATGCTGATAGCGGCAATAGCCCAAAGTAACAGAAAAGTAACGAGCCCTCCTATCAGGAAACGTGTGAAACTCCATTCTACAGGCCATGTCTCTACTAAATCAGAAATACCTAAATTATAAGCTACAACCAAAGCAGGAATATAAGCGATGGTTATCAGTAGAAAGCCTTCTCCCATTAAAAGAGTCTGAAGACTGTGCGGCGTAGCCCCAGCAACCAGACGGACGGCCAGTTCTTCACGACGCTGCTGCGTACGGAACCAGAAAGTACCCAATATGGCCAAAAACGCATTAGCTAAAAAGAATCCAGCAATGGCCAAATAAGTATAAAGATCGCTACGATAATCAGCCAGATGTTCATTCCGGTAATAACTCATAGGACGTATATCCGCCAGATACAGATTACCCACACGCAGCTGTTTCTTCATCTCTTTCCGGAATGATTCCACAAAGCCAGGACGGTCGGCATCTGCCTTCACACGAATAAATATATCATGATAAGGAATACTGCCATAGCTTATCTTAAAATCTCCCTGTCCCAACTGTACAATGCGATAAACGGCTTTACTCCAATTGGAATATTCATTATATTTCTGATTCTCGCATACGGCGGCCACACGCACCGAATCTGGTTCATCCTCGCGCATGGAAACCCCACTATGAATAAACCGACCGGCTAGCTCCACTCCTTTTACAGTCATATTATTTATGTCCGGATTCAACAGCCGACAAGCTGTATTTTCCGTCACCACAAAATCATTGGTATGTGATGCCCGCCGGGACAACTCTTCAGGCGAACATTCATCAGCCCCTCTGACACGAAACACGGTAAAATAAGAAGGAGTGACTTCCCGATACATCGCACTGGTCTTCAATGTATCATAAGACATGGTTCCACTACCGTTTTTCCATATATAATGGAAATGCATCAAAGTATAACATGCACTTTCTACTGCCGGATGATGTTGCAGCCGATTATAAAATTCCAAATATTCAGCTGTCACTTCATCATCAGACCGACTTGCTGTGTCACACTCCACGCTTTCATTGGGTAAGACGGCCGCTTGTACATAATATACATGCTCCCAATCAAACCCTAATGATTTCTGTTGGTTCACTACCACAGCATACACATAATCCACAGCATACCACAGTGAAGTAGCAATGACGAACATTCCAGCCATCAGCAACAGATTGGCACGAAGATTATTCTTTATAATAATTAATAAATGAATCAGCATAGCCTTAGAGTTTTTGATTTAACGAATCGACAATCGGAGTATGGGCAACACGCCAGGCAGGAATGTATGCCGAAAGCAAATTAAGCACCAGACAAAAACAAAGCGCCACAAAAAATACAACAGGACTGACCATAGAAACATTCATGGTAGCTGTTGCTCCCCAAGCAGTCTGAAGCAACCAATCACTCATCAGCCACAGACACAGATAAGAAAGTCCAAGTCCCAGCATCCCACCGATTAATGTCAATACAAAGTTCTCGTTCAAAACCTGCCACACCAACTCTCCCTGTGTAGCGCCAAAAGATTTACGAATACCTAATTCTTCCAGCCGACGACGCATACGGGTATGTGTCAATCCGCTTAGATTAATGGCGGGAACCAATAAAATAACAATAATCATAATGCCATATTTCCAATATGCCGCATCCAGATTTTCATACGAGTTGGCAAATTTACGATTCAACTGAGTACGGAAGTTATCCGGTTGCCCCATCAGTTGCAATTCTCTCTCACCCAGTGTCGTATTAATCTGTGCCACTCCACGGGCCACCTCATTACGGATTTTCTCAAAATCATCTGAACTATGCGCCAAGATAGTAATGATATGATTTCCCTGAGTTTCTCCTGCTTCCACCTTATTGGCTATCGCATTCGAAGAATAAGGTGCATAAACCTCACTCCATGCAAACTCACAAAAACGATTTACATTCTCTACTACACCACAAACAGTATAATCAGTAAAATTAATCTGTACAGGTTTCCCAATAGCAGCGTCCACATCTCCATAAAGACGCCTCGCCACACTTTCAACAATAACAGCTTTCTTTATTCCCGACTGAAAGTCAGCCTGGGTAAAAGGTTTTCCCGACAAGTAATGAAATTGGTATATCTTCCAAAAATCAGCATCTGTCAGTAACAACGGTGTATTGACCTCTTCATCAGCTCCTGGAGTACTGACTAATACTTCACCGGCTTCATAAGTAACGCATACAGCTTCGGGAGTTTTCAACGGATAAAAGACTTCTTTAGCCATCCACAATGAAGGTCGGGAATGACCTGCGCTGTTAGGTTCTTTCTTGTCATATACCGTACGCTCCCATTTGACGTAAAGCGAGCGTGAACGATTTACTTCAGGAGCATAGTCCGCCGTTTTCGCTTGATAGACAATTAGAATAACCATTATCAAAGCAATAGCGAGGGCAGTTCCCAATATAGTAATTGCACTTAGTAACGGTTGGTTACGCAATTGATAAATTACTTGTCCTATTGTTTTTTTTATCATTATAGTACCTTTTCATTAATGGTCCGTAGAAAAATGAAGTAGCCTCCAGTTATTGCACCTGACGGCCATCAAAGAAACGGATAGTTCTTGAAGTCTGTTTGGCTTGTTCTTCATTATGGGTTACCATCACAATGGTACGTCCATCTTCTTTATTCAATTTATGCAACAACTCCATTACTTCAGCACCCATTTTTGAGTCCAAATTTCCGGTAGGCTCATCGGCAAGGATAATTTCGGGATTGCCCACAATAGCACGGGCTATCGCCACACGCTGACACTGACCACCGGAAAGCTGTGTGGGCATGTGGCGCATACGATGACTTAAACCGACACGCTCCAACACTTCTTTTGCCAAACGGGTACGCTCCTTGGCAGCCATCTTTCTATAGAGCAAAGGCAATTCTACATTGTCAATCACATTCAGCGAATTAATCAGGTGGAATGACTGGAACACAAATCCCAAAGTCTTATTACGAAAAGCAGCCAGTTCTTTATCTTTCATACTTTCTACAGAAGTACCGTTTATTTCAATCTTTCCACTGCTGGGAGCATCCAATAACCCCATAATATTCAACAAGGTAGACTTACCGCAACCGGAAGGCCCCATGATACTAACAAATTCGCCTTTAATCACATCCAAATTTACATTTTCCAGTGCTAATGTTTCAATCTCATTGGTACGGTAGATTTTATTGATACCGGTTAATTTAATCATTGCCATAATTTTTCTTATTTAAATTGTTAATCTTATACACTTTTTATTTTTATGAATCAAAAGATATACCAAAGCAATAAACATTTAATTTTCAACAGATTATTATTTAATATATTGTCCGATAACGGACAGTATGATCGTTTTTGTCAGTCGTATTCATCCCACAACACATCTACCGGACTAATACAACTGATGCTGTATACCGGAATAAGAATGCCAACAAGCATTATGAATAATATAAAAAAGTAAACAATCAAAAAAACGACATAGCCTAAGAACAAATTAAATTATGTTCGGGAAATGAGTGAAAAGGAAGAAAAGACACTTCATTTCCCGTAACAATCAATGTATTAATTAAGAGAGAGTTTTATCTTGTTGTTTATGTCATAGCTGCTTCTTATTTCAACTTCAACTTATTCTTGTTTTTGTAACTGCTCATATCGCTGACAACCACCTTGTCACCCGGTTTCAATCCCGATATGACTTCCACATATTCAAAATTACTGTCACCCAATTGAACTTTACGCTTCACTACTTCATCCTTACTATCCTGAACAAATAATTCATATTCACCGCGACCGACATAATAAGAAGCATTCGCCAATCTTAAAACCCCTTCTTTCACGGCATTCATTACATATACATCCGTCTTCAAGCCGGAACGCAATCGCTTGTTATTATCTTCATTCAGTTGTACAATGAACGAAATCACCCCATTCTTACTCAACGGTGTCACACTACTTACCGTTCCTTCCAGTTTCTCATTGCCAATCTTGACTATGGCACGTCCACCTGCTGCCACACGGTCACCGTATGTATCAGCTATTTCACCTTCCACTTTAAAGTGGCTCAAATCAGAAATGATAGCTACTTGACTACCTTCCGCCACCTGCGCACCTACCTGATTATTAATATAGGTAAGAATCGCTTTACGCGGTGAACGAATTTGAGCGTCATCCAATGTACGTTTCATTTCAGCAAGACTCTTTGAGAAAATATTGAATTCCAATTCCTTCACTTTCAAATCAGCCTCTTTTACTTTCGATTCATTTGCGTATTGCTGACGGAGCTGTTCCAATTCCAGTTTTCCTGTATTGAAGTTCAATTCAGCCTGACGAACCTTGTCCGTTGTTCCAGAACCCAAGCTATCCAAATAACGTTCGTTGCGAAGTTCTACCTCCATACGGTTCAATTTCATGGCAGAAATTTTCACTTGCATTGATAAATCGCTCAGATACGTATTATTATTCACTTTCAACTGCTCTAACTGATAACGTTTCATCTGTTCTTCATCCAGCAATTTCTTGTATTCGGTTTCCGTACTCTGCAAATCAAGTTTCAAAATCGGCGTACCTACATCCACGCTGTCTCCTCCCTTACGGTAAACTTCCACGATACGAGTATTAATAGGTGAATTGATAATCTCTTCAAAAGCCGGGACAACCTTACCGGAAGCACTGACACTTACTTCAATAGTTCCATTGTCTACTTCTGAAAACACCAAATCTTTCTTATTGACGCTACTTCGCATAAACGAAATCAATACAGCTATACATACCACTGCCGCCACACCTATTGCACCATATTTAATGAACTTCTTTTTGCGTTCCTTATCACGCACTTCTTTAGGGATTTCTCTGTCCATAACTTATTGTAATTTTATTATTGTCATTTTTGTACTAAAGAATAAACAACATCCGTGCCAAGAAAGCAACTTATTGATAATCAATAACAAATAAAACGTACAGGGTGTCCGAAATCGGACACCCTGTACGTTTTTAAACATCAGTTACCGTACTATAATGACTAACGCAAACGCAATATATCACCTACTTTAGGAGAAGAATCTTCCGGTTTCATCTTATTCATCTTATATAAATTCTTCAGACGAATACCATACTTTTGGGAAATGGAATACATAGATTCTCCCTCACGGACAACATGAACTATGTGTTCCTTATCCGCACGACGATGCTTTTTATCCAAATAAATAATATCACCTGGTTTCAATACATATCCTTTATAAAGATCATTGTATTTCCTCAACTTACGTTGACTGATATCAAATTCTTTAGAAAGTTTTTTAAATGTATCCCCCGGGCGTACCACAATATAAAGTAAATCATTAGCTAAATAAGGCTGATGCGGGTTTGGGAATTCCTTCATCCACTTTATACCATCCTTGGTATCATACTTATGTAATTCATATAATTCAATGATATCAATTAAACGATACGCATAGCGAGGATCAGTAGCATATCCCGCCTTCTTCAGCCCATGTGCCCATCCTTTATAATCGGTGATTTTTAATTTAAAAAGAGATGCATAACGTGAACGTCCTTTTAAAAATTTAGAATGATCTTCATATGACTCACGAGGGTGCTTATAGGCACGAAAACATTCATTACGGGCATCATCATCATGCCGTACAGTACGACCAGTCCAGTCACCACCACATTTTATACCAAAATGATTATTGGATTTACGAGCCAGCGTACTTTTTCCCGCCCCTGATTCCAATAATCCTTGAGCCAAAGTGATGCTGGCAGGAATACGATACCGTTTCATCTCATCGACAGCAAGATCTTTATACTTATGAATATATTCCTCATACTGCCGGTTACGGGTTTGCGCTTGCACTGTAAAATTACATAGACAACAAAGCAACCCGATTAATATAAATTTCAACGTATGTTTCATCATATAAAACTGTTTCAAAATCGCTACTATACTTTATCCGTTATATATAGTTGCAAACTTACCATTTTTATCCAGCTGTATGCAATCTTTTTAAATTAATTACGAATTTCATTCGAATTCCAAAAGTCCAAAGAAATCCGGACGATGAAAATCCGGCTTCTCTATTTTTATAGGACTCCATGATAAGAAATGAGGCTTTTGCAATTCATCTCCACATTTATAAAAATTAGCTCGTACAACCATTCCATCCAACTTGGTAATGGTATGCTTAAAAAATACCTTATACGGAATCTGCAAAGCAACCTCCCAAATACATTCTCCTATCTTTTCTTCAAAAGTTTCTCTGCCCAAACTAGCCCAACGCTTCACCTGATCTGTTATTTCAAGAGGAGCCATTTCTCGATTACTACGCTCCGAACCTACTGCTAAAAGAATCGTAGCGATACAGTTACATTCCAAATTGTAATAAACGCCATCTCTCGCAGGAATAGAGAAAAATTCCACACAGGAATCTGTCCAGACACTACCGTTATCTTCACCGTATTTGGCACGAACACTATCTTCTACTACTTTATAATGAACTAATATAGCATCATTTGTATAGGCTATACGAAAAGAGACTTGAGGTTGATAAGGATATTCTTTCCAGTTCACTATATTAATAGGATAATACATTATGTTCTCATGATCAAATAAGGTCGGTATTTGTTGTGCATCCTGAACTTTGCCACTTAATTTCTTTACTTTCATCATATTATTTTTATTAATTAAATAGCTACTGTTAGCTTCACAAAAATATATACTTCCAATGAGAAAACAAAATAGTGGCTACCATAAACAGCAGCCACTAAAAGAATAAAGCCATAAAGACAATGAAAGTACTATTTTTTCCCATTTCACCCATATTTACTTCTTCACATCGCCCTGTGACATATGTCTTCTTCCATCATGCTGCTTTTTCATTCCTTGTCTTTTTTTCATCTCTTTACGAAATTTATCACCATTGTGTTTCTCCATATTATACATTTTCTGAATTTGTTTAGGAGAAAGAAATTTCCGAAACTCATTATAATATTCCTCACGAATATCCAGTATCTTTCTACTCTGCGCGAAACGTGCCTTAATAGCCTGCTCCACTTCAGCATCTGTAGGGACCGGTTTGGGGATCTGTTTATCGGCGGCCGTTCTATTTGCAACATTTCGACAAACTCCCATATGACGAGTAGCCTGCATTTCTTCCATGTATTGTTTATACACCGGAATAAATTTAGCAGCCGTTGCGTCATCCAATGCCAATCCTTTTATAATTTGATTGCACTGTATTTCCAGCATCTGTTCTTTATTAAACTGCCTTCTTTCAGATTTAGTTTCTTTCTTTTCTTGGGCAAAAAGTGTTACCTGACTTCCCATAACAATGGCTGCCAACACCATTAAAAAAAATTTTGTTCTCATCATTTTTTTGTTTTTAGTGATTAATCAATTTATAAATATATCATTTTCAGACAATTCCACCCATTCTGCTAATTCCTCATCAGACATAGATTCTATATAACGATCCAAAGTATCTGAATAAGAAGAGTCTAAATTCGTAGAAACAATAAGTGAATGAGAAGGCAACTCCTCTGCCACAGGTTGAGATATCGGAAAGAAAAGAACTCCCAACATGACAGCCGCAATAGCTAAAGTAGCCCCAATAATCAATTTTATTCTATTCTGCCTATTAAACCTCTCAGCCTGGGTACGCTCCAATACTTGTTTTTGCATTTTTCCGAAAAAGCCATCAGGGGTACGATAAGGCATCCGCTTCCCAATATTCTTAAAATCAAACTCCTTTTCCATCCTATCTTTAATTATTTATCATGTACTCTTTTATCTTCTCTTTTGCATAATGATAATTCACTTTCAACGTATCCACCTTCGTGTCCGTAATCCTGCTAATTTCTTCATATTCCAGTTCATCATAATAACGAAGATTGAAAACTACCCGCTGTTTTTCAGGAAGCATCAAAATAGCCTGCTGAAATTTCACCGCCATTTCGTTCTCATAATCCACATAATCTGACGCCATCAACTTATTCATTAACTCTTCCTGAACTTCTTCCGCCGAAACAGCTTGTTCTTTACGCATATTCAGAAAACGGAGACACTCATTGGTCGCTATCCGATAAATCCATGTTCCCAATGAACTTTCCTCCCTAAACTGAGGAAGATGGCGAAAGACGCGAATAAAGACTTCCTGCAAAATATCCTCTGCATCCTCATGTGATACAACCAATCTCCGGATATGCCAATATATGGGCTGTTGAAAAAAATCTATCAACAATTTAAATCCCCGTTCCGGGTCGGAAGCCCATACTTCCCTAATTTTATCTTCGTTTATCATCTATTCGTCAAAAGTTTATAGGTTAGAACCACCCGAGAACAAGAAGTTAAAAGTGAAAATAAAGTTTTTACATTAATTATAGATGAAGTTAAAATAATCAATCACATTTCCAACAAGAGAAAAATACAACCAATCTTCCAGAATATGAATTTAAAGATTTCAAACTCAATCTTCCTAACAATAAATTTCAGTTCTTAGAAGAATTACCATATAAACAGTAGGGAAATCCCTAAAAATAAATAGGGAAAAAGATAGAAGAATATACCTTTTCCCAACTTATCTTTGTTACAAACAAAAAAACAAAAAAATGAGAAGATTGAAACAAACATTATTAGCGTTAACCATTTGTACTTTAGTCATCAGTTGCGGTTTGACTACTAGTAGCACTATTATGAAAGTACAGAGAGGGATGTCCCAAGAAGAAGTCAGCCATTTACTTGGAAAACCCGATTTCCGTAGATTCGACAACGGCTCGGAACAATGGGAATACACCAAGACCAATATGTCCACAGCTGCAAACACGGTAATTATTATCGATTTTGTAGACGGAATGGTAACAAACATGGATTCTTTTGAGCCCAACATTACTCCGTCTCCAGTTGCAGTGTGTCCGCCAAATGAAATAATTACGGTAGTTCCACCCAGCCACCCTGATCATTTTGGCCCGCACAGACCAAAACACAAAGCTATGAATCCACATGATTTTGAAAACCTCTATAAAAAAGTAAAAAACAAAGCATTTAAGGACGACCAAATGGAATTATTATCTGTAGGAGTTGTAAACAACTACTTCACCTGTAAACAAACTGCCCGACTCATGTCCATATTTACATGGGACGATGAAAAAATGAAAGTATTAAGAATGGTTTCCAACCGCATTGTAGACCGTGAAAATGGAAAAGAAATCATCAAGACACTGGATTCTTTATTTAAACAAGATGATGCACGTAAAATATTGGGAATCACTGACCGATGGTAATTCAACCTAAACAACACACAAAAACATAAATATATGAGAAAATTTAAACAATTATTATTGCTTGTTATCAGTATAACACTTGTCGGCTGTCATACCACAGGAAGTATCAAGCAGAAAGCATGGAAGGTACAGCAGGGAATGACAACAGAAGAAATAGGCCAACTTCTTGGAAAACCCGATTTCCGACGTTTCGATGGTTCTTTGGAACAATGGGAATATCAGAGCGGAGGAATTGCAACGTCTTGCAAATTTCTAATTATCGAATTTAGAAACGGAAAGGTAACAGGCATGGATTCCTACAATGAAATAGCTAAAGAAACTTCAGTAGGAGACCTATATTCCAGCAAAATATCCCTCCATACCGTTGGTTCAATAGACGATAACGAATTTGAAAAGATATACAATGAAACAAAAAATTCCGTGTTCAAAGATTCAACTCTGGAAAAGGCCATTATAAATAAAAAATTAAGTTGCGCACAATGCCTTAAACTTATGTCACTTTATACTTTTGATAATGACAAGTTAAAAATGTTACAAGTATTGAAAGACCATATAGCTGACACAACAAATTACGATAATATTGTCAACTCACTAGATTTCATTTCAAGTAAAAACAAGGCCAAAGAGATATTAAGAATACCCTAATACAGTAAAAGCAAACGTACCTGTTGCAATAAACCTAAAAAATATTGCAACAGGCACATCTGCTTTACCTCAATCTTCTATTCTGACAGCTGTGCCGCTTGCGGTTACCATCAGCATACTACCACTGTCCCCCACAGTTTCATAATCCAAATCCACCCCAACTACAGCATTAGCTCCCAATAAAGCAGCCTGATCCTGCATTTCTCGTAACGCGGTATCTTTAGCCTGTCGAAGTACTTCTTCATAAGAACCGGAACGACCGCCTACAATGTCACGAATACTAGCAAAAAAATCACGAAACAGATTAGCGCCGATAATAGTTTCACCTGTTACAATGCCATAATATTTGGTTATACGTTTTCCTTCGATAGTAGGTGTTGTTGTTGCTAACATAATCTTTCTCTTTTTTAATTATATATTCATTAGACGCACAAATAAAAGAAAAAGTTGCAACTTTCTCCTTTTTTATCGGTAACCATATTATTCTTTTCACATTCAACTCTGACAAGCAATAAGAAAGTAAATAAATTAAAAACCAGATTTTAGAAAAGAAACATTGGGAGATTAAAAACAAAACATTACATTTGCAGGAAAACAAAGAGGAACGTATCATGAAACAAATCAAACTGGAAATAAACATAGAGGCTTGCCATTATAACGAACTAACAGAGAAGGACCGCAAACTGATAGACGCTGCGTGTGAAGCAACGAAAAGAAGCTATGCTCCTTACTCACATTTTGCTGTTGGAGCCGCCGCACTGTTGGAAAATGATATCGTTATTACCGGAACCAATCAAGAAAATGCAGCCTACCCATCTGGTCTTTGTGCAGAACGTACCACTTTGTTTTACGCCAATTCTCAATATCCGGATCAAGCAGTAAAAACACTTGCCATTGCTGCCCGCACAGAAAATGATTTTCTTGACACACCTATTCCTCCTTGCGGTGCCTGTCGGCAAGTATTATTAGAAACTGAAAAACGATATGGAAAACCCATGCGGATACTGCTTTATAGTAAGACTGATATTTATATATTAGAAAACGTAAGTGGACTTTTACCTTTATCGTTTGATGGAAATTATCTGAAATGATACCTACCATCCGTCTGCACAGCCAACAGTTAATAAATCCAGTTTTAAATAATCCGAAAGACCTCGTATCATGGATGGGAAGCATTCAAGCGCAAGATTACACTATGTCCAAATGAGCTATTGGTATCCGGCTAGAGGCAGGAAATCTGCAAACAGTCAATGAGGCACTGGCAAAAGGATATATATTGCGCATTCACGTCATGCGTCCTACTCGGCATTATGTAGCTGCTGAAGATATACGCTGGACACTGAAACTTTCATCCCGACGCATCATTACTGCCAATCACTCTTTTGCCAAGTCCAGAGAGCAAGACATTTCAGTTGACATTTACAACAAAGCAAACCGACTATTAGAAAATCAAAAGAGAATTACTTTCCCTAGCGGAGAAAGAATACCTCACTTTTTCCTCCGAACAGTAAGTAATTTGTAAATGGATTATTTCTGCGTCATCACATTTCAAAAATAATTCATTACATTTACATTATTCAGTATTGCAATATAAAACTCTCAGCCACTTTCAAGAAACGTTCATGACCTTTTTCATTCAAATGTGCAGTATCTGTATTATTTTTGCTGTTCTGAAAATATATTTTTCTAAAATGATCATTATTTGCATAAATTCCTCCTTTTCGGGCGCTGTCAAAAATAGGAATACTATAATTTCCACAAACCTCAATCATAGCATCCACCACTTTCTCAGCATCACTTCCTGCAAAATTTTTACAGTTCCATCGGGTAAAGAAAAAAATCTTAGCTGTGGGATACTTTTCAATAAGCCCTTCACACAGCATTGCCAGCCTCTCTTTAAATACATCAATACCGCCAATTGAATCCAATTTAAAACCATCATTGTGCCCACCCACAACAATAACATAATCCAAATCATCCGGCATTTCCTTATATCTTACATACATCGCTTCCCCCCAACGCGGGCTACTATAAGCAATGCTGCTGCCGTTCTTGCCATAATTTAAATATTCCATACCATGCTTCTCGGCAAATTTATAATGCCAGGTATTCTTAACAGGTTCCTTATGATTCTTCACATAACTATCTCCAATAATTCCCAAACGTTTTCCTTTCAATTCATCAGTCCTGACGATAACTCCTTTAATAATTTGTTCCAACTGCTTATATACCTGTTGTCCCAAATACTCTGCCGAATGAGCCGTAAAATGAAGTCTGTCATTTAGCAATTCTGCGCCTGACATATCTATCAGGTGCATGTTCGGATCTTCAGCAGCCAATTGCTTCATCGCATTCTCCACTTCTCTGCTGAAATATTTATTACTTCGGGCAACAGTACCAAAAATAAAAGGCAAACGAGAATAATCCTTTCCGGTTTTTTCTGTCAGATGCATACGCACATAAGCCACCATTGTCTTCAAGTTACGGTAATAATCTTTACTTTTAGCATAATCACTTTCCCCCTGATGCCAAAGAAATGCATCTATCTGATAGCCATCCTTCAGCCGGGAAAGAGTTTTGTCTATACACATGTCTATCTCTTGAATGAAAGAAAGCAACAAAGAATTTCCTCCATCAGAAGTTGGCTTAGCCTGTGCCAGCCATTCAGGAGCCGCAGACCAAAAACGTCCCTTGGAAGCATTATAATCAGGTGCAATGGAAGTTCCGCCAACAGCCCATTTCACCACATAAAATTTCTCCTGCAACAACTGCTCCAACCAATAATATGTCACTGCATCAAAAGCCCACATATTATTTTTTCCGCTACGTTTGGCACGAGGCCAGAAAGGAATAAATTCTCCTTTCCCGTCATTCTGAGCTATCTGACAATAACGGTAGGCACCTTCGGTATACGTCAGTGTGTCCGTAGCCAATGCTTTAATATATGCCGGCAAATCTTCATTAGGAGTTCGTCCATCGGTATTAGACTGTCCGGCAGTTATAATCACATGTACAGGATTGGAAGCCATCGTATTCAAGCTAACAGCTGCAAAAATCAAAATCAAAATTAAGTTTTTCATAAGTATCATTTCATGTTTTTAATGGACACAAAAATAATCCTAATTCTAATATAACGACATGGATTATCGTCCATTATCATAGATTTTTGAACTCATTATGATTCATACAGAATGAGAATTGCGGCTAAACCATAAAAAAAGAGCCACAGGAACAATGGCTCCCAATGACTCTTTCTTTTTCAGCTCATATTTATAATTTAATTATCTCCATACATACGCGCACGCATTTCTTTAATATGATCAGAAGTGATGTATTCATCATATTCCATCATCTTGTCAATGATACCATTCGGGGTCAATTCAATAATACGGTTCGCCACCGTTTCAATAAATTCGTGGTCGTGGGAAGAGAACAGCACATTTCCCTTATAAGTCTTCAGATTATTATTGAAAGCCTGAATTGATTCCAAGTCCAAATGGTTAGTTGGAGTATCCAAAATCAGACAGTTCGCATTACGCAACTGCATACGGGCAATCATACAACGCATCTTCTCACCTCCGGAAAGCACATTCACTTTCTTCAATACTTCCTCTCCGGAAAACAACATACGCCCCAAGAAACCTTTCATATAGACTTCGTTACCTTCGCCAAACTGGCTCAGCCAATCTACCAAATTCAAATCACTTTCAAAGAAATCCGTATTATCCAAAGGCAAATAAGCCGTAGTAATAGTAACGCCCCACGCGAATTTACCAGCCTGCGGAGTACGATTTCCATTGATTATTTCAAAAAAAGCAGTCATGGCACGCGGATCACGGCTCAAAAAGACAATCTTATCTCCTTTTTCTACATTAAAATTCACATCATTGAACAATACCATACCGTCTTCAGTTTCCGCACGCAAGCCGGATACTTCCAAAATCTGATTACCCGGTTCACGATCCGGAGTAAAGATGATACCGGGATATTTACGGGACGACGGCTTAATTTCATCTACATTCAGTTTCTCCAACATCTTCTTTCGGCTGGTTGTCTGCTTGCTCTTAGCCACATTGGCACTAAAACGACGGATAAATTCTTCCAACTCTTTCTTCTTCTCTTCAGCTTTAGCCTTCTGGTTCTGCTGCTGGCGAAGTGCCAACTGACTTGATTCATACCAGAAGCTATAGTTACCGGCAAACATATTCACTTTACCGAAATCAATATCTACAGTATGAGTACAAACAGAATCCAAAAAGTGACGGTCATGACTTACCACCAACACCGTGTGTTCGAAATTAGAAAGATATTCCTCCAGCCAAGTCACCGTATCCATATCCAAATCATTGGTAGGTTCATCCAACAACAAGTTATCAGGATTACCGTAAAGTGCCTGTGCCAACATGACACGCACCTTTTCCTTACCGCTCAGTTCCCCCATCAACATATAATGCTTGTCTTCCTTTATGCCCAACCCACTCAACAAAGAAGCTGCATCACTCTCGGCATTCCAACCATCCAGTTCGGCAAACTTCTCTTCCAGTTCAGAAACTTTCAAGCCATCTTCATCTGTAAAATCAGTTTTCGCATACAGTTCTTCACGCTGTTTCATAATGTTCCACAACACAGTATGTCCCATCATAACCGTATCCATGACTGTATATTCATCCCACTTAAAGTGATCCTGGCTCAATACAGACAGACGTTCGCCCGGTCCTAATACCACTGAACCCTTAGTCGGTTCCAGCTCACCTGAAATTGCTTTCAAGAAAGTAGATTTTCCGGCGCCGTTCGCACCGATAACCCCGTAAATATTACCATTGGTGAACTTCATATTTACGTCATTATACAACACTCTTTTACCAAATTGAATGGCCAAGTTCGAAACTGTAATCATCCTAATATACCTTATTTATATAATTATTCTATTTTGAAATTGCAAAGGTAGGTATTTTAATTCAGAAAAGTATGCCAGTGTGGCAGAAATTCCGTACTTTTGCAAAATTATCACTCTAAGGAAACAACTAGGCACGAAATTTGTTAGCAGTAAATTAACCTAAAAGACCTGACTGTTATGAGTAAAAATAAGAAAAACAAAAAGTTTAATAAGAATATGAACCCAACAGAGAAGAACCAACCTCAAGACGAGGAAGTTTTGAAAAATCAGGAAGCGGCAGAAGCTGCCATTGATGAAGAAACTCAGAAAGAAGCAACAGAAGAACTGAACGCTGAAGAGAAGGTGAATAAGGAATTGGCGGAAGCTCAGAAAACAATAGAAGAGCAGCATGACAAATACCTGCGTCTTTCAGCCGAATTTGACAATTACCGTAAACGCACCATGAAAGAGAAGGCCGAATTGATTAAGAATGGTGGAGAAAAGGCCATTACTGCCATTCTCCCTATTTTGGACGACTTGGAGCGTGCTGTAAAAACTTCAGAAACTTCGGATGATGTAAAAGCAATGCGTGAAGGAATTGAGTTGATCTACAACAAATTCCTGAAAGTATTGAACCAGGAAGGACTTCAGAAAATAGAGACTGACGGTGAGAACTTTGATACCGATTATCACGAAGCAATTGCATTAGTTCCAGCTCCTTCTGAAGAGAAGAAAGGGAAAATATTGGACTGTGTACAAACCGGTTATAAGCTGAATGACAAAGTAATACGCCACGCCAAAGTAGTTGTGGCTCAATAAAACAGTATCATAAAACGACATGGCAAAAAGAGACTATTACGAAGTTCTGGAGGTGGACAAAACAGCCACCCTTGATGTTATAAAAAAAGCATACCGCAAAAAAGCAATACAATATCATCCGGACAAGAATCCGGGGGATAAAGAAGCGGAAGAAAAATTCAAGGAAGCAGCCGAAGCTTATGATGTGTTGAGCAACCCGGATAAACGCGCCCGTTACGATCAATTTGGACATGCAGGAATGAGTGGAGCCGCCGGTGGCGGTTTTGAAGGATTCGGACAAGGTATGTCCATGGATGACATTTTCTCTATGTTCGGTGACATCTTCGGTGGACATGGAGGAGGTTTCGGAGGCTTTGGAGGTTTCGGCGGTGGCGGACGTTCCGCACAACGCAAGTTCCGTGGTTCAGACCTCCGTGTAAAAGTAAAACTGAACTTAAAAGAAATTTCTACGGGAGTAGAAAAGAAATTCAAACTGAAAAAGTACGTAACATGTGACCATTGCCATGGTTCAGGAGCCGAAGGAGAAGGAGGAACGGAAACGTGTCCCACTTGTCATGGAACAGGAAGTATCACCCGCACCCAACAAAGCATTTTTGGAATGGTACAATCACAAAGCGTATGTCCACAATGTAACGGAGAAGGGAAAATCATTAAGAACAAATGTAAAGCTTGTGCAGGAGAAGGTATTGTATACGGAGAAGAAGTCGTGGAAGTGAAAATTCCTGCCGGTGTGGCTGAAGGAATGCAACTTTCTGTCAATGGAAAAGGAAATGCGGGCAAACATAACGGTGTTCCCGGTGATTTACTTGTTGTCATAGAAGAAGAATCCCATCCAGACCTAATACGCGATGAAAATGATTTGATTTACAATCTGTTACTAAGCGTTCCGACTGCTGCTTTAGGAGGCACTGTAGAAATACCAACTATTGATAGCAAAGTAAAAGTAAAAATTGAACCAGGCACCCAACCAGGTAAGGTCTTACGCCTAAGAGGTAAAGGATTGCCCAACGTCAATAGTTATGGTTACAGTAACGGTACAGGTGATTTATTAGTCAATGTAAGCGTATATATTCCAGAAACATTGAATAAAGATGAAAAACAAGCACTAGAGAAAATGCAAGAATCGGATAACTTCAAACCGAATACAAGCATTAAAGAAAAAATATTCAAGAAGTTCAAAAACTTCTTCGATTAATTTTTATACTACAAAGTGTCACAGAAAGAATACTAGGTTTTATATCTGCCTGGCATTCTTTTGTGACACTTTGCGGTAAATAAAAACATTTGCCATGAATTACGAAGAAACATTGGATTATTTATATAATAGTGCCCCATTATTCCAACATATAGGAAAAGATGCATACAAAGCAGGATTAGAGAATACTTATCTTTTAGACGAGTATTTCAACCATCCTCATCGCCAATTCCGAACCATTCATATAGCCGGGACCAATGGAAAAGGCTCTTGTTCACATACTTTAGCCGCCATTTTACAATCAGCCGGATACAAGACAGGACTTTACACTTCTCCACATCTGATAGATTTTCGTGAACGAATACGTGTCAACGGAATTCCTGTATCCAAAGAATATGTCATAGACTTTGTAGAAAAACACCGTGTCTTTTTTGAACCTCTGCATCCTTCTTTCTTTGAACTGACTACCGCAATGGCTTTCCACTATTTTTCCCAGAGCCAAATAGATGTAGCCATTATAGAAGTCGGCCTGGGAGGACGAATAGATTGTACAAATATCATCCGTCCGGATCTATGTGTCATAACTAATATCAGTTTCGACCATATACAATTTTTAGGTAATACATTAGCCAAAATAGCCACAGAGAAGGCCGGAATCATCAAAGAAAAGACTCCGGTAGTTATTGGTGAAACCACACCTGAAACCAAACCTATATTTACAACTCGTGCTAAAGAAGTAAACGCTCCTATCTACTTTGCAGAAGAAGAACAGTTATTACACTCCTCCAGTATAAATGAAAAAGGTAAACGAATATATCAAACAACCGACTACCTCAATCTGGAAGGCGAGCTGGAAGGACTTTGCCAACTTAAAAACACCAATACGCTTTTATCTGCCATCCGCCTATTAAAACAAGCAGGTTATCAGCTTACCGAAAGTAATATACGTAAAGGGTTCTCACAAGTATGTGAACTCACCGGCCTGATGGGAAGATGGCAAAAATTAGAAAGTGAACCGACTTTAATATGTGATACAGGACATAATGTAGGAGGAATTTCGTATATCATAGAACAATTAAAACATCAGAAATATGAACGATTACACATTGTAATAGGTATGGTAAACGACAAGGATATCAGTGGAGTATTGTCCATGCTTCCTAAAAATGCCACATATTATTTTACCAAAGCCAGTGTAAAACGCGCTTTATCCGAAAAAGAATTACAAAGCTTAGCGATGCAATCCAGGCTGCACGGAGATGCTTATCCTGATGTAGAAACCGCTGTAGCAGCCGCTAAAGAAAAAGCTAACAAAAATGACTTTATTTTTGTTGGAGGAAGCAGCTTTATCGTTGCGGATTTATTAAAATTTCACGTTTAGTCCGTTCACTTTTATAGAAAAAGTTTGGGAATACCGAAGAAAATCTTTTTATTTGCATTAGTTTTATACATACAATAAAAAGATTTTCAATAACATGATAAACACATCTACTTCCGATGAGAATTTATGTGGCCTGAAACGGGCCGATTTTCAGACAACAGTGAACGGGAAACAAACAGACCTCTTCATTCTGAAAAATGAAAACGGAGCTGAAATAGCTGTTACCAACTATGGTGGAGCAGTATTAGCTATTATGGTTCCGGACAAAAACGGTAAATATGCCAATGTCATTCAAGGACATGATAGTATAACCCATGTAATCAATAGCCACGAACCTTTCCTCAGTACTCTTATCGGTCGTTACGGAAACCGTATAGCAGGAGGCAAATTCATTTTAGAAGGGAAAGAATATTCACTGACTATCAACAATGGTCCCAACTCGCTGCATGGCGGTCCTACCGGATTTCATACCCGCATTTGGGATGCAGAACAGGAAACTCCACAAAGTTTGAAATTGCATTATTTATCTGCTGATGGCGAAGAAGGATTTCCGGGAAATTTGGATATTCACGTAACGTACACTTTAAGTAATCAAAATGAATTCATCATTACTTACCACGCTACAACAGACAAAACAACATTGGTAAACCTCACTCACCATGGTTTTTTCAGCCTATCAGGCATTGCCAATCCTACGGCAACCGTTGATAACAACATCGTAACCATTAATGCTGATTTTTATACTCCGATAGATAATGTATCAATCCCTACAGGCGAAATTGCCAAAGTAGAAGGTACTCCTATGGATTTTCGTACTCCTCAAAGAGTAGACAGTAGAATCAATGACCCATTCGAACAGCTAAAATTCGGTGCCGGCTATGACCACTGCTATGTATTAAACAAACGTGAAGCAGGCACACTGAGTTTTGCAGCAAAATGTGTGGAGCCCGAAAGCGGTCGTAGCATGGAAGTATACACTACAGAGCCCGGCGTACAAGTTTATACTTCAAACTGGCATAATGGTTTCGAAGGTGCTCATGGAGCAACTTTCCCAGCAAGAAGTGCCATCTGTTTTGAAGCACAACATTTTCCTGATACACCCAATAAAGGCCATTTCCCTTCTTGTGTTCTACATCCGGGGGAAACTTACAGTCAAGTAACCATCTACAAATTCGGTGTAGAAAAATAATTTTATGAAATAACCTAATTTATAAACTTATAATTTTTTCAAGACCATGAATCAACAAAAACAGAACGGTAATATCATCGCTATCATTACAATGTTCTTCCTTTTCGCGATGATTTCCTTCGTTACTAATCTTGCTGCGCCTTTCGGCACAATATGGAAAAACCAATATGCAGGTGCCAATACCTTGGGTATGATGGGAAATATGATGAATTTCCTTGCATATCTGTTTATGGGGATTCCTTCAGGTAATATGCTTGTAAAAATCGGATATAAAAAAACAGCCCTCATTGCCATGGCAGTAGGTTTCATCGGTTTGTTTATCCAATATATTTCCAGTTTGTTCGGTGCAGATATAGACGTATTCAATTTAGGAGAATATGCCATTAAAATGAATTTTATTATCTACCTGCTTGGTGCCTTCGTCTGTGGTTTTTGTGTATGTATGCTGAACACAGTAGTTAACCCGATGCTAAATCTTTTAGGTGGTGGTGGTAACAAAGGTAACCAATTAATCCAAGCCGGTGGTGCTCTAAACTCATTGTCGGGTACTTTGACTCCGCTTTTCGTAGGTGCCTTGATTGGTTCTGTCACCCCTCAAACAGCTATGTCAGATGTAGCTCCTCTGCTTTTCATCGCAATGGGTGTATTCGTATCAGCGTTTATCGCTCTTTCATTCATCGCTATTCCAGAGCCCCATCTAAGAAAAGCAGGTCATGAAAAAGAGAAATTCTCTCATAGTCCTTGGAATTTTCGCCATACTGTATTAGGTGTAATCGGTATCTTTGTATATGTAGGCATTGAAATCGGTATTCCAGGCACATTAAATTTCTACCTTGCCGACCCAACGGAAAAAGGTGCGGGCCTGCTTGCCAACGGTGCCGCTATCGGTGGTGCTATTGCTGCCATCTATTGGTTGCTCATGTTAGTGGGACGTTCTGCAAGTAGTGTCATCAGCGGTAAAGTAGCTACACGCACACAATTGATTGTTGTTTCCGCAACAGCTATCTGTTTTATATTAATCGCAATCTTCACTCCAAAAGAAATCACTGTCTCTATGCCGGGATATAGTGTAGAAAATGGATTCGAAATGGCCTCTGTACCTGTCAGTGCCCTATTTTTGGTACTTTGTGGTTTATGTACGTCCATTATGTGGGGAGGTATCTTCAACCTCGCTGTAGAGGGTTTAGGCAAATATACCGCACAAGCTTCAGGTATTTTTATGATGATGGTTGTCGGTGGCGGTATTTTCCCATTATTGCAGCAATTCATTTCTGACGCTGTGGGATATATGGCCAGCTATTGGTTAATTATCGCTTTGCTTGCTTATCTGTTGTTCTATGGTTTGATAGGATGCAAGAACGTAAACAAAGACATTCCTGTAGAATAATTATAAAAACATATAGTATTAACTTTAAACTATTAATATCATGGATATAGAATACGTAAGAAGTCGCTTCATCAAACATTTTGATGGTACAACAGGTTCAGTATATGCATCACCCGGACGTATTAACCTTATTGGAGAACATACCGACTATAACGGTGGTTTTGTATTTCCCGGAGCAGTAGATAAAGGTATGATTGCTGAAATCAAACCTAATGGTACCAATAAGGTACGTGCTTATTCTATTGATTTAAAAGACTATGTAGAGTTCGGTTTGAACGAAGAAGATGCTCCTAAAGCCAGTTGGGCAAGATATATTTTCGGCGTTTGCCGTGAAATGATCAAACGTGGTGTAGATGTGAAAGGTTTTGACACTGCTTTTGCGGGTGACGTACCTTTGGGTGCAGGTATGTCTTCATCTGCTGCATTGGAAAGTACATACGCTTTCGCTATCAACGAACTTTTCGGCGACAACAAAATAGATAAATTTGAATTAGCCAAGGTAGGTCAGGCAACAGAACATAATTATTGTGGTGTAAATTGCGGTATTATGGATCAATTTGCATCTGTATTTGGAAAAGAAGGTAGTTTGATCCGTTTGGATTGTCGTTCATTAGAATATCAATATTTCCCTTTCAAACCGGAAGGTTACCGTTTAGTATTAGTTGACTCAGTAGTCAAACACGAATTGGCTTCTTCTGCATACAATAAGCGTCGTCAAAGTTGTGAAGCTGCCGTATCTGCCATTCAGAAAAAACATCCTCATGTAGAATTTTTACGTGATTGTACAATGGAAATGTTGCAGGAAGCAAAAGCCGAGATCAGTGAAGAAGACTATATGCGTGCAGAATACGTCATTGAAGAAATCCAACGTGTACTCGATGTTTGCGACGCTTTGGAAAGAGGTGATTACGAAACCGTAGGACAGAAGATGTATGAAACTCACTATGGCATGAGTAAATTGTATGAAGTAAGCTGTGAGGAACTTGATTTCTTGAATGATGTTGCTTTCGACTGCGGTGTTACCGGTTCACGTGTAATGGGTGGAGGTTTCGGTGGATGTACAATCAACCTAGTTAAAAATGAACTATACGAAACATTCATCACCACTGCCAAAGAAAGATTCAAAGAAAAATTCGGAAGAAGTCCAAAAGTTTACGATGTAGTCATCAGTGACGGTTCTCGCAAGCTGGTATAAAAAATATCTCAAATTCGCTAACATATGAAAAAACCGCTTTGAATCCAAAGCGGTTTTTTTCTTCTTTATGCTATAAAAGTGTAGGAAATACACTTTTATGTTGCACAACATACTCTTTTCATATCCAATGTATTAGTAATAGTGTTACTTTTACACCCAAAATCATATACTCTATTACTAATTAGTACTTTTATATCATGAAAAGCATGAAAAAAACCTTTCTGGGAACCGGTATCGCACTGACATTGTTAAGTGCTTGCGCTCCCAAACAATCTCAAGAAGCACTTACAAAGTCCGGATTAGCCCCCACTAATTATGAAACAATAGTGGATGGCGTAAAACCTGTTAAACTGTATACGCTAAAAAATGCAGCCGGAATGGAAGTATGCGTAACCAATTTTGGCGGACGTATTGTATCTATCATGGTCCCTGACAAAAACGGAAATCTAAAAGACGTAGTGCTGGGTTTTGACAGCATTGCTGACTACCAAAATATTCCCAGCGACTTCGGTGCTTCTATCGGACGCTATGCCAACCGTATTAATAAAGGAGTCATCGTAATAGATGGAGAAACCATTCAACTGCCCCAAAATAATTTTGGCCACTGCCTGCATGGAGGTCCTAAAGGATGGCAATACCAAGTTTATGAAGCAAACCAATTAAACGACAGTACTATGACACTAACTATGAAGTCACCAGATGGAGATGCCAATTTTCCGGGAAATGTAACCGCTACTGTTACTTATGCACTGACAAGAGACAATGCCATCGACATAAACTACAAAGCGACAACTGACAAAAAGACTGTTATCAATATGACTAACCACTCTTATTTCAACTTGAGTGGAAACCCTGCCAATCCAGCCACCGACCATATTCTTTATGTAAATGCAGACAGCATCACTCCCGTTGACAGCACATTCATGACCACTGGAGAAATGATAGCAGTAACAGAAACTCCATTTGATTTCAATACTCCTAAAACTATTGCCCCCGATGTGACTAATTTTGAAAACGAACAAATAAAATTCGGCAACGGGTTCGACCACAATTGGGTACTTAACACGAAAGGTGATATCAACCAACTGGCTGCCAAACTGACCAGCCCCACTAGTGGTATCACTTTGGAAATATATACTAATGAACCGGGAATACAAGTCTATACAGGCAACTTTTTGGATGGAACTGTAAAAGGGAAAAAGGGAATTACTTATCCGCAACGCGCGTCTGTTTGTCTGGAAACACAGCACTATCCCGACAGCCCCAACAAATCACAATGGCCTTCTGTAATCCTGGAACCGGGACAGACCTATCACAGCCAATGTATCTTTAAATTCGGTGTTGAAAAATAATTGTTAAACTTTAAATATTTAATATCATGAATTGGAATTCACATGAATTCATCTGGCTGGACTGGACAATACTGGCAGTCGGCATTGTAGCTGTGATATGGGCGGTATGGCGCTCTGTACAAAAAGACAAACGCTCGCAACAAGGAGCAAGCAGTGAAGATTATCTATTTGGTAAAGGTGAGCCATGGTACATCATTGGTGCTGCTATCTTTGCAGCCAATATCGGTTCGGAACATCTGGTAGGTTTGGCAGGAACCGGTGCCAAATCCGGAGTAGGTATGGCACACTGGGAAATGCAAGGTTGGATGATTCTTCTTCTAGGATGGCTTTTTGTTCCATTCTACCAACTATTAAACAATAAAATGGGCAAAATCATTACCATGCCCGATTTCCTTAAATACCGTTATACCCCACGTACCGGTTCATGGCTTTCTATCATCACATTGATAGCCTACATTCTTACTAAAGTTAGTGTAACCGCCTATACCGGAGGTATCTTTTTGGAATTTTTACTTGGACTTCCTTTTTGGTATGGGGCAATCGGACTTATTGTCTTGACCGGCATCTTCACCGTACTGAGTGGAATGAAAGGAGTAATGACCCTCTCAGCTATTCAAACCCCTATTTTAATCATTGGTTCTTTCTTGGTTCTTTTCCTGGGACTGTCAGCCTTGGGAGACGGTAATATTGCTACAGGATGGACAGAAATGATGGATCATGCGCGTAGCGCCATGAATATAGGAGCAGACGGACACGCTTATGGTGCCAACCATATGTTTCACTGGACTGAAGCAGACCCGATGTATCAAGATTATCCTGGATTCTGGGTATTTATCGGAGCTTCTATCATCGGTTTCTGGTATTGGTGTACCGACCAGCATATCGTACAGCGTGTACTTGGACAACGTAAAGGCGAAGATAATGATGTAGTAATGAAGCGTGCCCGTAGAGGTACTATTGCAGCCGGTTATTTTAAAATCCTGCCTGTCTTCATGTTTCTTATTCCGGGGATGGTAGCTGCCGCCTTGGCTGCAAAAGGTGAATTTGATATGTCAAATACAGATGCAGCTTTTGCTGTAATGGTAAAGGATGTTCTGCCTGCCGGTGTAAAAGGTATTGTAACTATTGGATTCATCTGTGCATTGGTTGCTTCACTGGCTGCTTTCTTTAATTCATGTGCCACACTTTTTACAGAAGACTTTTACAAACCCATGTTTAAGAACAAAAGTGAAGCTACTTATGTTATGGTAGGACGTATCGCTACCGTAGTTGTAGTTATCCTCGGCATGGCATGGATTCCTGTAATGATGAGTCTCGGCAGCCTTTACGACTATCTGCAAGGTATACAGTCTCTCCTTGCACCTGCAATGGTAGCCGTATTTGCACTTGGTATATTCTCCAAGAAAATCACTCCGAAAGCCGGTGAAACTGCCATGATTGTCGGTTTCCTAATTGGTATGATCCGTTTGCTGACTAATATCCTCACCAACACCGGAAAAGATGTGATGACTGGCTGGTTTTGGGAAAATACAACTTGGTTTTGGCAGACAAACTGGCTTATTTTTGAAATATGGTTACTTGTATTCCTTTTGTTGTTAATGGTTGTTGTATCATGCTTCACTCCGGCTCCAACCGCCAAACAAGTGGAAGCCATCACCTTTACCGGCAGTTACAAGGAACTTATCAGAAAGAGCTGGAACAAATGGGATGTTATAACCTCTTTAGGTGTAGTTCTGCTTTGCGCACTATTCTATGCTTATTTCTGGTAAACCATAAATTAAAGGCTGTATGCTTTGAATTATCTTGAAGAATACAGCCTGTTAATTTTAAACCGACACTAAACCATGACCACCTATTATAACATAAATCCTAAATTCTATGTATCTGTAGACTGTATCATTTTCGGTTTTGACGAAGGAGAATTAAAACTGCTTCTACTAAAACGAAATTTTGAACCAGCTATGGGAAAATGGTCTTTGATGGGAGGATTCGTACAAGAAGACGAAAGTGTAGACGCTGCCGCCAAACGGGTATTGGCAGAACTGACCGGATTGGAAAATGTATATATGGAACAAGTAGGCACATTTGGCGACTTAGAGCGCGATCCAGGAGAACGAGTTATATCAGTAGCCTATTATGCTTTAGTCAATGTAAATGAATATGACAGGGAACTAGTGCAGCAGCACAATGCCCATTGGACAAAAATAGACGAACTGCCACAGCTCATTTTCGATCATCCGATCATGATTTCCAAAGCACGTGAACTAATGAAGCACAAAGCATCATACAATCCAATTGGTTTTAACCTGCTGCCCGAATTGTTTACCCTGACACAGTTGCAAAATCTATATGAAGCAATCTATGGCGAACCGATGGACAAGCGGAATTTCCGCAAGCGGGTAGCCGAAATGGATTTCATTGAAAAAACAGATTTGATAGACAAATCAGGTTCCCGACGAGGTGCTTATCTTTATAAATTTAATGATAAGGCCTACAGAAAGGATCCGAAATTTAAACTTTAAAATAATGTGCCGATGCAATAATTTGCCAATTGACAAATTAGCATATTGCCACATTACCCAATTATTCATTATGTTAGAAAAATTAAAAGAAAAAGTATTCCGTGCCAATCTGGATTTGGTGAAACACGGACTAGTTATTTTTACATGGGGAAATGTTTCTGCCATTGATCGTGAAACAGGCTTGGTAGTAATCAAACCCAGTGGTGTATCATACGATGATATGAAAGCTGAAGACATGGTTGTAGTAAATCTGGACGGCAACGTGGTAGAAGGTTCTCTTCGTCCGTCTTCAGATACTCCCACCCATGTAGTTCTATATAAAGCATTCCCCGAAATAGGTGGAGTGGTACATACCCACTCCACCTATGCCACCGCCTGGGCACAAGCCGGAATGGATATTCCCAATATCGGAACGACTCATGCCGATTATTTCCATGACGCCATTCCTTGTACCGCAGATATGACAGAAGAGGAAGTAAAAGGTGCCTACGAACAGGAAACAGGCAATGTGATTGTGAAACGTTTCAAGAAACTGAACCCTGTACATACTCCGGGAGTACTAGTAAAAAATCATGGTCCTTTTGCATGGGGAAAAGATGCCAATGATGCTGTGCATAATGCAGTAGTCATGGAACAGGTAGCCAAAATGGCAAGTATCGCTTTTGCCGCCAACCCTCATTTAACGATGAATTCTTTATTAATAGAAAAGCATTTCAGCCGCAAACACGGTCCCAATGCCTATTATGGACAGAAATAAGAAACAAAGAAATTAATAACCCTTTTAAAATATAACATTATGGAAAAAGCATTTGATCAGTATGAAGTATGGTTTGTAACAGGAGCACAGCTTCTGTACGGAGGTGACGCAGTTGTAGCAGTAGACGCTCACTCCAATGAAATGGTAAACGGATTGAACGAATCAGGGAAACTTCCTGTAAAAGTAGTATATAAAGGAACAGCCAATTCTTCTAAAGAAGTGGAAGCAGTGTTCAAAGCAGCCAACAACGATGAAAAATGTATCGGTGTCATCACTTGGATGCACACTTTCTCCCCTGCTAAAATGTGGATTCACGGTCTGCAGCAGTTAAAGAAACCACTGTTACATCTACACACTCAATTCAATAAGGAAATTCCTTGGGATACCATGGATATGGACTTCATGAATCTGAATCAATCCGCCCATGGTGACCGCGAATTCGGACATATCTGTACCCGTATGCGCATCCGCCGCAAAGTAGTGGTAGGTTACTGGAAAGACGAAGACACCCAGCACAAGATTGCCGTTTGGATGCGCGTTTGTGCAGGTTGGGCAGACTCTCAGGATATGCTGATCATCCGTTTCGGCGATCAGATGAATAATGTAGCTGTAACTGACGGTGATAAAGTGGAAGCAGAACAACGTATGGGGTACCACGTAGATTACTGTCCGGCAAGCGAACTGATGGAATACCATAAAAATATCAAGGATACAGATGTAGAAGCACTTGTAGCAACTTACTTTAACGAATACGACCACGATGCTTCATTAGAAGATAAATCAACCGAAGCTTATCAGAAAGTATGGAATGCTGCAAAAGCCGAATTAGCTCTTCGTGCCATCCTCAAAGCCAAAGGCGCTAAAGGATTCACTACTAATTTTGATGATTTGGGCCAAACAGACGGCAGCTACTTCGATCAGATTCCGGGACTGGCTTCCCAGCGTCTGATGGCTGAAGGCTACGGATTCGGTGCGGAAGGTGACTGGAAATCAGCAGCTCTCTACCGCACTGTATGGGTGATGAACCAAGGACTTTCCCAAGGTTGTTCTTTCTTGGAAGATTACACATTGAACTTCGATGGTGCAAACAGTGCTATCCTGCAATCACATATGCTGGAAGTTTGTCCTCTTATCGCCGCTTCCAAACCACGTCTGGAAGTACACTTCCTAGGTATAGGTATTCGCAAGAGCCAGACAGCCCGTCTTGTATTCACTTCAAAAGTAGGTTCAGGTTGTACCGCCACTGTAGTAGACTTGGGTAACCGTTTCCGTCTGATCGTGAACGACGTAGAATGCATCGAACCGAAACCGTTGCCCAAATTACCGGTTGCTTCCGCCCTGTGGATTCCGATGCCTAACTTCGAAGTAGGTGCAGGCGCATGGATTCTGGCAGGTGGAACACATCATTCTTGCTTCTCTTATGATCTGACAGCAGAATATTGGGAAGACTATGCTGAAATTGCAGGTATCGAAATGATCCGTATTGACAAAGATACTACCATCAGCAACTTCAAGAAAGAGCTTCGCATGAACGAAGTCTACTATATGCTGAACAAAGCACTTTGCTAATTCATCCATGAAGAGGGGATGTGTCAAGGCTAATAAGATTCTTGGCACATCCCACCTTATTTTATCATCATTATTGTTGTACCTTAAATTATAGGTTTTAATATGAAATCAGATGCAAAATCAACCATCGAAGCAGGAAAAGCTATTCTAGGCATAGAATTCGGATCAACGCGAATCAAAGCTGTTTTGATTGACCAGGAAAACAAGCCCATTGCCCAAGGAAGCCATAGCTGGGAAAATCAATTGGTAGACGGACTGTGGACTTACAGTGTGGAAGCTATCTGGCATGGCCTGCAAGACTGCTATGCAGATCTCCGTTCCAACGTAAAAAAGCTATATGACACAGAAATAGAAACCTTGGCAGCAATCGGTGTCAGTGCCATGATGCATGGTTATATGGCATTCAATAAAGAAGAAGAAATCCTTGTACCTTTCCGTACATGGAGAAACACCAATACCGGTCCGGCAGCAGCCGCTTTATCTGAATTATTCGTATATAATATTCCTCTGAGATGGAGCATTTCTCATTTATACCAAGCTATTTTAGACAATGAAGAGCACGTAAGTGACATTGACTATCTGACCACCCTTGCAGGTTTCATTCATTGGCAAATTACAGGTCAAAAAGTTCTGGGCATAGGTGATGCATCAGGAATGCTTCCCATAGACCCGGCTACCAAGAATTATTCTGCCGGAATGATAGCCAAGTTCGACAAGTTGGTAGCTCCTAAAGGATACCCCTGGAAACTGACAGATATCCTGCCCAAAGTCTTACCCGCCGGCGAGAATGCAGGGTTCCTTACACCAGAAGGTGCCAAGAGGCTGGACGTGTCGGGCCATTTAAAAGCAGGTATACCTGTCTGTCCTCCGGAAGGAGATGCCGGAACTGGCATGGTAGCAACCAACGCTGTCAAGCAACGTACCGGGAATGTATCAGCAGGCACTTCCTCATTTTCCATGATTGTGTTGGAAAAAGAGTTGTCCAAGCCATACGAAATGATTGACATGGTCACCACTCCCGACGGAAGCCTTGTAGCTATGGTACATTGCAACAACTGCACCTCCGACCTCAATGCCTGGATCAATCTGTTTAAGGAATACCAAGAACTGCTGGGTATACCTGTAGATATGAATGAATTATATGGAAAACTTTACAATCATGCGCTCGCAGGTGATGCAGATTGCGGTGGTCTTATTTCATATAATTATATTTCAGGTGAACCCGTGACAGGACTTGCCGACGGAAGGCCATTGTTTGTACGTTCTGCAAATGACAAATTCAGCCTCGCCAACTTCATGCGTACCCATTTATACGCTTCAGTCGGAGTTCTTAAGATAGGTAATGACATTCTTTTCAATGAAGAGAAAATCAAAGTAGACAGAATCACAGGACACGGCGGATTATTCAAGACGAAAGGTGTAGGCCAGAGAATACTTGCAGCAGCTATAAACTCCCCTATTTCCGTAATGGAAACTGCCGGTGAAGGTGGCGCATGGGGAATCGCCCTGCTAGGTTCTTACCTTGTCAACAATGAAAAGAAACAATCCCTGGCAGATTTTCTGGAAGACAAAGTATTCACCGGTGATGCCGGTATTGAAATATCGCCAACAGCCGAAGATGTAGCCGGATTCAACACATATATCGAAAACTATAAGGCAGGACTGCCTGTTGAAGAAGCAGCGACCCAATTTAAGAAGTGAGTCAAACAGGTTTAAAAAAGAGCCTCTTTACATGTTGTGGTTTACACATAAAGAGTTATCTTTGCAGATATTAAATAAAATAGCAAGGATAAACCGACTCACTAATAGCATTCAAATTATAATATTATTTTAATATGAACGAAAAGAAACTTATGAACCGTGCAGCGGACAACATCCGTATTCTGGCTGCTTCGATGGTAGAGAAAGCTAATTCAGGACATCCGGGTGGAGCTATGGGTGGCGCTGATTTTGTGAATGTACTTTTCTCTGAGTTTTTAGTTTACGATCCTGAAAATCCGCGTTGGGAAGGACGTGACCGTTTCTTCCTTGATCCAGGCCACATGTCACCGATGTTATATTCCACTTTGGCACTGACCGGCAAGTTCACCATGGAAGAACTGGCACAGTTCCGTCAATGGGGAAGTCCGACTCCGGGACACCCTGAAGTGGACATCATGCGCGGTATTGAAAATACTTCCGGTCCGTTAGGACAAGGACACACTTTTGCAGTAGGTGCTGCTATCGCTGCCAAATTTCTGAAAGCCCGTCTGGGTAATGTCATGGACCAGACTATCTATGCCTATATATCCGATGGTGGCATTCAAGAAGAAATTTCTCAGGGTGCAGGACGTTTGGCAGGTCATTTGGGACTGGACAATCTGATCATGTTTTATGATTCAAACGACATCCAGCTGTCTACCGCTACCGATGCTGTTACCAGCGAAGATGTTGCCAAGAAATACGAAGCATGGCACTGGAAAGTAATTATTATCAATGGTAATGATCCCGATGCAATCCGCACAGCTCTGACAGAAGCGAAAGCCGTAACCGGTCAGCCCACATTAATTATCGGTAAGACCATTATGGGTAAAGGTGCACGCAAAGCGGATGATTCCAGTTATGAACGTAACTGTGCCACCCACGGTGCCCCTTTGGGAGGTGATGCTTACATCAATACAATCAAAAACTTAGGTGGCGATCCAACCAATCCTTTCCAAATCTTCCCTGAAGTAAAAGAGTTGTATGCCAAACGTGCAGAAGAACTGAAAAAAATTGTTGCAGAAAAATATGCAGCTAAAGCTGAATGGACTAAAGCTAATCCCGAACTGGCAGCTAAATTGGAACTGTGGTTCTCAGGCAAAGCTCCGAAAGTAAATTGGAATGCTATTGAACAAAAAGCCGGAGATGCTACACGCAGTGCTTCTGCCAAAGTTCTCGGTGTACTAGCTACAGAAGTAGAAAACATGATTGTTTCTTCGGCCGACCTGTCAAACTCAGACAAGACCGACGGTTTCTTGAAGAAAACACATGCATTCACTAAAGATGACTTCACCGGCGCGTTTCTGCAAGCAGGTGTTTCCGAATTAACCATGGCTTGCTGCTGCCTAGGTATGGCACTTCACGGAGGCGTGATTGCTGCATGTGCTACTTTCTTCGTATTCTCAGACTATATGAAACCCGCCGTACGTATGGCTGCCTTGATGGAACTTCCCGTCAAGTTCATCTGGACACACGACGCATTCCGTGTAGGTGAAGACGGTCCTACTCACGAACCGGTAGAACAAGAAGCACAAATCCGCCTGATGGAAAAACTGAAAAACCACAAAGGGCACAATTCTATGTTGGTACTCCGTCCGGCAGATGCGGAAGAGACCACTGTAGCGTGGAAATTGGCCATGGAAAATACCAGCACCCCCACCGCACTAATCTTCTCCCGCCAGAATATCGCGAATCTGCCTGCAGGAAACGACTACTCACAGGCTGCAAAAGGCGCTTATATTGTTGCAGGTTCCGACGAAAATCCGGATATAATCCTAGTCGCTTCAGGTTCCGAAGTTTCCACTTTGGAAGCAGGTGCAGAACTTCTCCGCAAGGATGGCATAAAAATACGTATCGTATCCGCTCCTTCTGAGGGATTGTTCCGCAGCCAAAGCAAGGAATACCAAAACAGTGTCATTCCCACAGAGGCTAAAGTATTCGGTCTGACTGCCGGTCTTCCTGTAAACCTTGAAGGTTTGGTAGGTGCCAACGGTAAAGTATTCGGTCTGGAATCATTCGGATTCTCCGCTCCTTACAAAGTATTGGATGAAAAGCTGGGCTTTACCGCACAGAACGTGTATAACCAAGTAAAAGAAATGCTGGCATGAAAAAAGTAGGACTGGCATCCGATCATGCAGGATTTGAACTGAAAGAGTTTGTAAAAACATGGTTGACTGAAAAAGGTTATCCATGCAAAGATTTCGGTACATACAGTACAGAAAGCTGTGACTATGCAGATTACGCCCATCCGCTTGCACTGGCTATAGAAGCCGGAGAATGCGGACCTGGAGTAGCTATTTGCGGAAGCGGTGAAGGGATCAGCATGACATTGAACAAACATCAGGGTATCCGTGCGGCACTATGCTGGATTCCCGAGATAGCCCATTTGTCACGTCAACACAATGATGCCAATGTTCTGGTAATGCCAGGACGATTCATAGACCATGAAATGGCTGAAAAAATATTAGATGAATTCTTTAACAGCGGCTTTGAAGGCGGACGTCACCAAAAACGCATTGAAAAGATACCTGTAAAGTAAAATTCACGCAATAATAATAAAAGTAAAAAAAGAGAGGCTTTATAGCTTCTCTTTTTTTTTATTCCTATCTTTGCTTAGATTAAAATATAAAATAAGATATATTACTATGAAGAAAATTCTTTTTTTAATGCTCTTATGCCTGCCATTCATCGCTATGGCACAGACAGATCCCAAATATCTGGCGGGAGCAATAACTTTGGATGACGGTAAAGTTTCTTTCAAAACAGAAATACAGGCACCGTCTTTAACGAAAGACCAGCTATATGAGACAATGCTGAAATGGGCTACAGAACGTTTCAAGCCCGAAGGCAAGTTCAATGCACGTGTTCTTTACACCAATGAAGATGAAGGAACCATTGCAGCAGGTGGCGAAGAATATCTGGTATTCTCATCCTCTGCATTGTCATTGGACAGAACCAGAATTTATTATCAGATGTTTATCACCTGCGGAAACGGAAAATGTGATATCGAAATGACCCGTATCCGCTATTGGTATGATGAAGCTCGTGACGGAGGAGAAAAATACAGCGCAGAGGAATGGATTGTAGACGATATGGCTTTAAACAAATCGAAAACCAAACTGGCTCCCATCTGCGGCAAATTCAGAAGAGAAACAATTGACTTGAAAGACACACTGTTCAAATCCATCCAAGATACATTGGGCAACAAAGTCTTGAACAACTCACAAATTGCAGTTGCTCCTACTTCGGGTGTAACAGCCACTCCGATATCAAATACAACCACAATCATTACCGCCACTCCGGTAACTCCCCCTGCCCAACCGGCTATCATCGGTGGTTCTGAGGGTAATACCGAAATAAAAGTAGCCAATAATGTAACTCCTAGCAAAGAACAAAGCATAGATGACCAAATCAAGGCATCTTCACGTATGACAATTACTGCCGGAAACGATGAACAATTCGAAATTGGTAAAGAATGTTGGGGAGGTTTCGGTCAGTTATTCGGCAAAGAAGTAGCATTCTGCATAATTGACCAATCCAAATCAATGGGCAATATGCTAATGGATCAAAGCGACAATTATAAAATTTCGTTCTACAAGCAAGGTAGTAGTGAGCCGTGGTTGATAGTAAACTGTAAGAAACTGATGAAACAGACAGTTACCGGTGAGGAAGCAAAAAAAATGAACCCCAGTAACAACGGCCAGAAGGCATATAATATGTATGTAGGTGAAGTAATAAAATAATCTTTTCTTCTATATATTTATGCCGTGACAGTTAATTCTATACGATAATACATAAGGGGGGGAGATAACCTGACAACTCCCCCTAAAAAACATACAAACGATTTACCATATACTTCCCCCCAAAAATATCATGACAAATACAATTCAAACATATCCCCCCTTTAAGAATAAATAACACCGTTCCTCTATCAACCGTTTCACTTGAAACCATTTCTATAATAATCAAACCATTAGAAGAAATCATTCTTCCATTTTTTCCCTATCTTTCTCTCCTTTTTTTAAATGTTTTTAGCAAGAAAGTCGTTTTTTCTGCTCCAATCTTCCCTTTCATAACAAATAAAGAGTATCTTTGTAAACAACAATGAGACAATCATGCCTTATGACGGAAGAATTACAGGACATAAAGACACTTATCGAACAGGGTGATACGGAGAGAGCTATTCATGCGCTAACTAATTTCATCCGAAACGATGCGCACGTCAACGATGAACCCTATTACTTACTGGGTAACGCCTACCGCAAAATGGGAAACTGGCAACAAGCTTTGAACAATTATTTGGAAGCCATCGAGCGTAATCCGGAAAGTCCCGCCGTTTCCGCCCGTGACATGATTATGAATATTCTGAATTTCTATAACAAAGACATGTATAATCAATAATAACTAACCCATGGCAAAGATTAAAGGTGCTATTGTAGTAGACACAGAGCGTTGCAAAGGTTGCAATCTATGTGTAGTGGCATGTCCGCTACATGTAATCGCGCTCAATGCCAAACAAGTGAATAAAAAAGGATACACATTCGCCCACCAGGTATTAGAGGATACCTGCAATGGTTGCGCATCATGTGCCACAGTCTGTCCGGACGGATGCATTACTGTGTATAAAGTAAAACAACAATAAATGTAACAAATATGGCAGAAGAAGTCGTTTTAATGAAGGGAAATGAAGCCATAGCCCACGCCGCCATCCGTATCGGAGTAGACGGTTACTTTGGCTATCCCATCACTCCCCAATCGGAAATATTGGAAACGCTGGCCGAAGAGAAACCTTGGGAAACTACCGGTATGGTGGTGTTACAGGCAGAAAGTGAAGTCGCAGCAATCAACATGGTATATGGCGGTGCAGCAAGCGGTAAAATGGTAATGACCTCATCCTCCAGTCCCGGCGTTAGTTTAAAGCAGGAAGGCATCTCGTACATTGCCGGTGCCGAACTCCCCTGCCTGATTGTCAATGTCATGCGCGGAGGTCCCGGATTAGGAACCATCCAACCTAGTCAGGCCGACTATTTCCAAACAGTGAAAGGTGGCGGTCACGGAGACTATCGTCTCATAGCCCTGGCACCTGCATCAGTACAGGAAATGGCAGATTTCGTAGGTATAGCTTTTGATTTGGCTTTCAAATACCGCAATCCCGCCATTATTCTGGCAGATGGCGTTATCGGGCAGATGATGGAAAAAGTAGTATTACCCGAACAGCGCACACGCCTGACAGATGAAGAAGTCATTGCCCGTTGTCCGTGGGCCACTACCGGCAGAACCCACCACCGTACCCCCAACATCATTACCTCATTAGAACTCGATCCCGCCGAAATGGAAAAGCGCAATATTCATCTTCAGAAAAAATATGCAGAAATAGAAGAGAATGAAGTATGCTTCGAAGAACTTCACTGCGAAGATTCAGAATATTTGATCGTAGCTTTCGGCTCTTGCGCCCGCATTGCCCAAAAGGCAATGGAAATGGCTCGGGAAGAAGGCATCAAAGTTGGTTTGCTCCGTCCTATTACCCTATGGCCGTTCCCGTCGAAAGCTATTGCAGCACGCGCCGCACAGGTAAAAGGTATCCTCACTGTAGAATTGAACGCCGGACAAATGGTAGAAGATGTCCGTCTGGCTGTAAAATGTAAAGTGCCTGTAGAACACTTCGGACGTCTGGGTGGTATTGTCCCCGATCCGGATGAAGTAATCACTGCACTGAAAGAGAAACTAATAAAATAAGACCGTATGAATATCGATCTGATCAGAAATATATTGAACATACTTTTCATGGCACTGGCATTAGCAGCTGTCATCACTTACTTTGTGGCAAGTGACTTCAAAGTATTCATCTATGTCTGTGCAGCAGCTATTTTTCTCAAGCTGGTGGAATTCTTTATGCGGTTCATGTTATAAACAATAGGAGGAGAAACTATGACAAAAGAAGAAATCATAAAACCCGAAAACCTGGTTTATAAGAAACCGACACTGATGAATGACAATCCGATGCATTATTGCCCCGGATGCAGCCACGGTGTGGTTCACAAGTTAATAGCCGAAGTTATTGAAGAAATGGGCATGGAAGATAAGACAATCGGTGTGTCACCAGTAGGATGTGCCGTATTTGCATACAATTATCTAGACATCGATTGGCAAGAAGCCGCCCACGGACGCGCACCAGCCGTAGCTACCGCCATTAAGCGTTTATGGCCCGGACGTCTGGTATTTACCTACCAAGGAGATGGTGACTTGGCATGTATCGGTACTGCCGAAACTATCCATGCTTTAAATCGTGGTGAAAACATTACTATCATCTTTATCAACAATGCCATTTATGGAATGACCGGTGGGCAAATGGCTCCTACCACTCTGGTTGGCATGAAAACAGCCACCTGCCCCTATGGTCGTGATGTAGCCATTCACGGCTATCCGCTGAAAATGACAGAAATTGCCGCCACTTTGGAAGGCACCGCCTACGTTACCCGCCAGTCCGTACATACAGTTCCCGCCATCCGCAAAGCCAAAAAGGCTATCCGCAAGGCATTTGAAAATTCAATGAATGGCAAAGGTTCTAATTTGGTGGAAATTGTATCGACTTGTAATTCCGGTTGGAAAATGACTCCGCAAGCATCCAATGACTGGATGGTGGAACACATGTTCCCTTTCTATCCGCTGGGTGATTTGAAAAATAAAGAATAAAAAGACAGAAACCATGAAACAGGAAATCATTATAGCAGGATTCGGCGGTCAGGGTGTGCTATCCATGGGTAAGATACTTGCCTATTCCGGACTGATGGAAGACAAGGAAGTAACCTGGATGCCGGCATACGGTCCCGAACAACGGGGAGGAACCGCTAACGTAACGGTGATTGTCAGTGATGAACGCATCTCTTCACCCATTCTCAGCCAATATGACACAGCCATCATACTGAACCAACCCTCATTGGAAAAGTTTGAAGGCAAAATTAAACCAGGTGGTATTCTCATTTATGACGGATACGGAATCATCGAGCCTCCGACACGTAGGGACATACGAATCTATCGTATTGACGCAATGGATGCCGCCAACGAAAAAGGAATGGCAAAGACCTTCAACATGATTGTCTTAGGAGGCTTGCTAAAACTACGTCCCGTAGTATCCATTGAAAGTGTAATAAAAGCTTTACGCAAAACATTACCCGAACGTCACCATCATCTGATACCGATGAATGAAGAAGCCATCCGAATCGGAATGGAGATTATTAAACCTCAGTAAGTTAAAATAACTCTAAACGAATAATAAAAGGAAGAACTTTCCATAGCGGAAAAGCTCTTCCTTTTATTTTTATATTGTATCTTTGCCGCCGTTATGAAAAGAATATTCTCTATTATTTTTTTATTATTCCTGTGCTTCCATACTTCCTTGATGGCACAGCGGACAATGAATACCCTGAACAACCAGTTCGGTTCCTCAGCAAGCGGACTGAACAGAGATCAATATGACCGTAACGGAAACCCCATAGACACGACAGCCGTAGTAGATGCCAGCACAATCCCCATCGGACTGTACTCATGGAAAGTGGACAGTCGTTTTGGCAATGTCACTTATATCCCCGTAGATACCTTGCAGCACGCTTTCCAAAACTCAAATGACATGGGCGGCTATACCGGACAATACAATTACCTGGGAAATTTGGGCTCCCCCCGCCTCTCACGCATCTTTTTTGACCGTCGGGACCCCAGCCAATACTTTTTCACCGACCCATACGATTTTTGCGTACAACGTCCGGAAGATGTCATATTCACCAATACACTTTCTCCATTCACAAACCTGACCTATTACAAAGGAGGAGGCAGCCGTGACGGAGAAGAACGTTTCAAATCCTATTTTGCCATCAATGCAAACAAAAGGCTAGGGTTCGGATTCTACATAGATTACCTGTATGGCCGGGGGCTTTATCAAGATCAGTCCACAGCCTTCTTCAACGGTGGCCTGTTCTCCAGCTACCGGGGAGATAAATATGACATGCATTTCATATTCAACAACGATAACTTGAAGATGGCAGAAAACGGAGGTATCACGGACGACCGGTATATCACCAACCCGCTGGATATGGCAGAAGGCAAAAAAGAATATTCCGCCAACGAAATCCCAACCCGACTGAGTCAGATATGGAATCACAACACCAGCTACCATGCCTTCCTGACACATCGTTACAACCTAGGGTTCTATAAAGAAAAACAGGACAGTGTGGATACGGACTCTGTAAAAATAACGCAGGTATTTGTTCCTGTCACAAGCTTCATACATACACTACAAGTAGACTTGAACAATCGCAAATACATCTCATACGATGACGCACAGAATCAGAAGTATTTTGAACATAACTATCTGGGGACCGACTCTATAGACAAGACGAAGCGTACATCCATCAAAAACACCATTGGCATTGCTTTACAAGAAGGATTCAACAAATGGGCAAAAGCCGGACTTACCGCCTTTTTAAGTTATGAATACCGAAACTTCGCCTTGACCGACACAACAAACATACCGGGACAACGCATTATCAACAACTATAAGGAAAGTTCACTCTCCATTGGCGGCGAACTATCCAAAAAACAAGGAAAACTATTACATTACAATATCCTAGGAGAATTAGCCATAGCCGGTGAAGACGCAGGACAATTCAGCGTAGAAGGCAGAGGGGATCTGAATCTCCGTTTATTCGGAGATACGGTGAGACTGGATGTAAATGCATTCATCAAGAACCAGAACCCCGTATTCTATTTCAGGCATTTCCAGTCCAAACATTACTGGTGGGACAACAACGATTTATCCAAAATAATGAGAACCCGCCTGGAAGGAAAACTAAGTCTGGACAGATGGGGAACCCAGCTGCGTGCCGGAGTGGAAAATATAAAGAATTACACTTATCTGGCCAATACCAGCATACCGGTAAAAGACAGTGAAGGAAATGTCACCGGTTTCAAGAACAATGCAGCCGTAAGACAACACTCCGGCAACATACAAATATTCACTGCAATGTTGCAACAAAAATTAAAAGTAGGAATTTTTCATCTCGACGGTGAAGTAGCCTATCAAAAATCAAGTGAGCAAGACATTCTACCCTTACCGGAATTGTCGGCTTACGGCAACTTGTACATGAAATTCGGTCTCGCCAAAAAAGTACTCCAGATAGAAATGGGAGCAGATGTGCGTTATTTCAGTAAATATTACGCGCCAGACTACTCCCCCGTCATCGGACAATTCTATAACCAGAATCCTGATGACAAAATCGAGATAGGAGCTTTTCCGATAGTCAACGTCTATGCCAACCTGCATTTAAAACGTACCCGCTTCTTTATTATGATGTATCATGTCAATGCCGGTTCGGGAAAATCCAATTACTTCCTGGCGCCACACTACCCAATCAATCCGCGAATGATAAAGTTCGGCCTTTCATGGAATTTCTTTGATTGACGGTCTATATGAAAAAATATCTGAAATACGTTCTGATGGGTATCCTTGCAGCAACCCTATCCTCCATCTTCTTCAAAAAGAAAACGGAGGCTGAAACCAGTCTGCCCCGCGATTATGCAGAAATAGCGGCATCGGGAATCCTGCGTGCTGTTACCGAGTACAACTCAATCAGTTTTTATGCCGACGGCGACACCGTTTCCGGTTTCCACTACGAACTGCTCCATGCTTTTGCACACAGCAAAGGACTGAAACCGGAAATCACTCCCGAAATGAGCTTTTCCAAAAGACTGGAAGGCGTACAAAAAGGAACATACGATATATTGGCCAACAGCACGGTAGTTACCACAGAATACAAAGACTCCCTGTTGTTTACCCGCCCCATTATACTGAACAAACAAGTACTGGTACAGCGTAAACCCGAAAAAGAAAACGATAGTCTGTACATTCACAGCCAGTTGGAACTAGCCCGCAAGACCCTTCATCTAGTCAAAAACTCACCTGCCATTCTGCGCATACATAATTTAAGTAACGAAATAGGTGATACCATCTATATCAAAGAAGTGGAGAAATACGGACAAGAACAATTACTGGCCATGGTAGCACATGGTGACATAGACTATGCCGTATGCGACGAGAGCATTGCCAAAGCTTCCATCAATGATTTTCCACAATTGGATATAGAAACAGCCATCAGCTTCTCACAATTCTATTCATGGGGAGTAAGCAAACATTCTCCAATATTGCTTGACAGCCTGAATTCCTGGTTAAATGATTACGTCAAGACTCCTGCATTCAAACTGTTGCGCAAGAAATATTACAATAACTGATTTTTATCCAGCTGAAATTGCAAAATAGTCCTATCTTTGCAATATAAATTGTTATTATTTTAAGCGGAATGACAAAAAAGTTATTACCATGGTTAAATTAGACAAAGTAAAATGGGGCTTCATCGGTTGCGGAGAAGTGACCGAGAAGAAAAGCGGACCAGCCTTTGCCCTGATCGAAGGTTCAGAGGTAGTGGCTGTAATGAGCCGTGACAAAGAAAAAGCTCAATCATACGCCAAAAGACACAACATTCCCCGCTGGTACTCCGATCCGCAGCAGTTAATAGGAGATGAAGATGTCAATGCTATTTATATAGCCACTCCCCCTTCCTCTCATGCCACTTTCGCCATTATGGCTATGAAGGCAGGAAAGCCCGTGTATATTGAAAAACCAATGGCAGCCAGCTATGAGGACTGCGCACGCATCAACCGCATATCACAAGAAACTGGTATCCCTTGTTTCGTCGCTTACTACAGACGTTATCTTCCCTATTTCCAAAAAGTACGCCAAATGGTAGAGGATGGTGAAATAGGTAATGTCATCAATATACAGATACGTTTCGCCCAGCCTCCCCGTGATTTGGATTACAACAGCACCAACCTGCCCTGGCGTGTACAACCTGATATTGCCGGCGGCGGTTATTTCTATGATCTGGCTCCTCACCAGCTGGATTTATTACAAGATATGTTCGGCTGTATTCTCGAAGCCCAAGGATACAAGAGCAACCGTGGCGGGTTATATCCGGCAGAAGATACGATAAGTGCCTGCTTCAAATTTGATTCCGGTCTGCCGGGATCAGGATCATGGTGTTTTGTCGCCCATGAATCGGCCAAGGAAGACCGTATAGAAATCATCGGAGACAAGGGGATGATCTGTTTTTCCGTTTTCACTTACGATCCCATCGCCCTGCATACTGAAAGAGGACGCGAGGAATTTCTTCCCGAAAATCCCCCTCATGTACAACTTCCGCTCATAAAAGCCGTAGTAGAACACCTGCAGGGAAAAGCTGTCTGTACCTGCGACGGCATCAGTGCGACACCCACCAACTGGGTAATGGACCGTATACTTAATAAACTCTGATTTCCGCCTATGGACATCCGTAAATTATGCCTGCTCTGTCTGTCTTTTCTTTCTGCCTTTAATGTATATGCACAAGCGGAAAAGAAAGACTCGACAGTACAGGACAACAAGGGTGTTCTCATTACATTGACTGACGGAATAGCAACGACTGTCCGCCATACCGGAAGAAAAATAAGGAAAGTAGGAAAAGAATTCAATGCGATTGACACTACCTATATCTCGCCCAACCTTTACAATCTGGCTTTCATGCTGGAATCCAGCAGTTGGTACGAATACTATCGGTTAGGTAGTAAAGGAAACAACGGCGAACAAAGTTTGGGATTCTCCCCCAATGCCAGTTTCAAGCTGGGAGTCTATTTCGGATGGCGCTGGATATTTCTAGGATATTCTTTCGATGTAAAAGATATTTTCGGCGGACATAAAAACAAGGCAAAGAAAACCGAAATGGCACTGAATCTTTATAGTTCCAAATTTGGTGTGGATTTATATTACAGAAAGACAGGAAGCGATTTCAAGATACGTTCTTCCAGCGGTTTTGATCTGAATACTCCCATTAAAAATTTGAATTTCAACGGATTGCAAAGTAAAATCAAAGGACTGAACGCCTATTGGATTTTCAATTATAAAAAATTCTCTTATCCGGCAGCCTATAGCCAGTCCACCAACCAGCGTAAAAGCGCGGGTTCCCTGATGGCGGGCTTTTCTTATTCCCAGCACAACATATCTTTTGATTACGAAAAGCTTCCCGGTGAAGTGAGAGTCCAACTACATGATGCTTTACTTTTCAAGAAAGTGAAATATTCTGATTACAGCATCAACGTGGGTTATGGCTATAACTGGGTATTTGCAAAAAACTGGGTTTCCAATCTTTCACTCTTACCGGCCATTGCCTATAAAAAATCAAAAATAGACGATACACCTAATACTGACAATCATTGGATAAAGGATATCAATTTTGACCTGATAACACGTGCTGCCGTGGTCTATAACACCAACAAATATTTTATAGGAGCTTCGTTGGTGATGCATACATACGACTATCGAAAAAAGGACTTCTCCCTCACTAATACTTTCGGAACTGTCCGTATATATGCAGGATTCAACTTTTGGAAAAAGAAAGAGTTCCGTGATAAATAGGAGGAGGATGACAAAAACGGAAAGTGAAAAAAGAGAAATGAAGAATCCAATCACATCCATTTGTTCTCACAAGATCCCTCACCATGACTCAAAATGACAGAATCCGTGATTACACAACAGAATCCTGACATACCTTCATTCATTAAAGTCTATCTATTTCATCTATAGACAAGCCTGTAGCTTGAACAATAACAGCAATAGGAATATTCAAAGATTTCAAGTTACGGGCTGTAGCTATTTTTTCTTCTTGGCGACCTACCATGATACCTTCCTCACGTCCTTCTACACGACCTTCCTCCAATCCTTCTAATTTAGCGGTACTCAATACATCATTTTGTATCATCAATGCATCCAGATGCCGATCATAAGCCAGTTTATCAGCCTTATTCATATTATAATAAATAAGTTTCTGTCTCGCCTCCTCCAATCCGGGAGTCGTTGTATCCGGACGGATAGTTCCAGTCTTAAGATATTCTATCCATTCTTCCAAAGGAGTAACCGCCACTTTATTAAACTCATTCACACGAATAAGAAAATATTCAGGAAATATTTCGGCAGGCAATTTGCGGATAATAGCCCCTTGTTCTTTAGTGGTTACTTTCAAACAGTCACCAGTATGGACACCGAGGAATGTATTCTGACCATGGTAGAGGTAATCATTTCCTTGGCCAATATCAAAATAAAGAATACTGATAGAATACACTTTCTTGACATTTGCATAAATTCCACCTAAATCTATATGTTCGGTTATTGCTTTTGCCACTCCATAAAGTATTCGTTCAAGATAATATAACTCCCGCGTATTCTGCACTTCCACTAGTATTATTTCATCCTTGCTATTACGGGCTTTAATATCTACCCGGTTGAACTTATCATCCTCCCGTTGCTGGTTACCTTCGCTCTCAAGGATTTCCATGATTTGAATCTTCTCACCCAAAAGTACGGTAAGAAAACCTTCTAGGACACCAAAATTGGCTTTGTTGCGTAAAAGACGCTTGATTGCCCAATCAAACCGTATGTATTTATCTTTCTGTTCCATAAAAACCTCTTTTTACAAAGATAACCCTTTTGTTTGAAAACCAGGATGAAACATTAGCAAAAAATATACCGGAAAGCAATAAAGCATTCCCGGTATATCACAAGTTAATTATATTAGACTCACAATTAATTCTTAGAAACGAGCACCGACAGTCAAAAGCAACTGATGCCGTTCATTGTCCACTTTAGTTGCCGGAAGATCTATATCATCAAAAGCATAAAAGTTTGATTTATACATATCATATTTATATGCCAAATCCGCATAAATTACACTGCCACGGTATCCAAGACCAAACGTAAATGTATTCTTAGACTCCGTATTATTAAAATCAGTACGCGTGCTATATAAAGACAAGGCACTATAAGCATCTTTAGAAAAAGCAGCCGAAGAGTAATTATATCCTGCACGAATGCTAAACTCAGGTATAATCCTCGTTTCCATTCCGATACGGAAAGTATGGACACCTTTCAAATAATTCTCAACGCTGGGCTGATCTCCCAATTCATAACCATCCACATCCTTGAGCTTACTGGAAGAATAATCCTGATATTCATATTCCGCACCTACTGCCACTGCACCCGCAAAAGTAGTACCTGCGCTGATATTAAATTTCCACGGAGTGGTAAGATTATAATCATAGGTCAAATAATCATATTCCGGAGTTACCAAAAAATCACTCAATGTCTGGTTATAGGGTGCCTCACAAGCTAAAATATTAGAAGATAAAGCGGCATTATAGCTTTCTCTTAAATCATACCATGTAGGCGTGTGCACAGCAAATCCCAAACGGAAAGGGGAACTTTCTATAGGCCGTATAATAACACCCAATTTTAAATCCATACCAGTCCCTTCCAGCCTATAATAATTATCCAATGTATACCCCCCATTATCCGCACCGTTATCATCATTCAAATTTTCCGTATAAGAAGTATAACGATCATAATTCACATCATAGACCCCCAGGGTAGCTCCTAAATAGACCCTATCTTCAATATTGAATGAAACATTAAAATCATATTGACTGATACCTCCTGTTTCCTTACTAAAGAAGTTATTGTTAAAACCATTCCACCCCCATGGAGCATGAATATTCTTTTCAGAATCATTAACCCAGTCAACCACACCGGTTCTCACCCCCATTACTCCTAAAACAGGTAACTGATTCCAATATTTGGTATAAGGATTCTTCACATCCAGTATGTCATTAAACTCGCTTTCCGTCAATCCATATCGTTCCATCTCCTGAGCCAGCTGGAAGCTTTGTGACAAATTATCCAACGCCCCTCCCATAGAGAAAAGGCGATTGAAGTTTTTACTTTTATGGTAATTGAATCCGAAATTCACAAAACGCAAAGAAGTATTATTGCCTATCTTATTGCTATAAACAAATCCAATCTGGTCAAATGAAGCGCGCGTTTTGTTTTCATTCATTGACACACCACTAAAGTTACTCTTTGTCGAAGTATTATTAAAACCAAAAGAAATAGACACGTCATTACTACGAAAAATGCCGATACCCGCAGGGTTGGAGCTTATGACAGATATATCACCGCCCAAAGCTCCCATGGCACCACCCATACCAACAAATCGTGCTGTTCCATTCAAGTCATTCCCCAGCAACTTTTCCGCATCATAAGCATTTTGTGCGCTTGCCGTTGTCATTGCCAACAACGCACAAGCGGTTACTATTACTTTATTTTTCATACATCAATTCTATTAAATTCAACTGTCTAGTTTAATCTACCACTTATCTGGTACGCGATCTGCCGCCACCACTTGAACGGGAAACACCGCCACCGGAACTGCGAGAAGCACCACCGCCACTAGAAAAACTACTACGGGAAGAAGAAGTTCCACTACTACGGTAAGAGTTAGACAAACTATTACGAGAAGGACTACTGCTACGAGAGTATGAACTGCTACGAGAATTCGAAACGCCACTATTGTTACGATAAGCGCCACGACTTGCAGCCCCTGTTCTCTGATAAGCAGATCCTGCTGCATTTCCCACACTGCTCCGAGTACTGCTTGGTCTGGTATAGGAAGAACCCCTTCCTTCTGTCGGACGTGAATACGAATTACCCGGACGAACTCCTGCTGCCTGACTTGGTGAAAGAGTTTCTCCGGTACGGGTTCTGATAGCACTTCTATTAGGACGAACCGAATTTACACTGTTAGATCCCGAAACCACTCTTCCTGATGAAGAACCGTTACGTGTTGCGGTACGATAACTATTAGCACTATTACGGACATTTTGTCTGGAATTTCCTACGTATGAATTACGACTATTCCTATCATAACTATTCACGTAATTATTCCGGCTTGGGCGTGAAGAACTATAGCTATTGGTATATCTTCCGGCATGTATCCCCGGGTTACGTCTGCTTGAGCCATACCATCCATGACTACCTCCCCAGTAGCCACCACCCCAACCGTGACCGAAGTAATGCGGATAATAATGGTGATGGTGATAATGGTAGCCCCAATAGCCACCCCAGTAGCCGCCACCCCAATAACCGGGATAGTACCAACTATTGTAGTACCATGGCGAACTCCATCCCCAACTGAATCCCCAACTGGCGCCATATGGATAATTCCAACGCCAATCCCACCATAAGCGGTTCGTGTAAGTGGGAAAGACGTATGCATACAATCCGTCATCATATACATTCCAATCCCATGAAGGCAAACCGTAAACTACATCCCAATAGAGCGGACTGCTTACCGGAATGGCGTAACGGGGATTGCGGAAACGGACGATACGCATCGCGTATTCATAATCGTCTTGAGAACCCTCAAAACCATTAACCCATTCTCCTCTCTCATTCAAAGGTTTCTCCTCAATATACAAGGTATCATTCTCCATCGAGAAATTATTATCACGTGAAGTATAACGACGATTATACTCATCCACATCGCGAACCTTTCCTTTCACATCCTTCACCACCACTGTAGAACCGGGGGCTGCGTAAACAGTAGTCGTGTTCTGCTTCTGCGGAACCACCACTTTCACCTCTTGCTTAACCTCCTCTTTCTTTTCAGCTTTTTTCTTAGGGATGAAATAAAGGTCGTCATCAACGCTTTGTGACATTGCCAAGTAAGGCAAGCACACCATCATAAGCGAAGCTAATACAATCTTTTTCATACTCGTACCTGTTTTATTTGTTATTCTATCTACTTTTTCTAGTGCAAAGATAGTCAGAGGTTTTACTTCATAACAGAGAAAATCCCTATTAGTTAGTAGGGATTCCCCTATTTTAGTAGCAAAGTTCAAAGATTTTATCTATTTTTGCAATTGCTATGAAAAGTGGGAGGATACATATACTGCTGCTGTCTCTATTGCTTTGCATCTCTTGCCGCTATGAACAGCAAAGTTACCCGCCACTGATGGAGCGGGCAGTTCAACTAATGGAAACTCATCCTGACAGTGCACTAGCTTGTTTGGATTCTCTCAGTATATCCACCACCGAATGGCCTGAAGAGCTTCATATATATTACTTATTGCTCACTGTCAAAGCCAAAGACAAGCTCTATATTCCGGTTACTTCCGATACTTTGATTAACCGTATAATTAGTTTTTATGAAGACAAACAGGATGACCCACACCTGATGGAAGCTTATTATTATAAAGGTAGTACCTATCGGGATATGAAAGATGCGCCACGAGCCGTTGATGCTTTCTTGCGTGCAGCCGAAATAGGGAAAAGATGTTCTAATGATACGCTGAATGGACGCATATACGGGCAGCTTGCCAGCCTTTTTGCCTTTCAAAGATTGTATCATGAAAGTATGGAAGCTACTCAACAAGCTTATAAATATAATTTAGCTTGCCATAATTATAAAGGCATGGCTTTCGGTCTGAGGGACATGGCACGCATATACGATACAAACAACCAAAAAGACAGTGCGGAAATCTATTACCGGAAAGCATACACATTGATGAAAGAAAAAGTTTCTCTGGTTAAAGCTTGCAGTATCGGCGATGAAATGGCCGGTTTTTATTACAACCAAGGGAAAACAGACTCTGCCGAAATTATAGCAAAGCAGGTACAAGCCCACCATCCTAGTTCACTTAGTCATTTAGTTCTTGGCAAAGTGTATTATCAAAGGCAAATGTTCGATTCCGCATCCGTTTATCTTCAAAAGGTAATTTCCGGAAATGGCATTTATAACAAAAGTACTGCCTTTTCTATTCTAGCTGCCATATCAGAAAAGCAAAAAAAATATCCGGAAGCCTATCTATACGCCTCTCTTTGCATCAATGCATTCGATTCTTTTTTTCAGATCACAAAAACCGAAGAGGTAAATAAAATCCATTCCTTATATAATTATAATCTATCTGAACAAGAAAATCAGCGGCTGCAATCGAAGACAGAACGACAGAAACTTTTACTGTTCCAGTTATTGTTTGTAGCAAGTCTCCTGATTGGTATTGTAATTTACCTGCTTCACCGTTTACGCGAACGCCGCCGCAAATATACAATCAGAGAACAACAACTACAACAGATTTTTGCAGAACAGGAAGCCCAAAGCAGCCGGCGCATTCTAGAAAACGAGCAACAGATAACCCTATTGAATGAACAACTGCAATCGGCCATGTTGGAAAATGACACATTCAAACATTCCCTGCTGGAAGCTCAAACAAAAAGACTGGGAGCAACCAACGAACAAATACGTGCCATCCGGAACGAACAGGAAATGCGTTTACTCGCCTTCCGACATTCGGACATCTATCTTCATTTCCATCATGCCACCCAAAGTTCCGAAATAACGGAAAGGGATTGGAAACAATTAAGTGAAGCTACAAATAGCACTTTTCCTAACTTTCTGCGACAGCTGTATGCACTCTATCCTCAATTATCCGAACACGAACTACATATCTGCTATTTAATTAAGATCGAACTCAAGAGAAGCATTATCGCAGAATTACTCAACCGTTCTGTCTCTGCCATTACAAATTCTCTTTCCCGCCTCTACCAAAAAATCTATAGCGAGAAGGGAACGGCACAACAAATGGAAGGAATTATCCAAAAACTGTAACGACCCATATGGAAAAATTCATCTGCCAATGGGTAAAAATTGGTATTTTCTCAAGAATGCACAAGCATATATTACTTGTATATCAGCCTGTTATATAAAAGTATAGAAAAAGTAAAATGTATTTTTTCATTTCTTTTCTCCAATAGCTATACCTTTACTATCGTAAAAATAATACGTTGACTACAAACTTGTGTTATAGTATAACGTAATATTGATTGCAACTTTTAGAATCATACCTCCGTCTAAATTTATGATTAAACAATATATAATATGTACAAACACATTCCTTTATTACCCAACAGTATGATTACTATGAATACTTTAAAATTATTTTTATGCGTATGCCTGATGCCCGGTTTTTCACTTTACGCTCAAGTTCGCATACATGGTAAAGTAACCGACTTAGACAATCAGCCTTTAGCTTATAGCACAGTTCGGTTATTAAAAACAGACTCAGCCTTCATCTCGGGTACAACAACAGACACATTAGGATATTACCAGTTCACAAATGTACAGCCGGACAAGTATTTGTTAGCATTCAGTACAATAGGATACAAACCGCAAATAATACCGGCAAGTGTTTCAAACCAAGATACACAACTACCTGTAATTACCTTGGAAAGTGACAATGTAATACTGAATGAAGTCGTGGTAAAAGGAAGTTCCTATGTCAGAAAGACTGACCATGTATTGGTCATTCCCGACAAGCAACAGGTGAAACATGCCGGTACAGGCTATGACCTTTTGTACAACTTGATGATTCCCAGCTTGGAAGTGAACAAACGGACAGGGAAAGTAAGCACTTTTGGTGGTGAAGTGGCACTATATATAAACGGAGAAAAAGCTGAATATGAGGAAGTGCAAAACCTACGCCCACGCGATATCAAGAATATAGAATATTATGACACCCCGACAGGAAAATATGCCGGTGATGTAGCTTCCATCAATTATATAACCAAGGAACGAACATCAGGTGGATATGTATCATTAGACGGCAAACAAACCATCGGTTATCTGATGGGTAATTATAATATAGGGACTAAACTGATGCATGGAAACAACAGCTATTCAGTGTTAGGAGGCTATATTACCCAAAAATATGACGGAGTAAAAACCTCAAAAAACGAAGAGATATTATTCCCGGAATATACCACCCATCGAAACACACAAACGACCCAAGCTGATTATCAAAACAACCAGCAATATCTACAATTGAAAGCCAACAATCGTACAGAGAAACATAATATCTCGGCACAACTTTCATTAGTCCACAATGAAACTCCCAAAAATAACAATAGCGAATTACTGGATTATTCCGGTCATCATACATACAGCATATCTTCAGCCAACCAAAAAAAAGAAGACGGACTAAGTCCCTCTGTCAAACTATATGGCAATTTCAACATAACCCCTAAACAGACACTGGAGGTAACGGCCAAAACCGCTTATACACAAAACGATTACACCAGAACCTATACAGAAGGAGAAGATATATCCCTGACGGATGTTGATGAAGAATTATATGCATTCGACTTTTCTACCAGATATAATATAAAATTGGAGCACAACAATTCACTTGGAGCAAACCTGCAGCACCATCATAAAGTCACGTCTTCCTCCTATACGGGTGATTACGACTTTTGGCAACATCTATGGATGGGAGAAACGATGTTCTTCTTAAACTATAACCAGCGTATAGCCAAAAAGTTCTCTATGAATTTCTTACCGGGTTTTTCATGGTTGAATTACAAACTTCATACAGATGCCCGGCAGCAGCATTGGTCACTTAGAATGAATTCCACTTTTATTTATACTATCAATAAATCACAGCAGTTAATGGCCTCTGTCGATATCGGTAACGACCAACCGGACATCAGCTATATCAACGGCATGGATCAAACAGTAGACTTTCTACAAATCAAACGTGGTAATCCCCATCTGGATAATACCAAATTATATGTTGTCGGCATCGCCTATAAAGCACAACTAAATCGACTGAATTTTCAAATTTTAGGTGTTTATCAGAAGATTCAGAATAATATATCCACCGATTACTACCTAGAGAATGACAAACTTGTCTCCAGCTTCCGGTCGGACATGGATGTGGAACATTGGAACGCAGCTTTGGATCTTTCCTATCGCTTCTCCGACAATTTACGCGCCAAGTTCAATGCCAGATACTATCATACAATCATTCCCGGAGAATACAACATTACAGACAATAGTGTGATAGCATCATTGGACATAAACTATTACTGGAAAAATCTTGCAATAAATGTATATGGAAGTACAGCGACAAGCCGTATAAACCGTTTCTCTCTTGCGATAGAAAAAAATCCCGCCATTTATGGAACTTCCATCAGTTGGAGTCACAAAGGCTGGCACGTAGAAACCGGTACAGAAAACCCGTTCACCAAGCATAACCGTTATAGGGAATATGCCAATTTTAGTATATACAACTACAGCCGGATACAGACCAGTCGAATCAATCAACGTACCGGATATATCAAAATAGCGTATACCTTTGACTTCGGCCAAAAGACCTCACGCGAAAAGAGCGATATGGATAGAAACATCAATAGTGCTATCATGAAAACAAACTGATAAAACAAATGGAAATTTACGAACAAATATACATTCAAAAATTAGAAACATCCACTGTAAAAGATCGCTATCTGCTGATTTACAACGGACTGTACTATGAAGCCAGCGCACCCGTAGTTGAACTTCTCCTCTGTTTGCAGGAGGAAAAAAACATGGATGAAGCTATTACCAGTTACATAAAAAAGAAAAATCGTATTTTTTCATATACAGAAATAGAAGAAATAAATGTCCCCGACCATGCTTTGCTTTATCTAAAAGACTATACACGGGGAGCGGAAGAACGTCCGTTCACGTACGTTGACGGTAAACAAATCTGGTGGTAAAAACAACTTTTCCTATAATAAGTTGCACCCACTTATGCCCTCATGCCCTCACTATCAGCCATAACCCACTCATTATAAAACCATTACCCATAGTGAGGGCATACTAAAAAGTGAGGGCATTACCCTCACTTTTTAATATGCCCTCACTCCTTATCCCCCACATTACGCACTTAAATCATTCATTCACAATATAATGCCCATCCACAGGCTTATAAACCGGTTGTTTGGGAAGTCCCACATTTTTCAGCTTTCCTTCCTCGCACAAGCGGCGTAAATGGCGGCTGGCCGTGCTTTGTGTCATACCGCAAAGAAGCTGGAAACTTTTCCGCTGCACAAAATCACAGGTTGTGAAGTACTCCGTCAGCAATGCGTCAATTTCCTCATCGGTCAGTTTACTGGAATGAAACGAGAACCGGGTACGCTGCACCTTTACCTTTCCCACCTCATCCATCAATAGTTGATCGGGACGGTAAACAATCCCCTTGAGCCTCACCTTCGTATTCTTACGTTTCGTCTTTTCCGTTACCGGCCCGGTACTCACCAGGTTGGGACGGAAGAAACCGATGCCGTCCAGATGCACCTGTTTGCCTTCCGCCAACTCCTCGCCCATGGCACGTGACAGCGCATCGAGCACGGCTACCACATCCGTTTCAGTCAACGTACAATGTTTCTGAATACGGGCACGGAGCTGGGCCGTACTCACCTTTCCGTTCAGCCGGAGACGCGGGTGCAACGTATTCTCTTCCCCTTGTTGCTCAGGGGATTTGGGATTCTCGTACCAATCAAATAGTATTGCCATACTGTTCTTCTTTTATTAATGAACTTTCAATATCTGTTAATCACGGACGTGATTAAGTTTAACTACCTTTGTGATTAATTTTAATCACCCTTGTGACTAGACTTAATCACAAGGGTGGCTAACTAATTATAAACATACAAAAATAAGAAAAGAAAAGGTAGAAAACAAATAAGGAACAGGGAAATACGCACTGAGACTAAGAATAAAAACACAGGAAAGAAAGGAAAAAGAAAAAGGCGGCATTTAATCCGGAAAGCACTTGCAGAATCCGGAAAGAAACCTTACCTTTACTAAAAATATGCACACATAGACACTCGCCAAACGCGGTCTTCTCCACACGACAGAACATCATCTTTTTCCATGGGAGGTACATAAAGCCAAAAAACATTTAAACGAAAGACAAATATGAAAATTACACTCATCAGGAAAGATGAAGAACAGGGGACAGAAGCCTTGTCACTATGCAATTCGGACGCATTCTTCGAGAAAATAAAGACAGAGAACAAAGCAGGACACATATCGGAACTGCGTGAAATACTGCCCCGGCTGACAGGATCGTCCGCCCACTACGCCCATATCGACAAACTGCCGCGTGTCTATCCTGCTGTAGAATATACCCGTAAGCAAAATGGCGAGAAACGCATGAAACATTACAACGGACTAGTGCAGCTGGAAGTGAACCGGCTGGCGGTGACCTGCTACCAGCCCATGCTTCCTTTCGGCATCACACTGAAGGAACCGGACCTGATGCAAAGCTGCCGCATGACCGTGGATGAACAACCTTACTATAACCCTTCGTCCGTCCCCTTCTGCATAGAGCAACCGCTTGCCCTGCCCGATGAAGAGTCTTTCCGCCAACGCAAACAAAACAGCGAAACCGCACTGGAACGAATGACGCCCGGATGTGAAAGTTTACAGACTTTGGCACTGATGTACCAATCGGCACGAAAAAGAGCATTGGCCGAAATGGAAAACTGGAAACGTGATGACGGACTGGAGCCCTTGCTGCCCCATCTGGTAGAACAATGCTTCAAAGCAGGCATCCCCGAAGAAGAAGCCGTGCGGCGTACACTGATGCACTATTTCCACGAAACGAACACGGAAGCCATCCGCATGGCTTTCGGCAACGGATATCGGGAGATGAAAGGCTTTGGCGAGAAAGGTGGCCTCAACAAAGAGCAGGAAGCCACCTTCCGGCTGGAGGAGTTTTTGAAACGACGGTACGAATTCCGTTTCAACACCGTACTGGACGAGGTGGAATACCGCCAGCGGGACTCTGTTCATTTCTATTTCAAACCCTTGGAAAAACGTACCCGAAACAGCATCGCCCTTTACGCCTTGAAAGAGGGACTGCAAGTGTGGGACCGCGATATCGACCGCTTTCTCACTTCCGATTTCGTCCCTCTTTACAATCCCGTAGAAGAATACTTGTGTGACCTTCCCCGATGGGACGGTACTGACCGCATCCGCGCATTGGCCCGGCTCGTTCCCTGTGACAATCCGCATTGGGAAGAACTCTTTTACCGTTGGTTTCTGGGCATGGTGGCGCATTGGAGGGGGATGGACCGTCAGCATGGCAACAGTACTTCGCCTTTGCTGGTGGGTTCACAAGGATTCCGGAAATCCACTTACTGCCGCATCCTGCTACCGCCCGAACTGCGTTTCGGCTATGCCGACAGCCTGGACTTCAGCAGCAAACAGGAAGCGGAGCGTGCCTTGGGACGATTTTTCCTTATCAACCTGGACGAATTCGACCAGATTACGATGAACCAGCAAGGTTTTCTGAAACATCTGTTACAAAAACCGGTGGCCAACCTGCGAAAGCCCTATGGAACCAGCGTACGCGAATTACGCCGCTATGCCTCATTCATCGGCACCAGCAATCAGAAGGATTTGCTCACCGCCCCCACGGGAAGCCGTCGCTTTATCTGTATCGAGGTGACCGCTCCCATTGATACCCATGTCACCATAGACTACCGCCAGCTCTATGCACAAGCCATGACATTGCTTTATCAGCAGGAACGTTACTGGCTGAATGATGAAGATGAGGCTGTTTTGCGGCAAAGCAACAGAGAATTTGAGCAAATTTCGCCTTTGGAGCATTTATTCCATTGTAACTTTTCTTCTGCAACCACTGATGAAGAGGGAGAATGGCTGACTGCCATGGAGATTTTCAATTATCTCCAAGAAAACACACGTGATAAGCTATCCGTCAATAAAATAAATTGGTTCGGACGTATTCTACATAAACTGAATGTACCCAAAAGAGCCAGTATCAGAGGTACTTTATACCACGTGGTCAAGTTGGAATAATTTATTTTTCAAGAAATGAGTATGAGGTCAATGCCCTCATACTCATTTATGTTACCATCATCAATAGCACACTCATTATAAGCGAATTATACCACTAATGAGAGTATGAGAGCATTATTGAGAGTAACTTCCTGTTGATATCCTACCGGAATGAAGAAAATAAATAGATGCTGAACGGGTATAAAGAGAGAAGCAATTAATACCGATTCTGCTCTTATTCTCATTTTTTCTCCCTATCTTTGCCACTACCCTTTTTAAGAGTATATAAACCTAAAATAAACAGCCACATGAAACCAGTGAAATTATTTTATCAGGAAAGATGCCCGTTCTGCAAAAAAGCACTGCGCTATATTGAAGAACTAAAAGAAGAACACCCTGAATTCCAACCTATAGAAATAGAAATGATAGAAGAAACCCAACATCCTGATATAGCCGACCAATACGACTATTATTACGTTCCCACGTTTTATGTGGACGGTGTGAAAGTACATGAAGCGGGTATTTTCAAAAATGAGATGGAGGCATTGCTCCGTAAAGTGATAGAATAAACGAAAACGTATGAAATATTTAGAAGTAACCTTTACAACACATCCCTGTAATGAAACAGTGAATGATGTAGTATCTGCACTGGCCGGAGAAATAGGATTTGAAAGTTTTGTAGAATGTGAAGCAGGAGTACAGGCTTATATCCAGCAGACTTTGTTCGATGAGGAAGCATTAAAAGAAATGATTGCGAGCTTCCCCCTGCCCGACACTACTGTGAAATATACCATTAAAGAAGCCGAAGACAAGAATTGGAACGAGGAATGGGAGAAGAACTTCTTTCAACCCATCATCATCGGTGACCGTTGCTGCATTCACAGCACGTTCCATAAAGACACCCCGAAGACTGAGTATGAAATTCTGATTAACCCGCAAATGGCTTTCGGCACAGGGCACCATGAAACGACCAGCTCTATAATCAGCGAGCTGTTAGAAGCTGATCTGAAAGGAAAATCAGTCTTGGATATGGGATGCGGCACTTCTATTCTTGCCATCCTTGCCTCCATGCGCGGAGCCAATCCTGTGACAGCCATCGACATTGACGACTGGTGCGTCAATAATTCAAAAGACAACATTGCACTGAACCATATCCATAACATTACAGTGGAACTGGGAGATGCCAACTTGTTGAAAGGCCGCAAGCCGTTTGATGTAATTATTGCCAATATCAACCGGAATATTCTTCTGGCAGACCTGCCTCATTATGCCGCCTGTATGCATCCGGGTTCAGAAATATTTATGAGTGGATTTTATATGCAGGATATTCCTTTTATCCGCGAAAAAGCGGAAAGTCTGGGAATGGAGTTCGTACACCATCGGGAAAAGAACAACTGGGCAGCTGTGAAGTTCATCATGAAATAATACCATTTTTAAGTATGAAAAGGACTTGATAAAGACAGGATTACCACCAATCACACAGGATTTACATTGATTTATTCGAGGACAAAAGAACGGATTTTCTCTCTTTTGTCCTTTTGTTCTTCTTACCTGAAAATTAGAACCGGAATCAAGTGGTGACAAACGCACGTAGGACGCTGCATTTTATCCAAAGTGACAACACGATCATATCGGTATACAATATTTATACAATCTCCTTTCCGAAAGGAGTAAGTGCCAAGCCCGCCAGCTTGAAATGTTGCAGTCCGAATGGAATACCGATAACAGTGATGCAAAGCAACACCCCGAATGCCAAATGAGAGAGGCTGATCCAGATTCCACCTACAAGTATCCAGATGATATTCATCAACACACTGAGACATCCGCCATCACCGGGACAACTGCGTATTTCCCGCCCAAAAGGGCAAAGAGCCAGCATAGACAACTTCAAAGTCTGGAAACCGAAAGGAATGCCGACGATAGTGATCATCAGCAACAGGCTGGAAACAATATATTCCACGCAGATCAGAAATCCGCCGCAAATCAGCCAAATAATATTGAGCAGTAAGTTCATAAAGCAAATATAGAGAAAGTTTTCGAAACCGCAGGCACAGTATCCTTTATTTCTTTATAGTCATTAATTGCAATTCCTCCAACGAACCGTTGAAAATATTCAAGTCCACCTTCTCACGAATGCCCGGCAACGTACCCACATCCGTATGCTGCCAGAATTTCCATTCTCCCCTGTATTCCACCGAGTCTACATAATAATGGGCTATCCAGTAAGGATAAGAATTGAAGACCGAATCATTCAGATAACGAGTTTTAAACTTATAAGAAGTATAAAGAATAGGCTTCACTTTGTAGTGCTGTTCTATTTTGTCAAGCCACAGTTTAAGGTCACGACGGAGCTGATTTTCGTCCTTGCCTCTCTTCTCGATATCGAGTACGGGAGGAAGGTCACCTGAATCCAGCTTTACGGAATTAATAAAGAAATCGGCCTGACGGATGGGATCTGTTTTCGGATTGTAAAAATGATAAGCCCCACGGATAAACCCATGTGTTTTCGCCGAATCAAAATTGGTGATAAAAGCCTTGTCCCCATAATCTCCTCCTTCCGAAGCTTTCATAAAGACAAAATGAATAGGAAATTTCCCCTGTCGGGTCTGAGTCAGCATTTTCCAGTCTATGTTTCCTTGATAATGGGAAACATCAATGCCATGCACCTGAAAACCCGAAGGCATACATACACCGTATGCTTTAAAGCCATAGCAAGGCTTCCAGCGATAAGAGTAAGGACGGATAAAGAAATAAAAGAAAGCGGCAAGGAATAAAAAAGCAATAAGCCCCGCAATGACATACCGAAGCCATGACGGCATCTCTCTTTGCGGTTTCTTTTTCGCCTTCCGCTGTGTAGCCCGACGGACAGGTTTCGCGGCTGCCTTCTTTTTAACGGGAGCAGGACGTGTGCTTTTCGCTCTTACCATTTTATCCTATTTAGCTGTTTTTACCTTTACCTATTTCCACATACTATGTAATAAAACCCATCGGGAGAATGGTTTTACAATCAGCCCCGATGGGTTTCCTTTATGCTTTATAGAAATAAGAAAGAATTATTTTCCTTGTTCCAACTGCAATGTCTTGGTTGCCTGGTCACAAACTTCTGTAGGACCGAAGTACTGGATAGGACCCGGATATACATAGTCTGTTTCAATAGCCCAACGTTCACGCTGTGCGGCAAACGCCTTGAAAGGAGCACCATCCAATTTTACCAACGCTTTCTGGATAACCGGTTTCATTTCACCGTGACGACGTTCCATGTTCATCATCATTGTGATAGGCACACCACCTGCAATCCATTCTTCGGCAGGAGCAGTAGTGTTACGTACAGAAGACATATAGCCGGTCTTACCGTTGACAATCAACATAGAAGCGGTGTAACCCAACGAGTAGCAATAGTCAGCATCGAAGTTTGACGGAGCAGCGCAACGTCCTTCGTAACCGAAGAAGTGATGCTGAGCGGCAAATTTACCTACATACTTGCCTTCTTCCTTCCACTGAGCCAATTTAACGGCTACCATATCAGACAACAGCTTTTCTGTTTCAATCAATGATACCTGTACGTTTCCGTGCGGGTCACGGTCCAAAGTAAGCTGACGTGCAACGCCTTCGGGCAGAGAAGCATAGATTTCCGAGTTTTCCTTAGAAAGCTTGGAGATGATATATTCACGTTGGTGAGATTTCTTGATCAATGCGAACTCTGATGCGTTAGCAGCCAGGAAGTCATTCAATTCAGCGATCAATCTCTTCATTGCGGGAATGAATTCGATCAAACCTTCAGGTATCAACACTGTACCGAAGTTATTACCTTGTGCAGCGCGGTTAGCCACTACCTGAGCAATGTAAGTAACCACATCATCCAATGACATGTTCTTCTCTTCCACTTCTTCTGAAACGATACATACGTTAGGTTGAACCTGCAAAGCACATTCCAAAGCGATATGAGAAGCCGAACGTCCCATCAGCTTGATAAAGTGCCAGTATTTGCGGGCAGAGTTACAGTCACGCTGAATGTTTCCGATTACTTCAGAGTAAGTTTTACAAGCCGTATCAAAACCGAAAGAAGTTTCAATCATCTCGTTCTTCAAGTCACCGTCGATAGTCTTCGGGCAACCGATTACCTGAACACCGCAGTTCTTCGCAGCATAGTATTCTGCCAATACACAAGCGTTCGTGTTTGAGTCGTCACCACCGATGATTACCAATGCCTTGATGCCTAATTCCTTGATGATTTCCAGACCTTTATCAAACTGTTCTTCCTTTTCCAGTTTGGTACGTCCCGAACCAATGATATCGAAACCACCGGTATTACGGTATTCGTCGATAATATCAGAAGTCAGTTCCATATAATTATGGTCTACCAAACCACCGGGGCCCAGAATGAAACCATACAGTTTGCTGTCTTTGTTCAATGCTTTGATACCATCGAACAAACCGGAAATAACATTGTGTCCGCCGGGAGCCTGTCCACCAGACAAAATGACACCTACATTGATAGCAGGCATATTGACAGCTTCGCCTTCAACGAACTGAATCAACGGCATACCGTAAGTGTTAGGGAACAAGGCTTTGATGGCTTCCTGGTCAGCAACAGACTGTGTAGGTTCGCCTTCCTTTACTTTTACAGCGCCTTTCAACGCTTTAGGAAGTTTGGGCTGATAAGCAGCTCTGGCAATTTGTAATGCACTTTTAGTCATATTCTATTATTCTATTTAAAGGTGTATAATTTCATTTAGTATTCTCGTGCAAATTTCGCTCTTTTTTCGCAAATATGAAAACGTATACAAATAAAAATGCTACCTTTACCGCGAATTTAGAATTATGTATTAACTTAAAACATTACATTTATGGCAAGTAGAAGAAATTTAAAGAAGAAAATAACCAATATAGCAAGTGATTTGTTTTTAGTCAGTTTGATGGAAGGTGTTAACCGTGAAGTGGTTTGCAACTCTGTACACAATGTGATCAAACTGATTATACGCATCAGCCACACCGAGCCGGGTAACGTAAAAGGATTCTACAAGAAATTGAACGAAGATCTGAACAAAGAAATCAAAGTGGTTGCAGACGAACTGGCTAAAGCTACAAAAGCATAAGATTTAAAGGAATGAAAAAAGCTATTTGTAGTTTTATCTACTACAAACTGTTGGGATGGAAGACCAAGGTGTCTGCTCCCGATTATGATAAATATATTATCTGTGCCGCCCCACATACCACCAATTGGGACTTATTCATAGGCAAACTGTTTATGGGAGCTATAGGCCGCGAAACTGGTTTTATGATGAAAAAGGACTGGTTCTTCTGGCCTCTAGGCCCTATTTTCCGCTGGATGGGAGGGATTCCCGTAGACCGTAGCCGCAAGACTTCATTGGTGGACCAGATGATCAAGATTGCCAAATCGAGTCAAAAATTCCATCTGGCTATCACTCCGGAAGGGACACGCAAAGCCAATCCCAACTGGAAAAAAGGATTCTATTATATTGCACAAGGGGCCGGTCTGCCTATTATTCTGGTAGCCATCGATTACGCAAAAAAGTGCATTACAGCCGAAAAGGTGATACATCCCAGCGGTGATTTGGACAAGGATATGCGTGAGATCAAGTTGTATTACAAGAATTTCAAAGGCAAATATCCTGAAAATTTCAGCATCGGGAAAGTAGAATAATCCCCGTCTGTTATAATTCTTTTTAAATAAGGGAACACTGATTATACGGATTAAAACAAAATCCGCATAATCAGTGTCATTGTATCTATTCTCTTACCACGCTCTCATCCCCATCCTCAAAATTATTCTTCTCTATCTTCACATTCCGGGTGTGAAGCAAGCGGAAACGAGTCTTATTATGATGGAAAGCCGGATAATCTGTATTCTGGCGGATCACATTGTTTTTAAAGACCAATCCGTCAATGGATTTTGCAAAAAGAACGGGGCGGTCAAAGGTTTCAAAATAGTTGTCTTCAATCACCACTCCTTTTTCTCCTTTTCCACCATGGAAATATTTCTTCTGATGCTCCAAATCGGGAATCTCAGGATAAATAGAGATAACAGCTTCCGTAAATTGGAACATATTAGTCAATGCATTGATAAAACGATTGTTACGAATCAGCACGTTCCGGCAAGCTCCCGTTTCAAACCAACCATTGCAATCACCACAAAGCAGAATAGCCGTCCCCGAAGTATGGTCAAACAGGTTACGCTCTACTACCGTTTTCAAAGGAGTGCTGAATAAAGTACCCCGTGCGCGATTATTACGAATGACATTATCCGCAAAATAAACTTCCGGACACCAAGACAGGTTTTCAATACCAAAGCCTTCTTTATCCGTAATCTCCGCATCCAAAGGTTCCGTAAAAATAATACGGTATTCTTTCGCACCTTTCACCGTATCTTTATCGTTAGGCAGGATTTCTTTCACCCGGTTTTTTCCACCGGCCAGTTCCATGGTGACGGAACGTACAAATTGCACCTCATCTCCGTTCACTCCCCACTCGAACCCGTATGCTTGCGGATGCATGTATTGAGCAATCACTGTATGGTCATCAAGGCGTTGCTTGATTTTCAAATAAGTGCCGTGTACATTAATCGCATCATCCATCATTCCTTCATACAGCCCGTTTCGGGAATCAATCTTGCCTCTGCAACTGGAGAAATGAGTAGCATCCGCCTGCGTAGTAAAATAACGAGGATCCTTATCGCCACGAAGACAAACGCTGAATTCATCCAACGTGATATTTTCACATAACTGAGCCAATAATCCCATGCCTTCTGCATAATGCACTTTCACATTCTGCAAACAAGTATTTTTGTCACCGGACAAAAATATACCCGGAGCAGGACGATAATAAGTACGAAGTGCAACCACTGTCCCCGGTATCAACCGGGCGTCTTTCCACTGAGGAGCATGGTAGACACGTGGAGAAACTTCTTTCACCCCTTCCATAGGACACCATAAGTCACTAGTGCGGTATACCAGACGCTTTGTCTTTTCTTCAAAAGCAATCCCTCCCTGGGGAGCACTGGACCAGCCTTCGCCGTATGATTCAAAGAAGCCTTTCTCATTGATGCGGCATTTCACCCATGCGGCAGGTTCAAAAGTAATTCCTTCCTCTCCACTTTTCAACACCTTGACCTGAGTAATGTGGGGAGTTTCAAAATCTATGCTGAAATTACGTAAAATACAATCCTCTGAACGAAGCAGAGAAAGTGGAAGCATACGGCCATGAAAGATAAAATCGGCACCTTGTCCGTCCACGGTCAGCCCCTTCCAATCCTCCAGAGGAAAACCTACCGTTTTCGGATTATCCTGGTCATGGTTGGAAATATAATACTCACGGACAGCCGCCCCTTCAGGGTGGAAATCGTAACGTCCGGATTCAAAAAGCAGGGTGACCTTATCGCCGGAAGCGACTTGAGTCTTGATGTCTTGTAACGCCTTCTGCAATTTAGCTGAAAGATTCTCGTGTGTGTCCGGTACCAGACCATAATTTCGCATTTCGACTACTTTACTTCCGGCAAAAGCGGAAACAGCGAGCCATACGAAGCAGAAATTAAAGATAATTCGTTTCATTTAGGTTCATTATAGGTTAGTTAGAATGACAAAACTAACAAAAATTCCTAACTTCGCAACCATAAATAAAGAAGAAAACAACATGAAAAAGATATTTTTGTCCTTCCTGCTGGTGATGGTAGGAATATCGCACACTTTGGCACAAGGGTTAGACGCTAATGTGGAACAACGTCTAAAAGATTTCTTCACCCAATATGAAACATCTTACGCCAACATAGGCAAGTGCAAGTTAGACCGTTATGAAGTCAATCATAACCAAAAGAAACTGGACGTATATGCCAGTTCCAGCTTCGGCTACCAACCGTTCACACCCGAAAACACGGAAGCCATCTACCGGTTACTCAAACAAAGCTTACCCGGCCCTGTAAATTATTACGATATAACCATTTATGCCGATGGAAAATCCATCGAAGACCTGGTTCCCAACTATCTGAGAAAGAAACAGGACAAAAGCCGCTTATGGCAACGGACAGATTATAAAGGTAATCCATGGGTAAAAAATAATTCCCGCCCCTTTACTGCCAGCAAAGGATTGGAAGGCAGACACATCGCCCTTTGGCAAAGCCACGGAAAATATTATAAGAATGACAAAGGATGTTGGGAATGGCAACGTCCACGCTTGTTCTGTACCACAGAGGATTTGTTCACCCAATCATTCGTCATACCTTATATTATACCCATGCTGGAAAATGCAGGAGCCATAGTGTATACTCCCCGTGAACGTGACTGGCAGCGCAATGAAGTGATTGTGGATAATGACATTCATCCCCAAGGTTGCATCTATCAGGAGATAAAAAGCCGGAAAGGTAAATGGAAAACCGCCCCCACCCCGGCATTCGCTCAAAAACGGTTGATTTACAGGGACGGACAAAATCCTTTTGAAGAAGGTACAGCCCGCTTTGCCTCCACCGAGAAAAAACCGGAAAAAGCCTTTGCACAATGGATTCCCCGTATTCCCGAAACAGGAAAATATGCCGTCTATGTGACTTATCAGACTTTACCCGGAAGTGTGAGTAACGCCAAATATCTGGTTTTCCATAAAGGGGGTGTCACTGAATTTCTAGTCAATCAACAAATAGGGGGAGGCACCTGGGTTTACCTGGGCACTTTCGAGTTTGATAAAGGGACCAACGATTACGGCATGGTGGTATTAAGTAATGAGAGTAGACAAAAAGGAGTGGTATGCGCCGATGCTGTCCGTTTTGGCGGAGGAATGGGAAACATATCGCGCGGTGGAAAAACCAGCGGCCTACCCCGCTACCTGGAAGGGGCACGCTACGCCGCACAATGGTCGGGCTTTCCCTATCCGGTTTACAGTCCCAGTGAAGGTAAGAATGACTATACCGACGATATAAACGCCCGCAGCCGGATAATCAATTATCTCAGCGGAAATTCTGTGTACAATCCAAAGGAGAAGGGATTGGGCGTTCCTTTTGAAATGACCTTGGGAGTGCACAGCGATGCAGGTTTTTCCAAAGAAGATGATTTAGTAGGCACGCTGGGTATTTATACCACCGATTATAATAACGGTGAACTGAATGCCGGCATCTCCCGTTATGCTTCCCGTGATTTGGCAGATATGGTCTTGACCGGCCTGCAACGGGATATCTCCGCCCAATTCGGTATCCGGTGGCAACGTCGCAGCCTGTGGAACCGCAATTACAGCGAAACTCGTCTGCCTGCCGTTCCCTCGATGATTCTGGAACTCCTCTCCCATCAGAACTTTGCCGATTTGAAACTAGGACACGATCCGCGTTTCAAGTTTACCGTAGGGCGTTCTGTTTACAAATCTGTACTAAAATATCTGAGTACCATGCATGGAACGGATTATGTAGTCCAACCTTTACCGGTAAGTAATTTTGCCATTCATCCCGGAAGCAGAAAAAACACCTTCCGACTAACTTGGCAAGCGGTAGACGATCCGTTGGAACCGACTGCCAAAGCACAACAATACATCGTCTACACCCGCCTGGGACATGGTGGATTTGATAATGGAACGTTAGTACGCGGTACTGAATATATCTTCGAAGCCGAACCGGGACTGGTATATAGTTTTAAAGTTACCGCAGTCAACAAGGGGGGAGAAAGTTTTCCTTCCGAAATCCTGTCAGCCTATCAGGCAAAGAAAAGCAAAGGAACAATCTTGATAGTCAATGGATTCGACCGTCTGAGCGGACCTGCTACCGTAGAATCTCCTTTCTTGCAAGGCTTTGATTTGAATACGGATCCGGGGATACCTTATATAAATACGCCCGCCTTCTGCGGAACGCAACAAAGCTTCGACCGTAGCCGCATAGGGCGGGAAACCAAAGACGGGCTGGGGTATAGCGGCAGCGAGCTGGAAGGAAGGTTGATAGCCGGAAATACTTTCGACTATCCGTTCATTCATGGTAAAGCTATCCAGGCAACCGGAGGGTACTCTTTTGTGTCGTGTAGTGATGAAGCCGTTGAAAATGGTTTTGTCCGGCTGGCAGATTACCCCATTGCAGACCTGATATTCGGAGCCGACAGACGTCCCTTCTCCAACACCCTACAGCAGCTGATCACCTCCTACTGCCAAAAAGGCGGCAACCTGATACTCAGCGGTTCATATATAGGAAGTAACATGAACAGTCCCACAGCACTGAACTTCACCGAAAACATATTGAAATATAGTTTCGGAGGCAGTATGCTCAACTCCACTTCGGGAGAAATATACGGAGCCGGCACCCGTTTCAATATCCCCCGTACCATCAATGAACAAACCTATGCCGTACCCGCTCCCGACTGTCTGACTCCGGTGGCTCCGGCTTACTCTGCTTTCGTTTACAATCCGGGAAATTATAGTGCCGGCATTGCCTACAAAGGTACTTATCGTACCTTCGTTCTAGGCTTCCCTTTTGAAAGCATTCAAGGAGTGAAGGAAAGAGCACGGGTAATGAGTGCTATTCTGGGCTTCTTCGGCAGCAAGTGATATTTTTAAACGAAAATAAAAGAACAAATAAGAGGTTATTTCATAAAAACGCCTAACTTTGTCCGTATAAACCATTAAAATTAAACGACTATGTACACTATACAGACTAACGCCTCTGGCACACGTAGCATGGAAATCTCAGAAGAGAACCTGCAAACTATTGAGAAATATGCTTTATTTCAGCATCTAATAGATAGTAACGGTATCGTGGACGAGTCGGTACTGGACAAACTGAAGCTGAATATCCGCTCACTGATAACCAGTGAGGAAGGAAATAATAAAGAACTGCTTGACCTTTGCATTGATGTAATTTATCATAATAACATGAAAGCTTTCGGACTTCATCAACTTATTCTGCTTTATATCCAATGGGAGAAGGAGAAAAATAAGGATGAAGAAGAGATATAACTAACTTATCTCTGTAGCAAAATAAAAAACAATACGTATCATTGAAAGAATACAAACTTACAGACTGGTTGCCGACAACCAAGAAAGAAGTGGAAATGCGTGGGTGGAAAGAACTGGACGTTATCTTGTTCAGCGGTGACGCCTATGTAGATCATCCTTCATTCGGTCCGGCAGTGATTGGAAGATTATTAGAGGCACAAGGCTTAAAAGTAGCTATTGTGCCTCAACCTAACTGGCGTGACGACCTGCGCGACTTTAAGAAGCTGGGACGTCCACGCCTCTTTTTCGGTGTGTCCGCCGGATGCATGGACAGCATGGTAAACAAATACACTGCCAACAAGCGTTTGCGCAGCGAGGATGCTTATACTCCCGACGGCCGCCACGACATGCGTCCCGAATACCCCAGCATCGTTTATACACAGATTTTAAAAAAAATCTATCCCGATGTACCTGTCATTTTGGGAGGTATAGAAGCATCTTTGCGTCGTGTCAGTCATTACGACTATTGGCAAGACTGTCTGCGTAAATCAATCCTGATAGATTCAGGAGCCGATTTATTGATCTATGGAATGGGCGAGAAGCCGATTACGGAACTTTGCAAGAGAATGAAGACATTGGCGGACGCCATCGGACAGCCCCATGAATCCGCTCCTGCAGAAAGTCTTCCGATTCCACATGATATTTTGCAAACAGCCTACATAACCCGTAAGGGAGAACCCATGTGTCCGTCTGATGACACTCAGGAAAAGCCCGATATCGTGCTTCATTCTCATGAAACATGCCTGAAAGATAAAAAGAAACAAGCCGAAAACTTCCGCTTCATTGAAGAGGAAAGCAATAAATACGAAGCCTCCCGCATCTTGCAAGATGTAGGTAACAAAACGGTAGTAGTCAATCCGCCTTATCCTCCAATGACACAAGGAGAGCTGGATCGTTCTTTTGATTTGCCGTATACGCGTATGCCTCATCCCAAGTATAAGGGAAAACGTATCCCGGCGTTTGATATGATTAAATTCTCAGTTAATCTGCACCGTGGTTGTTTTGGAGGATGTGCCTTCTGTACCATTTCCGCCCATCAGGGAAAATTCATTGTAAGCCGAAGCAAGGAAAGTATCTTGAAAGAGGTGAAAGCCATAACAGAAATGCCAGACTTCAAAGGCTATCTGAGCGACTTGGGAGGGCCTAGCGCCAACATGTACGCTATGCGCGGTAAAGAAGAGAAAATATGCCGCCGCTGCAAACGCCCGTCATGTATCCATCCCAAAGTATGTCCCAATTTGAACACGGATCACCGTCCTTTATTGGATATTTACCATTCGGTAGACGCACTTCCCGGTATCAAGAAAAGCTTTATCGGAAGCGGTGTACGCTATGACCTGTTACAATATCAGAGTAAGGATCCGGCAGTAAACCGCAGTACGGCTGAATATACCCGCGAACTGATAGCCAATCATGTCAGCGGGCGTTTGAAAGTGGCTCCGGAACACACCAGCGACTCAGTGCTGCAAATCATGAGGAAACCTTCGTTTTCGCAATTTTATGACTTCAAAAAGACTTTCGACAAAATAAATAAGGAATTGAATATGCGACAGCAGATTATACCTTATTTTATAAGCAGCCATCCAGGATGTACGGAAGAAGATATGGCAGAACTGGCAGTGATCACCAAGAAATTGGATTTCCATCTGGAACAGGTGCAGGATTTCACCCCTACCCCAATGACTGTAGCTACTGAAGCCTGGTACACAGGTTATCATCCATATACGTTACAACCGGTTTTCTCTGCCAAATCACAAAAAGAGAAACTGGCTCAACGGATGTTCTTTTTTTGGTATAAACCCGAAGAACGGCGTGCCATCATCAACGAATTGCGTAAAATAGGACGCGCTGATTTGATAGACAAGCTGTATGGCAAATAAAAGGGTAATGTATCAAATTCACCACAGATCATGTGCAATCTGTGGTGAAATCGTTTTTTAAAGTCTTATTTATCTTTCATCGTGTTTTGATGAAACACAGAAACAGGTCTATGTGTTCCAAGGTACAGATATTGATATTTATTTTCCCCTAAACTTAATTAGAAAAGTACCGCAAATATTAATTGATAAAAATATTGCCTATCCTATTGAATATCATTTATTTTTTCTATCTTTGGGCAAAACCAACTTTTAAATCAATACTGCGTATGGAAACGTATCTCTTCTGGATTGTGCCCATTGCCTCCCTCTTGGCATTGGCACTCGCATGGTATTTCTACAAACAAATGATGCTTGAAAGCGAAGGAACTCCGACAATGGAAAAAATCGCTTCTTATGTGCGCCAGGGCGCCATGTCCTATCTGAAACAACAATACAAAGTGGTAGGGCTGGTATTTCTGGGATTAGTTATTCTATTTTCTATCATGGCATACGGCTTCAACTTACAAAATCCGTGGGTGCCCATTGCTTTTCTTACCGGCGGTTTCTTCTCGGGACTTTCCGGTTTTTTGGGAATGAAAACGGCCACCTATGCTTCAGCACGTACCGCCAATGCAGCCCAGCACTCTCTGAACAAAGGACTGCGCGTGGCTTTCCGTAGCGGAGCTGTTATGGGATTGGTCGTTGTCGGATTAGGTCTGCTCGATATTTCCTTCTGGTATATATTATTGGATTATTGTATTCCGTCAGATACCTTGAATCCTTCCGCCAAATTATGTGTCATCACCACTACCATGCTTACTTTTGGGATGGGAGCCAGCACGCAAGCGCTTTTCGCCCGTGTAGGAGGTGGAATCTATACCAAGGCAGCCGATGTGGGTGCTGACCTGGTAGGTAAAGTGGAAGCCGGAATTCCGGAAGATGATCCCCGTAATCCTGCCACCATTGCCGATAATGTGGGTGACAATGTAGGTGACGTAGCCGGAATGGGCGCCGACCTCTACGAGTCTTATTGCGGTTCTATCCTGGCTACCGCCGCTTTGGGCGCAGCTGCCTTCATTGGTTCGGATGATACTGTAATGCAATTTAAAGCGGTCATTGCGCCTATGCTGATTGCAGCTGTAGGTATTTTACTCTCCATCATCGGTATTTTCGCTGTCCGTACCAAAGAAGATGCAGGAATGAAAGAGCTACTCGGTTCATTAGCTACAGGAACCAACTTAAGTTCTGTGCTGATTGTTGTTGCCACTTTCCTTATCCTTTGGGCCTTGGGACTGGAAAACTGGGTAAACATCTCTTTTGCTGTGGTAGTGGGATTAATAGTAGGGATTGTTATCGGCCGCTCTACCGAATACTATACTTCTCAATCTTATAAACCTACACAACGATTGGCCGAAAGTGGAAAGACAGGTCCGGCCACTGTTATCATTTCCGGTATCGGACTAGGTATGGTTTCCACCACTATCCCGGTACTGGCAGTAGTAGTAGGCATCATCTTATCCTATTGGCTTGCTTCCGGATTTGATTTCGCCAATATTTCCATGGGGCTTTACGGTATTGGTATTGCTGCCGTAGGTATGCTCTCAACATTGGGAATTACCCTGGCTACCGATGCTTACGGACCAATTGCAGACAATGCCGGCGGTAATGCCGAAATGAGCGGATTAGGTAAAGAAGTACGCAGGCGCACTGACGCACTCGACTCGTTGGGTAACACAACTGCTGCCACCGGCAAAGGTTTTGCTATCGGCTCTGCCGCTCTGACCGGATTGGCTCTGTTAGCATCCTATGTAGAAGAAATCCGTATCGGATTAACCCGGTTGGGGCAGACCATTCTGGAATTACCAAACGGCATTACCGTAGATGTTCATAACGCCAGTTTCACTGACTACATGCTTTATTACGATGTAACCCTGATGAACCCTAAAGTGCTAAGCGGCATGTTTTTGGGCAGTATGATGGCATTCCTGTTCTGCGGTCTGACCATGAATGCAGTGGGTCGTGCAGCAGCCCACATGGTAGAGGAAGTACGCCGCCAGTTCCGTGAAATAAAAGGAATTCTGACTGGAGAAGCCGAACCCGACTATGCCCGTTGTGTACAAATCTCCACCAAAGGAGCACAACGTGAAATGGTATTCCCGTCTCTATTGGCTATCATCGCTCCGGTTGCTACAGGATTAGTGTTTGGAGTTCCCGGAGTCATCGGTCTGCTGATTGGTGGGTTGTCCTCCGGTTTCGTGCTTGCCATTTTCATGGCCAATGCAGGAGGCGCATGGGATAACGCCAAGAAATATGTAGAAGAAGGCAATTTCGGCGGTAAAGGAAGTGAAGTTCACAAAGCAACGGTTACCGGTGACACGGTAGGTGACCCGTTTAAAGATACATCCGGTCCCAGTTTGAACATTTTGATTAAACTGATGAGTATGGTTGCCATTGTAATGGCCGGACTGACAGTTGCTTGGAGTTTGTTCTAATAGAAAAGCAGAAAGCCGCTTCAGAGGAGGCGGCTTTCTAACTTTAAAAAAGATTCTGATAAACTATTTTTTAATACTTATCCGGATTTCCATTACTACAAAATGAATGAATATGTCAAAGAAATCACAAACTATTTTTAGTCAAAACATTACAATTGAGTTTGTTCAAGATTTCCATGCATCGCTCCACATTAGACGGACGGATAACCACATGTGCCGTATCTCCCTGAGCAAAAGCATACATATATTCAATAAAGATATTCTCTGCTGCCAGATAGTCCAAAACTTTAGCCAAAGAACCAGCCACATTCGGGCAACTGATACATACCACATCGGTCAGCATCACGGCAAAATTCTCGGCACGAAGTACTTCCACCGCTTTTTCCACATCCGATACAATCAAACGAAGAATACCAAAATCAGTAGATTCCGCCATGCTGAACGCATGCATATTGATATCATACTTTGCCAATGTCTTGGTTACGTCATTTATCCTTCCGGTCTTGTTTTCCAGGAAAACAGATAATTGCTTAATTGTCATATTGCGTACTTTTTCATTTTAAAATTCGGTTGTCTATCACACGTTTACTCTTGCCTTCACTACGGGCAATACTGTTAGGCTCCATCAGCTTCACTTCAGCACTGATAGAAAGAACGCTCTTCAATTTGTCACTCAGCGCTTTCTTCATAGCCAGCATACGTCCCATATCGTCCGAGAAGAAGTCTTTACGGACTTCCACTTGTACCTGCAAAGAGTCAAGATTATTCTTCCTATCCACCACCAGCATATACTGAGGTTCAAACTGCGGCATATCCAGAATAACACTTTCCACCTGAGACGGGAATACATTGATGCCACGGATAATAAGCATATCGTCACTACGGCCTACAATACCCGACATACGAATATTGGTTCTTCCACACGGACATTCACCCTCCATCAGGGAAGTCAAGTCCTTCGTACGATAGCGCAATAACGGCATACCTTCCTTGGTCAGAGTAGTAAACACCAATTCTCCCACTTCTCCATTCGGAAGACGTTCCAGCGTTTCAGGGTTAATGATTTCAGGATAAAAATGATCCTCATTGATATGCGAACCATGTTGTTCCTGGCATTCATAAGAAACACCAGGGCCCATAATTTCACTCAATCCATAAATATTGTAGCCTTTCAAGCCCAGCCGCTCTTCTATTTCCTTACGCATACTCTCCGTCCATGGCTCGGCTCCAAAGGCTCCTATACGGAGGCCGATATCTTTCTTGGTAAGCCCCATACGTTCCACCACTTCTGCTAAATAAAGAGCATAAGAAGGAGTACAGGCAATACCGGTTATACCCAAGTCACGAATCAGACGAACATGCTTTTCCGTATTTCCGGTAGAAGCCGGGATAACAGTCGCCCCCAGATTCTCCACACCATAATGTGCACCCAGCCCACCAGTGAATAATCCATAACCATAACTGACAGAAAAAGTATCATTACGAGTAACCCCATAGGCCGAAAGACAACGCGACATTACTTCGGACCATACGGACAAGTCACGACGTGTATATCCCACAATGGTAGGATTCCCGGTTGTGCCCGAAGAAGCGTGTACACGTACAATTTCCGAAGCAGGAGCAGCCTGAAGTCCATAAGGATAATTATCACGTAAATCCTGTTTGGTAGTAAAAGGAAGTTTTACAATGTCTTCAATAGTCTGAATATCATCCGGAGATAAATCCATCTCCTGCATCTTGTTACGATAAAAAGGGACATTATGATAAACCAGGTTCACCAACTTGTTCAGGCGTTTTCCCTGCAGAGCGCTCATTTCGTCCCGGCTCATGCACTCTTTATTTTTGTTCCAAATCATAATAAATAATTTTTCAATGTGCTAATTAGCCAATGTACTGGTGCACAAACACACCATATGACAATCGGCACATTATCCTATTAGCACATTATTTTCAATGATCTTCATGAAAAGCTCTCATGCGTTCTTCCATCACCGGATAAAGTTCCTCACGCATTCTGGAAGTACAGGCGCGGACACCTTCCTGCTCGCTACCGGTAGTAGAAAGCGAGATGCTGCTTACCCCATAATACAATAACTCCCGGAGCAATTCACCCCCTGTCATATTTCCGTAACCTATGGTAAAGAAGAAACCATCTCCCACCACCTGGGTAGCATCATAATCATATACGATATGGAAACCATTGTCGGTAAATATTTTCTTCATGCGTTCCGCACGACGGGCATATTCGCGGGTATCTTCCACAAAATTGATTTTACCTTCGGTGGACAGACGAAGCATTTCAGCGTATGCATACTGAGTGGAAGCCGTACATCCCGAAGTAATCATATAAAGAATGGAAGCAATCAGCGTAGGACCGAATACCCCTGCATCTTTATACCGTTCTGCTAATGCAGGGAACTGGCGGTCGAACAGTTTGTCGCTGATACATGCCAATGCCATACGCTGTCCGGCATAACTGAATATCTTGGAAGAAGAAAGCATCAGAATATAATTATCCGTATATCTTGCCACAGTGGGCGGATAAGGCGGTTCGAAAGGATGCCCCATATCCCGACGGAAGTCCATGCAGAAATAAGCCAGATCTTCCATGACAATCACATCATACCGGGTTGCCAGTTCACCGATTATCTGCAGTTCCTCCTCTTCCAGACAAATCCATGCCGGATTATTCGGATTAGAATAGATAATCGCTGCTATATCGCCTTTACTCAGGAAACTTTCCAATTTCTCACGCAAGGCCTGTCCACGATAATGATAGATATCAAACTCTTCCCACTCCACGCCGATAATGCGAAGCTGGGATTTCTGAATGGGAAATCCGGGATCAATGAACAATACCTTGTCTTTCCCCGGAATACGCTGCGTACAGGCTATGAACGAGCCGAATGAACCCGCCACCGACCCGGTGGTAGGCACACAAGCGCGCGGAGAGATTTCCAGATTCAAGAAAGCTTTTACAAAACGGGAAGCCTCCTTTTTCAACTCGGGCACTCCTGCGGCAGCCGGATATTGCGATCCGACTCCCCTGTCCAAAGCGGCTTTCTCCGCTTCAATCCCTATCTGATTGGCTGCAAGGCCGGGAGATCCCTGATCCATACGGATAAAAGGAATCCCCGTTTCCTTTTCCAGATACTGGGCTACCAGCAGCACATCACCGATAGTAGCCTGTGCAAGATTGGCGATGTGCAGTTCCTTCACCGCCTTCTCCACTAATTCTTCACTAAATATCTTCATGGCATTACCAGTTCTTTACCGCATTCAAGCCTATATCAAAAGCCTTCTGATTCATTTCAACAATCTTCTCACCTTTTGTGGCAAACACACGCCCTATGCTTTCACGCAACTGTTCCGGTGATACAATCTCAATATACTTCGCAGCCATGCCCAGCAGAATCACATTCGCGCATTTAGGCATACTGTTTTCTTTTGCCATATCCTCTATTTCCAACTTCACCACATGCGGAAGACTTTCCAAAGTTCTCATCAGATCCACTTCTTCAGGATAGTCGGGAATGTTCTTGAAAGGATTAGCAGAAGTAATCACCCAACCTTCTTCCTGCAAGTAAGGCAGATAACGCAACGCCTCCATCGGTTCCATGGAAATAATCAGATCCGCCTCACCCTGAGCGATCAGATCCGAATAAATCGTTTCGTCGGATAGACGCAGATTGGACTGTACATCTCCTCCGCGCTGGCTCATACCGTGTACCTCAGCCTGCTTCAAATTGATGCCTTCTGCCGTAGCAGCTTCTCCTATAATAGTAGCGATAGTCAGGATACCCTGTCCTCCTACGCCCGAAAGTATGATATCTTTTCTCATGCCTTATCTGCTTTTTTCTGTCTTAGTTTACGATTCAATGTCTGGATACATTCTCTGCGCGGAATAATGACAGACACCCCTTTATATTCTATTTCCTCACGAATGGTACGGGTGATTTCTTCCATATTCTTTGGTAATGGAACCACCACACGCACATGTTCGGGTTCTACCCCTAATCCCAGGCAGATCGCCTCGAATTTGTTCGTACCGGCAGAGTCCTGTCCACCGGTCATGGCAGTAGTCAGGTTATCCGAAATCACCACAGTGATATTGGCATGGTCATTGACCGCATCCAGCAGACCGGTCATACCGGAATGAGTGAATGTAGAGTCACCGATAACCGCAATAGCCGGAAATACTCCCGCATCGGAAGCACCTTTGGCCATAGTTATGGAAGCACCCATATCCACACAACTGTCAATAGCACGGAACGGGGGCAACGCACCTAATGTATAGCAACCGATATCACCGAAAATGCGTGCATCCGGATATTCCGCAGCCACCTTGTTCAATGCATCATACACATCCCGATGACCACATCCCTGACACAATGCAGGCGGACGCGGCATCACCACCTGAGGTTTACCAAACGGACGTTTGATTCCCCATCCGATTGCCTCGCCCACATTATCCGGAGTCAGTTCACCGGTACGTGGCAAAGTTTCGGTCAGGCGTCCCTTTATCTCATAGTCTGAGGAAAGAATCGCTTTTACCTGCTCTTCCACAAACGGCTGGCCATCTTCCACTACCAAAACATATCCGCAGCGGTCTGCCATCGTCCTGATTTCGTCAGCCGGCAACGGATACTGCGAAACTTTCAATACCGGAATATGGCAACCATCCGTATCTGCCTCTTTCACATAATTATAACCGATACCGCAAGCTATCACTCCGAACTCATAATCATATTCGGGATTCAACCCTTCCAGATAATTATAAGGAGATTTAGAGGAAGCTTCTTCCAGTTTCTCCTGCTTTTTCACTAAATCCAGATATTGTTTACACGCATTACCCGGCAGCAATACCCAGTGGGCACGTTCATGATCAGGATTCAACTGATTTTCCTCACGGATATCGGCTACTTCCACACCGGCACGCGAATGTGCCAGACGGGTAACCACACGCATCAGCACCGGCAACTTCAGTTTTTCCGATAGTGTATATGCGTAATCCATCATATCGTATGCTTCTTGTTGGGAAGACGGTTCCAGCATGGGAATCATAGCAAATTTTCCATAAAAGCGTGAATCCTGTTCGTTCTGTGACGAATGCATGGAAGGATCATCGGCAGCCAGCACCACCAGCCCACCGTTCACGCCGGTTATGGCAGAATTGACAAACGCATCGGCAGCCACATTCATACCTACATGTTTCATACATACCAAAGCACGCTTTCCCGCATATGACATACCCAGCGCAGCCTCCATGGCCGTTTTTTCATTGGTACACCAAGTGCTGTGCAGTTTTCTTTCCTTTGCTAAAGGATTATTCTGGATAAACTCCGTGATTTCAGTGGACGGTGTACCCGGATAGGCATATACACCCGATATGCCGGCATGTATCGCTCCGAGGGCAATTGCCTCATCGCCCAACAATAATTTCTTTTCAGCCATCATCTATTATTTTATTAATTGTTTTATATCAATGTAAAGGGGTCGGCATCATCCAGTACCGGAAATTTCTTCCGGAAAGTCTGCAATGCCTCCATATCTATATCAGCCGACACCGCGCTTTCCCTGCCCCACGGACATTCGGCTATCGTCTTTCCGTAGGGATCGATGATGGCGCTGCCACCCGAATATTCACAGGCAGGATCAACTCCCATGCGGTTCACTCCGGCTACATAACACTGATTTTCAATAGCCCGCGCACGGAGCAGCGCGCTCCAGGCATCCACACGGGGAGTAGGCCAGCTTGCCACATAAAGTATCATGTCATAATCACCCAGGTTACGTGCCCAAACAGGGAAGCGAAGGTCATAACATACTTCCAACAGGATACGTACCCCACGGAAGTTCACCACCACACGCTCCGTACCGGCGGTGAAACGCTTGTGTTCGCCCCCAAAGGTAAACAGATGCTTCTTATCATAATGCTGCACAGCTCCATCCGGATGGACAAAGTAAAAACGATTATAATAATTTCCATTCTCACATACCGCTACACTGCCTGCAATAGCACAATTCCGCTCGGCTGCCTTACGCTTCATCCAGTGAAGTGTTTCGCTGTCGGCGCTCTCCGCAATTCCTTCGGGTTGCGTACAAAAACCGGTGGAAAACATTTCGGGTAAAACAAACAAATCAGAATCCGGGAGACAGCTTATTGCCTCGTCGGCCCTTGCTACATTAGCCTGTGGATTGGCCCATTCTATATTTCTCTGTAGAATTGTTATTTTCATTGTTTTTCATATTATAAGACCCACAAAGGTAACAAATATAATAAGATAGCAAGCATTTTATTACTAACTATTTCCTTTCACGCCCCTTTTTCTTACATGTTTTCATAAATATTCCCTATTTATTCCTCATAAAAAAAGAGTATTCTCGCTATAAGAATACTCTTTTTATAATCAGCCATGTCTAAACAAACAACTTGGCAAGATTGGCAAGAAAACAAAAGGAAAGGAATCTATTGACAGAAAGAAAATAGTTCGGGATTCTTCATAGTTTTATCGTCTTCACCTTACCGGGGATAATAGTCAGTCTCACCGTTCCGTCACCCTCTATCTCCACCTTCTGGTATCTGGCTTCCACTACTACCTTGCCGTCCAGGGCCATCAGTCCCCATTGGTATGCATTTTCCTCAAAGGCGCAATAACCACCGACGGGTGGACAAATGTTCCGGTAATGGGGAGGCACTACGATACGTTCACCCAATTTCAGCCCCCACTTCACCCCCATCCGGAAAGGCTGGACATCCCTTATCTCCTCCAGTCTCCGTTGTCTTTTTTCCTCCGCATTCCGCTGCTGCCGCCGAATGATTTCCTCCGCGCGCCGTCCGGCTTCCTCCTTCAGCCTCTGCACCACAGAATCAAAATCCTCCTCTCCGGTTTTAGGTACATTACAGGTTATATATCGCTTCTTTTTTCCTTTTTCCGCATGATAATAGTTCCCACTCTCGTCCATCACCACGATACTACGGTCCGCCAGGTGACCACAACACCAGTACACCTCCTCGTCATCTCCTTCCAGCAGACAGGCAAAAACATCAAAAACCGTAGACCATACCGAATCCACCAACTTGCAGTTTTTCGGAACACGATAGTCGGGAATCTTCAAGTAGAAACCGTAAAAACAAAGACTATCCTTATGCAACCCCTGCGTAGAGGCATAAGCCTTCCGCGTGCGACTATGGAAGGTTTCCCCCACCTTCAGCAATTCCACGTTGCCATAGTCCTCTCCACCATAAGAAAACACGACCGGCTTCTCCCGGTAAGTCCGGCTTGTTTTCAGGTCGATGTAAGAATCAGTACCGTCATCACCCGTGACGCCAAGGAGCTCCCCTTTCATAAACCTCAACCTCCGGCCGCGGTCTATTATTATCTCCGGCTTTCCGGAGTCATCCACAACGCTCACCCGACCATCTTCCAAACGAACTGCCGCCCGGTTTCCACAGATATCGAACACTTCCCGATACTGAGGCATCATCGTCATTCTGTTTCCACGTTTCAGCCCCCACAGTCCGCTACGCCGGTCATGGAAAGCTTTTAGAACGGAATGTGCCCTCTGTTCTGCCTGTTTCTCTTCTAAATAAAACGAGTTCCGGTTCCTGATAACCTCCAGCAACTGTCCATGTGTCATCACGATTTCCAACTCTTCATCCCGCTTGTCATTCTCCGAGGACGGACAGGACACGGGCAGCCTGTTTTCTGTTCTTACCCGGGACAGGGCGTTGCCCATCATCCGTCCCTCGAATATCACCTCCCAATCCCGGTCACGGACGGGCAGACCGAATATCCGGTGCAGGCCCACATTGTCTATCAGCATACAGGACTCCTTGTCACCTGATTTCCTCAGTCCCCGTCCCACCTGTTGCAGATATTTTGCCAGGGAAAGTGTGGGACGCGCCAGCTGCACGAACTCCACATCGGGACAGTCAAAACCCTCGGAAAAGATATCCACATTGACCAGCACCCTGATTCGTCCCTGCTTGAATCCCTCCACCAATTCCCTCCGCTCCGAAGCAGGAGTCTTGCTGTCGATAGCTACGGCCTCCACCCCGTGCGCACTGTAGCAGGCGGCTATCTGCCGGGCATGAGCTATACTGACAGCATACACAATTCCTTTTTTTCCGTTGGCATACTTCTCGACACTCTCATACAACCGCCGGATGCTGACCTGGCGGTTCAGCACCTCATTCATTTCCTTCACCTGATAATCTCCGTCCGCCCCACGTTTCTTCAATGAATTTATCATCCGCTGCTCCCTGCTGTTCGCACGGATGGACACGTAATCGAAAGCCGACAGCCAACCTTTTCCAATGAATTCCGCAATGCTCCATGAGGTAATCAGCGTATCAAACAAATCGGTGAAGCCTTTACCATTCAATCGACAGGGTGTGGCGGTCATGCCCAGTTTCCTCGCTTCCGGATATCTCTTCCAAAGTTCTTTGTAAGTCTCCGCCAGTGCATGATGCGCCTCGTCAATGACGATCAGTCCGGGGGATTCCTCCATATTCTTCCAGTTACGTGACAGCCACTGGATGGACAGCACCTTCACCGTTCCGGATTCTTTTCCCATTCCATACCTGGCCACGGTTTCCTCTATCTGTTGCACCAGCTCCCTGCGGTGCGCCACTATCCAGACACAGGTACCGGAACGGTGGAGGAATTCCCTCACCACCGCCGCCAGCAGATGAGTCTTTCCTGTGCCTGTAGGCATTTGCACCATGACACTCTGATGAAACTCCCACTCCTTAAAGAGCCGGGACTTCATTTCCTGCTGGTAGTCACGAAGACTGTTGTTTTTGCAATACATAGGCGGATGCCGGTCGCCACCGACAACAAAAAAAGGAAGAGGGCATGTCAAAACTAAAATAGTCTATCATTTTGTCATCCTAAGGGAACGCTAGTGAAGGATCTGTTTGCAATCACTTGATGTATACAGATTCTTCGCTTTGGCTCAAAATGACAAGCTAATTAATAGCACTATCGGAGTTTTGACACACTCTCATAAGTTTTTTTCAACTAAAATATCAATAGAGATGCGTTATTATGACCTTAAACGCAAAGAAAGAGATTACAGTATTATCGTAAATACTGTTCTTCTAACCAATTATATCTAATCTATTTAACTGATATACAGTTGTCGCATTTCTCACTATACTTCTTCCATCCGCATCAAATCCCAACCCGAGAATTGCATCACAATCTTGTGCATCTGCGTGCCTTGGCGCAACGCCTCCACTCTTGGCGCACGAGCATAGCTGTCTATCTGCTCCACAGCTTGTTGCCATTGCTCCGCAGCCTTTGCCTCGAAATCTTTCTTCGGCAGATATTTCAGTTCCACTATGTAGCTGTGCTTGGACTGATAGTGTGTCAGGTTGGGCAACAGGAAGAAATCACAGTAGCCGTGGCTCAATTCCAATTCAGGGGCGGTGATGTAATAATCGTTCAGGCTCAGATAAGCCATAAAGAAGCCCTGGATGCTGCGCTCGCCCTCGATGGAGTCACGCACAGAGGACAGGTTTTTATAAGCATCAGCGATGTATTGCAACGCTTCCCGCCACTGACCGTCGAAGGACATCCGGGTGAACAGAGTCAATAAGGAAGATATTCGTATTCCACTGTACTCGTTATAGCCTTCCAGCAGATATTCATAATATTGTTTGCGCACATTGTTGTTCGGAATGCACAGAATCAGCTGCGAACCATACGTACCCTTTATGGTCAGCATACCATAATAGAACAGCAGACTGGGGAAAATATTAGGATTGGTCAGGTCTTTGGCAGGGAAGGACTCTTCCACTTCGGTTATGATCTGCCCCTCTTCAACAATACGACGGATAACACCTCGGCGGTCACCGTCCAGGCGGTCCAGTTGAAGCAGTTTTTTCAGCTTGTTGTAATCGGTTTTCGTATTGGGGTCAACCATACGCTCGGGAGAATGGCCGCTGTCCATGTACTGGCGAATGTAATAGAGTACCATATCGCAGTTGAACACACGGGCATCCTGTTTCAGGCACTCCTTGGCAAAACAATAATTGTCATACCACGGTTTCATTTCCGTTAGCATCACCTCCACATCACTTTCAGCAGGCAGCATACCCACCTCTTTATAGTAAAGGAGCATGGCACGCACATCCTCGGTGCTGAAGCCCAGCATCTTGTCAAACTTGGGGTTCATGGACAAGTGCCAGCCGATATTGAAGCCGCTGGTCAGGTCATCCAGTGTCACGGGACTTACGCCTGTCATGAAAATACGCTCGAACATGCCCTTGAACTTTTTGAACACATCGCGGTAGAAGCCGCTGGCATGGGTGATGGCATGGTAAACCTCCTCGCCTTTCTCGTTAAGTACGATGTTGGTAAAGTTGTCGTATTCGTCAATGATGAGATAAAGAGGGATGCGCAGCGCACCGGCATTATCCCGAATCAATGCCAATTTCCCAGAAACCGTCTGTATTTCAAAAAAGGCCTTTACTACAACTTCGGGATATTCGTTCTGATATTTGCGCATAAACCCGTCCAGCTTCACTTTGCAATATTCTTCAAAATGAGTCGAAATCTGGTCTATATCTCCTCCCACTTGCGAGAAGTCCAAATAAAGCATCTGATACCGTCCCCGGAGTGGTGTGGGATGTTCATGAACCCAAAGCCCACCGAACAGGGAGTCGAAACGGTCTGACATCGCCTTATCATAGTAAGCTTGCAGCATACTGATGAACAAGCTCTTGCCGAATCGACGGGGACGGATATAGAACAAACTGTCCGGCTGCTGCTCCAGCAAAGACAAATACATCGTCTTGTCTACATAATACAGATTCCTTTCTCTCACCGTCACGAAGTCGGACACACCGTAGGGCACTTGCTTTATCTCTTCCATTGCTTCATTTCACCTTTAAACAGCAACATTGCTTGTTACAAAGTTATATAAACAATTCCAATCAGGCAAAGGTTGTGGGCGAATTATATTCAGATTGCCTGTTTCTACTATCAAACAGTTACGTCATCCAATCGATATCCGTCCTCACGCATTTGTAGAAACCAGACACATAACATTTATTTCAAATGCACTTTCATCACAATACCCACACTGACATATTTATAACGGTTGAGTTCCAATACCGCCTCCACCTCAAAGCGTTTCGTACTCTTGGGCGAGAAGGCGGCAAGGGAGTTATACGTCAGGCCGATATTCGCCTGATACTTCGGGGCGTCCGGGTCAAACGTCAGGTTTTCACGCACATCCGTATATCCCGGAAGTACTTCAGTCATTACGTTGAAGCCGTTGATAGCTTTGCGCCACCAGTTTGTGGCAGGCAGTGAGAAGCGGAAGTTGGCACCAAAAGCAGGGTCATTGAGATCGTTGTCCTCACGCGTGGAGTATATCCATGTGAAATGAGCGCCAAGTGTTCCTATATTTTGAAAATCAAAATGCTTAGTTACGGCAATGAAATACCTGTTTAAAAAGGCATTCGTAGAATAAGCCACTTCCGTAGCCTCACTTGCCGACATTTGGTTGACACCATCATTAAAGCCAACAACAATTTGCGGAGTCCATTCCTTCCACCAGCCCTCTTTCCAAAGGCGCAATCGTCCGTGGAAGGAGCGGTCTTGATTCACGAATTTACCATAAGTACCAGGAACCCAAAAGCCGGAAACATTTCCATAATCCGTCGGAACCGACTTATGGCCATTACATAAATACCCGATTTCCAGCCAAGGAAATATAGTGACATTGATGCTGTAATTCCACGTATCATACCACCATCTTGGAACCGTTGCATGATGATTCAACCACATACCCGTCGCCATAAAAGTTTTATCCTTCTGCATGTCAGCAGTTGGCATGTTCATCAAGCCTGTTGTTCCATAATTAATCTGAGCTTTGACCGTACCACCCGTCAAGACAACAACGCAAAGAATCGCTAGTAATCTTTTCATTCAATTTGCTAATTGTTAATGCTATTTCAACCCCAATCGGTCATTATCGTCGAACCAGTCGGTCAACGCCTCTTCAAACGTCCAGTGGAACGGATAGCCACTCTCTGCCAGTTTCTTGCCGCAAATGTTTGTAGAAATCTGAAGTTTCCTTACACGGGCGGGGCAAATCCCCATCGGTGCGCCCATCGCACCAATCACCGCCGCCGCAGGCATGATGATCCAGTTTGGAATCATCGGAACAGACCGCTTCAGCCCAGTTACCTTTTTCATCGCCTCCACAATATGTTCAATGGTGTAAGCAGGCTCGTAGCAACAATTATAGAGTTCCGCCCCATACTCGTGATGTTCCACACGATACAACATAAATTTCACTAGCTCCTTCACGTAGATACACGCTTTGATGGTATCCTTACGTCCCGGATAGGCAAACTTTCCCCCACGGATACCCCAATAAAGGCGTGTGAAGTTACCATTCTCTCCCCATCCGAACACCACGCCCGGGCGTACAATAGTCAACTGGCGATCCTCACCGCCCACCTGCCACGCCATGTGAATCTTCTCCGCTACCAGTTTCGAGATGCCATAGGGAGTATTCGGTGTAGGTAATGTGGACTCAAACTTCTCCTCCTCCGCTGCCCCATAGGGAGCAATAGACGAAGTGAATACCATTTTCTTGATACCATAGCGTTCGGCAAACGCACAAATATGCTCCGCCCCACGGATATTCGTCTCGAAATATTCATAGTTAGGATGTCCCGGAGTACGGTGCACCGCTGCAAAGTTGAAAATTACGTCTTCGCTCGTAGGGTGAATGGAAGCAGGCAGTTCAATAGGCTTGCGCACGTCACAGCGTACAAATGTAGAACCCAGTTTCTGTCCCTTCTTCAGCGCAGGTTTATAGTCCTTCACCGTAGGCAGCGGAGTGCCCGGTTCCACAATATCCAGATTATATACATTGCATTCAGGATGCGTTTCGTTCAATAAATTAGTGAGATGCGTACCGATAAAACCGGTACCTCCGGTTATAAAATAGTTCATAAAGTTTCAACGATTAAACTCTTTATACTTTTCTTCGACAAATGCCTTAATTTCGGCCTTAAATCTATCCTCAGAAAAAGACTCGGCCCATCTTCTGCATTCCTGATAATCGACAGGTTTAGCTCCCATTGATTCGAAACAATTGACCGCTTCTATAATGGAATCCACCGTTTGCTCATAAAAGAACAATCCTGTTCGTCCTTCTGAGACTGTTTCAAGCGATCCGCCATGACCATAAGCAATCACAGGCGTACCACATGCTTGTGCTTCAATGGGAATCATGCCAAAGTCTTCATCGGCTGCAAAGACGAAAGCTTTGGCATGTTGCATCTTGGCTTTCAGCACATCAAAAGGCTGATATCCCATTACGCTCACATTTCTTTTCGCCATCTCCTGATAATGCTTCAGATTCGGACCACCGCCTATGACAACCAGCTTCTTGTCAGGCATACGGTTGAAGGCTTCAATAATTAAGTCTATTTTTTATATGAAACCAATCTGCTACTGGCTAAATAATAATCCTGCTTATCATCACAATATTCAAAACTGGAGATGTCAATGTTAGGATGAATTGTAGTAGCCTCCCGTCGATAAGTTTTATTGATACGATGACCTACGTAGTCAGAATTGCTTATAAAATGATCCACACGGAAACTGGAAAGCATATCCCATTTACGAATACGGTGAAGCATATATCTCACCAACCAGCCCTTGAATCCTTTGTCCAAATGAGCCTCTTCCAAGTATTCATTATACATGTCCCACACATACCGGATGGGCGAATGACAATAACAGATGTGCAACTGGTCAGCCTTGGTTAAAACCCCTTTAGCCACAGCGTGGCTCGAAGAAATAACCACATCATAACCTCGTAAATCAAACTGTTCGATAGCAAAAGGGAACAGCGGTAGGTAAGCCCGATGTTTTTTTGTACCCAAAGGCATTTTTTGGATGAAGGACGTATGTACCTTATTCCAATCAATACCCAGTTCCTCGCAAACCTCCTTCTTGGCTACTAACGTGTAAATATCAGCCCCCGGAAAGACATCGGCTATCGCTTTTACCACTTTGTCGGAACCTCCTACAGTGACCAACCATTCTTGAATGATCGCTACTTTCATTATGCGATCCTCCTTTCTATGTAAAGAGCAGTATAACAGTGGTTAAGCCGAATCATATTGTTGACCAATTTCACCACACCCATTAAGGTTTCGGACATCGTTTCTTTATAAGTTTTACCCATGGATTTTATCATTGATTTAATCGTTATTTCCTCCATACTCTGTTTCAATTGAACCTTTTGTTCTTTTCCCTCTTTCGGCAACTTGTAATTGGCTTTCTCCATGATGTTCGGTACACCTCTAATTTTGTCTTTAAAAAGCTCTCTTTCTACAAGTATATGTTTTCTACTCCTCACCAATAAGGGAAGTTATATTTAAAAATGTACATTTTTTTAATAAGTAATTATAAATACAACTTCAAATTATATTGTGTCTTTTACGACCTGAAGTATCTTCTGTTTAAAGACCTCTTTGGAAAAATATTTCAAGTAAATTTGATGCAAATCCTCCACTATTTTATTTTTTTCCTCGCATGAAAGAGTCATTACTGACTGAATCTTTCTCGCCAAGTCTTCCGAATCATGTGGGGTAAACAATAAGCAATGGGAGTAATGAGGAGCGAATCGTTGAACCAATTCTTTCATCCCACCTACTCTGCTTGCGATACAAAGGACACCCTTGCTCCAACATTCAACCATGGATAAAGAAAAAGTTTCAAAACCGCTGCTTACTACTATTACTACATCGATATTTTCCAAAAAGGAATCCATATCGTCAATGCAGCCACAGACTTTCAAGTCAAGTTCCTTGAACTCATTCAAGATGCCACCCAAATAAGATTTATCGATAACGTTCCCTGCGAAATAAACCGAGTAATCCGAATGATTGGGCAACTTCAAAATGGATTTGCACAATAAATGCTGGTTCTTGGCCGGGAAAATATCGGCGTTAACAGAGCACTGAATACGAGAATGAACATCAAGCATGCTATAATGCCGGAAAGACAAAGGACGGACACAGTTATACACAACAAGTTTCTTATGATCTATACCTTTGAATTGCTGTAAAGAATAATCCGAAACGCCTATTACTTTCTTTACAGAATGGAGTTTTATAAGACTATTAACAAACCTTCTAACCCATTTATTTGTATGTACCACATGAATGTGTACGATGATTGGGCACTTTACAAACAGACAGATGAACGCGGTGACAGGTATCATTCTGGGATGTTGGACGTAAACCAACTCATATTTTCCCCGTCTTACTATTCTATATATTTGCAATAATGGAACGATAAAATTATACAGAAAATAAAAATAATCCGAAAAGCTCTTTCTTCCTAAATTATAATTCTTTTGCTTGAATTGCCATATAGGAACATCGCCGAACATGGTGTCAAAAGCATCCGATACTATGACAGGGCAAAGCAATTCAACACAGTAATCCTGTTTTAAAGAATCAATTATCTGGCGTGTCATCATCTGTCCACCTCCGATAGTAGTTCTCCCTTCAACTACTAGAATTTTTTGTTTTAATTTATCCATGCTTGAAAACCAATTTCTTATAATAGAGTCCTACCAATCGCTTGAAGAATAAAAAACAATTCAATGCGGTGGATACTGACTTATATTCCTTCCTTATAGCAAATGTCTCTTTTAGACAATTGACTGAGAAGCTAGCACCTCCGGCATAGAATTTCATAACTACTTTATTCATAAAAGCAGAATTTACATTCTCCAATCGCATGAAAAATTCATAATCAGCACAGACCTTATACCTGAGGGAAAACATTCCATATCGCTCAAAAAGAATTTTATTGTGCAAGCAAGTGCCGTGAGCTATATACATATTTACTTTGTGTCGGTGGTAACTAAACTTTTCACCTATAACCTTCATGATACGTCCCTTGCTGTCCACAAATTCCGACTTGGCTGATATAATATCACAATCAGCCTTCATTTTCGAGATAAAATCCAAGTAAGAAGATATAGCATCTGGATATAGATAATCATCAGCTCCTAAAAACATGATATACTTTCCATGCGCCAACTTGATACCTTTATTCCATGCATCGTAAATACCACGGTCAGGTTCGGACAGGATAATATCTACCACCCCTAGATTTTTTTTCACAATAGAAACTGTATGGTCGGTTGAGGCACCGTCAATAATCAATATTTCCACTTCATCTTTTTTCTGAAGTTTCAGCCCCTTCAAACAACGTTCGAGGACTTTTTCAGCGTTGAATGTCGCTATAATAATTGATATTACTTTCATTTGTTATTTATTACACTAATAGTTAATTTTTTATGCAATTGGTCTATATAAAGACAATATCCTGCCGAAAATGCTATAAATACCCATAAATAGAATGAATAGAGAGTGTAATTCGTTGAAAAGTAAGCCGTATTGCATAGTGTGCCCATAAGCAAATAAGGGACAAGACGATCCGACTCACGCTTTTTCCATAAAACGATTATCGTATACGCCAATAGGATGACAAGCGGTATGCATCCCAACAATCCTGTTTCGGCCAGAGTCTGAGAGATAAGGTTTTGAGGATAGGTAGTAGGTGTCAAGATTTCCCCGAAATGGTCTATTCCCATAGCGAACTCATAAATGTACATATAATATACACTCATAGACACTCCAGTTCCTAATAAAGGACTTGATTTCCATATCTCTATCCCGATTCTGCTTGTATAATTCCGAAATGACCCACTGTCGGTAGTATAATTGGGAGAAGTCAAAAAGCCTTCAATTTTTGATTGAAATATATATATGAAATCACCATAAATGCCCCAGTATTCCAATATAGAAACACCTGCTATAAATATGGTCACTATAAAGATTATAATGGATAACTTTAATTTGGTGGAGGATTTCAATATAAAAAACGGAGACAGCAACAGGACTATTACAAAAACTATCAGACTGGATGACATCGTTAAAAACAGACTGACCAAATTCAGCACCAAAACGGCATACCAATATAGCTTTCCCTTAAAATGATTACGTATCGCCAAGATGAATATCACCACCCATGTCTGATAGATGATATAGCTGGAGGGTTCGAGACTGAATCCTGACGATCGAACATCGATATACCCTCTTGAGGTATAGAGGGCAGCAGGCAGTATAGACCGAATATCGAAACCTATAATTGTCAATAGTGAAAACAAAGAAATTACAGTTCCAACATAGACAAAAACTCTAATCACCCTATGTACATTTCGATATATCCAATTATTTGTTACGATGCCATATATTGCACAATAATTGGCAAACATGAATATTAAGCAAAAAACCGGAAATATATAATAGTTCAATTTGAAACTATCCAATTCGGGATTACCCACAAAATAATCAAAAAATCCTGTAGGATATCCCAAAACCAACCATCCCCATAAGAGTGATAGACAAGGGGCTATAATAAAATAAAAGAAACAGCACTGCAAGAATAGCATCCTACGGCACTTAATACCTTGCATTAATAAAATAAGACCTAACAGCTCATATATTTTAAAGGTACTTCCACCAATACTAATCACCGGCAGAGATTGGCATCCTATCAAAATAAACAAGAGGTAGGTTATCATTGAACGTTTTAAAACTAAACTTTTCATTTTTTCTAAGCAGATGCTATATTTTTACAACCATCATCACCTATCCTTACCTATTCCACTCCCCTCCACTTCATCCTTCTTCTCTCCCGGCACATACTCCCATGAATTCTCCGTCACCACATTCCACCACTCTTGTTTCACCGCTTCTATCTCCTCATCCAGTCCGCAATCGCCATAGTTCTCGACCAAAGGATGCATGATAGTGGCATAAAAATTCAGATTGTCAGTTTACCATTAAGAGCACTGTAATAACTATGTTCCGTCATGTGGATAGATTTACAAAACCCCTTTACATTGACACCACTGGCCTTTCTCAGAGCTTTAATACTCTCGGCCAACTTCTTCGTAGAAAATTCTCTGTCTTTCATTTTTTTCAGTTTAAATATCGTTAATAATACTATCTGTCTACTAATTGTCTGTCCACTGTGGACAGACGCGTCTATTTTTTCCTTTGTAACTTCGCTGCCATTATTACAAAAAAAAACAAAGCACACATGGCTATAAAAGCATTGAAACAAAGCGTATCCATCAGCGAGACGCAGAAAATGATCCATCAGTGGAAGGGACGGGGAATAAACGACCCCACCATAACCAAGTTACTGGACCTCTACCTGGGAATGCCCGCTTACATGAACTCCCAAGGCATCTATCCGCTCTGCAATTTCTATGACATCCGGTTGTCACTCCGCTTTTCGTACACATCAACACTGGTCGCCGCAGTAACAAACTGCCGGTCATTCGGAATGATATGGGACGAGCCACACACCAAAGTCATCGCATTTTACTCACCATTATGGTATCGCCAGGAGAATGGAAATCCAACGGAATCACCGCAGAATCCTGCGCAAGAAACGCCGCAGGATTCTGCTTTTAATAGTAATATATTATATAATATAAATAATATATATCCGCCGGAGGATTCCCGTAAGGGATATTCCGCCGGAAACGGAGTACGAAACGCGGAGGAAACAGATTCCCGGAAGACTCCTTCGGAAATTCCTGCGGAAACGCCTGACGGCGGAAAAACTTCACCGGCCCCATCTTCCGCCACAGACTTCTTCCACCGGCTCAACGCCACTCCCAAAGACAAGAAGCAAGTACTGGTCCCCATTATCAACAACATAGCCACCAGCCACCACTATACCCGTCCAAGGGCGTTACAAGGACTGGTCATCCTGGTAAACCAATTTCTCATCCCTTACTTCGACTCCGATCCCCGCTTCTCCCGAATCTCACACACGGGAAGAATCATCTGGCTGCAAAACCTCATGAAGACACGCCACGGACAATCATTGATGGGGCAAGCCATTGCCCGGCTGGGCAGTGAACTGAACAAGGATCTGGAAGAAAAACATAGAAAACTCCGTGAATTCCGCCCCGTCTCACCCTTCGAGTGGAAGGAGTCCGACAAGAACATCCGTTATTACGATGATCCTATAGACGGAAAAGTAGAAATACCGGAGAATGCGCCGCCACGCCCTGCCGAAACCGCCATTTGGAACGTGCTGTCCAAAGAATGGGTAGACAATGATTAGTAGTTAGTGACGTTTTGTCAATCTGAGCTCGCGAAGAATCTGAATGCATCCACTTTGTGTTTTCGGATTCTTCGTCCCTACCAATGACAAATACACCCGAATATTTATTTTTTAATTCTTAATTTTCAATTCAAATGAAACCCTATTATTCACTCTCAGACTTTCCGGACCGCAAGAATGCGGGAAAGAATTTCATCGCCCGATGCCCCAAATGCGGCACCATGCATCTGTATATCTCAAAAGCCAAAGGACTATATCATTGCTTCTACGCCGGATGCGACTTCAACGGCATTCTGACTGATTACTGCAAGGACAACCGCCCCATGTTCCCATACAAAAAAGGAGATTCTCCCTCAAATACCGGAACATACCGCCCACAGGATAGCCGGAATGCGGAAAACTCCGTAAACGAAGTCCCCATGCTGCCGGGCGACTACAAAGCCCTCGCCCCCACCGTGCTGCAAAAAATCAAGCCACTGGACGAATCGCCCGACTGTACGGACTCTGACCAGTTGGCCGCACGCCGCTATCTGGCCGACCAGGGCATCTCCCTCACCACCGCCATTGCGGCACACATCGGCTGTCTGCGCCATTACTGCATCACCAAAAACAGTGAGGACAAGCGAGAACAGGCTTCCAGCATCTTTCCCTGCATCGCCTACGTGAATTATGTGGACGGACGTCCCGTCAATGCCAAGTACCGCTCATGCAGCCCCATCCAGTCTCCAAAGCCCGAAGAGGGACAGCCCCTGACGTACAGCAAATTCTGGAGTCAGGATTCTCCCACCACGCCATGCGCCCCCTATAACATAGACTGCATCAACCCGCTGCTGGTGGAAGAGGAAGTCATCCCCCGGCTCATTATCGTAGAAGGAGGAAAAGACGCGTTGACATTGATGGAAGCAGGATACCGCCATGTCATCAGCGTACCCTCGGGAGCGGCAAGCGACCTGGCAAAATGCTTCGAGGCCTTCATCCCCTGGCTGGACCAGGTACAGGACATCGTGATCTGCGGTGACTCCGACCTGCCCGGGCGCATACTGGTAAAACATCTTTCCGATTATTTCGGGGCACGCTGCCTTTTCACCATCCTGCCCGGAGGATGCAAGGACATAGGCGATGTGATGAAGCTCTACGGCACCGAAGTGGTGCGTAACGTCATAGACGATGCCTGTGCCTGCCAAACCACCGATATCATCACGGTGGAACAACGCAGGGAGGAAGTGATAAACGTGCTGCACGGCAAATACGACCATGGCTACAGCGTGGGCTACGGACCGCTGACCGACCGCGTTTTCCACCCCACCGACATAGGAGGCCTGATCATCATGACCGGAATGCCCAACAGCGGAAAGACTGATTTCCTGAATGACCTGACCAGCCGCATCATGCGCGACACGGAACGCTTCGTGTGCTACCTCTCCTTCGAGGTGCCGGACAAGGACAAGCATATCGCCCACCTGGTCCATCTGCTGCTGGGCAAAGCCAACACCACCGCCTATACCGACGAACAGCTGACGCCCTATATTGATTTTCTGAACACTCACATGATTCATCTGGATATGCACGAGGTGCCGCCCACTCCCGGAAATATCCTGCATCGGGCCGATCTGATACGCCGCAGGCATCCGTTGAAATATCTGGTTATAGATCCTTATCTTTTTGTAGAGGCGCAAAGCGGAAAGAACGAGACTGAGACCCAGAGCATCAAGTCGATGCTGACCCGTTTCCAGTCGTGGGGGCGTGACAACCACATCTGGGTAATCATTGTGGCGCATCCGCGCAGCCTGAAGAAAATAGACGGCAAGAACGAGATGGAGGACATCAACATGTACACCATATCGGGCAGCGCCAACTGGGCGAACCTGGCCGATTTCATCCTTTCCATCACTCGCATAAACGAACCCGACCGCGCCTTCACCCGTCTGGATGTATTGAAAGTGCGCGATCAGGAACTATGCCGCACGGGAACCGTGTACTACACCCGCCAACCTTGCGGACGTTACGAAGAGCACGAGAGCGAGGAGGAATGCGGTGGTTAGTGATTAGTGTGGTTAGTGAAGCTGCTCGATTGGTTTTACACGTTAGCAAGCATAGGCTTATGCATAGGCAAGTATAGGCTTACGCATACGTATGCATAAGGCAACGCCACCGTATGCATGTACACGCACAGCCCACTAACCACTAATTACGGTCTTCCCAGATAATGGAAAATCAATCCCACTTGCACTGAATTGAAAATGCGTTGTCTGTCCACATAGCCCGAATCGAGCAGAGCCTGATAAAGCGACTTGTGATGGTGTATCCAGGCGGAAAGACGGTTCAACGCCGCCACGGGAGTAATATCGGGGGCGTACCCCATGGCCAGATCCCGTTTATAATAAGGTTTCACCGGCCATTCGCCGGAATACGCTTCTTCTTTGTTCATAACATTCACTTTTTTTACTACCATATTTCGACTTAAAATCATCAATTACCTATCAGTAATATTGCCAATTTCATATCGTTAATCTTTATAGCAAATGTAATGAAAATAGCTCACATATAGAAATAGTTCAAGACCTTTAATTCACTTTATCTCACCCTCTGTCACAGTGTGTCATACACCGTCATGCCGGTTTACGCCTCTTCACAACCCCCTCTTTCCGGAGTGTTATCTTTGTCATGTTCAATTCATAGTAACCATTTAAAAACAAAATGATTATGGCATTAAATTACAGTGTTTCATTGCGTCCCAATCCGCTGGACAAGGATGCAGCCCCCAAGGCTTACGCCACAGCACAAATCAACGGTGAACTTACCTTGAAACAGCTCAGCAAGCGTGTTTCTTCACAAACCACCGTGAGCCGCGCCGATGTGGTGGCCGTCCTTACCGCCACCGTGGACAATCTGCTGGAAGCCCTCACCGAAGGCAAACAAGTGGACTTTGGCGAACTGGGCAAGTTCCGTCTCCAGATAGCCAGTGTAGGTACGGAAAAACTGACGGATTTCACCGCTGCCCACATCACCGGGGTGAATATCCAATATGTTCCCGGTGAGGATTTGAAAACCATCTTCGGCGCACTGGAATTCCAGCCCGTAGCCAGCCGGGCCGCACAGGCAGCCGCACTGCGTGCCGAAAAAGAGGGAAAAGCCGTGGCAGACCTGCTGAAGACCAAAGACGAACCGGGAGTCTAAAGTCATGGAGGGAGGAGTAACTCCCTCCCCCTGTCTTGTTTATTCTTTAATGTATCACTCTTAAAACTTTATCTTTATGGAAAATCAGAAAAGAAAATCAACCTGGAGCCTCATCCTCAAAGTAATCATCGCAGTGGCGACCGCCATAGGCAGCGTCATAGGTATACAAAGTTGCATTTAGTCGGCCGGGATGCGTAAAATAACACTGATCATCATCCATTGTTCCGCCACCCCTGAGGGGCGAAACCTGGACTTTGAAGCCTGCCGCCACGACCATATCCACCACCGTGGCTTCAGTGACATCGGTTACCATTTCTACATCACGCGCAACGGCGAGATTCACCGTGGCAGACCGATAGAGAAAATGGGGGCGCATTGCAAGAACCATAACCGCAATTCCGTAGGCATCTGCTATGAAGGAGGCTTGTCTTCCGGCGGCGTACCCACGGATACACGGACGCTGGAACAGAAAGCCGCCATACTGGCGTTGCTCCGCGAACTGCGAGAGCTGTTTCCCACGTCATTGATTGTGGGACATCATGATCTGAATCCCATGAAACCGTGTCCATGTTTCAATGTAGTGAAAGAAATGGCAGGCATATAAATATGAATCATTAACCGCTAACTGATATGAAACTACTGATAGACCAACTGATAGTCCTTGACCGGGCTTTTTACCGTTATTATCTGGAGATGCTGCTTACCCTGGAACACACCCATGCGCTTACTCCCTGGCAGATGTCCATACTGCTGTGGCGTGCCAAAATCTTCCATGTGGAAATCCTTTATCCGGAACTGCTGCGTATCAGCATCGGCAATGAACAGGAAAAGGATGAAATCCGATTCATGAAGATGTGGAAGCTGAAGGAGCTGGAAAAGGTGATGACCGTGTGGCAACGAAGACAGTGCCAAGAAATTAAAAGGGAAAAGTGGAGATAAGACTCTTTTCCATTTGCTTTTGAGAATGAGGGCAGGAACTTAGAAGGTTTCTGTCCTCTTTTTGTTAATAGTAAAAAGTCATTCAATATATGTAAGCACTAAAATGAAGATATACTTCTTAATTTAGAGCTAACCAATGGAAGCATTATTATAAGTCAATTTGTTTTCGTTCATAACTATCAATCAAAGAGCATTCTGTACAATTGACTATACGTACACCTTGAGACACCGCATAGGCAGCCATAATATCATGATTCTTGAAGACAGCCATTTTCTCTTCCAAATAATCACTCATGCGCCAAACTGTAGAATCCCATCGAAGCATAGGTTTCAATTCCACTTTATTTTTATCATAGAAATGGGTATCACAAATGCATAATTGATTTTTTGAATTAACGGTCAAAGAATCAAAAAATGTATGATCCACGCCATATAAATCAATCTCACTATAACCAGAGTTTATACCTACATAAATCGCCATCAAAGCAACTGTAACTACACTAGGCATTGACAAACCATGCCTATAGAAATAATGACGAAATTCTTCATAACCTGTATATACTGTAAGATTTAAGGGCACGATATGAATATGACTATTATGCAGACCGCTAAATGCCAAAAATTGTCTTTTCAAAGAAGCAGGTATATAAAGATTCATCTCCCAATCCACCTTCTTATTCAAATCATCAAACAACTTCATAACCCTATCATGATTGTGATTTTCTTGAAAGAACATAGGATCAGCCATACAAAAATGCTTTGGTCTAATCTGAGTAAAAATATCCATTGAACCAAAGAAATTCAAGACTATGAAGTCAGTATTCTTAAACTCATCCGTCGTCAATCTAGGTAATACATTCTTCATAGAAGGACCATTAGCAAGCATGGCCACTTTCCCTGAATACACTTTTTTTAGGGGATTTTTCAAATTACCTTTTGTCTGAAATAGCAAATGTGCAAGAAAAAAAACAAACTTAACAGTTTGTTTAACGAACGAAAAAGCACTTTTTATTTCTTTTTTTACCATCTTATCCATAATTTTTTGTTATTCTAATCTTTTTACCCGGCCAGATGCATCGCCCATCATCAAAGCTAAAACTTCTTCTTTAGAAACCTGATTGTAATCGCCTTTGATGGTATGCTTGAGACATGAGGCAGCAACGGCAAAATCAATTGTCTTTTGGTCATCACCTTCAAAAGAAAGCAAACCATAGATAAATGCTAGGAACATCCTTCCAATCGCTGTCACATAATCCCCAACCATCCATATTTGAAAATTATCACTTTTTAGAATTGGTTTGAGAAGAACCTCCCCATTATCATAAAAATAAGTTTTTTTATTGCACAACCGATTATTTCCATCTACACACATCGAATCAAAAAAGGTATGATCTACACCGTATAATCCAATTTGCTGATAGCCAGAATTGGTCCCAACATAAATAACCATATTCGCCACTGTTTGAGCTAAAGGCATGGACAAACCATGCTTATAAAAAAAATGTCGCAAGCATTCGAAACCCTTATAAGTTATGGTATTAAGAGAAACAAGCCGAATATGAGGATTAGACAATGCACTAAACACTTTAAAGTCATCCACAGAGCCTATAGGTGTATAGATATTCATATCCAAATCCACATTCCTGTTCAATACAGAAAAAAGATTTCTCACCTCCTTTTGCTTATGGTTTGGATGAAAAAAACATAGGGTCTGCCAGACAATAATGCTTCGGCTTGATTCTGGTAAAGACAGCTTCCATTCCAAAGAAATTCAAGACAATGAAGTCAGTATCTGAGAATTTATCCATTTGCAATTTGGGCAATACTTCTTTTAAAGATGGACCATTAGCCAAGATAGCTACCTTGCCTGAATATCTTCGGCTAAACGAATTATGCAACTTGCTCTTAAAAATCATTTCCACTAAAAACGCTGCAAAATTAATGGAATCCCGACCTATAGATAAACATTGTTTTATTATCCTCTTTATCTTCTTTTTCATTTCGCAATATATCTTTTAATGATTTTCCTTTTTAATAAATGAAGCAAGTCACAATTCAATAAAAGCAATAATCCTATCGTAATAAAACCTGCAACAAGACTATTCGCGCTACCCGTCAAACATACTGAAACTATATATATACAAGTCAACAACAGCATCAGTAACAAACGGGGGATATGGGTCAATTTTACATACGTCCAACTATACGCAACCCTTGAGACCGACATAACCATAAACGACAGGACAACGGACAGGACTGCTCCCCAAATACCCCACAACGGTATTAGCAAAAAATTGAAAACGATAGAAGATAAACCTCCATAAACACTTGAATAGAAAAAATATCTGCTCTTCCGGACAGCGGAAAAAGTACTCCCCGCCAATCCTGACACACAAGAAAAGAAAATACCCAATGTGAGTACGGGAATATATATCCATGCATCTAAATAATCTGATGAAGTAAAAAAAGAGACTAACCATTTACTGATAAATGTGACAATGACAAGCAACACCAAGAGTATTAAAAGCACACCCCGGAATATCTTATTATAGAAACTAGCGTAACCATCTTTGCCATATTCTTCTAATACGGATATCTGCCAGGAAGAAACAAATATAGTAAATATCATGGCTATAATTCCAGGAAATTTGTTTGCTACGGCAAACAGACCGATGCCATGTAATCCCACATACGTCTCCATTATAGGCCTGTTCAGTGCATTTACAAGCCACCACATCACACCGTTTGGAATCAAAGGCACAGAATATTGAAGCATTTCACGACAGTATTCATTATTCACACTACCCGGTGAACAATATTTGTAACTTCCCGAAAAGAAGAAAGAATACACGCCCGTAAAAAGATTTGCCAGAATAAGAGAAAGTACATAACCGACAACTCCCTTCAAAGGGATCAGAATGAATGAACAAATAGCTGTAAGCAAGGTCAATACGATTCCAGCCATTCCATAAACAATCATCTTATCAATGCTGCGTGTAAACTGCTGAAAAAACTGCTGCAAAAGTGTTGCTGCCATCAAACCGTATATCAACCAAAGATAATCCGTAAAACTGTTTGAAAAACCATATATGGAAGAAACAAAATCTACAGTCCCAAACAATAAGAAGGAGACAAAAAACGCCTGCAATACAAAAACAATACCTGAAGAGAAATATTGCTTTTGCTTCTCCACTTTCTGCCCTTTTGGAAAGATAAATATAGATTCTGCTATGCAACAAGAGACAATGCTAACCAGAAAACTGACATAGACATTTATTATATCGGTTACTCCGTAATCCTCAACTGATAGCCAACTAGTATAGAATGGCAACATAACCAAGCCTATAAGCTTACTGCCGGCATTGCCGATGAAGACCAAAAGCGTGTTTTTACCTAAACGCTTGTATTTGTTCATTTCTAATTAATGAATTATACGAGAATTTCTATAGAGACATACTTATCGTCTTTTCGAAATCAGGATAAGGAATCTCTTGAAATAATCCAGTACTGACACACCCTGCATCTTGTAAGTGGAGATGATGGTATGATATACCGCTGAGACATGGACCATCTTATCACTTCCGAAGAATAACGAATTCTTTCGCTCACCGGCTAAGAGGCAAATAAATCGTCCGGCAATGAAACTGTTGATTGAATAAAAGCCACCATTTAAGTAAGCAAACAGCTGAGTCCAAAAAGTATTCATATAAACCCGATACAAAGTCTCATCACAGTTCACGATAGCATCCTTCTTCAAACAGGTTATAAGGTACTTTGTTAAATATGCAGAATTTTTCTATCGAACCAATTTATAACGGACAAAAAGACGTTCAAAATCAGTATTACTATACATATACTTTGCCAATAAATTAGCTCTATAATTATTAGAACAAACGGATACTTTTTATTAAAATTCTCCTATTTTTTCAACAATATCTAAAGGATTAGAGTAACGAGCAATTTCACTAGCCACATTATTTTCCATTCCTATTTTTTCAATTATTGCTTTCATTATCTTATTTTCGTATGCAACAGGTATGACAACTACCCCATCATTATCAGCAAATATTAAATCAGAAGGTGAGATTGTTACCCCCAAAACATTAATAGTCCGATTAAAATTGGCTAAAGTAGCACGTTTACGCACGTCTTTACAGTTATAGCCTTTTGAAAAAACAGGATAATTCATTTTCATAACATTATCTCTATCACGAGTCACTCCACCAACAATCGTTGCAGAGGCCCCAGAACGGATGGATAACATTGTATTTAGTTCACCAAAATAAGCATAATCGGGACATTCATTTTCAACTACTATAATATCATTATCCGAAATCTCCGCATAAGATTTCAAAGCATCATAAATACCATGAAAATCTTCTCCTTTTTCTAGTTTTCGTATTTTCAAAGTTCGTGCACGCCCCAAAACCTTTGTACCCCCAATATTACATTTCAAACCTGTTATCACACAATTATATAAACCAATATCATCTAAAACGTCAGATAGCATTGCACTATTTACAAGTTTCTTTAAGAATTCCAATTTTCTATTTTCTAAAGATTTCAATCCCTTAGAAATTATCTCTGCCAATTCAAAGTCTAATGGATAATTCACATCAATAGCTTCAATAGGCTCAGCTTCTAGTAAATAAGGCTTTATACCATAACGGCGTTTCATATTTAATGCTACATCACTATTTGTTATATACAACCCCATTGTTTCTACGATTGTATCAGGTAAATCCTTACTATTTGGGATATGCATTCTATCATAATTGGGACCTTCTTTACTCCATGTATATTGTTTCTCATTTTTCACCAAAATAACAGAATCATAAAGATCACCCTGCTCCTTCAGTATATTGATCCCTTTTTCAATTGTAGAAGGTTTAATAAAAGGACTGGTACCTAAAATCTGTATATAAATATCAGCATTTATCTTTTTTGCTTCATTATAAAATAGACTGTGTCCGTCAGTTTTATTGGTAGCTAATTCTGGATCACGTTTCAAATAAATACAATTCGTATGTTTTGCAATTTCATAAATTTCATCTTTTTCTGTATCTAGAAAAACTTCATCAATAAAAGAACAACGTACGAGTTTTTCCAATGTATGTAAAAATAAAGGTTTACCGTTCATTAATGTTGTATTCTTATTTTTAATACGTTCACTAGAACCCTTAACTGGCAAAAAAGCAACTATTTTCATATCTGATTACTATTAAATTAAATCATACAATCTCTATAATCTATAAAACCCACAAAATCATTATTATCATCTAAAACTATTAATGTGTGAATTCTTTTCTCATTAAATAAATGTTCTATATCTACAATCTTTTCTTTCTCATATACTATTATTGGATTTGTTACCATAATATCTTTTACAACCATATCAAATGATTCTTTCTGATATCTTTGAAATGTTCTACGAATATCCCCATCAGTAATTAATCCAACTAAATGACGAGAGTTTAAGACAACTGCCATACCTAACCTTCCATCACTTATAATTGTCAGAGCCTCTGCTATTCTCATATCAGAATTAACAATAGGTAAATTATCTTTTCGCATCAAATCCCGCACATTAGTTAAAAGTTTTTTTCCCAAGCTACCCCCAGGGTGATATTGTGCAAAATCTTTAGCTTGAAAGCTACGTATTTTCATCAATGCACATGCTAAGGCATCCCCCATCGCCAAAGTAGCGGTTGTAGATGAAGTCGGTGCAAGATTTAATGGACACGCTTCATATTTCACCGAAATATTCAAATGACAATTGGCATATTCCGCCAATAATGATGTCTGATTTCCTGACATAGCAATAAGTGGGATATTGCGTTTTTTCAAAAATGGAATGAAACGAAGCAGTTCGTCTGTCTGTCCCGAATTTGATATTGCCAAAACAATATCATTAGAAGAAATCATGCCCAAATCACCATGAAAAGCATCCAAAGGATTAATAAAAAAGGAAGGTGTTCCAGTACTGGCCAAAGTAGCTGCAATCTTTGCACCACAATGACCGGATTTTCCTACGCCCGTTACGACCAATTTACCCCTGCTATGATAAATCAAATCTATAGCTTTATCAAAATCATCTGTCAATAAAGGAATTAAATCTAGTATAGCCTGCGCTTCATCTTGAAAGCATTTAATGGCATAATCTTTTATTTCACTCATAATAAACTGCAAATTACTTTTTCCAAATCTTTCAAATAAAGCATGTTAGGCCCGTCACTCAAAGCCATATCCGGATTTGGATGTACTTCAAAGAAGTAACCAGTAGCTCCAAATGCTTTTGCAGCTAAAGCCATTGCCGGAACGTATTCTCGATTTCCACCAGTTTTCCCTCCATCAGCACCCGGACGTTGAACCGAATGTGTACAGTCCATTATAACATGAGGAGTAATAGAACACATATCGGGTATATTACGAAAATCAACAACCAGATTGTTATATCCAAATGTATTTCCACGTTCTGTCAACCATACGTTTGCATTACCAGTCTCTCTAACTTTCTCAACAGGGTATTTCATATCTTGGCCAGACAAAAATTGAGCTTTTTTTATATTAATAATTTTTCCTGTTCTAGCTGCTGCCACTAGCAAATCGGTTTGGCGACAAAGAAAAGCAGGTATTTGAATTACATCAACAATTCCACCGACAATTTCTGCCTGATAAGGCTCATGTATATCCGTCAATAAAGATAAACCATACTTCATCTTTATATCATTCAACATTGTTAATCCTTTTTCTAAATTCGGGCCGCGATAAGAATGAAGGGAAGTACGATTTGCTTTATCAAAAGAGGACTTAAATATAATATTAATACCATATTTATTATTCAAACGAACTAATTCCTTTGCCACTTCTTCCAATATATCGAAAGTTTCTATCACACAAGGACCAGCTATAAAAATCGGTTTATACATTTTTTTAATTTATATTTAACAAATAAAAAGTTTAAACTAATAATCCAACAAATTCTATTTTTCACTCTCTATAGTCCTTATTTCCATTCATAATCTCACGGAAGATATATACCAGATAATCCCTAACTTCCAGACCATACATTTTGGCTGTTTTCATTATGGTAAGATATGTAGCAACTACATCTACTCCGGCATCACGCTATAGAACAAAGTTTTTTTGTTTACAGTAAAAGGTCTGAACACGCTCAGCAATCATATTGTCAATTGCATAGTGACCATCCATAGGATAGTTCTGTAATTCAGCCCAGCCATTAAGCATATAATGAAAAACATTGTCCATCAAGTCGCCAAAATGAAGACGATTTGCATTCTTTATGTTTGTACTCAAATTAGGGCTCCCTTCAATTTTTAGGCACTTTTCAGTGCACAAGCTATTGAGAAATTAAAAATAAAGCGATTAATTAACAGTTAACCATGGATAGCTCGATGTTCTAGGGCATAAGATTAACATAATCCCGGCATCCGTCAAATATTTTTTATAAAATTTCCAGGTATTCCCAAGCTGAGCAGCCATTAAGCTTTACTATGCTGATAATGCTGTGGTAAGCAGATGCCATTTCTGCCCACTCGTCACTGCCGAAGTGGATTATAGACTTAGATTTCACGCAACCACTTCTTCCCCCATCGAACGGGCAGGATTTCAGAATTTCATTGTAAAATTACATAATTCAAGCCTAACTGACCCACTACACCATTATGGGTCTGCACCTTAAATCCTCCGCTAAGCAACAAGGCGGAAGTATATAAAAACAAGCGTAATACATACGTTGTACCGCTAAATTCCAGTGCTCCGTAGCTATCATGTCCTCTGCTTCCCACAATGTAGCATACGACTTAACTTTTCGGTAAGCTACCACAGCTTTTATGTCTTCCTTGCTTAAACTCATACCAACCGTATCCCCTCGTCTTTCACATTGTGGTAAAAAGGAGTGAAATGCTGCTTTACCCAATCCTTAAACGTATAAAGCACAGGACTGATGCATTCATTAAGCGACCATCCCAATTCTACCAACGGATAGGATACATTATCATAATCGGCCGATTCGATCTTAGGCTTATCCAACAAAATAAGCACGTCCCAATCGGAATCGTGACGCGCGTCTCCACGAGCACGAGATCCAAACAATATGGCATGAGCTCCTAAGGGAAGCACTTCCCTCAACCGTTCCGTTATGGATTGTAAAATATCTGTTTTCATTGCCTATTCTTTTTGCTATACACTTCATACAAACTATATGCAATAAATAATTTTCTGTATTTCCTAACGTTGCTTTTAAAATGTTCATCAAAGAAAACAGAATTTCGATGCTATTCTATCTTCTCAAACGGAAAAGCATGAAGATAACTAACCGCCACCGTCATATTACCAAAAGCGAATACCAGCCGGGTATTGCGATGCAGGCGCATGATACAACCCTCCTTACCTTGGAAGACACCACCGGTAATACGGATTTTCTGCTTTTTCTGAAGATAATCCTCCAAAGGGCGATTCATCAGTTCGATGTTATAGGGCATGGATTCGTACAAATAGATGAATTCCTCCATCTGGCGTTGAGGGATGACTGCCGCACGGTGCGTATTATAGTCCGTCACCAAATACTGACGAGGAAGCATGGCGGACAGAATGAGTTCCAACTGCTGCAAGGGAGCGCAGACAAACAACCAGCCGTTGCCCACGATTTCCTTCTCGTCCGTCAAGGCATTCAACTTTTGGGCGGAACCGGTGGCAAAGGCCTCTTTCACCACCCGGACGGAATCACGACGGGCGATATATTCTTCTTTAGTATAGCCGCACTGCTCGAAACGTTTTTTATGGTCGGTCGTAGTGTAAGAAAACACTTTAAAACAAAAATATTTCTCCTCTACGACACCTGATGGAGTACGAAACTTTACGGCTTTCCTGCCACTAAAGACTCCGATGTAGCGTTTCAATTCTTTGTTGGAAAGATACAGGTAATACCAATTGACTTCAGGGTGTTCTTTTCCTATTCCCGCCAATGGCATGATTCCTTCATTTGACCCCGGGTCTGAGACGGAAGCGATTGAACTGCAGAGCAGTAACTTAGGCGCCTCGCTCGTTATGTTTTGATCACTGAGAGGGAGCGCTTCGGATATAGGCTCCACAGGATTGTTTAGTTCCATCAAAACATCATAATTAAATTTATTTCTACAAAAAATGAGGCTTAAACAAGCCCTCAATTTCCTTCTTTATTTTGGGGTTCTCTTAGTAAGAGAACCCCAAGTTTTATTAAATGCCTGATAATATGGTTTATAGGAGTGCTTTCCACCTTGATTTTGCAAACAATCGCGAATTTGAAGCCAATTTTGAGGTCTTTTTTTAATGATGATATTTCGATATTAAGGAATTATAGCTATCTTTGCAGCCAAATGGGGTTCTCTTACTAAGAGAATCCCATTTTTTATTAAACAGTAAAAATGAAAATCTTTTGATTGCCAGCCTATTATATCATAGGCTTGTTATTGCAACTAATTTTCCCTATTTAGATTTTCATGACGCAATTTAGGTTGTACCTATTCACTGCTTATAAATAAGTATATTTTAATAAAGTAATACATTAGCAAACGAATATATCTCTTTATACTTAGGATAATTTGAGATAAAAAAAGGAAGCGTACTCTCCCGAGATTACGCTTCCTCCATCCATACTAATTAAATCTTAATTTTGCAGTCTGAAGACTACAGGAACAGTGTATTTCACCCTCACTGCTTTTCCTCTTTGCTTGCCGGGCTTCCATTTCGGCATGGAGCTGATTACCCGGATCGCTTCCTTATCCAGGTACGGATCCACGCTCTTCACCACTACCGGATTCAGGATCTCGCCATGAACGCCCACAATAAACTGTACCACAACCTTACCCTGAACCCCTTGTTCCGCACTGACGGTAGGATATTTGATGTTTTCACTCAAATACTTCATTAAATCAGCAGTGCCATTACGAAACATCGGCATCTCTTCCACCACCACAAATTCCACATTTTCATCCACTACTTCCTCGGGTACTTCAACAGGAATGGGTATAATAACAGGAGCGTCCGTAGGGTCCGAAGCGGCAATATCGCCTTCTATTTCCGTCGAGTTATCATCCACTATGTTGAGCTCATCCGGGTTGACGGCAACCGGAGGTGGCGGTGGGGGCAGAGGTTTATCCTGATTGTAGGTTACAGGAACTAATTCTTCAAAGAAATCCGGGTCACTGACTAGATCACTGATCGTGTAAGTTACATTACGTTCAGTCCATTCGAACGAAACAAACATAAACGACAGCGTCACAATGAGACCCATGAACAGCCAACGGGACTTGCCCTTTTCAAGGTCGGCTCTTCGTGTTTTTTTCACTTCCATAACAAGTGTTTTTTAATTAGACAATATGTGAGTAAAAATCTCAGTGTCCGCTTTTAAACTGGAAGTAAGATAGTTAAAATATAGATAAGTTAAAAGAAAAAGGAACGTCTTATATTATTTTTTAATATAAAACACCCCAAATTCAATTCCGTTAAACAATTAATTAAAAATCAGCTGTTTATTTAGTTAATATTCAATTTTACGTTAACATATCCTGCTTACTCTACAGCAATGCAGGTTTCTGCCGAACCATCGGTTGGTTCATCTCTTCTACGAAAGAAATCCGCCAATACAGACATCTTTTATCACAGACTCACCATCTCCTGCAGAATACCTACCGCAGTCTCTACCGTTTCCACATTCTTGACTACCATACTACGCTTGCCGTTCTGCTCACGCAAATTGCAGTAACGCGGATTCTTGCTCATGTAATCAATCACCTTGCCAAAAGCCGCACTTTGATAATAAGGACTTTCCTGATTACTGATAAAGAACAAAGTCATTCGTCCGGCTTTCAAGAATACTTTTTCCACCCCCAACCGTTTAGCCAATCTGCGCAAAGGTACGATACGCAGAAGTTCCAGCCCTTCGGGAGGAACCTTTCCGAAACGGTCCTCCAACCGTGCCTTGAAAGCGAGCAGGTCCTTATCCAATTCCAATCCGTCCAGTTCACGATAAAGCAACATACGTTCGCTGCTGCTGGGGATATACTCATTAGGGAAAAGCAATTCCAAATCACTTTCCACCTGACATTCATCCACAAAGTTCTCGCCACTGATTTTCTCTTCTCCCGCTGCCTGCAACTCCTCTGCGTAAAGATCGGCAAACTCATCCTCTTTCAATTCCTTCACCGCTTCAGCCAATATCTTCTGATAAGTTTCATAGCCCAAATCGGCAATGAAACCACTCTGCTCCGCCCCCAGCATATTTCCTGCTCCACGGATATCCAAATCCTGCATGGCTATATGAATACCGCTGCCCAGATCACTGAAATTTTCAATGGCTTGAAGACGACGCTTTGCCTCAGGAGTCAGTGAAGTCAACGGAGGCGCCAACAAATAACAGAATGCTTTTTTATTGCTTCTTCCCACACGTCCACGCATCTGGTGCAAATCACTCAAGCCAAAATTCTGCGCCTGGTTGATGATAATCGTATTGGCATTCGGTATGTCAATGCCACTCTCGATAATGGTGGTTGCCAGCAGCACATCATAATCATAGTTCACAAAGTCGAAAATAATCTTTTCCAGCTTTTCGGGCTCCATCTGTCCATGACCTATGCAGACACGGCAATCGGGTATATTCCGCTTGATCATGGCTTCCAATTCTACCAGATTCTGTATGCGGTTATTGACAAAGAATACCTGTCCGTTACGGCTCATTTCAAAATTGATCGCTTCCGTTATGATATCTTCATTAAAGGTATGCACCTCTGTCTGAATGGGATAACGGTTGGGAGGCGGAGTCTGAATAACAGAAAGATCACGGGCGCCCATTAACGAGAACTGCAAAGTACGGGGGATGGGGGTAGCGGTCATAGTAAGTGTATCCACATTCACTTTCATCTGACGCAACTTCTCTTTCACACTTACTCCGAACTTCTGTTCCTCATCAATGATCAGCAATCCTAAATCTTTGAACTTAACGCTTTTACCGATGATTTTATGTGTACCGATCAAAATATTTATTTTTCCATTTGCCAGTTCTTTCACTATTCTGGAAACATCTTTCGTACTGCGGGCACGGCTCAAATAATCCACCTTACATGGAAAATCTTTCAACCGTTCGCTAAAAGTCTGAAAGTGCTGATAAGCTAAAACCGTAGTGGGAACCAGCACAGCCACCTGTTTGTTATCTGTCACAGCTTTGAAAGCGGCACGAATCGCTACTTCGGTCTTTCCGAATCCCACATCACCACACACTAAACGGTCCATAGGGCGATCGCTCTCCATATCGGCTTTGGCATCTTGGGTCGCCTTCAACTGATCGGGGGTATCCTCATAGATAAAGCTTGCCTCTAATTCATGTTGCATAAAACTGTCGGGACTATACGAAAATCCTTTTTCCTGTTTACGTTGCGAATACAGTTTGATCAGATCACGAGCTATATCTTTGATTTTACTCTTGGTACGCTCTTTCATTTTTTCCCACGCACCGGTTCCCAATTTGTTCAGGCGGGGAGTTTCTCCCTCCTTCCCTTTATACTTGGATATTTTATGCAGGGAATGAATGGAAACAAATACCACATCCTCATTCTGATAAGTAAGTTTAATCACTTCCTGAGTGGTATTTCCATTCGGAATGCGTACCAAACCGCCAAAACGACCTACACCATGATCTATATGTACCACAAAGTCACCCGGCTCAAACTGGCTCAACTCTTTTAAGGTCAACGCCACCTTACCGCTACGCGCCTTGTCGCTACGAAGATTGTATTTATGGAAACGGTCAAAAATCTGATGGTCTGTAAAAAAGCAGCTTTTCAATACATTATCTGTAAAGCCCTCATGTAAAGTCTTGTTGACCGGAATGAACGTGATATGATCACCACGCTCCTCAAAGATATCTTTCAGACGCTTTGCCTGCTTCTCACTATCGGTACATATATATAAGGTGTAACCTCGTTTCTGATAATCAGTGAATGAAGTGCTTACCAAATCAAAATTCTTATGAAAAATAGGCTGGACTGTCGTATCGAAAGCCAACGTAGCCTGTGGAGTTCCTGTAGGTTTGTTACCAAATTCAATCCGTTTGAATTCCAAAGCCCGTACTGTAAATTCCGCCCCGTCTATCAGCTTCAGTTCCAAATTCATCAGTTCCGTCTTCTCTCCCTCGTATGCGGCAAGCGCCTGAGGAGAGAGTACCTCCTCCCGTACTACCTGTATTCTTTCACGTACCCAAAGAAAATCTTTCATTGCCAGAACTGTTTCCCGAGGAATGAATTCAAAGAAAGACACCCCGCTCTTGTCGGCGGCATTCGTCAGCTCGGGCACGATGGCAATGCTCTGTTTCTTCTCTTTCGAAAGCTGGTTTTCCACTTCAAAAGTACGGATGCTGTCTACCTCGTCACCAAAAAAGTCAATACGGTAAGGATACTCGGAAGCAAAAGAGAAGACGTCAATAATACTACCGCGTACAGCATATTGCCCCGGTTCATAAACATAATCTACATGCTCGAATCCGTAACCGGACAGCACTTCCGTGATAAACTCTGTGTCCACATGCTCACCCACACCAAGTTTTAACGTCTTGTCCATCAGTACCTTTTGTGATACCACTTTCTCCGCCAACGCTTCAGGATAAGTCACCACACATAGCGGATCGCCTTTCTGTAAACGGCTCAACACTTCCGTACGCAGGATCTCATTGGCTGCATCTTTCTGCCCATATTTAACAGCCCGACGATACGAGGATGGAAAGAACAAAATATGCTCATCACCGTTCACCTGTGTCAGGTCATGATAAAAGTAACCCGCTTCCTCCAAGTCACCCAGTACAAATACAAATGTCTGTTTATTCTCTCTAAGAAAGGAGGAAACAAATAAAGCTGCCGCAGAAGCATATAATCCTCCCAGGAAAATAGTCCTCACTGAGGAATCTTCCAATAACGCAGCCAGTCCCTTAGTGTTAGGATGACCAGCATAAATACGTTGCAATTCCGAAATATCCATATCTTTTTTTAAGATGGGGACAAAATTAAAGAAATATCTGATTACTTCCTCCTTTTTTTGCCAACTATTCAAGATTTTCCTATTTTTGTACGCTAATATATAACCCCATGGAAACAAAAGCAATAAACACAAAATTGAAAGGACACGCACGTGTAGATGTAGCTGATGTGCTACGCGGACTGGCAGTGATGGGAATCATCATCCTGCACTCTATCGAACATTTTAATTTCTACTCATTTCCCGATACAGCCGGACAAAGTGCGTGGCTGAACTTCTCGGACAAAGCCATTTGGAGCGGGTTATTCTTCATGTTCGGCGGAAAAGCATACGCCATATTCGCTTTACTTTTCGGTTTTAGCTTTTTTATTCAAGATGACAACCAACGCCTACGGGGCAATGATTTCCGTCTACGTTTTTGTTGGCGGTTAATTCTTCTTTTCCTGATAGGTAATATCAATGCCAGTTTTTTCACAGCGGAAGTGCTGGTCCTTTATTCTTTAGTAGGTTTCATCCTGCCACTGACTTGCCGGCTGAAAGACAAATGGATATTTGCATTGGCATGTCTGCTATTAATCCAGCCATTGCCGCTTTATTATGTAATACGTGCCTGTCTCGATCCGGAATTTGTTACTCCGGCCATCCCCACCCGCAGCTTCTGGAATGCAACTTTTGCAGTGCAAAGCAATGGTAATTTTCTGGAAACCATCCGTGTCAATTTATGGGAAGGACAGTTGGCAAGCCTTGCCTGGGCCTGGGATCACGGACGGGTATTCCAAACAGCCGCCCTCTTCCTGCTCGGTATGCTGATAGGGCGCAAGGGACTTTTTTTGAAAGAGCACTTGAAGGTATGGAACAAGGTACTTGCAGGCTCACTCGTCTCATTTTTCCCTTTATATGGGTTGGGCAATATGCTACCAGACTTTATCACAAATAAATCCATTCTGACCCCTCTTTCACTAATCATCACCTCGCTTTCCAATTTTGCATTTATGCTGATTCTGGTATCCGGTGTCGTCTTCGCTTTTTACAAGACAAACTTACACGACGGATTAATGAAAATAACGCCATACGGAAAGATGAGCCTTACCAATTATATCACTCAAAGTATAGTAGGTTCTATGTTATACTACAACTGGGGATTTGCATTGCACAATCAGTTTGGTATCACAGCCAGCTGCCTGGCAGGAATAGTTTTCTTCATCTTGCAATTCTCTTTCTGCCGCTGGTGGATGAATCACCACTCTCACGGTCCGATGGAATATATATGGAAACGGGCAACCTGGCTGAAATAAGCCAAGAACCGAAGTCTGCCCGCATTTGTTTATAAAAGACATACAAATAGAACTTTAAAATATGCGCGAAGAAATCATAAAACTATTAGACCAATATCGGTTAAAAGAAGCATTATCCCAAATGACAGGATATGCCACCCATACTTCCGACTGGCAATTAAAGAATGAGCTAGAAGCCCTGCAAACGTCATACGACCTGATGCTGCAATATACTTCAAAAGGGATGAAAGATCCCAATAAGGTAGAAATATACCATAAAATGTTGCGCACGGCATACGAACTGACCGACCGTATCCATATAGCCGTACAGGCAACACAAAATTATGGAGCCTATTATGACACAATGCGCACTTTTGTCCAAAGCCCTCCCCACAGCTATGCCGAATTACAAATGCAATTGGAGGCATATACAGAAGATATGGCTACAGCCCCATTGATATATACCACCGAGGCCAAAAGAAATGAAGAAATGGATGCCATAAGAAAACGTCACGAAACAGCCGTAGACGAATTATTTGAAAAAATATGGGTATCCACCCGGTGGAGTGAATCGGAATATGCTGAAGCGCAAATTTTGTTCAACTCACTATTGATCCAAGTCAACGACCTTTCCATAATGGTCAGCGCCGTCACCATGAGCCTGCTGCAAATATTCGACATCCGCAAGTTCATGTTTCTATTGAACGCCTATACCCATCAGGATACCATGCTGAATCAGCGGGCTATTGCAGGGATCGCACTAACATGCTACTATTATGAAAAGCGTATCCTTCAATACCCTGAAGCCGTGTCGCGCATAAATGAACTGAATGAAAATACCGAGTTCATCAAAAACCTGCATCATATCCAGATTCAATTATTGCAATCTTCCCGTGAAACCCGAAAGATAGACAAGAAAATGCGTGAAGAAATCATTCCCGAAATGATGAAAAATCCCAAACTTAATTTGGAAGGACTGGATGAAGATGCCGAAGATCATAATCCGGAATGGGAAGAATGGATTGACCGTTCAGGCATTACCGATAAATTGCGCGAATTAGGTGAACTGCAAATGTCCGGGGCGGATGTGTATATGAGTACCTTTTCACAGCTGAAACAATTCCCGTTTTTCCGCAAAATTTCTCACTGGTTCTATCCTTTTGACCCCCAATATCAGGATATCGCCAAATTATCTCTCGGAAATGACGAACAAAAAATCTCTCTGCTCAACATTTTGATGAACTCGGATGTATTCTGCAATTCCGACAAATACTCTTTTTGTTTTACCATGTTACAAATGCCGGAAAGCCAAAGAAATCTCATGCAGCAACAATTGAACGAACAACATGAGGCTTCTGAAGAACTGAAAGAACGTTTAAAAGAAATGTCACAATCAAAAGCTCGCGCTGAATTCGTGAGCCGGCAATATATTCATGACCTCTACCGTTTCTTCAAATTATGGTCAAGAAGACATGAAATACATGACATTTTTGAGGACACTCTAGACTTATGGAATAAAGAAACATTGTCTCAAGCCTTGTTGCACAAAGATTATATCAACAAGCTGGCAGATTACCTATTCACACACGACGACCTGACAGAAGCCGGGATTCTCTATGATAAATCAATTGAATTATACAATCGTAAAAATGCTGAATTATGGCAGAAAGCAGGTTTCATTTATCAGAAAATCGGTTCCTATAAAAAAGCGATAGATTATTACCTGCAATCAGATCTGCTGATCCCTGATAACGCATGGAATAACCGCCATTTGGCACAATGTTATAGAAAAGAAGGAAACTACCAACAAGCTTTGGAATATTATAATAAGGTGGAACAAGTACAGCCTGACAATCTGAATCTGACGCTACAAATAGGACAATGCCTGATGGCACTGGAACGATACGATGAAGCACTGGCTTATTTCTTCAAAGTGGAGTATCTGGATAAAAAGCCACAGAATGCCCGACGCGCCATCGGATGGTGTTCCTTCATTACCGGCAACCATCAACAAGCCAAGAAATATTACGACTTGCTGATATCCGAGCCCAAACCCATTATGGAAGACTGGATGAATGCAGGACATGTGTATTATATCCTGAATGAAACAGAAAAATCAATAGAATATTATCGCAAAGCCCAGGAACTATGCGACAGTCATGATGAGTTTATCCGTCTTTACCAAATAGATAAGAAAGATTTGATAAAGCAAGGCGCCAATGAAGTAGACTTGTTTATACTTCCCGATGAATTAATTTAAAGGATTATAAGATAAATCTATTCGGGATAGAAGTTTGGTATAATTATATAAAACTTCTATCCTGACCGGATTCTCATCATCCAGACGATAATTGGCATGCACATTATAAGTGCTTAAACCATGATTCATACAATATCCGATATCATTAGGTAAGACTGTTCTATTCCTCAACTGCCCAAGATTCAATAAAAAATAGAAGAAACTATCCACCCCATCATAATCAATCACATAAGCCTGTAAATTCAAATTCGCCTGATAGTTAATGTTATTATCATAATTATAATAAGTATGACAACTAGACACACTATCATTTGCTTCAGTAAAAACAGTCATTACTTCCTTCAACCGTCCCAATTGATCAAAAACATATTTTCCTTGCACTTTTCTCAAGAAACGATAATCGGAAGTAGCACGATAATCAGAATTGATAAAAATAGTATCTCCTTTATAATCATAGACAGTCTGTTTATCAACTTCATAAACCTCCTCTTCTACCTTCAATATACAACGGGCCCTACTTTCCCTCGCCTTGCCTTTTCCTATTTGAAACGTAACATTGCAAAGCTTATTGCCGGTATTCAAACAATCCATCTGTCCGATTGTGATTTGGTCGCCCTCATACCTTACCGGGGTATCTCCATACTTTATAATTTTACCATCACGATCATATTCCAATTTCAAAACTTGTTCTTCCTCTCCTGTCAAATCGGTGACCTTAGTCACATACATGTCAGCCATTTTTTCTTTACATCCTCCAACAACAAACAAGAGAATTAATAAAGAAATATATTTTACAAACAACTTCATTTTCATAAGTCAAGCATCATCTCTATGCAAATAAAATAAAAAATATTAGAACTAAGCACAATTTGGAGCTTTTTAACTCAACTTCTTTACCCTCACGCTGTTTTAAACAGCAATTATAATAAGAAGTGAAATATGGAATGGATTATACATCTTTTGAGACAACATTCAGAACTGGCGATTTTTCTGACAATCGCCGCAGGCTTCTGGATTGGAAAAATGAGAATAAAACAATTCAGTTTGGGAATCGTCACCAGTGTATTGCTAGTAGGGGTATTAGTGGGACAGCTTAACATTACAATAGAAGAACCGGTGAAATCCGTGTTTTTTCTTTTATTCCTTTTTGCCATCGGATACAAAGTGGGACCACAATTCTTTCGCGGACTGAAAAAAGATGGTTTACCTCAAGTAGGATTCGCCGTACTCATGTGCGTAGGTTGTTTGGTTATCACTTGGTTATTAGCTACCTTAATGGGATATAATGCCGGTGAAACAGCCGGGTTACTGGCCGGAGCACAAACTATCTCTGCCGTCATAGGGGTAGCGGAAGATACCATAAACGGACTCAACATAGCCTCTTCCCAAAAAAGTGATATGATTAATATCATTCCCGTGGCATACGCTGTAACTTACATTTTCGGTACAGCAGGCTCTGCCTGGGTCCTCTCTTCTTTAGGTCCTAAAATGTTGGGAGGATTAGAAAAAGTGAAAGCCGCCTGCAAAGAGCTAGAAACCCGAATGGGTACCAGCGAAGCAGACGAGCCCGGATTTGAACAAGCACGCCGTCCGGTAGTTTTTCGCGCTTACCGCATAGAGAACGATTGGTTTGGCAACGGCAAGACCGTTGACCAGCTAGAATCCTATTTTATTTCACAAGGGAAAAGATTGTTTGTTGAAAGAATGCGACATGGATCTTCCATTGTCAATGATATTATTCCCGGACAATTATTACAAAAAGGAGACGAAGTGGTACTGAGCGGAAGAAGAGAATTCGCCATTGGTGAGGAAGACTGGATTGGAGAAGAAATCGTCGATCCCCAACTGCTTGATTTCCCTGTGGAAGTACTCCCTGTCATGATACACAAAAAGCCATATTTCAACCAAAAATTGGATTTCATACGCCGTCAAAGCTTTATGCATGGAGTCAGTATACGCCGTATCAAACGGGCAGGTATTGATATCCCTGTTTTCGCACAAACCACTATCGACTGTGGAGATACTCTGGAATTGGTCGGTCTGAAAAAAGAGGTGGAATCTGCTGCAAAAGAACTAGGATATATAGACCGCCCCACCAATGCCACAGATATGACATTTGTAGGACTCGGCATTTTACTAGGAGGTATCATCGGGGCACTTGCAATCCATATCGGCGGAGTACCTATTAGCCTGAGCACTAGTGGAGGGGCCCTGATAACCGGATTAGTATTTGGCTGGTGGCGCAGCAAACGCCCTACCTTCGGACAAATACCGGAATCCTCTTTATGGGTGCTGAATAATGTAGGCTTGAATATGTTCATCGCCGTAGTCGGCATTTCTGCAGGACCCAGCTTTGTACAGGGACTAAAAGAAGTAGGTCCTATGTTATTTATCATAGGTGCGTTGGCTACTTCCTTGCCTTTATTATTAGGGCTGATTCTAGCCAGATATGTATTCAAGTTCCATCCCGCCCTCTCTTTGGGATGTACGGCAGGAGCCCGTACTACCACTGCTGCATTGGGTGCCATACAAGAAGCAGTAGGCAGCGAAACGCCTTCTTTAGGATACACCGTGACCTACGCCGTAGGAAATACACTACTCATCATCTGGGGAGTAATCATTGTATTATTAATCAACTAAAAAAACTAAACTCATACATTATGGAATATTTAAGTAATAAAAGCAGCGTTGCCCGAATGGACAAGAATTTGGAAAAGATCAGCCCTTTCGAATTAAAAAACCGTTTGATTGAAATGGCAGATGAAAGTGTGAAGAAAATGGCACACGTCATGCTGAATGCAGGCAGAGGTAATCCCAACTGGATTGCAACGGAGGCTCGTGAAGCATTCTTTGCCTTGGGCGGTTTTGGCATTGAAGAGTGTCGCCGGGTCATGGACATGCCCGAAGGCATTGCCGGTATTCCTCAAAAAACAGGCATAGCCCAACGTTTTGAGGAATACCTGAAAAAGCATGAAGGAAATGCGGGGACAGATCTATTGAAACGTACCTATAATTATATGCTGATGGAACATGCAGCCGATCCGGACGAGCTAGTACACGAATGGACCGAAAGTATTGTAGGCGACCAATACCCCATGCCTGACCGCATCTTGAAATATACAGAAATTTTAGTACAGGATTACCTGAATCAGGAAATGTGCAACGGGCAACCCCCACAAGGCAAATTCGATTTATTCGCCACCGAAGGCGGAACAGCAGGGATGTGCTATGTATTTGACTCGCTGGAAGAAAATTTCCTGCTACACAAAGGAGATAGTGTAGCATTGATGGTTCCTATCTTTACACCCTATATTGAGATACCCGAATTGACACGTTACGATTATGATGTGCTCAATATTCCTGCAAATACTCTAAATGAAGAAGGGCTTCATACCTGGCAATACAAAGTGGAAGATATCAATAAACTGCGAGACACGAAATACAAAGCCTTGTTTATTGTCAATCCAAGTAATCCACCCAGTTATCAGTTAAGCAAAGAATGTGTAGATGCCCTGAAAGACGTAGTAACACGCTGGAATCCCAATCTGATGATTATAACAGATGATGTATATGGTACTTTTGTCCCTGGATTCCGCAGCCTGATGGCTGATTTGCCACAGAACACAATTTGTGTCTACTCTTTCTCCAAATATTTTGGAGCGACCGGTTGGCGCCTTGCTGTAATTGCCTTACATGAGAAAAATGTATTCGACAGAATGATTGCTAATCTGCCCCGCAAACGAAAAAGCGAACTAGCCAAACGCTATGGCAGCTTGAGCATGCAAGTAGAAAACATTAAATTCATTGACCGTATGGTAGCAGATAGCCGTCAAGTAGCCTTGAACCATACAGCAGGACTGTCCTTGCCACAACAAATGCAGATGTCACTCTTTGCTTCTTTTTCATTGCTGGACAAAGAAAACACGTATCGTCATGCCATGCTTAATTTAATCCATACCCGTCTGAAAGCATTATGGGACAACACAGGGTTCATTCTCCCCGACGATCCACTAAGGGCTGGTTATTATTCAGAGATAGACATGCTGGTATGGGCCAAAAAATTTTACGGAGATGAATTCGTACAACATCTGCAGACAACTTATAATCCATTGGACGTAGTATTCCGTCTTGCCAATGAAACAGGACTGGTCGTATTGAATGGTGGCGGATTCGACGGACCCGAATGGAGTGTACGTGTATCACTTGCCAACCTGAACGAGAAAGATTATATTAAAATCGGACTCAGTATCCGCAGAATTCTGAATGAATATGCTGACAAATGGAAATCTGAAAAGAAATAAAAAATTAAGAACGTCCGCCGTGAAGTCTGCTTGACCTAACCGGCGGATCTCTTTTTTATATAAAGGTTTTTTGGATTATTTATTCCAAACCTTATCCCTATTTTAAAATAAAATCCCTAGCTTTGCAGATCGAAAAAGGAATTAGATTATGAAGCATATACGGAGCACTTTTTTTCTTCTAACCACTTTATTTATAATGGCTTCATGTGGCGAAGACCGCAGTGGGGAATACTATGCATTAGTTGGAGAGAATTTATGGATAGAGCAAATAATGAAAGAGCATTATTTGTGGTATGACAGTATTCCGGCAATAAAGGAAACGGACTATTTTGCCGAACCGGAAAACTTCCTGCAAAAATTGGTTTATACCAAGGCACAAAACGGAAAAGGAGACCCGTATTCGTATATAGAAACAAAAGAAACTTCCGATGCGGCCCGTTCCTACCTGCAACGTACTTCTACTTACGGATTTGATTTTGAATTAATGACCGATCCCACCGGAATCTCATCACACGTATTTGCCCGTATTTTATTCGTACTGCCCAATTCACCAGCCTCAGAAGCCGGATTGGAACGAGGGAACTGGATATCAGCCATTGGCAAAGAAGAGCTAACCAACAATAATTACGGATATCTGATGGAAGGTGGCAATACAACTTTCGCCAGAGAAAGCTTGGTTTTTGATGAGGAAGGTAATTCCAGCTGGATTGCAACAGATACAGTCAAAGTAGCAGCATCACGACCCGTAGAATTGAATCCGTTCTATATAGATACCATATATGAAGTATCCGGAAGAAAAATAGCCTATATGGTCTACAATGAATTCAGTACAGGCCCCAATAACCAGGCAACAGATACAGAATACAGGGAACAAATGAAACAGATATTCGCCCGGTTCAAAGGGCAGTCACCCGATGCTTTTATTCTGGACTTACGATACAATCCCGGTGGTTATCTGAGTTGTGCCACAGATTTAGGAAGTTATCTGGCACCCGCAGTAGATCTAGGGAAAGTATTTTGCACAACTTTGTATAATAATATCAGTGACCCGCAAAAAGTTGATTTCCCCCTCAACACAGGACTTGCTTCCGAAAACTTGAATTTAAGCAAGCTTTATGTACTAACAAGCAAATTTACTGCATCGGCTTCAGAAGCTGTCATAAATTGTCTCCGTCCATATATAGGCACAGAAAATGTAGTGGTAATAGGTGAAACGACTGTTGGCAAAAATGTAGCCATGGAACCATACCAAGATGAGCGTTACAACTTTATTTTATGGCCGGTAGTGGCATACGTTCTCAACTCGGCAGGACAAGCCAACTATGTAAATGGCATCACCCCCGATTTCACATTGAGCGAACGTAACCTCATCTCCCCTCTCTACCCACTGGGAGACACCCAAGAGTATTTATTGAAGAACACCATAGCTTATATTACGACAGGAAGTATGCCCGACCTGCCACAAGCAGAAGAACAAGTATCAAAAGGAAAAATTATCTATAACTCACTGATTCGAAGAAGTATGAACGGCATACGGCTACGGTAGTCTGACTTATCCAGATACAACGCCCCATTTATTAAAGACCATGTTTAATGCATTTTAAACATGGTCTTGTTTTTTTCTGAAAAGAGAACTTATTAAAAACAAAACGGGCATAACAGATGTTATGTACCCAAATAACCATTAAAAACCTGACTTAACAATGAAAAAAGTATTTATTGCAGCAGCTTTGGCTGCCATGATTGTTTCCTGTGGCTCTAAAGGAAACAAAAGTGCTGAAATAATAGCCGAAAGTGAAAGTGACTCTATTTTCGCTGTGAACGACAGCACACTGGGTGAGTTACAAACATATAGCTATGAAGGTATTCTGCCAGCTGCCGATGCCGAAGGAATCAACTATCAACTGACGCTTCAGGAGGCAGGCCAAGACTCACTGGGAACGTACAATCTGACGACCACTTATTTAGGAACAAAAGATGGTAACCAGGCATTTACCGACAGTGGTACAGTTGTAACTATTATTGGAATTCCTAATGACAGCACCGCTATCGTTTATCAATTAGTTTCCGCTACTCCGGGACACGAAAAGACAAACTTTTTGGCAGAGGGTGACAGTGCACTGACAATGATTGGCAAGGACTTCAAGAAAGCTGTTTCTAAACTAAATTACACTTTAAAAAAGAAACTCTAATTAACCCGGCAGCAAAAAAATTCACTAAAGAACAGACTGTTAGTGAACAAAAACATAAGCTGGCCGTTGTATGAGAGAAACTAGACGAAAACAATTAGTATTAACTTAAACAAAAACTTGACATGAAAAAATTAATTCCTATCCTACTGGCGGTCTTTGCCTTGGTATCTTGCGAGAAAGACCCGGACATGGACAAATTGGACAATGAGTATCTGGTATTCACCAGTCATGACACTAGTACTAAATTCAATGATTTCAGTACTTATTATATCCCTGACAGCATCCTGATCATCGGTGACAAGAAAGACCCTGAATACTGGAAGGACGAGAATGCACAGACCATCATCAATGCATTCAAGACTAAGATGAACGCTGCCGGCTACACCGCAGTTGATAAAGACGACGCCGACCTCGGTCTACAGGTGAGTTATGTAGCAAGTACTTACTATTTCCATGGCTACTACAATGACGGTCCTTGGTGGGGCTATTACCCCGGTTATTGGTATCCCGGATACTGGGGCGGCAATTGGGGAGGTGGATGGTACTATCCCTATCCTATCACTTACAGCTATAGCACTGGTTCATTGCTGGCCGACATGATTAATTTAAAAAATGCTCCGGAAGGACAAAAAGAGAAATTAACTGTTGTCTGGAATGCATACATCAGCGGGTTGCTGGGCGGAAGTGGCAGTTTGAATGTAAACCGTACAACTACTGCCATCAACCAAGCATTCACTCAGAGTCCTTATCTGAAAAAATAAACGTAAGTGAAACAAGTATTCATTTAAAATAAAAAGGAAATATGAAAACTATAAAATATTTTACTCTCAGACTGATGGCGGTAGCCGCTATCGCCATAGCCTTTGCCCTGCCGGCAAAAGCACAGGTAACTCCGTTTACCTATTTCAATGTAGACTGGCAGTTCAACGCTCCTATCAGCAATAACTTTGCAAACAAAGCAAGCGGTTGGGGTATGAACTTCGAAGGTGGATATTATGTACTACCGGATTTGTCAATCGGTGCCTTCATCAATTATCATACCAACAATGAGTATATTTCACGTCAGACATTACCAATCAGCAATTCGGCAGCCCTGACAACCGACCAGCAACATTCCGTATTTCAGTTGCCTTTCGGTTTCGCGACACACTATCGCTTCAGTGACGGTGCATGCCAACCTTATATCGGATTGAAGCTGGGTGCCAACTATACCAAAATGTCCAGTGACTTTTACATTTACGAAGTGAAAGACAACACTTGGGGTTTCTATGTATCACCAGAAGTCGGTGTGAATATCTACCCTTGGACAAACAGTATCGGCTTCCATCTGGCAGCATTCTACAGCTACTCTACTAACAAGGGAACCGTATTTAACTATGATATGGATAAATTAAACAATTTCGGTTTCCGCCTTGGTGTGGCATTCTAAAGATTTCTAAACTATTCTGTTAAATAGGGGGATTATCCGTGCGCCAGGCAGGGGTAATCCTCTTTTTTTAATTAATAAAATTAAATTCTGACGGGAGTGTTAATATAATAGTTACTTTTGTATGATATTTATTCAGCTAATACAAAAAATGTATGGAGAAATCCGATAGTATTATTATTATACCCACCTATAACGAAAAGGAAAATATAGAGAACATTATCCGGGCTGTATTCGGACTGGAAAAATTCTTCCACATATTGATTATTGAAGATAACTCACCAGACGGCACGGCAACTATTGTCCGTAAACTGCAAACAGAATTCCCCGACCGTCTTTTCATGGTTGAGCGTAAAGGTAAATTAGGGCTGGGTACTGCTTACATTGCCGGATTCAAATGGGCGATAGAACATCAATATGATTTTGTATTTGAAATGGATGCCGACTTCAGTCATAATCCGAATGACCTGCCAAGGCTGTATAACAAATGTGCCGTTGAAGGCTATGATGTAGCTATCGGTTCACGCTATGTCAGTGGTGTGAATGTAGTGAACTGGCCGATGGGGCGTGTGCTGATGTCTTACTTCGCCTCCAAATATGTACGGATTATCACCGGATTACCCATACATGATACTACCGCCGGATTTAAATGCTATCGCCGTGAAGTCTTGGAAACAATCGGTCTGGACGGCATCCGTTTTAAGGGGTATGCATTCCAGATTGAGATGAAGTTCACTGCTTATAAGTGCGGATTCAAGATAGCCGAAGTTCCTGTGATTTTTGTCAATCGCGAATTAGGTACTTCAAAAATGAACGGAAGTATCTTCGGCGAAGCTGTACTAGGAGTCATTCAATTAAAACTGGGTAGCTGGTTCCGCAAATACCCACAAAAGAAAACAGTATGAAACGTACATGGATAAAGAATGCACGGATTGTGAATGAAGGCAAGATCTTTCACGGTTCGATAGTGATTGAAAATGAAGTCATAGCTGAAGTGCTGGCAGAAGAAACAGTTCCCGCCCAGCCTTGTGGAGAAATAATAGATGCGAAAGGCTATTATCTAATACCGGGAGTAATAGACGATCATGTACACTTCCGTGATCCGGGACTGACTCACAAAGCCGACATACATACTGAAAGCACAGCGGCGGCGGCAGGTGGAGTCACCAGTTTTATGGACATGCCCAACACCACTCCGCAAACTACAACCTTGGAAGCTTTAAATGCCAAGTTTGCGGATGCGGCAACCAAAAGCATCGTAAACTATTCATTCTATTTCGGAGCAACCAATACGAATGCGGATGTACTCCCCACACTAGATAAAAACCGGGTATGCGGTGTTAAATTATTTATGGGAGCCAGCACGGGAAATATGTTGGTAGACCGCATGGAAGTACTTAGAAAAGTATTTGCCAATGCAGGGATACTGATTGCAGCACATTGTGAGGAACAATCTATAATCAGCGCCAATACAACAGCCTTCAAAGAAAAATATGGAGAAGATCCTGATATAAAATACCACCCACAGATACGTAGTGCGGAAGCATGTGTATATTCTTCCTCATTAGCCATCCGGCTGGCAAAAGAAAACAATGCCCGCCTGCACATCCTGCACATCAGCACCGCACAAGAACTGGATTTGTTTGAAGACAAACCCCTGAGTGAAAAAAAGATTACTGCGGAAGCTTGCGTGTCACATCTATACTTCTATGACAAAGATTATGAGGCATTGAAAGGACATATCAAGTGCAATCCGTCCATCAAAACTTTAGAAGACCGGAATGCTTTGCGCAAAGCATTATCCACCAACCGCATAGATGTAATAGGTACAGACCATGCCCCTCATTTGCTGAAAGAAAAGGAAGGTGGGGCATTGAAAGCCGTATCGGGTATGCCGATGATACAGTTCTCATTGGTCGCCATCATGGAATTAGTACGCGAAGGCGTATTAAGCATAGAACAATTGGTTCAAAAAATGTGCCATGCACCGGCCGAATTATATAATATTGAAAGACGCGGTTACCTCCGCCCCGGTTATCAAGCTGACTTGGTACTAGTAAATCCGGATCATGAATGGACTGTAACAGCCGATTGCGTTTTAAGCAAATGCGGATGGAGTCCGATGGAAGGACAAAAATTCCATTCACGAGTAGAAAAAACATTCGTCAATGGTGACTTGGTTTACAGTGACAACAAAGTAGATGAAAGCCATCGCGGACAAGAATTAAGATTTAAAAGATGATTGTAGATTACAAGATTCACGAAGTCAGCGAATATATTAATTGGATTTATTTTTTCCACGCATGGGGGTTCCAGCCCAAATTTGCCGCCATCGCGGACATACATGGGTGTGATTCATGCCGTGCCATGTGGCTCACTAGTTTTACGGAAGAAGATCGTCCGAAAGCCAGTGAAGCCATGCAGCTTTTCAAAGAGGCAAACCGGATGTTGAACCAGCTGGACGCAGTGTATCAAACTCATGGAGTGGTCAACATCATGGATGCTAATGCGGATGGAGATGATTTACTGCTGAATGGCAAGCGTTTCCCGCTTTTGCGCCAACAAGCCGCAAAATTGAAAAAAGATGACCCATTTCTATGTCTGAGTGATTTTGTACGTCCTCTGTCCTCGGGGATTACAGATAAAATCGGAGCATTTGCCACCACGGTAGATGCAGAGATGGAACAACTTTATGCAGAAGATGACTATAAACGTATGTTAGCACAAACGCTATCCGACAGGCTGGCGGAAGCTACTGCAGAAAAGCTACACGAAGATGTACGCAAAAAACTTTGGGGGTATGCACCTGATGAAAATCTAAGCGTAAAAGACCTGCATAATGAAAAATATCAAGGGATACGTCCTGCTGTGGGTTATCCCTCCTTACCCGACCAGTCCATCAATTTCTTATTAGACGAGTTGCTGGATATGAAGCAAATAGGAATTTCATTGACCGAGAATGGTATGATGAAGCCCCATGCCTCTGTATGCGGACTCATGTTTGCTCATCCGGCCTCCCGCTATTTCTCCATCGGAAAAATAGGTGAAGACCAATTGGCAGATTACGCCGCCCGCCGGGGTATGAGTATAGAAGAAACTAAAAAGTTTCTCGCCGCCAATCTATAAAAAACGAATAAATTATGATGCTGATAAAATTATTTCTGTTTTTTCTAGTGCTACTGATATTGCCCGATATGTATATATACAAAGCATATATACGCCGTGTTTCCCAAAAATGGACACATTGGGCCTATTGGCTTCCCAGTCTGTTTCTTTTATTGGGAATGACATTAGTCTTTTCTATACACGAGCCACGTCCGGATTCCATGCAGCGACTTAGCAATTTCTTATTGATTTTTCTTTGCTTCTCCGTACCCAAGGCACTTTTCGTCATTGTTATCCTGTTTATGAAGCTCCTATATATCATCTCCGGCAAAAAACTGTATGGAGGATATGTAGCGGGAGGATTGGCTTTAGCCTCTTTAGTATATGTAGTATATGGAGCAACCGAAGGAAAACAACATTTTCAAATCAGGGAGGTAACCATCAGTTCCGATGAACTTCCTAGCGGTTTTGACGGCTACCGCATTGTACAAATATCTGATATCCATTCCGGTAGCTGGAGCGGCAACAGTGCTGCCTTACAGAAAGCTGTAAACCTCATTAATGCACAACATGCCGACTTGGTACTTTTTACAGGTGACTTGGTCAATAACGTGGCAACGGAATTGGACGAATTTATCCCTATTCTAGAACAGATAAAAGGAAAAGACGGAGTGTATTCCGTTTTAGGCAACCATGACTATTCTCCTTATATAAAATGGGAAACAGAAGAAGCTCAAGAAGCCAATCTAAACAGCTTGAAATCCAAACAGGCTGCAATGGGATGGAAGATGCTCAATAACGATCATGTCATTCTACATCATCATGGAGACAGTATAGCCTTGGCAGGTGTAGAGAACAGCGGAAATCCCCCATTTCCCAATCACGGAGATCTGCAGAAAGCATTAAAAGGAACGGAAGGAATGTATAAAATATTAATGAGCCATGACCCCACTCATTGGCACAGAGAAGTCTTGCCGGAAAGTGATGTACAGCTAATGCTTTCAGGACACACCCATGAAATGCAATTCAGCCTGTTTGGCTTCTCTCCTGCCAAATTCGTATATCCCGAACACAACGGTTTATACCAGGAAGGAAAACAATCCTTGTTTGTCAATATCGGTTTAGGCTATCTGATGTTTCCTATGCGCCTTGGAGCATGGCCGGAAATTACTGTAATCACGTTACATAAAATATAAAATAGTTTTTCTATCTTTGTACAACTAAAATTCAGACAAATGAAAGTACTATATATTTTATACCAACTATTCATAGCACTTCCCATTTTGCTGGTATTAACCATACTTACAGCAATAGTTACCATTATTGGTTCATGGATAGGCGATCCGCATTTTTGGGGATATTATCCGGGAAAGATATGGTCACAGCTTTTCTGCTATGTATTACTTATTCCTGTCAAGGTAGTAGGACATCCGGAAGTACTTAAAAAAACATCCTACGTGTTTGTAGCCAATCATCAAGGATCTTTCGATATCTTCCTTATTTATGGTTTTCTGGGACGAAACTTTAAATGGATGATGAAAAAAAGTCTGCGCAAAATGCCTTTCGTCGGCAAAGCCTGTGAAGCTGCCGGACATATATTCGTTGATAAATCCGGTCCCAAGAAAGTAATAGAAACCATAGAACATGCCCGTCACGTACTACAGAATGGAACTTCTCTAGTGGTATTTCCCGAAGGTGCACGTACTTTTACCGGGCACATGGGATATTTTAAGAAAGGCGCTTTCCAACTGGCGGATGATTTGCAACTTCCCGTAGTACCACTCACTATTATCGGCTCCTTTAATATTCTTCCCCGTACCGGCGGTTTTATATCCTGGCATCCTATGACATTAGTCGTACACAAGCCCATTTATCCGCAAAGCCAGGGAATGGAAAACATCAAAGCGACCATGGAAGAGGCTTACAGGGAAATTGAGAAAGACTTACCTGAAAAATATCAAGGAAAGATAGACAATCCAGACCAAGACAGATAAAAAAGGCTCCTCATTAATGGGGAGCTTTTAATTTTTCCATATTCGAACGGGCTACCGTCACATACTCCTTTACCAAGGAGTTGTTTTTAAATCGGTCAGGAGCCTCCTCTATAATTTCCTCAATCAAGGGAGTCATGACAGGATAAGGAAAATTGCTGCACAACATAATGAAAACACCCGGTCCCAATACATTATCATAATTCTTCTGGATAAACTCCTTAGCCAATGCATTCATTTCAGCAGCCAGTTTCTCACGTTCTCTCGTTATCTCACGTTGAATTTCATCCGGCGCTTTTCCATCCATAATCATACGGCTCTCCTGACGCTCCAGCTCGTACGCTCTGTCGTCCAAAGAAGTCTTTTTTCCCACAAAATCATACAGACGATCATTCAACGGAGTTCCGGTAACCACAATACGGGCATTGTCGATACTGATGGATATTTTTCCTTTTTCAATGACAAAAGGCATGATACTCTCATCATCCATATACAAGGATGCCATTGAAGTAGAATCGGTTATACCTTCCATCTTGAACATTCCATGAATCACCTCTGCCGAATCAATACTCAGCATCCGGTCTCCACTAGGAACTTTTACAAATAGCATTTTCCCATCCAGACGAGAAACAGAAGAACTACCTTCTATCTTATACTCACTGGCACATGAAGTAAAAGCCAATAAAGATACCACAGAGAAAAAAAGTTTATTCATGCTTATCTACGCCCCATTACTATTTTTCGCATACAAAGGTACAATCTATAATTTAGTGACAAAAACATTTTATTAAAATTTAAAACTAAATAGAAGATTATTACCGAGAAGGCAATTTATAGTGCAAAGTTCCCTCTTTTTTTCTATTTTTGTAACCGATATAAGGATAAAGAAATAACAATTAGTACACAACATGAAAAAATTCAAACTTTTATTGCTCGCATTGATGTGTGTAGCATTCTTGCCGTCGAAGGCAGACGAAGGTATGTGGCTGTTGCAACTGATGCAAGAGCAGCATTTGGCAGACCGCATGAAAGCACAAGGCTTACTGCTGGAAGCAGACGACATTTATAACCCGAACCGCGTTTCATTAAAAGATGCAGTAGGCATTTTCGGAGGAGGATGTACCGGTGAAATCATCTCACCGGACGGACTGATCCTGACCAACCACCACTGTGGCTACGGAGCGATACAGCAACATAGCTCGGTAGAACATGACTATCTGACTGATGGTTTTTGGGCAAAAAGCCGCAAAGAAGAGCTGCCGACTCCGGGATTGAAGTTCAAATTTGTAGAACGCATTGTTGATGTCACAGATAAAGTAAACAATAAAGTAAAATCAGGCGAAGTAAAAGAAGAGGAAACCTTTGAATACGACTTCCTGAAAAAACTGGCCGACGAGGAACTGAAAGCCAGTGACCTGAACGGGAAAGCAGGTATCAGCGCACAAGCTCTGCCTTTCTATGCAGGCAATAAATTCTATCTGATTTATCTGAAAACCTACAGCGACGTACGCATGGTTGCCGCTCCACCTTCATCCATCGGTAAATTCGGTGGTGAAACAGACAACTGGATGTGGCCCCGTCATACTTGCGACTTCTCCGTCTTCCGCATTTATGCGGATGCCAATGGCGAACCGGCAGAATATAATGAAAACAATGTTCCTCTGAAAGCCAAAAAGCATCTGGCTATCTCCCTGAAAGGTATTAACGAGGGTGACTATGCCATGATTATGGGATTCCCCGGAAGCACCAACCGCTATCTAACTCAAAGTGAAGTGAAACAACGGATGCATTCCACCAACGAACCCCGTATCCGCATACGTGGTGTGCGTCAGGATGTACTGAAGAAAGAAATGGCTGCCAGTGACAAAGTACGTATCCAATACGCCAGCAAATATGCAGGTTCCAGCAACTATTGGAAAAACTCTATCGGCATGAATAAAGCCATTATCGACAATAAGGTATTGGAAACAAAAGCAGAACAGGAAGCCAAGTTCGCAGCATTTGCTAAAGCCAAAGGCAACACCGATTATGAAAAAGTAGTCAGCGAAATTGATGCCGCCATCGAAAAGAGTAATCCTATTCTTTATAACTACACCTGTTTCCGTGAAGTCTTTCAAGGAGGTATAGAATTCGGCACACCTTATCTGATTCTGGACAAGCTGAAAGAAGCAATCAAAAATAAAGATAAAGAAGCGATTAATAAAAATATTGAAACGCTGAAAAAAGTATATGCCGATGTACATAACAAGGACTACGATCATGAAGTAGACCGCAAAGTGGCCAAAGCTCTGTTGCCCCTGTATGCCGAAATGGTTCCTGCCGATGCCTTACCTGCCTTCTACACCACCATCCAGAAGGATTTCAAAGGGAATTATGATGCATACGTAGACCATTGTTATGACAATTCCATCTTCTCCAACGAAGCGAATTTCAATAAATTCATCAAGAAACCTACCGTGAAAGCCATAGAAAAAGATCCGATGACAGCATATGTACGGGCTAAATATGACTTGATGAACAAGCTGGGAAACGAACTGGCCGAATCTATGAAAGGCATGGACTTATTACATAAAACTTATGTACGCGGCCTGTGTGAAATGTATTCACCGGAACCCAAAGCCCCGGATGCAAATTTCACTATCCGCCTGACATACGGTAATGTGAAGTCATATAACCCTAAAGACGGAGTACATTATAAATACTACACCACACTGAAAGGTGTCATGGAAAAAGAAGATCCGACCAATCCGGAATTTGTTGTTCCCGCCAAACTGAAGGAATTGTATGAAGCAAAAGATTTCGGACGTTATGCATTACCTAACGGTGATATGCCTGCTTGCTTCCTGACTACCAATGATATTACCGGCGGTAATTCAGGTTCTCCTGTCATCAATGGTAACGGTGAGCTCATCGGCGCCGCTTTTGACGGTAACTGGGAATCACTGAGTGGTGACATTAATTTCGACAACAACCTGCAGCGTTGTATCGCAGTGGACATACGTTATGTATTATTCATCATCGACAAATTGGGCGGATGCAAACACCTGATTGACGAAATGACTATTGTTGAATAATGAAAAAGACACTATTACTCTCGCTATTTACCCTCACAACCCTTGCCGGCCATGCCGACGAGGGGATGTGGATGCTGACTGATCTGAAAGAACAGAATGCGGCCACCATGTATGATATGGGACTGGATATCAGCATTGATAAAGTATATTGTCCGGACAGCATCAGTCTGAAAGATGCCGTAGTGCATTTCGGAGGCGGTTGTACCGGTGAAATCATTTCTGCTGAAGGTCTTGTGCTGACCAATCATCATTGCGGTTACAGCTATATCCAACAACACAGTTCAGTAGAACACGACTATCTGACTGACGGCTTCTGGGCTATGAGCCGCAAAGAAGAACTTCCCTGCAAGGGGCTGACTGTCACCTTCATAGACAAAATTCTGGACGTCACTCCTTACGTAAAGAAACAACTGGCCAAAGATGAGGACCCGGAAGGACTGAACTACCTGTCCCCCTCCTATCTGAGCAAAGTAGCCAAACGTTTTGCCGAACAAGAAAAGATAGAAATCACTCCGTTCACCGCTTTGGAACTAAAGCCTTTCTACGGAGCCAACCGCTATTACTTGTTTGTAAAGACCATCTATAAAGATGTCCGCATGGTAGGCGCTCCTCCTTCTTCCATCGGAAAGTTCGGAGCTGACACCGATAACTGGATGTGGCCCCGTCACTGTGGCGATTTCTCCATGTTCCGCATTTATGCAACACCTGACGGTAAACCGGCTGACTATAACGAAAGCAATGTACCTTTGAAGGTGAAAAAACATCTGACCATCAACCTGGGAGGAATCAAAGAGGGAGACTTCACTTTCGTAATGGGATTCCCCGGACGCAACTGGCGATACATGATTTCGGACGAAGTGGAAGAACGTATGCAGACTACCAACTTCATGCGTAAGACCATCCGCACCGTACGTTTGAATAATCTGCTGGAAGAAATGCTGAAAAGTGATAAAGTACGCATCCAGTACGCCAGTAAATACGCTTCATCAGCCAACTACTGGAAAAATGCCATCGGTATGAACGAAGGGCTGGTTCACCTGAAAGTACTTGATACTAAAAAGAAACAACAGGAAAAGCTTCTGGCTTATGGACGTGAAACGGGTACAGACGCCTATCAGAAAGCCTTCGACGCTATCCGGGAAATCGTGAGCAAACGCCATGATGCCGTATATCATCAGCAAGCCATTTATGAAGTTTGCAAACTGGGAACGGAATTCTATAAAATTCCTTCTACAGATAAAGTCCTGCAAGCATTGAAAGAAGGATATAAAGTACCTCACGCCACTAAAGAAATCAGCCCGCTGGATCATGCATTAAGCAAACTGAGCAAACAGGCTGATAAATTTTTCAATAAAGATTATAATCCCGAAGTAGACCGCAAAGTTTCCAAAGCTTTGCTGAAAACTTACGCAGAATTAATTCCGGCCGGACAGCGCATCAGTATCTTTAAAGTAATAGACAAAGAATTTAAAGGAAACATTGACGCCTTTGTCGATGCTTGTTTTGATACATCCATCTTCCGAAGCCGTGAGGCCTTCAACAGCTTTGTGGCAAAACCGGATGCCAAGACATTGGAAAATGACCTGATGGTGCAATATGCCAAATCAGTAGACCAAGGTTATGCAGATACCGATGCAGCCATGAAAGCTGAAACCGACGCTTATAATCTGGCCCATAAAACTTGGGTGGAGGGCATGATGAAGCTGAAACAGCATGAAGGTACTCCTATTTATCCGGATGCCAACTCCACGTTACGTCTCACTTACGGTAAAGTAGGTTCATACAGCCCCAAAGACGGTGTGGAATACAACTATTACACCACGCTGAAAGGAGTGATGGAAAAAGAGGATCCGAACAACTACGAATTCGTGGTTCCGGCCAAACTAAAGGACCTGTATAACAAGAAAGACTTCGGACGCTATGCCATGAAGAATGGTGAAATGCCCCTCTGTTTTGTTACAGGAACAGATAATACAGGAGGTAATTCCGGTTCCCCCGTTTTCAATAATAAAGGAGAATTGATCGGTACCGGCTTTGACCGCAACTACGAAGGACTGACCGGTGACATTGCTTATAATCCCCAGTTACAACGTGCAGCCTGTGTGGATATCCGCTATACCTTATTTATTATTGATAAGTTTGCAGGAGCGAAACACTTGGTAGATGAAATGACCATTGTGGAATAACAATACCGGACAACTATTTTTTAGAACGCGGACAACATGTAACAAGTGTTGTCCGCGTTCTCCTATTTTTCACAAGATAAGCCTCTGATAAACGCGGACAAAAAAATGACACAGATTCCTTAACGTTTCTCCTTCTCCAACTCCTGCGGAATACGGAAAGCCGTATAAAGTTCCAGGACAGCGGCAATGGAAAGACAAACAATCCATTCGTTACGTTTCATGGTAAACATCAATACTCCTGTAAAGACCAGTGCGACAGCCCCGAAAATCTGCTGTCTACGCAAACGCTTGATGATAAAATTCCTTCCATCATAACGATTCCCCATCACCTGCACATAGCCGAACATCACAGCACCCAGCGTATACAGATAAGGCGCAAGCTCCCACCGGGTGATTTGCAACACCGCACCTGCCAGCAGCAGGACTGCCCCTGCCATCGAAATTATATTATAAGATTTACTCATTCTTCAAACACAAAAATATCCTCGTCAGGCTTCTTCATCAAATACTTCTCGCGTGCTATTTTCTCCAAAGCCTCAGGATTCGTGGTCAGTTCCTTCAGTTTCTCCGTATCTTCCTCATATTGCTTTCTGTATTTCTCTATCTCACTATTCAGCGCGCTGATCTCACTGCGATGCTTTACCCGCTGAATCAAGCTGTTCTCATCCAGAAAACCAATAACTACAATAAAGATCAGCACCGTAATCATATACTTATGGCGCCGGATGTAGTTCCAAATAGTCAGCAATTTGCTCATACAAAGAATCCCTTTTTTGATTTTTGCAAAGATAGAAATATTTCAAGCAATCCTACCCATAAAAACGGATAATTTATGTACTTTTGCAGAACTCATATTAGAAAAAAGAACTCCGCTTATGGAAAATTATATCGTATCGGCACGAAAATATCGTCCCGCTACATTCGAATCGGTTGTGGGACAACGCGCGTTGACCATCACCTTAAAAAATGCTATTGCCACCGGCAAGCTGGCACATGCCTACCTGTTCTGCGGACCGCGTGGAGTGGGAAAAACAACGTGTGCACGTATCTTTGCCAAAACCATCAACTGCCAGACCCCCACTGCCGAAGGCGAAGCCTGCAATCAGTGTGAGTCCTGTCTGGCATTCAACGAACAGCGTTCTTACAACATACATGAGCTGGATGCCGCCAGCAACAACTCGGTAGAAGATATCCGTTCGCTGATTGAGCAGGTACGTATCCCGCCACAAATCGGCAAGTACAAGGTATATATCATTGATGAGGTCCACATGTTGTCGCAAGCCGCCTTCAATGCTTTTCTGAAAACATTGGAAGAACCGCCTCATCATGCCATCTTCATCCTTGCCACAACGGAAAAGCATAAGATACTGCCGACTATTCTGAGCCGTTGCCAGATTTATGACTTCAACCGCATCGGCATCAAAGACACTATCGACCATCTGCAATACGTTGCCAAACTGGAACATATCAACGCCGAACCCGAAGCCCTGACTGTCATCGCACAGAAAGCCGACGGTGGTATGCGCGACGCTCTTTCCATCTTCGACCAAGTAGTCAGCTTCACAGGTGGGAACATCACTTACAAAAGTGTGATTGAAAACCTGAATGTCTTGGATTACGAATATTATTTCAAGCTGACCGATTTGTTGCTTGAAAACAAAGTTCCCGAATCCATGCTGCTTTTTAACGACGTATTGAAAAAAGGATTTGACGGCAGCCATTTCATCACCGGACTATCCTCTCATTTCCGGGATTTGCTGGTGAGCAAGGACCCTTCCACCCTGCAATTGCTGGAAGTAGGCGCCGGTATCCGAGACCGCTATAAAGAACAAGCACAAAAATGTGACCAGAAATTCCTGTACCGTGCCATGAAGCTATGCAATGATTGTGACCTGAACTATCGTGCAAGCAAAAACAAACGTCTGCTGGTAGAACTGACACTGATTCAATGCGCCCAACTCACTCTGCCCGACGCCGATGATGCAAGTGGTGGGCGTGGCCCTAAGAAGATATTAAAACCCCTATTTACGCAGCAAGCGGCTTCCACAGCCGCCACGCAGCCACAGCCTCAGGCTAAAGCTGCCGCTGCACAGACCGCAGCAACCGCCGTTCCTCAACCACAGGGTACAAGTACAGCCGGCAGTATGAACGCAAGCCGTCCAAGCCCGCTGCCTCAGACCAGAGAAGAGAAAAAAATCCCGGTGTTCAAGGCGGGCTCACTCGGTATATCCCTGCGCCGTCCTTTGCACGAACAGCAAGCTGCGGAAAAGCAAGAAGCAAAAGCGGCAAGCACCGCTGTCCAAAACGATGCCACATACGAAGATTATATTTTCAATGAAAAAGATCTGGACTATTACTGGCGTGAATTTGCAGCCGCCCTGCCCAAGGAAGAGAAGGCTAACTCCGCACGAATGATGAACATGCATCCGCATTTGTTGAATGACACGACTTTTGAAGTGACAGTAGACAATGATATGGTGGAAAAATATATGGTACAATTGATACCATCGGTTCAGAATCACTTACGCGAACGTCTGCACAACCGGAAAATCACCATGACGGTACGTGTCAGTGCCCCTACCGAGAACATCCGTGCTTACAGCCATGTGGAACGTTTCCAGATGATGAGCAAGAAAAACCCGAATCTGCTGAAATTAAAAGAAGCACTGGGATTGGAGTTATCATAAAACCTATAAATATAAAAAGATACCGGGAAATCCTTCAAATCCTTCATAATTACACAATATATTGTTTTTCAATGTGTTGTCATGAAGGATCTTGAAAGGAACCCTTCATAAATGATTCATTGAGCGTAAGCTATACTTTTCCAGCCTTTGCGTCAATCAATTTAGATCCATAATAATATCCCAATTAGATTGTTTTACATCCATTATAAAATCAATCTGCCTGAACTACGGATACTGTCTATTATTCACCTTTTGTATTCACCACTTTCTGCATTATCATTATCATCCATACAGATAGTACAAAAGGTGCAGTCAGAGTAGTAATTCCCAACTTGATCCCTGCAAACTGCAATACAACGGACAGCAAGACTGAACATAAAGCCCATACAAAGCTTTTCCAAGTTTTGCCTCCTAAAGCCAAAGCACACAATACACCATTATAGCCCATCAATCCCATATTCAACATTTCCGGATCTATCCCCCAAAATACAGCAAAAAGAACAGGAAGAAGTGTCCCCAGCGCAGTATAAAAAGTTCCAGTCCATGAATTAACCCCAATACCAGCCAAAAAGAACAGTCCGGTCAATAAATTTTCTTGAAACATGACCTGACCAATACCTAAACAAAAAGCCTGAACGTAATCAACCTCCCGCACAGTATCAGATACCGTTTCGGAAACCAGCAATAAATCCGGCGTTATCCAAGTACAGATTCCCAATAATATCCACACAGAAAAAATGAAAGGAGCAGTAAATCCGGGAAGTGAATGCTGCCGGCTGAAAAGCCGTACTATCCAAGTAGAAAAACATGAAGCTACCGCCATGAGCAGCAAAGACCACAAAGACAGCTGCATGAAAACTCCGACTGCTATACCTATCAATGTGCCGTTAAAACCATACAGTCCATTCTTTATATCGTCACGTCCATAACCTGAGATACAAGCCGCCAACGTGCTTATTATATTACCGCCTACCGCTAATACTCCCAACTGCCACGAGTTCAGAAAAATTCCGACCAACATTAACAAACCGGACAACGCATTATTCTGAAACATGACTTGTCCTATTCCACGCCCTAAAACAAGCAACGAATCATATATCGAAATTGTCTTCATAAATCAAATTACCGGATTCCAATTTAACATAAGCTCCTTGAAAAGATGAAGGAAAATACTAGAAAAAGAAAAATTCTTGAATCGTTCAAATTCAAGAATCTACAACTTTAACTTTTCTACTTTCGCGGAGAGACGGGGATTCGAACCCCGGATACCCTTTTGGGGTATACACGCTTTCCAGGCGTGCCTCTTCAACCACTCGAGCACCTCTCCTTTTTTCGGAGTGCAAAAATAGAACAAATTTTCAGAACCAGCAAATATTTGAGTCCACAATCTCTCTATTCATTCCAAGAGATACAACTATAAATCGTGATTACGCATCCGATACTCCGCCAATTCCTCATACTTAGTACCCGGACGGCCGTAATTACAATACGGATAAATGGAAATACCACCGCGCGGAGTAAAAATGCCCGTCACCTCAATATATTTAGGATCCATCAGCTTAATCAAATCTTTCATGATGATATTCACGCAATCTTCATGAAAATCGCCATGATTACGGAAACTAAACAAATACAGCTTCAAGCTCTTGCTCTCCACCATTTTCACATCAGGCAGGTAGGAGATACGGATTTCCGCAAAATCGGGCTGTCCTGTAATAGGACACAGGCTGGTAAATTCGGGACAGTTAAAACGTACCCAATAGTCGTTTCCGGGATGTTTGTTCACAAAGGACTCCAACACTTCGGGAGCATAATCCTGCCTGTACTCGGTCTTCGCCCCGAGAAGGGTCAATTCATCTTTTCTTTCCATTAAAGTTATTTTTTTCATATTCATGTTTTCTCTATCATACCTTAGAAAAGAAATTCTCTCCCCGCTTCGAGCAGATCGTTTCACTAGAGTGATGAAGTTGTACCACTAAAGTGATGAAATTTCTTCACTCTAGTGATAAAACTTGCTCACTAAAGTGAAACAATATACTCGGCAAAAAGAAAACACCTTTCATACAAGGAGAAAACACATTCATTTATCCTATCGTTTCTCTCTTTCCGCCTTTATCTCCAGATACTTTTCCAATCCTTCACGACGGAGCTTACAGGCCGGGCAATGACCGCAGCCATCTCCCTGTACGCCATTATAGCAAGTCAACGTTTCATGCCGGATCAAATCGAGCACGCCCAATTCGTCCGCCAACGCCCATGTTTCCGCTTTATCAATCCACATCAGCGGAGTGTGAAGCACGAACTGCTCGTCCATGGCAAGGTTCAACGTCACATTCAGTGACTTGATAAAAGCATCCCGACAATCGGGATAACCGCTGAAGTCTGTCTGCGACACACCGGTCACGATATGATTGATCCCCAATTCGCGTGCATAGACAGCTGCAATGCTCAGAAAGAACAAATTCCGCCCCGGCACAAACGTATTAGGGAAACTATCGGCAGGCTTCACCTCATCCATCGTTATCGTAGTATCTGTCAGCGAATTTTTATCCAGGTTGCCTATAAAGGAAACATCCATCGCTTTAAACTCCACACCTGCCTTTCCGGCAATAGCACGGGCCAGCTCCACTTCCTTCACATGCTTTTGTCCATAGATAAAACTTAAAGCATACACTTTGCGGAAATGTTTTTTTGCCCAAAACAGGCACGTGGTTGAGTCCTGCCCTCCGCTGAACACAACCAATGCGTCACTTTTATTCATTGTTGATAATTTTTCAATTTACTAATGTGCCAATTGCTGCGCTATGTGGATATGCTGCGCCATATACCGCATGGTAATTGGCTAACCGGCACACTGACACATCAGCAACTTATTAAAGTTCTTTGATTTTTAATACATTGTATGAGATATGCTCATCAAAGACATCACTGCCATCCACCTTCTTGATGTAATTTACCACACGGATGGTAACAGGCAGGATAATAATTTCATAGAGTGTCTTGAGCACCGCCTGAATAACCATCATCTTTATCAGTTCACCGGCAGGCATCAAACCTCCGAAGGCAACAGGAAAGAAAATCATGGAATCGGCACTCTCACCCACCAAGGTAGAAGTGATAGCACGAAGTGAAAAGTTCTTTCCCCCCGAGGCCAGCTTCATTTTACTCATGACATAGGCATTCAGAAAAGAGCCGACCAAGAAAGCGGTCAGACTGGCTACAGCGATGCGGGGCGCCATGCCGAAAACGAAGTTGAAGCCCTCCTCTCCTTCCCAAAACGGAGCTGCGGGCATCAGAATGGCAAGCTGCCCCAAAGCTACCACCATGAAATTCATGGCAAAGCCCATCCAGATGATAAGACGTGCCTTGCGGAAGCCCCATACTTCGGCTATACAATCATTGATAATGTAAGAGATAGGAAATACAACCAATCCGGCAGTTGCCGTAATTTTCCAGATCTGGACTACTTTGGTCTCCAATAAATTTGCTGCGACAAGACATACACAAAACAGTATGCCAAGCAACATGAACGATACAGATACAGTGTTATTATTCTTCATTTCTCCTGTTTTTTACGTGGTGTTCTAGAATACACGACCGCTATTCACGGCATCATACGTCTATTTTTTAATTCGGGGTGCAAAGATAGAAATTATTTCCGAGTTAACCGGATATAACTGCATTAAATATTCTTATCAAGAAGAACAGCCTCATCAAATAATTACTTTTTCTATACTTCCTTGATTGCCAAACAGTATGGAACAGTGAAAGATGAAGCGTCATAAACAGGTGGGTATCAGTGAAAACGATTAGAGGGGCAGATTGAATCCACCCCTAAAAGACAGGATAAAAAATCCTTTATTCAAACAAAGCAATCGTCTTCTTTATAATTTCGATACACTCCTTTAATTGTTCCTCTGTAATCACCAATGGCGGAGCAAAACGAATAATATTCGTATGTGTCGGTTTGGCCAGCAAGCCGTTTTCGGCCAATTTCAAGCAAATTTCCCACGCCAAATCCTTCGTTTCATCATTATTGATTATCAACGCATTCAACAATCCCTTGCCCCGGACAAAAGAAGCCACACGAGATGTTTCACACAGTTTTCTCATCTCTTCCCGGAATATCAATCCCAGTCTGTATGCCCTGTCCGCCAACTGTTCGTCCCGTACCACCTCCAGTGCCGTAACAGCCACTGCCGCAGCAATAGGATTTCCGCCAAAAGTGGAGCCATGTTGTCCCGGACGGATAACATCCATCACTTCATTGCATGATAATACTGCAGAAACAGGACAGGCCCCACCCGATAAAGCCTTTCCCAAAATCAGGATATCCGGATGAACATTCTCATAGTCACAAGCCAGCAATTTGCCTGTACGGGCAATGCCGGTCTGCACTTCATCGGCTATAAAAAGTACATTGTGGGCACGACACAAGTCGTAACATTTTTTCAAATATCCCTCATCGGGTACATAAGCACCTGCTTCTCCCTGAATGGGCTCAACCAGGAATCCGGCCACATGGGGATGTTCGTCCAGCACTTTCGCCAGCGCTTCGGCATCATTGTAAGGAATCACAACAAAGCCGGGAGTAAAAGGTCCGTAGTTATTGTAAGCGTCCGGATCAATGGAGAAAGAAACGATAGTGGTAGTACGCCCATGAAAATTATTCCGGCATACAACGATTTCCGCCGTATCCTTGGGAAGCTTTTTTACTTCATACGCCCATTTGCGGCAAAGCTTCAATGCGGTTTCTACCGCCTCGGCTCCCGTATTCATCGGTAAAACCTTGTCATATCCGAAATAACGGGTGACAAATTCTTCATACCGTCCCAACTGGCTGTTATAAAAAGCGCGTGAAGTCAAAGTCAGCTTTCGCGCCTGTTTTACCAACGTATCAATAATACGCGGATGACAATGTCCTTGGTTCACCGCCGAATAAGCGGAAAGGAAATCATAATATTTCTTTCCTTCCACATCCCATACAAACACACCTTCTCCTTTATCCAATACCACAGGAACAGGATGATAATTGTGTGCTCCATGTTTGTTCTCAAGCTCCATTAATTGAGCTGCCGATAATTTTGCATCCATAAGCTTTTTATTATTTAATGTTTTTCTTTCTTCAAGAATATTTCCGCCATCATGCAACGGGCACTTCCTCCTCCCAGCGTTTCAATGGTAGGGATGGGCATGGGAAGCAACGCGTTATACTTAGACAGCCGTTGTAACTGGCCTTCATCCAACGAATCGTAAGCACTTTGAGACATCACTAGAAACAATGTACCTTTCCCGTTCTCCACCTGAAGCATATTTCCGGCAAAGTGATGCATCTGTTCCTCGGAGATGGCGATGATTTCTTTCCCTGTCTGCCGCAAGATGTGGCAAACCTGCTCACGCTCTTCCACGTCATCAATGCTGTCCAGACAAACGACCGCATAATCTGTTGCCACACACATCATGACGTTGGTATGATAAATGGGCAGACGTTGTCCGTTTACAGTCTGATAGGCGCGAAAGGGCACTGGAATAAAGTTCTGTTCCTTGCAGAACCGACCCAATAATGCTTCGTCCACCCGTTGCGACAAAGCCGCGTATGCATAACGGTTCACTCGGTCCAGAATGATTCCCCCGGTCCCCTCCAGGAAGCGGTTTTCTTCCTCAAAACCTGTATAATCTACCTTCCGACGGATGCTGAACCCCTCCGACTCTATCCGCTGCAAGATATCCGCCCGTCTTTCCGCCCTGCGGTTTTCCGCAAACATAGGATACAGCACCACCGTTCCGTCGTCGTGAAAGGACACCCAGTTGTTCGGAAATATGGAATCCGGAGTATGAGGTATCGGGGTATCCTGCACCGCTATTACCTCTATGCCGTTTGCACGCAACTTATCCACCATGCCCCGAAATTCCTTCAAGGCACAAGCTTGTACTGTCTCACCTGCCGCAACTGTCCGCTGCTGGAAATAATTGTTGGCCGCTGTTTCTTCATTGAACCCGAAGGCTACGGGTTCCACCATCAAAATGTGGTTTGTTGTTTGTTTAGTCATTTTCTCGGATTAATGGTAAGGTGGAGCAGCGCAACAGTCCGCCCATCTTAGATATTTCATAATAAGGTACACGCTCTACCGTCATTCCCCATACCTCTTCCATAAAGGTATTCAGGCGGATAAAGTTCTTTTCAGAAACCACCACCTCAGGAGAGATGGAAAAGACATTCGTATTCATATAGTACATCTCTTCCCGCGTTATTTCAAATACATTCTCCCTGCCGAACAAATCGAGCAGAGTATGATAATCCTGAGGATACATAAATCCGTCCTTATAAATAATCGCATGCCCTTTCCCTACCGGCATAAAGGTACAATCCAGATGCAGAATCCCCGCACGTGGATCTGTATTATGTTTTTTCAGCTCCAAGGGGATGAATATCTTCCCCGGACAGATTTCTTTCAGAAAGGAAAAAGCATATCGGTTGGTACGTGCCGTCTTCATCTGCGGATAATCGGGCTGGGTATAAAGGCCTACAAACACAATATTATTGTAAAGCACCACATCACCTCCCTCTACGTGCGCCTTTTCGGGAAGGTTGAAAATTTTGTTATAAGCTATCTGATTATAGACCACTTCGTAAGCTTCCTTCTCATCTTCCCTGTTGGGGATGATGTTGGAAACAATAATCTTGTCGTCAATCACAAACCCCACATCACGGGCAAACACCTGATTACAATTCTCCAGTGTCCACGGGCGATAGACCTGTACCCCATATTTCAACAATACGCTTTCAAAGCATCTCATCTCTTTGAAAATATCTTCTTCATGGGGATATATGTTATGCAATACGGACTCGTATGACTTGGCGTCATAAGTTTCTTCCAGCGTGGGGACCTTCCCTATGGAACCGGGTTGTCCAAGCACCACAGCTTTCAATGTAGAAGTTTCATTCTTTACGTTAAGCTGCATAAATCTAATATATTTATGCAAATATAAGAAGTTTACTCAACTAAACAAATGAATTGCCCGAATAATTCTACCTTATTGATTTATCAATTATATTTGCAACCGAAAAAAGAAGGTAATATGAAAAAACAAGAACTTTATAACAAGGTGATCGCTTATTTTCAAAAAACGATACCTGTTGCCGAAACTGAACTTCATTACAATAACCCATTCGAGTTGTTGATAGCCGTTATCCTGAGTGCACAATGCACGGACAAACGGGTAAATATGATCACCCCTCCTCTTTACCGGGATTTCCCGACTCCTGAGGCACTGGCCGCTTCGACGCCGGAAGTGATTTATGAATACATACGGAGTGTAAGTTATCCCAACAACAAGGCAAAACATCTAGTAGGCATGGCGCAAATGCTGGTGAAGGATTTTCATAGCGAAGTACCGGGAACATTGGAAGAACTGATTAAATTGCCGGGAGTGGGACGCAAGACGGCTAATGTCATTCAAAGTGTAGTATTCAACAAAGCGGCCATGGCAGTAGATACACATGTGTTCCGCGTGAGCCACCGCATCGGACTGGTTCCTCAAACCTGCACCACACCGCTGGCTACCGAGAAATATCTGATGAAGTATATTCCGAAGGAGATTGTGCCCACCGCACATCATTGGCTTATTTTACACGGAAGATATGTTTGTATGGCACGGACACCGAAATGTTCGGAATGCGGATTGAACGGATTGTGCCGGTATTCGTTGAAGCCGGCTTTATAAACTAATTCTCATTCCATCGTATGCAAAATGCACATGCGGCGGCAATAACCGTTCAGCATCAGCATGTAATCCCATATGATGACTCATGTGAATAAAATAAGTTTCCCCGGCTCCTATTCTTTGTGCATTGTCCAAAGCCTCCTTCAAATTCTGGTGGGTATTATGAGGCTGGGGACGCAATGCATTCATTACCAACACATCCAGTCCTTGCAACAAATCATATTCAGCCCCGGGCATCGTCAGCATATCGGTAATCCATGCCATCTTGCCGATACGGTATCCCAAAATGGGCAATTTGCCGTGCATTACCCGAAGAGGTGTCACTTCTACTTTGTTTCCTTCGGGATTGCCGATAATAAAAGGAGAACCGGGAACAATTTCCTCTAATGTAATACGGGGAACTCCCGGATAAAGATGTTCGGCAAAACAATAAGGAATACGCTGGCGTAAACGCTCTGCTGTATATTGTTCGGCATAAACCGGCACATCACGAAAACGACAGAAAGGACGCAAATCATCCAAGCCTCCTACATGGTCATAGTGTTCGTGAGTAATCAAAACACCGTCCAACGGTTTGAAATCGTTCAACCGTATCATCTGTTCACGGAAATCGGGACCACAATCTATCAGAATCCGGAGCCCTTCCGTTTCTATCAGTCCCGAACAACGCAAACGGTTGTCCCGGGGATCGCTGCTGGTACATACCGGACATTTGCACCCTATTTCGGGTACTCCCGTAGACGTTCCGCTGCCTAGTATTGTAATCTTCATATTATACTTTATATAAAATTCACTTCGGGAGAGATAGCTACCCCGAACTTTTGAAGCACAGACTCCTGTATCCGTCTGGCAAGAGCAATCACTTCATCTCCCGTAGCGCCTCCACAGTTCACCAAGACCAACGCCTGTTTAGAATGAACACCCGCGCGCCCTATTTGTTTGCCTTTCCAGCCGCAACGGTCTATCATCCATGCAGCAGGAATCTTCACCCGATTGCCATCCACTTCATAATGTGGCATATCAGGATACTGTTGCTGTACTATTTCAAACTGCCTGCGTGGAACAATCGGATTCATAAAGAAACTTCCGGCATTTCCCTGCACCCGGGGATCGGGCAACTTGGCTTCACGCACGGCAATAATCACCTTCCTTACATTCTCCAATGCCACCTCACCTCCTCGCTTTTCCAATTCGCCACGCACATTTCCATACTCCAGATTAAAAACCGGCTGCTTACTTAAACGATAAGTGACGTAAGTCACTATATATTTACCTTTCAAATCTTTCTTGAAAATGCTTTCACGATAAGCATAACGGCATTCCTCTTTGGTAAAAATCCGTTTCCTGCCGGTTTCCACCTCGACGGTTTCCACACTTACAATCAAATCTTTTGCCTCAACACCATACGCACCGATATTCTGAACGGCAGAAGCACCCACTTCACCGGGAATCAATGACAGATTTTCAGCACCATACCAACTGTTCTTCACGGTATATGCCACAAAATCATCCCACACCTCACCGGCTCCTGCCCTTACCTCTATTTCCTGTTCGTTTTCAGTAACCACCTCATACCCCCGGATAGCCGAATGCAGGACAGTCCCTGCATAATCACCTTTAAAAAGCAAATTGCTTCCTCCGCCGATATGCAACCAGTTACCGGCCATCAGGTTTTTATCCGACAAGATGGATTGCAGCTCTGTCACCGATTCATATTCCACAAACAAAGATGCCTTCACATCCATACCAAATGTATTATGAGGCAACAGAGAATAGTCTTTTATTTCCTTCATTTACAATCAAATCAATCGCTCAGATCCTCAAACTGCATCAGTTTCCATAGACCGTGCCGCCGTTCAAAATAGAGCGTATTATTAAATCCATTGCCAAAACCTTTCATTTCAATCACTTTCGTATTGGAATGCACATTCTCGTTCTGGCCATAGTTCACATTTGTCAAATTCTCACGAGGCAACACAGGCTGGAATGCGAACCATTGTCCGGCCTCCAAAGTCGTTTCCAGTATCTGAAACTCGTCTTCGGGATCAGCAGTCACAAACTTCAACGGTTCGTGCAAACGTGACAACTGGAAAACAGAATCATTGGCAAAACGTTCATAAAACTCAAAGAAGTCCTCCTTACCGGTATCCTCTCTCGGCATATCCGCGAAATCTATGGCTTCCAGTTTCCACAGCCCCTTCAGACGCTCAAAATAGTACCGCTTGATTTTTCCCTTCTTCAAGTAAATCCATTCTATCTTGACACTGGTAAGCCCCGTATCTTTCTCCATTTCCATATCTTCCGCCTTATCGAACAGAACTGTATAGGCATCCTGCCGGCTGAATAAAGGATCGTGTTTCCATTGGTCCTTTTCAATGTGCTCTTTCTTTTCCATTGTATAATACGGCAAAGGGAACACGATGCGTGACAATTGTAACTTTTCATCACTGGCAAAATTGTAGAAAAAGTCGGCAAAACTTTCGTCGGCCGTAGCGGGAACCATTGGTTCTTCCTCTACCGCAGCCATCGCTTCTGTTGTGTCCGGGGGTGCAGTCAGCGAATCAATCTCCTCAGTAAGCGTCTCGAAGGGGTCCATTTTCTTTTTTCCACCTCCACAGGAGCTTATCAGCATAAGCAGACAAACTCCGATTATTAGTTTTCTCATTTTCTATATTTAGAAAAAATCGATGCAAAAATATCGTTTTTTTTAGTTTTCAGCAAAATATATGGGTTTAATTCGCTAACTTTGCGGTCATTAAAAAATAAAGAAGAAACTATGTTAGCTAAAATAGAACAATTACTTCAGGAAATTGAAGGCTTGCAAGCAGCCAATGCGGAAGAATTGGAAGCCTTGCGCATTAAATATCTTAGCAAAAAAGGAGCGATTAATGAGTTGATGGCAGACTTCCGCAACGTACCTGCCGAGCAGAAAAAAGAGGTGGGCATGAAACTGAACGAGCTGAAAAACAAGGCTCAGGAACGTATCGCTACATTGAAAGAAGTTTTTGAAACCCAAGATAACGGTGCCGCCGAAATGGATCTTACGCGTACGGCTTATCCCATCGAACTGGGAACACGCCACCCGCTGAGCATTGTAAAAAATGAAATTATTGATATATTCCATCGACTGGGCTTCAGCATTGCCGACGGTCCCGAAATAGAAGACGACTTGCACGTATTCACTGCCATGAATTTTGCCGAAGACCATCCTGCACGTGATATGCAAGATACTTTCTTCATCGAAGCCAGTCAGGAAGATGTGAAAAAGAACATCGTGCTTCGCACTCACACTTCTTCCGTACAGGCAAGAGCTATGGAACATTCGCAACCTCCTATCCGCATCATCTGTCCGGGACGTGTATACCGCAATGAAGCGATCAGTTATCGTGCCCATGCATTCTTCCATCAAGTGGAAGCACTCTACATTGACAAGAATGTATCATTCACTGATTTAAAGCAGGTATTGCTATTGTTTGCCAAAGAAATGTTCGGCGAAGATACTCAAATCCGTTTGCGTCCGTCCTATTTCCCGTTCACCGAACCAAGTGCCGAAATGGATATCAGTTGCAATATTTGCGGCGGAAAAGGTTGTCCGTTCTGTAAAGGTACAGGCTGGGTGGAAATTCTGGGATGTGGTATGGTGGATCCGAATGTATTGGAAGCCAACGGCATTGACAGCAAAGTTTACTCAGGCTATGCGCTAGGTATGGGTATTGAACGCATCACCAACTTGAAATATCGTGTAAACGATTTACGATTATTCTCTGAAAACGATACTCGCTTCTTGAAAGAATTCGAAGCAGCCAATTAATAATGTGTCAATGTGACCATGTGCTGATATGCCAATTGCCATGCGGAATAGAACGCGGTCAATTGGCATATTAACATATTGCCACATTAGCATATTGATACATTGACATATTAGCACATTATTGCTCATGAAGGACAAGCTGATTACCAAAAATTATATAGAAATACTGGCAGCCAATTTTCTATTATTCTTTGGATTCTGGTTATTAATGCCTGTATTACCTTTCTACTTGGCGGAAGTTTTCGACGCTAACAAAACAACTATAGGGGCCGTACTTTCTTGTTACACCATTGCCGCCCTGTGCATACGGCCTTTCTCCGGCTATCTGTTAGATACCTTTGCCCGCAAACCGCTTTATCTGTTGGCTTATTTCACTTTTACCGCCATCTTCGGAGGATATCTCATTGCAGGAACACTCACCTTATTTATTTTATTCCGCATTATACACGGAGTATCGTTCGGCATGGTGACAGTCAGCGGAAATACCATTGTCATTGATATCATGCCTTCTTCACGCCGTGGGGAAGGATTAGGATATTATGGGCTGGCAAACAATATAGCCATGTCCATCGGACCGATGACCGGACTCTTCCTGCATGATGCAGGAGCAGACTATACGCTTATCTTCTGTTGCTCATTAGGTTCCTGCCTGATAGGATTTCTCTGCGCCTCATTGGTAAAGACCACCTACAAACCTCCTGTAAAACGAGAACCTATATCATTGGACCGTTTCATTTTGCTTAAAGGAATACCGGCAGGTTTCAGTTTGTTATTACTATCCATCCCTTATGGCATGACCACCAATTACGTTGCAATGTATGCCAAACAAATAGGTATCCAGGCATCTACCGGTTTCTTTTTCACCTTTATGGCATTGGGAATGGCAGTTTCCCGTCTTTTCTCCGGACGCCTGGTAGACCGGGGAATGGTTACTCAAGTTATTGAAGCCGGCCTGTATCTGGTCTGCTTCTGTTTCTTCGGTTTGAGTTCATGCGGATGGCTGACAACATGGAGTCTGCAATGGACCACTTATTTTCTGTTCACCATAGCTCTTTTACTAGGTATTGGGTTCGGAACCATGTTTCCTGCCTATAACACGCTGTTTGTGAACTTGGCCCCCAACAACCAGCGTGGTACGGCAACCAGCACCTACTTGACTTCGTGGGATGTAGGTATAGGCGCCGGCATGTTATTGGGCGGATATATAGCAGAAATAGCCACCTTCAAGATGGCTTATCTATTCGGAGCTGCACTCACTGTTATCTCGTTATTTTATTTTAGAAGCAAAGTGGCCCCTCACTTCCACCAACATAAGTTGCGCTAATCTTTATATGTCAGCACCATGATATGGGAAAGCCGATCGTTTACAACTGACAATTGGGTTGAAAGAATAAACGAATGGAATAAAGGAGCATTTTCCAACAGAAATGCCGGCAAATAAGGCTCGAAACGTTCCGGGTTGCGGGAAATCTTGTTCATGTCCGCCACAAGCATAAAGGCTGCGTCACGTGAAAGATTAGCTACACATTCATTGAACAATGTCCTGCTATTTCTTTCATATGCCTCTTCCATATAATCTGCCATGGAATCTTTATCAGCAGAAATAATCAAACTATCTTCCCTTATATCTGGAATATTTTTCAATTTTTCGGCCATCTGGTTCACACAACCGCATGAATCAGGCATAAAAGTATCTCCAGTGAGATACACCACATCGCTGTTCATGTGAAAATCAAACTCACTCCAACAGCTACTATTATCCTGCAGGAAAGGCATAGACGGTGTACGTCCGTATAAAGTCAGGAAATTATGCGTTTTCTTTTTCTGCATCGCTTTGGCAAACACGGGATCATTGCTCAATGCTTTCTCCTCATCCTCACGCGCATCAATCACTTTCTCTATCAAACTTTTCTGATAACTCACCACATAGAACCCCGCCTCACTATAGACAGCTAGAAAATCATTATTGCCCAACGGATAGACTGCTATATTTTTTCCTCTGTATTTTTCTTTTTTAGGTGAAAAACTTCCCGGAGTTCTCTCTAACAACATATCTCCCAATGTTTCCTTATCATCAGCCCCCATACGGAAATATACCACCTGGTCACGCGGAGTACCCGGAGAATGGAAACTGACCACCACCCGGCTCATCTTACTGCTCAGACCATGAGCAGTATTAGTGGTATATTCGTTCAAACCTCCCAACACATAATTAAATAAACCGGGAAACTGGAAATTACCCAATTCTTCAGAATAATTCAGTTGAGGAAATTCATTCAGAAAATAATTAATATTATCACTCTCCAACACACCGATGCAATCAGCCGGTACAAGTGAGAAGAGATTGATCTCACGACTCTTATCCGTCAGGCTTAATTTAGCAAAGCCGTAAAAGCCCACAGCCGTACAAAACAATACCACTGATAGCACCATACCCAACTTGGCAACTGTCCGCAATCTCATACCCTACCTGTATTTATATTTTTTTTGCAAATATAGCAAATTATTTAAGGAAACAAACAAAAATCTTCAAAATTCCACCTTCTTTCTTATTATTCATAAATGGTTCCGGTAGAAAGTTCCAACGCTCCCCATTTAATCATAGCGTTAAATAACCTAACAAAAGAATAAGAAGATAGTTCTTCCGGCCGGATATTTTTTTCTTTTATAATTCCGCTGTCAATCAATGCTGTACGGCAAGTTCCTCTCAACAAAGGTAATTTAGGTGTAAACCAATCCTTACCATCAAACAAGGCAATATTAGCTATGGAAGTATCAGTCAGCAGTCCGCGTCTGACAATTAAAATATCATCCCGTTCTCCACGGCAGGCAAAAAGCCGGTTTAAAGCTTCCCTGTCTGTACTTTTATAAGTATAATCTATATCATCCGAATAAACCAACTGCAAAGAATGTACCGGACGCATCTGATAGGCTTCATAACTAATTTCTTTTATTCCACCGCCATCATAAATCACCCTACATTTCATTCCGCTCATCTCCGGTGTCAATTTCAGGTATTCACCTAATTCTATGCCGGCACAGTCTGGCCAGAAATGATGAAGGGTATTGTTCAGTCTTTCATTATGATAAGACAAATTACACGCTTTTCCTTGTTCTATCCGTATAGTTTCAATAAATGGGTACATAAATCTTCTGTATCATTTCATTATATTCACTTTGTAAATCACTCTTTGAAGTGATTCCTCCCCCCGCCTTATAATAAAGATTCTCTCCTTCCTGTTCTAAAAAACGGATCATCACCGCACTGTCTAAAGTCCTGCCGTCACAATAGCCCATTATACCCGTATAAAATCCACGCTCATAACTCTCCGCTTCTTCAATAATATCTATCGTCTTGGATTTGGGCGCTCCAGTTATGGAACCGGCCGGTAACAAACGAAATATAATATCTCCTATATGCGACGGGTAATCATCGGGCAAGACACCACATATTTCGGAGCTTGTCTGAAAGATAGGCCCCTTATTGGTTTCAAGCCGGTCACAATAACGATACCGGACAACTCTCACCTGTTCCGCCACCATACTCAAATCATTACGAATCAGATCTACAATAGTAGCATGTTCGGCAGTTTCTTTAGGATCATCCATCAACAGTTTTTCCGCATCAGGTAAGGTAGCGTCAATCGTTCCTTTCATGGGGAAAGATTTTATCTCGCCATCTTCTATACGAACAAAAATTTCGGGTGAGAAACAGACCAATTTATCTTTCAACCAAAGTCTATAAAGCGCTTTGGAGTACCGGAACACATCCTCCAAAGTAAGATTAGTACTGACAGGAACTTTGCAAGTCAAATTAGCGAGATAGCTGTTACCTGCCAGAATATTCCGTTTTACGATTTCAAAAGCCTGCCGGTAGTCTGCCAAAGACATTGGAACAAAGTTCCAGTCTATCCGCCCACTGTAACTTTCTGTTACAGTATCCACATTTTTCACTCCATTAAAGTTATAACGGCAACGGGTAGAATCAATCCGGCTTATTTCCTCTATCAAAGAACACTGCTGTTTATAATCTATAATAAAAAGGAAAGGCTTCCGGCTACCCGCCAACTCATTCATACGTTTTATAGCTTCCGGTCTTTTATATTGTTGCATTTTAGCTGTTAAATTATCTTGTAACAATCATTTTTCAAGGGGAACAAAGTTAAGAATTTAAAGTAAACTGTTATCTTAACATAGAGAAATTCTTTCTTTTACTTGTTTTACTCAATAAGAGATGTAAAGTCAGAACAATAATGCCAGTGACGGTAAAAAATTATGCCGGGAACATCTGTAAAGACAATCCCCGGCTTTTTAATATACTTCAGGTATCCTTCCTTAAAGAGAAAGCTGATTTTCTGAAAAAGGACATACCTTTCCCTACAAAAGAAAAGAAAATCAAGTTTTAAATGAAATGCTAATCACTTAACATCATAATAAATTATCAATTTTCAAACTATTTTTTCAAGAACTTCTCGGCACGTCCCGGAGAAAATAATTCCCACAATGAAGCCACTGTCCATCCCGGAGCAAAAATATCATTATAATAGCCTTTACCATTCTTACCGTAGTCCCAGTTAGTATGCTGGACAACCTCCGGATAATATCCTGTTTTGGCAATACCACATCGATGCCCTTCATAGGGTAACAACTGACGCATTGATGTACTGATTACCTGAGAAAAATCCGAAAAACGCTTTTCATTATATTCTTTTGCCAACCAGTTCAATACGTCAGCGAAATCAAAGATAAAGACATCAATATGGTTATTTTCTACAGAAACATTTCCCCAGCCTCTAGTTTTCAACCCTAAATCACCCAACATCTGACCGGGGGCAAAAGGGACATCCCATGTATAGTACCATGACAATGCAAAATAAGCTGCCTTCCTCGCCAACCCAGCATAATGGGCTCGTTCAGCTCCTTTTGTAGCTAAAGCCAGATAGTAAGCGGCAGTTGACGCATACAAAGATGCCTCTTTATCCTCGCAATTAGCATCCAAAGTAGAAGAAAAATAATCGGACTTCGAAATCAATTCCTTTTCCAAATACTCCACCGTATGTTTTGCACTTGCCAAATACCGTTTATCCTTAAAATATTTATATCCCATAACCAATGGCAAAGTTGCCGAAGGGGTACTTCCCCCACTCTTGTCTACAATAGAAAAGTCATCTTTAAACTTACGAGGAAAACTACCGTCCTTATTTTGTAAATGCAGAAACATATCCAACATACTTTTTATACGCTTTTCCCACTCAGGATGTTTACGACCTTGCAGTCTTTCGTAATTCAAAAAATGAAGCAGGGCATATACCCCTTCAGACTGACGGCGGATACTATGAACAGACTCTACAAAATTACGCCTATAATGTACTACTTCATTAAAGAAACCCGTTTCCGAAAATCCATTCTGCAAATAAGAATCAAAAATTTTATAAGCATTCGTCACCAAATCCGTACGACGCTGCTGTTCTCCATATTCCAATGCATTAAAAGCATTCAACAAAGTACGTCCCACAAAACCCACTTCGGCAACATCCGTTTGGTCACAAGTAGCCGTACGCAATTCTACCCCCGAATAATAATGAGTAGGAGTATTTCCGACAAAGCTTTCCACGAAGAAATTACTCATCACTTCCTTCATTTTCTCAGGAGAATAAGGTGTATTTACAATTTGAGGACAGTTTGTATCATAAGAATATTCCCAAATATGCTGCACACATTCTGAAAAATCAGCAATTTCCGACTCATGTAATTCCCAAGTCAGAGAAAGACTCTCACCTTTACGTAATAATTGATAGGCCTCAACCGAAGGAGCCAATGTCAATTTACGAATATAAGTTTTAGGAGCTTCCTTGTAAGGAAACCCAAAAGACAAAGAAGCGATACCCGAGAGGTTTTCAAATCCTGTATAACCTATAGAGGTTTTACCAGACAATATCACTTCCCCTTCCTTATGGGTAGTCAAAGCATCCGAAGCCATATTATCCAGCCGGATAACAGAATATGTTTTCCTATTCTTTTCATCAAAAATAGCAGTCAAGGGAGTACTTAAACGGTCTTCACGAACCAACCAGCTATCCGAGGTATGAAAAGACGGCGCTTCTTGAGGAGAACGCAAGTTACGACGATACCAAAATCCAGGCATATAAAACAAACAATCATCATGATGACAACCAGTCATTACCTGCTCACCAAAATTGAAATAAACATCATCCAATGCAGTCATAAAAATGACAATACGCTGGTTGCCGTCTTTTTCTTCAACATTCTGATAAATCACCACAGGTAATTTATCGGCCGCCACCCACTGATATTCAAAATTACTATTATCCAATTGCTGCAAAGTCAGCGGATACCGCTTCGCATCATTACCAGGCACTTTCAAAGCAATGGAAGCCGAAACATTTTCCGGTGTATAGTTCACAGCTTCCGCACAAGTCATTCCTGCCAGACACACCACACTACATACAAAGTTTTTCCAATTCATATTTTTATGTATTTATTAATTACAATACAGGTTTTTCCGATTTCAATGAGGGAGAATCCGTAGCTACCACAGGCCATCCGTCTTTCCAACTTATTTTATCCATCATCAAAACACGCCCTTCAGGATGCTTTGTGGCCACTGCATGATAAAATACCCAATCATTACCCACTTTATCAGTCACAATCTCCGAATTGTGTCCTGTTCCCACAAACGAACTATTCTTATGAATCAACACTTCATGTTGGTTATCCATCATTGTCCTCCCGTTCTTATCAACATAAGGTCCAAACAAATTTTCTGAACGAGCAACTACAGTAGTGTAAGTGCTATTCAATCCTTCACAGCAAGTCCCTATGGAAGCAAAAAAATAGTAAAAACCTTCTTTTTTATGAATATAAGTTCCTTCATAAGCTGTACCAGCCACCTGCCGAGGCTTCTCCCCTTGTTTTACTGAAAGACCGTCCTCACTTAATTCAATGCCATAAATGCCCCGAAAGCTGCCCCAAAACAAAAATTTCTTTCCGGCATCTTCTATATAGAAAGGGTCAATAGAATTCTGTACATTAATCTCGTTACTCCGAAACATCAGACCATGGTCTTTAAATGGCCCCGAAAGTTTGTCTGCCGTAGCGCAACCGATACCACAGGTCCACTCACCTCCCCATTTAGACATAGAATAATAAAGTACATACGTATCACCTATCTTATTGATATCCGGAGCCCATAAGCCTCCACCCGGTTCAAAATCAGGACGCGTTCGATCCGTGAATGCTGTACCTACCCATTCCCAATTAATCAAATCCTTGGAACGATGGATCGGCAAATTACGAATATCTTCGGTTGCATACAAATAATAATAACCATCACCACCTTCTATAATAGTAGGATCGGGCAGACTATAATCTATCACCGGATTCCGGTAATAGCTGGTTTTATCACCATCAGGTATTTCTTCTTGCGCAGACGATGATGAGCAAGACACCAAACAAAAGCAGATAGACAGGATCAAATTTTTTCTCATTGCAGTAATTTAGGAGTTATATATTCTTTACTGATTCTCATACGGTCTGTTCCATTCACATTCTCAAAATTTACCGTACCAATATACATAGCACGCGGATGAATATTACTTTTATCTTTGTGGGCATGGAATACAATACGAAGTTTTCCCTCTTTATCAGTGAACATGGCGCTATGCCCTACACCTACCAACCCACCAGGATTTTGCAATAATGGATTTTCGTCGTATTTAGCCCATTCCCCCATTATATCGGTAGCTGTAGCACAACCTACACCATAGAATGGACTTTCATAACTATTCGCAGAATAAGTCATATAATAAATTCCATTGTGTTTGAGAATATAAGAACCTTCATTGACTCGAGGCCACACTTCCTCCCAAGCCTGTGAAACATGAATACAAGGGCGCATCGTTTCTTTCTTAAGGGTTATCAAATCTTTTTCCAACTCGGCTATCCATACATTATTCCCATCATTAAAACGGACAAATGACAAATAAGGAGTACCGTCATCATCCATGAAAAAAGAATTATCAATACATTTCTCCTCAACAATCATAGGTTCTTGCTTATTTTGTATAAATGGTCCTACAGGGGAATCTGCCACTGCTACACAAATATGCTCATCTGCCGAATAATACATATAAAATTTACCATTCACTTCATATACTTCCGGTGCCCAAAACCAACGGTCTGCCCATGAATCCTTCTTATTCAAAGCCAGCCCTTTATATTTCCACGTTTTTAAATTATCCGAGATATAAACCTCTATTCCTTCATCCGAGTGAGTACCATAAGCATAATAAGTCCCATTGTGCAACAATATAAACGGGTCACCCAGTGGAACAGGTATTTCCAGCTCTTCCACAATTATTTCATTCACATTCTTATATTCTGAGGAACATGACTGACAAGAAGTCAATGTCCCCAACATCAATAACCAAATAAAAATCAATTTTTTTTTCATAATACTAGTCAGTTTCCTATATGATAATACAATATTCCTTTATATACCGGAGAATAATTTCCAGAACAAAATCCTACACAAGAAGCAGGATAATGAATATCCAATCTCCCTAATTCTCTTCCGTCAACAAAAAGATAGAGCTTATTTCCCCTTCTCACCGCACGGAAATTATAAGATTCCTTTAATTGTTCTTGAATTCCCAACTTATAAATATGCCGTTCCAAATCCTGAGCGTCTTTATTAATAAAACGAATACCTTCCGTTTTTATCGGAGTAAAAGACAAACGATTATAAGCCGGATGCTCTGCCACCGTCGCCCCGCTGTTATTCAATGGATACCATTCTCCCTCATTCAAATATTCTATTGTAAATTTACTAAACATATCGTCTACAAACTCCGCCTTATTCTCTACTTCATGACGGTTCAGGTAAAGGGCATTTATCCATGAAGGCGATATAAAACGATAACATTTTTCGACAAAATCAGTATACTTCACATCAGGATAAACCATTTGTAAATGTTCCAACGGATATTTTTTATCAAGTATCTGTTGTCCTTGTTTTACAACTACCACTTCCAGCATACGCGTGATACCATTAAATTGAGCTTTTACATAGTTATCTTTATCCACATAAACCGGATAGCTTCCTGACATCTTACAATCGGACAAACCTGAAAGTTGAAAACTAAATTCATAATGATCAAGAAAATCACCTTTCAATATTTCTGAATGTTCTTTTAACTGTATCCGGTCATCATCAAATCCGATAGTATAAGTCACCCCTTCGAACAAAGCTTTTTTAGTCCGATCAAATACTCCGGGAACACCGGGTTCCGTCACAGGAATAATCTTTGTAAACAGATGTTTTTGAGGAGATGGTATTTCATCCAACCATACTTTTAAACAATCCTGATTACGTTCAATACGTAAATGATGATAAACACCCCAACGAAAATCTTTAGGCAAAGTGAAATATTCCTCCTTTTCTTTACCATTAATAATGGTACGCAAATACCAATTGTGGTTCTTTGTATCGAAACCGATATAAGCATTATTATCCACATCTTTCCACCACGCAATGATACCAGCATCTCCATCTGTTTTGACTGCTGTTTCAAACATATAAGTTGTAGAAGGTTTCACTTGTTGCAGCACTCCAAAAGAAGGTGTTTCCCCTTTCATTGAAAAAGTGGGCAAAGAAGGTTCCGGATGATAGCCATCTGTACAAGGACCGGTTATTCCTTCAACAAATAATGTTTTATTAAAGAAATGAACACGGTTAATATACTGCCCCCTACACTCATTATTTTTATTAGCCATATATATAAGCCACCATTCAAATCCATTGGACCCCCTTAAAATATTAGGTTGTCCCGGGGTCATCAAAATATCATCCGCTGTTTCACTCCTCATATCAAACAAAGAAACATCAAAAAATTGGGCACGCCCTTTATTTGTTTCTACAGCAAGCAAGTTCTCTCCTTTTTTCAGAAGCTCTCGTTGCTTTTCATCAAGGTTTACCATACAATAATCCCGTCCCTGTTTTTCGTAAATCAATGTTCCATTCAAATATATTTTTGTATCTCCGTCATGAGCAACCCTGAGTGCTAAATTTCCCACCTGTTTGCCAACAAAAAAAGATTTACGTAACCACAATGAAGGAGATGTCCACCAAGTACCTAAATGACGAGTGGTAGATCCTTTTATCTCTTTAGATGAGAATCCACATTCTCCTTTCTTCCAATCGGAAGCCTGATATACCGGAAGCATCCAACCGACTCCAGGATTATTTTCTGTATAATCAAACAATGGCTCATAAGTGATGCCATATCGTAAAAGATCCACATAATTCTCTTCCAGTAGAATTTGATTAGAATTTACTACCGGATAGCTATATTTATTCCCATTTTGAAAACTTAAAGGTGAGTCTGCCTCCGCAACCCCCAATTGATAATTCCCCCACTCAGTAGAGGTATGATTGGCATTATACATCAAATAGTATCGGTCTCTGTATTTCATCACCCAAGGTCCCTCTGCCACTCTGTTATCCATGGTCTCCCATGTATCCGGCAATGATGCAAACAAGCACACTGGTTCTCCGGCAAATTCCGCCGGATTCTTCATTTTACGTCCCCAAATAGTATTTCCATCAGTAAAACGCACCATATACATATATAATTGTCCGTCATCATCTTTAAAAACCTTAGGATCAATGCGATTATCCATCCAAGTTTTTTTATCAGGCTCTATATAGGGCCCCAACACATTTTTACTTTGAGCATGTACAATGTGAACAGCATGCTTATCCTTACCCCAATAATTGACAGACCAATATAAGTGAAAATCACCATTCAAACAAAACATATCATTGGCGTGAATCTGCTCATTACCGGCACCACTTCCTTTACTCCAGACATTATCCATAGTCACGACATGAACAGGTTTACCCCAATGAACCAAGTCGTCGGAAACATAAAAATCCCCATTGGTAAATACTCCACCTATATAATACTTACCATTATATTTCATCACACCGGCATCCGCTACTCCGGGAAGCACCGGATTCTGTATGTTTTGCGCGAATAAAGTACCGCAACAAGCAAAAGCACAGAAGATCAGTATTTTTTTGCAGACAAGCATAAATGATACTAGTTAAATAAAGACTATGCCGGAAGTATTATAAAAAGAAAAAACACTCCGACACAGTCTTTCTTTTTTATTAATAATTAGGATTCTGAGTTAGTTGAGGAACATCATCAATCTTACTGATTTCAACTTCCGATGTAGGGATAGGCATACGTTTGTGTTTGCCAATCACAAAATTGTTGAAGTCCTTGTCACGAGCTTTCAGCTCGTCAATACCAGCCTGTGAATCAAGCAATCCCCAGCGCTTCAAATCCGCCCAACGCCAGCCTTCGAAACAAAGTTCCAAAGCACGTTCCATCTGAAGACGTTTGATAAAGACCTCCTTTGAACTTAAACAATCCTTCCACCGACTATCTTTCAGTTTGGATAACCCTGCACGTTCTCTTACCTTATCAACATAAACAGCCGCATCAGAAGCCGAAGTTCCAGTTTCAACCAAACACTCCGCATAACTCAATAAAACATCAGCATACCGCATAATACGATAATTATTACGTGCGAAATAGTCTTCACGTTCACGATAGTAAGAAGTATTGTATTTGCGAATATAACAATCCTCTGTATCCTGTCCCCACTCATCAAACCATTGTGACGCATCTTCATTGGCATAGTATTTTTTTGACTGATCAGGAAAATCATCTCCAAAATGTTTATAAAGAATACTATTGTATAAACGCAAGTCATTTCTGCCATCAACCCTTCTCTCTTTCAAGAACTCATCTACTAGCCAACGACGCGCTTTACCATCGCCCCAACCCGTACCATGAGTGCCACCGGGTGCATAAAACTGAGTACGCTGGAAACCAAAGGCCATACTGGCATCATTGCCTGTGCCCCCCTTATTTTGATCATCAAACTGAATTTCAAATATTCCCTCCTGATTATTTTCATTCAAATCGGTAAAATTGTCTTCACGGTTATCAAGCAAACCATACAAAGAGCCTTCCCTATCAATCAGCCATTGCAACTGTTCTTTGGCCCTATCATATTTATGTTGTTGCATATAAGCCTTGCCCAACAAAGCTTTAGCAGCACCTTTTGTCGCTCTGCCTAAATCTGCCGCATCCCATGCCTCCGGCAAATTCTCCATTGCAAACGTAAGGTCTTTTTCTATCTGATCCCAAATTTCCTGTTCTGAAGCGTCCTTAGGTATGTAATCAGCATTTTGAGGTTCAAGAACTAATGTCCCTTTCTCCCACAAAAGATTTATCTGAAAATACCACAGAGCACGCAAAAAGGAAGCCTGTGCTAAAAGTTGGTTCTTTTGAACCTCATCCATTTCAATCGCAGGCACATTAGCCAAAACCTGATTACAACGAAAGATCCCTACATAAAAATGCTCCCAATGTACCTTATTACCCTCATAGAAATCATAATTATTATAAAGAAAACGCGTCCAGTCACCTAATTCTATCCAAGGAGACGAACTCCATCCTTCATCTGATGACAGATCGTAACGAAAAGACAACCAACGCATCCAAGTCCCTTCTTTATATAAGAAACTGTAACAAGCATTTACTCCAGCTTTTGCATCATCCGCCGATTTCCAAAAAGTAGTATTGGTTACTTCATTCGGATTTTCTATATCCAATAAACTTGAGCTGCATCCGGTAGCACACAAAGCCAAGACACCAGCAAATAAAAATCTATATATTTTCTTCATATCAGTATACTAATTTATAAGTTAAAAGGTCAAATCCAAGCCAAACATAACAGAACGAGTATTAGGATATGAAAAACTATCCGTTCCACTATTCCAAATATTAGTGTTTATAAAATCAGGATCAAGCCCGGAATAGCCTGTAAAAGTGAGCAGATTACTACCGGTAGCATATAAACGAAGTTTGTCAATACCCAAATTCTTCAACCATTCCTTTTTAAGATTGTATCCGATAGAAATATTTTTCAGTCTGAAATAAGAACCGTTTTCAAGGAAACGATCCGCATCCCATGAATTACGTTGGTCACCATAAATTATACGTGGCGTATCAGAATTCTGATTTACCTGATAAGGTTCTTCTCCCTTCTTGAAGCGAAGATAATTGGAATTGTCCGAGAACAAACGTCCTTGCCATTTGGATACATTATAAATTTTATTACCAAATTGCCCATTCCACATCATACTGAAATCAAAGTCTTTCCATTCAGCATTCAAGACCAATGACATTTGCATCTTTGCCCACGGACTTCCGCAAAATTGACGGTCATCCGCCGTAATCTGTCCATTATTATCCGTATCAATATATTTCACATCACCTAATTGCGGACGTTTCCCAGAAATCATAATAGGTTCGCCATCAGGAGTTACATAATTATCTATTTGTTCTTGTGTTTTAAAAATCCCATCGGTTTTATACAAAAAGAATTCTGCCAACGGACCATTCAACCTCGTTCTTGCCTGACCTGAATCAATAAAAGGTTTTTCATATCCTAAACTTAATACTTTATTACTCAAAGTTGTAATATTCAACAATGCACCATATTTGAAATCTGAAACTTGATCTTTCCACCCCAAGCTCAATTCAAATCCACGATTGCGCAAACTAGCCGCATTTGCTTTAGGTGCCCCTTCTTGATTACCGGTAGAGATGGCAATAGGCATTTCCGTCAAAACATCCTTAGTCTTTGAATGATAATACTCGGCACTGAAAGTCAAACGTGAATTGAGAAAACTAGCGTCAAAACCAATATTTACGGTTTCTTTGGTTTCCCAAACAAGATTGGTATTCACTAATTTTACTTGAGTGGCTCCAGGTACAATAGCTCCACCAAATACCGTCACAATGCTTTGATTAATAGTACCAACATAATCCCAATCACCGATAGAAGCATTACCCAAACGCCCCCAATTTCCCCTGATCTTCAAATCATCAATCCAAGGTACCTTAAAGAAACTTTCCTTAGAAATTCTCCAGGCAGCAGAAACAGAAGGAAAATTACCCCAGCGATTTTCCTTAGCTAAACGAGAAGTACCATCCCGACGGAAAGTAGCTGTCAGATAATATTTGTCATCATAAATATAATTAACACGTCCCAAATAAGAGATCATGGCATTCTCACTAATACTATTAGTATTCTGTTGGTTACTTTGTCCAGCATTTAACACTGTCAGATAATCACCATTACCTAACATAGGAAAATTAAGACGGGAAGCCCATAACCCCTCCCACTCATGATGTTGGTAAGTAGTACCTAATACTGCATCGACATGATGTTTTCCAAAATCCTTGTTAAAATTCAACGTGTGCTCAATCAGCATATTATAAGTATTATCACGTGCTTTCTGGCTCTCCGGATCACGATGTTCCTGATTTTGTTGCCAATTACCTTCACCACGAAACCATGAATTTTCATAGAAATACAAGTCAACGCCCCCATTGAACTTATAAGAAAGAAACTCGAAAGGTTTGAACTCCAACCACAATGAACCATTCAGACGATTTTGTCTCATATGGCGTTTTTCCAAATTTTCACGTGCAATGGGATTTACACCGAAAGTATTATATTTAGCCGCATCTCCATATCCATAACCACCTGGATTATTCTCATCATAAACCGGAATAGTAGGCATCATACGTAAAAAGTCATTATAAGTATTTGTCTGGTTCGGATCTGTATTAGTTAATGAGTAGGCCAAGTTCTCACCGAATGAAAACCAACCTTTTTTCCCCTGTGTGTTAACACGGAAACTATAACGATCAAACGTATTTCCATAAGATACACCATCATTATTATAGTAACCAGCTGAAACAAAATAACTACCCGAATCTCCACCACCGGATAAAGATACATTATAATCCTGTACCAAAGCTGTCTTCAATACCTCATCCTGCCAATTGGTATCATATTCGGAATGCTTCTGAGTTGTTGTTATGGAGGCTATACCATCTTTTATCGCTTCTTTATAAGCTATATCATTATATTTAATGTACTCTGCCGCATTCATCAAATCAAACTTCGGACTCCATTCCAATGTTTCTTTCACACTTACATTCACCTTCATAGGACCACTCACCCCTTTCTTAGTAGTAACAATAATCACCCCATTAGCAGCACGAGAACCATATATAGCGGCAGCGGAAGCATCTTTCAAGATCTGAATAGATTCAACGTCAGCCGGATTAAAGTCAACTCCCGGATCAGTTATCATCCCATCGACCACCCACAACGGAGCATTATTACTTAATGAACCCACACCACGAATTTGAATAGAAGCATCCTCACCTGCTCTACCACTACTACGAACGTTTACACCTGTAGCAAGCCCCTGCATCTGACTGACAAGTGTTCCAGCTGAGCTTTTTTTCATCTCTTTGGTATCAACTACTGCTACTGCACCCGTCAGATCAGATTTCTTCACAGTCTGATAACCAATTATAACCACCTCTTCCAAAGCCTTGGAATCATCCTTCATTATCACGTGCAAAGGTTTTCCCTTGTAAACAATCTCTTGGAGGGTCATCCCTATATATGAGAAAACCAATGTTTGTCCATTTTCTCCAGTAAGAGTAAACTTACCATCCAAATCAGTAGTAGTACCGGTAGAAGTACCCTTAATAACCACATTCACACCAATTAAAGGCAGGTTGTCTGTGTCTACTACGGTTCCGGTCATTGTTACGTTCTGCGCATAAGCAGTCATCGTAAAAATAGTCAGAAAGAAGACTAATAATTTTTTAATCATTTTTTATAGAATTAGATTTGTAAAATTGTGCGGAGATTTCAGTTCCGCTTTTTAATTAATCACAAGTATGTATCATAAATATACATACAACAGATAGAATTTGAAGGTCACATTCTTGTTATGTCATAGGCATTTCTTTTTTCACAGTATTACATGAATCATATTCTCAACTTTTTGTGATGCAAATGTATTCCAAACTCCCCGGATGTGCTAGAACTATTCAACCAATTAATAGAATAATACATTCAAAAATCGCCCTCAGAATAGTTCCTGAGGGCGATTTTTGAATGTATTATTCTATTTCATGCGCCGAAAAAAATCATTTCACAAAATCTTTTGGTAAAATACCAAATTGCTTCTGAAAACATTTAGTAAAATAAGAAGGAGTATTGAAGCCAACCATATAACATACTTCATTTACCTTACATTCTCCTTCCCTTAATAATTGAGCAGCTTTTTTCAATCTCTCTAAACGGATATAGTCATTAGGGGTCATGTCCAAGACTCCTTTTATTTTGCGGTTCAAACTGGAACGGCTCATATTAAGCAAACTCGCCATATCGTCCAGACAGAAGTCCGGATTTTGCATATTGGCAACAATCACTTCATTCAAGGTTTTCAAAAAAGTTTCATCCGCTTTCGTCATAGCCATAGAATTGGTCTGTATAAACGGTGAATGTGCAAAAGCCGCATGCAGCTTTTCATGATTACTTAATAAATTGGCAACAGACACTTTCAAATACTCCACAGAAAACGGCTTTTCAATATAAGCATCCGCTCCAGATTTCAAACCATCTATTTTTGATTGTAAAGTGGTCTTAGCCGTCAACAGTACAATAGGAATATGACTGTAATCCAAGTCTGATTTTATACGGTCACATAATTCCAACCCATCCATTTCGGGCATCATTATATCCGATACTATTAAGTTCACTGTATGCCCCTCCAACACCTTTAAGGCCTCCACTCCGTTAGTTGCAGTCAATATTTGATAAACAGGTGACAATTGTCTGACAACAAAAGCCAACATTTCAACATTATCCTCCACAATCAATACAGTGTAACGCAGCTTCTGTTGCAATTGTCCCGGATCCTCTTCTTTCGGATCCTCTTTCAACTTAATCTCACTCTTCGAAATGGCAATAGTATGTTCATGCTTTACTGGCAATGAAAGAATAAAACAATTCTGCTTTTGTGAATCATCCATAATTAAGTTCCCTTCATGCAACTCAGCTAAAGATCTTGCCAATGCCAAACCAATTCCCGTACCCGAAACCTTACGGGAAAATCCGTCCTTATACTGTATGAAAGGCTTAAAAATCTCTTCACGCATTTCCATAGGAATTACATTGCCATCGTTACAGACAGACAAGAACCAACAAGTATCCTCCATCCACAACCGGACATGAATATAAGTTTCAGAATATTTAATGGCATTAGTAAACAGATTACTAATTATCTTAGTCAACGCCTCACGATCTATCGACGCATAGATAGATTCCGAACATTCAATAACAAATTCCAATTTCTTTTGCCGTGCCAATGGAGTAAACCGCATATAAATCTGCTGTAATATATCCGAAATATTACACTCTACAAAATTCAGTTGAAACCCACGTGTTTCAGTCTTTCTGAAATCAAGTAACTGATTAACCAAATCCAGTAAACGGGTAGTATTCAGATTCATTATTTCCAAATCATCACGGATATCTGCAGATACATTCGGAGAAACAAGCACATTTTCAAGCGGACTTTTGATTAATGTCAAAGGAGTACGAATCTCATGCGCCACATTCGTAAAGAAATCTATTTTTGCAGTATAGAGTTCGCGTTCCTTTTCCCGTTCGAATTTCTCCATGGCCTGTTGGTGTTTCTGCTCATTCCTTTTCCGGAAATAATAAATGATACCTACCACAGACAGAATTCCTAATAGCAAATAAATAAAATAGGCCCACCCTGATAAATAAAACGGAGGTAAAATATGAATCTTCAATATACGCTCTTTTTCATTCCATTTTCCGTCACTATTCGATCCTCTTAAATGGAAAATATAAGTTCCATATGGTAAATTGGAATAATTGATTACCGAATTCCGCCCTACATTATACCACTCTTTATCAAATCCTTCCATTTTATAAACCAATTGATTCATTTCCGGTGCCTGATAACCTAATGCCGCCGCATGCAATGAAAAAGAATTTTGATCAGATTCTAACTCGACCTCATCAGAAAAGACGATGCTTTCTTTCAATGGAGAATCCTTACTGCCGATCTGCATTCGTTTATTGAATAAGAAGAAATCTGTAATGACAACTGGTGGAACAAAAGTATTTTCTACAAAAGTAGATGGATCAAAAGTGATAAAACCATTTATACTACCTAAATAGATACGTCCCATCTTATCTTTATACCCAGACTGATAATTAAACTGGTTACTTAGCAATCCGTTTGCTGTAGTATAAACTCGTTTATCATCTGTTTCCGGATTGAAACAAACCAAACCATTATTAGTTGTCAACCATAAATTCCCCCGATTATCCTCTACCATCCGATAAATGATATTACTAGGAAAACCTTTCGACATATCAAAACGAGTAAAGCTTTCATTTTCCGGATTAAAACGGCAAAAACCCGCCCCTTGTGTCATAAACCATAACCGCTTACGACTATCTTCACAAATACTGATTACTTTATCATAAGGTAATGAAGTGGAATCGTTCTTGTGAAAAATAAAATTCTTCCATTCTTTCTTATTCACATCATAACGAAAAACACCGTTAGAATAAGTTGCCAGCCACAAATTCCCATTAAAATCCTCCAATATTTTATAAACAAACATATTAGCTAGTTCCGGCATCCTAGTAAAGTCATCTGTATCACGATTATATCGCAGCAATCCAGATGTAGTGCCAATCCATAAATCACCAGATGTAGTTTTACAAATAGAGAATACATTATTGGCATCCAAAGAATTTGGGCTTATACCTTTTTGATAGTGTCTTACTTGCTTCGTAAGCAAATCAATACGGCTTAAACCTCCGGAAAAAGTGCCTACCCACAAATCATCACCGTCCAAACATAAACCATGAACATTTTGATAAATAGAAGGATGTGAGAATTTTTCAATCTTTCCACTTTCCGGATAAAAATGAAATAATCCCTTATCTTCAGTACCAATCCAAACAGTACCATCATTACTTTCACAGAATTCACGTACCCTACGCCCAAAATTTTTAATATCATCACGAGGGTAGAATTTTTCAAAATAAGTCCATTGACGCGGATAGTAATTGACCCCGCCAAAATAAGATCCGATCCACATTCCTCCCTCATTATCACGGCATATAGAATAAATAGCATTATCGGCTAAAGCATAAGAATCATTCCCGTTTGAAACAGTGAGATGAGCTATTTCACCTTTTTCCAAATCATAAATATATAGCCCCGACTCCGTACCTACCCATAATTCCTTATCCGATTTAAAGCCTAAATCACGCACATAATAATTCAACAAACGCCTTACCCGCCCTGTTGTCAGATTAATTTCAGTCAAACCATTAGAAGAACCGATATACCAACAATTATGGGGACCCATAATCCAAGTATTAATGATATCATCTTTAAAAGGCTCTTTTCCTTCAGAATCCTGAAAGGGAAACAATGTCTTAAAATTATCTTTTGTATAATATAGGTTGTCGTCATATAAACTGACCCAACATAGTTTTTCCTCAAACCAAAAACGCGTAACATTGGCCAATTGGTTCTTACGCTTATCTCTATGCAGACAATTAATTAACCGATCTTGCACACGATCAAAATGAAACAATCCTTGATAATCCACGGAAATCCATATATCACTATCTTCATCACTTTCAATACGAGTCACAGCACGACTAATCATATCACCTGTGTCACTAACTCTATCAAATACTGTAAAGTCTTCTAATAAAGGATTATACACATAAACGCCTGCATCTGTTCCAACCCAAATATTTCCTTCTTTATCCTCATGAAGTGCAGTGATAAAATTATTTCCTAAAGCAGAATTCTCTTTTTTGAAAATACGAAAACTCAGGCCATCAAAACGATTCAAACCATCTTTTGTTCCAAACCACATGAAACCTTGTTTATCTTGCAAAATAGCGTTCACCGTGTTTTGCGAGAGTCCGTCTTGAATATCCAATGTTTTGAAATAATATCGGATATTACTTTGAGAGTAAAGAGTAAATGCATATAAAAAAAGAAGTCCTATTATGAATATTCTTTTCATAGTATATCAATTTAGTTTAGAGAGTACAAAATTAAAGATTAAATTCTCCATATCAATAATTATCCGGAAAAAGTCCCAAAAGAACCAGTGTTTGCCCTCACCGCTTCTTTCAGGACTCTTCCTCTCTGAATCTTATTTATCCCAAGTTATATTCCACAATTCCTTCTACCTTAACATGCATTATTTATGTACCGAAAACTTGTAAATACAGCGGCTTTCATATTTTTCTCCAGGTCTTAATACTGCCGTAGGCCAGTCTGCCTTATTAGGTGTATCGGGATATTTTTGCGTTTCCAAGCACACAGAAGCGCGAAAATTATATATTGTATTTTTTTTACCCGTCAATGTCCCATCTAGAAAATTACCACAATAAACCTGAATACCCGGCTCGTCAGTATAAACATCAAGTACAATACCCGTAACTGATGACTCTAATGTGGCACAAACCTGCTGAATATCCCCTTTAGTATTTAGTATCCAATTATGGTCAATGCCATTTCCGTTTTTCAATTGTTCAAAGTTTTGATTGATACGAACACCTATAGCTGTAGGACATCTGAAATCCATAGGAGTACCCTCAACAGGAAGAATTTCTCCGGTTGTCATGAAAGTACTATCTACAGGAGTATAATAATCCGCGTTCAAAGTCAATAAATAATCAGAATTATCTTTTGACGGATCTCCATCTAAATTAAAATAAGAATGATTGGTCATATTTACAATAGTCGGTTTATCCGTTTCTGCCTCATACTGAATGTCAATAGCATTATCATCTGTCAATTTCATAGTAATTGTACAATTCAAGTTTCCGGGAAACCCTTCTTCACCGTCTTTAGACAAATAAGTCAGCTTCACTTCCCTATCACTCATTTGAGTACCTTTATATACACGATACTGGAACCCTTGAGGGCCTCCATGCAAACAATGACCATAATTGTTCTGAGGTAACTGATATATTATTCCATCTAATGAAAAACGTCCCTGATTTATACGGTTGGCATAACGCCCTATACTTGCTCCAAAATCCGACGGATATTTGATATAATCCTGTATGGAATCAAAGCCCAGTACTACATCCCTCATTATTCCGTCCTTATCAGGAACCATAACAGAAACAATACGACCGCCATAGTTAGTGATACAAACTTCCATCTTATTTTTATTCTTCAATATAAACAGATCAGTTTTTTCACCATTTATCTCCGTTTGAAAACGACTTTTACTTAAACCGGACTCAGTCAAGACTTCATCATTTTTATGAGAAGCACATGCAGTCATAAGGACTGCACATACCCAAAAGAACAGCTTATTCATATTCTTTACTTTAATGATTTACAGATACGTGCGTTGGCTTCTCTCACTCGTTTTTCATCTACTTTAATCACTTTACGATCATAAGTCATCAGTCCGTTCACTTCCACCTCCACATCCGTAGTCTGAGTATAAACAGCCGCCGAGAATCCCCTGGTTATCAGGTCATAAAGCATATCTGTATATTTTATATACTCATCAGTTACTTCTTTGGAAGAATTAAACTGTATATATCCCCAGTTACGATCCGGTTCCCAGATATGATTTTTCACTACCCAACCGATACCACCGTACTCTCCCAAAACATTCGCTCGCTGGGCATCATACAGATACATTTCGGGAGCAGGATAATTATGCAAGTCAAGCATATCGCCACAAGTATAATGGTTGCCTCCACTTGCAGGATTTACCAGACGGGTCGGATCATATTCTTTAGTCCATTCTGCAATTTCCGGAGTCTTGAATTGCCCCCATGCCTCATTGAACGGAACCCATGTTCCGATACATGGATAAGAATACAAGCAATCCATAATTTCTTTCCATTCTTTACGGTAACAAGCCTCAGAAACCGCCGAACGCTTTTTTTCCGTACCTTCAAAATATTTGCGGTTCTGCCACTCCGGATTACGATCACCGCTAGGCATATCCTGCCACACAATAATTCCCAATTGATCACAATGAGTATACCAACGGGCCGGTTCCACTTTAATATGTTTACGTATCATATTGAATCCTAAGTCTTTAGTCTTTTGTATATCATATACTAAAGCCTCATCAGTGGGAGCGGTATACAATCCATCAGGCCACCATCCCTGATCCAATGGTCCGAACTGGAACAAAGGTTGGTTATTCAGTTCTAAACGTACAATTCCATTAGCATCACGTTTCGTAGAGTATTTGCGCATAGCTGCATAACTGTTCACCTGATCCAATATTTTATTATCGCTTTTCAACATAACCTTTAAAGTATACAAAAAGGGAAAATCAGGACTCCATAATTTAGCATCTTCCGGCATAGGTATGACCACAGCCTCATCATTAATACTTTTCCCAGTGGCAACCAACTGATTGCCGTCATATACGTTTACTTCAATCAGATCGGAAGGTGCCCTCATATTCAAATGGGCTTTTACAGTCAGTAAGTGTTGGTCAATATCCGGTGTGATTCGAAGTTCTTCAATATGCCTGGCAGTAACCGGTTCCAGCCAAACAGTCTGCCAAATGCCAGTCACAGGAGTATACCAAATACCCTCCGGATTATTTACCTGTTTACCTCTAGGCTGATACCCTTCATCCGTAGGGTCCCAAACTTTTACTACTAATTTATTATTTCCCTTACCAGACAACGCTGCAGTGATATCAAAAGAAAACGGAGTAAAACCACCAGTATGACTACCAACCTTCACATCATTTACCCAAATATCTGCTTTCCAGTCCACAGCACCGAAATGAAGTAATACATTTTTATTTTTCCAAGCAACAGGCACTTCAAATGAACGGGAATACCATAATTCCTTTTTTGCACCGACTCTTTGTCCCACACCTGATAAAGAAGATTCCACTGCAAAAGGTACCAAAATCTGCCCGTCAAAATGCGCCGGAACATTTCCTCCCAAATCGGTGATAGCATACTCCCACAAACCATTCAAGTTCTTCCATTCATTACGTTCCATTATAGGACGTGGATATTCAGGCAATACGGCAGAGGTATTTATTTTATTTGCCCACTGTGTTTTGATCTTGTCACCAGCCGGTTTCCACTGCGCACATACTTCCGTAGTCAAAAAGGCTAACAACAGAGATAAGATAAGAAAATTCTTCATAATAATGTAATTTAATGTTTTTCTCAGTATGGCAAAGATAGAAGCAATATGCTTTAAAGGATAGAACAATTCTTCCAATAATTAAAATAATCCGCTCAAATCCTCCATTTCAACGGCAGAGTGATCTAATTATTCTATCTTCTATGTATAATCTTACAAGCCATTTCCATACAGAATAGACTAAAAAACAAATGATACCTACTCATCACGAGCAAGTATCATCTAAATTAAAATCTAAATTCTCTACGAGAATAAGGTGGTCTCGCCTTAAATCTGAACACAAGCATCCAACGAGACCTCCTAAAAGTATTGTACGCTTACAATACTTATACGTTTTGATCCTTTTATGTCTATTTTATCAATAAATTTCTTTTCTGAATAATGGTACAAAGATAAACTTTTAACCTATCCGACAGAGAATAAGTTCTCTAAAAGGAAAACATTAGAGAAATATGGGTCATGCATTAGATTTATTTAAAAAATAAATACAATACGGAATACCACTACCTATAATAAAACAATATCATTCCTTCAAAAAGCTCCATATTTCATAAAAGAAAAAACAGTAGACTGGACATTCCCAGCCTACTGCTTTATTTGTTAAAAAACACATTTCTTTATTTTGCTCCGTTTACAAACTTTTTGACGGTATTATAAAGATCATCTCCACGCAACTCCTTCGCTACAATTTTACCTTCCGGATCTACTAAAATTATATGTGGGAAACCGACAATACAATATGATTCCAACACATCCTTCACATCGTCTTTCCGCAACAGAACCTGATTCCAATAGCTCTTGTCTTCTTCAATAGCCTTTTTCCAATCTTCCTCACGACGGTCTGTAGACACACCATAAATAGTAAATCCTTTATCTTTGAAAGCATTGTACGTCTTCAACAGATAAGGAGTTTCCTTACGGCACCAACTACAACCGGCAAACCAAAAATCGACTAGAACATATTTACCCTTGAAATCGTTCAAACTGACAGAATTTCCTTTCAAATCAATTCCTGTTATAGCAGGAGCAACACTGCCGGTAGCACACTTAGCAAATTTATCCAAACCTTCTTGCATTTTTACATATATACCACTTTGCTTGGACACCTCATCAAAACCGCCTATGAAGTTACGTGCCTCATCAATCTCTTTAACTGTATTAAAAGTATGATTTTGGAAGCGATAGGTATAATAAAGATACAAACCGAAGTATGAGCCTTTATTTTTAGCAATTTCCTCATTTATCAGTTTACAGGTCTGTTCCGAGGCACTCTCATAATAAGGACTGGAAACCTCCCGGATACGCTCCATTTCCTCACGATCTCCTTTTTCACGAGCCGCATAGAACATATGATCCAAAGAATCGAGAACCGTACGATTACCTGCTATATATTTCGCTTCTAGCAAAGCTTCGTATTGCTCCTGCAATGCAGACCCTGTAGCATGTAAACTCAGTTGGTCATACTTATCCTTGCCTAAGGTAAGCTGCATGGATTTGGGTTCCAAAAACAAATTAGCGTATTGCTGTAAATACTCCCCACGCTCCATATTCTGCAAAGAGAAACAATAAAGACCGACTTGTATAGAATCAGTGGGATAAGCAAATCTACCATTGGTAACAGCAATAGATTTAATCAGTTTCACACTACCATAATGCTCATTGTCCACTTGATATAAATAGATAGAATCAGCCTGTATTCCATCAAGACTACCCTCTAAAGACACAGACTTAGACTCATTGCAAGCATTTAACATGCATAAAGAAACGCCTAATAATAGATATTTTTTATAAATCATAAATTTACTATTTATTAAGAACAGAATCAATCAAAGTACCAATCTCTTCACTTGACGGACGTGGAGCGTATGCATTCACAATATTGAAATCCTTGTCAATCAAAATAAAACGAGGAATATACATGATAGCCCAACTTTCTTTTAAAGCAACATCATTGGAATGATATTGAGTCAATTCTTTCTTATGTCCATCCAAGTACCTTAACCAAGGTTTCGTTGTAGTATCTGTAGAAACCGGAAGAAAAACAATATCCTTACCCGCATATTTCTTACCTAAAGCCTCAAATGCCGGAGATTCCTGAATGCAAGGACCACACCAAGTTGCCCATAAATCAATATAAATCACCTTACCCCTAAAATCTGCAAGATGCTTCACATTGCCTTCCACATCCAACATCTCAAAATCAATGGCAGGTTGTCCGGGAAGCAACTTGGAAGCTTGAACAATCTTTCCTTCAATTTCTGTCACGAAATCAGCATTCTTCACTGTTTGCAAAAATGCCTTCGCCTCATTCACAGTCTGTTCAGAAGCTTCATTTCTCAGATTATCAACTATTTTAGCACAAGCATATAATTCCGTAGTACGCGCAGGAATGGAAATATCTTTAAACCAAAGAGAAGCTAATGTAGAATCTTCCTGATAAGACAAAACATCGCGCACCACAGCTACATTCAGCATATCTTCATTCATAATCTCCTTATATAGCGGAGTTACATCCTGAGTTAATGAAACATTAAATTCATTCCATTTAGCCCGCATCTCTTCTTCATTCTTCACTCCGGCAAACATCCTTGAATAACTTGCATAACAGATATAACTATTAATAATATCCGCTTTGATCCGTGCTGTTTCCAGCTTTTTAAATGCATCAGACACATTACTTAACGTATCCAATGTATGCATACGTATAGCGGCCAAGCTGTCAACCAACGCTTTAGTGGATACAAAATCTCCACGCAAGTTACCACCGGCTTCCAGATAAGAACCTCCTTTCGGGAAAAGACGGAACTTCATGTAATTATTGGCTTCGGCTCCGATTCCCGAGAATTCCGCTTCTGTATTTGTCTGAGTTACTTTGATAGTCATGTCATCTCCTGGAGTAAGATACAATGTGTTGCGGCTGATAGTATAATATGTCGGTTCTTTAAGTACAAAAGTAGTATCAAAATGACCGGAAGCATCCGTTTTCAACAAAATATCCCGGCTATCGCCTAGCATAGATGCCGCTCCGTCAAATCTCATACGCACATTCTGGCTACCCATATCAAGCAACTGACCTTTCAAATGAACAGTATTCGCCAATTCTTGCTTAGTTCCACTGTTGCAGGAACCCAGGCAACAGCATAATGCTGCTGTTGCCATCATAATCGTTAATTTTTTCATTAAAATATCTTTTATCTTATGTTAGGAATCATATCAGGATTAAAACGAAGTACAGTGGGTGGAATAGGCAAAATATATTTAGGACTATTGGGTTCCAATTTGTACTCTACACCATTCACCTCATGCACAATAGTCTTTGCAAATTCAGGTTCACGATTCAAACGTTTCAAGTCAATCAAGCGGGTACAGCCAAGCATAGGCATTTCCCGTCTTCTTTCCTCCAAGACTTTTACCAATGCATCCTTGTTATCACTTGCAACCAAAGGTACATTATCAATAATACGACTATCACGCAAGGTGTTAATATATTCCATAGCTTTGTCTTTACTACCTATACGAGCTTCACACTCTGCTGCTATCAGATACATTTCCGGAGTAGACATAGCCATGTTGGCATAAATATAAGGTGCCCAAAGAGGATAATCCAAATCTATTCCACCTAAATATTTCGTAAAATACAACAGATAACGCTGATCCCTTTCCTGATCATACAAGGACGCCAATTCTTCAGAAGCATATGCAGTAGCACTAAATCCAAAAGTCCATGGAGCCAAACGAATATAAATATTTTCCGGATTCTCATCTCCATCCGGAACATCGATCCTACCAATATATTTATCACGATCCACTACTTTATACGGGAAAAGACTCATCAAAGTTGAATTATTCTGTAATGAGATCACCGCATTCTCCAAAGCTTTTTTGTAATCTCCCATATAAAGATACATACGTGCCAACATCCCGTACCCCACCGGCTTAGATGCACGATAGGCATTCAACACCGGTTTTTCCGGTAAATTAGGAGCAGCCTCATCCAGATCTGTCTTAATTTGATCATATACTTCCTGCACTGTAGCGCGCTGCAAATTTGTTTTATTGATATTTTTATCCAACATCAATGGAACGCCAGGATCTGTAGCAGCAGTCGACGGATCGTAATGATTAGCATAAGCATTAACCAAAGTCAAATACTCAAAAGCACGCCCAACCAATGCTTCAGCCCTCAATTGCTTTTTATGTTCTTCAGTATCTTGAGTAGCTCCCATTATATCATCAATAACTACGTTATAATAATAAATACGATTATAGGAGTATTCCCAAAGACCGTCACTCTCTCCTTCTCCAAAGATTTCACTATTAAACGCATATAAATGCTGGTTCGGCAACTCCAGAGAAACAAATCCTCCAGTCATATCATCTTCATAAGGCATGAAAACATCATCTGTCATAAAGTTAGGATATGATTCTGAAGCTTTTAGCAATTGAGCATAATTCAATAAACGTTCATAGTCTTCACTCTTTTCCGGAATTACAATCCCTTTAGGTTGTATATCCAAATAATCATCACATGACATTATAGGTAACGCCAAACATGCACAAAGTAAAAATTTATATAATTTCATATTTATCTATTCAATCATTTAAAAATTAAGGGACAAACCAATTGTATAAGTAGTAGGATTCGGAAGAGTCAATGCTCCCCATCCATACCCCGATGTAGTATACGCTTCCGGATCAATATCTCCGTTAGCAGCCCACCACCACACATTACTAATTTGACAAGTCACTGCGGCCGATTCTATAAAATATTTCCTCAACCAATTCTTTGGCAAATTGTAACTCAATGAGATATCTCTCAATTTGATATAATCTGCCTTTTTTACATGAATGTCTGCCGAATACCATGTCTGAGCATCTGTATAATAAATATTCCTATTGAAAGACGGAGCTACTCCTGGAATATTTTCATCCCCCGGTTTCCTCCAATGGTTTAAAGCCTTACGAGTAAGATTCGCACTCGGTGCACCACCCATATATCCAGCTACAACATCACGTAACACATGACCACCATAATATACAAACATAAATGAAAAATCAAAATCACGATAAGAGAAGAAATTTTTCAATGATGCCGTATACTTTGGAGTACGAGTTCCAGAATACACCATATCATCAATAGAACTTACTTTTGAAACTTTTTCTCCTTCTTTATTATACACCAACACATTCCCATTTGTCGGATTAAGTCCTGCATAACGATAACTAAAGACACTATTAATAGGGTAACCAACAGCTGCTACATTATATGCACTATAATAAAAAACCGTTTCTTTCGTACCTTCTAAATTAGTCAATTCATTTTTATTATAACTAAACATTAAATTTGTCCCCCAAGTAAAATTCTTATTTTGAATATTTACACTCTGTAATGACAATTCTACACCTCTATTAAACATCGAGCCATAATTTTGCAATAAACTTGCCCAACCTAAAGTCGGATCCGCATTACGATTTCCTAACAAGTCCGTCGTTTTCTTATAATAATAATCAATACTACCGCTTAAACGAGAATTGAATACAGAAAAATCAAGCCCCACATTGGTAGAAGCCGTTTTCTCCCAACGAAGTTGAGAATTGGGTGGATTCTTTATATACGAACCAAAATCTCCAACCCAATCATTATATCCGCTATCAACCACAGTCATATACGGTCCTGCATTTTTAGGAACATTACCACCCACACCATAAGTCATACGCAAGTTCAAACGATTCAACCACGTGCAATCTTCCATAAAAGGCTCATTAGCTATCTGCCAACTACCACCAACGGACCACAACGGACGATACTGATATTTAGGATCAGTACCAAATAAATTAGATTGATCGATACGAATACTTCCAGTTAATGAATAACGTTCGTCAAATGTATATGAACCATTAGCATAAAAAGAAACATATCGGTCTTCTGTATGAGTCAATGCATTATATTCACCATAGACCCAATTAAACGACCCCAACAAAGCTTCAGTACCATTAATAGGAGACATAACTAACGGATTTATAGGTTTTACTCCCAAGCTATTATCATCATATCCCATATAATAATTCTGCGCACCAGTACGACGCACCAACCGACGTTCAGCACCGCCCAACGCAGATATAGCATGTTTTCCCAATATACGATTAAAGTTCACCTGAGCACGCATTGTATACGAATAAGATTCATAACGACTTTCATCCAATTGGCCACCTTTAGGGACATTCAGTGTAAGGCTTCCTGTTGCCGCATCATATTGAGCTGCATCATTTATCATATTACGCACTTTATATGACATATTACTATATAAAGTACGATTTTTATCATAAGTCCCTTCTGTCTGATATTTTAAATCAATATTAAGACCTTCTAGAATTTTAAATTTCAATCCTGCATGCAAACGATAATAATTGGAATTATTATGATAGCTTTCTTCTGCACGATTCTTTATCGGACTATATGTTTCATCCATCAAACCTATACTTTGCAAACGTTGCAATTCATAATCTGATTTAGTACGTTGAAAATCTAGTGGATTTCCCTGTAAATCCCTTAACATATAATAACTAGGATAACTACTCATCAAGCTGCTATAACTACCTGCTCCATTATCACCCTTTGAACGATAAAAGCTTCCTGTAACTCCAAAATCAGCCGATAACCAATCAAAAAAATCCACATCATCTTTTAGGCTAAATCCAATACGATCTTTACTTTGATACTTTTGATTACCATAATCACCCATATAATTAACAGTAGCCATGTATCGATTTTTATTAGATCCACCAGAAATAGCTAAATTATGCTGATGAACAATACCTACACGCGCAAATTCATCTTCTATTTGTTTACGATTATCATTTGTACGATAAGGTAACAGAGCATCTGCCAATTGACCATCTGTCAGTTGACCTAGTTCATGCTGATACAATAAGCTAACTACCGGATTTACAGCTTGACGCTTATTCAAATTCTCATAAGCCGTATGATAATAATCAAACCCCTCAATCTGCATATCTACCAGCTCGGAACTACTCATCAAATTCAAATAATCAAAATCCGGTTTTGGAGACAACTTAATACTACCATTATAACTTACTTTAGTTTTACCTTCCTGTCCACGTTTAGTTGTAATAACAATTACACCATTAGCCGCACGGGCACCATAAATAGAACTTGCAGCAGCATCCTTCAATACTGTTATATTTTGTACATCTGTAGGATTTATTGATGCTAAATCACCTTCATAAGGCATACCATCAACCACATACAATGGCTTTGTATTTCCCATATAAGTAGTAATACCACGAATAACAACATCATTACTGTTGCTTGAAGTTTTATTTATACCTGCTACCAATCCTTCAATACGTGACAACACATCCGTTTCCAGTTTACCCTTCGTACTTTTCTCTGAAATCACAGAATAAGATCCTGTTGCTCGTTCTTTGGACAAAGTCTGATAGCCAGTTACTACAACATCCGCCAGTGCAGTGGCATTAGTTTCCATTTTCACATTCACCACTTTCTTACCAGCTTGTACCTTGACTACTTTATCTGCCATTCCAACAAAAGTAAATGACACTAAATCACCAGGAGTAACCCGCAAACTATACCGACCATCTATATCGGTTACAGTACCCTGACTTGTACCTCCAATCATAATGGTAGCTCCAATAATACTTTCTCCGGTTTCATCCATAACCACACCTGTCATATAAAAGGGTTCATGTTTTCCGGTTGTTTTCTCAGCCTTTGAAGGTAAAATAAGAATCAAATTTCTTTTTACTTCATATCGTAATGAAGTCTGTTTACAAAAATCGTCCAAAACCGCATTCAAAGAAGTTTTGGTGTAAAATAAACTTACCCGTTTTCCTGAATCAATATTTTCTTCATCGTAAACAAAATGGATCTTTGCTTCCCTTTGCAGTTGATCCAAGGCTGTTCTGATTAAAACATTGTTCACATTGATAGTTACTTTAGTATCCGTTTGGGCAAATGCTTCACCCACCGAACAACAAAATACTATCAATGCAACAAAGCATTTCACCATGAGGCCTTTGCGACAGATAGTTTCGCTCAAAAGTTTTGTACTCATAATTGTTTGTTGATTTATTATTAAAAAAAGTCAATTCTCTCCTATCATTTTACTTTCTCATTCGTGCTTATCTTCAATGTAAATCGTTTCTCCTTCGCGGGTAAAATGTACATTAGACACTCTCTCAATTACTTCAATAGCAAAATTTAACTCTTCATCCCTGAAGATGATACCTGCAAATCTTTTATCTTTCAAAGATTCATTTTTAAAATAGATATCTACATTATACCACCGTGACAGTTGGGCAACAATTTCAGACAAAGACGTATTACGAAACTCATAATTTCCCTTCGCCCAAGAAGTAAATAGATAAGCAGGCACATCACGTGTCACTATATCATCATTATCCAGTTCAATAACCGCTTGTTGGTCAGGATTTAACACAACCGAAACTTTAGCTGTACTTACTTTAATACGCCCTTCTGCAAGAGTTGTATATACCTTATAATCAGGATAAGCAGATATATTAAAACTTGTACCAAGTACCTCCACCGAATGTCTGTTTGTATGAACTATAAAAGGATGTTTAGCATCTTTCGCCACTTCAAAAAAAGCTTCCCCTTCTAGAAATACTTCTCTTTTTTCTCCAACGAAAGAAGTTGGATAACGTAAAAGACTTTCAGCATTCATCCATATCCTTGTTCCATCCGATAAAATCAACTGATATTCCCCTCCTCTTGGAATAGCCAGTGTATTAATCTGAGGAGTTGAAGAAACCTCTTCCACTTTTTTATAAGTCAATAATTGATTGGCATTATTATTGATTACAGTAGAATTTACATTAGAAATAGTACCTTTTTTAACAGACAAGTCCACTTTTTCTCCATTCTCTAAAGTAAGGATAGCCTTGCGGCTGCCTGTTTCCGGAAATGAAATCACAGCAGCCACTACAGCCTCCTTGTTTTGCGTGTTATTGTGGAGAGAGAATATATGACTAATTCCTAAAATAAGAAAAAGAAGAGCCGCTGATGCCGCTACACAATATAAACTGATACGGCGTTTCCTTCTTTTTTCAAGCTTGTATTGCAGGTTTTCCCATGAACGTTCATGATCATATTGACAACGAAATTCTTCTTTTCGCTGCGCTATATAATACTCAAAAGACTTTTTGTTCTTTTTTGGATTCTCTTTGTTCATCGATTACTTTCTTTTAATAAAAGAGAGCCCAAATTAATAAATGGGTGACAGGAAAAGAAGAAAAATTTAATTTTAGTAAAACAGTGAGTGTAGATTGTATTCTTTTCTTAATTGTCTCAAGGCTCTTGTCAGATGAGTTTTTAGGGTATTCACAGAAATATGGAGTTCTTCAGCCGCTTCTTTATATTTCTTATTTTCCATAATGACAGCTCTCACTACTTGTAATTCCTGACGAGGTAATTTTTGTAATTTTTCCAATAATAACTTATTTCGTTCCTCTTGCTCCTCTTCATCTATAGACTCTTCAGGAATACTCATATCAAGACCTGAGAGTTCCTCCATAGATAACATGTTATTTTTCTGTAAAGTATTGATTGCCGCATTCCGCACAGACAAATAAAGATAGTAACGAAGATTTTGATTTATTTTCAAGTAATATTTCTTCTCCCAAAAATAGATAAAGAAATCCTGCACAATATCTTCAGCCATCTCAAAAGAATCGGTCAGTTGCACTGCATATATACATAATTTCATGTGATAAGCATCAAATAATAAACGAAAAGCCTCCTTGGGAGATGTCCGGAACAACTCCAAGATATACTTATCCTTTTCGCTATTATCTTTTAAATTTATCACCATGATAATACACTAATAGATATAAAAACTGAAAAAAGGTTCTATAAATCATTAGATTTACAGAACCTTTCATATGTTAAAGGGTGACTAGTGGGATTCGAACCCACGACATTCAGAACCACAATCTGACGCTCTAACCGACTGAACTATAGTCACCATGTTAGGCTTTCCTTTCGAAAGCGATGCAAAGGTACTGTTTTTTTTTATATCCGCAAACTTTTTGAGGAAAAATTATTCAAAAAAATACTCTTTTATGCCTCCATTCGATTTCCCTAATAAATTCTCAGTTCCTTTCAAGAAACGTTTCATCACATTAAGTTCCTCATTATGAATGGATTTATTTATAAAAGTAACAGGATATAATTCAAAGTTCTTTTTTTTACTTAAAACTGGTCTCGAAGTCCAAACCAACGCATATTCACAATTCACTAAACGAGTTATTCGAAAAATCCGTTGCAACTTCAATCTCACCATAGCTCCTCCATCCGTTTTTTCTTTCGACATATTTGAGATAAAATTACCTAATGAATAAACAATGACATGCCGGGCAGGAGTCCGGGAGTCTTTTACAATTTCCATAGGCTGGAGTACATGCGGATGCGAACCTATTACATGATCAACTCCTTGTCCAATCAACCAGCCAGCCAGTTCACGCTCCGATCGTTCAGGGAACGAACAATATTCCACTCCCCAATGCATACAGGCTATAATAACATCAGGAAGTTTCCTGCGCGCATCAAGAATATCTTTTTTTATCTGTTCCCGATTAATATAATTAACCATATTCGGAGCATCAGTCTTCAAGCCATTCGTTCCATAAGTATAGTTCAACAATACAATTCTAAAACCATTTTTCTCAATCAATAACGGGTAGTTCCTATGGCGTTCTTCCGGGTTCCTATAGGTCCCAGCATGATGTATTTTCAAAGAATCCAGCATCAGGATAGTACGTTCCAGCCCCAGTTTCCCCTTATCCAGACAATGATTGTTAGCGGTCAGCAATACATCAAATCCGGCTTCCTTTATGGCATAAAGATATTCGTCCGGAGCACTGAACACCGGATACCCTCTATAAGGCTTTCCTCCCAATGTCACCTCCAAGTTCCCTATAGCCATATCCGCCTCACTTATTTCTTTCTTCACATGACGGAAACAATCATTATAATTATACCCGTCTCCTTGCCTGGCTGCATCAATTTGAGCCTGATGTTGCATCAAATCACCGACAAACAACAAAGAGATCTGATCTTGCGCCGATAGCGACAAACCAAACCATAGCAAAAAAAGAATGAAGATCTGTTTCATCTATTCTAATATTAAAGGGTACAAGATAGGAAAAAATTCGTAAAGAACAAAGTTCTACACTAATTTACAGTTTTCATACGCTTGAATTCCGTAGGAGCAACCCCGAACTGTGCCAACAGGCTTCACTAACCTGTACCCGTTCTGAAACAGCAGTACCATCGTTTTTTTCAAGCGAATAATACAAATAAAAATTAGAAAGAGGGTCTACAAGCATTTGCAACAAATCTTTATATATCACACACATGCCTTATTGATGACAATGACCCCAACAGAAACCACGTCAGCAAGCATGCCAACCGCCAGTCCAAAAGACAAGGACATTTAAAAAAAGACCAAGACGTTTTTAAAAAAGACGGCGGCCTTTTAAAAAAAGCTCGTCACCTTTTTTAAAAATGACCTGATCTTTTTTACCACAGCCGGAATCCGCCATATTCCATAAAGGTACAAATCCTCTATGCGCACTTCTTACAAGAAAAAAAGCCTAAAAATAGCCTACTTTACATCAAAACGGAATAGCCTATAAAAAGAATATATATAACTGTTTTCAAGCCTCTTATGCAAAATTCAGCTTCAAAATATAATGAGGGCATAAGAGCATAAGTGAGAGCAATATTTTTTACCCTCACCATCTAAATCTTTTATAATAAACCTATTATACATGCAGTGAGAGCATGAGGGCATAAATGTCCCGAACTTCCCAGCGAGAAAGACCTATACATCAAGGACACTCCCGAAAATATAGTCATTCCGAAGAACAAAATAATCTTTTAAGAGCGAAAATCCTTCCTTATAATTTTACAGGTAAGTCCGAAAAACAGGCATAACTTTTGTTCATGAAAACAAGTGTGTCAAAAGCAGGTCAGCTTATCCTGTAAGCATTACCAAACTTTTGACACATTCTTTTTTATCCAGCAAGCTTCGCAAAGCATGTGGCACTTATTTGTAAATGGCCTTTTTTCCAGCCAGCAACGTATTCTTCATTAAAGATACAATCGTCATAGGTCCCACACCGCCCGGCACCGGAGTGATATAAGAACATTTGGGAGCCACTTCATCAAATTTCACATCCCCGGTCAGTTTGAATCCGGATTTCTTTGTAGCATCCAGCACACGGGTAGTACCTACATCAATAATGACCGCACCTTCTTTCACCATCTCAGCCTTTACAAAATTAGGCTGACCCAGTGCAGCAATGATAATGTCAGCTTCCTGACATTCTTTTACCAAATCCTTGCTGCGGCTGTGACAAACAGTTACAGTGGCATCACCCGGATAAGCCTTCTGCATCATCAGACTTGCCATAGGCTTACCTACAATGTTACTGCGGCCTAATACCACACATTTTTTTCCTTGGGTTTCAATGTTGTAACGCTTCAGCAATTCAAGAATACCGTTAGGAGTAGCAGATACATAGCAAGGAAGACCAATGGACATACGGCCTACATTGATAGGGTGAAAACCATCCACATCTTTCCGATAGTCAATGGTTTCAATCACTTTCTGCTCGGAAATATGTTTCGGCAAAGGGAGCTGTACAATGAAACCATCCACGTCAGCATCCTCATTCAGTTCTCTGACCTTTGCCAATAATTCTTCTTCCGTCACATCCGCTTCATAGCGAATCAGACTGGATTTGAAACCACATACCTCACAAGCCTTTACCTTGGCCGCTACGTATGTTTCACTTCCTCCGTCGTGTCCGACGAGAATTGCAGCTAAATGGGGACGCTTGCCACCTTTAGCCACGATTTCGGCAACTTCCGCAGCAATTTCCTGCTTCACCAGTTCCGAAATAGCTTTTCCATCAATTAGTTGCATACTATCTATTTACTTATAAATTATTCATTGAGCAACAAATGTAGTATAAATCAGCCATGCAGCATAATAAAAAAAGGAGAAAGTTTCACACTTTCTCCCTTATCTGTTTATTTAAGCATCACTTTTTAAGTTTCGGCATCATCTTACCCATCTTACTGCCGGTCACCATCTTCATCATCTTGCGAGTCTGGTCAAACTGTTTCAACAGACGGTTTACCTCCTGAATGCTGGTTCCACTACCTTTGGCTATACGTGTACGGCGCGTTCCGTTCAGAATTTCAGGATTTGTACGTTCCTGCGGAGTCATGGAATAAATAATCGCTTCAATACTCTTGAACGCATTATCATCGATATCAATATCTTTGATAGCTTTCCCCACACCCGGAATCATGGATGCAAGTTCTTTCAAATTACCCATCTTCTTAATCTGATGAATCTGGCTCAAGAAATCATTAAAGTCGAACTGATTCTTGGCAATCTTCTTCTGAAGACGCTTTGCCTCTTCCTCGTCATATTGCTCCTGCGCACGCTCTACCAAAGACACGATATCACCCATGCCGAGAATACGGTCTGCCATACGTGCAGGATGGAACTGGTCGATAGCATCCAACTTTTCGCCGGTACCCACAAACTTGATAGGCTTGTTTACCACGGTACGGATAGAAAGAGCAGCACCGCCACGGGTGTCACCATCCAACTTGGTCAGCACGACGCCGTTAAAGTCCAGACGTTCATTAAACTCACGAGCTGTATTCACCGCATCCTGACCGGTCATTGAATCGACCACAAACAAAGTTTCATCCGGATTTATCGCTTTCTTGATAGCCTCAATCTCGTTCATCATCTGCTCATCGATAGCCAGACGGCCGGCTGTATCGACAATGACCAAATCATACCCTTTCGCTTTTGCTTCATGAATAGCGTTCAATGCAATCTGCACCGGATTCTTGCTGTCCAACTCACTATATACAGGAACCTCGATTTGTTCTCCCAATACTCTTAACTGTTCGATAGCAGCGGGACGATAGACGTCACAAGCCACCAACAGCGGCTTACGGTTCTTCTTGGTTTTCAGCATACGGGCCAGCTTACCGGAGAAAGTAGTCTTACCGGAACCTTGCAGACCTGACATCAGGATAACTGCCGGACGACCTTCCAACACCAATTCGGCAGTTTCACCACCCATCAATGCGGTCAGTTCATCATGTACAATCTTTACCATCAACTGGCTGGGCTTCACAGCCGTAAGCACATTCTGCCCTAAAGCTTTTTCTTTCACTGTATCAGTAAAGCCTTTGGCGACCTTATAGTTCACGTCAGCATCCAACAAAGCTTTACGCACATCCTTCAACGTTTCCGCTACATTAATCTCGGTGATTTTTCCCTCACCTTTCAGAATCTTAAAAGACCGTTCCAGTCTCTCACTTAAATTATCGAACATATATCTTTAATTATAAATTACGAATTATGATTGCCTGTCATTCTTTACTAACCTTCAGAATAACAACAGGGTGCAAAAATACAAAAAACTTATGAACTTTATATCTTTTTATTCTGCCATTTTGCTTTTTTCAAGTAAATAACGCTGCTAAGCAGTAACAAACTATAGTACACCACCTCTATGGAGAAACAAACCGAAACCGGTGCTTTCACTACCATGCCTATCCACAGAATGTAAAGGGTATAGAACACCAAAGTCCCCATTTCAAGTATCAGAGCAGCCTGCGTATTTCCAGTTCCCGAAATGGCATTGAAATAGACATTAGCCACCGATGCGATGACCATTGCCACAGCAATGACATACAACGAAGGCACGGATTCCACCAGCAAGGCCTGCTCATTGGTATAAACCGAAAGCATAGCATGAGGGAAAAGTACCACTATGGCCACACAGACTATCATGATGAAGAACGACATCCGTGCGATACGCCAAATCAAGCGCATGACATGGGCTATCCCTCCCGCACCGATCAGATTGCTGACCAAGGAATTGGTAGTAGTAGATAGTGCCTGAACCGGAATGAGCATCACGATATAGATACTACGTACGATATTGGCAATCGCCAGCTCGCGTTGCCCCAACCGTTCTATCGCGATGAAAAAGACAAACCAAGTAGCCATGGCCAAAAAATATTGTACCATGGTAAAACACGATATACTCAGAATCCTTCCCAATAAAGAGAAATCAATCTTCTGCCAGTGATTCAAGCCGAATTTCTTAAAATCCACCTTTGCGTAGGTATAAATCAAGAAGAAAGCCAATGAAGCGGCTTCAGCCATCACCGAAGCGATAGCTGCTCCTTTAATCCCCATCTCCGGCATTCCAAACTTACCGAAAATCAAAATATAGTCCAACAACACATTCACCAATGCCATGACCACCGCATTCATCGTCAGCACTTTAGTACGTGTAATGCCAATATACAGCGCACGGAACATCACGTTGATAAAAGCGAAGAAAAAACCAAAGATACGCCAGTTGAGGAATTCCATGGTGGCGTCAAAAATGGAATCAGATGAGATGAGCAGACGGACAACAGATGGAGCCAACAGATGAGTCAGCCCGAACATGAGCACCGCCAGCCCCAGCAAGAATGTCCCTCCCTGTATCATCACAGGGCCTACATCTTTGTAACGCCCTTCACCATTACGACGGGCAATCAAAATTTGTGAACCGATACTAAAGCCAAAAGCAATAGTAAAGACACAGATATAAAACAATCCACCCATGGCGGAAGCTCCCAGTTCGACTTCCCCCACTCTACCCAGGAAAGCCGTATCCGTCACATTTATAATGTTTTGCGCTAATAATCCGAGAAAAATCGGATAACTCACGTTCCATATTTCTTTGTTAGTATACATATAAAAAATTTGTATTGCGTAAAAGGGTTACAAAGATACAACATTCTTCTCAATCCACCATGCTGAATGTGGTGAAGAATCTGTAAACAGGCAAAGAATTTATTCCTGGAAATAACCATTCCGGAACAAAAGGCATATCATGTCCAAACTATGCTGGAAACTTCCGGGAACTTCCAGCATAGTTGGCAAAAGTTTCCAGCATAGTTTGAAAAAACGACCCGAGCGTTGACAGAACATGACGGACGTTTTTTTCAAAGAACCCTTAAGGGAGTTTTTCTTTGTTTCTTTCTTTGTTTTAATATAATAAGGTAGAAAATCCACGATAAGTCCACAACTTGTCCACAGCATAGGCATTAACCTACTATAAGACAAAGAATTAATTAAAAAAAGTTCGTCCACAAGTAATCCACAAGGCACTCAACAGCTAAAAAACACTCAGAAAATCATGGGTCAAAAGCCTTCTGAAATAAACGAAGAAAATTAAATAGTTTCTACTGAAACAGTTGATTTTTTCAATAGATTATGCAAATAATTGCACAAAAGGTTTGTCCGCGTGTTATTTTATCCTACCTTTGCGTCCGCAAACAAAAAAATTAAGTAATAAATGAAGAAACTATTATTAATTAGCGCAGCGACGCTAATCGTTTCAAATTCAACTTTCGCAGGAGGTATTTTAACCAATACAAATCAACATGCAGCTTTTCTCCGTATGCTATCCCGTGGTGCTACTACAGAAATAGATGGTGCTTTGTCTAATCCTGCCGGACTGGCTTTCTTACCCAAAGACGGATTCCATGTAGGATTGAGCATTCAAAGTGCTTATCAGACTAGAAATATTGATGCCAGTTTTATGACATACAACGGGGTTAGCGCCACAGGTCCTACCGTTGCAGACAAGCCTTTCGAAAAATATTATGAAGGAACGGCAGCCGCACCGGTTATTCCCAGTTTATTTGCAGCCTATAAAAAAGACAAATGGACTATTTCAGGTTTCTTCGCTATTACCGCCGGAGGTGGAAAAGCATCTTTCGATGACGGATTGCCTATGTTTGAATCTGCGGCCATGGCCGGTATTTTTCAGAATAGCGTGAAAGCACATCAGGCAAACCCACAAAGTCCGATAATCGTTCCCGGCATGTATGATATCACAAGCGCCATGGATGGTAAACAATATATTTACTCTTTACAGTTGGGATTATCCTATAAAGCTACCGAATGGCTTTCTGTATTCGGTGGAGGACGTATGAACTATTTTACAGGCGGTTATAAAGGATTCTTGAATGCCATTGTGAAAGGAACAGATACCAACCTGTTGCCACTCGCTCTGGACTGTGACCAAACAGGTTGGGGACTCACTCCTGTAATCGGTGCAGATGTTAAATTGGGCAAACTGAATATCGGTGCTAAATATGAGTTCAAGACCAATCTGAATATCGAAAACAATACAAAGAATATAGAATATCCCCGGACTCCTGAAGGTGAAGCAATGATAGCTCCTTACAAACACGGTGTAAACACCCCCAATGACATCCCAGCCATGTTCTCTATCGCAGCTGCTTATGAATTCCTTCCGGTACTTCGTGCTTCTGTAGAATATCATTTCTATGATGATAAAAAGGCAGGTATGGCAAACGACAAACAAAAATATCTGACTAAAGGAACCAATGAATACTTGGCAGGTATCGAGTTTGATGTAACCAAGCAACTGACCCTCAGCTGTGGTGGACAGATCACTGACTACGGACTATCAGATAACTATCAATCAGATACTAGTTTCTCTTGTGATTCTTACTCTTTGGGAGTCGGAGCCAAAATAAAAATGAACAAGCATCTCAATCTGAATGTCGGCTATATGTGGACTAATTATGAGGATTATACCAAGAAGTCAACCAACTATAACGGAACCGGATTACCCGGAACAAATGTATACAGCCGTACTAACAAAGTATTCGGTTTAAGTGCAGATTATAGTTTCTAATCCCTGTATATGAAATAAAAAAGAAGGCCATACCCAAACAACTGAGGTATGGTTTTTTTTTACAAAAAACTCCAAAGAAACTGATAATCTTTCAGCCGCACCCGCAACTGTTTCAACGACCGGGTGATATGAAATTCCACAGTCTTTACAGAAATATCCAGTCGCAAAGCAATTTCCTTGTTCGGTAAATTTTTCATCCGGCTCAAAATAAACACCTCCCTGCTTGTAGGAGGCAGTTCACTAATAGCTTCCTGCACCAAAGCCTGTATCTCATCACAAAACAATTTATCGGGATCACAAGCCTCCAAAGTCGAGATACGCAAAGCCAGCTCTTTCTGCCGTATATCTCCTATATGCTGCTCGGCACGCATACGTACCTCCAAGTGTTGCAAATGATTCAGTGAACGATTTTTTATGGCTGTCAACAACAATGCGGAAATATTCGTATCCTCCCGCAATTCATTCCGGTGCTCCCACACATTGGTAAACGCCCCCATTACAATATCCTCAGCCTCTTCCTTGTCCCTGACGTACGAGTAAGCAAACTGAATAAACTGTTGCTGACGTTTACTAAACACCTCCGTCAGTTCTGACATAAAAATATTCCCCGTTTCTTTCATCTAACTAATTTTCTGTATCCGTTTCTAAATCTTGATATAGATGCCTTTTTTATATAATATATGAACAATGCTCCAACAGAATATAATATAGATCAAAGCATAGACTAATGAGCCGGGATAATCCCCCAATGCCGGAGCCAGCATCTTTTCATAAATAAAGGCACTCACGCCCGTAGCACCCAATGCGATTCCCATTGTTTCCGCAAACACATAAATAAACAAAGGATTCACTCCGAATGACCGGAAAAAAGCACACCAGTTCTGATATCCTTTCATATCAATAATCCAAATGAGCAGAGCCAAAAAACTGGACGCCAATCCACAAGTTATTATAACAAAAGTAGGCGACCACACTTTTTTATTAATAGGGCAGCCATAACTTAACAGAAAGCCGGCAAATGTAAGTATAGTTCCTATCAGAAACAACCGCTGTATCTTTTCGGCATTATCTTTAGCGGAAAGCAACAACTTTCCACAATAAAATCCTACCATCACATGGCACACCGCAGGAACAGTACTCAGCAGCCCTTCCGGATCAAACGCCATTCCGCCCTCATGGTACATATGAGATGTGCCCAATGCCCATGCGTCAAAACGAGCCACAACATTGGTTTCCGACTGATTGAAACCGTCTCCCGTAGCCAATAAAAGAAAATAAGCGGCCAAAGTCACCAAAATGATAGCAGGAAAATATTTATGCTTCACCGTTATAGCAACCAGACTGGTCACACCGTATCCTATAGCGAGCCGTTGCATGACTCCCAGATAACGCCATTCTTCAAAATTCAGATGATGTGTAAAAACAGACTTAGCTAAAAGATTCAACAATAGACCGATACAAAAAATAATGACTGTACGCTTCATTATTTTACGCAACGTGGCATGTGAATAAGTAAAATTATATTTCCGCAAAGAAATATAAGTCGAGATTCCCATAATGAACATAAAAAAAGGGAAAACGAGATCGGTGGGGGTCAATCCGTTAAAGGCGGCATGCTCCAGCGGAGCATACACATACCCCCACGAACCGGGGTTATTCACAAGAATCATGCCTGCAATGGTGATGCCTCTCAAGATGTCAAGAGCGAGCAATCGTTTGGGGGTATTTGCTGTCATGTGTGTCAGATTAATAAATTGGTTAACTCGGACAAAGATAACATTCTATTAGCAATAAAGAAACAAATCTGTGAAAAATATTTTTATATTGTAAACATATTAATCTCTCTGAAAAACATGTTTATTCCGTTTTTATTGCTATTTTTGTCCGCAAAGAATTTCTATACCCCCTTTATTTAAAAACTTAGCACAGATATATTATGAAAAAAAAGAGTCTGCTAGTATTTTTCGTTGGGCTATTAACGTGTGGGTGCCAAATGAAAGAAGTAATCAATGAGTACAATGTAGTTCCGCTGCCTGTTACTATGAATGAGCAGCCGGGACGTTTTTATCTGAACAGCGATGTTCCTGTCGTTGTGAACGCCTCACAAGAAGTGAAAAATATCGCTTCCAGTCTATCAACTACCGTATTGGATGTAGCCGGTATCAAATTGAAACCGGGTGGTGAATTACATGAAAATGTACCCACCATTGTTTTTGACAGCATTCCGGGTATGGAGAAAGAAGCCTACAAATTATCAGTCACCCCCCAACAGATAAAGATTACAGCATCAACACCTAACGGATTTTATTACGGACTGCAAACTCTGTATCAACTGTTGCCGGTAGCTATTTATAGCAAGGAAAGAGCACGCAATGCCGAATGGAGCGTACCTTGCGTCGAGATAGAAGATACTCCGGCGTTCCGATATCGCGGAGCAATGCTGGATGTATGCCGTCATTTTGCATCGATAGATTACATCAAAAAATTCATTGATGTATTGGCCGTACATAAGATGAATACCTTCCACTGGCATCTTACGGATGACCAAGGCTGGAGAATCGAAATCAAAAAGTATCCCAAACTGACCGAAATCGGTTCCCAACGTTCAGAAACCATGGTGGATTATTTCTATACCCACTACCCGTTTAAATATGACGGCAAACCTCATGGAGGTTACTATACACAAGAAGAAATTAAAGAAGTGGTAGCATACGCCCAAAGCAAATATATCACCGTCATTCCGGAAATAGAGCTACCGGGACATGCCTTGGCAGCCATTGCCTCTTACCCCGAATTATCCTGTACTCCGGACAGCACCTACGAAGTTTGCAAACTGTGGGGTGTGTTTGACCAGGTATTCTGCCCTACCGACACTTTCTTTCAATTTATGGAAGGAGTCATGGACGAAGTGGTGGAATTATTCCCAAGTTCTTATATACATATAGGTGGTGACGAATGCCCCAAATACGCATGGGAACATTGTTCCCATTGCCAAAAACTGATACGAGACCTAGGGCTTAAAGATGATGTCACTCCTAATCCCGTAGACGGCAGAAAGCATACCAAAGAAGAGAAGTTACAAAGCTATATCGTAAACCGTGCGGAAAAATACCTGAACAGCAAAGGACGCAACATCATCGGTTGGGATGAAATTCTGGAAGGCGGGCTTGCTCCCAACGCCACAGTAATGTCATGGCGTGGTGTGGAAGGCGGAATGACCGCAGCCAAAGCCGGGCATGATGCCATCATGACTCCCAATCCTTACGCTTATCTTGATCATTATCAAGAAGAACCGGAAATAGCCCCTGTCACTATCGGTGGGTATAACACATTGAAGAAAACATATAGTTACAATCCTGTACCGGCTGATGCAGACAGTCTGGTAAAACAACACATCATAGGCGTACAAGCTAATTGCTGGGCTGAATATATGCCAACCGAGGACAATCGTGACTATCAAATCTTCCCACGTTTAATCGCCATAGCCGAGACCGGATGGACTCCGATGAAGGAGAAGAATTTCACTTCATTCTGCAGCCGCATGGTAGAAGATTTCAAACGTCTGGAAATAATGGGGGTAAAACCGTGCCTCAACTTCTTTGATGTAAACATTAATACCCGTTCCACTAAAGAAGGAGTACTGAATGTAGAACTGGAAACATTCTATCCGGGAGCACAAATCTATTATACAATCCACGGTGAGGAACCGTCTGTAAATGCCAGCTTATATAGCCATCCATTCCCATTGGAAGGTACTTACGACTTGAAAGCCGCCGCCTTTGTTGACGGTAAGCAGATTGGTAAAGTTACCCATAAACAACTTTACAAGAATTTAATCAGTGGAAAGAAATATGAAATCACTCCGGAACCCAAAGGAATGAAGGGGGATATTTTAGGAGAAAATGACATATTAGGGGCCGATACGGTGACTTTAGGACTAACCAACGGAAAACGTGGGAATAATGCCTCTTCCACTCCATGGGTAGGTATCCGCCCGGACAATAATGATAAAGTGACCTTCGTGGCAGACTTTGATAAAGCTACAATCAGTAAAATCAGATTTGGTACGCTTTATAATGCAGCCGGCAATATATTACCGGTAAGCAAAGCTGTGGTGTATGTTTCCGCCTCAGGCAATAAATTCGAGAAAGTGGCCGAAAAGGAATTTACCTATGACATCAAAGAAAACACCTTCAAAGGATTCGATGAAGAAATAGAGTTCCCGGCACAAGAAGCTGTAAAGGTGAAAATAGAATTTACAAGCGGAGGCAAAATACGTAATGGTATTGATTGCTATAGTCCGCATGATAAGAGCGAAGTGCCCAGTACAATGGCATTGGATGAAATAGAAATCTATTAATTCCACGAAAGAAGTAAAATAAACAACTGTCCGGAAGCTATCTTTTGCTTTCGGACAGTTTCTTTTGTGCAATTCAATGCAGGCTGTTCCATCCAAGCGCGATATGACACTTTTATGAGGAACCACACAGCCTTTTTCAAATAAATTATGTAATTTTGCCGAATGTTTATAACAACCCTTTAAATCATGAGAAAATATTCATTCTTATTCACACTTTTACTGCTATCGGCAAGCAGTTTTGCCCAAAACAAAGATTTCAGTTATAAGTTTTACGGACAAGTTCGCACCGATCTTTATTACAATAGCCGTGCCAACGAAGAAACTGTGGACGGGCTTTTCTATATGTATCCCAAAGACAAAATATATGATACAGACGGAAAAGACTTGAATGCAACAGCCAATGGAAGCTTCTATACCTTGTACACTCGTCTGGGGGTCGACGTTCAAGGCCCTAAACTGGGCAGGGCAAAAACCTCGGCTAAAGTGGAAATGGACTTTCGCGGTTCAGGAACCACTTTCTCTACCGTTCGCCTGCGCCATGCATATTTGAACTTAGACTGGGGAAAACCGTCCTTGCTGTTGGGACAAACCTGGCATCCGCTGTATGGTGACGTCGCTCCGCAAATCCTGAATCTGAATATGGGAGCTCCTTTCCAACCGTTCAGCCGTGCTCCGCAAATACGTTTCCGCTACAAGACAGGTGATATACAGTTGACAGGTGCAGCGATCTGGCAATCTCAATATCTGTCACAAGGCCCTGATGGCAAGAGCCAGAAATACATCAAAGAAAGCTGTATCCCGGAAGTCTATATCGGTGCAGATTACAAAGGTAACAACTGGTTGGTAGGTGCAGGTATTGAAATGGTTTCATTAAAACCCCGTACTCAGTCTGTGGTAGAGGATAAAGTGTATAAAGTAGATGAACGTATCACTTCTCTGTCTTATGAAGTTCACATGAAATATACTTCACCTGTATGGTATATAGCTGCCAAAAGCATATTAGGTTCCAATCTTACACAGGTTTCTATGCTGGGAGGCTATGGCATAAAATCAATAGACCAACAAACAGGTGAACAGGAATATTCCCCCAACCGCAACTCCAGTTCTTGGTTGAACATTGTGTATGGCAAAAAATGGAAACCGGCTGTTTTCTTTGGTTACATGAAGAATTTAGGCACCAGCGATGAGGTTACCAAAATGTATGGCACAGGTACAAATGTAGATCAATTGATCAGTGCCAGTGCCGAACTGACTTATAATGTTCCTCATTGGAAAATCGGTGTGGAATATAATTTCAGTTCTGCATGGTACGGTTCACTAGATAAGTCAGATGGAACAATCATTGATACCCATTCTGTTTCAAACAACAGACTGGTAGCCACCGTGTTGTTTATGTTCTAAGATATAGAATTCACTACAAAAAACAAAATACTAAAAAAGGCAACTCGAAACCGGGTTGCCTTTCTTTTATATAGAGAAGTATCAATTATTCACCTTTGATCGCTGCAACACCCGGAAGAACTTTTCCTTCGATCGCTTCCAACAAAGCACCACCACCGGTAGAGATGTAAGATACTTGGTCAGCCATACCGAACTTGTTGATACAAGCTACAGAATCACCACCACCAATCAATGAGAACGCACCGTTCTTAGTTGCTTTAGCGATAGCTTCGGCGATTGCACGTGAACCGGCAGTAAAGTTATCAAACTCAAATACACCGGCAGGACCGTTCCAAAGAATAGTCTTAGCATCTTCAATAGCTGCTGCAAATGCTTTCTGAGTTTCGGGACCTGCATCCAAGCCTTCCCATCCGTCAGGAATATTATTTGCAGGAACAACCTGAGTATTAGCATCATTAGAGAATGCATCAGCAGCTACACAGTCTGTACCTAATACCAAATTCACACCTTTAGCCTTAGCCTTAGCGATGATATCAAGAGCCAATTCCAATTTATCATCTTCTACGATAGAATTACCAATTTTACCACCCTGAGCTTTAGCAAAAGTATAAGTCATACCACCGCAAAGGATCAAGTTATCCACTTTATCCATCAGGTTTTCAATGATACCAATCTTGGTAGATACCTTAGAACCACCCATAATAGCAGTGAACGGACGTTTGATATCTTTCAGGATATTATCAACAGCTTGAACTTCTTTTTCCATCAAATAGCCCAACATCTTGTTGTCTGCATCGAAATAGTCGGCGATAACAGCTGTAGAAGCATGTTTACGGTGAGCAGTACCGAATGCGTCATTGATATAGCAATCAGCATAAGAAGCCAAAGTCTTGGCAAATTCTTTCTGAGAAGCCTTCATTGCCTTCTTGGCATCTTCGTATGCAGGATCTTCTTTGTCAATGCCAACAGGCTTTCCTTCTTCTTCAGGATAGAAACGCAAGTTTTCCAACAACAGGACTTCACCCGGTTTCAAAGCAGCTGCAGCATCACCGGCTTTTGCGCAATCAGGAGCAAATTGAACAGGTACACCTAATTTTTCAGAAACAGCATCGACAATCTGACTCAATGAATATTTAGCATTTACCTTACCTTTGGGTTTACCCATGTGTGACATGATAATCAAGCTGCCACCATCAGCCAACACTTTTTTCAGTGTAGGAAGAGCACCGCGGATACGAGTATCATCAGTAATTTTACCATTTTCGTCCAAAGGTACATTGAAGTCCACGCGGACAATTGCCTTTTTACCGGCAAAGTTAAATTTGTCAATTGTCATCATAATCTCTTATTTTTGTTTATAGTGTATAAATACAATCTCGCTTATTTTGGGTGTTGCAAAGTTACTAATATTTTTTATTAGCAGTGTGTCAGGGCGGTAATAATTTTATCTGAAATGAAAAAAGAGGATAAAAACCACTTTTTTTGAGAAAATCGAAAAAAAATCATTTTTCCGCTAGGGTTGTTTCCCACTATCCTGTTCTATATACAAAATGCGGAAAGAATGAAGACAGAATTGCTACATAAATATTTCAGAGGAGAAACCACGGAAAAAGAGGAAAGCCAAATTGTGGAATGGACGGAAAGCAGTGCCGAGAACAAGGAACGCTTTTTGAAAGAACGAATGTTGTTTGATATCACCCTTTTTTCCGATGATTCGAAGATACAGCGGAAGCCGAAAGGACATCTGTATCTGTATCCGCTGATTGCCATTGCCGCCATGTTGGCTATTGTTTTTGTCATGGATTTGCCACATATGCACAAACCCAAGCAGCAATTGTCACAAACCATCCGTATTCCGGCGGGGCAGCGTGCGCAGATGGACCTCCCCGATGGTTCGGTAGTATGGTTGAACTCCCAAACTACATTGACTTATGATGAAGATTTCGGTAAAAAAGACCGTAAAGTCACATTAGACGGAGAAGCCTATTTCGAGGTGGCACACAATAAGGAAATTCCTTTTTATGTGCAGACAGAAAACATAAAGGTACAAGTCACCGGAACAAAATTCGATGTATGTTCTTATAAAGGTTCAAACAGCTTTATAGCCAGACTGATAGAAGGTTCCATCAACTTGCTTACCAACAGTGCAAAAGAAGAAAAAACAATTACCAGCCTGACGAAAGGAAAGTATTTCTCGATGGAAAACGGCAAATATAGAACGGGCGAAATGAGCAGCAACAATGCTTTAGCATGGATGCAAGGCATTTATTATTTCGATGATGTTCCGTTTAAAGAATTACTGGACAAGATTGCTCTATATTATAATTATAAGATAACAGTGAAGAATCCTAAAATCTTAGAGAACTACCGTTGTACCGGTAAATTCAAAGATTTGGATGGCATAGAGCATATACTAAAAGTTATACAAAAAGACCATCCGTTCAAATACGATATTGATAACGAACATAACAAGATAACTATAGAATAAAATCACAATAGAAGTTTAACCTTAAAAATTAACCATTATGATTACATAAGAACCTTTGAAAAAAGAATCGGAAAGTACCCCCATACTCCCCGATTCGACAGCTAACAATTGACCTTAATCAAATTTATTAACTTAACACATTACAAAGATATGAGAAAAATTTCTTTGGAAGGGTATTTATGCCCAAAAAGTTTAGGCTTTAAACAAATATTACGAACTATGAAGATTACCTTATTTCTTCTTTTGGCTACTACATTCAGCGCATTTAGCGTAAATGTACACTCTCAAAATGCAAAAGTTAGTTTTGATACCCACACCATGAAGGTAGCTCAATTAATCTCGACCATTGAAACACAGACCAATTATCTGTTTGTCTATAATAAAAAAAATGTGGACCTTAACCGCAAAGTAACTGTTAAAGCCCGTAACAAAGCCGTATCCGAAATTCTGGATGAAGTTTTTTCCGGAACAGGAATCTCTTATGTAATGGAAGGAAAGAATATTGTTCTGACTAAAGAAAGCAACATAGCCCGTGAAGAAGTGAAGCAGCAGAATACAATCACTGTAAAAGGTGTTGTAACGGATATGCAGGGTGAAGCCATTATCGGTGCAAACATACTTCAACAAGGTACTACTAACGGTACTATTACAGATATTGACGGCAACTTTACCCTGGAAGTTCCCACTGATGCACAACTAGCCGTTTCCTACATCGGATATAAAAAAGTCATTATTCCCGTAAACGGAAAAACCAACTTTACCATCAAGATGGAAGACGACGCCCTGAAATTGGAAACTGTTGTAGTAACCGCTATGGGTATTAAAAAGAAAGAAGCTTCTTTGACTTATTCTACACAGCAATTGAATGGTGACGAGCTGAATAAGGTAAAGGATGCGAATATGATTAATTCACTAGCCGGTAAATCCGCCGGTGTACAGATTACAAAGAGTTCATCCGGTCTTGGAGGTTCGGCAAAAGTATCTATCCGTGGTGCGCGTTCAGCATTCGCCAGTGGTAACAACCAACCGTTGTATGTCATTGATGGTGTTCCCATGCTGAATATCACAACAGAATCAACAGCCACCGTTATGGGAGGTGAAAATGACGGTGTCAACCATGACTCTGGTGACGGTATTTCCAATCTGAACCCTGACGACATTGAAAGTATGAGCATATTGAAAGGTGCATCCGCAGCAGCTCTTTACGGCTCACAAGCAGCTAATGGTGTCATTTTAATTACAACAAAATCCGGAAAAGCCGGTATGTCAAGAATTACATTTTCTTCCAACCTGACAGTAGACCATGCTATCAGCCTGCCCCAATTCCAAAACAATTATGGACAAACTGCCGATGGTACCAGCAGCTGGGGTAGCAAAGGGAACCTGACAGACTATGACAATGTGGACAATTGGTTCGGAAACGGGATCACTGCTATCAACTCTTTAACTTTCCAAACAGGCAATGACAAGATGCAAACCTACTTCTCTTATGCTAATACCCGAGGTACAGGTATCGTTGACTCAAACAAACTTCAAAAGCATAATATCACTTTCCGTGAAACAGCCAGTTTTTTCAACGATCGCTTGAAATTGGATGGAAATGCCAGTTTGATGACACAGACTATCCGGAACACTCCTGCCGGAGGCGGTTATTATCTGAATCCGCTAGTTGGTCTGTATTCTTTCCCCCGTGGCGCCGATTTGGCTCCGTATGCTGAAAATTTTGAAGTATTCGACACGGATCGTAATATGAATTTACAGAATTGGTACACAAAGAATGAAGACGGCTCATTCAGTGAATGGGATCAGAATCCGTACTGGATTAAAAACCGTGTGACCAACAAGAGTAAACGTTATCGCGCATTGGCTTCTATCAGTGCAAATTTAAAAGCTACTGATTGGTTAAGTTTCCAGGCACGTGGCAATGTAGACTACGTAAGTGATAAATTTGACAACAAGATGTATGCTTCAACAGCTGCAAATATTGCCGGCAAGAATGATGAGACAGGGCTTCCCAACGGACGTTATGTATGGTCGGATGAACAAAATTTCCAAGTATATGGTGACTTCATGGCCATGTTTAACAAAACATTGGGTGACTTTTCTATCAACGCAGCATTGGGAACCAGCATCAATGTGAGCAAAGCCAATTCTTTGATGATTGACTCCAAAACAGCTTCTTTATATCGCCCTAATGTATTTACCGTTTCCAATATCATCTTCTCTTCAAAGGGATTTATCAACCAGACGATTGATGCGAAACGTACTATACAATCCTTGTTCGGTACAGCGCAAGTAGGTTGGAAAGATGCTCTTTATCTGGATGTTACAGCACGTAATGACTGGTCTTCCACTTTAGCGAATACAGAAAGTATGAAAAATGGATTCTTTTATCCGTCAGTAGGTTTGACTTGGATTATGAGCAACAGTGTCAAACTGCCGGAATGGATCAATTTCTCAAAATTCCGTGGTTCATTCGCACAGGTTGGTAATGACCTTCCTATCGGAATTACAAACTTAGCGGATATTATTCAATGTGGTGGAAGTATCCAGACCAATGACATTGAGCAACGTGGTGATTTGAAACCGGAAATCAGTACTTCCATTGAATTCGGTACAGAATGGAAATTCTTCAATAATCGCTTCGGTATTGACTTTACATGGTATCGTACTGATACTAAAAATCAGTTGCTGAAAGTAGCCAATCCGGCAGGTTCACTTTATGCATTCCGTTATATCAATGCAGGTAAAATTCGCAATACCGGTATTGAATTAACCGTAGAGGGTACTCCTTTAATGAATGAAAATTTCCGTTGGAAAACTGCTGTAAATATGTCCATGAACAGAAATAAGGTTGTTTCCTTACACAAGGATTATAAATCATTCCGTTATGGTTCGGAAGGGTTCTCCATGGCATACGATATGTGGGTAAAAGAAGGTGGAAAACTGGGCGATATCTATGGTAATGGATTTGAAAGAGATGAAAATGGCAAGATCAAAGTAAATGAGGCAGGAAATCCGATTAAAGTAACAGGAAACAACACTTTATTGGGCAACGCCAACCCCGATGCTTTATTAGGATGGAGCAATACCTTTACTTACAAAGGATTTACTTTATATTTCTTGATTGACGCACGCATCGGAGGTGATGTTATGTCATTGACTCAAGCACACCTGGATGCAATGGGCGTCAGCAAAGAATCCGGAGAGGCACGCGACCGTGGGTATGTGGAATATGAAGGTATCCAATTCAAAGACGTTCCTAATTTCTATGGTACTGTCGGAGGCCGTAACGGTATTTCAGAATACTACATGTACGATGCAACGAATGTACGCTTGCGTGAATTAACACTAGGTTATTCATTCCCGGCATCCATTCTCTCCAAAACCAAATTTATCAAAGGACTGGATCTTACATTGGTTGCACGCAATTTATTCTTCTTGTACAAAGATGCTCCATTTGATCCGGATGCAACTTTGTCAGTAGGTAATACTCTGCAGGGCGTTGATGTGTTCGGCATGCCGACTACACGTAACATCGGTTTCAACGTTAAGTTCACATTCTAACCTTAAAAACAAAGACATTATGAAAAGTTCAAAATATATTTCAATTTTATGCATGGGCGGCCTCCTGAGTCTTGCCTCATGCACAGACGGATTCGAATCTGATAATAAAATCAACGGTAGTTTTGATGATATCGTAAAAGAATATGATTTCCAGAAATACACCACTAATTTTGAGACCATTCAAAAAGGTATTTATTTTAACTACGACTGGGGAGAAGGAACCACTTGGCCCTGGCAAACATTCCAAAACCTGAATCATGATATGTTCGCAGGATATTTCCATGATTTTGCTTCTAAATTCTGCGATAAAAATACGGTATACGCATTAGAGGCAGGATGGACGGCCAGTGCATGGAACTATACCTATAATTACATTTTCCCGGTAGCCCATAAATCGACGTTGATTACACAAGATGAAGCCAAGTACAAGCATTTTTATGGTGCCACCCTTATTCTGAAAGTAGAAGCCATGCATCGCATTGCTGATACTTATGGCCCCATTGTCTATTCTAAATTCGGAAAGAATGAAGCAAATTCCGTTGACACTCAGGAAGAAGCCTATAAAGCTTTTTTCAATGACCTGGATAAAGCCGTAGAGGCATTGGATGCTTATCTGAAAGAAGGAGGTAAAGAAGATGGAGTAAAAAGTATCAATATGTCCAATTGCCCGACTGCCAGCAGGTGGATTAAATTTGCAAATTCATTGCGCCTTCGTTTGGCCATGCGTGTATCTAATGTAAATAAGGCACTTGCCGCCAGCGAGGCCAAAAAAGCATTGGAAAACTCTTATGGTGTTATTGAATCATCCGCAGAGAACATCCAAATCTCCGGTAAAGGATATCAAAACCCACTAGCAGGTGTCGCCGGCTGGGGCGAGACCTACATGGGAGCAACAATGGCTTCTGTTTTAAACGGTTATGAAGATCCACGCATCAGTATATATTACAGTCCGGCGACATTGGCAGACCACACAGAGGAATATTTAGGAGTGCCTCAAGGAGTATATGCCAAGGATGGTGATTCCAATTACTATCAAAGTTATTCTTTTATCAATACTAAAACAATCGCCGCATCCACACCCGCCGTTCTTCTGACAGCAGCGGAAGTTTGGCTCCTACGTGCCGAAGCATCTTTACGAGGTATCAATCCGAAAAGCGAAAGTGCAAAGCAATGTTACGAAACCGGTGTTCAAGCTTCATTCGACCAATGGAGCGCCGGAGATGCAAGCCTCTATCTGGCAAGCAAAGGCAAACCGACGGATTACATTAATTATGCAGCAGGTCCCGGAAAAGATATGAAAGCATTGATAACCACTACTCCCGATTTTGACGATGCAGCCAATCAAGAAGAGCAACTTGAAAAAATTATCACTCAAAAATGGATTGCCTGTTGGCCGGAAGGTATGGAAGCATGGACCGAACAACGCCGTACCGGATATCCGAAATTATTCAAAGTCCAAACCAACAATAGCAACGGTACAATTGATACGGACATCATGATTCGTCGCCTCCCCTTCTCACAGGATGATGCCAAGAAAGATCCGGAACAATATAAGAACCTTTGTACGGCTCTTGGCGGTGCAGACAACGGCGGTACACGTCTATGGTGGGATACAGGTAAAAACAACTTTTAATTCATATTTCAATAACAACTATCACTTATAAGAGAGAGTCTAAATGTTTCGCTTAATTTAAGGTATTAGCATAAGGCGAAAAGACTTTGCAAGACGGGGAGCGCGATGTTTCCCGTCTTTTTCTATTTTTCAGATGACATTCTATATTATTTTCCTATCTTTGTCCGAGCTATGAAATAACATACACATACAGCAAACTTTTTCCGGATATTCATCGTTTAACTGAAAAAAATATATGAAAAAGTTTCTAAGTAACACCATCGTGCAACTGCTTATTGCCGTAATTATCGGACTGTCGGCAGGTTTCGTCGTAAACGACGCTGTGTTGGAAGCCATCGTTTGCATAAAACACATTACGGGACAAATCATTTTCTTTTTAGTTCCTCTTATCATTTTAGGATTCATCGCTCCCTCCATCGCACACTTGCGTAGTAATGCGTCAAAGATGCTTTTATTTGCTTTTGGCATTGCTTATCTCTCCTCCATCAGGGCTTCTTTCTTCGGGGCTGCCGTAGGATACAATGTAATTCCTTTCCTGCATATAGCCGATGATGCCAACTCACTGAAAGCATTACCGGAGAATCTGCTGAAGATAGATATTCCACCAGTCATGAACGTAATGACTGCACTGGTACTGGCCGCATTGATAGGGCTTGCCACTGCTTGGGTAAAATCGGACGAAATATCAAAGTTGTTGGACACTTTCCAAAAAATGGTACTTGAATTGGTGAAAAGGGTATTGCTTCCTGTACTTCCTGTGTTTATTGCCGCCAATTTCTGCATTCTCAGCTATCAGGGAGCTGTTACGAAACAATTACCTGTATTCCTCTCCATTCTGATAGTTGTTATTGTTTGCCATTTCATCTGGCTGACACTACTCTATTTCATTGCGGCGGTTTATTCCAGAAAGAATAGCTATCAAGTACTGAGATACTACGGTCCTGCCTACCTCACGGCATTAGGTACGATGTCTTCGGCAGCCACATTGGGTATAGCATTGGAATGTGCCCGTAAAAGCCCGATACTGAGAAAAGAGATCAGCGACGTAACAATACCTTTATTCGCGAATATACACTTGTGCGGCTCTATCCTGACAGAAACCGTATTTGTACTCACGGTATCACAAATGCTTTATGGAAGCATGCCCAGCATATTGCAAATTACTTTATTCATCCTGTTATTAGGATTATTCGCCATTGGTGCACCGGGAGTACCGGGTGGAACAGTACTTGCCTCTTTAGGGCTCATCATCTCTGTCCTTCACTTTGATGAAGCCGGAACTGCACTACTACTTACGATTTTTGCATTGCAGGACAGTTTTGGAACAGCTTGTAATATTACCGGAGATGGGGCACTAACGCTTATTACGGATACTTTCGAAAAAAAATAGCATCGAAAACTTCATAAAAACAACTATTTTTTCACTACAGGTTACACAGATTTAAATCAAAATTCTAATCTGTGCAACCTATGATGGGAAACTTATTTCAAGACTTCTTCCAACTTTTGTTGCAAGGCCTCGCCTTCCAATCCTACCGCCAAAATCACTCCATTGGGATCCAACAAAAAATTCATAGGAATCCAACGAATAGCATACTGCACGGCTGCATCCGACTTCCAGTCCTTCAAATCTGAAACATGAGTCCATGTCAATTGATCTTTCTCGATAGCAGCCAACCAAGGTTCTTTCTTACGATCCAGAGAAACTCCTAAAATAGTAAAATTCTTATCCTTGAATTTATTCCAGGCAGCAACAATATTCGGATTTTCCTTGCGGCAATCAGGACACCAAGAAGCCCAAAAATCAATCAATACATATTTTCCTCTCAAACCGGATAAGGTGACGGGATTACCATCTACATCGGGCAATGTAAAATCCGGAGCTACAGCTCCCACTTGAATATTTTCCATCCGCTTGATAAAATCATCTATCTGATTGACGTACATGGTTCCATCCAATGAGGCATCTAATTTGGCACGTAATGCCTTCATTTCCTCCAGATTCAACTTATAAGCGAAATCTTTCACAACAAAATAAGGAGTAACGGCCGATGCAGGATGAGCAGATACCAAACTATCTATGCTATATCCATCCTGACGAGTCAAAGGAGCATTCTGTGCATACAAATCATTCAAAGCAGAACCTGTCACAGTCAATACCTTTTCCGATTCATTCATCTTCAACTGCATCTCTTCGTTATCTAAAAAGAATACCAACGGACGTTTGCTATCCTTGAACGTAGTCAACCCGTATGCCAACGGCTCAGTACAAGCACCTTCAAATTTGAAAACACCATCCGTAATTACAGCCGAATCCACATCTATGAAAGATTTATCCTGATACTTCTTCAGATACACCATTCCATTCTTTACATCTGATATTTCCCCATTCAGAGTATATCCTTTTTTCTCTTCACTACATGAGAGTACAGTCATAGCCAGTACACCCGCAAAAAGCACATTTACAATTCTTTTCATCTCTATTTTCCTTTATATTATAACTTGCCAAAAATAAATATTCCTCAGGAATTATGCAAACTACATCACTCCTATTTGGAAATTAACTCTCCCTGAGTTACCTTTGTAACTTCAACTAACTATTATATAACCTATGAAAAAACTCCTATTTCTAGGCGCTCTCCTGTTGTCAACAGTATGTATGAACGCCCAAACTTCCGAATATTATCAGGAAGCAGCCAATCCTATTGCCACCAACCCCACTTTATGGGCGAAAGTTACAGCCCCACAAATCAGCTGGGGAAGCACAGACATCCGCTATAAGAAAGAGGAACCAGCCCCTATCCGTAGTACACAGAAAAGTATAAACCTTACTGCATGGAAAGGTGAAAAGGTTTCGGCCCAAATGGTAGTATGGACTCCTAAGACACTGAATGATTTGACTCTCACAGTCAGTGATCTAATCTCTGGTGAAAATACCATTAGCAAAGATGATATCCGTACCGGCTTTGTACGCTATGTCATGACTGATGAACTGAACAAAGACGGTTTGGGCGCATGTGGCTACCGCAATAGCGCCGACTTTGATTCAACTTTAGTAGCAGATGTAATAGACCACATCACTCCCGCTCTGACTCTTCCCGCCAACTCCACCCAAGGGGGATGGATCCGTATCAACGTACCCCAGCAGACTAAAGCCGGGAAATACACAGGAACAGTTACAGTAAAGGCCAACAATAGTACACTGGCCGAATTGAAACTGAATATCCAAGTGAAAAAACGTACGCTGCCTCCTCCTTCCGAATGGGCTTTCCATTTGGATTTATGGCAAAATCCATACGCAGTATCCCGTTACTACAATGTGGAACCATTCAGCAAGGAACATTTCGACTTGATGCGCCCATTAATGAAATTATATGCTGATGCAGGCGGTAAAGTAATTACAGCCTCCATTATGCACAAACCTTGGAACGGACAGACATACGACGCTTTTGAGAGCATGGTTACTTGGCTGAAAAAAGCGGATGGAACATGGTACTTTGACTATACCGTGTTCGATAAATGGGTGGAATTTATGATAGACCTTGGAGTCAAGAAGCAAATAAGTTGTTACTCGATGGTTCCCTGGCGTCTTTCTTTCCAATATTTTGATCAAGCCAGTAACTCTTTCAAGTTCTTGGAAGCCAAACCGGGCGAAGCCGCTTATGAAGAATTCTGGATAAATATGTTGCAAGATTTCGCAAAGCATCTGAAAGCAAAAGGCTGGTTCGATATCACTCACATTGCGATGGACGAAAGACCGATGAAGGACATGCAGGAAACACTGAAAGTAATCCGTAAGGCTGATAAAGACTTTAAAGTGTCATTGGCTGGAACGTATCACAAAGAGTTATTGGATGAGCTGAATGATTATTGTATCACTATCGCCGAGAAGTTCACACCGGAAGAGATTGAAGCACGCCGGAAAGCAGGCAAAGTGACCACTTATTATACCTGTTGCACGGAACCCCGTCCCAACACTTTTACTTTCAGTGAACCTGCCGAAGCTGAATGGCTGGCATGGCACAGTGCTAAAGAAAATCTGGATGGGTATCTCCGTTGGGCTTTAAACAGTTGGGTGAAAAATCCTCTGCAGGACAGCCGCTTTACCGCTTGGGCTGCCGGGGACACTTATATGATTTATCCGGGCGCCCGTTCATCTATCCGGTTAGAACGCCTGACAGAAGGAGTACAAGCATTTGAAAAAATACGCATTCTGAAAGAAGAATTTGAAAGGAAAGGCAATAAAGGGGCTATCAAGAATATAGACAAAGTCCTGAAAATGTTTGATGAATCCGGTATGGATAAGATTTCTCCTACCACTGCCGTAAACAAGGCAAAAGAGGTTATCAACCGATACTAGAATAAATATTGAAAAAAGAATAGGAACCTTAGAAGCAATCATTTATCATATTGCTTCTAAGGTCCCTATTCGTAAACCATTCTTGATTCTGTTTTAATCTTCCTCATTCTGAATATACCACGTCCATCCATTAATGTTAATCTGAACAGCATTCCATGCAGTTGAGTCAAAAAAAAAGAATATGATTTTATATTCATCCTCACGATCTAAATATTCCTGAGGTTTCATCTTATTCCCTTCCATACTTGTCAAAATAAGAAAATCCGTCAGATTAATATCAAAGACTTTCTTCCCGGTTGCTTTCTCCGTCACAACAAACCGTGCAGGCCTGTCCTCCATCAACCGCATAGTGTTCAATTCGACCGCCGCAGCCGACGGATTCTTCTGTTCCATAAAATAAGGTTGAAAACTCAGCACATCATCGTCCAGCAAGGAATTATCATGTCCTAAATATCCATTGGATTCTATAATCTCATAATCATAGTCATGCATATTGATGGTCCATCCGCTAGTATCGGTACTGCGGGATTCCCCCGAGGAAGAGCCTTGGAATATAAAACGTATCTTATTAGTATCCTTTATCAAATTGATTACCTCCATCTGATTTGCAGTACCTGTGAACTTCACATGATTGATACCGCCATACCACAGTGGTTCCAACTCTTTATTAATGACAAGAGACTCCTCACGCATCAACTGGAGTTTCATTTCTGTAAGGGTTGTTCCACCGTTAGGAATAGTTATCTCATAGGAATCATGTGCCCCTGCCCAAGCCAGCAACTGGTATTCGCCTACCGGAAGTTTTACCTCCATAGTATAGTATCCTGTAGCCAAAACCTCTCCTTCCTCAACCTGACTGAACAAATACCTTCCATCCTTATCAAAGATGTACAATTCCACTCTGTCTACCTGTGTATGGAAAGCATCTGTATGAAGCATATTATAATCATATTTGAACTTTACCAACAATCTACATTCCGGCAACCTTTCGTCAAAGCTATTGCATGAGAACGTCAATAAAGAGACAGCCAACAGGACTATCAAAGTAGCGGAAGTTCTAAGGCTTTTTAGTTTCATATTCATCAGTTTAAATGATTTGCTTATGTATTATTTCCTGCAGGAGCAGATTGACTCTGCCCGGGAACGGTTTGCTATACGTATTCAGGCACATTCAATGCACCCCTACAGGAATCCACTCAGTCTACACATCTCATTAACAATCGTCTTCCGTACAGTAATGGGATATATAGTTCCCAGTATCTTCAATTCCAAGCCGCCCTTATCTTAAAAAGAGGGAGTTAAAGTTTATAATCCGCTTCTTAAAATTCTTCTTCCTGAGTGTACCAAGTCCATGGATTGACATTAATCTGGATCGCCAGAAAAGAGCCGTCCTCCTCATCGGGATCAGTACCGGGCGTAGGTATTTCCGGATATCCCGGATTATTGAACTTATTAACATTGATATCATAAACGGAATTTCTCACCACCCCAAATTCACCGAGTTCATTCAAGGCCTTATCCGTATCATCATGTTTAATCATGATTTTATAATAACTGATACCATCGGCATAATAATTGAAATTTTCCACTGCCCCTGCACCTTTTCCTTTTATTTCATCAATTTTACCATTGAATGTGATTACCAAAGCATCTACATTAACACCGGAATCCAGAAGAGATACTTTACCTATTCCTTTACTATCCAAATACACATTCAAAGCATCTGTCAATGTAGTAGTAACAGAAGGTTTACTAGTACCGATGGCGTCATATTTACTTCTCAATTCAGCTTCAATCCATTCTTTCAATGTATCAAAAGTATAAAAGCCACCATTAATTCTCATAAAATCCTTATTCGGATCAGGTGTTCCTAAATCTGTTGTATGAGGCTTTTTAAATGCTTTCGGCAAAAATTCCACTTTCAATAATACTTGCGTAGTATATTGATGAAGATTATGAATACTGGTCTGAGTATTTTCAAGACAATACTGGCTTTCTCCCGGATCATTGACAATTGCCACATCATTACTAATTACCATATAATCCAGACCTCCATTCTGATTATCATAATTAGGGTCTTTTCTATACGAACCAATCTTATATTGATCAAAAGGAGTAATACAAGTTCCACGTCCACCGTTGGCCGGATCCTCATTCCAAGTCAATATTCTTTCGGATACAGGAAAAAACTTTGTATTCGTAATATTCAAAATCCATTTAGGATTTGCAATAGTAGCCACATCACTCTCCTGCTTTACATATACACGCACCTTGGCTACGACACGGTCAATGTGAATAGCCAACGGACTGTTCTTAGCCAATTCTTCAGTTTTATACAATGCAAGGTCAGCATCGGTTCCATCTGTTGTAGAAACTGAAGGTTCCAGCCTTCCTTTTGCATTCGACATCATAAAGCTGCCATTCTTCGCTACATTTTGTGTCACATCCGCTCCTAACGACAAGGCAAGAACACCATTGACCGTACTATAAGAAGCCCCTGTTCCAAAAGAGCCTTTAGCCGGGAAACCTGCTCCGGGATTTGCTATTATCAAGATACGCTTTGATTTTGCATCCACTTTGAAAGGCTTACTTACCCCTCCGTTAGGCTGTCCTGGATTACCGGCTTCGACACCTGTCAACTCAATATCATCCGTCAGTTGCTCACTTGCATCAAAAAAAATAGCTCTGACAGTAGAAACCGATGACTCCTCAGCAGTACCGTCCTCCTTATTAGGATCATGCAATGCACGAGATCTTGATACAGAAGGTGTCTTTATATCCAATGCCACCCATGCATCTCCTGTTGGATTCGTTACAATCCCGGTATCTTGTTCCAGGAGTACATCATCACTGCTACATGCCGCAAATGCTAAAGCCGCAATTGCTGACATTAATACGTTTTTCTTTCTCATTGTTTTACAATTTATTAAAGTGTTTCTAACTAAATTATTTATCTCTTCTCTATTCCATTTTAATAACATCCGACTTCTTTTCCGCTAATTCCAACAAATTCTTTTTGGCGGCATCAAGTCCGGAATCAGCAGCATTTTTGAAATACTTTTCAGCTGATTCATCATCTCCTTTCAGCAACATCCAGACTCCCATCGCATTATCATATACCGGCTGGTTTCTTTTTAAATTCACCCTTTTCAGATATCTTTCCGCTGAAACCAGATCATTACGTGAAAGGGATGCAACAGCAGCATTGATACCCGCCACTTCATCTTCCGGATACATACGGGCAGCAGTCTCAAAAACCTCCAGAAATTCAAGTGAATTTTCCGGATAACTATTGGCCACCAAAAACATTTCATCCAAACTTAAATTCTGCGGACGCTTCTTAAACACTTCCCTAGCCTCATCAACTTTGAAATTCTTCACTTCATAGTTTACCTTACATATGGCGACACGGAGTTTAGGATAAACACTCCTCAACAAATATTGATAGGGGATACCTCCACGAAATTCTCGCAACTTCAATTTTAAGGTTTGGTCATAGGGGTTGTTTGTAATCATGTTCAATAACTCTTTTCGGTAATCAATATTTGTATGTTGGAGTGTTTTTACCAAGCCTGCCCAATTTTCTCCACCAAACAAGATATTGTATTGGGAACGGGGAAAGTCATATAAGCCTGCCAAATAATCACGAAGCGCCAAAGCGCGTCCTTCAGACAACCGTTTATTATTTGCCAACGAACCTTCCGGTGAGGCATAACCGATAATATCCAAACTTTTCACTTGAATATCAGCGTCTGCTTTCAGTTCGTCAATCATCGCACGAAGCTTGGCCAGTTCCTGCGGATTATTCATATATTCAGGACGGATATCCACTTTATTCACTTCAAAATCTAAAAAACATTCCGCCTGTACATCTCTCTGTTTTACCTGTTCTACAACAGGCCTGATATAGGCCAGATGAGGAGTTATCACATAGGGAATCAGAGGATACTCCAATGTTACTTTTTCCATCAAAGGTTCTATTTCCATCCAGGCAGTTTCACCGCAACCGCACTCGTCACGCCGTATATTCAGACAGGCATCTGCCATCCATGCCTCGTAAGGCAAGTGATATTGATAAGAAATCATCGCATTTTTCCTTCCAACTATCTTTTTCACAATATAGGGGAAGTCATAACTTGCTTTTTCCCGGTTAGTCATAAGAGTCAGATATCGTTCATAAGCTTTGTATTCATCTCTTCCTTTCAATGAAATACGCGGTAAATTAAGAGTACATGATGCAGAAACCAATTGAGGAATCCAATCAGCGCCACGAGATGTGTTCATCTTTACATCCTCCAACACCATATCCATTTCTATATAGAGTGAATCACCCACCTGTTCCAAGCGTACGGGATGTATAGTGACAGTACCTGTAAAAGAGCGGTTCTGTCCTACAACCGGATGCTTGATAAAGCAAAAAGCAAGCAGTACATATGCTATGATATATCTATTTCTTTTCATTATGGTTCAATTATTTGATTATATAAATAAGTGATATACTTGCCTTTGTAGGACCAAAATAGTTTCTTCTGCCTGATTTCAGTTTAGTGCCACATTCCGCACAAGGATACTTATCATATACAATATGCGCATATCCTATTCCCAAAGACGCCTCCAAACTCCAACGTTTCTTCAAAATCCATGAATGTCCTATTGAAATGCCTCCGCCATACAGGTATCCCTGATAACGATTGTCTTGCATATTCTTACTGATGAATCCCCAATCAGGAAATCCTCCTACATTGAAATCGGCATAATGACCGTGCAAACCCACAAACGTGCGATTGAAACGCTCACAAAACCAATAACGGGCTTCCGGTTGTATTCCCCAATGACGCAAACGCCTGCCATTACCCGGTTTCCAAGGATTATAGTTGAGGGGGACATCCAAAGTCCACTGACGTGACAATCCCAATTCCACTCCCATATTTAGAGTTGAAGTGGCATCATAGAGCAGATTGCTCTTCACTGCAATACTCTGTGCATTACTTCCGGTCAGAAAACAACCCGATATAAAGAGAATGAATAGTATTTTCTTTTTCATCTACATTACTTTTAATTTGAGACAATCGTTTTACCTTTCTGAGTGATATTAATCTTAACACGTTGTGTGGTACGGATACCGGAAGAATTATCAGGAGCTTTTATAGTGGTCAGATACACCAAGCCGTTTCGGGATGCCGTCCCTTCATTAGCTGTTACCTCCATATAAATTTTCCCATCATCTACTGTTATCCGATCTGTTATATTCCGTCCATCGCTTGATGAAGGACGTAGTTTTATCCAAGTCTTGGGATTATCGGCCCCATCCTCCACATAAGCAGTCAGACAATAAAAATTCATATCATAACTATCCACATCTTCAGTAGTAGGCATATATTTCAAAATCAGCCCTTCTTGGGGTACAGCAAGTCTTTGCCTGACGCGAATCTTTTTCTCCAAATTGCCTAATTTCAAGGTGATGTATGCGTTCTTCCTATAAATTCCTCCCTCATCCGTCTGATAATCTTCATGCAGCCTCAATTTGGAAGTGATTAAGGATTCTACCTGAGTAATATTAGGGTCAGGTGTACTCCCTTCCACTATAGGTATTCTTGCCCCATCAGCCGGGTTAGTCAGTGAAAAAGCATCATCCACTTCTATATGATTATCACCAATACGACATGAATTAGGAAAGTTCGTTTTACAATTAGTAGCCACACTAGTTACTTCATAAATTTTATCTTCACTGGCATAAGCTATAAATACTGAATTACTTACCCCCAAATAAAAATCATTGTTGGATATCATTTCATAAGAGTAACTATCATCAACTGATAACTTATAATCCAAATCAACATTGGAAGCTTTGGATGCCTTGGCATCCTCTACCGTATCATAACCGGGCCCCTTAGCTTTAATAATGGTAAATGTGTATGAATGATTGCGTAAAATATCCATGAGATTATATTTTCCGTCAACCAGCACCAACTTATAGAAATAGTCTTTATTTTCATAAGTTCCTTCTACAATCAAGTAGGTATTGTTCTGAATATCGGACTCATACAAATATAACGGTTTCATTTCCGTACTTTGTCCCACCGCCGAATTATCCGTCACTACCAAAGAAGAACCATAACCAGTCTGACAATATTCCGTCAAGTTTGCCATATTATTCATAACTGTACCATCCTGATTATGCAATCGCCCTTGTCGAGGTACATTGACTACTGCTGTAATTCCTTTCAAATAAAAGTTATCGGCTTTATTAGCTACCACCACTTTTGCTGCTACACGAATGAGCTCTATAGTACTCCCATCACTATTTTCAATCCGTGTTGTAGTATCTATTTTGTCTACTCCAAGCAAATAACTCATAGGAATAGTCTTTCCGTCATTACTAAAAGGAATGACAGAGGTTGCAGGGCTTTCTAACGGTTCAGTCAGGATTTTGGCACAAACTTCGGACAATGTCGTTATCCCCGGTATCATATTCATCCGTAGATCCGATTCTGTAAATAAATATTCAGTCACATTATTTCCATAATAAAACTTATCATTCAATGGATTCGCCAATATCAGTAACTGATACTTGCTATTGCCGGACTGTTTGGTCAATATGACATACCTTTTTCCCACCATCTCAAAAGCCTGTACCGCCTCTACAAAGGTGGCATTTGCATTTTCTCCATTGAATACCAATATCCATGGAGTCTTCCCTACCCTATCTTCATCATCCATGGTACGGACTGTAGGATAATGATATGAATTCGCACGGGCAAAGATTTCAATCTGCACCTTATCTGCTTGAGGCTTATTATTATCAGGCCGCTCCGATAGGTGGATAGAATCTTCACAGCCTGACATTAGAAAAGCCAGACACCAAAGACAAACTATATATAATACAAATTCTTTCATTTTCTCATTTCATTAAATACATATCATCACTTTCTACTAATTACTTCATCCCTGACGCAACGGATAGACTGACCAAAGGTCGGCAACTGATACATCAAACCGGGATTCGGCCACTTACCCAGAGACATGCTCCACACAGCATGAGGATCTTCGGCAGAAGACGCAGCTATAGAAGCGGTATGGTAATAGCCGGTCTGTCCTGTAAATTCCAGACTACTATCCTTATTCTGGCGTCTTCCTGCTGACGGAAAAAAGACAGAAGCATTATTCGCCTCATTATATACTAAAATTCCCAAATAAGCTGCCTGTGCGTTACCCGATGATACACAATAAGGATAACTACCGTCAGCTGACCCCATCTTAATAGGTCTGCGGTCAAAAAAGCCATCAGCATAGAAGCCTATCAAGAAGGTTATATGCTCTTGCGCTTCATCCACATCAGTCCTACTTTGCCAAAAGTTCTGATATCGGTCTACTTTAATCCCTCCTACTTCCGGCGAACCGTCATATCCGCCAATATTCTCATTTAATCCAGCATCTCCACTCAGTGGGTTTTTAAATAAGGATTGCCGCAATTCAGAAAATGCTATTTCAACGCTATAATCCGTAAGTACTGTCTTTATGACATCCTTGTTCGTATTTGCCTTCACAATGACATGATCGCCATCCTGATCTATATTATTAGGATATGGTCCGTTATAAGCTATTCTGTCAATATATCCGTCAGAAGGACGATGGTATCCGTCAGGACAAGTTTCAAATATTTCCTTATACCCATAGTCATAAATATCTTCTGCTGGTATAGGCGCTGTTCCCCATACCGGTAAAAACAATTCGGATGTACTATTAAAAAACTGTATATCCTTAATCCAATGGTTCACAGTATAGGCTGTAGGATGGTAAGCCAAACGGAAATAGTCCTGATCAGCATCCTTCGGAAGCCCCCATTGAAAAAATGCTCCTGCCTGAGTGGGATATTTCACAAACCTTCCTTGTTTCACATCAACTTTTGCATAGGGTTCATTTCCACCATTCAGATAAGCAGGAGCCGTCAGATTGAAAGGCGATATTTTGCGAGCATAATCACGTGCTTTCCCCTGTGACGGTCCCTTGGATATGGCATCTACAGTTCCAGGCCTCATGATGTAATCATCCGCTTCTCCCTGCCGGATATACATATACTCGGTATTATACCACAATTCATCATCTCCTGTCCCATATCTTCCTCCATACCATTGAATTTTCACTTTAGCATACCTAGGAGTCGTTCCGGCATTTTTTCCCGTTACTCCCATACGGAAATAGATACGTCCCCTACCTTCCACATAAGTTCCATTTTCTCCCTTATACTTATTAGGAAGCACCTTATAATGCTCTGCGACTCCCGGATTATCAGTCCCGACATTCGGATCAAAGCTTGGAGTAGAGCTCAGAACAATGAAATTCCCTTCTTCCACTTCCGCTTTCCATAGACCGAGTGTACCTAAATCCTGAGGACGTTCATTTGTTCCGTCCCTCCTTTTCTGCTGTCCGGTAATAATTCTTTCACCCTGTTCATCATTTCTAAAAAAAGCGCCTATATAGCCGGTTCCATACGGATTAAATTCAAAACGTTTCCCGTGTTGACTGGCATGAACTTTTATCTCTCTTTGCAGGCTACCTCCGTCTTCATCTTCAGCAGACAAAAAAATCCGATAAGTTTCCTGTGTACCCATTATGTTTTGCTCATCCAACAACACATCCATATAGCCCGTTCCGGTTTGAGATGCCTTATCATAGATATATGAGAAACGAGAGGTAGTATAGGTTATCGTGGTTCCACTGTCTTTCACATCTCCATTTAGCAACACCAAATCATTGAATACCTTTTCTGTTTCTGCTGCTAATCCCCCGGCTCCCACATAAAGTTGAGGCATCACTTTGACTACCGGCATATTAGAGGTAAAGGAAATACGTGCTCCATTAAAATCAGTAATACTGACCTCCAAGTCCGATACATTCAGTACCTTAATACCTGATATATTCCAATCTTCATCCACATTCTCCCATTCAGACGCCTCTATGTTCACCATCAACGGCTCCTTAATATATCCGGTCAAATCCAATTTTGTATTCTTGGGTAAACTATAATTTACCGGATTCGAAGCAATCTTCAATTTGCAAGACGGATTATAATTATCCCCCATATCTATTGTAAAGTTTACAGCCTCACTTTCATTAGTAACGGAAAGAGGGTCATTGGCAGGCAGGATGATACGGTTCACCTTTTTCTCCCAATCCCATTCGGCTGTCGGGGTACCTTGGGTGAAATAACTTCCGTCATCAACCACAGTAAATGTACGTATCACACTCCGTTCAATAGCCGGACCATCATAAGTGGCTGTCAGCGGAACAAGATTCGGCAAATTACTGAACATTATTCCTTTAAATGCCTGGTCCAAATCATCTTCAGCCCTCAATATGACATCTACCCGTACCCCCATTCTTTCAAGAGCCAATTGCAATATAGATACTGTTGTATTATCTTCCAATGTCGCTCCCTGTCCGCCGGATAACACGGTCACATTCTTTATTTCCTGCATCATTGGAATAATTTGTTCTGATGAGAAAAAATCAGCGGGATAGGCTATATGATTCAAATCACCATAATGAGTGATAGCATCCAATAAAGTCCGGACCGGTTGATAAGCCGGCTCATTGGCCAAAAACACAAAATCGTAACTTCCTGCATCAATGGGATGACGAATAATATCACCGGAATGTGCATTATAAAATAGGTTGGTTACTTTATCACCCGTCGTTTTGTCAAATGCCAAAACACGGAGCGTATGAATGATATAATCTTCCGGAGTCCCAGAATGCACACTACCCGTATGAGGTGCCATTCCCCTAATAGATATAAATGTACCTTCCACATCGCTAGCGGTGAAAGTTTCATCCATACAAGAAGTAAAGACAGCCAGCCACAGTAAGCAGAGCCAGTTTCTATAGGTTTTATTATCTCTTTTCATCATTCATTATCCCCTTCCATCTAACATGAATACTCATCTAATTCTTATACTGCAAATATCGGGAAATAGAGTGAGGCTGTGAATTATATTCATTTCTGAAACAGACAATAATCCAACTGACTGACAACTTATTATGCAATGAGTGCAAGCGGCTGTTGCAAAATATAAAAAACAAGCTCCATCCAAATAGATTTTTGCATTGTACGCACTATCCGGATAAAAAAGTTGCGATATTCGTAATTCGTGGCAAATGGCACTCTTTACAAACTATCGATAATAGCTTGTTGTTTTTGTAAAAAATCTATGCGCTGCATCTCGCCACTCTCTGAAATCAAGATAGAATGACGCTTTAATGATTGGATCCAGTTACATTGCATCCGGCAGATATGAAAACTTTGTGAATCCATTGAATTGATGGAATACACCCGCAATAAACTTATTTGAAAATCCCGTTTTTCTATATAGCTATAGGTAGCCTCAAAATGAATATTAGAAAGATAAAAACAAACTTTTCCGCCTTCACTGAATTCTCCCGTTACCGAAAGTTCCTCCATCATGGCAAGCAACTGATACAGCTCGGTTTTCAAATGCAATACATCATCATCGGTTATCAGTTTAAGAACGGCAAAGTATTTTATCTCCTTTACAAAAGAATAAAAGATGTTCGTGTCCCATATAAAATGCGTTTTCCGGCATTTCTTCACGCTTTCACATAGTTTCTTATGTGCACTCACAATCCGGTCTTCCACCTGCATATCTCTTAAAGAATTAGGAGTCTTGATCTCACCATTCTGATAAATCCAACGGCAAAGACGAAATTTAGACAGATACTCATATTCAGAATAAAGAGTAAACGGCAGCAAATTGGAAGCAGTATAAACTTCTGTTGTTTCATCCTTTTTCACATAATCAAAAATTTGCAGATAACGATGGATTATCTCATAATAGCCTTCCATTGAATCAGAAGACTTCAATAAATTCAAATCAAAGGTCACTCTGTCCGAAAGGTGATTTCCTATAATCTGATCAATGGAAATACCCAGTCTTCGAGAGATCAAGGCAACTTCTTCAAGGGTAAAAGAAACCTCTCCCCGTAGCCTGCGGTAAACGGCTTCCTTTCCCATACATAATGTATCTGCCAGATAGCCTGCCAAATTCTGCTTTTCAGGAACACGTGCCTTCATGGCTGTAATCAGTTCATTCACAATCTTATTCTTCATTCTTTTCCCCTTCTTTGGTTATTAACAAACAGACTGCAAATTTAAGTTATGGAAATGGGAATTCTATGCTCTAAAACAGAGATGAAAGACTTTCTATCTTTCTGATTCACGACCAATTGAGGAATAAGAAAACAGATAACGAAAAAAAGTAAATAAACAGATTATTTACTTTCATTTTCAGTAAACAGAATTTCTTTCCTATTTCGTTTTTCGTAAATAGGAAACTATTATAAAGTGCTTATTATTTCACGTTGTTGTTGGAAAAACTGTATACGCTGCATCTCTCCACTCTCTGAAATCATAGTCGAGAATTTCTTCAGTGACTGTATCCATTCTTTCAAACTGAGGAACATTCCACAATCCTGCGTAGTAATGGAGTTGATAGAATACACCCGTATCAAACTGAGTTGTACCGAATCAGCCTCCAGATAGCTGTAGGTGGCTTCAAAATTAATATGAGACACGTAAATATGTACACTGTTACCTGCTTCTGTCTTTCCCTTAGAAGCCAAGTCTTCCAATTCGTCGGTCAGTTGCAATAGTTCTTCTTTAATCTGATGTTTGTCCTCTTCTGTGATAAGATGAATCCCGGCAAAATACTGTATGTCATTTATCAGATGATGAAAAATCATACTATCCCAGATATAATCCACAGAATGTATATGTCCGGTAGCAGATACAAAATCATTTTGAATATCATATATTTTTTGAGGAACTTCCACCTTGTCAAAATGCTTGCACTGAATATGCTTGTTTTGATACATCCATTTAAAGAGGCGAAACTTAGACAATGATTTATGTTTCAAAGAAAGTGTTTGGGGGATAATATTGGAAGAAGTACCCATGGAAGAGGAAGGATCGTTTTGCAAAGCATGTAACACATTGACATACTTTTTTAATAATGAATAGTAAGTTTCAAACGGATCTTCATGATCCACCACATTCAAATCGAATACGGCATTGGAACTGAAACAGACTCCTATTACATTATCTAATGAAACACCTAACTTTCTTGATATCAAAGCAGCTTCCTCTAATGTAAAAGGGACCTCACCACGCAACCTCCGATAAATAGCCTCTTTACCGATATACAAAGTATCTATTAACAGATTGGCCAGATTTTCTTTAAGTGGCAGTTTTTCTTTTACAGCTTCAATCAAGCTCGTGTTTAGTTCATTTTGCATCATTATAGTTCTTATATGAGTGAGTTATTTGTAATAATAACAAATATCAAAGGAGAGTTGTTTCGAAATGCGTAACTAAACGGACAGACCGCTACTTGTAATCAGTAAATATTCAAAATAAAAAGAGGCGTAATACTGAATATGAAATACAGCCTACACCTCTTCGATTGAAGAAGAAAAAATCAATCAACCATAACTCCCCAATCAATCTTCGGGCACATAAATAATTTCCCCATTATCCAATTCGTATGCAATCCCCACCTTTCTACCCTTCTTTCCGCTTTTGGCATCCTGATCCTCAGAAGGTGTATAGCGGTTTATCTTCTGCCCTTCCTTGGTTATAATTTCCATGTTTTCCTTACCCGGATTCTTCACCATCGTAAAATCCTCCTGACTAAACATTTCAGTCATATTATAACGGGTAACCAAGGCTACCATTAACGCTACCGCAAACACCATCGCCACATCAAACAGATTGCTGACCACGCTCATCGGGTCACTATCCTCCTCTTTTCTTAATAAATTACGTTTCATCTCAAGCTGTATGTTTTTCAGTGAGCAATTCAGAAAGGAATTCCAGATTAGTCATATCCTGCAAATACCAGCGTTGCTTCACCTGTTGAGTTATGAAACCGATGGCACTAGAAAACAGACCAACTACAGTTGTAGCAAAAGCGACTTGCATATTGTATGCCATAGAAGCGATATCACCAGTAGAAAGTCCCACCAAAGCAGGTCCCATTGGAATCAATGTACCCATCAATCCAAGCATCGGTCCCATCTTAGTCAATGTTTTTGAAATAGCCAAATCCTTATCAGCAGTAATTTCAAAATCAGCCAACAGACGCTGCACATGTGCCGGACGGTCTTTTGACCCCAACACCCGACGGATATACACAATGACCAACGAGTTCGACTTCACTGGAAGTTTGCTTTCCAATTCGGGCAAAGTATCTATAGTCAGTGCATCAAGCTGTTGACGCAACAACGCATCTGTACGCCGAATAGCCAAATATTGCCCGAAAAAACTGCCTATCAATAATAGCGAACGGATGAAAAGAACAATAAGCAATACAACAACAGGAACTAAAAGTCCGTTCGAAATCCAAAACAGAATGTCTGATATAAGATTCATAATGTCAGTAAGTTTTAAATGTTTGTTTTTATTCGTCTATATTTATATATAACCAATCCAATGAGTCCTCCACCTGCCAGCATAATTATCAAGCCGGTCAATGCCCCCCAATCCACCTCGCTTATACCTGTTACGGCGGTACGACCATTTACAGTAGCAATAATTCCCAATATGGCGGTCAATGCATTAGTGAGGAACAATAGTTCCAACCGTAATTCCTTTTCCGGCAAGAGATAACGAAGAAACAATGTGCCTACAGAAATTAATATCAATACACCTACCGCCATACTCCATGCGACAAGAGAAAAGGAAACACCCGGAAAAGAGAAGATAAGATATACCAATCCGCTAAACAAGACAGGAAATATCAAAATACCCGGAAACCAACATAAAGCACGGTAAGCCCAAAGAGTACGTTTCTTAACAGGACCTGTAGTAAGCACATGAACAGCCAACATACAAAAAGCCATCTGTAAGGCAACTTCCACTGTAAGCACCACCGAAGTGTCAAGCATCAATTGGACATCTGCCAGCCAATCAGCAATCTGTGTCTTAGACTGCTGAATTGCATATGGGCACATCAGCCCCACAAAAAGGGCGGCTACAACAGCTATTGCTGCAACCGATCCTCGTTTGCGGAATGTCTGTTTCATCATAAAATTGAAACAGACCAATATCATAAGAACAACTACAATTGTTTCCATAGCCTGTTATTCCTGCATTTTTTTACGGCGACAACGCACCAATACAATTAAAACAAGAACAGCAGCCACCACTACAACACAAACAACAGTATTGCTTACCGTATTCGTCTGTTGTTCCGTACCGACTGTATTCATCTCTTCTTTTTTCATCACCATACCCTTTTGCTCTTTTGAAGCAGCAACTTCACGTATCTGACTGATGTTTTCCTTATACCGGGATGCAGTCTGTGCATCCATTTTAGAAGCTATGAACTGACGTAATTTTGCATTATCACAAACAAAACCTGAACAAGACGGTTTATATTTATTCACCAAATCGGTATGTAGTTTGGCAATATCCGCTATCTGTTGCTCGCTAGCCTGCCACATTCCTTTACGGATAGTTTCCATCATTACCGCAGTCATTTCTTCCAAAGCAGCAGGGTTCTGCTTTTCAAAATAACCCTGCACTCCCAAGTTAAATTTATCCTTTACATACACATCATATATCTCATTCCACATTTCCTTATCAACAGCCTGAGGTTTCATGACATTCCAGCCATACGTATTTTGCACAATCTCAGCAAAAGTATTAGCTGCGCCGGCCTCCCCTTTCATTTTTTCCTTAATATAAGCAGGATTGAATATTGTGGTACGACTCTCTATGCCAATAGCTTCTTTCACCTCTTGCATACGGGCATTGTTACGATTACGATAGTCGCTCAGATACGCATCGGGATCTTTACCGGTCACATTACGGACAGCAAGATTCATACCTCCCATAAACTCATACACATGATCCAGGCTTAATGCACCCCATGTATTGCTTTGACGTGGCTGAATAACCGCATCCGTACGTGTCAAAGCAGCTTCCAAAGCAAATTGGCGGACAGTTTCCCAATTCTTTTCACTACCATAAAAAGCACCCATATTATTCAAATAAACATCGGCGATTTCCTCTTCACTTTCCCAACGGTCACCAGATTGCACCATACTTTGTATACCCGTACCATAATTGCCATTCACTCCTCCAAACACACGAAAAGTAGACATTTCGCGGGCTTCTTTCGGAGTCAGACCTTTTTCTATCAATACACGTTCAGCTTCCACAACACCTGCCGCCACTTGATTTTCAAATTGATCCTCTTTAGCATTGGCAGCCATCTCTACGGCACGGTTGATAAGGAACAGGCGTGAAGCGGCAATATCTCTCAACTGCCCGCTAGTTTGCACCACAACATCAATACGAGGACGCCCCAATTCTGCCGAAGGGATCAAACGAAGATCCGTCACGCGTCCGAACGTATCACGAATAGGCTCTACACCTAACATATACAATACCTGTGCAATAGTAGCGCCACCGGTTTCTATAAATTCTCCACTCCATAATGTATAGCTTACTTTACGGGGAATAGAGTCATTATGACGACGACGATACATTTCGATAGTATTGTCAGCCAATTGTTTCCCTTTCTCCCATGCAGATTCCGACGGAGTTTCTTCAGCATTGATAGCAAAAAGATTTCGTCCCGTAGGTAAAGTATTAGGATTGGCGATAGGATCGCCACCCGGTGAAGGTTGTGTATATCCTCCATTCAACGCATTAACCATAGAGGTCAATTCTCTTTCCGGACTTTCCAAAAGAGCACTCTTATAATTACCCACATTCTTCAAAGTGCGTTCTACTTCCATGACAGCCAAAGCAAAATTTATCTCCTCTTTAGAGTATTCTTTTTTCTTGGACATCATAACTTTCATCATCGCTTCCATGCCTCCGAATTTATCACTATCCGCTTTTTCACGTTTTCCTCGAGAAGTTGTTTTCATTGTAACCGTATCTTTGGCCAGTGTATTCATACCTACAGCATGGCTCTTGTACATTCCTGTTTCCATTTTCTTTAAAGCTTCAGGGCTTGCACCCATTCTTTTTGCAAGTTCCATAGCTTTCTCAGGATTCATACCTTTCGCTATTTCCTTCATTTTCTCTTTCATTGACTCAGATATGCTATTCCTTTTCGAACGTACGCTTTGGTCAGCCTGCATTATTCCACCGCTCATATCAGCATGTGTTTTAGCCTCAGCCGGAGCCTCTTCAGCTAATGCCATCATCATGGCCATCATGCCTTGGGGAGTATTACGGGATTTATTGATTTCATGTGCTTTAGCAAGTTCATCGGAAGTAATGCCAGTAATACGACAAATCAATTCGTCAGAAACCAACGACGGATCAGCCAATAAACGAGTGACCAAATCACGTGCAGGTTCCAAATAACGTTGAGTAAAAAGAGTGCGATGTTTCTCTACCTGTCCGTCCGCACGATTACGTAGTTTATCTAATGCCAACAGACTATAGGCTATCGGCTCGGTAGCCATAGCATACACACTGGAAGTAATACGAATGGGTTCGTAGGGAATCCCCATTGTATACAACTGACCTGTAATCTTCTCATTTGCCAGCTCCTCAGCAAAATTTTCTATACGCTGAATATCTTCTTCAGCATAAGGAACAGTAAGAAGACTATCCAATCCCAATTCACGATGGATGCCCAGTTTCACCGTGAGTTTCTTTACCATCAATGAAGCACGGTTCAAAGCTTCTTTATTTCCAGTAGACAGTACAGCCTGCCCATCAGCCGGAAGCAAATTATTGTATGTCTTGACAGCCTCAGTCAGTTCACGATAAATGGCGCGGACACTACTTTCCATAAAAGGTGGAGTAAGGTAAGATTGCAATCCCGCATACGAACGACGCTTAGCAATCATCCCTTCGCCTACATTGCCGATGGAATAAATATAAAAATGAGGTAATGCACCTACCAGACGGTCGGACCAGTCATTGCTACACAAAGCAACTTGTTTGCGCGGAGTGAACTCTAAACTGCCATGAGTACCGAAATGAATCAACGCATCAGCTTTAAATCCAAATTGTGTCCACAGATAAGAAGCAATATAAGTATGTGGAGGAGCTGCATTGGTTCCATGTACAACTTTAAATGCATTATCCCCACTACCGGCTGCATTCTGTGGCAAGAGCACCACATTTCCAAATTGCAAACGAGCTACTCCTAAACGGCCGTCTGAAGTAGTCATATATGCTCCGGGAAATTCACCATTAGCAGCTACTACTTCGGCATACATATCAGAACGAATGGATTTCTTTATCCAACTTTCATATTGTTCTTTTGTAATGAGTTCGGGCTTGCCGGTTTCCATAAACCGGTCAAAAGCTCCTTCGGCATACGGACCAAATACGGCTCCTTGAGATTGTATCATCTGTTCCAATTCTTTCGGAGAGGTAGGCAAACCGTCCACCTTGTAGCCCTCGCGTTTCATACGCTGCAACAAGTTATAAAGTGAAGGAACCACTTCCATACCACCCGCAGTCAGTGCATTCTGACCAGGACCCTTATAATAATAAATAGCTACGCGTTTCTCACTATTGGATTTACGCTGCAGAGTAATATAGTTATTAACTGTTTCCACAAAAGTTTCCAAGCGTTCTGGAATAGCATAAGCACGTTGTAAACCCTCCTCATCCTTATAATGTCCAAAAAGAGCGAACGGACGGATAGCTCCATCTATTTCGGGGGTAACAATACTTTGTGACATAAAGCCGCCATTCATACCCATCTTGTCACTCTCCCACTCCTCTACCAAGCGATTTACATTCAATGGGGAGAAAAGCGGTATATTCTGTTTCGCCAAATAATCTACGATATAATCGCCCATACGTCCATGCGCCATATTGATGATAGCAGACGGACGAACAGAATCAATTCCATGGTTCTGAATAAAAGAATGCATGGAACGTATAGGATAAACCATATTGCCTGTTTCCTCCAATTTAGCAATAAGTCCGGAAGGTTCACCCATCGGACCGGTCACAATAATACGCGGAGCATTCTCTTTCCACAAACCGTTGTTTTGCAGAAAAATATTGTATCCGGCTACCGTATTGAAACCCAACTCTTCGTCTTCGGGACTCTTTGGGTTCATGTGATAAAGCACATCATCGGCACGTTTCACTACGGCTTCCGGTTCAGACACAGAGAATCGTTTTTTATCAATATACACACGTACATAGTTCAGCATACTGCGATAGTTACGACGTCCTCCATTAGACAGATAATGTTTCAATGTATCCGCTTGGATGGAATCCAATGAAATAATCTTGTTTGCAGGATTGGTAGCGGCAGTAGTCAATATCGGAAGACCACCATCGGCCGCCTTTTGTATTTGCGCACGTTGCTCTTCAGTAATCCTTAATCCCATGGCATTGATAAATATCATATCATAACTGGTCAATCGGTTCAGGTCATCTGTGCTCAGTTCACTGATTTTAATAAATGAGTTGTCATTAGCCTTAGATATCTGCCCTAAACTGATTACCTGATAGTTGATGAAAGCCACTTTAGTTGCACTGAACCAAAGATTCCATACACCAAACAAAAGCAGCAAGATGACTGCTATCCCTCCTCCAATCAGTAATTGTTTCTTCTTCATATCTTTATTTAAATCACGTAGTTTATTTAGTATTAGCAGCCAACTTTCATTTGAATAATTGTTCTATATTTAATGATAAACCGGCTGAAAAAGTTGTTCCTTTAGTAGCAGGCGAATTATTATAATAACGGGAAGGAACATAATTAAACAAGTTGTCCACCGCCAAAGTCATATCAACACCTTTCCATACTTTTTGAGACAACGTAAGCTTCCACATTGTATACGCCGGATAGGTCACCTTCTCAGTTTCTTCATAAGAAGTGTTCGACGTATATTCCTCCGTATTCACCTTGGAAAGAAAACGTCCGTTCAAAGCAATATTAAACGCATAGTTCTTCCAATGCTTGTCATACTCAAGACGGACAGTAGCCGTATGCGGGCGAGTACTTGAAATGACAGGTTGCCCTTTCTTGATATTCTCATGTGTATAAGCATAAGATAAACGTGCCGACAGTCCACAAGGATATTTGGCGGAAGCATTTGCCTCGGCACCAGATATCTTGATATTTGATATATTGGTATATACCTGTCCTTTCAACGCCTCACTCCATGCCGTAGTGATACGATTATCAACTATATTATAGAAACCTGTCACCGTCAAATTATAACGACCTTTAATATATTCTGCCGAAAGAGAAAAATTATGGCTGGTTTCAGGCTTCAAGTCAGGATTACCATAAATCATAAAAATACTTGCCATATCAAAATTCATATACATTTCTTTCAAAGTAGGGGCTCGGAAACCACCGGCATAGGAACCTCTCAATGAACAGTTTCCTATTTTATACATCAGTCCTAATTTGGGAGAGAAATGATTAATATCGGAATCCGAATAATAATCAAAACGTAATCCTGTGATGACATTGAAATATTTCGTCGGGTTCCAGTCAAACTGTGCAAAACCGTCCACTGTATACTGATGTTTACTTCCATTATTGGCAAACTGATAGGACATTAAATAATCACGCATATAATCACCACCCAAGGTGAGAATATGCTTACCGACAAAAGTATGATTATAAAAAGTACGAACCGAATGTTGTACATTACTATAATCACGTACATCATTAGCATCTTGTGGCAAGTAATCGCTCTTATCATACTGGTCGAAAGAATAAGCTATTTCCAGATCTTTATCTTTATCAAATACATAATTTCCTTTCACCCCACCACTGAAGTCGCGATAACGGTCTTTACTAGTCTGTGACTTCTCACGTTCACGAAAAAAATATCCAGCACGTGCCGTCAGTTTCAGATGATCATTAGCAGTATAGACCAAACGTTCTTTGAAATTCCAAGTTTTATCACCATACACCTTTTTAAATGCCCAATCCTCCGTTTCCTCATTTGTTTTTCCATCGGCCAAATCTTTTTCATCTACTTGGGTATGCTGTACATTAGTCACACTATTGAATTTTCCGGCATTGAAACCTATTGTTCCTCCATAACGCTGCTCATTATAAGCCCCGTAACGTCCATTGAGATTCACAGTCCAAGGCTCCGCAGACACTTTACTTATGATGTTTACCACTCCTCCTACCGCATTCGAACCATAAAGTGAAGAAGCCGCACCCTTTACAATCTCAATACGCTCCACATTGTCCATATTCAAGCGGTTATAGTCTATATTATCCAAAGTCTCACCTGCCAGACGCTCACCATCAACCAGAAAAAGTATAGCATTTCCACCAAATCCTTGCATATTGAGAGAAACTTGCTGGTCCATGGAATAAGAAAATTCAATTCCCGGCAGTTCTGCCTGAAGCAAATCTCCAATATGGGTGGCATCTACTTTCTTTATTTCATCGGCAGTAATGACCCGAGTAACAATAGGAACATCTTTCAGGAGTTTCGGAGTACGGGTTCCTGTTACAACTATAGTTTCCATATTTACAGCATCTTCTTTCAGTATAAAATCAACTTTACCTGTTTTGCTGACAGACACTTTATGAGTTTGCGAGATATACCCCATGTATGAAACCTGCAGAGTATATTCTCTATTATCGGGTAATTTCAATGTGTATTTTCCCTGTGTATCCGTAGTGGTTCCCAAAGTTACTTTTTCTTTTACGGAGACTGTTGCTCCCATCAGAGGTTCTTTATTTTCATCAAATACAGTTCCCGAAATAATTCGTTGTGCTGATACTGGTATCGCCATCAGCCAACACAATATCAAGCACACGTTTCTGAGTAGTCTATGCATATCGTATGTCGGTTTACAATTCAAACGGATAAATATAGTCAATAGTCATGAAGCCTTTTACACCACTAGCATTCATATAATTTGTGAGACGAACAGCCGCATAAGTTCCATCTTTCAGCTTTACCATATAAACCTTGTTTGAAAGAGTATAGGTAGGTGGCATATTACTTTTATCAACATTCAACCATTTGGATAGTTCTTCATTATAATAGGATTCCATATAAACAATATTGCCATCCATCATACCTGACATATCAATGGCTACCTTAGCGGTAGTCCAAACATCATCCACATAGACTCCTTCGGGCATCGCACTCGCATTCTGTAAAGCGGAAAAACCTGTGAAACCGGTTTCCAATACTGCTCCAGCATTGGTTTTAACGTCATAACGATGGACAGCAATATCCCATTCCTCCGGTTCTTTCTGGTCAGAATCTGTCACATTCACAGAATCTACTTTTTGTGTATGGAAATCAATAAAAGTCCAACGTCTATAATCAGTAGCATCAATATAAATAGTACCCGAATGGGTAGAAGGGTCTGTTCTTATGAAACCGAATTCATTACTATCCGAAGCAGCAGGACTATCATATATTCCTTCCAAAATACCATCACATGCCGAGAATGGCAAAAGCATCATTCCCAGCATGGATATAATAAAGAGATATCTTTTCATGCTATTTAGTGCCTACAAAAGTCGCAGTAATAGCCATAGGCATGGCTCCCGGCTTTAGTGTAAAGATCAGATCAGCTTTTTCATCCTTAATCGTTCCTTGTAAACTTCCTGTATATTTTACAGTACCAACAGTTACATCAATAGCACTTTCCGGAAAAGTATAAGTAACATTATCGGAGGTCTGTACTTTAATTCCAGGTATAGCAATATCCGGCAATGACATCATTCCTTCACCAGCACCACCAACTAGAAGAACTTGAACAGTTCCTCCTTCTTCCGCAGTAATTTTCACCTGACTGTCTGACGTTCCTTGATCATTTCCTGATACTGAGAGTGATAATGTTCCATTGTAAGTACCAGCAACCTCCTGAGCCGGGATCACGGTATCTTCCTTTTTATTATCATCATCACTACATGCTACTGCACACAATGCAATAGCCATCATCGCTAAATAGTTTTTCAATTTCATAATACTTTTGTTTTATTGATTAATAGTTATTATTTTATGTTTTAAAATTTGTTGCAAAGTTACCCTTACTACCAAGGGTACACAATACCTAAAAATTGGGGTTTTATTGCTAATAATCACATATATAATAAAGTACACAAGTACTTATTTTTAGGTATAAAACTGGATTTTATCACCATTAATAGGTATTGTCAGTATATACTTCTATAACTAATTTTGCAAAAAAAAGCAAGCATGGTTAAACTGGTACATCATGAAATGCCTGTGAACAAGACACTTCATCATAGAAAGATAGAGATTCTGGCTGTACTAACCCTACTTATAGGTAGTCTGTCATTCCTTATTTACTCCTATTGTTCCCACGACGCAAATAATCCATTGTGCCGATGTTTGCTTTGCACTTTGAACCATACTCCCGAAGATGGGGAATATTTATATAATCGATACTTAGTAGTAATCAGTATCACATGGGCGGCACTTATATTCGGAACTTTATTTGTAATTTTATATCACATAGAAAGAAAGAAGAAAAAATGAAACTAAAAAAAAGAAATGTGTTTATCGGTATCACCTCATTCCTAATTGTATTGTTTACCATGCCGCTAGGACATGCATTGATGATCTTAATGGAACACCTGATGGAACCGGTAACCATGCATTACGCAACCTTTTTCATGGGATTAATAGGCTTAATAATGGTCATAACGGGCGTATTTGCCAAAGGAGATACTCAACAAACTCTTTGGGGGCTATTCGGAGGTCTGTTATTTTGGACAGGATGGATTGAATTCATTTATGTGTATTACGCACATCGTTTCGGAGTATAGCCACTCATAGTAGACGGAGAAGTGGTAACCAAACCAGAATATCTGATCATGCCCTCTTCTTTCGGATTTTGGATTATGTTCATGTTACTCTACTTATTCAATATAAAAAGCGGATGCGATTTTTTCAATTATCTGCAACGGGTATTTTTCCGCAACAGCAAAGTACAAGTAGAAATGCGTCCCATGACACGCCACACCTCACTGGTTACTTTCATGGAGCTGAATCTTATTTTATGGACCAATTACATGGTATTGCTATTCTGCTATGATGATAATTTTATAGGTGACCGCCATCCTATCACCGCATTGGTTGCATTCGGCTGCCTTGTAGGATCACTATTTATGTTCCGAAGATTGATAAATATCAGTCAATGGGGATACGCTCTCCGTTTTTCTATTGCTACAGTAGTCGTATTTTGGACTTTCGTAGAAGTTATGGGAAGATGGAATGCCTTCCACGAAATCTGGGTGGAACCAATGACATACCAATCAGAAATGATTACCATTTTCCTTGCATTTATCGTGCTAGTCACCTTTTTATGGTATAAATCCATCAAAAATAAGAAAACATTATAATCTTTCAAGCGCTCCTTTATTTATTTTTTATGCAGATAAGCCGAAGGGGGTGCTCCAAAGTGAGATTTGAAGCATTTACTAAAATAAAGAGGGTCATTCATTCCTACTTTATAAGCTATTTCACTTACATTGTATATACCCTCCTGCAAAAGTTCCATAGCCCTTTTCATACGAAGGATACGCATATATTCATTAGGTGTATATCCGGTCACTCCTTTTACTTTCCGAAAAAAAGCAGCACGGCTTACCCCCACCGCAGATGCAAAATCCTCTATAGTGAATTCCGGGTTGTCCAATTGTTTTTCCAAAATAGTCTGCAATTTTTCACCAAATTTCCTATCCAGTTCTGTAGAACATAAAGCCTGACTTGTCATAGCAGGGTCATTAGAGAATTTTCGTTTTAACTTTTCCCTCTGTTCAATAAGTTGAAATATACGTGCTAATAACAATCTGGAACTGAAAGGCTTCGTTATGTATGCATCCGCACCACTTTCTACCCCTTCAAGTTTATTTTCCGAAGTGCTCATAGCAGTCAGCAAAATAATGGGAATATGACTGGTCTCAAAATCACGTTTCAGTTTACGTGTCACATCAAAGCCATTCATACCAGGCATCAATACATCACAAATAATCAAATCTACCTCAAAAGACTGAGCTTTTTGTAAACCGGAAAGCCCATCCGGTTCACTTATGATCTCAAAATAAATACCAAGTTCCGTTTCTAAAAACTTACGCACATCTCCATCATCTTCTATTATCAATATTCTTTTTTTATTCAAAGGGTCCGGGGTCACTGAATCATGATTTACTGTTAAATAGGTATCACACTGCTCATGAACAAACGATTCTTCCTGAAGGATGCTTGATACTAGGAAATCGTTTTTTCCATAAACACTGGAATCTAACGGTAAGATAACAGTAAACACAGAACCACCTCCCTCATTTTCATCAAATGAAATGCTTCCTTTATGTACATTTACCAGTTCATAAGTCAAATGTAAACCGATTCCCACACTGTTATGTGAAAAACCACTTTGCATGAAACGGGAAAACAGCTCTCCTTGCTTCTCCTTAGGAATCCCTACGCCGTTGTCACTAACCGATATAAATAATTTCCCCACTTCCTCATTAACGATAATTGCAAAAACAACCTTTCCTCCTTTAGGAGTATATTTTAAAGCATTCGAAAGAAGATTATAGACTATTTTATCCAATTTACTTTGATCAACAAACATCTTATAAGATGACGTAGAAGGAGCAAAATGAAAATCAATCTGTTTGTCATCTGCCGTTTCCTTGAAACTTCGATAAATATCATAAAAGAACACCATCACATCTGTTTCTTCCAGCATCAAGGAAAGTTTATTGTTCTGCATTTTACGAAATTCCAACAATTGATTAATCAGACGAAGCATCCTATTCGTACTTTTATTCATCAACTGTATGGGATAAACCATCTCTTTGGGAATCTTATTCAAGCTCTCTATTTTTTCCAAAGCTCCCTGAATCATTGTCAACGGAGTACGGAATTCATGTGAAATATTAGTAAAAAACATGAGTTTGTACTCTGTCAACTGTGTTTCTACCTGAATGCGATTCCGTAAATTATTGAAATTCCGTATCAAACAAAAAGCAACATACAACACAATAACAACGACAAGAAAATAAAAAAGATAAGCCCAAGTGGTTTCCCAAAACGGAGGCGTGATAACAATATTGAGCACAGTTTCTTCATCACTCCATATCCCAGCAGAATTACATGCTTTTACATGCAGATGATAAGTGCCGGGAGAAAGATTTTTATAAGAAGCAAAATTCAAAGAAGAAGGGGTACTCCATTCATTATCAAAATGACTCAATTTATAAATAAACCTTGAAGGAAATGCCAAAGAATAATCCAATGTTGAAAATTCTATAATGAATGAATTCTGGTCATAATCTAATTTTATATTCTGTGTATAACTTAACGCCTGTGTCAAAGGAGAATCCTTCTCACCAACCTGTACTGTGATTCCGTTCACTTTCAAATTAGTTAGAATAACATTCCGGGTCATAGGAGATGAAGTTACTTTCAAAGGATCAATGACTATGACTCCATGATTTGTTCCAAATAGCAAAAGTCCATCTTCAGTTATGGCAGCGCCATGTTCGTTATATACATTTCCTTGCATAGAAGCTGAAAAGAAGAAATTTTCAAAAGTTTCCGTATCAGGTGAAAAACGAGATAAACCATACTGAGTGGCAATCCATATTTTTCCAGTCTTATCTTCGATAATAGACTCTACCATGTTATTGACCAAACCATCAGTTGTGGAATAATGGACAAATTTCAAGTTCCTATAATCCTCACTAGGGTTACAAACAGAAAATCCGCCTCCCAACATTCCTATCCACATACGATTCTGACTATCACGAAAAATACATTTAATTTCATATCCGGGCAAATCTCCATTTTCATAATTATAAAGTTTATAATTATGAGCATCAGCAATAATGGAATCTCCATAAAAAACACATAATCCCTTATTAGTTCCTACCCATAACCTTTTTTTATTATCCTGAGTGATCATCCTGACTTCCTGCAAACGACCGGATCCAGTCAGGAACTTACGAAAAACATACCTGTCTTTTCGTGAAACCGCCAAATTCAGTCCTCCCCCAAAAGTTCCTATCCACATCCTATTTTTATCATCACGATAAATATCGAATATATTCTCATGTGCCAATGACAAGGTATCACCTGCCATTTTATGATACCAACGTCCGTCAATACATAAACCCATCGTACGGGTTCCCAACCATAATTTACCATCTCCATCACAAGAAGCCGCATAAATATAATTGTATGGCATCTTATAACAAGATGCAGCCTCCAAATTTTTATCATAAGCGTAAACATTCCCTTGACGCGTACCAAACCAGAAACCACCATCGGGCATCTTTACCACTGTACGTATAGCATTCACATAATCATTTATACTCTCATGTTCCGGATAAATACGATAAGATCCTTCACTTAATACGGACAAAAGTGTAACACCGGCAAACTCCGATCCTACCCATACATTTCCCGAGTGATCGAGTAATAAGCTATGCAGAAAATTGGAATGAACTAGATTTTTACCAGTCTCCTGATAAGTGTAATGGCTGATTATATCTTCTTGGGGATTATACACAAATAAACCATAGCCAAAAGTAGATATCCATATCAATCCTCTGTTATCCTGTATTACTTCATAGCGTTCCTCGGCAGCAGGCATCATCTGAGCGGCATCTATCAATGACAGTATTTTACATATTCCGGTTTCCTTCTGAAAATAATGCAACACACCGGTCTGATTAAAAACATAGAAATCCCCCTGATTATCTCTGACAAAACGAGCGTTGGGGATATTAATCGGGTTGTCTAATCTTACCTGCCGGGTAGATAAATGAAACCTGTAACTTCCTTTTGTTGTAAAAAGCCACCAATCATCTTTCGTGCCAAAATGAGTAGTAAAATGAAAGTCAACGTCATCCTTTCCGATTCTTTGAACAAAATGTAGTTTTTCATCCTCATCATAAACATAAATATCACCATTATCAGCAAGAAAAAAGCATGCGTTCTCATAAGAAAATGCTGCTCTGAAATTATGCATATCAGAAATTACTTCGATTTTGTTTCTTGTTACTTTCACCAATCCTTCCTGAGTACAAATCCAAACATTCCCTCTAGAATCTTCAATCAAACTATTCACTTTATTAGAAGGTAGTTTGCCATTTTCACATTGAAATGTCACAGAGGAAAAATGTTCATTTTCAAATGAAATCTTTCTGCAACCTTTTTGTCCATCCCATAACCAATTATCACCATTAGCAGTTTCTACACGATAAGCATAAGCTTGGTCGTGTTCCCCACATCCTGTAAAATCCACAAAACAATTATGTCTTAAATCATAGCAACTGAATACATTTGAAGTAGAAAGCACCCATAAAAAACCATTTTTATCTTCATCAATCTTCTTGACATGATAATCCGCTAATGAAATCGGACTATCCTTTTCCGGTAACAATGTTATAAAAGAGTGACCATCATACCGGCTCAGTCCATTAGTGGTACTAATCCAGATAAAGCCTTTCTTATCTTGAAAAATATCTCTAATTGTATTATTGGCCAATCCGTCACTGGATGTAATATGAATAGATTGTATATCAATAACTGCATATGCATTCCATTCCAGACAAACAAAGAAGAGCAACAAAAAAAATATACGATTTTTCATATCATTCGGTTTAACATCAGAATAATACCGCAAAATTAAAAAAGGTATTTTAAAAGTGATTTTTAAAATACCTTTTTTAATTAGGAAGCCTTTACTAACCAACAAGCAGAACAAGTTCCTGCGATGCCATTCCTTCGACCTCCACTTTTACTTTGAGCTGTCCCCGCATACGCCCTGCCTGTACTACTATTTGGGCACGACCCAAATAAGTGGGTAAAGTATGACTGCTAAAACGTTCACTACGACGCATCTCGCCACTATCTATCCCCATCAAACGTCCGTTACCCTCCACGGTCACTTTCACTTGTCTGTCATCTATCCGTATGGGGATGCCTTGTTCATCATATAAATTCAAAGAGATATGAGATAAATCCTGCCCGTCAGCCTTTAACTGTTCCCGATCCGCTTTCAGAGTAAAACGGACAGCTTTATTTCCGGAAGTCTGTATACTGTCACGGCACACTTCTATCCCATCTTTATACCCTATCACCACCACCTTACCCGGACGATAAGGTTGATTCCATTTAATCGTATTATTTATATAATCCCGTGGCTTTCTAGGTCCATATACCTTTCCTCTAGGATCTATCAACATCACTTCGTCACAATTAGACGGCGTTTGAATCTGCATGACACGCGCATCCTGATAAGGAAAAGTCCAATCGTGTACCATTCCCGGTGCTTGCCAATGGTCTTTACCCGGATCTTCATCCAAATTATAATCTATGACATAAAGTCCCAAAAAAGGCTTCTCATTCCACAAAGCCCGAAAATATCCTCCTCTAGGTTTTTCAGACATACACATGTCAAACGGAGCAGAAGGCCATCCCTTACTAGGCCAACCTGAACTCTCCCCAATATAATCCACACCGGTCCACATGAAAGAGCCACAAATATATTCATGTTCCATTACATAATTCCATGGATTTTTCTCATCATAATCACGTGAATCAAATTCACGTATGCTACTATAATAAGGATAGCTCTCACTGATCAGGCAAATACGTTCCGGGTATTTCTTTTTATCATAAATCAACCGAGGTTCCATATAATTATACCCTAGTACATCTGTCACCGAAGCAAATTTATCTTCAAATCCCGGCTGCAAAGCGAGCATAACAAGACGGCTCGGATCCAGTTGATGTACAAAATCCTGCAACATACCAGCACGTTCAATCCCTGTATCATCTTTTAATTTTGCCTCAGCCAACTCATTACCTATACTCCACAAGATAACAGAAGGATGATTACGGTCACGAATTACCATATCGCTGATATCCTGCTGCCAGCTAGAATCAAAAAATTCTTCATAATATCCCGATTTCCATTTATCAAAAGCCTCATCTATAACCAAAAAGCCAATAGAATCACAATAGTTAAGAAATTCCGGAGAAGGAGGATTATGCGAGCAACGGATAGCATTCGTGCCAAATTCCTTTAAAATAAGCAAACGGCGTTCATAAGCCCTATCCGGTACAGCCGTTCCCAAACATCCTGCATCCTGATGAAGGCACATGCCTTTCAGCTTAAGATGTTTGTTATTGAGAAAAAAACCCTTGTCTTTATCAAATTTCACTGAACGTATTCCAAAAGGAGTCAGATATTTATCAATTGTCTTTCCTCCTTTTTTTATAATGGTTTCCACCGTATAACGATAGGGAAAATCCAAATCCCATAATTTAGGATGGCTGACTAACAAATTCTGAACTACTTCAGCTGTTTTTTCTTTATCAAGTTTCAACGTAGTCCGGGCCATCACCTCTTTACCTTCTGCTTTTACAATTTTTCCATCACCATCCAACAGGCGTTGCTGGACAATCACTGTTGTCGGTAACTCCATGGAGTTTTCGATAGTAGTGACAATCTTGACCGTTGCCTGGGATTCAGTTATCTCCGGTGTCGTAACATAAGTTCCCCACATTTTTACATGAACAGGGTTAGTCACTTGCAACCAGACATGCCGATAAATGCCGGAACCAGTATACCAGCGAGAAATTTCTGAATGATCTACCTTGATTTTCAAGTCATTACTCTCTCCATATTTCAGGAAAGGGGTCAGATCTGTTTCAAACGAAGTATATCCATAACGATGATAAGCAATCTCCTTTCCATTCAAAAAAATAGTAGCTTTATGATAAATACCATCAAAAACAAGACTAACTTTTTGATTTTTGTAACTCGCCGGAATCATAAAAGATTTGCGATACCAACCTATGCCACCCGGCAAATAACCACTCGCTCCTCCTGCTTTTTCATCAAAATCCAACTCCACACTCCAGTCATGCGGTAATTGTACCTCTCTAAAATCTCCATTTTCTCCTAATCTAAACTGCCAGTCAAAGTCAAAATTCTGCCGAATGCGATTAGCAGCCCCCGACAAATCAAATACAAATATGCACAAAATGGCAATAAGCAACTTTTTATTTTTCATAAATAATCTACTTCTCTATTTTCCGATAAAAAGAGGGTGTGCCACATAACAAAGCAATTATCAAAAATAGCTTTTGACACACCTCTTTACCTTTTCACCTTCAAAACTAACTTTGTTTAACTTATATACTTAATATCCCTCATTTTGTTTATATAATCCCGGAGTCACATTTAATTGATTCAATGGAATAGGATATAAATAACGTCCTGTCTTTACATTATTCTTATCGGTACCATCCGGATTATGATAACTATCAAATAAACTTTGAATTTCCGTTTGCCATTCCCCCCAACGCACCAAATCAAACCAACGCACTCCTTCTCCCATTAATTCTATTCTACGCTCCCGTTTTATCAATTTCAAAGCATCTGCAGCACTTACCGTATTCACCTCATCACAACCGGCTCTTTTACGGATATCATTCACATAAGCTACAGCTTCCATTATTTTACCTTCTTCAACCAATAACTCAGCATACATCAACATCATATCTTCCAAGCGTAAAATAGGAAGATTTACAGGCCAGTCATTATCGTCTTTCATTGTGACTTCCGGAGTCAGTGACATCCCAAGTTCCGCTATCTTCCGTTTACTAGGCATAAACTTATAAAACATTGATTTTGTATAAACATCCACTTGCGAACCATCTTCCAAAATCAATTTCTCTTTTGTATTCGTATAAGCCGGATAATTAGGCTCTGCCTCATATCCTGTCAGAACAGAAAAACCATTCCCTCTTCCATCTTTTTTCCCATCAGAATAAATTTTATCAAATTCATACATCAAACTCTTTTCCACATAAATTTCATTTCCAAAGATTCTTCTATTCGTATAGGAAGGAGGTAGAGCCATACTGAAATTAAACAAAGCGCTGTTGCCTGTTCCTCCCGTACGATACTGAATAGCAAAAATAGAGTATTTATTATAATAATCCGTGCTCGGCATCCACTGCTTTCTCCATTCATCAAGTGTCGGAGCCCAATATTTATTCTGATTGGATTTTGAGTAATTCAACACAATTTCCAATTGCTTTTTAGCTAATATCTTGGCATCGGAATCATAATATGGGAAACCCGCCAAAGTCATATACACACGTGCCAGCATAGCTTCTGCCGCCATCTTGTCCGCACGCCCCTGCAATACAATCGAAGTTCCATTCGCACTCACCATATTTTCTTTTAGAGGAAGCATCGTCTGCGCATTAATCAAATCAGGAACCACTATATTATCCAAAACTTCCCGTGCAGACGATTGAGGTACTTTCTTCACTTCACTAGGCGATAAAGGAGCATCAATAATCGGAACATTACCAAAAAGGCGTGATAACTCAAAATAAGCCCATCCTCTCAGAAAATAGACTTCGCCCATAAACTGCTTTTTAATCTTATCATTCGATTCAAAGTTACATCCTGCTATTTTGGCAATAGCAGTATTCGCATCATAAATTACTTTATACCATGTATTCCATACACTATTAAAAGTTGCCAAATCACTGGTAGCTCTGAATGTGCTTATCTCTGAAAAATCTCTCAACCCATTAGGTCTTGGTTCTGTCCATGCATTATCCGAACGACATTCAGACATCAATAAATACTCTGAATTGGCAAGTTCACGCAAATCGGAATAAATACCTACCACCCCTTGTTCAGACTGACTGGGAGTCTGATAGAAACCATCAGAGGTCATTAAATCAGCAGGAGGAGTTTCCAAATAATCATCGCACGACATAACAAAGAACATCAATGCACTCAATTGCAATATATTTTTCAATTTGAACATAGCTCTATATTTTTATTAGAAATTAACGTTGATACCCAAAGTGTAAATTCTCGGTGAAGGATAACCACCATAGTCCAATCCCAAAGCACTGCTACCTCCGGGTGAGGAACTGGCTGCCGTATTGGCCGCCTCCGGAGAGTACCCTCCATAATAACTATCCCATTTAGCCAGATTTTCAATGGATACATATACACGTGCATAGGAAATAAATTTAGGATTAATAGGTAATTTATACCCCAAAGTCAAATTCTTGATACGCAGATAATTGGAAGAATATAACCATCGGGAGTCTAACGTAGCACCTGTAGTAGAACTTAAAATATAAGGTACTTTTCCATTGCCCGGCTCATCTTCCGACCACCATGCCTCTCTCCAATGTCCTAAAGCATTCCCTTTAGCCCCCATACCCGGACGGTCAATGGCACGTCCCAATACACCAAAAATCTTTCCTCCTGTCTGAGCTGTCATCAAGATAGACAAATCAAAATTTCTGTAAATAAAAGTATTCGTCATTCCAAATACTAATTTAGGAGTAGGACTACCTAAATAGTCCCTGTCATTATCTTTATCGAACACACCATCATTATTTACATCTTTGTATCGGATATCACCCGGTACAATTTGTTTTCCTTCAAAAGTAACCGGCTTTCCTCCATGGGCAGCACTGTAAGCATCAATTTCAGCTTGATTTTTCCATACACCTATTGCATCATACATATAGAATGTATTAACAGGCTTTCCCACAGTCAGAATATTAGACGGATTGTTCTTATCAAATCCCGAATATACCGGAGTATTATCTTTCCCTAGAGCTTTCACCTCATTTTTATTATATGACATATTGAATGACGTACTCCATGAAAATTTTCCTGTGAGATTATGCGTATTCAATTCGATCTCAAAGCCTTCATTATGGATATCTCCTAAATTATCCCAAACGGTAGTAAAACCGGAAGCTCCTTCCACAGGTACCTGATATAACAAATCAGTCGTATTCTTGGTATACCAATCCAGCGACAATTGAATTCTATTATTGAAGAATCCTAAATCAAGCGCAACATCAGTACTATGTGTTTTTTCCCAACCTAAATCAGCATTACCTAAAGAATTTGCCTTATAACCGGGAGCACCTGCATAATTTCCTGCAGACAAAGTAGGATAAGCAGCCGTGTTACTGATAGAATTATTACCGGTCACACCATAGCTAGCCCTCAGCTTCAATGTATTCCACCAAGACATTCCCCAATTTTTAAAGAATTTCTCATTTGACACTAACCAACCTCCGGAAACAGCCGGAAAGATGCCCCACTTATTGTTAGCTCCGAATACGGAACCGCCATCATAACGCAAACTACCGGACAACATATAACGTTCTGCATAATTATATTGCAAACGTCCAAACACAGACAACAATTTATTGGCTGTTTTCTCTGTTACCGTATTAGTTCCTGCTGTAACTTTCGAACCATCAAAGGAACCTGTTATGGCATCATTGGGAAATGGTTTGTTAAAAGATTGGGCCGTACTGAAACCAAGATTACTCTGTTCGGAAGAAAAACCCGCCATTACACTAATTCCATGATTGCCAAAAACATGGTCATAATTTGCAAGAGCCTGCAAAAGAGTACTCCATTTTCTTTCCGTATTATGCCCCCCCGAAGAGTTTTGTCCTTCTCCCTGCGCCCAACTACCGGTTGTACTAGTGTACTTATAATCATTTCCATCCAAATCATAATAATTAGCCGAAGCAGAAAGTTCTACCCTGAAATCTTTAAACGGAGTGATACGTACGAAAGCATTCCCAACCAAACGCATCATTCTATTCTGTTTGATATTCTTCTCCATATTATAAACCGGACTCGATGTGCTTCCCGCCCAAAGATAATAGGGATTCGGATCAACATTTGTCATATATCCTACCCCCGGTTCCGATACCGGTGTAGCATACAAAGCCTGATGTACCTGGGAATCCTTACCATTTGCCTGTCCGGAACCATCCTGCACAATATACGTAGGAGCCATATTCATACCTATTGTAAGATATTTGTTTATCTTTGATTCAATATTGGCACGAAAAGAGAATCTTTCATATCCCGTACCGGTAACGATACCAGCCTGATTCATATATCCACCTGAGAATAAATAAGATGTGTTTTCCGTCCCTCCCGAAACATTCAAACTATAATCCTGTACGATAGAGTTACGAAAAAACTCATCCTGCCAATCCAACAGGCTAAGTTGTTCCGGATTGGGAGTATAAGTATGCGCATTCCTCATGTCATCTCCCAAATAGTTAAACCAACGTTCATCAAAAACAACCAGATAAGAGTTTGCCGTACCTGCCTGAATTCCGAGATTAGACAAACGTGTGGCATTATCATCCTTTATACTGGCACTAGTCAAACCCAATTTCTTCGCTTCCTGCAAATAGTTTGCATCATTCCATCTCAATTTAAATTCCATCCATTCCGTCGTATTAAGCACATCCATTTTTTTCTCTAATGTCTGTACACCGAAACTAGCATTGAACGCCACCTTCGCTTTTCCACTCTTACCTTGTTTAGTACTAACCAAAACAACTCCATTGGAACCACGTGAACCATAAATCGCAGCAGAAGCAGCATCTTTCAAAACTTCTATGGAAGCGATATCCGAAGGATTCAATCCGCTCAACGTATTCATAGGCACCCCATCAACCACATAAAGTGGATCGGAATTTGCATTGACAGAAGCCGCACCGCGGACACGGATCTGCATATCGGCTCCCGGCTCACCTGTTGTATTACGTACTGTCACTCCAGCCAATTGACCTTGCAAAGCATTCTCTGCACGAGCCAAAGGACGATCCTCTATTGCCTTAGAATCCATTTTGGCAACCGCACCCGTCAAAGTGCTTTTCTTAACCGAGCCATATCCTATGACTACCACCTCATCCAATGTCTCAGTATCTTCTGACAATACCACCTTAATATTGTTCTGTCCCTTAACTGATACATCTGAAGTTTGATATCCGACAAAACTAATCTGCAAAATGGCATTGTCGGCCACATTCCTCAAAACAAAATTACCGTCAAAATCGGTAATCGTACCATTAGTAGTACCTTTCACCAATACACTGGCACCAATTATGCTCTCCCCTTTTTTATCAAGCACCACGCCCGATACATTCTTAACCTGAGCAAACAGGGTCATCGCAATTACCATAAGAATACCAAAGGAAAGCATCCTTTTAAAAGAATGCATACTTCCCGATAGTTTGTTCTCCGAGTCTTTCATTTGTAATTAATTAAAGTTATACATAAAATCTAATCCCTTCATTTCTTCATCAAGGAACATGGCAAAACTAGATATAATGCCATGAATAAAAAATAGCCGGAACAGCCACAAACCTCTGAAAATATGGAAAAGAATCTACATAGATGGAAAATAGTATAAACAGGGCAAAAAGCGCGATTTATTCAAGCTTTTATAAGTTTGGAGAAACGACTGTGCAGATAAAAAAAGGCTCCTAAATTGTTCTTTCCAGACTAAGGAATCTCTCTATATCACAACCATCCGCCTTAATGAAAAGAATCAAGCCGTACAATTTTCCATTGAATAAAACAATAAATACAGATACAATTGACTGTTATTGTTTTTCTTTGTCATCCACATAATATGAACCAAATGAAAAACTTATTTATGAAACAATTACTATCACTCCTGTTATGCTTGAGCATAATAGTACCCTCAATGGCAAAAAAAGAACAAAGAAAACAAAATGTGTTTCCTGATGGTACTCCTATCTCCGAATGGTTTCTCCAAACTAAAGTGGTCCATCCTGACTCCTTAGGAAAAAAATACGACCTTTCCGATTATGGAATTGAAAGCAATCCCCATATCGTTCAAACACAAAAAATACAAAAGATCATAGACGAAGCGGCAGCCAATGGCGGTGGGGTCATTTACATCCCTGAAGGAATTTATAAAAGCGGTTCCCTCTTTTTCAAACAAGGGACTCATCTTTATTTGTCAAAAGGCGCCACCTTACTAGGTAGTGAGAACATTATGGATTTCCCTCTCCTCATGACTCGCATTGAAGGTGAATACTGCAAATACTTCGGTGCATTAATCAATGCCGACGGGTTAGATACCTTTACAATTAGCGGCAAAGGTACAATTGACGGAAACGGCACTCCCTACTGGAAAGCTTTCCGCCTACGTCGCGAATGGAATCCTCAATGTACAAACAAGGATGAAATGCGACCACGCCTACTTTACATAGCTCATTGCCGTAATGTGCAGGTTGCTGATGTGACTTTACAGAACTCTCCTTTTTGGACCAGCCATTATTATCGCTGCGATAAAGTGAAATTACTCAATCTACGAATTTTCTCTCCTATCAAACCTATAAAATCAGCTAGTGCGGACGGTATAGATATGGATGTATGTACCAATTTTCATATTAAAGGATGCCGGTTTACTGTAAATGATGACGCCATCTGCTTTAAAGGTGGAAAAGGACCTTATGCCGATCAGGATACTTATAACGGTCCCAATAAAAACATTCTAATAGAAGATTGTTTCTTTGATCATACTACTGGCAGTTGCATGACTTGTGGCAGCGAGTCCATCCATGTCTATAATGTATTAATGCGCAATTGCAGAGCAGAAGGCGGTAATGAACTACTTCTATTGAAAATGCGGCCTGATACTCCGCAACACTATGAATACATCACAGTAGAAAATGTAAAAGGCTTCTGCAAGGCTTTACTAGGAGTTTCGTCATGGAAACAATTTTATGACTTGAAAGGAAGAACAACGATTCCTAAATCCTACGGAAGCCATATCACGATGCACAACATAGAACTGAAATGTGACAAATTTCTAAATGTGAATAAAAATGAAGCTGAGTATGAGTTATCCAATTTTTCATTTAAAGATGTAAAGATCGAAACTAAATTTTCCCAATGGAATAAAGATGCTTTTCACAATATTCGTATGAAAAATGTTATAGTGAATGGCCAATACCAGCAATAATTTAAATTTAAGGATCTTTTCCTTATTGTTATCTTGTAGACAATAAGGAAAAGATCCTTAAATTTTTCTCCATTCCAAATCACTTATTTACATTCACTCATAAAAAATCAGTAAACATCTTCCACTTTATAAGCTACTATCCAAAACATCCGGCCTTAAATACCTTATAATTTCATATGTTGATAAACTCTTTCTTAAACAGAAGATTCAATTTCATATTAGCAATGATTTAGTTGCATATTCCTTCTATAGCTTTAAAACATTTTAAATATCAAGTTATATTTGCCCGGGATAGATATATCAAAACTTTTTTTATCTTAAAATGTTTATAATATATGGAAATGCTATTTTTACTAAAGAATTTATACCGTGATCCTCTTGCACTATCCAGATTCAGCCAATTCAGATATCTTCATATAGGCAAGGGAGAAATTATCCAAAATCTGAATGAAAACCATGAATTCCAAGTTTGTTTTGTACTAAAAGGATCTTTATGTCTCTTCAGAGATCAAATGGAATCAATGCCTCTGATAGCAGTGCAAAATGAATTTTTCTTTATCAGCAGCTTACATAAATGTAAAATCAAAACAATGGATGATGTACAACTCGTCATCCATGCATGTAATATTGTGGCCCCTTATCTACATAGCAGAATAATAGAATATCTACAAGACATATCCATCGAAGAAGTAAAACCGGTAGAAGTTCTTCCCATTTATCCGTTAATACGTTCCTACTTGGATTTGCTGGTCGATTACATGAAAAATGGAACAGAAATTCCCGACTTACATCGAGCCAAAGAATATGAGCTGTTCTCATTATTTAAAATTTGCTATAGCAAAAACGAAATTGCCTCCATTTTCCGTTATGCCCTTTCGAATGATCTTCAGTTTTTCGTATCCGTCATGACACATTACAAAGCTTGCAGAACTGCCAAAGAATTAGCTATTCTATGCGGATATAACGACCTTATTTTCACACAGTTATTCAAAAAAAACTTTCATGGAGATACACCATATCAATGGTTACAAAAGCAAACATCTTATGAAATTGAATTCAAGTTAAAAGAAAGTACCCTACCCATCAAACAAATAATGTTGGACTATCATTTCAAGACATTTTCCCATTTTACGACCTACTGTAAAAGGAATATTGGAGCCACTCCTAACGAAATACGTAAAAAAGGAGAAGAATCAAAAGGTACACCTCCTCTCGAAACATATTCTGTTTCCGCAAACGATTAAACAAACATCCCGCATCCTAAAGATTATGAATATACTTATCTCCATCATACATACTGAAGCTAAGAATAAGTTTGTTTCCTGATCTCGGTATATGGATCTATTTTAAGAGTTTCTATACGTCATATAAAAACAAATATCACAAAACTTAATCATAATCCACCATCAATATATGAAAAAACTTATCACATATACTCCTTATGTAAAATCATATGAAGTATCTACCATTTAAAACTATCCAAAAACGAACATTAAGAAAAATAGGAAACCTTTTTATGCAGATATAAAAGAAAAGATTGATTATATGCAAACAAATCTTTTAAATACGCAACTTCTTTTTAGCACCAAATATAGAACTTTGCACCTAAATAAAATGTGAATATTATTATAATGTAAATCGCACACAGTAGAATAACCTAAAATATAAAATTGCATGAACACCCCCAACGATACAGTATTCAATAAAGCAGAACTGAGTTTATCAAATATGTAACAACAAAAAGTAATTCATTTTTAATTATTTATAGTCATGTATACAAAAAAGAAATGCAAAATTTATGTATTATCAGTGCTACTTTGCACATTTTTTTTCTCGTGCAGCAGTATTGATTTTGAATTACCCCAAGGTCCTCAGGGAACCAATGGCAAATCCGCTTATGAGATATGGAAAGAAGAAGTTGAAACCGGTCATATAAACTGGCCTTCCACCCAAGTTGATTTAGCAGACTTTTTAGTTTATATAAAAGGAGAAAAAGGAGACAAAGGAAAAGATGGAATGTCTGCATACGATCAATGGAAAATCCTGATCACCCAAGGTAATGTCACCAACCCTCATGACCCTTCGCTCATTTGGCCCTCTTCAAAAAATACAGAAGCCGATTTTTGGGATTTTCTTAGCGGAAGAGACGGACAATCACCTCATATTGGTGAAAATGGAAATTGGTATATCGGCAATAAAGACACAGAAATCAAAGCTATCGGCAAAGATGGAAAGAATGGAATTAATGGAAAAGACGGACTTTCCGCTTATGAATTATGGAAACAATCTGTTGCTGACGGCAATATAAATTGGCCCAAAAACCAAACAACAATGGAACATTTCTTTTTATATTTAAAAGGGAAAGATGGTGAAAATGGTATTACTCCACATGTTGGTGAAAATGGTAATTGGTACATTGGCAATCATGATACAAATTTTCCCGCTCAAGGTCAAAAAGGAGAAAATGGTAAAGACGGAGCATCCCCTTATATTGGTCCTAATGGAAACTGGTGGATCAATACATCCGATACAAAAATAAAAGCTCAAGGAGAAAAAGGAAGCGACGGCTTAACCCCTTTCATTAAAGACGGATACTGGTGGATAGGCACATCCAATACAGGGATTGCAGTGCAAGGCCCCAAAGGAGAACAAGGTGATAAAGGAACGGACGGACTTACCCCGGTTATAAAAAATGGGAACTGGTGGATAGGTACTACCGATACAAAAATAAAAGCTCAAGGAGAGAAAGGAGATGATGGCATATCTCCCCATATAGGTAATAACGGAAATTGGTGGATAGGTACTACTGATACAGGAATAAAAGCTCAAGGAGAAAAAGGAGTTAACGGAGCATCTGCATACGAATTATGGGTGAATGATGTCAAAAATGACAAAATCAAAGACAAAAATAATTCAGCATGGGCCAAAGATAAAATTACAATGGCAGATTTCTATACTTACCTCAGTGGAACAAATGGTAACAATGGAAAATCCACTTATGAACTATGGAAAGAAACTGTAGGAACAGGCAATATTAATGATCCTAAAAATCCAGGACAAAAATGGCCTTCTGACAAAGTTTCAGAATATGATTTTTTCAATTATTTAGCCGGTAAAGACGGAATAAACGGAAGCAATGGTTTGTCAGCACATGAACTGTGGAAAAATGACTTAGCTAAACGTTGTGGTACAACAGACGCACTTATCGATCACAAAAATGGTGGAGTATGGAACTGTGAAAAAAATACGTTAAATGATTTTTATGACTATCTACGCGGAAAAGATGGCAAAGACGGAGAAGATGGCAAAGACGGCAAACCCGGAGAACCAGGAAAACCGGGAACAGAAGTTACCATCATTAAGGGTATACCTAATGTTATTGCACAATATTCTCAATCAGAATATGGTGAATATGTACGCACAACTGATGGAGGTGTACTCTATAAAGTATATGATGAAACTGGACAAATCGCACCCAAAGCTCAAGTAAAAGGTATGCCGGGTATCAATGCAGAAAAAACTTACATAACCAATGAAAACGGAGAGTTTATTGTACCTAAAGAAGATTTACCCGAAATACAAGACATAAACTTACGCTGGGGAACGGTAAAAGAAGTAACCCTAGCCGGAAAGACACCGCAAGAATCCGCTAAAAACACATATGTTCCCAATAGAGTACGCATGAGAATGATCCTTCGCGATAATTCAAATTCATTATACGATTATCAGTATCTATATTTCTATATACAACGAAAAGTTAATCCGGAAGACCAATGGCAAAATATCCCTTCTTATTTACCTAATAGTGGTTCAAGGAATTTAGACGCATATAGAGTCTCTGATAAAAATAATCCCAACAGTATTTTGTCAGACAAAAAATTATATTCAAGCCAAAATTCTAGTTCAAATAATGGAGGATATTATTACTATATTTATACCTATCGGTTCATTCAAGAAAATCCCGGAAAATTCAAAAACAATCAATCTGAATATTGGGATGGAAGTGACGTTTATTACACTGTAAAAGCTAGAGAGCCTTATTATGGAGAAACTTTCCAATGGAATGGTATTTGTTTATTAGCTCCTTATCAAATGGGACCTACGCTAAAAACATTAAAATTAAAAATAATATCCAATGGAGAAGCACCCAGTTTCTCATCTGCAGAAGGTGAATTGGATTTTTCAAAAATAGACTTTACAAGAATTTACAAATCATCGACCACACGTGTCGTTAAAGAAAATGGAATGGACTATGTAGAACCGATAGCTTATACTGAAGAAGAAGCCAACAAACTTAAAATGGCATATATCACATTCAGATATACCTCAACAGCTGGTTCACAAGAAGCATCAAGTTCTAATAACAGATCTTCTGCAGAAGTTCCAACGTTCAAAGTATTCGCACCGTTTTTAAATTCATCCATATACATTGACAATGGCAATAGTTCATATTTCTATAGATATTATCAAGGTTATCTCCGAAAAGGAAAGGATGAAAAAACATTTATTATTGAAAACTATAACAGCTCTTATGAGTTGCCCGAAGTACAAGTTATCTATGAAGAATAAAAATATGAAGAAAATATATATACATAAAATCCATCTCATACTATGCTTTACCTCAGTATTATGTTTCGGTTTACCTATAAATGCACAAAAAAGCGCAAAGAATGGAACAACCGATAATAATAAAAAAGCATGGGAAATAGGTATAGGCGCAACCGGACTTCAAATGACACGTTTTAATGTTATTAATTTCCATACTAATAATAAAGGCGGTTACACTGTAGGTACTAACAAAAAAGATTTCATTTTCGGAGGAAATCTATATTTTGCTCGTGAACTTAACTCTCATTTTTATCTAGATTTACAAGGAACATTAGACTACAGTTCCGATCCTGTCCGTAACGGTAAGGAATCAAGATGGCTAGGTATGACAGGAATCGGTTTACAGTGGCGCCTAGGTGAATATTTCCATTCAAATTATATTGATCCTTTTCTTCGAATGGGGGTCAACTATATGTACAAGAATTTTAAGATCAATTATAAGGGGATGGAAGAATTCAACAGTGAGGAGATGGGATGGAATCTGTCAAATGATTATACTAAAGAAGGGAAGGATAAACAAAATCTTATCCCTATTTCATTGGGAATAGGCGTGAATATGTGGCTTAATGACAACATTGGCATAGGACTCCAAGGAGACTATCTCATCATGCCATACAAACATATAGCCAATTCATGGCAAGGAAGCATTCGATTGATGTGGCGCATTGGTGGTAAATCCCTAAAAGTCAAACCGGAAATTCAATATGTGGAAAAAATCATAGAAAAAGAAATAGAAAAACCTATAATCATGAAACAAATTGTAGAGACTCCAAACCAGCCCAATGTTTTATGTGATTTATTCAACAATATCTATTTTGAGTTTGATAAAACAGAAATAACTCCTAAAGCAGCTACTATCATTGATGAAATAGCTCAAATTATGCTGACAGACACAAGCAAAAAATATCTCATTACAGGATGTACTGATGCAAAAGGATCATCACAATACAATATGGAACTATCCCAAAAACGTGCAGACGCTGTAGTCAATGCACTTATAAAGAAAGGAGTTCCCAATAAAATGTTAAAAGCAAAAGGAGTGGGCGCAAAAATATCTTATGCATCTCAGAATGCTCCCAACGAAATACGAGAAGGAGATCGTAAAATTATAGTTCAAATCGTTACAAATATGGATTATTGGAATTATATACCATAAAAAAATTTCCCCTCTATCAAAACGGCATATATTCCTATATCGTGGAATATAGCCGTTTTGCATGTTTCTAAGAAAAGTTCGAACCATGTATACCCTCATACCCTCACTGCATATATAACAGGTTTATTATAAACTATTTATGTAGTAAGGATAAAAATACTTGCTCTTATTCATGTTCTCATACTCTCACAACGTTTTGAAGCATATTTTTACATAACATCCTTGTTTTCAGCTATATATTCTTTTTTTATAAATTGTTTCGGCTTGATATAAAGTAGGGTATTTTAGGCTTTTTCCCCACAAAAAGTACACATGAAAAGTTTGTACCTCCACAGAATGACGGTTTACGATGTATTGGCAGCAATAAAAAAGATCAAGACGTTTTTAAAAAAGTTCCTGTTATTTTTTAAAAAGGTCGTCTTCTTTTTTGAAAAGTTCTTGATCTTTTAAAAAACACTTTTTGGGCATGAGGATATCACATATGTACGCATAAGACTGTACGTACACATATATAACCCTGCACATACGTATGTATAGTTCCATGCAAAAGTATGCTTTCTGATGCGAAATGAAAACAGCTTTGCAACACTCTCCATATTTTACAGGTGATCCGTAATAAGGTACACCGAAAGAATACTTTGATATGCCTATTTTTACTATACATCAAAAAATAAAAAATCCCCGTAAAGTATTAATTTACAGGGATTTTCTTTGTTTTACAATTCTTTCCAGCGGAGAGACGGGGTAATGAACCTATCTACTTATGTCGCTTTAATTCAACTCTTTATCAATATGTCAATGCTTAGGGGGTACAATTTAGGTCTCAAAAAAGACGTTTATTTGTCGTCCTTTGGCTGTTCATTGTCTGCCTAAAACTTCGGTTCAAAGATACAACTTGTTTTTGAAATACGCAAATCATTGAATATAAATATTCTGCGGTTAGTGCAAGGTGCAAGCTATATTTATATATATACTTGCACCTTGCACTAAAAGAATTTTATTGCCCCCTATGCTTCTTCCTAAAATCAGTAGGATTACAATCTTTGTATTTCTTGAATAGCCTATTCAAATGGCTTTCATCCGTAAATCCCAGTTCCTCTACTATCTCGCTAATTCTCATTTCGCTGTGTAAAAGCCGACTTTCCACCATTTTCATCTTATAGTTTAAGATATACTGCTGCATGGTTTCGTTGGTCTGCTTTTTGAAGTATCTCCCAAGATAATTGGGTGAAATACCAAAATGCTGGCTTATCGCTTTGGCTTTTATCTTTTCGGGATAGCAAATGTTGGATTGGATATATTGCAAGATGTTCAGTGACTTTTCTTCTGAATTTTCATCTATCTGTTCAGGCAGGAACATAGCAATGTTACGGGCAACAACAATAACAATCGTGTTGATTAACTGCGTAATAATTTCACTGCTGTATATATTCCTATTCACATATTCACGGATAATCGCTTCTATCATAGGTTTTACCAGCAATTTATCGGTTTGATTACGTAATATACAGCCGGGACGGTGATTGGCATGTTGCAATATAAATTCCAGCCGTTGAATGTTCTCCGCCCCAAAAACAGCCGAATGAATGTAGATGTCATTGAACTTTATATATACGAACTTTGTCGTAGTGTGAATGTCGAAAGAATGTATGTCACCGGGAGTAATCATGAAAAGATGCCCGTCATGATATGGAAATTTGTTGTTGTTTATCCACTGAATACCTGTTCCCGATAGAATATAGACCAGTTCAAAAAAAGTATGGTCGTGTTCCTTTAATTGTGATTCGTCCAGTTCACTGAAACAGATTTCAAACGGTTGGTGTAGATTTTCCCTTTTCATTTTGTGAATTTTTCTATTAGGACGTAAAGATACAAATAAAAAGAAAAATAATACATATATTTACACTCGGATATGTATAACTTTGCCACAAATAAGATGAAGCAGTAACTTTTATTAGGATGAGGTATGAAAACAGAATTGGAAAAATGCTTGTCGGGCGAATGGTATGATTGTCATGCTCCCGTATTTATGGGGTTTAAAAGAAAGACGCATGAATTGTTGCTGAAATACAATTCATTGCCGTATGATTATAAAGAGGAAAAGTATGCGCTATTGAAAGAAATGTTTGAAAGCGTTGGCAAGAAAGTTTCAGTAGGGCATTCTTTTATATGCGATTATGGCTGTAACATCAGCATAGGTAATAATGTCAGCATAAACACCGGATGCACCTTTGTGGACTGCAACAAAATCATTATCGGCAACAATGTATTGATAGCCCCCAATGTGCAAATCTATACGGCTACCCACCCTGTTGAATTGAATGAGCGGCTAACACCGACAGAAACGGAGGACGGGACAGCATATATCCGTCACACGTATGCCTTGCCTGTTACCATTGAGGACGGTTGTTGGATTGGCGGTGGTGTCATTATCCTGCCGGGTGTTACTATCGGTCGGGGAAGCGTTATTGGAGCGGGAAGTGTTGTCACCAAATCCGTTCCGGCAAACAGCCTTGCCGTAGGAAATCCATGTAAAGTAATTCGGGAAATCAATACTTCCATATAGCCATGATTAAATTAGTCGCTTTCGATTTGGACGGCACGATAGGCAATACCTTGCCGATGTGCATACAGGCTTTCAAGAAAGCCACACAACCATATATCGGACATGAATTGTCGGATGAAGAAATGGTTCATACTTTTGGTTTGAATGAAGAAGGTATGATTGGGTGTGTCGTTGATGAACCCTATCGGCAACAGGCATTGAATGACTTTTATGTGATTTATAAGGAATTGCATCAAGAAATGTGTCCGATACCTTTTGAGGGAATACGTGAGTTGATAGCCTTGTTAAAGCAAAAGGGTATCATTGTGGCACTTATCACCGGAAAGGGGATAAACAGTTGTGATATAACCTTAAAGCAATTCAATATGAAGGATTCTTTTGCAAAAGTCATTACGGGAAACGCAGAAAGGAACATCAAGTCGGAAGCATTGAAAGAACTCTTGCATGATTATCATTTGGCTGCAAATGAAATTGTATATGTCGGGGATGCACTTTCAGATATAACGGAGTGCAGGAAAGCCAATGTGATGTGTCTGTCTGCCGCTTGGAGTATTCCACAAAATGAAGTGACAGCCTTAGAAAACAGTAACCCTAAAAATGTGTTTTATTCGATACCGTCCTTATTCAAATATCTTAATATAAAAACATGATTGTCTTATTTACAGTGAATTTTATCAACTCAATTAAAACAGAACAATATGAAACAGAGAATTTGCCAAAGTTGTGGCATGTCTATGCCCACTGATGATTTGTTAGGAACTCACGGTAACGGATGTTTGTGTACTGAATATTGCTGCCACTGCTTCCAAAAAGGATTTTTCACCAACAATTCATTGGAGGAACAAATCGAACTGAATACCCAACCCGAAAGTCTGGCTGCATTTAACGAAGCGTCAGGAAGTAATTTTACCAAAGAAGATGCTATCGAAGGACTACGTAAGTTCCTGCCTACGCTTAAACGCTGGATGCCCATCAGACAGCAGGCTGAATGGGTACTTGAACAATGCGGCTACATCACACTTTCCACTATCAGTGAAAATGGTTATCCTCGCCCGGTAGCTATCGACCTATTGCGCCATACCGATATATCAACTTTATGGATGACAACAGCCTTATCCACAGAAAAGGTAAAACATATCAGACAAAATTCAAAAGCCGGAGTTTGCTTTGTTCACGAAGCAGACAGTGTTACTCTAACCGGAAAAATAGAAATACTTACTGATGCGGAAACCCGTCAGACCTTTTGGCAAGATTATATGCTACACTATTTCCCGCAAGGTGTAAACGACCCGGATTATTGCATTCTTTGTTTCCATACGGAAGAAGCAGTTTTGTGGATAGACAGGAAATTTGAGCGCATCGTGCTATAATGTAGCCATTCTTGTTTTCGTATGAAAAGTTTGTCTTATCATACGAAAACAAGAATAGCTATTTAGGGTAACTTTTTCTCTGGCTTATTCCGTATATTTGCTTTCAAATAAGAGAACTATGGATATAGATAACGAAAAGAAATATTGCCAAAGTTGTGGTATGCCATTAGACATTGAGGGTATTTCAGAATATGGAACAAATTCTGATGGTACACTCAATCAGGAATTTTGTTCCTGTTGTTTAAACTCCGGCAAATATCTTTTTGATTTCTCAATGGAATACCTCATTTATCTTTGGGGGCTTTTCCCCGATTCCTATAATCAAATTGCAGGTACTAATTATAAAAGCGAGGAATTAAGAAATGTTTTATCCGACAGATTGCCTAATCTAAAGCGGTGGAAGCAAAAAATAAACACTGCCCATATACACTATGCCCTTATAATAAATGTTCAGGAATATATCAATCGGCATTTATTTGAGGGCTTAAACTCTGACAATTTATCTCATATCGCTTGTATGTCGATATATCACTTTCGGAGAGTATTCAAAGATGTTGTAGGAGAGAATGTCGGTGATTATATTCAGAGGTTAAGGTTGGAATATATTGCTTTCAAACTTATTTCAACAAATACAAGGGTATCGGAACTGCTCGAACAGACAAATTTTCACAACAAACATACTTTATCAAGGGCATTTAAAAAGCATTTTCAAATGTCTATCCCTGCTTTCAGGAAAACATATTCAAGTGTTGCTTGTGAAAACAAAATTATAAAACAGCCTGACTGTTCAATAAAGAGGATTAAAGAATTCAAAGTTGCATATTTGAAATTTGAGCGAACACATAGAAATAAGCAAGCATATTCTACTTTGTGGGGGCAGATAATAGAATTTGCCAAGAAATACAATCTGACAGATAAAGGTTTCAAATACGTTAGTATCAGTTTGGATAGTCTTGATATTACGGAAATAGATAAATGCCGATTTTTGATAGGGATAACTGTTCCTTATTCAATGGAAGTCCCTAAAGGTTTTGGGACTTTGAACATACAAGCAGGGTTATATTCTGTATTTAATATAAAAGGGGGGTACCATGAATTAAATAAAATTTACCGGAATGTTTACCTTGATTGGCTACCAAATAGCAAGTACCGTCTAAGAGAACAAATGACCTTTGAAATATATGCCAATACTCCCAATAAAACAAGCACGGATGAATTGGTTACAGAAATTTATTTACCCACTGAAGCAAAACAAAAGATAAAATGAAAAACGAAATAATTCAATTTTTAAGAGAGAATATCATTGGCAAAACATTGCTTACTGGTGCAGTTTATAAATTAGAGAACGGAAATTTAGAAGGCGTGTATAGCGATAAAATGACATTCTCAAATTTGGTGACAACAGAAAACGGCTTTAAGTTCAATATGACAACTGTCACCCAAGAATTGGTTTACAATTTGGATAATAAAGGAGCAAGAACCACCATAGCCAAAGATTATACAGGAACAAGTGTGTTTTGTTATGAATTGGCAATGCGAAAAAGCACAAAGCAAATCACAGGTTATATGCGTTGTGTTTCAACAACAGTTCAAGATTCCACAATGGAAGCTGTAGTTTGTGGAATATTTGATGTGACTTTTGACGGGAAAGAACTGAAATGGCAAGAAAATCAATTGCTATATAGAGATAATCCCATAGGAGAAGATAAATATAAACCAGTCGCCTTTAATTCCAAAGTTCGTTTTTATCTTGATAACGGGAAAGTCATATTTGAATATTTGCCAACGCTTTGGGATATATCCCCTGGCACATTGGAAAAGAGATTGTCTAAAGATGATTATCCTCCTTATATATCAAAAGAACAATAACCGAATAAAAAAGAAGTAGAGCCGGATAATAGCATAAATGAAATAAGCTGTTTATACAATGAAAGAGGTAGTAGATAGGATATTAGAGCAAGTAGAGGCTGATATTTCGGAAATCGACCTCTACGGTTATAATATTATCGAAACTTCTCTTTCAATGGTACATAGGCTGCAAACTGTTCTTAATGATTTGAGAACGAAAATACAGACTTATGTATTTCTAACCAAAGAGGATGAAATCTTGTTTTTCAAGACACAGAAGCCGGAGATACTCGGTCGGTTGCTATTTTTCTATAAGATATACAAGATTGAAACGCAATGCCCTAATGGTAGTGATGAAGCGATTAGAAATTATATCAATCGGGAACTGGATAATCTGACTTATTTCTTCAATCGCAATTTGGACTTTTACCAATATTACCGTTCACATTCCACTGTGTACGATGAATATTACTTTGTACGTGGGAAAGCTGATTTGCGATTATGTACTGATAGCGCACAGTTTGACAAAGACCCTAATTTCTCAACCGGATATGATTATAAAGTGGCAAAGATTATCGCCAATGAAATGCTACGCATCTATCTGAATAAACGACTGGTGAAACTGGGAACTAATAATCAGATAGAAGACAATTTACAAAAATGCTTCAAATATCCGTTCCGCTTTACAGGCAAAAAGGCATATCTTATCGAACTGGGATATTCGCTTGTATCTTCGGGCGACATAAACAATGGCAATGTGGAGATAAAAGAAATGATGAATTTCCTTAGCACGATATTCCATATTGATTTAGGGGATTATTACGCTTCATACATAGCCATGAAAGAGAGAAAAGACCGGACGGCTTATCTTCATCATCTGATGGAAAGCCTTGTTAAGCGGATGAATGAGGATGATATGAAATAACTTTCTGAGAAAAATAAACCAATATTTCTTTGTCAATTCAAAAATAACGTGTATGTTTGCAATGACCAATAATAACAAAATAGTCATATAGTATGGCAAAAGCATTTGATGACAACGAAAGAAAACTTATAAAGGATAAACTCAAAGAAGGAGCTTTGCTATTTATCCAGCAGCAAGGGGTACGTAAAACTTCTGTAGATGAGCTTGTTAAATATGCCAATATTTCTAAAGGGGCATTTTATCTGTTCTATACATCAAAAGAACTTCTTTTTTTCGATACGATAATAGACTATCATAAAAAACTGGAAAAAGAATTTCTAAATGCCGTAAATAAGCATACCGATAATATTACGGTTGATACATTGACAGATATTATATCTGACTTGCTAATCAATAACAAACCATACTTTGTATCTGTCTTTGTAAATAGTGACGTGGAATATCTAAGCAGAAAACTCCCTCAAGAAGTACTTTCAAAACACGTAGATGATGATGTCATGCTGGCAAACGAACTACTGAAATTTATTCCAGAAAGTAAATCAATTAACGCAAAGGTATTTGCTGGGGCTTTAAGAGCTGCATTCTTGACTATTCTAAACGAGAAAACAATTGGAACAGATATTTACAATGAAGTTTTCAAGTTTATGGTTAGGGGGATGGTGCGGCAACTATTTAAAGACTAATCCAGTACAACAAGATTATATAATATCAACTGACTATGTGCAAATATGCCACGTAGCGATGCTTTGAATCCATAATATGACTGTATAGACAAATTTAGTCATACAATAAAAATTGAAAAATTATGATTACAGTAAAAAACTTATCGTTTAGTTATTCTCAACTACCATTTATTGAGAATATGAACTTTCAAGTAAGAAGCGGAGAAATATTTGGCTTCTTAGGACCTTCTGGTGCAGGGAAAAGCACTCTTCAAAAGATATTAATAGGTATGCTCCCTAAATATAAGGGGAGTGTTTCTGTTAATAATAATGAGGTTAGAAATAAGTCTAATCATTTCTATGAGAGTATTGGTGTCGATTTTGAATTCCCAAGTTTTTATGAGAAATTCACCGCATTGGAGAACTTGAAATTCTTTGGTTCTTTATATGACTGCAAACTTATTCCTGCCGAACAATTATTAGAAATGGTCGGACTGTCACAACATGCCAACAAGAAAGTGACAGGTTTTTCTAAAGGCATGAAATCCAGATTGAACTTTGCCCGGTCAATCATTCATCAGCCCAAAGTATTATTTTTGGATGAGCCGACATCAGGTTTAGACCCCTCAAACTCCCAAGTGATGAAAAACATTATCCGTGAGCTTAAAAATAAAGGAGTGACAATCATTCTGACTACTCACAATATGCACGATGCAACCGAACTTTGTGACCGTGTGGCATTTATTGTCGATGGCAACATTAAAGCTATGGACACTCCTCATAATCTTATCATGTCGAGGCGTTATAATGAAGTGATATATTCATATTTGGAGAATCAAAAAGAATTAAATACTACAATCGCACTTGACAAAATAAGTACAGACAAAAAACTGCAATCTCTGATTCAAGCTAATGCCTTGTTATCAATACATAGCAATGAGCCGACATTAGACCATATATTCTCAGAAATAACAGGGAGGAAATTACTATGAAGCTTAAAGGTCGTTTAATACTTGGCGATATTCGGCAACAATACAAATATGGTTTTTATGCCCTATATACGTTATTTACACTGGTGTATATTGCAGTATTGCGCATTCTTCCTATGCCGTGGAAAGAACTATGCACAACTACCCTTATATTTTCAGACCCCGTACTGATTGGATTAATGTTTATGGGAGCAATCATATTATTCGAGAAAAGCGAAAAAGTAATGCAGGCATTAGCAGTTTCGCCCATATCGGTACACGCATACATTTTGTCAAAGGTAATTTCTATCGGGCTGATTTCTTTGCTAAGTGGAGTTCTGATTGCATTGTTCTCAGGCATGGAACATTCTTACATACACCTTGTTACTGGAATTATGTTAGGTTCAGCATTATTCACACTAGTTGGAATATCACTTTCCGCTTTCATTTCAACCATGAATAACTTTATGCTGATTATGGTTCCCACTTTGATAATATCCGTAGCTCCCATATCAATTTATACAATGGGCTATAAGTCGGGAGTTATGCTATTGCACCCAAGTATAAGCCTTATAGAACTTATGGCTGGAAATATCAGTATCATGTCTCTAATGGCAATAATCATTTGGTGCATTGCGATGTATATTTTTTCTTGTCTGTCAGTAAAAAAAATGATGACGATATAATTATGAATCAGAATATTATTTCCTTCAAAATGTTCATCAGAAACATATTCTCAGACGGTATGTTATCTGCAATAATATGTATTCCGTTGCTATTAGCGGCAATATACAGGTTTGTTTTCCCCTTAATTGTACAGCATTATCCGATGCTAAAGGATTTCAGTCTATATTATCCGATATTGGATTTATTCCTTGCAATTATGTGTCCTTACATGATTTGCTTCGCTTCGGTCTTGGTGGTATTGGATGAAACGGACATGAAAATCAACAGGTATATCACAATCACTCCACTTGGTAAGAAGGGTTATCTTATATCAAGATTGATTATTCCTGTTTTATTTGCAGCCATTGTTTCTTTCGTGCTGCTTTCTTTCTGTTCCGTATCAGATATGTCATTATGGACTACATTTATCATATCCATATTGGCTACAATACTAAGCGTTGTGGCTGCTATGATTATTTTGGCATACGCGGGAAATAAAGTGGAAGGCATGGCACTTGCAAAAGTATCTGCTTTGGTTATGGTGGGATTAATAATACCTTTTGTCATTGCAGATAGTACCCAATATATATTTTCTTTTCTCCCCTCTTTTTGGATAGCCAAGTTTCTGATAAGTAACAACTATTGGTTTATTCTACCAGCTATCTTTCTTTCCGGGGGACTGATTTACCTATTATATAATAGGTATAGCACCAAAATATAGTTTCTCCTAAAACTGCTAATTGATAGTTCACAGATACAAATTCAGGGAAAAACGCTATCTGTGCTGCCCTAACAGAAAAATAAATAGTTGTTCAACAATATAAAATGGCAGTTATGCATATAGCTACGCCGGGCGAATAGCATTTTCTATTAACGCTACCCAGCAACAGACAGGCTTGTATTTAAAGTTTGTCTGTTACTGCTTTGTCATTATCCCTAATTGTAAATCTACAAGATTGTTGTGCTGTCCAAGCGGCATGGCTTATTGTATCATATTGGTTTGAACAAATGAATTATACCTATAAGAAAATTTGGCTCATCGCTTTTCCTGTAATGATGAGCATCCTTATCGAACAACTGATAAATATTACCGATGCCTTGTTTTTGGGGCATGTGGGTGATGTGGAACTGGGCGCATCCGCCCTTGCCGGAATATGGTTCTTGGCGATTTATATGCTCGGCTTCGGGTTCAGCTTGGGGTTGCAAGTGGTAATTGCCCGCCGTAACGGGGAACAGCGGTATTCGGAAACGGGGAAGACTTTCTTTCAAGGCTTTTCTTTCTTGTTGTCGCTGGCGGTGGTTCTTTGCCTGTTGTCCCAAATTCTTTCCCCTGTTCTCCTGAAATATCTGATTGCTTCAGATGATGTCTATAACGCTGTTATCCGTTATTTGGACGGACGCATTTGGGGACTGTTTTTCTCTTTTCCGTTCCTTGCCTTACGCTCGTTTTTGGTAGGCATCACGCAGACAAAAGCCCTGAACATGGCGGCTTTTACTGCCGTGCTGGTAAATATTCCCATGAACTGGCTTCTGATATTCGGTTTCGGTATGGGCATATCGGGGGCGGCTATCGCATCGTCATTGGCAGAACTGTGTTCGTTAATCGTCCTGACAACCTATGTGTTTCGACACATCAACAGACATTTGTATGGCTTACATTGGAGCATGGATATGACAGTACTGAAAGAAATCTTTTCTATTTCGGTATGGAGCATGATGCAATTCTTTATGAGTGTAGCCATTTGGTTTCTGTTCTTCTTGGCTATCGAACGTTTAGGGGAAATGGAGCTGGCGGTGTCGAATATCGTCAGAAGCGTTTCTGCCTTGTTCTCCGTCATAGTCAATGCCCTATCGGGTGTTACTAGTTCTTTGGCTAGTAATCTGATTGGTGCGGGTGAAAAGAGATCTGTTTTTCCGCTTTGCCGCCGAATTATCCGTTTGGGGTATGCGGCAGGCGTTCCGCTGATAGTCCTTGCCTTGCTCTTTCATCAGTCCATTATCGGGGCTTACACGGAAAATCCGGCAATCGTACAAGCAACATGGCTACCTTTTGCAGTCATGCTATTGAATTACTTCTTTGCGCTGCCCGGCTATGTCTATCTGAATGCCGTAACCGGGACGGGGGCGACACGAACAGTCTTCATATTTCAAGTGACGACTACGATTGCCTACCTGTTCTGTTTATGGGAACTAAGCCATTGGAATGTCCCACTGGTGGCTTATTGGGCTGTGGAATACTTATATGTCATACTGCTTGGAATACAAGCTATTATTTATCTGAAATACAAACAATAGTGGCAATGAGAAACGGTAGTATAAAAGAAGAAACGGATAGGATATTGGAACAAATAGAGGTCGATATATCAGAAATCGACCTCTACGGTTATGATATTATTGAAACTTCTCTTTCGATGGTGCATAAGTTACAAAGCATACTTAATGATTTAAGGATGAGAGTTCAAACCTATGTCTTTCCAACCAAAGAGGATGAAATACTATTCTTCAAGACGCAGAAACCGGAAATACTTGCCCGATTATTATTCTTCTATAAGATTTATCGGATAGAAACACAATGCCCTAATGGTAGCGATGAAGTAATTGGAAGCTATATCAATCGGGAACTGGATAATCTGACCTACTTCTTCAATCGTAACTTGGACTTTTACCAATACTACCGTTCACATTCAACGGTGTACGATGAATATTATTTTGTTCGTGGGAATGCAGATTTACGTTTATGCACCGATAGCGCACAATTCGATAAAGACCCGAATTTTTCAACCGGATATGACTATAAGGTGGCTAAGATTATAGCCAATGAAATGCTGCGTATTTATCTGAACAAACGATTAGTGAAGCTGGAAACAGACAATCAGATAGAAGACAATCTTCAAAAGTATCTGAAATATCCTTTCCGTTTCACGGGTAAAAAAGTCTTTTTGATAGAATTAGGGTATGCCCTTGTATCTGCGGGCGACATCAATAACGGCAATGTAGAGATAAAAGAAATGATGAAGTTTTTTGGTATGGTGTTTCAAGTAGATTTGGGCGATTACTATGCTTCTTATATAGCTATGAAAGAGAGAAAAGACCGAACAGCCTATCTTCATCATCTTATAGATTGTCTGATTAAACGGATGAATGAGGATGATATGAAATGTTAGCATAACCAACAATTACGAAAAACATTGTTACTGAATTTCTATAATTCAATATGCAACACTTCTACTTTTTCATTTGTTGAAAGTGAAAGAAATGCATTAGGAGTATTGCCTGAAAGCCTTTTTACTTCCCTATATAGGTGCGGTGTATCATAATATCCCGCTTGGATAGCAACAGACAAAAAGTTATCGAATGAAGTATTGGATTTTAAAAGGTGAATAGCGTTCCAAAACTTGACGATTCGACTATATTCTTTGGGCGAATAACCTGTATAAAATTTAAACTTGCGCTCAAATTGCCGTAGGCATAAGCATGCTTCTGTTGCCAATTCCTTAATCGATACAATACCTTTCTGCCTACTAATCAAGGAAACAGCATAAGATATTTGCTTTTTTTTGTACACTTGTCTAACCAACTCATATTCAATAGTATCAATTGGATTTTGATTGGATTCGCAGAGTTGATATATGAAAGATTGACTAAAAAGGACTGGAAATTCTTGGCTGTCAATTCCTTGATTTGTCAATTCGTTTAGCGGAATATCTATAAATCGAAAAAGTCCGCATGGGCGAAAACGTACCCCTATAATATGAATGAAGTTTGTGTGAGCAACCAATTCCGTAAATGTATTCATCGGTCCAAAGAAATAGGAATGATAAGGCTTCATTATCAAGCTATTCCTGATGCAATCTGCGGCATTACCCACTATGAAAACAAAATCAGAACAACCATGAGGTGGAATGTTGAATTTCAATCCACTTCTTGTTTCTCCTTTATATTCCCAAAAGTGATAGATAAAAGGAGCTAATATGCTACATGGGGAATATTCTTTATACATATAACAAAGATAATTATCAACTCTAATTCTAAGAAATATTAGTGGTTAATTTTTTGTCTTGATTGATAAAGCGCATCCACCAATGGTGAATATGATAAAGAGAAAGTATAAACACGCATGAAAAGTAAATATGCTCCGATGTCCACAATAGTGGAACACTCGAACTAAAATGACTAATTGTTTCCACATATACTATGTAAACGACTAAGGATATAAATGCTATCAATAAAGAAGCGACAGCATGACCTATTCCCGAAACTGCACTAAAAAACACGAATGTAGGTACAGCTATCAAGTAAGAAGTTAGCATAACTTTTAATGTAGGGATAGCCTCAAACACCAATACTGTATTGTCACTATAAATACGCAAAGCAGATGATGGGAAAAACAGAAACAGTAGCATTATCGGCAAAATAGTCATGTAACACAAGAATATTACTTTTTTACATACATATAGGATAGAGTTACCTTTATTCTCTCCTATGAGATTTCCAACCAAAGAACTAACAACAGATGCAAAAGCTTGTACGAAAAGAAAAAGAAAGGACGAAATATTTCTCACAATATTCGTAATAGCTAATGACCTCTCCCCGAAATGCTCTATTGTAATGAAAAAAACGAACCAACTGCCAAATACTAATCCATGCTGTAACATCATCCAAATAGAAATAGATAGTATCTTTTTTAATATTGTACAATCTATGGTTATTCGCCTTTTTAATCCATATTTGCAAGAACTTACGTTCTTTTGGGTATATATGATAAAATGAATTACCGCAACCGCTTCGGAAATGACTGACGCTATGGCTGCTCCAGAAATGCCTAATGCGGGAATACCTAATGCTCCAAATATTAAGATATAATTTAGAATAACATTAATTGCTACCATAGTTATAGAATTGAGCATTAATGCGGAAGTGTGTATTATTCCGATATAAAAGGCTCTAAACATGATAATTGTAAAAGAAAAAAAGAAACCATAGATTCTCCAATCAAGATATTGTAAAACAGCTTGGAGTACAGATTCAGAATCTATAATTGATTTTAATATAATTGGTGAAATTATAGAAGAAAACAATATTACTATTACCGCAATTATCAGCAAAAACAATATGCCTTGTGAGAGAATTTTTCCAACTTCTTTATACTGTTGGTTTCCATTATATTGGGCTATTAAGATTTGCGCTTCTATGCTGAACCCAAATCCAATCATGTATATAATCATATAATAAGTACCAGCTATAGCTGATGCAGCCAATTCAGTTTCTCCAACTCTTCCTAAATAGGCAGTATCAGTAAAACCTATTAAGTATTCCATTAATAAACTAACCAATACAGGCAGACTGGTTTTATAAATTGATATATAAGTAATATTCATATTCATTTCATTTATCCGGCAAAGTTACTTCACTTGGTTCGTATTAAATTGTATAAAAACGACATGGATGTTTTTATATGGCATCAAAGAAGCAAATACAATACTTACAAGATATTAGCAACCGTTTCTTGACAATTTCACGTTGGTTCAAAAAAGGATGAAAATGATATGAACTATAAATTTCTGTATTCCAATATGTAGAAGTACCATGTTCACCCCAATATGGTACTTCCTTTTTATGGTGAAATATATTTTGAAAATGATATTTTTGGGGGAGTTTTTACACCGATATTCCCCAAAAATAGCCTAAAAAAGTAATACTATGATAGGTACAACCATGACTTTTAGGTTGTTTCTTCTACCGAACTTTGCGGCAAATCAATAAGTTAGCATTATGGAGATTATAACATTTGAGTCAAAAGCCTACAAGGAACTTGACAACAAGATTACCGCCATTGCCGATTACATCTTCAATCATTTGGACGAAAGCAAGACCGATGAAGATGAAATTTGGGTGGACAGTTACGAAGTATGTACTTTCTTGAAAATCAGTGACCGAACCCTGCAACGCTTGCGGGCGGCAGGAATGATTTCTTACTCTGACATCAAGGGGCATTACTTCTATAAGATTAAGGAGGTCAAGCGAATGTTGGAAGAACGCCTGATTAAGCGTGACAAGGAGTGTATAAACGAACTGATAACCAATCATCAGAAATATGTTAAGGAAAGAAGAAATACTAAGCAGGACAAATAATGGTCTGCTCGTTTTCAAACATTACTTACCCGGTGACTGGCGTATAGGCAGGCATTTTCTTAACCCGCTCTATCAGGACGGGAAAGCATCGTGTAATATCTATTTCGACCGCCATAGCAGTATGTACAAAATGAAAGACTTCGGTAACGACAATTACAGCGGCGACTGCTTTTTCTTCGTTGGGCAGTTAAAAGGGTTGGACTGTAACCGGGCGGCTGACTTTGTAGAAATACTGGAGATTATCGACCGGGATTTGGGGCTGGGACTGGCGGCAGGAACTCCAATAGCTATTCCTACAACGGTAAATAATCGGAATGTGTCAGACAAAGCCGAAGAAACACCCGAAAAGCCAGTCAAGCCCTACCAGTTCCGGGAACAGAAGTTTCCGCTTGCAGAACTGATGTATTGGCAACAATATGGCATCACGCCTGAACTGCTGGAGCATTACAAGGTCTGTTCACTCCGGGAGTATAACAGCGAAACGGCAGAGGGGAAACCATACACCTATGTTTCATCGGTGACAGAACCCATGTATGGTTACAAGGGCAAACAGTATATCAAGCTGTACCGTCCATTTTCTACGCCCCGTTTCCTCTATGGTGGCAGTTTCGGTGAGAATTATTGTTTCGGGCTGGAACAACTGCCCGCCAAAGGTGATACCCTGTTTATCACGGGCGGCGAGAAAGACGTGCTTTCTTTGGCGGCGCACGGTTTTCACGCTATCTGCTTCAACAGTGAAACGGTGACTGTCCCACCCACGCTGGTTTATCGGCTGACATTCCGCTTCAAGCATATTGTATTGCTCTATGATACGGACAAGACAGGCAGGGAAAGCGCACGCAAGCAGGAAAAGCTATTGGAAGAATTTGGCGTGAAACGTCTGCTCCTGCCCCTTCCGGGGACGAAAGAGGAAAAGGATATTTCCGACTACTTCAAAGCCGGGAACACCCGTGAAGATTTCCTGAAACTGTTTATCGAATTTTTAGACAACCTGTATAGCGACACATTGATTATGCTAAAATCATGCGAGATAGATTTCAACAACCCGCCCGCCAAAGCGCAAGAGATTATTTCGGCGGGTGACGTTCCGTTAGGAACACAAGGCAACCTGTTCGGCATCACCGGAGGCGAGGGAACGGGCAAGAGCAATTATGTAGCCGCAATTGTGGCAGGCTGCATCTGCCCGGCTGGTACGGAAGTAGATACGCTGGGAATACAGATAACCGCTAACGGCAGACACAAGGCGGTCTTGCTCTATGACACCGAACAGTCGGAAGTGCAACTGTTCAAGAATGTAAGCAACCTACTGGCACGAGCCAAGCAGCCGGACAAACCCGATGAACTGAAAGCGTTCTGCCTGACGGGTATGTCACGCAAAGAACGCCTGAACGCCATTGTGCAGAGCATGGATAAATTCTACTACCAGTACGGCGGCATCCAGTTGGTCGTCATTGACGGCATCGCCGACCTTGTAAAGAGTGCCAACGATGAAGCGGAAAGCGTGGTGGTGATAGATGAACTCTATCGGCTGGCGGGCATCTATAACACGTGTATTCTTTGTGTGCTGCACTTCGTTCCTAACGGATTAAAGTTACGTGGGCATTTGGGTAGCGAATTGCAACGCAAGGCGGCTACTATCCTTTCAATAGAGAAAGACGAAGAACCCACGCAGTCGGTAGTGAAAGCCCTGAAAGTAAGGGACGGAAGCCCGCTGGACGTTCCTCTGATGCTTTTTGCGTGGGACAAGAAAGCCGGGATGCACGTGTACAAGGGGGAAAAGCCCCGTGAAGAAAAGGAGAAGCGCAAGGAAAGGGAACTGGTGAACGTAGCCCGTGACATCTTCGGGCGACAGACACATATCACCTACATAGACCTTTGCGAACAGTTGCAGCAGGTCTTGGACGTAAAGGAGCGTACTGCCAAAAGCTACATCCGATTTATGCGTGAACGGGACATTATCATCAAAGACCCGTCCAACCAAAGTTATTTTATGATTGGTTTAATTTAATCAGGCAGCCTTATGTATATAGATAAAGACGTTTTTACCGTATGGATGGAACGTATCATGGATAGGTTCGACATGCAGGACAAGAAGATAGACCGGGTAATAAAAGGACGTAATTGTTTGGACGGGGAAGAACTGCTGGATAATCAGGACTTGTGCCTGCTTCTGAAAGTAGCTCCTCGAACACTGACCCGTTACCGAAAAAAGGGAATACTCCCTTTCCTTATGCTGGATGGCAGGTGTTATTACCGTGCTACGGACGTACACAAGTTAATCCGGGAAAAAACCGATTAATTTTTTCTTTTCTAATGGCTTTTAATCCTGTTTTGTCGTGAGATAAGGCAGGATTTTTTTTTATTGTATGCCAGACTTTTCAAGGATTTGGCTAACTTTGCAAAAGTTACATAAGAAAATAACGGCGATTGAGCAGTAACCTGTGATTTCGCCTTTATATATAACATATTCGTTCGCAGAACGTCTCAAAGTAGAAAACTGGCACTTTTCAATAATGACGAGATTTTCAGCGCAATGTCTATGCTATGTTTCAACATAGCGTGGGCTTGCCTGTTTCGTCATTAAGGTATGCCAGTACCTCTACTTTGAAGCAGTGTAAGTTCACGCTTCTTTTTTGGGTCAAGTCAAAAAGTATGTGGGTATAATATTTGAGAAACATTTAAAGTTTGCAATGCTAAAAACATACATCCTTCCAAAGTATTATAAATCAAGCACATCAAACGAACACCTGATTGGACGTCAGCATTGTAACTCAGAGGTCATGCTTATCACCCACAGGGTTTTCGGATTGACCCCTTTTTGGGCGTACTGGCGAACAGTTTATAAAAAGTAACTGTTAAATACTCAATTATGAAACATTTAAAAACTTGTATTGCCGTTTCTCTTGATGGTTTCATAGCCACAAAGGATAATGAATTGGACTGGATGCCTGAAAACGTCAAAAAGGAAATTTCGGAAGCCTATGAACAGCCGGGTGTATTGCTTGCCGGGGTTAATACCTATACCTATATTTTTGAACATTGGGGCGGATGGCCGTACAAAAGCAAAAAAACTTTTGTAGTGTCCCACTACGATACCAATGTGTCGGAAAAGGAGAATGTAAGCTTTCTTACTGATATGCCATTACGTGCGGTCAATGAACTTAAATCAAGTTCGGAAACCGATATTCAGGTTATCGGCGGCGGTAAGTTCATAACATCCCTGATTGAAGCGTCCCTGCTTGATGAAATAACGCTATATATTATCCCGGTCATGCTGGGGAACGGTATCAAGTTTATAGGTAAAACTTTCGGGTCGAAGTGGGAACTGACCCAAAACAAGATACTGGATAATCAGGTCGTTTGCCTGACCTACCAGTATAAAGGAGAATGATTAAAAAAGCACCCGGTGTCCCTCCGGGTGCTTCAACCACAAAAATTTCAATTATAATTTATCTATAATGAAACTTTCTGTGGCAAATATAGCGATTTTCGTTTTACTTCTTCGGCTTACCTTTCTTTTCAGGAAACACGAAAGTAACATTAAACTGCTCGTCAAAGGTAAGTGAAGCGTCAAAGACTTTGCCGTTCTTGCTTTTAAAGCCTTTGATTAGCCCGGTTTTCCCGGTAGTCACCAGTTCGGTAATCTGCTTGTCTGTTAGCTGCTTGTCGCTCTTATTGCGAAAGATGGTAACGGAACAATCCACATTGGAACATTTGGCGACTTTCGGATAGAAAAGGATGCGTCCGATCTTGCATTTGGGGCAAATGCAACCACTACCCGAAGCGAAAGAAAGCTGAACGTCCAAAAGTTCAGCCGTAATTTGCCGTGCGTACACTTCGATGCCTTTGCGGAACGTGTCGGGGTTCATTTCTCCGCTTTCTATTTTGGCAAGCGTGTTTTCCCACATTCCCGTCATTTCAACGTCTGCTATCTTCTTATCCCGGATAATGTTGTAAACGGCAAGCCCTTTCTCGGTCGGGACAAGGTTCTTTTTCTCCCGGATGATGTACTGGCGGGAAAACAGCGTTTCGATGATGGCTGCCCGTGTTGCGGGCGTGCCGATACCCGTATCTTTCATGCTGGCTTTCAGGTCGGCGTTTTCCAGTTCCTTGCCTGCGGTTTCCATTGAAGAAAGCAGGCTGCTTTCCGTGTGTAACGGCTTGGGCTTGGTCTGTTTCTCCAGTAATTCAATGCCGGAAAGCGGTAAACTATCTCCGTCGTGCAGGACGGGCAAAGTGGCGTTATCTTCCCCGTCCTCTTTCTCGCCGAATACGGCACGCCATCCGGCGGACTTGATTACAAACCCTTTGACCGTGAAAAGTGACCCTGCACATTCCAGCGTTACACTGGTAACGTCTTTGACGCATTGTTCAGAAAAGGCTTCCAACATCCGTCCGGCTATCAGTTCATAGATTGCCTGTTCGTCTGTTTCGAGTTTACCGGGCAGGTTTTCCGTTACTATCAGGGCGTGGTGGTCTGTTACCTTGCCATCGTTCACAGAACGGGAATTTAAGGCTTTTCCTTTCATCCCGGCAGCATATCCGGCAAAACGGGCGTATTGTTCCAAATTAACAAGACGTTCTGGGATTTCCTCGAACACGTCTTGTGAGATATAACGGCTTCCTGTTCGGGGGTAGCTGATTATTTTACCCTCGTATAACTTTTGTGCAATGGATAGGGTTTTGTCTGCGGAAAAATTCAGCTTGGCATTCGCTTCTTTTTGCAGCGTGGTTAAATCATAGAGCAAAGGCGATTCTTGGTTCACTTCCTTACGCTCTACGGTTTTCACCTGAACCGTTTTCGCTTCCTTTATCCTTTGCAACGTGTCGATGGCGGCTTGCTGCATATCGTATTTATCTGCGGATAGTGCCGTAAAAGCTATATTATCCTTTGCCGACTGTAATTTCAGTTGCCAATACTTTTGCGGGACAAAGTTCTTGTTCTCCAAAAAGCGGGTGCATATCATTGCCAACGTAGGTGACTGTACCCGTCCCAAAGAAAATATTCCTTGTCCGGCTGCCACGCTTAAAGCCTGTGTACCATTAATTCCTATCAAATAATCCGCTTCGCTGCGTGCCTGTGCCGAAAGGAAAAGGTTATCATACAAGCTACCGTCTTTTAGGTTTTGCAGTCCCTCACGGATTGCCTTGTCCGTAAGGCTACTTATCCATAAGCGGACAAAAGGCTTGTTGCATCCAATATACTGGTAAATGTACCTGAATATAAGTTCTCCCTCTCTCCCTGCATCGGTAGCGACAATTATCTTATCCGACTGGTCGAATACTTCTTTGATTACCTTTAGTTGTTTCAATGCGCCGGGGTCTGCCTTGTACCCTTTTTCCGCTTTTACTTGTCGGGGTGTAAGTTGAAAACTATCCGGGATAATAGGCAGGCTTTCCCGGCGGAAACTCTGTATGCCGTAAGCTTCCGGCATTGCTAAACCTACAAGATGGCCGAACGCCCAGGTAACGAGATACCCGTTACCTGAAAGGTAGCCATCCTGTTTTTCACTCGCTCCTAAAATACGGGCAATATCCCTTGCCACGCTTGGTTTTTCTCCGATTACTGCAATCATTCTAATTTCGATTTTAATTGTTCCACTTCTTTTTGTCTTAGGATTTTCCGGTCATAGTAGATGTGATAACCATCTGCATAAAATTGTCGGTTCTGTTCGCCTATGGCTTCCCAGTCTGTTTTGTAACAGGTGAAGAAAAACATAGAAAAACCGACAACCGGGATAAGGATTAATACCGCTATCATCTTTTGCGTCCCCTGCTTTGTTTGGGCTTATCGGTCTGCTCCTGCTTCTCCTTCTTATCCTGCTTGGTTTTCTGTTTTTCAGTGGGCTTGTCCTGACCTTTTTCCAAAGGTTCTTTCACCTTTTTGGTAGCTTCGTTGGTCTTGCCTTCCGAATTGACCGCTACCTGTGTGCGGTTCTTGCTTGCCGGAGTAATCTCTTTCACGGCGGAGCGGTCAAAGCTGGGATTGTCACTGTAAAAGCCTAACTTCTTCTTATCATGGTTCACCTGAATATAAGCATCGTATTCGACCCCTCTCTTGTCTTTCAGCCCGGCAACAAAGATGGTTTTGTCATTGACTAAATCCTGCTGTTGCTGGCGGGATAGCTCTATTCCTGAAATGCTCTTGGGTATGGTTACACCGTCACTGGTGACAAGGCTGTTCTGCTGCGTCCGTGTCTGTTGCTGTTCCTGTGACTGTTTGGCATTGGGAAAGATAAATTCCAGACTTTTCTTGTCGGCATTGACCTGAACGGTTGCGGAAAAGGGATTTTTACGGTTGGAAATCATATTTTCAAGGAATACTCCTTTTCCCTCCCGTAAGGCTTGTTGCTGTTCCTTGTTCAATTTGACACCCTTTATTTCATCAGGGATTTGGACGCTGCTTGCACGCATGGAAACCAGTTCGTTTGTCACTTTATCCACACTGACGAAAGAGGGTATCATTTCTCCCGTGATATAGTTTTTCAGGTTCACTATCCGTCCCATGTTTCCCGTTTCAAGAAGATTGGCTTTATCCTCTTTGGAAAATTCATGTCCGAAGAACGGACGTTCGAGTTCCGGCTTTTGGCGGATGCCGTGTATCGCTAAAACCACATTGCCGTCTTGGTCGTGCCGGAAAGATAGGCGTGCGTCCATCTTCATAATGGCGGAATTGTAGTTTCCCGAAATGGTGAACGCTCCGGGTGACTTATAGCCCCTTAACATGGGTTCTAAAGCCTTTGCCTTTTCAAGCTGTTCTTTGGATAGCCCGAAGTTTTTCAGGGCTTCCCAGTCCACTTTGTCGGGGTCGATGATGTACTTGCTTTTGTCGGGTTGCTGCGGTGCTTGTGCCGTTGCTCCCACTTCTTTGGCTGGCTGCTGCCCGTTTTGGGTTTCTTGCTGTACTTTCTTGGTTTCCTGCTTCACGGTTTCAGGGGTCACCCGGTAACGTTCTATGCCCGCTTCATTTTCCGGTGTAGGGTTGTTAAAGTTATCCCTGATTATTGGTGTAATCTTGGGAAGTTCAATCTTGGGGATTTTAAAGAAGTTGAAGCGGGTCGGGTTCTTCAACTGGTTCATCATGTTGGAAAAGAAGTTGGAAAAGAAATCACCGTGACGGTCGAATTTCAGAAGTTCGCTGTTGTTCTCCGGCGGTACGGTTTGGAGTTCCCCGTTTTCATCCACGCCTTTCACTGCGCTGATTGTCTTTTTCTCCTTATCCAGTACAAGAAGAATATCCATCATCTGTTCGTCAGTGGTGGACTGGTTGGCTGTGTTTACATCCATAACTTTTTGAATTTTAGTGAGTAAATAAAAATATCGGAAGTAAAAGTAAGGATGAAATAGAGTATATTTAAGGATTTGGGAACGGGTGGCTTCATTAGTCCTCGTTTGGCTTCATTTGTCTCGCAAAATAAATATTATATTTTTTGTTCTATAAATATTTATTTTCCATATATTTGTAAAATATGATATTTATAGGTTCAACATTATATCAATTGAACTATGTTTAAAACTAGAATAGGAGAATTTGATGGCAATTCATGGGAATCTTTTTGTCAACAATGCTTTCGTTTAAAATATGAGACAGAAGGATATCAATTTATGCCTGCAATCAATGGCGATTATGGAATCGAAGGCTTCACTAGAACAGGGCTCGCTTTTCAGTGCTATTGCCCTGACAATAATACTGATGCTAATACTTTATATGAAGCTCAAAGAGATAAAATTACTAAAGACCTAGGAAAATTAGAAACATATCAAAAGCCGTTAAAAGGTTATTTAAGAGAAAATATAATCAAAACATGGATATTTGTTACACCTGAATACAGTAAAAAAGATTTGGTTAAGCATTGCAGGACTAAAGCTGAAGAACATCGTAATCTGAATTTGAGTATTCTTGATCCTGAATTTGATGTATTAATACATGATTTAGATAATTTCACAAGAGAAGCACCAATCATATTAGATTATACAAAGCGTGCAATAGACATATCGCCCGATAATATTGATGATACTCAACGACTATTATGGAAAAATACGTCTATATCTTTAATAGATAATGCAAATCGAAAGAATCAAATGTTATTAGGTGGAAATGTTGAAAATATAGAACGAAAGATTGATATATTAACCAACTTAACAGTGAAAGATAAATTGGACGGAGATTCAATCGTTAATCGATGGCAAATTTCTTACCCTGAAGATTATGAGCGTTTTTTGCGTGTTGTTGATATGGTTGAAAGAGAAGTTATAAGAACATGTATGATTCCTGCTCCTAATAATATGGAGCGTTATAAAGAATTCAAAAGTCTTGTTTATGATAAATTAAAGGCTACATTTGCAAACTTATCTGAACCGATGCTCTTAAGTTTAACAAATAAAGTCATTGCAGATTGGTTGCTAAATTGTCCCATAAATTTTGAATAGATTATGGATGAATATAATAATATAACAAAAATATCTTTTGTTAAACGACCGATTTCTATACCACCTGATTATAGACCAATGTTCAAAGTTGCTCAGATTGTCATGATATTAGGGTATTGTTGTAGAAGCAATCGCTCCAGTTTACTAAAATTACATTTGTTTTCCTGGGCTTTAAAGTCAGAGGGAAATATAAAAAAAATAATTGATTGGGTTGATGCGAATTTTCAATCAGATTTTGCTGTGTGGGGAATTGAACCAACGTTAAACAGAGGTCTTCAATATGCTATTTCAGAAAAAGTTTGTCGCCGGATTAATAACAAATTTGAATTAACAGATAAAGGCGTTCAATTATTTAATTCTATAAAAAGAGATAAAGAATTATTGAAAACAGAGAAGATTTTTTTAAATATTATTGGGAAAAAAATTTCCGATGATAAAATTAATAATTTAGTTAAAAAATGGACTTTATTCTATGTTAAAGATTAATGCTATAAGACTTGAAATAAATACTACTGGAGGGCTTTTTGGAGCCGAACTTTCTTTTGTAAACGGACTAAATATAATCCGTGGTAACAATTCTACTGGCAAAAGTAGTATGTTCCAGGCAATATTATATGGATTGGGTATAGAAGAGCTATTGGGTAGTAAAAATGCTAACACAATGCAATACGTGTTGCGAGATCATGTAAATTATGATAATCAAGAGTTTGATGTATTGCAATCATTTGTTTTTCTTGAATTCACAAATGGCGAGAAAACAGTTACTAGTAAAAGAAGTGTGGTCTGTCAAGGACGATGCCCACAATTTGTTGAGCTAATTGAAGGTGCTTATCTATCCCAAGGGGGTGATTATAACATAAGGCCCATGTGGGTACATGATGCTGGTGGGGCTACTAATGAAACTTATGGCTATCATCTTTTCTTGCAAGAATTTTTAGGATGGGACTTACCGGAAGTAACAAACAGTAGAGGGGAAACTACTCGCTTGTACATTCAACAGATAGCTCCTGCATTTATTTTAGAGCAAAAAACAGGATGGTCTCATTTTCTTGCAACAATGCCATATTACAACCTGCGCAATGCAGAGGGTAAATCTATTGAGTTTTTGTTAAAACTAGATGTTGCAGAAAACGGAAAACTGAAAAGACATATAAATATTCAGAAACAGCTATTAACTCAAAAATGGCAATCCTTATTTGAACAAGTGAAAAGTTTAGCACAGAAAGGTGCAACAATTTTAAACGGACTTACTCCTACTCCTTCAATAATAAACGATATAAAGAGTATTTCTCTTTCTGTAATAAAAGAAGAAGAAACACTTTCTATTGTTGATTTTGTTGAGAAATTAAGGCAAGATTATAAAGAAATGGAGAATGCTACACTTCCTAATGTAGGACAAGCTAATGATTTGAATGAACAAAAATTAAATTACTTCATAAATGAATACAACAAAATATCCCTACAAATAGATATTCTAATACCTGATATTGCTTTAGACAAAGGACAACTTAAAAGATATAAAGAACAATTAATTGGGATTTCCGAAGATTTAAGAAAAAATAAAGATTTGCTAAAGATCAACAAGTTAGGGGCAGAGATAGAAATGCCAACAGCCATAAATATTTGTCCTTTATGTAAGAATACAATAAATGATAATTCTTTACTTCCTGAAGAGATTAAAGAAACTCCTATGCAATTAGAAGATAATATCACTTACTTAGATGCTCAAAAGAAGATGATTGAGGTATATATAGAAGGGCAACGTAAATATATTCAAGACAAAGAATTGCATTTACGAGCTATGCAAAATAAATCTGTAGAACTGAAACAGAATATTAGAAATTTGAAGCGTGAGTTGATAGCTGATGAACGTTTACCTTCTGAGATAGAAATAGAACGACGACTGAATTTACGTAATAAAATAGATTTCTATTTGAGATTAATAGATGACTTTAACTCTTATAAAAATGATGTATTGTCACTTTCTGAAGAATGGGAAGAATTAATTAATAGAGAAAAGAATCTTCCTTTAGATTTTTATTCATTAGAAGATAGAAAAAAAATATCTGATTTGGAAAATCTCTTTTTAAACTTATTAGAACAATTTGATTATTCAAGTCAAAGTGGAGAACGTATAAGAATTTCTATGGAAAAATATCTTCCTATGGTAGAAGCTAAAATCAATGACGAAAAGATAAAGCAATATGATATAAAGTACGATTCTTCAGGTAGTGATTTTGTTCGTGCAATATGGGCATATACATGTGCATTGAAAAAAGTCTCAGATTTACATATTACTAACCACCCTAGGTTATTAATGCTGGATGAACCTCAACAGCAGTCTGCATCAATAGATGATTTTAAGACTTTATTGACTGAATTATCTAAATATAAAAATGCGCAAGTGCTTGTTTTTGCATCTTTCAATAACTCAGATGAGGATTATGAGAACTCAACAAAAGGATTAGAATTTAGCTTGAATAAAATTGAAGGTAAAATAGTAAAACAATTATAAATATAAAGATACTGTCTTGAATATAAAAGGAAGACAGTATCTATGCTTATTTTGTCACTCTTTTATGAGATGTTTTAATTGAGGATTATTCTTTATCCGTTCCATTTCGTCCGTAACCATTCTATTTTCCGCCTTGACATAAGTTGTTAGCCGCCATATCTTTGCGCCGTAACCTTTAACAAGAATGA